>Ga0056909_1000050_pt1 | contig 230585 bp, 228 predicted proteins | sample EBPBio102011_DNA_FD_62115 | JGI IMG/M metagenome (GOLD analysis project Ga0056909, IMG submission 62115) | Wastewater treatment Type I Accumulibacter community from EBPR Bioreactor in Madison, WI, USA - Reactor 1_1/10/2011_ DNA | ecosystem: Engineered > Bioreactor > EBPR > Anaerobic-Aerobic >... | reverse complement strand
AAGCTGCAAAGAACAGTGACTTAGGTCGTTCTTGCGGACCGCGTCTGCCCCCGAAGGGACACAGCCGATCCAACAAGAGGCGCGCTTATGCCGTCCGATTCCGAATCCGTCAAGCGCGCGTCGGGCGAATTCTCATTCGGACTGACCAAAGCCCATCGGATTGAAATCGTCCTGTCCGGACGACACCACCAGACGCCGCGACGTGGCATCATAGGTCAGGCTCACGATACAGCCTGCCTCGTCCGTTTCCGCGTCGCAGAAGAGATGGTGGACGCGCGCCCGCACCTGTCCGTTTCCGATCGTCTCGATCGTGTCGGCGTTGGCGTCAAATATCTGTTGGAGGCCATCCGGCGTAGAAACGAACAGTCGCTGACGACAGCCACCGGTTCCGCACCACTGGGTCGAGCCAGCCTCGGTGTAATCCATCAGCCAGTCCGTCTGGCCGTCCGGGCTGACGTCAACGGGTCGGATCATCCCCGCTGGTGGTTCATCGGTCAGGGGTGGACGATTGGTCGGGCTGTTGTCGTCGTCATAGACGCGATTGATGTCGCGGATGGCGATCCAGGTCAAACCCTCGGGCGGGCCCTGGTCGGCGGTAGCCGCTGCACCAGCCGATTGCATGGCGTCACCCACGGCGCGGACGGCACCGCCCTCGTCCGCGCCCTCGGTCGCGCTCGATCCGCAGCCCGATGCCACAATGGCAACCAAGACCCAAACGAGGCCACGTCCCATCTTCCGGTCTCCCTGAGTGTTCGCCCCATGATCGCGATCTGAACGAACAGGGCAACCCTTCCGGTTCTGACCTAGCTGCCGATATTCAGATCGCCAGAGCCGAGGATGGAGCGCGACACGGGGCCGGTGACACGCGCCACCGAGACGTCGCCTGAGCCGGCGATCGTCGCGCTCAGCGTCTCGGCCACCGCATTCACCCGGACGTCGCCAGAGCCTGCCACCGCGACATCGAGGCTGGTCACGCGACCGCCGTCCACCCGGACCGAACCCGAACCACCAACGGCAATCTGACCAGTCCCGTTGACCGATGCCACCGTGATGTCGCCCGACCCGCCGATGGTCAGCTCGGCAGAGCCGTCGATGGCCGCCGTCGCGATGCTGCCGGAACCTCCGATAGCGGCCTCGAGCGCACCCGCGGTTCCGGTCCGGACGCTGCCGGATCCACCGATGGCGATCGAAAGGTCGCCGGACGTGTTGGCGACGGCCCAGTCACCACAGCCCCCGACTCCGACGGATGCGCTGGCCGAGCGTCCGATCGCGCCCCACACCGCGCCCGAGGAATCGACCCGGACGTCCATCGGCGTGCGGATGACGATCAGGGGGGCCTGGGCCATCTCGACATCGCCGTGATCGCGAACGACCACGCGGACACCGGGCGGCATCCGCGTCGGGTCCATGACGGCCCCAGTCCCGTGGCAAGAGCCGATCCGACGACGCAGCCCTCCATCGATCCGAACGTTCTGGCCGCGTCGGCTCACCTGAATCGCGGGCAGACCGGCGGCGCCCTGGTCGACGGTCACCTGGATGTCGCTGCGATCCTCAGGGATGACCACGACGCGCGCCACGGCATTTTCAATCTCGACCTCCTGCGCCTGGGCGACTGAGGCCAGCACGGTCGAGGCTGTCACCGCCCCAAGGGCGAGGGCAAGGTAAGCGGGCTTGAGCATGGCGCTGCCTCCGATCGGGCTTGAGATGACCCGACCGTGCGACCCCGCGAGGTCCAAGTCACTTTAAATCGAAGTCATGACATCGCCGTCATGAAGCCGGAGTTCAGCTGCGGACAACTCCGGCCCCGTCCGCCGAATCGGCGTCCGGCTCGAAGCTGCGCTCGAAGTCCAGCAAGCGGCTCTTGACGGCACCGGTTCGCTTCAGGGCGACCGAGGCGGCCCAGCGCGCGGCCAGGCCGGGCGTCGACAGCCGGTCAGTCGCCCCGGGCGTCATCCCGCGGGCCCTCATGGCCCCGTGGGTGAACAGGGCGCCGTTGCGGAAGCGCGAGCCCCACGTCTGGAAGTCCATCGACAGGGACACGCAGAAGGCTGAGAGATTCTCAACGCGGTGCGGCGCATAGAGCGGCCAGGTCAGGGCCTGACCGGGCTCAAGGTCAACGACCTGGGCGTCGGCGTCGAAGGTCTGGGTGTAGGGGATCTCTTCGGTGGTCTGGCGCATGACGACCAGTTCCATGGACCGCTCTGGCAAATGCGCCTCGTCGCCCGGATAGACCCACAACCGTTTGCGGCCGCGCATATGGAACAGGACCACCCCAGCCGGGTCGAAATGATAGGGCACCCGCGCCTTGGGCGACGACAGGATCAACTGGCCCGACAAGGTCGTCGGCTGCAGGCCCGGATAGCTGGCCTTGATGGGATCGAACGCCTTCATCACCTCGGTCCAGAGTTCCGGGTGCGCGGTCTCGACTTCCCGAAGGTTCACCCAAAGCCGGCCCTTCTGGATCGCTTCGAGCAGATCAGCCCCCGAGGCCCGGCCACGCGCGCCGGTCCGCAACGACACCTGGCCGGCATCATCATAGTCATAGAGATTGATGTCGAAGAGTTCAGGCGGATACCGGTCCAGCAGCGCAGCCAATGCCGCGTCGGTGACGAGGCCGCTATCGGCGATGCGATGATCGAAGACGCGCGGCTCGGTGATCGGTCCGGGATATCGAGTGGTCATGTCAGGCGGGTCCTGATGGGGATGGAGATTTGAATTTGTCCAGGCCGGCGGCGGCGGCGGCGGCGGCCCCGCGCCAGCGGCCCGCAGCCGTCGTCTCGCAGGCTTCGACGACGGCCCAGCGACGGCGCAAGCTGCCTGTCAGGCGTCTGGCCGGTCCGATCGAGACGCCATCCAGGGTTCGATCCGCCAGCCGTCGCCACCCCGTGCGGAAGACCGTCTTCTCGGTCACCCACTCCTCCAGGTCGCAGAAGTACTTCTTGTAGAATTCGCCCGCGAAGCCAAAGTCGAAGATCTGGAAACCGTCCGTCGACTTCATCCGCATGGTGTCCTGACTGAGCAGGATGCCAGGCGAGCAGCGGGCTGCATCTGCGGCGTACGACGGGAACCAGAAATGGTAGTGGGAGCCGCCGTAAAGGCTGAACTCCAGGGCGGCCGGCCGATCCCCAGCCCAGAGGACCGCCAGGACGGCGCCGAAATCGGCCGTGTGCTCCAGCATCAGGGCTTTGAGCACATCGACGGTCCATCCGCAGGCAAAGACATCGTGCCGACCGGTGCGCCGGTACTGATCCCGCTTCCACGCGATCAGTTCGTCCAGCCGTGATGGATCGCGCACGTCCACCTCGGTCCAGACCTCGCCTTCGCGGTCGCGCGCCAGCGAGCGTCGCGCCCGGTCCTTGTCCTTGAAGAATTTGGCGTAGGTGGCCCGCCGTTCGGAGAAATAGGGCTCCCAGCCCTGCCGCAGATCGGCACGCAGGACCTGGCGGTTCGGGCCGCCGAAATCGGCCGGAACCCAGCCGTTGACGGTCAGGCTGTCGGCACGCAGCAGGCCTGGCATGGACGCCAACAGCGGCCTTTGCTGGTGCGGTGCCAGGATCAGGCCGTGATAGTCATTCATCGGCGCGGCCAGGGGTTGGGCCGCCTTGCCCCGCATCTGGTGGGGGAAGAAGCCGACGATTTCTCCCTCGCGATGCAGGATAGCGACCCGCGCGCCAGGCACGACACGTCCGGCGATCTGGGTGAACTCGGGCCAGAAGAAGGGCGTCTCGTACAGGGAATCCGACTGCACGAACTGACGCCACAGCGCCACCTCAGTCTCGCCGAGTTCATCAGCGCGGATCAGATCTACCTTCAGGTCCATAGGTCCCTTCCTTTGGGCCCATGATGCCGATCAGGCGTTTCAGCGTGGTTCACCGGAATGGTGAACAGAACCTTTTGCGATCATCAGATGTTACCGGAGCATGGAAACCGAACGCCCCAAGAACCCATCTGTCGAGTACACCTGAAGCTATCACCTAAGGGTGGCCCCCCGCGCCCGGCCACCGAGCCGGCGGGCGGCAAGGTGCCTGCGCCTGAGGAAACCAGGACGGACCCAGCGACCGGCGTGCCGAGCTAGGGTGAAGCCCGCTCGGCCTCGAAAGCGGCCAGCCGGCTTTCGTAGCGCATCTGCTCTCGCGCAAGGGGGCTGCGCTCCAGCAGTGCCTGGCAGGCAAGGCTCTCTGCACCCGTCTCTATGTCACCAGCGCAGTCAGGCGTCGGCTGCCGGTAGACTCCTGGATCGAGCCACAGCCCCTCGCCCGGCAGAAAACTGAAGGCCAGGGCGTTGCGGGCCGACGTCACCAGATCCTCATAGCTCGCGCCCGTGTCGAAGACGGCGCGCGCATATTCGCCGGACAGATCCGACCGCGAAATACCGGGATCGTCGGTCGTATAGACGACCGGAACGCCCGCCTGCCGTAGCCAGATCACCGGGTGGTCCGCCCCCTCGATACCCAGAATGTCGGCGTTGGAGGTCAGGTTGATCTCCACGGTGGTACCTTCGGCCGCCATCTGGGCGACCAGGGCCTCAGCTTCGGTTTCATAAGGGATGGCCACGCCATGTCCGATCCGACGCGCGCCAGCATCAACGGCGCGTCGGACATGGTCGCGGATTTCAGCCGGCGTCGCATAGTCCAGTGTCAGCTCTCCGGCGTGCAGCGCCACCGGCACTTCGCTCCCGACGAACCTGGTAAACATGGCCATGTGCGTGTCGTAGTTGGCGAGCGCGTTGGGGTGATCCTCGGGGGCCACCAGCTGCAAGCCCACCCAGCGCGGGTCGGCCGCGACGAGGGCCGCGCCCAACGCCAACTGGCCGTACGTCTCCTCAGGTGGCAGCAGCCGGTTCGCCTGAACGAGGAAGCGAACGGTGACCTCGCAGCCCATGCGACCGTCCCAGACATAAACCTCGCCGGAAGCCGCCCACCCCGGCGGCGGCTCGCAACGCAGAATCTCTTCGACACGCGCCATGACGGCATCGGTTTCGTCTTGGGCGGCCGACACCAGCCCCGGCAACTCCGCCGCGACGGCGCGCTCCATCACCGCCGGATCATCGGACCAGCCCGCCGTCCGACCCAACGCGCGAGCCTGGCGCGACTGCGGCATCCACATAACCTCGACATAGTAGGTATTCTGCGCCGCCAGGGTCGTCATCAGATCGGCCAGCATATCCCCGCGGCGATGATCGCGCGTGGCTCCGAACCGGTCGAAGGCGGTGAAGAACTGGTCGTGGCCGTTGCGGCCGGCGAAGTCGGGCCGCCGCGTCGACAGGCTGTCCATCATCAGGGACCGCTGATCGGCTGTCAGGCTTGACGCCAGCACCCGATCGCCAGACGGCGTGCAGGGATCCACCAAGGCCCAGCGAACCGTGTCGACGCACAGGCCGTCCTCGGCGGCCCATTGCAGATACGTCTCGGCATAGGGTGCGCCGGAAAGATGGACGTGCAAATCGCCGCCCTTGGGCATGGCCCGGATGACAGCCCGGATCTCGGCCCGGCTCATCTCGGAAAAGTCCGGCCTTTGTTCCACCGGCGGTCGGACCTGGGCCCAGGCCGGAGACGCCAGGGCCGCCACAAGTGCGACCAGAGCCCATCCTTGGCGCATCGACCTTCCCCTCGAACCGGCTCACAGCCTATCGCGGCCCGTCATACCCGACCAGTGCCGATCAAGCGGTGCCGTGGCCGCCCGACCGGTTCCGGTCGATCTGCGTGACCGCGCTTCAGCCGTCGAGGTTCCAGACGTAGACGCCGGTCCGTTCGGCGTGAAGGGTGACGAAACCACGCGCTTCCTGCCAAGTTTCGCAATAGGCCGAGTCGGTGTCCCAGAACTCATAGGGTCCGGGATACTCCACGCACAGGGAGTGATCCCCTTGCCAGACATCGTTGTCGGACCCCTCCACCTCGGCGTAGCCGTACATGTAGGCATTGGTCGTTTCGGCCAGATCGCGGCACTGCCCCGGCTGAACATTGAACCAACCGGCACCTCTGAACGACTGGGCTCCGATGGGCCTGTACGAGATGGCGACCTGGGCGGTCACGCGGGTGTTGTTGCAGACCCTGAGCGTGACCGTGTCGGCGGCCTGCGGCGGTCCGGCTGCCTGCACCGGCGCGACCGGCACGGCCCCGGCGAGGGCCATCGTCCCCGCGAATACGGCCGCTGTCAGAATCTTGCTCATCATTCAACCCCATGAAGCTCAGACGCGCTTCGCCCAAGGTACCATAGTTGCCCGTTTGGCAAACGCCGTTCTTGCGCGATGCGACATCTCATGTTGCCTCCGCAGAGGGGCTGTTCGATCTTGCGGCCAAGATGGATTCCCCCAGCACACGCGTCATCATCGTCGGAGCCGGCCACGCCGGTGGCTCGGTCGCCGGATTTCTCAGGCAGTACGGCTTCGAGGGCCCGATCACCTTGATCGGCGACGAGCCGATTCCACCCTATCAGCGCCCCCCCCTGTCCAAGGCCTGGCTCAAGGGCGAGGCCGACGCCGACAGCCTGCAGCTCAAGGACCCCGCCTGGTGGGCCGACAACGGCGTCGATCTGCGGGTGAAAGGGACGGTCTCGGCCATCGATCGACAGGCGCGCACCGTGACGGCAGGCGGCGAGACCCTGCCTTATGATGCCCTCGTCCTGGCGACCGGAGCGCGGGCGCGACGGATTGCTTTGCCAGGGTCCGAGTTGGACGGGGTTCTGTTCCTCAGGACGGCCGAGGACGCCGAGCGGTTGAAGCCCCGCCTCGGTCCCGGGCGGCGACTGGCGGTGATCGGCGGCGGTTATGTCGGGCTGGAGGCGGCGGCTTCGGCCACGGCGCTGGGCGGTACCGCCGTGGTGATCGAGCGCGAGGCGCGCGTTCTGGCGCGGGTGGCGTCCGAGCCTCTGTCGACCTTCTATCAGGTCGCCCATGCACGGCGCGGCGTCGAGATCCTGACCGGCGCGGCGGTCGTGGCGTTGGAGGGCATCGGCGGCGTGTCGGCGGTCGTCCTGGCGGACGGACGACGGATCGCCTGCGACACTGTTCTGATCGGGGTCGGGGCCATCGCCAATACGGAACTGGCCGAGGCCGCCGGCCTGGCGTGCCGCGACGGGGTCATCGTCGACACAGCCGCCCGGACCGAGGATCCCGCGATCTGGGCCGTGGGCGATGTGACGCGGCGGCCTGGCGGACTGTTCGGGGGGGACATCCGGTTCGAAAGCGTGCCCAACGCGCTGGAACAGGCCAAACAGGCCGCCGCCGCCATTGCCGGCCGCGATCAGCCGCCCGCCGAGGTGCCCTGGTTTTGGTCGGATCAGTTCGACCTCAAGCTTCAGATGGCTGGATTGGCCCGCGACACCGACCAGATGGTCGTGCGCGGTGATCCTGACAGCGAGCGGTTCGCCGTGTTTCATCTGATGGGCGACGTGATCCGCTGCGTCGAGGCCGTCAACGCGCCGCCGGAGTTCATGGCCGGGCGTCTGATGATCGGGCGGCAAACGCCCGTGGACGCCACCAGGCTGGCCGATCCGGCGATCAGCATGAAAGAGGTCGCGCTCTAACCTGTCAGGCCGTCCTTGAACTTCATCGGGGCGTGGGTGCCGTCGCAGAAGGGCTTGTTGGACGACGCGCCACACCGGCACAGGGTTTGGCGATTGCGGATCTCGTAGCTGTCGCCGCTGGCGCTCTGGACGCGGATGCCGCCTTGAAGCTGGAGCGGGCCGCTGACGCCCAGGGCCGGATCCTCGATCAGAGCCAGGGACGCGGACTGGGGTGTTTCGACCGGCGCACGGGTCTTCTGATCCCAGACCATCAGCCGCCCGGATGGGCATTGATGCGCCATATAGATGGCCAGCTCGCCATGGCGCTCGCCCGGCTCCATCACCTCGTTCCAGATCCGGTCGCCGTTATCGCAGAAGCGGGCGAAGGCGCAGAATTTCTCGTTGTCGGTCAGACTGTAGGTCGGTCCGTCCATCTCCTGGGCTCCGTTCAGCAGAGGCTCAAAGCCCGCCGTCTCGGCCAGGTCGACGTGAGCTTTCAGGTGCGAGCCGTCGCAATAGGGCTTGTTGCGCGACAGGCCGCAACGACACAGGCGCGTCCCGTCCTTCACCTCGAATGCCCGTCCCTGTTCGAACGTCCAGGAATGACGCTCGGCGTTCGGTGTGATCGACTGGATGTGCATCGGCGGCGCGCCGTGCACCTGATACGGGCCGTTCTCCAGAACCTCGATCCAGATCGACGGGTCCGACGGGGTCGTGCCGACCTGGACCGCCGGCTTGCTGTTTTCCGACATCGAAATCCTCCTCGGGACCGTGATCGCGACCCCAGGATTGATGGAACACCGTTCCGGCCTCGTCGTCGAGATGAAGTTGCGGCCGGCCACCGCCAACGACAGACGAAGGCGGTCGCCGATAGTGCACTGTGAAAACAGGGTGCAAAAGGTGCATTAAGTGCACTGTCTCGCGGTAAGTTATTGTATTTGCTGCATACGATGTGTCGGCCTATTTGCAGCCCAGGGAGCCGTTTCGATCAGTGCTCCATGATAGTCGCGGATCCTGCGACGGGGATGAAGATCTTCGGCCCTCCCCCGCAAGTGATCAGAACAGCACGCGCGGATTGAGGATGCGCTGCGGGTCCAGCGCCTCGCGCACCGCTCGCATGGCCGCGACCTGGACCGGGTCCTTGTAGCGGCGGGCCTCGTCGGTCTTGAGGATGCCAAGGCCGTGTTCGGCGGAGATTGAGCCGTCGCGCGCTGCCACCGCATCATGGACGATCCGCGCCCCCACGTCCCGCTGGGCGGCGAAGGCCGCAGGGTCGGCTCCGTCAGGCGGCACGACGTTGTAGTGCAGGTTCCCGTCACCGAGATGGCCGAAGGTCACCAGCCGGATCCCTGGGTGCGCCGCCAGAAGCGCTGCATCGGTCTGGGCAATGAAGTCGGAAATTTCGGACAGCGGCAGGGAGATGTCGTGCTTCCAGCCGCCGCCCGCCGCCTTCTGGGCCGCAGACATATCTTCGCGCAGTCGCCAGAACTGAGCCGCCTGGGCTTCGGTCTGGGCCAGCGCCGCATCCGTGATCAGCGCCGCTTCAAGCGCAGTTTCCAAGAGCCGCTCCATACCGCGTTCCGCCCCGCCCGGTTCGCCGCTCACCAGCTCGATCAGGACCGCCCACGGCGGCCGGCTCTCCAGCGGCTCACGCGTGTCGGAAATATGGGCCAGCACCAGGTCCAGCCCCTGGCGGTTCATCAGTTCGAACGCCTCGACGCCCCCGCCGGTCTCGGCCTTGGCGGTCGCGAGCAGGTCCAGCGCCGCCTCGACCGTCGCGACCCCGACCATGGCCGTGGCGCGCGATCGCATGACTGGAAACAGTTTCAGTGCCGCCGCCGTGACGATGCCCAGCGTCCCTTCCGCCCCGATCAGAAGCTGCTTGAGGTCATAGCCGGTGTTATCCTTGCGAAGGCGCTTCAGGCCATGGAACACCGAACCGTCAGCCAATACCGCCTCCAGCCCGAGCACCAGATCGCGCGTCACCCCGTAGCGCAGCACGGCTGTGCCGCCGGCATTGGTGGAGATGACGCCGCCGACCGTTGCCGACCCCTCGGCCGCCAGACTGAGAGGAAACGCCCGACCGGCGGCGGCGGCGGCCTGTTGCGCCTCCAGCAGGGTCAGGCCGGCCTCAACCACCATGACGTCTTCCAGGGGAAGGACAGACCGGACGGCCCGCATCCGCTTCAGGCTGAGCAGGATCTCGCCCTGGGGGATCTGGCCGCCGACCAGTCCGGTGTTGCCGCCCTGGGGCGTGATCGTCAGTCCGTGCCGGGCGCAGACTCGGACGACCGCGGCAACTTGATCGGTCGACGCCGGAATCAGCATCAGCGGCGTCGTCCCGGACCAGGCCCCACGCCATTCCACGAGATGCGGCGCAATCCGCTCGGCGTCGTCGGTCCAGCCGTCCGGGCCGACGGCGGCTTTCAGCTCTGCAAGGGCGGCGCTATCCATGACCCATGTCTGACCCTAAGCCCGCGCCAAAGGCAATGACGCCCGTGCCCGCCGTCGGCGTCGTCTGCCTTCGCGGGGACGAGGTGTTGCTGATCCGCCGGGGACGCCCGCCCCGCCAGGGCCAGTGGAGCCTGCCTGGCGGACGGATCGAGCCGGGTGAGCGGGCCGAGGACGCGGCGCTGCGCGAGCTTCATGAGGAAACCGGAGTCCGGGCCGAGATTCTGGGCCTGATCGATGTGGTCGACGGCCTCTTTCCCGACGTTGGCGCGCACTATGTGCTGATCGACTTTGCGGCGCGCTGGATCAGCGGCGAACCGTGCGCGGGCGACGATGCCGAGGAAGCGCGATTTCTCCCGCTGGGCGAGGCTATGGCGCGCGTGAATTGGGAAGAGACGCGCCGCATCCTGCAAGAGGCCGTCGCGCGATTCGCCTCGGACGCGCTTTGAGTCGACAAACCGGCTTCCCGCAGGTCAGGTTTCACACAGGACATGGCCGAGCCGGGGGGTACCGCCGTGAGAAAACGTTTCATCGTTTTGGGTCTGGCGGGGGCCGTGTCCGCATTTTATGCCGCTGCCGTCATGGCAGGGCCCGTAGGCGAGGTCCGCTTCACCGTCGAGAATGGCGGCGGATCAGACCTTCGCTCCTTCAACCTGTCGCGTCCGACCTCCGATGCCTGGGGAGCCGATCGCCTGGGCGGTCGCACCGTCGCCCCCGGCCAGAGTACCCAGATCATCATCCAGCCCAGCCTGGGCGGCTGTCTTTATGACATGAAGGCCAGTTTCGACAGCGGCGAGGATGCCCGCCTTTTCTCGGTCGATGTCTGTCGCCTCAACGGCTCTCGGTTCATTCTTACCGATTAGTAAGTCGACAGACCGTTGCAATCGACGGCGTTCGCGTCAGGCTGTGCGCCTTTCCCGCTAATCGCGAGCCCCCTGATGCGCCTGTCTGCCGCCCTGGCCTCCGCCTCTGTCCTCGTCCTGGCCGCCTGCGCCGCTGCGCCCTCTTCTCAGGCAGCAATCCCGGCTCATATCGAGGCTGTGGTGCAGGACGCGGCGGCCCCGTCCACACTGCGCCCGTCCCGCATCACCTGGCCGCAAGCCGACAGCGATATCGCGCCGGACCCGGCGGTCCGCTTTGGGACGCTGGCTAACGGGATGCGCTACGCCATCCTGCGTAATGCCACCCCGCCCGGTCAGGCCTCGCTGCGGCTGAGGATCGACGCCGGATCGCTGATGGAGCAGGAGGACCAGCGCGGACTGGCCCACTTTATCGAACACATGGCCTTCAACGGCACGGCCCATGTCCCCGAAGGCGAGCTGTTGCCGATCCTGGAGCGTCTTGGCCTTGCATTTGGCCCTGATACCAACGCCTTCACCAGTTTTGATCAGACAGTCTATCAATTGGACCTTCCTCACACCGACCCCGAAACGGTCGACACGGCGCTGATGATCATGCGTGACATGGTCGGTGAAGCGACCCTGGCGGCCGACGCCATCGACCGTGAGCGCGGCATCGTGCTTTCGGAAGAGCGTACGCGCGCCAGCCCGGGCCTTCGCATGGCCATCGCCAACTTCGGTTTCCTGCTGCGCGATCAGCCGTTGGCGAGACGCCTGCCGATCGGCGATCCCGAGATCCTGCAATCCGCCCCCCAGGAACGGTTGGCCGCCTTCTACGACGCCTATTACCGGCCCGAGCGGGCCACGTTGGTGGCGACCGGCGACTTCGACGTCGAGGACATGGAGGCCCGGATCCGCGCCGAGTTCTCCGACTGGGTCAACTCCCATCCCGCAGGCGCGGAACCCGACTTGGGGGCCGTGGTCGCGCGAACGCCCGAAGCCTTCGTCTTCTCCGAGCCCGGTGCCACACCGATGATCGAACTGGCCTGGGTCGGCCCGCCGGACCGGACTCCCGACAGCGTGGAGGCCCGGAGGCGAAACGTGATCCAGTCGCTGGGTTACGCGGTTCTGAACCGACGACTGCAGCGGCTCGGGCGTCAGGAGAACCCACCGTTTGTGTCCGCGTCAGCCTCTCGCGCGAACGTGATCGACAGCCAGGATCAGGTGTCCTTCTCGGCCAGCTATCGACCTGGCGAATGGGCCCGTGCTCTCACGACCCTGGACCAGGAACGCCGGCGCATTCTCGACTACGGCATCCGCGCCGAGGAGCTTGAGCGCGAGATCACCGAATATCGCACCGCCTATCAGAGCTATGTCGCCGGGGCCGGCACGCGCACGACACCGGCGCTCGCCGACGGCCTGATGTCCTCGGTGCATGACCAGGAAGTCTTCACCTCCCCCACAGACGACCTGGAGCGGTTTGAAGCGGCCGTTCAGGACCTGACGCCGGAACAGGTCATGGCCGAGTTGAGATCCGAACTCCGGGGCGATGGCCCGCTGGTGTTCCTGTCGTCGCCGACGCCGATCGAGGGCGGCACCGACGCGGTCATGTCGGCCCTGGCCGAGGCTCAGGCCACCACCGTCGACGCCGGACATCAGGAACAGGCACAGACCTGGCCCTATACGGACTTCGGACCCGCCGGCCAGATTGTCGAACGCGCGCGGACCGAGGACATCGACACCACCACCGTCCGCTTCGCCAACGGCGTGCGCCTGACGATCAAGCCGACCGACTTCCGCGACGACGAAATCCTGGTGTCCGTCAATCTCGCAGGCGGACGCCTGACCCTGCCGAATGACCGAGTACTCCCGACCTGGGCCGCTCCGTCCGCCGTGATCGAGGGCGGGCTGGGACGGTTGAGCCGTGAGGACATGGAGGCGGTGCTCGCGGCCAATGTCGTCTCGACCCGGTTCGGCCTGTCCGATGGCGAATGGGTGCTGGCCGGGGCGACCCGGCCGGAGGATCTGAGCATCCAGCTTCAAGCTCTGGCCGCCTACCTCAGCGATGCCGCCTTCCGACCCGAGGCGTTCGAACGGATGCGGGTCGCCTATCTCGCCGCCCTGCCCCAGATCGACGCCACGCCGGGCGGTGCCTTCGGCCTCGGGGCCGGTCGTATTTTGCACGGCGGCGACGCGCGCTGGGCGGTTCCGACAACCGAAGACGTCAGCAGCGCCCGCCTCGATGACCTCCAGGCCCTCATTGAGCCGGTCCTGGCCAGCGCCCCGATCGAGGTCGTCATCGTCGGCGACGTCGATGTCGAGACGGCGATCCGCGACGTTGCCGCCACGCTTGGTGCCCTGCCGCCCCGTGCCGAGGCGGCCATGCCGAATGCCCAGGTCACCTTCCCCGCCGGCCAGCCCGAGACTGTGCTGACCCATTCCGGTCGTGCGGACCAGGGAATGGCCATGATGGGCTGGTCGACGACGGACGCGCCGTCAGACGTCTACCAGTCCCGTGTGGTCAACATCCTGGCAGCGGTCATGCAACTGCGGCTGATCGACGAACTGCGTGAGGGCCAGGCGGTGACCTACTCGCCGTCCGCCGGATCGTCGCCGAGTTGGGACATCCCCGGCTACGGCTATCTCTCGGCCGCCATCGAGGCCCCTCCCGAGCGCCTGGACGGGTTCTTCCGGGACGTTGAAGAGATCGCAGCCCAACTGCGTGACACCCCGATTTCAGCCGATGAACTCGAGCGAGCGCGCCGCCCCGTGATTGAGAGCCTGCAGCGCAGCCGCGCCGGCAATGAGTACTGGCTGGGCAATCTGTCGGGCATCCAGACCGAAGCGACCCGATTGCCGGCGATCCGGTCCGTGGTGGACGACTTCTCGCGGATCACGCCGACCGACATCCAGGCCGCCGCCCGCCAGTATCTGGTGCCGGAACGTGCCTGGCGGGCTCGGGTCATTCCCGAAGCCGCGAACTAGGCCCTGAAACGAAAATGACCCCCGGGCCGCGAGGCGCGGGGGTCAAGGCGCTCAGGTTGTCGACGGAGTGCCGACGACCCAATCTCTCAAATCAAGCCTGAAACCAGGCTGAACACCACGCGCAGGCGCGCGTCAGTGAACCCGGCCGCCGACCCCGCCGTCCAGGACCAGGCTCATGCCGGAATAGGTCTCGACGACCGTTTCTTCGCGATATTCTTCGTAGGTCTCCTCACGGATCATGTTCAGTACGAACACGCCGGCACCGAAGCGGCGCAGCAGGCTACGCTCGAAACAGTCACGTTCCTGGGTCTGGGGCCGGCACACCACCGCACCGCCGGCACTGTGGTAGAGGGCCTCGCCCTGACGACAGGTCAAGGTCTGGCCACCATCGAAGCTGAGCTCGCCGCCGTCGTAGTCGGCGTAGGTGACCTGAAGCCAGGACCCCGCGATGCAGCGGTACAGTTCGCCCTCATAGTCATCGCGGATATCGCGGTCCGGCCGGATGCGAGAGGCCGGGTGAGGAACGCTGCGGGCATCGATACAGACAGCCTGGATCACCACCCGCCGTTCCATGCGCCGACTTGCCTGGTAAGGCACCCGCACCACGCGGGCCGGTCCTTGAACCACGACGTTGCCCATCATGGTCGGGGCCCCGTAGGCCACCGAGCTACCGCCGTAGCCGCGTCCATAGCCGATGTTCGACCGCTCACCGCGCGAAACCGAGAAGCTCTCAACCCGGCCCTGAGCCCGCGCCGAGGCGGACGCCGCGGCGTCGACGCCCATGTCGATGTTGATGTTGATGTGGGTGCCGTCGGGATTGCAGGTGTCAGGATCGTCACAGGGCGGCGGCGGACACGGATCCGTGCAGGGCGGCGGTGGGCACGGGTCGGTGCACGGCGGCGGCGGCGGCGGCGGGCACGAGTCGGTGCACGGCGGCGGCGGGCAACTGTCCGGGCACGACTGGGCGGCGGCTTCGTCGGCAACCGCCATAATCGTCAGGGCCGACAGGATCGGCAGGCCCCACTTGATCAACAGTCGCAGCTCCATGGTCGGCTCCGTTCCGTGGGGCATTGCGCCCGACGCAGGCCCCTTGAGCCGTGCATTTCACCGGCAAAGCGTTTCCTTTCCGTTAGCCAAGCGGCCTGGTCCTTGCGCGGCGCGGCGTGGAGGAGTCCGAGGTGTACCATCCTGGAACGACGCAACTGATTGCCTGCTGGAACGCCCTGGATGCCGGTCGCGCTCCACCGCGCGCGCGGTTCGACCCGCTGGAGACGGCTGATTTGCTGCCGCAGATGTTTCTGCTGGCTCGTGAGGGCGACCGCCTGGCCTTCCGCATCGCGGGCGAAGCATTGCGAGATCTGTTCGGGCGACCGTTGAAGGGAGCAGACGCCTTTGGCCTTTTCTCACCGCCGGCCCGGCCTCTGGCCCACCGGACGGCCCTTCAGGCGGTGCGCGATGGGCGACCGATGGTTCTGGTCGGTGCCGGTCGCAGCGATCTGGGCACCCAGGTGCCACTCGAAATCGTCCTGGCTCCGATGCTGGGCACCGACGGCACGGCGGATCGCCTGATCGGGCTTGTCCAGCCGACCGCGACCCTGTCCCTGCTGGAGGGCCGACCGGTCCAGGAAATCACGATCCGCATGGCGACCGAGTGCGGAAATGCCCCGGGTCGGCCCCGCCTGCGTCTCGCCGCCGTCGATGGCCAACGTCTGGCCTAGACCGGCACGAGATCGCGCGCGTAGCGCTTCCAGTTCGCCACATAATGCTCCGCCGAGGCCTTGAGAAAGATCGCCTCGGCCTGGCCCAATTCGCGGATCACCCGTCCCGGCGCGCCGACGACCAGGCTGTTGTCCGGGATGACCTTGCCCTCGGGGATCAAGGCGTGCGCTCCGATGATGCAGTTCCGCCCGATGACGGCCCGGTTCAACACGGTCGCCCCGATGCCGATCAGCGAGCCGTCGCCGACCGTACAGCCGTGCAGCATGGCCTTGTGCCCCACCGTCACATCCGCGCCGATCGTCAGCGGCACCCCCTCGTCGGTGTGCAGCACCGAGTTGTCCTGAATGTTGGACCGCTCGCCGATGGTGATGGGGTCATTGTCGCCGCGGATCACCACGCCGAACCAGACGCTTGCATCCTTCAGCAGAATCACGTCGCCTAGGACGGTCGCATTCGGTGCGATCCAGTATTCGCCTTCCGGCGGAAGCTGAGGTCGTCTGTCACCTAGCTGATATATACCCATCACATCCACATTTTATTTGGCGTTTCATCAGATGAAACGACTTTAACGACCTGTAAACCACGATAGCATCAAAGTCATTCCACGATTCGAAGGCGACTGCTTTCGGGTCCGTAACCGGGGCCTCCTGTCCCGGTCAGGCGAGGAGAACGGCGTGTCGCCTTCAGTTCGCTGGCGGGTCTGGCCGCCGACCGATCCTGGCGCAAGGGCTCATGGCCCTCACCCGTTCGAATCATTTCCTTTCATCCTGTCGAGGGCGAGCCGAGTGCGGCATCGCCCTTTTTTCTTGTCTGGAGCCGATAATGCCCAAGCGTGCGGTCAAGCGTCAGTCCCGTGAATCCTACGAGGACGTCAAGGTTCGGCGGATGCCCAACGAACGCGGGGGCTGGTCACCGCTGGGAGCTAACGACGAGGCCCGCGACCAGGCCTATCTGAAGACCATCAAGCCCAAATCCGAAGGGCAGGCCCAACTGCTGAACGCCATCGACAGTCGCAGTCTGGTCATGGCCCTGGGCCCCGCGGGTACCGGCAAGACCTATCTGGCCGTCGCCAAGGCGGTCGAGGCGCTCGAAGCCGGCAAGGTCGGTCGCATCGTCCTGTCCCGGCCGGCCGTCGAGGCCGGCGAGAGCATCGGCTTTTTGCCCGGTGCCATGGAGGACAAACTGGCCCCCTATCTGAGGCCGCTCTATGACGCCCTGTCGGATCGCCTCAGCATGAAGCGGGTCGGGCATCTCATGGCCGAGGGCCTGATCGAGATCGCGCCGGTCGGCTATATGCGCGGCCGCACCCTGAACAACGCCTTTGTCGTCGTCGATGAGGCGCAGAACTGTACCTATACCCAGCTCAAGATGCTGCTGACCCGCCTGGGATGGCACTCGACCATGGTGGTGACCGGCGATCCCAACCAGTCCGACCTGCTGCCGGGGGTATCCGGCCTATCCGACATTGCCGAGCGGCTGGAGGCGGTGCCGGAGATTTCGGTGGTCCGGCTGGCCGAACAGGACATCGTGCGCCACCCGCTGGTGGCGTCGATGATCGGGGTGCTTTAACCGATCCCATCCACCCACCCCGGCAGGTCGCTGATGCTCTCCAGCGCCGCGAAACGCGCCTCGCCGACCGGCGCGTCGGCCAGTTCGTGGGCCCAGGTGATGACGTAGGGAATGTGGGCGGCCCAGGCCCCGGCCTCGATCGCCGGAAGGACGTCTGACTTCATGGAGTTGCCGGCCATGGCGGCCTCCTGCGGCCCGGTGCCATGGCGGGTGAAAACGGTGCGGTAGGTGTCCGCCGTCTTCTCCGAAACGATCTCGACCCCGGCGAACAGGTCGCCCAGGCCCGACGCCGCCAGCTTGCGCTCCTGGTCGAGCAAATCGCCCTTGGTGATCAGGACCAGCCGGTACCTCTGCGACAATCTTGCCAACGCCTCGTCCACGCCCGGTAGCGGCTCGACCGGATGGCCCAGCATCTCGCGGCCCGCCGCCAGGATTTCACTGATGACGCGCGGCGGCGGATTGCCGTCGGTCAGTTCCATGGCCGTCTCGATCATCGACAGGGTGAAGCCCTTGATCCCGTACCCATAAAGCCGAAGGTTCCGACGCTCTGTCGCGGCCAGCCGCGCCTCGATCGTCTCGCGGCCGCCGTGCTCGGCCAGCATCTCGGCGAACCGATCATGCGTCAGCCGGAACAGCGTCTCGTTGTGCCAAAGGGTGTCGTCGGCATCCAGACCGACGGTGGTGATGGGCATGGGCGGCTCCGTCAAAACGCAGGGGATAAAGGAGCCGCCTCGCCGCGCCAAGAGCCGGATTGACGCCGCGTCGGTCGCCCGCCAAGTCTCACGGATGCAACGCACACTGCCCGCCCGTCTCTATGGCGACCCGGACGCCTACGACCGCGAACGCAAGGACGTGTTCGGCCATGCCTGGCTGTTCCTGGGGCATGAGGCGGAGGTGCCTGAAGCGGGCGACTGGATCGCCGCCGAGATCGCCGGACATAGGCTGTTCATGGTGCGCGGCAAGGACGGCACGCTGCGCGCCTTCCATAACGTCTGTCGTCACCGGGCCGGGCCACTGGTCCAGGGCGAGCGGGGGACCTGCCCCGGCGAGCTGACCTGCGCCTATCATGGCTGGCGCTATGCGCTGGACGGGCGGCTGCGGTCTGCGGTCGGGTTCGGCCCCGCCGAGGGATTCGATCCGCGCGAGCTGGGCCTGTTCGGTTTGAAGCTGGAGATCTGGCGCGGCCTGGTGTTCGTCGCGATGGCCGAGACGTCGACGCCCTTCGCTGATTTCATCGCGCCGCTGGAGCGGCTGGTGGTCGAGCGCGGCCTGTCGATTCCAGGCCCCGCCCTGCGCCGTAGCCACCGGATCGGCTGTGACTGGAAGGTCTATGCCGAGAACTATCTGGAGAGCTACCACATCAGCGCCGTCCACCCGGCCCTGACTCAGGAATTGGGGGCCGACTATCGGGTGACGGTCCAGGGCGATCTGGTCATCCAGGAAAGCGTCCAGTCCGGCGACGGTCCGCAGGCGGGCCTCTGGGGCTGGCTGTGGCCGAACCTGGCGGTGAACATCTATCGCGACGGGGCCATGATCGAGCGCATGGTCCCGGACGGACCGGGCCGCACGCGGCTGGACTATCTGTTCCTGCGAGACGACGGGCCCGACGCTCTGAAAGAGGCTCTGGAGGCGTCCGACCGGATCACCGCCGAAGACGCGGGTATCTGTGAGGCCGTCCAGGCCAACCTGACGGCCGGAACCTATGACACCGGCGTGCTCAGCCCCAACCACGAAACCGGCGTGGCATGGTTCCAGGCGCTGCTGGCCGAGGTGCATCGCTAATCCCTCACCTCCGGTCATGGCCGGGACAAGCGTGGCCATGACGGGTGAAGTTGCGCAACGTTGCACGCTGGCCCACTTGTGCCAAAGGCGGATAAGCGCGATCCAATCGGACGGGACGGTGAACGGTCGGGACAGGGCCGTCCATGGCGGGGGAGGCAAATGAGCCCATCAACGACAGGCAAGATCGGCTGGGGCCTGGCTGCCCTTCTGGTGGCCGGCAACATGATCGGCTCGGGCGTCTATCTGTTGCCCGCGACCCTGGCCCCGATCGGGTCGTCCAGCCTGATCGGCTGGATCGTGGCGTCGGTGGGCGCCCTGCTGCTGGCGGGGGTGTTCGCCGGACTGGCGCGATTGAGGCCCCGCGACGACGGACCGACCGAATATGCCGGCGTGGGGCTTGGCCGGTATTTCGGCTATCAGGCGTCGTTGGGCTACTGGGCCGGGAACTGGGTCGGCAATGTCGCCATTGCCCTGGCGGCGACCGGCTACCTGGCTCATTTCTTCCCGGTGTTGCGTGAGCAATGGCCGGGGGCCCTTTGCACCGTCGGACTGATCTGGCTGACGACCCTGATCTATATGGCCGGGCCACGCGCGGTGGCGCGCTTCGGCAGCCTGACGCTGATCATTGGCCTGATCCCTCTGGGCATCGCCATGGTGGCCGGCGCGATGGCCTTCGACCCGGCGGTGTTCAGCGCCTCCTGGAGCCCGGACGGCGCGCCCCTGAGCCAAAGTGTACCCGCCTCGATGGCCCTGATCTTCTGGGCCTTCCTGGGATTTGAATCCGCCGGGGTCATCGCCCTGCGCCTGCGCGACCCCGAACGCGACGTGGGGCGGGCGACCTATGCCGGGGTGATCCTGTCGGCGATCGTCTATATCGCGGTGACCGTCGCCATTTTCGGGGTCATCCCGGCCTCGGACCTGGCCGAATCGACCAGCCCGTTCGCTGATCTAGCCGCGCGCGTCATCGGGGCCAGCGCAGCCGGCTTCGTGGCGGTCTGTGCCGTGGCCAAGACCCTGGGGACGCTCGGCGGCTGGATGATGCTGACGGGAGAGACGGCGCGGGCCGGGGCCAGCCAAGGCTTCCTGCCGCGGGTCTTCGGTCAGGGCGTGGTGACGCCGCCGGCCAATCCCCTGATCCATGCCGGGCTGATGACCATCATGGCCCTGATCAGCGCCCAGCCCAATCTGGCGGACCAGTTCGGCCTCCTGATCGGGGCGACGACGGTGCTGTTTCTGGTGGTCTATGGCCTGTGCAGCCTGGCGCTCTTGCGGTTCAGCCGCCGACCGATCGACTGGATCGCGGCCATCGGCGGACTGGGATTCAGCGCCTGGGCGGTGGTGATGTCGGGCTGGACCTTGCTTGGTGTGGCCGGAGCCTTCTTCGTCCTGACGACCCTGTGCTGGCCGTTCGTGCGCGCGCTCTCCCCCGCACCCGTCCCAGAGGAAACCCCGTGAACCAGATCATCACCGCCTATCTCCGCTATGCCCAGTTCACAGGCCGGTCCGGGCGACTGGAGTTCTGGTATTTCACCCTGTTCGTGCTGATCGTGTCGGGCATCCTGGCGATCCTCGACAATGCGATGTTCGGCGGCTCCAGCATCGTGGGGGGCGCGGGCTGGTCGATGAGCAGCGGGTTCCAGCCCCTGACCTCCATCTTCGGCCTGGTATCGCTGGTCCCGTCCATCGCCGTTTCGGTGCGGCGGATGCATGACCTGGGCAAGTCCGGCTGGTGGGTGGCGGTGGCGTTGATCCCGCTGATCGGCTGGATCTGGCTGCTGATCCTCGCCGCCAGTCCGGGCCAGCCCGAGGCGAATGCCCATGGCGAGCCGGTCTAACGCCCTTCGCACGGACGGGCGCCGTTGACCCACCTCGCGGCGCTCGCTAGTGACGCCGCCGTTTGTCCGCCGGGATTCGGTGGTATGGAGCGCCCCATGTCCGATCAACTTCTTCCCGGCGTGACCGGCGTTCTGGTGCTGGCTGATGGCACGGTGCTGCAGGGCATCGGCTGTGGCCACGAGGGCTCGGCGCTGGGCGAGGTCGTCTTCAACACCGCCATGACCGGCTATCAGGAGATCCTGACCGACCCGTCCTATATGCAGCAGATCCTGGCCTTCACCTTTCCGCACGTCGGTAATGTCGGGGTCAATGTCGAGGACGTCGAACAGGTTTCGGGCGGCGGCTCCGAGACGGCCGCAGTGGGCGCCGTGTTCCGCGACGTGCCGACCGATCCGGCCAACTGGCGAGCCGACGCCGATCTGGATGCCTGGATGAAGCGCCGCCATGTCGTCGGCCTGGCCGGGATCGACACCCGCGCCCTGACCGCGCGCATTCGTGACGCCGGGGCACCGCATGGGGTCATCGCCCATGATCCGACCGGGAACATTGATATTCCGGCCCTGGTCGAACAGGCGCGCGGCTGGTCCGGCCTGCTGGGCCTGGATCTGGCCAAGCCGGCCTCAACGCTTCAGGCTTTCGACTGGGATCAGGGCCTGTGGGACTGGCCCGAGGGCTATCCGCGCGTGGACGCCTCGGGCAAGTCGGTGGTCGTCGTCGACTATGGGGTCAAGCGCAACATCCTCAGGGCACTGGCCTCGACCGGCGCGAAGATCACCGTGGTGCCCGCAACCACGAGCGCCGAGGACATTCTGGCGCGCAACCCGGACGGCGTGGTCCTGTCCAACGGGCCGGGCGATCCGGCCGCGACCGGCGACTATGCCGTGCCGGAAATCCGCAAGCTGGTCGACAGCGGCAAACCGATCTTCGGCATCTGTCTGGGCCATCAGATGCTGGCGATCGCGCTGGGTGCCCGCACCATCAAGATGGATCAGGGCCACCACGGGGCCAACCATCCGGTCAAGGATCTGACGACCGGCAAGGTCGAAATCGTGTCGATGAACCACGGCTTCACCGTCGACCGCGACAGTCTGCCCGAGGCGGTGGAGGAAACCCACGTCAGCCTGTTCGACGGCACCAACTGCGGCATCGCCCTGAAGGACCGCCCGGTGTTCAGTGTCCAGCATCACCCCGAAGCCTCGCCCGGGCCGACCGACAGCCTGTATCTGTTTGATCGGTTTGCGAAACTGATGGCCTAAGCCAACCCGGCCGCCGTCGTTAGTGCACGGCAAACAGGGTGCAAAAGGTGCAAAAGGTACAACAAGGGGGACGGGGAAACGTGGATCATCGCACCAGCCTAACCCGGTACGGCTGAGCGGGGACGAAACGCGGTCCCCGTTTGACCGAGCCTTCTTTCGTAGAAACTTAGGTTTGGCGGTTGCGGGGACGGGCCACCCTCTCTAAACGGGCCGCTTAGCCGATAACCGAACCGAATCCCCTCGGGACAACTCGTCCCGTGAGGGCCTTCGCGCGCAAAGGACGCCGCCGCCGTGACCTCAGACGCCAGCCAGGATGAAAAGGACGCCATGGTGCGCGCCGCCCTGGCCGAACATGGCGACAGCGGGCGCATGCCGCGCCACACCCTGTTCTACTTCTACGGCGACGACCACGGTCTTGGCGACCTGAACGAGGTGGCGCGCCGGGCCGGCTTCTTCACGCGCGGCGACGAGGAATCGCTGGTGCTGGAAATGACCTTGGCCGTGGACGAAGCCTCCTTCGCCTCGACCTCTTCGATGATGCAATCCTGGGCCGCGGCCTTCCAGGTCGACTACGACGGCTGGGAGTGCGCGGTGGTGACCAACTGAAATGCCCAAACGTACAGACATCCAATCCATCCTGATCATCGGTGCCGGGCCCATCGTCATCGGCCAGGCGTGTGAGTTCGACTATTCGGGCGTCCAGGCGTGCAAGGCGCTGAAGGCCGAGGGTTACCGGGTCATTCTGGTGAACTCGAACCCGGCCACGATCATGACCGACCCGGAGGTGGCCGACGCCACCTATATCGAGCCGATCACGCCCGAGATCGTCGAGAAGATCATCGCCAGGGAAAAGCCCGACGCCCTGCTGCCGACCATGGGCGGGCAGACGGCGCTGAATACGGCGCTGGCGCTGGAACAGTCCGGGGCGCTGGCCCGGCACGGGGTCGAGATGATCGGGGCCAAGGCCGAGGTCATCGACAAGGCCGAGGACCGTCAGAAATTCCGCGACGCCATGGACAAGCTGGGTCTGGAAAGCCCTCGGTCGCGCGCCGTGCACCGCATCGAAGAAGCCGATGACGCCCTGGCCTTCGTCGGCCTGCCGGCCATCATCCGGCCCAGCTTCACCCTGGCCGGGACCGGCGGCGGCATCGCCTACAACGTCGAGGAGTTCCGCGAGATCGTCGAACGCGGTCTGGACCTGTCGCCGACCACCGAGGTGCTGATCGAGGAATCGGTCCTGGGCTGGAAGGAATATGAGATGGAGGTGGTCCGCGACCGGGCGGACAACTGCATCATCATCTGCTCGATCGAGAACGTGGACCCGATGGGGGTCCACACCGGCGACTCCATCACGGTCGCCCCCGCCCTGACGCTGACCGACAAGGAATATCAGCGGATGCGGACCGGTTCGATCAATGTCCTGCGCGAGATCGGGGTCGAGACGGGCGGATCCAACGTCCAGTGGGCGATCAATCCGGCCGACGGTCGCATGGTCGTCATCGAAATGAACCCGCGCGTGTCGCGCTCCTCGGCGCTGGCGTCCAAGGCGACGGGCTTTCCGATCGCCAAGGTCGCGGCCCGGCTGGCGGTCGGCTACACGCTGGATGAGCTTCAGAACGACATCACCCAGGTCACCCCGGCCAGTTTCGAGCCGTCGATCGACTATGTGGTCACCAAGATCCCGCGCTTCGCCTTCGAGAAATATCCGGGCGCCGAAGCCACCCTGACGACCTCTATGAAGTCGGTCGGCGAGGTCATGGCCATCGGCCGCACCTTCCAGGAATCCATGCAGAAGGCCCTGCGCGGTCTTGAGACCGGCCTGACCGGTTTTGACGAGATCGAGATCGACGGCGTCGCCGGCGCCGAAGACGACGCCTCCGCCAAGGCGGCGGTGATCCGGGCGCTGGGCCAGCCGACGCCGGACCGCATCCGCGTGATCGCCCAGGCCTTCCGCCACGGCCTGTCAGTCGAGGATGTCGCCGGGGCCTGCGCCTATGAGCGGTGGTTCCTGCGCCAGATCGCCGACTTGGTGCGCGAAGAAGGTCATCTGAAGGTGAAGGGTCTTCCTTCTCCCCTCGGGCGAGAAGATGAGGCCGCGCGCGAGTTCCGTCGCCTCAAGGCCAAGGGGTTCTCCGACGCCCGCATCGCCAGGCTGACCGCCACCACCGAACCCGAGGTCCAAAAGGCGCGCCGCGCCCTAAACGTGCGCCCCGTCTTCAAGCGCATCGACACCTGTGCCGCCGAGTTCGCCAGCGCTACCGCCTATATGTACTCGACCTATGAGACCGGGGCCTTGGGCCAGGTGCCGGCGTGTGAGGCCGAACCCGCGGATCGGAAGAAGGCCGTCATCCTGGGCGGCGGGCCGAACCGCATCGGCCAGGGGATCGAGTTTGACTACTGCTGTTGTCACGCCGCGTTCGCCTTCGCCGACATCGGCGTGGAGTCGATCATGGTCAACTGCAACCCCGAGACCGTCTCGACCGACTATGACACCTCCGACCGCCTGTATTTCGAGCCGCTGACGGCCGAGGACGTGCTTGAGCTGATCGACATCGAACGCTCTAGGGGTGAGCTGATCGGCGTCGTGGTTCAGTTCGGGGGCCAGACGCCGCTGAAGCTGGCCCATGCTCTTCAGGCGGACGGCGTGCCGATCCTGGGAACCAGCGTCGATTCCATCGACCTGGCCGAGGACCGCGAGCGGTTCCAGCAGATGCTGCACGACATCGGCCTGATGCAACCGCCCAACGGTCTGGCTCGCAGCGCCGAAGAGGCCGCCCAGAAGGCTGAAGAGGTCGGCTATCCGGTCGTGTTGCGCCCCTCCTATGTGCTGGGTGGGCGGGGGATGCAGATCGTCCACGACCGCGAGCAACTGGACCGTTACGTCCATGAGGCGATGTCGGTGTCAGGCGACGATCCGGTCCTGATCGACCACTATCTGAACCGCGCCACCGAGGTGGACGTCGATGCCCTGTGCGACGACGAGACGGTGTTCGTCGCCGGTGTGCTGGAACACATCGAGGAGGCCGGGGTGCACTCAGGCGACAGCGCCTGTTCGATGCCGCCCTATTCGCTGTCCGACGCCACCATCGCCGAGCTGAAGCGCCAGACCACCGAGATGGCGCGCGCCCTGAAGGTGCGGGGCCTGATGAACGTGCAGTTCGCGATTGAAGAGCCGCACAGCGCCGAACCGCGCATCTTCGTGCTGGAGGTCAATCCGCGCGCCAGCCGCACCGTGCCCTTCGTGGCCAAGACCATCGGCCAGCCCGTTGCCGCCATCGCCGCCAAGGTGATGGCGGGAGAGAAACTGTCCGGCTTCGGCCTTGAGGATCGGCCGTACGACCACATCGCTGTGAAGGAAGCGGTGTTCCCGTTCGCCCGTTTCGCCGGGGTCGACACCATCCTGGGGCCGGAAATGCGCTCGACCGGCGAGGTCATGGGCCTGGACTGGAAACGCGTCGACGAGGCCGACATGGCCCCCGCCTTCGCCCGTGCCTTCGCCAAGAGCCAGCTGGGCGGTGGCACGGTCCTGCCGACGTCGGGTTGCGCCTTCATCTCGGTCAAGGACGAGGACAAGCCATTCATCCTGGAGGCCGCGCGGGTTCTGCTGGCGCAAGGGTTCAGTCTGATCGCGACGGGCGGCACCCACGCCTATCTGACGGAACAGGGGCTGGAGGTGGCCTTTGTGAAGAAGGTCCTGGAGGGTCGTCCCCACATCGTCGACGCCATGAAGAACGGCGAGGTCCAGATCCTGATCAACACCACCGAGGGCAAACAGTCGCTGGCCGACAGCTTCTCGATCCGGCGCACCGCCCTGATGATGAAGATCCCCTATTTCACCACGACGCCGGCCGCCCTGGCCGCCGCCCACGCCATCGCCGCCGTCAAGGCCGGCGAGCTGGATGTGCGCGCGGTGCAGGAATACGCCTAGGATGGACCCCACGCTCGCGGTCGCGATCCTGGTCGGAAACGTGATGGCCTTCGCCGTCTATGGTTTTGACAAGCGTCAGGCACGCAGGGGTGACGACCGTGTTCCAGAGAGCGTGCTGCTGTGGCTGGCCCTGATCGGCGGCCTGGGGGCCTATGCAGCCTGTGAGCTGTTTCGTCACAAGACGAGGAAGCAGCCGTTTCGTAGCCGGATGATGATCGCATTCGCGGCGCACATTCTGATCGTGCTGGGGCTGATCTATTTGCGGTGAGCCCCACGCCAGCGTCATCCCCGGCCTCGTGCCGGGGACCCATAGCCACGCTTCACGATTCAGCCTGCACCGGCGGACATTGAGGGTATCGGTGGCCGGGACAGGCCCGGCGATGACGAAGGGGAATGTGCGTCTATTGCCGCACGTTCCCGATCCGGCTCAGAGCCGCCAGAACCCCATCGAGGTTGGCCGTCCGGGTGATCGGATCGGACCGGTTGCTTCGTCCATAGGCCGGGTCGTAATGACCTTCGATCAATGATTGAATGAACAGATCCGTGTGGCCGGTTACCGCCAGGTCGAGCCACTCGGCGCGTTGGGCCTTGGAGATGTGGCGAGGCAGGCGTTCCAGAATCTCACTAATTGCTTCAGTATTTCTTGCTATATCTATGTATTCTCGTGATATTCTAGAAATCCGATCGACCTTCTCAACCACCAATTCGATGACCGGCGCGGCCTGCATGGCGGCCCAGATCTGTTTGGGCAGGGTGATGGTTCCGACCCGACTGGATTCGGCTTCGACGACGACCGGACGCGCAGGATCGAGTCTGTCGATGACGGCTGTCAATCGACTGTCGAACAGCTTCTGGCTGGGCTGGCCGCCGGGCTTCCGGCCGAACAGACTGCCGCGGTGATTGGCCAGGCCCTCCAGGTCGATCACCTGATGGCCGGCCTCGGCCAGACGGCCCAGCATCTCGGTCTTGCCGACGCCGGTCTGGCCGTCCAGCAGGACAAGCTTCAGACCCAGCGGCTGATCGTAAAGACGCTGCACCACCGCTCGCCGCCAGGTCTGATAGCCGCCGTCCAGCACCGTCACCGGCCAGCCGACCTGATCCATGATGGTGGCCATGGCGTGGGACCGCTGGCCACCGCGCCAGCAATAGACCAGAGCCTTCATCCCGGCGGGCGCATCCGCCAACGCGCCTTCCAGGTGCCGGGCGATGTTACGCGCGACGAGCGCCGCGCCATGGCGGCGGGCGTGGAACTTGGAGCCCTGAACATACTCGGTGCCGACCTCGGCGCGCTCGGCGTCGTCGAGCACCGGCAGATTGATCGCGCCCGGCAGATGGTCCTCGGCGAACTCCGCCGGACTGCGGACGTCGATGATCCGATCGAAGCCCGAAAGCGACGCCACATCGACCCCAGCCAGGCGTCGGATCACGCCGTCACCACGCGAACACCCGGCGCGCCCCCGACCACGCGGCCGACGACAGCCCCGTTAAAGCCGCTGCCTCGCAGAAGAAACATCACGTTTGAGAGCGCATCCTCGGCCACGGATACAAGGAGGCCACCCGAGGTCTGCGGGTCCGTCAGCAGATCACGAAGAGGGCCTTCGTCCAGCCCCTCCATCTGATCGCCGTAGCTGATCCAGTTGCGGGCCGAGGCTCCGGTTCGCACGCCGGCATCCAACAGGGCCCGTACGCCGTCGAGCATCGGCGGGGTGTCGAACAACTCGATGCGCACCCCCGACCCCTTGGCCATCTCCAGCGCGTGGCCGGCCAGGCCGAAGCCGGTCACATCCGTCATGGCGTGGACGCCGTCGCGCTCGGCGATACGAGGCCCCAGCGAATTCAGGCGGGTCGTCGAGGTAACGAGAGCCTGATAGCCGGCCTCAGCCAGCAGCCCCTGCTTGAAGGCGGCGCTGAGGACGCCGACACCCAGCGGCTTGGTCAGGATCAGGACGTCGCCTGGCTGGGCCCCGCGATTGGTCATCACGCGCTTCGGATCGACCAGGCCCATGACCGCCAGGCCGTAGATCGGCTCGACACTGTCGATGGAATGGCCCCCGGCAATGGGGATGTCGGCGACTGCGCAGATACTGGCCCCGCCCGCCAGGACCTTACCGACGGTGTCGACCGACAGGACATTGATCGGCATCCCGACGAGCGCCAGCGCAAGGATCGGCCGGCCGCCCATGGCGTAGATGTCCGACAGGGCATTGGCCGCCGCGATCCGCCCGAAATCGAACGGATCATCCACCACCGGCATGAAGAAGTCGGTGGTCGCGACCAAGGCCTGATCATCATTGAGCTTCCAGACGGCGGCGTCGTCGCGGCTTTCATGACCGACCAGAAGCTCGACGAACGGCCGCGCCGGTGGGGCCTTGGCCAGCATCTCGCTCAGCACGGCCGGCGCGATCTTGCAGCCGCACCCGCCCCCGTGGGCGAGGCTGGTAAGGCGGGGTTCGTCAGCGAGCTGGGTCATGGCCGATAGCTGGCGCGAACCGCCCCGAAACTCAAGGCGCGGTTTGTTGACCCTATTCGCCACGCATGAAATCGTCGGACCTCCTGGAGGGGGGACATCACCATGAAGCGTTTGTTGATCGCATCAGCGGCCTGGTTTGCTGTGGCCGGGGCCGCACACGCCCAGGACGCCGAGCTGAGAGCCTCGATCCAGGCGGACTACGACAACCATCTCGGCAGTCTGTGGGACTGGTTCCATCGCAATCCCGAGCTGTCGGGGCTGGAGGTCAACACCGCCGCCCGAATGGCCACGGAGCTGCGGGCCCTCGGCTATGAGGTCACCGAGGGTGTCGGGGGCACCGGCGTCGTCGCCCTGCTTCGCAATGGCGAAGGGCCCACCGTGATGATGCGAGCCGACATGGACGGACTGCCGGTCGAGGAACGCTCGGGTCTGCCGAATGCCTCGACGGTGCGCCAGACCGACCGGGACGGTCAGGAACGGCCGGTCATGCACGCGTGCGGCCACGACGTGCACATCACCGCCCTGGTCGGCACCGCCCGCCAGATGATCGAGCGTCGGGACCGGTGGTCCGGCACGCTGATGCTGGTGGTCCAGCCCGCCGAAGAACGCATCTTCGGTGCCCGAATGATGATGGAAGACGGCCTGTACGAACGCTTCGCCCGCCCGGACTATGCTCTGGCGTTCCACGTTTCCGCCGGCCTGCCTGCAGGTCAGATCGTGGTGCAGCCTGGTCGCGCCTACGCCTCGTCCGACAGCGTCGACATCCAGGTGCGCGGCGTCGGCGGCCACGGCGCCTATCCCCACACCACGATCGACCCGGTCCTGGTCGCGGCGCAGATCGTCGTCTCGCTGCAATCCATCGTCAGCCGCGAGATCAATCCGCTGGAACCGGCGGTGATCACGGTCGGCTCGATCCACGGCGGCGTGAAACACAACATCATCGGCGAGGAGGTCTCCCTGCAGTTGACGGTCCGTGCCCACAGCCCCGAGGTCCGCGCACGCCTTCTGGATTCCATCGACCGCGTCGCCCTGGGCACAGCCCAGGCGCTGGGCGTGCCCGAAGACCTGGCCCCCATCGTCACTCGATCGGAGTTGGAGACGACGCCCTCGACCATCAATGACACGCCCACCGCCGAACGCGTCCGCACCGCCATCGCCTCCGGCATGGGTGCCGACCGGGTGATGCCGGCCCCGCCACCAGTCATGGGCGCCGAAGACTTCGCCTATTTCATTCAACCGGACACGGGGGTGCGCGGGGTTTATTTCGGCGTCGGCGGCACCCTACCCGAAAACCTCGAGACCGCAGCGGGCCACCATTCGCCCGAGTTCCGTATCGAGGCGGAACCGTCCGTGACCGCCGGCGTCGAGGCCATGGTCCTCGCCGGAATGGCGCTGATGGCGCCGGGAGCCGAATAGGCCTGCTCCGCCTCATCCCCGCCTTTATCGGGGCCTAGAGGCCCCTTCCCAACGCCCGGTCCGGGATTCCCCGGCCGGGCCTTTTTTCGTTTTCAGGTCACCGATGCCGTTTCCGACTGTTCACCCCGCGCTGGCACGCGCCCTCGATGAGCGCGGCTATGCCGAGCCGACCCCGGTCCAGGCCGCCGTGCTGGAAGACGGCCTGAGCGAGCAGGATCTCCTGGTCTCGGCCCAGACCGGATCGGGCAAGACAGTCGCCTTCGGCCTGGCGGCGGCCCCGACCCTGTTAGGCAATGTCGAAGCCTTTGGAGCCGCCGAGGCCCCGCTGGCCCTGATCATCGCCCCGACGCGCGAGCTGGCGCTGCAGGTGTCGACCGAGTTGCGCTGGCTCTATTCGCCCGCCGGCGGTCGCATCGTCACCTGCGTCGGCGGCATGGACGCACGCCGCGAACAGCGCGCGTTGGCACAAGGGTCGCACATCGTCGTCGGCACCCCCGGTCGCCTGAAAGACCATATCGAGCGGGGCAACCTGGACCTGTCGGCCGTTCGCATCGTCGTGCTCGATGAGGCCGACGAGATGCTGGACATGGGCTTTCGCGAGGACCTGGAGTTCATCCTGGATGCCGCCCCGGCCGAACGCCGCACCCTGCTGTTCTCGGCGACGATTGCGCGGGACATCGCCAATCTGGCCCGCAAGTATCAGACCGACGCGGTTCGCATCGACACCACTGACCGCAATGCACCGCACCGTGACATCGAATACCGGGCCATGCGGATCGCGCCCAATGAGGTCGAGCACGCGGTCGTCAACATCCTGCGCTTCTTCGAGGCCCCCGGCGCCCTGGTGTTCTGTTCGACGCGGGACGCCGTGCGGCACCTGCAGTCATCGTTGCTGGAACGCGGCTTCAGCTCGGTCGCCCTGTCCGGCGAGATGGGCCAGCGTGAGCGCAATGATGCGCTTCAGTCCCTGCGCGACGGCCGCGCCCGCGTCTGTGTCGCCACCGACGTGGCGGCGCGTGGCCTGGACCTGCCGGATCTGGGCCTGGTCATCCATGCCGAGCTGCCGATGAACAAGGCCGGCTTGCTCCACCGCTCGGGCCGCACCGGGCGCGCCGGCAAGAAGGGGGTTTCGGTCCTGCTGGTGCCGCACACGCGGCGCCGCAAGGCCGATATGCTGATCGGCAACGCCGGCATCGAGGTCGCCTGGTCCGGGGCCCCGACCGCCGACGAGATCCGCGCCAAGGATGAGACGCGTCTGCTGAGTGCCGACATCTTTGCAGTCGAGAACACCGAAGAGGATCTGGCTCTGGCCCAGCGGCTGTTGGCCGAACGGACGCCGGAAGACATCGCTGCGGCCCTGATCCGGCTCCAGCGCAAGGACCTGCCCGCACCGGAAGACCTCCTCGACCCCGGCGATCGCCCGGCCCGCAAGCCGCGCGACGGCAACGACACGTCTGCCCAACCCTGGCCGGGTGAGCGGCTCCAGGAAGATGAGACGACCTGGTTCCGCATGGATGTGGGCCGCAGTCGCAACGCCGACCCCAAGTGGCTGATCCCGCTGATCTGCCGCCTCGGACACATCACCAAGCGCGAGATCGGCTCGATCCGAATCTATCCCGAAGAGACGCGCTTCCAGATTGCCCTGACCCACGCCGATCGCTTCAAGAGCGCGGTGGCGGCGTCGGGCGAGAAGGACGTGACGATCACGCCGTCTGAGGCTCCCGCGCCAGGCGGCTACAAGTCGGGACCAAAGCCCCATTTCGACGACGCCGAAGGTGGCAAGCCCTTCAAGAAAAAGCCCTTCCCCAAACGCGCCAACGGCGACGCCCGCCCGGCCCCCAAGCCCTTCAAGCGCCCCGAACGCGCCGAGGCTGACAGCCCGCGGCCACCCTTCAAGAAGAAGCAGGGGTTCAAGCCCAAGGGCGCCCAGCCGGGCAAGAAGCCGTTCGCCAGGAAGCCGTTCAAGAGCAAGGCGCGGGCTTAGACCGGCCACCACAACCTTTGTCATCCCCACCAAGCCGCGACGCTTGGCGCTCCGGGATTCCTGGAGGGACACTTCGCCCGACGGTGCCAGTCAGCCGTGGCAACCATCCAGAGGGTGACGGCGGTTCGGATGATCCCTAATCTGCTCCCCTCACCCGGAGCCGCGCCATGATCATCGTGCATCACCTTAACGACAGCCGTTCGCAGCGGGTGCTGTGGCTGCTCGAGGAACTGGGTCTGGACATTGAGGTGCGCCGGTACCAACGCGATCTGCACACGATGCTGGCCCCGCCCGAGCTGAAGGCCGTGCACCCCCTGGGCAAGTCGCCGGTCATCGAAGATCGCGGGATCAAGGTCGCCGAGACGGGGGCCATCTTCGACTATCTGCTCAGCACCTACGGCCAGGGCCGGTTGCGCCCGGCGGCCGGGACCGAGGACGCCCGACGCTTCACCTACTGGATGTACTATGCCGAAGGTTCGGCCATGACGCCGCTGCTGCTGCGGCTGATTTTCGCGCAGATCCCGGCGAAGGTGCCCTTCTTCGCCCGCCCCATCGCCAACGGCATCACCAAGGCCATGAACAAGAGGATGATCCAGCCCCAGCTCGATTCCCACATAGGCTATTGGGAAGGCGAACTGGGCCATACCGGGTGGTTCGCCGGGCCGGAATTTACCGCTGCCGACATCATGATGAGCTTCCCGCTCGAAGCCGCCACCGCCCGCGCCGGTGCCGCACGTCAGCCGCAGATTGCCGCCTTCCTCCAGCGCGTCCACGCGCGTCCAGCCTACCTGCGCGCCATCGACCGCGGCGGTCCCTACAGCTTCGCCTGAACCCTGGTACGGAGATTCTGCGAACCTGAACGAAGGTTCCGCGTTTTAGCACCATGAACGCTCCCGCCCCCCCTCCACCGTCGGAAAACTCGCGCCTCAAGGGTCAAACCCTGCGCCTCGCCTCATCGTTTCTGGTCGGGCTTCTGGTTATGTTGGTGACCGGCCTGCTGGGTATCGCCCTGACGAAGGCAGTCCTCGCTTCGGTCGGTACAGCGATCCTGTTCTGGCTGTTCTGGCTGGCTGCCGTCCGGATCTGGATGAGAATGCGTCGCCACACCTCTTGAAAAAGGCGAATTTGGGACTTATCCTTTTCGGCCACTGAGCGCCGACCGCCACGCCCGCGGTCGGCTTTTCATTTCCCAGGGCGACAAGAAAACTACCCGCGAATGGAAAAAGTGCCGATGACCGCCGGGGGATATCAGTCCCTCGACGATGAGTTGAAGCGTCTCAAGTCGGTGGAACGGCCCAGCGTGATCGCGGCCATCTCCGAGGCCCGTTCGCACGGGGACCTGTCCGAGAATGCCGAGTACCACGCGGCCAAGGAACGTCAGGGCTGGATCGAAGGCCGCATCGCCGAGATCGAGGACAGGATTTCCCGCGCCCAGATCATCGACGTGTCAAAACTGTCGGGCGCCCAGGTCAAGTTTGGCGCGACTGTGACGGTCGTCGACGAAGACACCGAGGAAGAGGGCCGCTACCAGCTGGTTGGTGAGCATGAGGCCGACGTGAAGGAAGGCAAGGTCTCCATCACCTCGCCGATCGCCCGGGCCATGATCGGCAAGGAGCAGGGTGACGTCGTCGAGGTCAATACGCCGGGCGGCGTGAAGGCCTATGAGATCCTCAAGGTCGAGTGGCGCTAGAGCGACCCCTGACCATCTGGACCGTCACCGACGGTCGCGCGGGCATCGAAAACCAGGCGCTGGGGTTGGCAGAGGCCATCCAGCGGCTGGTTCCCGCTGAGATCACGACCAAGCGGATCCAGTTCCGTCAGGTCTTTGATCGCTGGCCCAACGCCTTGCGGATTTTCCCCAACGCCATGCTGGCGGCGGATTCGGACCGCATCGAGCCTCCTTACCCGGATCTGGTCATCGCCAACGGTCGCGCCAGCCTGCCTTTTTCGGCTCCCCTCAAGCGACGCTCGAATGGACGCACCTTCGTCGTCCAGCTTCAGGATCCGCGCGCACCTCTGGACGATTTCGATCTGCTGATCCCCCCGCTGCATGATGGATTGACGGGCTCGAACGTCTTTCCGATCCTGGGATCGCCCAACCGCATCACTGCGGCGCGACTGGCCGAGGGACGTGCGCCGTTCGCCGACGTTCTGGATCCCCTGCCCCATCCCCGCGTCGCGGTTTTGATCGGGGGCCGCTCCAGAGCCCACGACCTCAGCGCCGAGCGCGCCCAACGTCTGGCGGATCAGATCGCCGATGCCGTCCAGGTTGCAGGCGGCGCATTGATGCTGACCTTCTCGCGGCGAACGCCCCCCGCCGCGCGGTCCATTCTGATGGCCCGCCTGGGCGATCTGCCGGGTCTGATCTGGGACGGAGAGGGGCCGAACCCATATTTCGCCTTTCTCGATGCGGCGGACCACATCCTGGTCACCGAGGACTCGGTCAATATGGCCACCGAGGCCGCCGCAACGGGCAAGCCCGTCCAGATTCTCGACCTCGACGGCGCCAGTGCAAAGATCGGCGGCCTGCACGCCGCCCTCCAGTCGCGGGGCATCACGCGACCGTTCAACGGGCGACTGGAGACCTGGGACTACACCCCTCTGAACGAGACCGAGAAAGCGGCCGGCGAAATCCTGACGCGCATGGACGCCCGCGGGACGCACACTGGCCCCGGCGAGTTCCCGGCTCTATAGAGCCGCCATGAACAGCTTCCGCACCCTCGACGACGCCGGCGACCTGACCGGCAAGACCGCCCTCGTCCGCGTGGACTTCAATGTTCCGATGGAGGACGGACGCGTCACCGACGACACCCGCCTGCGCGTGGCCCTGCCGACGATCAACAAGCTGCGCGATGCCGGAGCCAAGGTCGCCCTGCTGGCCCATTTCGGGCGCCCCCAAGGGCAGCGGGTCGCGGAGATGAGCCTGGAGCCGATCGTCGCGCCCCTGTCGGACCTGCTGGATGCGCCGGTCGCGTTTGCCGACGATTGCGTCGGCGAACCAGCCCGGAGCGCCATGGCCGCTCTGGACGACGGTGGCGTGGCACTTTTGGAGAATGTCCGCTTTCACAAGGGTGAGGAAAAGAACGACCCGGCCTTCGCCGAACAACTGGCGGCGCTTGGCGATCTGTATGTGAACGACGCGTTTTCGGCCGCCCACAGGGCCCATGGTTCGACCGAAGGCATCGCCCGCCTCCTGCCGGCCTATGCCGGAGAATCGATGCGGCGCGAGCTAGAGGCCCTGGACGCCGCGCTGGGGTCGCCGAAGACGCCGGTGCTCGGCATCGTCGGCGGGTCCAAGGTCTCGACCAAGCTGGACCTGCTTCAGAACCTGGTCAGCAAGCTCGACAAGCTGGCCATCGGCGGGGGGATGGCCAATACCTTCCTGGCGGCCATGGGACAGGACGTCGCCGCCTCCCTGTGTGAGCACGACCTGGGGGACACCGCCCGCGAGATCATCAAGGCTGCCGACAAGGCGGGCTGCGAACTGCTGTTGCCGGTTGATGTCGTCGTCGCCACCGAGGTCAGCCCCGACGCCCGCGCCACCGTGCGTGAGCTGGGCCAGCTTGAACCCGATGAGAAGATTCTCGACGCCGGCCCCGGCACGGTCGCCCGGCTGGAAAAGGCCATGTCGGAATCGCGCACTCTGATCTGGAACGGCCCGCTGGGCGTGTTCGAGGTGCCGCCGTTCGACGCCGCCACCGTGCGCGCCGCCCGCACCGCCGCGGCCCTGGCTCAGTCCGGAACCCTGATCGCGGTCGCCGGCGGCGGCGACACCGTCGCGGCCCTGAACCACGCAGGCGTGGCCGACGACATGACCTTCGTCTCCACCGCCGGCGGCGCCTTCCTGGAATGGATGGAAGGCAAGCCCCTGCCGGGCGTCGAGGCGCTGCGTACGTGATCGCTGGCGATGACCTGGCGCAACAAATATTGGGACATCATTGATCAACTGTATTGGTGGCCGCGCTATCTCGGCCTGACGTCGATCAATCAGCGCCATTGGCGCATCGAGGGGGATCGGCTCAGCATTCCGCTGAACATGGTCAACCGCAGCGGCCCGCTCTATTCGCGTGGGGCCAAGATCGCCGACCTGATCGAGGACCTGCATGGCAAGGAAGAAGTCCTCAACCACGTCTTCGACCTGACCTTTGGCATCGCTCCCGACGCCCTGATCGAAGCCTGCTTGGCGCAGCCGCTTGGATTTCGCGACAGCCGACCGTACGAGTCGATCGGACGGGAAGTTCAAGACCGCTACAACTGGGGCGCCCAGACAAACGTCACCCAGCAGGACGGCTTCTTTGTCAGCCCCCATTCGGCGATGGGCGTCGAGCTAAAACTCGGGTCGTCGAGCTGGCCAGGCCAAATCGCCAAATACGCCGCCCTTCTGACCTGGGAGGAAATGAAAACGGGCCGGCGGGACCATCTCGGCCTGCTGTTCGTCGCCCCGGAATCCGCGCGCGAATCGCACTGGCGCAAATGCGGCCTCGCCGCCGGCGAGATCGGAGCCGACTTCCTCGACCGGACCTGGGAACGTCCCCTGCCCGCGCCGGTCCAGCGCCTGTTCGAGAACGACAGGGATCATGTTGCAGATATCTTGGAGCGATTGCAGTTGGCCTTCCAGAGCTGGAGTGAGCTGCGAGACAGTCTCATCCGGCATTCGGCGACGCTTGATCGAACCCAACCCGGTGATCAGACGCTCGGTCGCCTGATCGACGGCTTTCTCGCTCAGCTGGACGCACACCGATCGACCGGATTGGCTTGAAGGCGTAGCCAACAACCTAGTCCGTTTCTATTTGCAATCGACTCGGCGGCGTGACACCATCCTCTCCTCACAGAGAGGACGCCATGGCGGAGTTCATCACCCTCGAAGATCGCGGTCATGTCCGGCTGATCGGCCTGAACCGGCCCGACAAGCGCAACGCCTTCACCGGTGCCATGCTGGCCGAACTGGCCCAGGCCTATACCGATCTGGCCGATGATCCGGCAATCCGCTGCGGCGTCTTGTTCGCGCACGGCTCGATGTTCACCGCCGGCCTGGATCTGGCTGACGTCGCCCCGCGCGTGATGGCCGGCGAAGACCTGATGGGCGGCGCCCGCATCGACCCCTGGGGCATCTATGCCGAACGCTGTCCCAAGCCGATGGTCCTGGCGGTGCATGGCAAGTGCCTGACGCTAGGCATCGAGCTGGCCCTGGCGGCCGACATTGTCGTGGCCGACGAAACGGCGACCTTCGCCCAGATCGAGATCGCGCGCGGTATCTTTCCTTTCGGTGGCGCGACCATCCGCATGGCCCAGGCCGGCGGCTATCAGAACGCCATGCGCTGGCTGCTGACCGCCGACGAGTTTGGCGCCGAAGACGCCCGCCATCTGGGCCTGGTCCAGGAAATCACGCCGCCGGGCCAGGCGCTCGACCGCGCCGTCGCCATCGCCGAACGGATCTCGGCCCAGGCCCCGCTCGGCGTCGCCGCCTCGCTGAAATCCGCACGCCTGGCCATGCATGATCCTGAAGCCGCCAAGGCCGCCCTGGCCGACGAGGTTCGCACCCTGTTCAGCACCGAGGACGCCGCCACCGCCCTGACCGCCTTCATGACCCGCCAAACGCCTGAGTTCAGGGGGCGGTAGGTCGTTCTACAATCTTCGGTGTCTCACCGAGAATTGGCGTCGCGTTTACCGTATAGTTGCGACTGATCGCTAAGGGTGTCTCCGAACACAGGAGCGTCGCGATGAAGGGCATCGTTTTCAACCTGCTCGAGGACGTCGTCAGCGAGCATCATGGCCCCGAAACCTGGGACGCTCTGGTCGAGGCCTCTGGCGTCAGCGGTCATTACACGTCGCTGGGCAACTACCCCGACAGCGATATCGAAGCCCTGGTCGCAGCCGCCTGCGCGGCCCTGTCCCTGGACCGCAGTACGGTGCTGCGCTGGTTCGGGCTGAACGCCATGCCCCTGCTGGCCGAGCGCTACCCGACCCTGTTCGAGGGCCACACCACCACCAAGACCTTTGTCGACGGCGTCAATGACGTCATCCACGCCGAGGTTCGCAAGCTTTACCCCGATGCCGTCTGTCCGCACTTCCGACTGTCGGAAGCACCGGAAGGCGATCTGTTAATGGATTACCAGTCGGTCCGCCGAATGTGCGCCCTGGCGGAAGGATTCGTCGTCGGCGCCGGCGCCTACTTCGGCGAGGACATCGGATTCACCCACGAAGCCTGCGTCGACCACGGGGACCGCGCCTGCGTCTTCCGCATTCGCTGGGCCCCCGCCCTCGGCGGCGCCAAGGCCGCCTAAGCTCGAATGGAAGCCGACGAGTCTCTGGAATCGATCAAGGCCCGCTATGAGCGCCGGCTGGCGCGTGAGCGCCAGGCCCGGCTCGACGCCGAATCGATCGCTGAGACCCAGACGACCGCCCTCTACCACCAAAAGCGATACCTTGAGCTGATCGAGTCAATCACGGCGGTCGCGAATCTGGACAACGACCCCCACGTCGTCTTTCGCCACGCCCTCGATCGGATTGCCGCCTTTGTCGACTGGCCGATCGCGCACGTCCTGATCGTCACCGGGCGCGGCGGCCGTCGGAGGATCGCCAGTGGCAGCATCTGGCTAGGCCAAGACCGGCCTGAGGCGGCCCCGTTCGTGCGCGCCAGCGAAGCCATCGTCTTCAAAGGCTCCGTGGGATTGCCCGGGCGAGTCTGTGACCGCCGCCGTGCCATCTGGATTGAATCCCTGGTGGCGGATCCGAATTTTCCGCGCGCCCAGGTCGCCTACGACTGTGGCCTGCGCACCGGCTTTGCCTTCCCGGTCCTGGTCGGAGAAGAGGCCGTCGCCATCCTTGAGTTCTATTCAACCCGTCCCAGCCCGCCGGACACCGGCCTGCTCCACGCTCTGGAGCAGATCGGGCTTCAGCTCGGACGCGTGGTTGAGCGCCAGCGCGCCGACCTAGCCATGAAGAAGCAGAACCGGGCGTTGGTCCGGCTGGCAAAGGAGGCCGCCGCCCAGGCCCAGGTCGCCGAAGCCGCCAGCCGCGCCAAGTCCCAGTTCCTGGCCGTCACCAGCCACGAAATCCGTACACCACTGAACGCCGTGCTCGGCATGGCGCAGGTCCTGTCGCAGCGCCCGCTCTCTCCCGACGACCTCGAGATGGCCCAGGGCATTCGTGACTCCGGCGAGATGTTGCTGCGGCTGTTGAACGCCGTACTCGACTACTCACGCATCGACGCCGGCACCGTGGAGGCACGCGCCGAACCGGTCAACATCAAGGGTCTGGCGGCGCAGGCCGTCCGTCTTTGGACATCGCGCAGCCAGGAAATGGGCGTACGCCTTCGACTGGAGGTCGGCGATCAGGTTGGCGATGAACTTAGGCTCGTCGACCCGGGCAAGATCGAGCAGACGTTGGTGAACCTGCTCTCCAATGCGCTGAAATTCTCACCAGACGGATCCGAGATCATCGTGCGCCTGATGGCGGATGATGATCCCACCCGTCTCCGGTTTGAGGTCATCGACGGCGGGCCGGGTGTTCCCGAGGCTGACCGCAACCGGATCTTCGAGGCTTTCGAACAGACTGCGGACGGTCGGCGCGCCGGCGGGGGCGGACTGGGGCTCGCCATTTGCCGAGGCAACGTCGAGGCCCTGGAGGGGCGGATCCACACCGACCGCGACGAACAGGGTCGCAGCCGCTTCTGTTTCACTTTCACCGGTCCACCGACCGATGGAGTCGCCGCGTCCGCACCCCAGCCTCTCGTGTCAACCGAGCGCCCGGCAGGGAAGACACTCCGCATTCTGGCCGCCGAGGACAATGCGGCGAACCGGCGCGTTCTTGAACTGCTGCTGGGCCAGCTCGAGGTCCGGCTAGTATGCGTCGAGGACGGCCGTCAAGCCGTGGAGGCGGTGCAGAGCCAGGCTTTCGATCTGGTTCTGATGGACGCTAATATGCCGGTGATGAGCGGCATCGAGGCCGTGCGCGCGATCCGCGCCCTGGGCGGTGCCTATCGCGACGTGCCGATCCAGATGCTGACGGCCAACGTCTTCGACGACGACATCCAAGCCTATTTGGCCGCCGGCGTCGATGGCGTCTTGCGCAAGCCCATTGAGGTTCCCAGCCTCTACGCCGCCATCGCCGCCGCCGGCGAGGTCCGCGACCTCAAAAGCGCGGCCTGATCAGCCCTGCACCATCATGGTGCTGGTCCGGTTCGCACGGTGGCGATCAAGCCTCAGGGGAACGGACCGCCGCCGCAGTTCTGATCGATACAGGACCAGGTACAAAGGTTCTGCATTCCCGGATTGCCCGGGTACAGGCCGATGCAGCGAATGCGACAGCACTCGTGGCAGGTATATTCTTCAGGGTTACAATCTGTTCGGCAGGTTGCGCCAGAAGCGATCGCCTGTGGCGCAGCCGTTCCCAACGACAGTGTCAGGGCGAACAACGCCCCCATCAATGGCAGTCTCATGATTAGGCCTCCCGATTTCGACCACACACTCTATGCTATCATAGATAGTTATAGAAATCATCTGCATCACTTAGTTGTGTTTCGTACAATCACGCCCGCGTGACTTTTGTGGCGGGATTGCCTATACGCGCCGCCACAAAATCAAAGTTCACAGGATCCAATCATGAATCTCGCGGCTCTGAACGCGGTGGCTACGGCTATGGTCGCGCCCGGCAAAGGTATTCTGGCGGCGGACGAATCGTCCGGGACCATCAAGAAGCGCTTCGACGCCATCGGCGTGGAGAGCACCGAGGCCAACCGCCGCGACTACCGCGAGCTGCTGTTCCGCTCGGACGCGGCGATGAAGGATCACATCTCGGGCGTCATCCTGTTCGAGGAGACCCTCTATCAGAACGGCGCCGACGGCACCCCGCTGGTCGAGCTGATCAAGGCCGCCGGTTCGATCCCCGGAATCAAGGTCGACAAGGGTGCCAAGCCGATGGACGGCTTCCCCGGCGAGACCCTGACCGAAGGTCTGGATGGCCTGGGTGAGCGTCTGCAGAAGGACTATGCCCGCGGTGCCCGCTTCGCCAAGTGGCGCGCGGTCATCGACATCGCCGACGGCATCCCGACCTGGGGCGCGGTCAAGGCCAACGCCCACGCCCTGGCCCGCTACGCCGCCATCTGCCAGGCCAATGAGATCGTGCCGATCGTCGAGCCGGAGGTGTTGATGGACGGCGCCCACTCCATCGACCGCTGCGACGAAGTCACCCGCTGGGTGCTGCAGACCGTGTTCAACGAGCTGTTCGAACAGCGCGTCGAGCTGGAAGGCATCGTGCTCAAGCCGAACATGGTCATCTCGGGCAAGAAGAACACCAACCGCGCCGGGGTCGAAGAAGTGGCCGAAAAGACCATCGCCGCGCTCAAGGCCACCGTGCCGTCGGCCGTGCCGGGCATCGCCTATCTGTCGGGTGGCCAATCCGACGAGGAGGCCACCGCCCACCTGGACGCCATGAACAAGATCGGCGGCTTCCCGTGGAGCATGACCTTCTCCTACGGCCGCGCCCTCCAGGCCGCGCCGCAGAAGACCTGGTCTGGCAGGGCCGAGAACGTCGCGGCTGCGTCGAGCGCCTTCCACCACCGCGCCCGCATGAACGGCCTGGCCTCAACCGGAGACTGGTCCAGGTCGCTCGAGGCGGCCTGATTTCTTCAGGATAGAAACGCGAAAGGGCGGCTCGGAAGAGCCGCCCTTTTTCATAGGCGCTGCGATGGTGGCTGGGGGCGGGCTCGAACCGCCGACCTGTGGGTTATGAATCCACCGCTCTAACCAGCTGAGCTACCCAGCCATCGCGCGAGACGGCGCGTATATAGGGCCAGCCGCGCCGGTTCAAGACAGGTGCGAAAACTCTCGCAAGCGGCTAGCGTGATCGAACCGATGACCCGCGCCCTGCATCTTCTGGGATCCGCCGCCGACGGAGGCGCCGAGACCTATTTCACCGAGCTGGCGACGGCTCTGCACGCCGATGGGCACCCTACCGCCGCCGCCGTCCGACATCATGCCGGACGCGAGGTACGCCTGACGGCGGCGGGCGTGCCGTTCGAGGTCTTCGGCTTCGGCTCGCCGCTGGACTGGGGCACGCGCCCGGCGATCCGACGCTATGCCAAGGCACAGGGATCACAGGTTCTGGTCGCCTGGATGAACCGGGCGGCGCGCCATTGTCCCACAGGCCCGTGGGCGCGCGTCGGGCGCCTCGGCGGATACTACGACCTGAAGAACTACAAGGGGTTCGATGCCCTGGTCGGCAACACCGCCGACATCCGCGACTGGATGATCGATCAGGGTTGGCCGGCCGACCGGGCCTTCCACATTCCCAATTTCGCCCAGCCGGACGACAGCCGGGCCCAGAGCCGCGCCTTGCTGGATACGCCCAGAGACGCCCCCCTCCTGCTGGCCATGGGCCGCCTGCATTCAGCCAAGGCCCATGATCTGACGCTGAAGGCGCTGGCTCAAACCCCGGAGGCGATCCTGTGGATCGCCGGAACCGGCCCGCTGGAGGGCGACCTGCGCGAGCTGGCCCAGACGCTCGGCGTGGCAGACCGTGTCCGCTGGCTCGGCTGGCGCAATGACGCAGGGGCCTTGTATCGGGCCGCCGACATTGTGGTGTTTCCGTCCCGTTTCGAGCCTCTGGGCAATGTCGTGATCCAGGCCTGGGCCTACGGCAGGCCCGTCATCGCCGCCGAATCGGCCGGGCCGAAAGCCCTGATCCGGGACGGCGCGGATGGGCTGTTGATCCCCATCGACGACGCGGCGGCCCTGACGACGGCCATCCAGCGGCTCATCCGCGACAAGCCCCTGCGTGAACGTATGGCGGCCAACGGTCTGATCCGCGCGCAGGAGGTTTCAAAGGCGACGGTTTTGCCGCAATGGGCGGACCTGTTCGATCAGTTGGCCCGGGAGCGGACCTGAATGTGCGGCATCGCCGGGATCCTCGGCGCGGACCAGCCCCCCGAGGCCGCCGTCCGCGCGATGATCGAAAAGCTCCAGCATCGGGGGCCAGACGGCATCCGCGTCGAAAGCGGTCCCGGCTGGTGCGTCGCCCATGCGCGCCTCTCTATCATCGACCTGGAAGGCGGCTGGCAGCCCCTGCACGCCGGCGGCTCGACCGTCATCGGCAATGGAGAGATCTACAACTACCTCGAACTGATCGAGGAATTCGGTCTTCAGGACAGGCTGACCACCGGCTCGGACTTCGAGCCTCTGCTGCACCTCTACAATCTGGAGGGCGAAAAGGCCTTCACCCGCCTGCGCGGAATGTACGCCTTCTGCCTGATCGGCGCCGACGGCCGCACCTGGCTGGTCCGCGATCCGTTCGGGATCAAGCCGCTGTATCTCGCTCAAGACCCTGCGGACATGCACCTCCAGTTTGCATCTGAGGAACGGGCGCTCAGAGACTCTCCCGGCTTGACGACAGAAGCTGCCAGCGAAGTTCTCTCACTGGGATACCGCTCGGCCGGTCAGCGCGGCGTCGGTTCATTTGATGTCATACCTGGCGACGTTCTTGAATGGGACGGCCGCGCAGAGCATTTCCTGGAAAGAGGTTGTCTACCGAACCTCGTAGGTCCCTCGTCATCGCCGGCGGTGACCGAAGAAGCCACCCTCATTTCCGGCCTCGACGCCATCCTCGAGGACTCCGTCCGCGTCCACCAGCGCTCCGACGTGCCCTACGGCCTGTTCCTATCCGGCGGCATAGACTCCTCGGCCATCGCCACCCTGATGGCGCGCCTCAATGAGCGGCCCGTCACGGCCTTCACCTGCGGCTTCGACGCCCCCGGTGCTCGCGATGAGCGACGCCATGCCGAGGCCGTGGCCCATTCCCTGAACCTCGACTGGCGCGAGACGACCTTCGGCGAAGAGGACTTCTGGCGCATCCTGCCCGAGGTCGCCTGGTGTCTGGACGATCCCACCACCGACTACGCCACCTTGCCCACCTGGAAACTGGCCGAAGCCGCCAGGGGCACGCTCACCGTCGTTCTTTCCGGTGAGGGCGGCGACGAGCTGTTCGGCGGCTACGGCCGCTATCGCCGCGCCCTGCGCCCGCGCTGGCTGGGCGGGCGACCCGCCGAGCCGCAATTCGACGCGCCCTATCTGAAAGACAAGGGCCAGGCCGCGCTCGAAAGCTGGCGACGCGCCGCCGGACAAGCGATGCAGCCCTGGATGACCCCGCTCCAGCGTGCCCAGGCCGCCGACATCGCCACCTGGCTGCCCAATGATCTGCTGCTCAAGCTGGACCGCACCCTGATGGCCCATGGCCTCGAGGGCCGAACGCCGTTCCTCGACCGTGAGGTCGCCGCCTTCGCCTTCAACCTGCCGGACCGGTTCAAGGTGCGCGGCCGCTACGGCAAGTGGCTGCTCCGTAAATGGCTGGAGAAACACCTGCCCTCAGCCGATCCGTGGGCGAAGAAGAAGGGGTTCACCGTCCCCGTCGCCGCCTGGATCGCCCCGCGCGCCCGCGACCTGGCCCCAGCGCTTGCCGCCCACGAGGGCCTGGCCCAGGTCTGCGACATGGAAGCGGTGCGCGCGGTCTTCGAGCACGACGACCACCCCTCCGGCCGCTGGCCCCTGCTGTTCTATGCCGTCTGGTGGAACATCCACGTCGCCGGCATGGAGCGGAACGCCGCGCTGAGCGCTATCTTGCCGATCCTGTAACCGGAGTTCCCCATGCGTCACGCCCTCGCCCTTCTCGCCGCCTCGACGCTGGGGCTGAGCGCCACCGCCTGCAACGGCCAGGAGGCCTCCAACGCCGAGGCCGGCGACCGCGCCCAGCGCGGCGAGCCCGTCGAAAGCCGCCCCGCCAATGGCAGCGGCCAGTCCCCCGCCTTTGCCGGGCAGACCCGCGCGCCGGGCGTCCTCACCCAGACGCCCTATTCGGTCAGCACCGTCGCCGAGGGCCTGGATCACCCCTGGGCGCTGCAACAGCTGCCGGACGGGCAGTGGCTGGTCACGGAACGCACCGGCGCGCTGATCCTGTTCTCGACCGCCGGCGAACGCCTGGCCGCCGTCTCGGGCACGCCTTCCGTCCACGCCGAACGTCAGGGCGGTCTGCTCGACGTCGCCCTCAGCCCCGACTTCGCCACTGACCGGCTGGTCTATCTCAGCTACGCCGAGGACCGCTCCGACGGCAACGGCACCTCGGTCGCGCGCGCGCGCCTCTCGGACGATGGTCGCAGCCTCAGCGGCCTTCAGGTCATTTTCCGCGCCTATCCGTCTTATTCCAACTCGATGCACTACGGCTCGCGCCTGGTGTTCGACCGCGAGGGCCGGCTCTATGTGACGCTGGGGGAGCGCTCCGACCTGGCCACCCGGCCCCAGGCCCAGGACCTGAACAGCCATCTGGGCAAGATCATCCGCATCAACGCCGACGGCTCGATCCCGGCGGACAACCCCTTCGTCGGTCAGGACGGCGCCCGACCCGAGCTCTGGTCGCTCGGCCATCGCAACGTGCAGGGCGCGGCGCTCAACCCGTGGACTGGCGAGCTCTGGTCCATCGAGCATGGCGCGCGCGGCGGTGACGAGCTCAACATCGTGCGCGGCGGCCTGAACTACGGCTGGCCGACCATCGCCTACGGCATCGAGTACCGGGGCGGTGCCATCGGCGAGGGCCTGACCGCCGCCGACGGCCTGGAACAGCCGATCTATTACTGGGACCCCGTCATCGCACCGGGTGGCGCGGCCTTCTATGACGGCACGGCCTTCCCCGAATGGCAGGGAAACCTGTTCGTGTCCGGACTGGGCGGCAAACACCTGGCCCGACTGGTCCTCGACGGCGACCGCGTCGTCGGCGAGGAGCGCCTGCTGACCGACCAGGACCAGCGCATCCGCGACGTCCAGGTGGCGGCAGACGGCTCGCTCTGGGTCGTCACCGACGAGGACAATGGGCGACTGATCCGCATCGTCCCGGCAGCGTAAATTCTATCAACTGCGGGTCGGTGATTTACGTCCTGTGAACCTGCGTGGGTGAGATTGGGCCGTGAGAGACTCATGACGCCGTCGGAAATCCAGTCCATCACCGAATCTATGGCGCGCCGCGCGCCGCAATGGCGCAGCCGGCTCGTCATCGCCGCCGTTGTCGCCGCCGTTTCGTTTCCGCTGACGTCGCCCGTTTTCGCCGCGACCTGGCTCGGTGTTTATGCCCTATTGCAGGTGATCGAACGCGGCCTGGTACCCGACGGCCCGTGGGCCCGGCGTCTGGGTCAGGGGCGCTACATCAAGGCCGCCCTGGCTCTGGCCTTCTTCAACAACGTCGTGTTCAGCGCCTACGGCGTGGCCGAGATCTTCTCGGGCACCATGTTGGGTCTTGCTTGCGGGATGCTGGTGGTCGGGGGGGTCGTCGTCAATGCGGTGATGCTCAGCCCCGGGTCGCGCTCGATGGTGATCGTCGCCCTGCTGCCACAGACGATTTATCTGACGGCGCTGCCCTACGCGGCACTGCGGATGGACCTGTCGGTGTTTGCCGTGACGCAGCTGACGTTTGCGGCGGTGATGCTGGTCTTGGCAGGTCTATCGATCCGCACACAGGTGTCGCGCCTGTTCGCCCAGACGCAGGCGGCCCGTACCCAGGCCGACGAAGCCAACCAGGCCAAGAGTCAATTCCTGGCCACCATGAGCCACGAGATCCGCACGCCGCTCAACGGCGTTCTGGGCATGGCCCAGGCCATGGCCGCCGATGAGTTGCCCGACCGCCAGCGTGATCGACTGTCGGTCATTTCCCGATCAGGCCAGTCAATGCTGCAGATCCTCGGCGACGTCCTGGACCTGGCCAAGGTCGAGGCCGGTCGCCTCGAACTGGAGACTGTCGACTTTGACCTGGAGACGCTGGTCAAGGACTCTCAGGGTGGCTTCGCCGCCCTGGCCGAGGCCAAAGGGCTTACGCTGGTGACCGACATCGATCCGTCGGCCGCCGGCTGGTGGCGCGGGGATCCGACGCGCCTGCGTCAGATTCTGTCCAACCTGTACTCCAATGCCGTCAAGTTCACCGACACGGGCCAGATCACCCTGACGGCAAGCGCCGGTCCGAGCGGTCTTTCGATCACTGTCGCCGACACGGGTCCCGGCGTGTCCGAGGAGCAGCTCACGCGCCTGTTCCGCCAGTTCTCCCAGGCCGATGCGGCAGTCACGCGAATCTATGGCGGCACCGGCCTTGGCCTGTCCATCTGCGCGGAACTCACCCAGTTGATGGGTGGACAGATCCAGGCACGCCGGCTGGCGCCACATGGTCTGGCCTTTGACCTCACGGTGCCGCTTGAACGTGCCGCCGCGCCTGAGAGCTCTCCATCAGCGCAATGCACCGCACCGATACCCAGCCTCGATGGACATTGGCTCCGCGTGCTTGCCGCAGACGATCATTCCGTCAATCGTCAGGTGCTCGGCATCCTGCTCGGCCAGCTCGGGATCGAGGCGGTTTTCGTCGAGAATGGAGCGCAGGCCATCGAGGCGTGGCGAGAGGGCGACTGGGACATTATTCTGATGGATGTCCAGATGCCGGTGCTTGATGGTCCCTCTGCGGCGGCGCAGATCCGGAGCGAAGAGGCGATCACAGGTCGCCCCCGCACGCCGATCATCGCCTTGACGGCAGACGTCATGGCTCACCAGACCGAAACCTACCTCGCTCGCGGAATGGACCGTGCGGTTGGCAAACCGATCGAGATCGGGGCGCTGATTGCGGCGATCCAGGCCAGCCTGGCCGACACCTCGGGCGCCCAGATGTCGCTCAGCCGTCAGGCCTGACGCGCGTCAGCGCGGATACAGCACCATCAGCGTAGAGCCGCCGTGGGCGACGATTCGGCCCTGGCCGTCCTTAAGCACCGCCTCGGCCGAGACAATCGAACGCCCGGCGTTGATCACCCGTCCTTCGCACCGCAGGGTGCCGCTGTCCGCCTGAATGGGCCGGGTGAAGTTTGCGTGCGTCTCCACCGTCGTATAGCCGACCCCCGCCGGCAGGGTGGTGTGACAGGCACAGCCCGCCGCACTGTCGATCAGCGTCAGCGCCCAGCCGCCGTGGACCGTGCCCAGCGGATTGAGCAGGCTGGCGTCCGGCTCGCCTTCGAAAGCGCAGGTCCCAAACTCGGCCTCGACCAGATCGAACCGCATGGGGCCGCTGATGGTGGCGCGCTCGACGTCACCGCGCTGATAGGCCTGCATCAGCTCCAGGCCGGTCATCTGGGACGGGTCCATCAGATATGGATCGCGTGGCCGAGCGCGCGCAGCGTCGCCTCGTGGAAGGCCTCGCCCAGCGTCGGGTGAACGTGGATGGTGCCGGCCACATCCTCCAGCACCGCGCCCATCTCCAGCATCTGGGCGAAGCTGTTGGACAGCTCCGAGACGTGCTGGCCGACCGCCTGTATGCCGAGGATCCGATGATCGTCCTTGCCGGCGATCACCCGCACGAAGCCGCCGTCGTCGCCGGCCTCAATGGCCAGCGCCCGGCCGATGGCCATCAGCGGGAAGGAGGCCGTGATCACGTCGTCGCGGCCCTCGACATCAGCCGGCCCCAGGCCCGCCGAGACGATTTCCGGTTCGGTGAAACAGACCGCCGCGATGGTGACCGGGTCGAACACCGCGTCATGGCCGGCGATGATTTCCGCCACCACCTCGCCCTGGGCCGAGCCCTTGTGGGCCAGCATCGGCTCGCCGGTCAGGTCGCCGATGGCCCAGACGTTCTTCATCGAGGTGGCGCAGCGGTTGTCGATTTTCACGAACGGACCCGCCATCGCGACGCCCATGTTCTCCAGGCCCCAGCCCTGGGTACGCGGACGCCGCCCGACCGTGACCAGCACCTTGTCGGCGTCCAGCTTTATGGCCTCGCCGTCCTTGTTGGTGACGTTCAGCTTGCCCTTTTCGAAGGCCCCGGCCTTGGCCCCCAGCAACAGTTTGACACCGTGCTTCTCCAGCCATTTCGTGACCGGATCGGTCAGGGCCTTGTCATAGAGCGGCAGGATGCGCTCGGCCATTTCGACGACCGTGACCTCGGCCCCCAGCTTGCGGAAGGCGATGCCCAGCTCCAGCCCGATATAGCCGCCGCCGACGACCAGGAGCTTCTTGGGCACGGCGTCCAGCGACAGGGCCTCAGTCGACGAAATCACGTCGCCGCCGAACTTCAGGAACGGCAGCTCCACCGGCTCCGACCCCGTCGCCAGGATGACGTGCTCGGCCGAAATCGTGATCTCGCCCTCGTCGGTTTTCACCGTACAGGTCTTGGCGTCCGAGAACGTCGCCCAGCCCTTGATCACCTTCACCTTGGCCCGCTTCAGCAACCCCGAAACGCCTTGGTTCAGCTTCTTAACGATCCCGTTCTTCCAAGCGACCGTCTGGGTCAGATCGATGGCCGGCTTGGCCGCGGTGATCCCCAGCGTCCCCCCATCCGCCGCCTTCGCCACCGTCTCGAACTTGTTGGCCGCATGGATGATCGCCTTGGACGGAATGCACCCCACATTCAGGCACGTCCCGCCCAGCCCCGGCGACGCATCCACCAGCACCGTCTCCAGCCCCAGCTGCCCACAGCGAATGCCCGCGACATAGCCGCCGGTCCCGGCCCCGATGATGAGGACTTTGGTTTTCAACGTCTCAGCCATTCTTCCTACCGCTCATCCCCGCGAAAGCGGGGACCCAGTTCTTTCCAGCTCGCTCGTCCGAACGAGTTACCCGTTCCGCCCCGCCGAGTCATTCCGGTTCCCGCGGCGGCTCCCAATCTTCAGTATCCTTAAGATCGCCCAGCCGAACTTCGTCATACAGATCGCGCCATTCGGGATTGGTCTTTTCGATCAGCTCCAACTTCCAGAGCCGGTTCCATTTCTTGATTTGCCGCTCTCGTCGAAACGCGGCTTCGCGCGTCTCATGCGTCTCGAACCAGACCAGAAGGGCGACCCCATATTTGGCCGTGAAGCCGCGAAACACCTTCTCCCGATGCTGGCCGGTGCGCGCCACAACATCGTCAGTCGAGCCGGTGTAGAGCGTCCCATTACGCTGACTAGCGACGATGTAGGTGAAGAACGCCACAGCCTCCCCTACCGCTCATCCCCGCGAAACGGGGATCTAGACCCTTGGGTGAGCAGGCGGGCCCGCTCGCCACAATCTTCCCTCCCCGCCCGAGTCAAACTGGACAGAACTGGGTCCCCGCTTTCGCGGGGATGAGCGGGATCTTGGGGCGGTTCTACATCCACAACGTCGCAGGATGCTCCAGCAAGCCCTTGATCCGCTGAACGAACACCGCCGCGTCATGCCCATCGACGATCCGGTGGTCGAAGCTAGAGGACAGGTTCATCATCTTGCGCACGACCATCTGGCCGTCCTTGACCACGACCCGCTCGGAGATCTTGTTGGGGCCGATGATGGCGACCTCGGGGTGGTTGATGATCGGGGTGTGGGTGATGCCCCCCAGCGTGCCCAACGAGGTGATGGTGATGGTCGAGCCGGACAGCTCCTCACGCTTGGCTGAGCCGTCCTTGGCGGCGCCTGAGACGCGGGCGATCTCCAGGGCGGTATCATAGGGGTCGCGCGCCTCGGCGTGGCGGACGACCGGCACCATCAGGCCGTTCGGCGTCTGGGCGGCGATGCCCAGATGCACGGCATTGTGGGTGGTCAGAACCCCGGCCTCGTCATCGAACCAACTGTTGATCTGCGGCTGGTCCTTGAGCGCCACCACAATGGCCCGGGCAATGAACGGCAGAACGTTCAGCTTGGGCTTGCCCGCCTTCTTCGCCTCTGCGTTCAGATGCGCTCGCAGCTCTTCCAGGGCGGTGACGTCGATTTCCTCGACATAGGTGATGTGCGGGATGCGCCGCACGCTCTCGGCCATCTTCTCGGCGATCTTGCGGCGCAGGCCGATGATCTTGGTCTCGGTCGCGCCGTCCGCCTCGGCGTAGAGCGAACCGCCGCCGGACGATCCGCCCGAGCCGCGCCCACCGCCGGCGACATAGGCGTCCAGATCGTCATGGCCGATGCGGCCCGCCGGACCCGAGCCGCCCACAAACTGCAGCTCGACACCCAGATCGCGCGCGCGCTTCCTGACCGCCGGAGAGGCCAGCGGACGCTCGCCCGTCTTGCGGGTGGTGAAGCCCTCGGCCACGGCCTTGGCCGGTGCCTTGGACGGCGCGGGGGCTGATCCTCCCCCGCTTGCGGGGGAGGAGGACCGCGTTGCGGTGGAGGGGGCGGCAGCAGGCGTAGGCGTCGGTGCGGCAGCCGGCGCGGCCCCCGGCTTCACATCGCCCGTGCCCTCGACCTTGAAGCTGACCAGCGGGCCACCGACGGCCTGCGCCTTGCCCGGCTCTCCATGCAGCGCGACGACCACGCCTTCGACCGGGCTGGTGATCTCCACCGTCGCCTTGTCGGTCATCACATCGGCGAGGATCTGGTCCTCGGACACCGCGTCACCGACCGCGATGTGCCAGGCGACCAGTTCGGCCTCAGCCGTGCCCTCACCTACGTCGGGCAGTTTGAAGACATAGTTGGCGCCCGAAGGCGGTGCGGCCGCCTCAGCAGCCGCAGGTGCCGCGACGGGCTCCGCCGCCTTGGCCGGTTCCGGCGCAGCGGCCGGAGCGGTGGCCTGAGCCGCGTCGGCATCAGACGCATTGCCCGCCCCCTCGACCTCGAACTCGACCAGGGGTGCGCGCACGATCAGCATTCCGCCGACCTCACCATGCAAGGCCGTCACCTTGCCGGCGACCGGGCTGGTCAGCTCGACGGTCGCCTTGTCGGTCATCACATCGGCGACGATCTGGTCTTCCTCGACCTGATCCCCGACCGCGACGTGCCAGGCGACCAGTTCGGCCTCGGCGGTGCCTTCGCCCACGTCGGGCAGTTTGAACACATAGCGTCCCATCAGATCAGCCCTCCATGGTCCGCTTGATCGCCGCAGCCACCCGTTCGGGGCCGGGGAAATATTCCCACTCAAAGGCGTGCGGATAGGGCGTGTCCCAGCCGGTCACGCGCGCCACCGGCGCCTCCAGATGATAGAAGCAGCGCTCCTGAACCAGCGCCGACAGCTCCGCGCCGAAGCCCGAGGTCTTGGGCGCCTCGTGCACGATGACGCAGCGGCCGGTCTTCTTCACGCTTTCCTCGATGGCCGCGATGTCCAGCGGCACCAGCGAGCGCAGGTCGATGACCTCGGCGTCCACGCCCGCGTGCTCGGCCGCGGCCAGCGAAACCCAGACCATGGTGCCATAGGCCAGGATGGTGACCTCGGCGCCCTCGCGCATGATCCGCGCCTTGCCCAGCGGCTCGGTGTATTTGCCGGTCGGCACCTGGGCCAGCGCCTGCGTCTTCCAGGGCGACACCGGCTTCTCGTGCCAGCCGTCGAACGGGCCGTTGTACAGGCGCTTGGGTTCGAAGAAGACGACCGGGTCGTCGTCCTCGATGGCGGCGGTCAGGAGGCCCTTGGCGTCATAGGGGTTGGACGGAATGACGACCTTCAGCCCGGCGATATGGGTGAACAGGCTCTCAGGCGACTGGCTGTGGGTCTGGCCGCCGAAAATGCCGCCGCCATAGGGCGAACGCACCGTGATCGGACAGGTGAACTCCCCGCCCGAGCGATAGCGGATCTTGGCCGCCTCGGAGACGAGCTGGTCATAGGCCGGATAGATGTAGTCGGCGAACTGCATCTCGATCACCGGCCGGATGCCATAGACCGCCATGCCGATGCCGGCGGCGGCGATGCCGTTTTCCGAGATCGGGGCGTCGAAGCTGCGGGTCAGGCCGTGCTTCTTTTGCAGGTGGTCGGTCACCCGGAAGACGCCGCCGAAATAGCCGGCGTCTTCGCCGAACGACAGGACGTTGGGGTCCTCTGCCATCTTGATGTCGAGCGCCGAATTCAGCGCCTGAATCATGTTCATGGAGGTGGTTTCGGTCATGGTCAGACTCCCACCTCGCGCCGCTGTTCGACCAGTCGCCAGTCTTCGGAGGCGAAGACCTCCTCGAACATGGTCTTCACGCTGGGCCGGGACTGGCCGAGCGTGCCGATGGCCTCGGATTCCTTGGCAGCGGCCTTCACCTGGGCCTCGCAGTCGGCGATGGCGGCGGCGTGTTCGTCGTCGGACCAGCAGCCCTCGGCGATCATGTGTTGCTTGAGCCGGTCCACCGGATCTCCCAGAGGCCAGTGCGCGCCCTCATCTCCGGGGCGGTAGCGGCTGGGGTCGTCCGAGGTCGAATGCGGGGCGTGGCGATAGGTCAGGAACTCGATTACGGTCGCGCCCTGGTTGGTGCGTGCGCGCTCGGCCGCCCACTGGCTGGCGGCCCAGACGGCCAGGAAATCGTTGCCGTCGACCCTCAGGCACGGCAGGCCGTAGCCGATGGCCTTGGAGGCGAAGGTCGTCTCCATGCCGCCGGCGATGCCCTGGAACGAGCTGATGGCCCACTGGTTGTTGACGATGTTCAGGACCACCGGAGCCCGATAGACGGCCGCGAAGGTCAGGGCCGAATGGAAGTCGCCTTCCGCCGTCGCGCCGTCTCCGATCCAGGCCACGGCGATCTTGTCGTCGCCCTTGTAGGCGCTGGCCATGGCCCAGCCGACCGCCTGCGGCACCTGGGTGCCGAGGTTGCCCGAGATGGTGAAGAACCCATAGTCCTTGGCCGAATACATGATCGGCAACTGACGACCTTTGATCGGGTCGTCGGCGTTGGAATAGATCTGGTTCATCATCGTCGCCAGCGGGTAGCCGCGCACGATGAGCAGGCCCTGCTGCCGGTAGGTCGGAAAGCCCATGTCCTCGGGGCTGAAGACCATGCCCTGGGCCACCGCGATGGCCTCTTCGCCGGTGCACTTCATGTAGAAGCTGGTCTTGCCCTGGCGGTGGGCCTTGTGCATCCGATCATCAAAGGCCCGCGTCAGCAGCATGGCCTTCATGCCCCGGCGCATCGTCTCGGCATCCAGCCTGGGGTTCCACGGCCCCACCGCCTTGCCGCCATCGTCCAGCACTCGCACCAGCCGGAAGGCCAGCTCCCGCGTCTCGGCCGGCTCGACGGAGATGTCCGGTCGCGCCACGACGCCCGCAGCGTCCATCTGGACGTGCGAGAAGTCGGCCTTGTCGCCGGGCCGCGCGGGCGGCTCGGGAACACGGAGGGACAGCTTGGGCGTATTCTTGGCCATGGGTTCCCCAGGGGACGTTTCCTGTTTGCGCGCCTCTTAGCACACGCTGCCTCCGAGTCACCCGCTTGCAGACATCGGATTGCCCTCAACCCTCGGGCAAGGCTAGGCTTCACTGAAGTCAGAAAGAGCAGATTGATGTCGCGTGCCCTGCTTGGCCTTTTGGCCGTTTTGCCTCTGTTGGCCGGGTGCGGCATGACCGGGCGCGTCCTTGGAGGCCCGGATGATGACCCTCCTGCGGTCCCCATCGAGGTCGTCGCCCCGACCCCGGACGGTCTGACCATCCTGGCGCGCAGCCCCCAAGAACCGCTGTTGATCGAGAGTGTCGCGCTGGATGGACGGGGCCGGCTGCTCATTTCGTCGATTCATCAGGCCGGCGTTTTTCGGCTGGACCTTGACGGAACCCTCACCCGCTTCACCCCCGAAGGCACGACCCAGGGCGTTTTCGGCATGGTTTCGGATCGCGCCAACGGGGTCCTCTGGATCACCAGCGCCAACACCATCTATGACCAGATCGAAGGCCAGGGCGGGTCGGCCCTCATGAAGCTCGACTTGCAGACCGGCGACGTCCTGGCGGCCTACGCGCTACCGGAACCCGATCACCAACTCAGCGATCTGGCCCTGAGCCCCGACGGCACCGTCTTCGTCAGCGACAGCACCGGCGGCGGGATCTATATGTTGTCGCCCGGTTCCGGTCGCCTGGAGCACCTCGTCGATGCCCCCGAACGCGCCTCTCCCCAGGGCCTGGTGGTGTCGGACGACGGACGCTGGCTGATCTTCTCCAACTATGCGACGGGCCTGCAGCGGGTCGTGGTTTCGACCGGAGCCATGCAGCCGGTTCGAATGCCGGGAGGACAATCGTTCACCGGGCTTGACGGCCTGGCCCGTGACGGCGGTCGCATCATCGCGATCCACAATGGCTCGCCACCCGGTCGGGTAATCAGCCTGTCCCTCTCGCCGGACTGGACGACTGTCACCAACGCGCAAATGCTGTATGACGGAACACCGCTCTCGGAGCCGACCACCGGATTCGTGTCGGGCGACGGTTTTGTCTTCATCGCGCGCAGCCAGTGGAGCGACTTCGGTCAGGACGGCGTTGCGACCTCCACCACCCTCGCGCCCGCAACGGTCGGCCGCATCGACCTGGCCAGGAGCCGACCATGATCGAAATGCTGATCGACGCCCGCAAGAAGGACCTCGGCGGCTTCGAGGTGGGACGCATCCTGCCCTTTGCGCGAAAGCGGATGGTAGGGCCCTTCATCTTTCTCGATCACATGGGTCCTGCCGAGTTTGCTCCCGGATCCGAGGCGGTAAACGTGCGCCCGCACCCGCATATCGGCTTGTCCACCCTGTCCTATCTGTTCGAGGGTGAGATGACGCATCGGGATTCCACAGGTGCACACAACGTCATCCTGCCGGGAGAGGTCAACTGGATGACGGCCGGCAAGGGCGTGGTCCATTCCGAGCGCACTGATCCGCAACGCCGGGCTTCTGGCGGACGTCTCAACGGCATTCAGGCCTGGATCGCCCTGCCGAACGAGCGCGAGGACGAAGATCCGTCGTTCAGCCATCATTCGGGTGGCGATCTGCCGGCCTATGAACAGGGCGGCCTATTTGCCAGGCTGGTCGCGGGCGAGGCCTACGGTGCACGCGCCGGCGTGCCGGTCGCTTCGCCCATGTTCTATGTCCACTGGGAAATGCAGCCCGGCGTGCGCGCGGCCCCACCCAAGGGCAAGGGAGACGGGGGCTATTCGGAGCGCGCCCTCTATGTGGCCTCCGGCGCGGTCGACGTCGGCGGCCGTCGGGTCCAGGCCGGCCAGATGGCCGTGTTGGAGCCGGCTGCCGAGCCCGTGATCACGGCCCTTGAACCCTCAACCGTGATGCTGCTCGGTGGCGAGCCGGTCGGACCGCGCCTGATCTGGTGGAACTTCGTCGCCTCCTCACAGGACCGGATGGAGGCCGCCAAGGCAGACTGGAAGGCGGGCCGCATGAAGCTGCCTGACGGTGACGACCAGGAATTCATTCCCCTGCCGGAGGAGCCGGGTACCCAGGCTCCGGAACAGGCCGTTCCCAACCCCGTCTAGGTGACCGCGTGCTCATGACACGGATTCAACTCAGCCTCGTATCCGCCGCGGGGATTCCCGACATCAACGACATCGAGCGCACCCGAGTGTTCGACATCGCGGGCGCTTCGATAACCCTTGGAGAACTGACGGCAGGCGTCCTGGTCCTGGGATGCGCCATCCTGATCTCCGCAGGGGTGACACACACCCTGCGCCGGGTCCGCAGTCGGTCCGAACGTTCGTCGGCCGCGCTCTATCTTCTGGAGAAGCTGGCCGGCTACGGCATCCTCATCGCCGGGATCATGGCCGCCCTGTCGGCCATGGGGCTGAACCTGTCGTCTCTGGCCGTCTTCGCCGGCGCGATCGGCATCGGTGTCGGCCTGGGTCTTCAGGGCGTGGTCAAGGAGTTCGTTTCCGGCATCTTCCTGATCTTCGACCGGATGATCTCCATCGGCGACTATGTGGAGCTCCAGGACGGCGCGCGCGGCCAGGTCGTCGAGATCGGCCCGCGGGCGACGCGCATCCGGACGAATGACAACATCAACGTCCTGGTGCCGAATTCCCAGCTGATCGAAAAACCGGTCACCAACTGGACCCTCAAGGGCGATACGCGGCGCATCCATATTCCCTTCTCGGTGGCCTACGGGGCGGACCGGGGCCATGTTCGGGACGCGGTTCTGGCGGCGGCGAAGGCTTCGCCTTTCACCCTGCCCGAGACCGCTGATCGCAAGAGCCAGGTCTGGCTGGTCGGCTTTGGAGAAAGCGGCCTGGACTTCGAGCTGTTGGTCTGGCCGACCCAGGAGGCGGTCAAGCGCCCCGCGGCCATGCACGCGGCCTACACCTGGGCCATCGCCGAAGCCCTGGACGCCGCTGCCATCGAGATCCCCTTCCCGCAGACCGATTTGCGTATCCGCTCGATCCTCGGCCTGGAGGGCGAGGCCGGGCTGGAAGCCCTCAACCTCGTGCGCCAGTCGTCGGCACCGGCTCGCTCGAAGTCGCCCAAACGGCCAGCCCCCGCTGCTCCCGCCGCAGGCTCGGCCGTCAACGACGCCGCCGAGGATTTGATGCATCCGCCGGATTTGTCGGCTGGCCACATGGGCGAGGACAAGCCCGCTTAGGTCTCGAGACGTCTGTCACGCCCCGTGACCAGGCGTACCACGCTGATCAGGATGCGGCCGACCGGCTCCAGCAGGAAGGTGGCGAGGATGACCACGACAATCCCCGACAGGCTCCAGACGCCGGTTGAGATCCCGCTCTCGATGGTCTCGCGCACCCGCTCGACGACCGAAGCCAGGCCGGAGATGTCCAGCACCTCTCCGATCGGCGACCGCAGCAGCAGCCAGGCGGTCAGGGCCAGGTTGGCCAACGCCAGGCCAATGTCGCCCACGGCCGTCATTCTGACGGCCCGTGGGTGGGCGGCTCGGAACAGGTCAAAGAGCACCCGCGCGACGCCGAGACCGACAACCGGCCAGAAGATCATGGCGACCGTCGAGCGCACGGCTTCGGAATAGTCGACGCCGGCGATCTCAACGACCCACTCGTCCATCGGCAGGCCGCCGAACCGGATGGCTCCGATCCACCAGGCGGTCAGGACGGTGAAGGCCACGGCGCTCGAAACCGCCCGCGCCACGGGTGACATGGTTTTGGATTTCCTGATCGATTCAGGCGCACCGGCCCCTGACCCGAGCGCGCTGTTGAAGCTTTCCGCGTCGAGCCTCACCACCTCGAAGAAACCGAGGTCCTGAACGCGCCAGTTGGTAATGAAGCTGGGTTTTTCGGCCTGGCGCTCGATGATGTAGGCGGCGGCCGTCGCGACGCCGATCAGGGTCATGGCCCCGCTGAACAGGCTCGCGAAGCCCTGTCCCACGGCCTGGCCGACATCCTGGCCGCTGAGGGCCTTGATCACGACCGCGAAGATGGTGATGCCAACCAGTACGATCAGGCCGACCTTCACGCCGAACATCCACCAGGGGAACAGCTCGGGTCCGACCAGATGCTGGGGCCCCGACCCGAAGCGTGCAGCGACGACCAGAGGGTGTCCGACCTCGCGCAGGATGGCTTCGACCTCATCTTCAGTCAGATCGCGGCCCAGGGCTTCCTGCCGCGCTTCGACGCGGCTCATGATGTCGTCGCGCAGCTCCGCCACGACGTCGTCGCGACCGGCTGCGGGCAGTTGCGCCGCCACAGCGGCGAGATAGCGATCAATCAGGCGCATCGGCCCATCCCCATTTTTTGATTGTTGATCATCCGAGCACCCGGTCCAGCGACGCGGATATGCGTCGCCATTCTTCATGCAGACGGCTCAGCACGGCTTCGCCCGCGGGCGAGAGGCGGTAGAAGCGCTTCCTGCGTTTGTCCTCTTCACGCCATTCACTGGTCAGCAGGCCCTGGCTCTCCAGGCGGCGCAGCAGCGGATAGAGGGTGCTCTCCTCCATCTCGATGCCGTCCTCGGCCAGGCCCATGCGCAGCGAATACCCGTATTGCTCGCTGCGGAGCCTCGCTAGGGTCGCCAGCACGAGTGATCCGCGCCGCAGCTCCAGTCTCAAGGCTTCGAACGTCTCGGTTTCACCCATCGGCACACCTCGGCGTCACATAGTGTGTGACACACAGTGTGTATCGCATACTGTATGACGTCGTCAAGCTGGGATCGACAGGTCGATGTCTAGAGGGGCCAGAAGGTCAGGATCAGCGGCGGCGCCACCAGCAGAACCATCAGGCTCAAGGGCGCTCCCAGGCGGGCATAATCTTCAAACTTATAACCGCCGGGGCGCATCACCAGGGTGTTGCACTGATGCCCGACCGGCGTGAGGAAGTCACACGCAGCCCCCACCGCGACAGCCATGAGGAAGGGGTCCGGACCGAAGCCGAGCTGCATCGCCATGGTCGCACCGATCGGGGCCACGATGAGAACGGTGGCCGCGTTGTTGAGGAAAGGCGTCACCACCATCGACGCCAGCAGCACCCCACCGACGGCGAGAACCCCCGGCAGGTTAACGAACAGACTACTCAGAAACTCCCCGATCAGGGCCGATCCGCCAGTCTCCTGAATGGCGTTGGAGATCGGGATCATGGCGGCCACCAGAACCAGCAACGGCCCATCGAGGGCCGCATAGGCGTCACGCATACGCAGTCCGCCCAGCGCCACCGTCACCACCGCCGCCGCAAAGAAGGCCACCGCCACATGGACGAGGCCCAGGCCCACCAGGATCATCGCCAGAGCCAGGACGACCGCCGGCAAGAACCGCTTCCGGTCGGTACCGAGCTGGACATCGCGCTCGACCAGGGGAAGCAGGTCCATGCCCTGAATGGCAGCCGGCATGGCGTCCTCGGGGCCCTGCAGCAACAAGATGTCGCCCGGCTCCAGCTTCATTCGGCGAAACCGCTGAACCAGCTCGTAACCACTGCGCGACACCCCGATCAGATTGATCCCGAAGTCACCGTAGACGTCCAGCTCGTGGACAGATTTCCCCCGCAGCGGCGAGTGTCGTCCGATCACAGCCTCGACGCTGGTCATTTCCTCCGTCGGCCCGGGTGTCGCGGCGGGTTTGTCATTGCGCGTCAGATCCAGGCGCGTCCGCGCGAGAAATCGTGAAAGCGCCTCCTGCGAACCATCCAGCACCATCACGTCGCCCGGATGAATCACGACATTGCCCCGCGGACGCGGACGCCGCTGGCCTTGGCGGATGAGGGCCAGAATCTTGACCTCCCCTTCCCCAAGGGTCGTCAGGTCCTTGATCGTGCGTGCCTTCAGCAGCGAGCCCTCCGGCACGCGCGCCTCTGTCAGATAGACATTGTCTCCCACGCCGCCCAGCAGGGCCGCACCGCCCTGCCGTCGTTCCGGCAACACCCGGTACGTCAGCGAGACAAAGACCACGATCAGTGCCGTCAGGATCAAACCGACCGGCGAATAGTCGTACATTCCGAACGGCTGGCCGACGATGTCCTGGCGAACCTCCGACACGATGATGTTGGGCGAGGTCCCCACGAGCGTGACCATGCCTCCGGCCATGGCTCCGGCTGCCATAGGCATCAGAAGTCGTGACGGCGATGTGCCGGTCGTCGCAGAGACGCGCATGGCGACCGGCATCATGATCGCCAGGGCCCCGACATTCTTGGTGCACATCGACAACAGCGTCACGACCGCCGTCAGAACGGGCGTCTGGGTCGCAGATGTTTTCAAGAGCGGCGTCAACGGCTTGAGCGCCCATTCGACGATGCCCGAGCGCGAAAAAGCCGCCGAGACGATCAGGGCGCAAGCGATGATCACCGTCACGTCATTGCGGAAGCCATCAAATGCGGCTTCGGCCGGTATCACCCCGACGGCCAGACCGACGACAAGCGCCACGCACGCCACGAGATCATAGCGAAATCGCCCCCAGATGAAGGCGGCGATCGTCAGTCCGACGAGGCCGAAGGCCAGTCCCTGCTGAAGCGTCAAGCCCGCCTCCCCCGTTTGCGCTGGGCGAAGAAGGCACGGGCGGCGCCAACTCGCAAGTCGGACGGTGGGTCGGGGTCAGATCCGTGGGGTCAGGCTACCTGCGACGCCTCTGTCGCGTCCGAGGTCAGGCCCGTGCTGCTCCAGGCCGCCACGGTCTGCATCAAACTGGTCATGGCGATGGGCTTGGTCAAGCAGTCTTGCATGCCTGCGGCCTGATAGCGGCGGAGCTGGGTATCCAGCGAATTGGCCGTCAGGGCGATGATGGGCACACGCGCTGCATGGCCCTCCAGCGAACGGATGGCCCGCGTCGCGTCGACCCCGTTCATGTTCGGCATCTGGATGTCCATCAACACCAGATCGTAGTTGCCCAGCCGCACCTGTTCGACCGCCTCGACCCCGTCGTTGACGGTGTCGCAGGTCCAACCCATCGCTCCCAGCATCGCTGTCACGACCATGCGATTGTTCTCATGGTCATCGGCGTAGAGAATTCTCAACGGTGCTGACGGCCGTGGCGCGACGGGCCGGTCGCTCGCGCATCGCGCAGGGACCACGGCCCGAGGGGTCTCGGCTTCAGACAGCATGCCCGAGACCAGATCATTCAAGCGTCGCCCCGCCTCATCCACACGAGCCAGCCGATCCGCCTCTTCGGGACAGTCGGTCTCGCGCGCCATCAGCTCGGCAAAGCCGAGAATCGTATTCAGCGGCGTCCGTATCTCATGGCTGAGCTCTGTCAGGTGCCGCTCACGCGCCTCCGCGTTCTCGGCGCGCGCAGCCGTGGCCGCCAGGCTCGCCTCCGCATCAACCTGGGCCGTCACGTCTTGACTGACCCACAGCAGGGCGTCCTTGCCGGTGAGCGGGTCGACGACCTTATGTGCCGTCGTGTGCATCCAGCGTTCGCCACCGGAGGTCGTCGCTCTCAGAAGGCCCGACCCCGGACGGCCGGCCCAGGCATTTCCCACCAGCGTCTCGGCGGCACTGAGGTTGGCGTAGCGGCGCTCGAGGTCGAGATCGCCGTGGCCAAAGGCCTCGTAGGCTGCCGGATTGCGGAACAACGAGCGCCCGTTCTCATCAAACAGACCCATGAGCGACGGCGTGTGCCGGAACGCCTCAAGAGAGCGCATCTGGTCGGCATCGGCCTCCAGGGCCTCGGCTTCCATCTGGATCACCGCGCGCCCGCACGGCAGGTAAAAGGTGCTGGCGAGGACCTTGGCCGCAGTCGGTTCGCCATTGGGATAAAAGGTCCAACGCTCATTGATCACTGAACCGTCCGCAGTGTCGTCCAGGAGGCGTTGGGTGCGGGCCTTCACGGCGTCGGACTGGTCGGAACAATCCCGGCTCAGAAACTCTTCCCGGCTGCCCGCCCCCCAAAGGGCTAGCGCCGCGTCATTGGCATAGATGTGTCGCTTGGCGACGTTATCGAACAGCCAGACAGGTCGCCGAAGTCGGTTCCAGCCCCGGGCCTCGGGCAATTCTTCAGCGATCATCAGGGGCCCCACGCCAGTCCGAGCCCCAAATCTAGACATGCCCTCGTTATTTTCCCCTTAATCGCCACCTGGGCAAGCAATTCAACCTTCAGTTGGGCTCCGTGGGTCCAACGGCAGTCCCCTCGCCTGTCGCGATTTCAGCACCCTCAACCAGCCGTGCAGGGCCTCGCAGTCCAGCCCGTGCATCATCAGGCGGAAGCCGGCCTGTAACGTCGAGTTGGCGATCAGGGGGTGGCCGTTCTTGACGAAATTCAGGTGGTAATCGGTCCCCAAAATGCGGGCCATGTAGATGGCGACCGTCTCGTCCAGTTGCAGCGAATGGGCCGCCCGCACGAAATCCGCGCGCGGCAGCATGAGGGCGTACATCGGGGTGTAGAATTCTACCGCCGTTTGGACGTCGATCCTGTTCAGCCGGCCGGTCGGCAAGGCTTCGAAATCGGGGAAGCTGTCCGAGATCATCGAAAAATCGGGGCGCGCGACGGGCATCAGTTCCCGGTCCTGTGCCCGCAGGGCCTGGTTCAGCTCGATGATGAAGTTGAAAATATTGAGGTCGTGCTGAAGGAAAAGATTGTCCTCGATATCCTTCAGCCGGGTCGGCCTGAGCGGATGGCTCGACACCTTGCCGACGTCGGCTCCCAGGCCGGCGTTGGCCTTCATGAAGGCCAGCAATTCGGAACCGATGTGGAAATGCCTCAGGATCAGGGTGTTGGTCTCGGGACTTCCGAATGAGCGCAGGCCCCAGTGGATGGTTTTGTGCAGCAGTCCGTTCAGGTTCGGCCAGTCCGGCATGATCGCCCGCAGCACCTTGACCAGGCAAAACCAGGCGAAAACCAGCGGCCGGCTGACCGGGAACAGCCAACGTCGCGACCAGGATCTCTGGCCCATCAGCAGACACCGCTTGGCCGTGTCATCGATCGGCAGGCTGTGATCGAGGTAAAGCGCCAGCCAGGGGTCCGGATCAGCCGGATCAAAGGTCATGGCCTTGAACGGATCGTCCTGGACCTGTGCGGTGCTCACGCGGTGATCTCTTCTATCTGCAGCGCATAGAGCCGAGCCGTCACGCGGGCCACGGTGACGATACGCGCGGCTACGGCCGTGTCGGGCAGCACCATACGCAGCATCCCCTGGAACTCCTCCATATGCTCGGCGTCATTGTCGCCGTGGTAAAGCAGGAACCGCACGGCTTCATCAGGCAGGCCCAGTCGATCCTTGACCTTCAGGCCCCAGGGCCTGGCCTTGATCGAGCCCAGGCCTTCGATGATCCACATGGCGCCCAGAAGGCCGAACGGATCAGGTTTGGACGCCTCATGGAACATCCAGGCTGATAAGGCCTCGGACCCCAGGTTCTTGGCCGCACCCTGGATCGTCGTCAGGTCGCCGCCCGCCGCCACATAGTCCGCTTCCAGCAAACGATAGTCCCGGTGCTCGGTCACGGCGTGCCGCATCAATGTTGACCGCAGCTCCAGATGGTCCTCGCCGACGTTCGAGGCTGCCCGGCTCATCCATAACGCCCCGTCCTTCACCTGCTGGCGCAGATTGACGAGAAAGGCGTGATAATCCGCTAGCTCGAACCGACCTCGCTGGAGCTTGCGGATCAGCGGCGTCGCCTCCAGCCCCTGTTCGAAATCGGCGAAGACGACGGCGAGTTTGCGCAGGGTGTCAGCCACCTGATCCGTCTGGGCCGAGTCCGCCATCACACCACCTCCAGCATCATGAAGCCGATCATTGCCCGGCCGCTCTCGGGTACGATGCACAGAACCTTGTCACCGGGCTTGCCCCGCTCCGAGCGCATGAAGGCCGCCAGCATGATCCAGATCGAAGCCGACCCGACATTGCCGCTGTCCGATAGCGTCGTGAACCATTTCTCCTCCGGGATCATTGCGCGGGTATCGCGCAACAACCCGACGATCTCTTCGCGCAAGCTTCGCGCTGAATAATGGCACAGCAGGTGGTCGACCTGGTCAGGCACGATCCGACCCTGGTCGACCTTGTCCAGCCAGACCCCGATCCAGGCCCGGATCACGATCTTGAGCAGCTCGAAATCCTGCAACAGGGCCAGGGCTCCTCCGGCGTAGGCGGCAACCGGCCCGGCGTGACTCCAGGCGGCTTTCATGTCGGCGCGGTCGGTCGTGGCCGCGCCCGCCCACATACATGGATCGAACCGCCCGGCCAGCGACACCATGTCGATCCACTGAACCCGCAGGCTTTGTCCGGCAGGGCGCGGCTTCGGCTCCATGACAACCGCTCCGGCCCCATCCGACAGGGTGAAGCGCAGGAAGTCGGCCTCAATCGCCACGCGCCCCTTGGCGTCGACCAGGGACGTGCCCTCATAGAATTCGGGGCGAAACCAGCGTGACGAAAACTCGCCCGCACACGCCACAGCGACCTCCGCCTCGCCGGCCCGCACGTTCAGCCAGGCCGCCTTCGCCGCCATCAGGGCCGAGGCGCAGACCGACTGAAAGCTGGCGACCTCCAACGGCCCAGCCGAGAGCTCGGCCTGAACCGCAGTCCCATGTCCCGGCACGAGGAAGTCGCCCTGGGTCGTCGCCGACGCCAGATATGTCAACGCCGCCAGATCCTGCCCGGCATCATCGAGCGCCGCTTCGGCCGCCCGCGCGCACATGGAGGCGTTGGAATGCTGCGGGATCCCGTCGGCTCCCAGGGCGTAGTGTCGTCCCTCAATTCCGTTCCAGCGCAAAGCGCGCCTGCCGACCGCCGACGGTCTGCCGCCAATGCGACCGAGGTAGTCCTCCATGGCGTCATTGCCGATCCGCTGTCCCGGCAGGAAGGTGCCCGCCCCGGTGATGTAGACGTCTCTCAGGGCACCAGAATCGACCATGACGCGAGAAGAGACTGCGCGCCTGCAACTGGCAAGCAGGTCCGCCCTGACTCCAGGAAAGAACGATGTTAGGTGTTCGCGATCTAGGGGGGGCTCCATGACCGATTCATCCACTGTCACGACCAATACGGGTTGGCTCTCGCGTCTTGGCAAATCCCTCGGTGGAATAGGGCTGGGATTGGTCCTGGTGGTGCTGGGTGTCTGGCTGCTGGGCTGGAACGAAGGGCGCGCCGTCAAGCGCGAACGCGCCCTCAATCAAGGCGCGGGCGTTGTCCAGACCGTTGACGCCAACACCATCGACCCTGCCCACGACAGCACGCTGGTCCACATTACAGGCGAGACGACGGTCGCTGACAGTCTGGTGGACAACGCCTGGCCGATCAACGTCCAGGCCCTGCGCTTGTTGCGTGACGTCGAGATGTACCAATGGCGCGAGACGTCCCGCAGCGAAACGCGCACCCGCATGGGGGGCGGCCAGGAAACGGTGACCGTCTACGAGTATGACCGTGTCTGGTCCAGCAGCCGCGAAGATTCCAGCCGGTTTCATGACCCGGCAGGTCACCAGAATCCCGCCTTTCCTGCCGATGCCGCAGCCTTTTCCTCCCGGGATGCACGGCTCGGAGCCTATCGCCTTGATGACCGGATCATCGAGCAGATCGGACCCGCAGAGGCCCTGACGCTGGACAGCGACACCCAGACCGCCCTGGTCAATCAGGCGGGCCGGCGCGCGACCGCCTCGTCGTCCGAGCTATATTTGGGAACCGATCCAGGATCGCCCGAAGTTGGCGACACCCGCATCAGCTGGCGCGTCGTGCGCCCCGGGCCCGTGAGTATCGTCGGGGCTCAGATCGGCGACGGCCTTGGCACATTCCAGGCTGACAACGGCGAATCCATCCTTCTGGTCGAAAGCGGACGTGTGTCCGCAGCCCAGATGTTCGAGGGAGCCCAGGCCGCTAATCGAGCATTGCTTTGGGGGTTGCGGCTCGGCGGGCTTCTCTTGCTGGTGGTCGGTTTCGGCATGGTCCTGCATCCGCTCCGCGTTCTGGCTGACGTCGTTCCGCCCGTCGGCGCAGTGGTGGGTATGGGATTGGGCCTGATATCGTGGTTACTGGCCCTTCTGCTGGCTGCGCTGGTGATCGCCATCGCCTGGTTCGCCGTGCGGCCACTGCTGTCGGTGGCGGTTCTGGCGGTCGCCGGCGGCGTCGGCTTCCTGCTTTGGCGTGCTGGGCGGCTGCGGCTTCAGCGAAAGGCCGCGGCTCAAGCTGAGGCAAGCCCGCCGCCGGCATCCGCTTAGGACTCTGCTTACCCTGATCGTCCACGGGACCTTAGGGCTACGCGGCGCATCCTGACACCTTCGCAGAATGCGAGGGACCCATGAACGCCGTCTATGCCAATGCCGCCTTCGGCATCCGCCACGCCTTCGACCGCTTCGCCGCCAGCGCCGAACGCACGGCGCGTCATCCGCTTGACAATGTCGCCGACGAAGCTGTTGAGCGCCTCAACGCCGTCATCGAGCTGACCGCCAATCTTCAGGTCCTGGAGACCGCTGACGCCATGACCGAGGCCCTGCTGGATATCCGCGCCTAGGACGGCTTCGCCACCGCGGGATTCGCCGCGGCTGCCTCCGTCGGCGGCATCTTGATCATGGCCTGCTGGGCCATCGCGCCGTTGGCGATGATGATCAGCCGCCCGTCGTCCGTCCTCAGTGAAGTGAATCCCAGGGTGATGTCCTCGACCACCCCGATTTCGCACTGATCCGCAGTCGGAGCCATCACCGCCAGCCTATCCCCCTTGCGGAAGGGCTTGTAGAGCACGAGGCTGATCCCCGAAACGAGGTTGCCCAGCGTCGTCTGGGCCGCAAACCCGATCACGACGGACGCCAGGCCGACTCCAGCCAGCAAAGCCGTGCCCAGCCGATTCAGCGCGGGCACCAGATGGGCATAGGCAGTGGCCAGCAGCAGCCACATCGCCAGGATCAGCAGACGGCTCAGAAACGACAGGGCGATCTGATCGACGCGCTGAGAGTGATCGTGCAGGATCATCTCCCTCAGCGCCTTGTGGATCATGGTCGCGCCGACAAGGCCACCGAGCCCCATGGCCAGCCCGAGCATGACGGCTCCCGGTACGGTCGTCGGGTTGAAATAGGTCAGGACCTGTTGAAAATACGCCTGCATTCGCCCTCGGGGGATGGTCGATCAGAAATGCCGCGCCGCGCCGCCGGGACGCAAGCGCCATTTTACCAACTCGGCAGGATGAGGACCTTACTGGGAGCCAGGTGAGGCGACCGACACGCTGACGCGCGGGAGAGTCTGCCCTGTCGCCGCCAGGCCGGCAGCGACCGTCGCCATCAACAGGGCCAACTCCGTCATCCAGAAACCCCAACGCACATCAATGGCGATGCCGCCGATGACACCGGCAGCCATCGTCCGACCGAACTGGGAAAACTCGTCCGTCCCCGTCGGGGCCTGATCGGCGGCCTCGCGCAACTCCGACTTGAACGACTCCACGGTCCAGACCATGCCTCCGCCCAGAACCGCCATGGCCAGCAAGGTGGCCACCGATGCCGCCAGTGCCGCGCGCCGCGAGGGACGCAGGGCCAGTCCCAGCCCCATCCCGACCGTGATCAGAACCGCCCCGGCCAGGGCCCACCAGCGGCCGTTTTCGATCGACGCCATGCCCGGTTCCTCGTCGCCGGGCGGTACCAGTGTGGCCGTCTCCCGTTCGGACTGAGCCACCATCGCCCCGAACGGACTGTCCTGCGACGGTTCAAGATCGCCTGTAATCAACTGCAACCCGGACGCTTCGATCAGCGGACTGCCCTGACACGACACCAATAGCCATGGGGCCAGAAACAGGACCAGGGCGATCACCTTGAACCCGCGCGCGATGTTCATCCAGGTCATGGCCGACCTCCGTCCAGTCATTGGCATACGATCCTAGCGCGCCTTTCCGCAGCTGGCGACGGTGACCTGTCGAGCCGACCGCGAACGCGCGCCATCTTGCTGATTGACACGTCGAGCCAAACTGGTTGGGGTCGCCGGGCAAGACTGAGAAGCGGGAAAGGATTGCGTCGTGACCCAGATGATCTTCGTCAACCTGCCGGTGACGAACCTGGCCCGTTCCATGGCCTTCTATGCGGCGGTCGGCGCCACCAATAATCAGAAGTTCACCGACGACACGGCGGCTTGCATGGTCCTGTCCGAGACGATCCACGTCATGCTGTTGACCCATGCGAAATGGGCCACCTTCGGCGATGTGCCGATCCTCGACGCCCACACAGGCGCGCAGGTCTTTCTGTGCCTGACGCGCGACAGCAAGGCCGACGTCGACGCCGTGGTCGAACAGGCCGCCGCCGCCGGCGGCCAGGCCGACCCCACGCCCGCCGAGGACCACGGCTTCATGTACGGGCGCAGCTTCCGCGACCCGGACGGCCACATCTGGGAGAACGTCTGGATGGACCCCACCGCCGCCGAAAGCGGCCCGCCCGACATGACCTCGGCCTGAAGGAGCCCGCATCGTGACCAGCAAGATCCGGCCCTGCATCTGGTACGACCGCGGTCAGGCCAAGGCCGCCGCAGAATTCTATGTCTCGCTCGGCCTGCCCGACAGCCACATCGACCACGTCGCGCTCAGCCCCGCCGACAATCCTTCAACCCCGGCGGGCGAAGAGTTGATGGTCGAGTTCACCCTCGCCGGCCAGGCTTTCCTCGGCCTGAACGGCGGCCCCCGGTTTCCCCAGACCGAAGCCGTGTCCTTTCTGATCACCACGGAGGACCAGGCCGAAACCGACCGCCTCTGGGACACCATTGTCGGCAACGGAGGGACTGAAAGTATGTGCGGCTGGTGCAAGGATCGCTGGGGCGTCTGCTGGCAGATCACGCCGCGCGCCTTGATGGAGCTGCATCACGACCGCAATCCAGCCCGCGCCAGGGCCGGATTCGAAGCCATGATGACGATGCGAAAGCTCGACATCGCCGCCATTCTCGCTGCCGCCGACGCGGCGGACTGACCCTTCAACCCCGGAGACCCCATGGCCTATTTCGACATCAGCGTCGCCGCCGCCCCTACCGATGGCAAGGACGCCTACATCGCCTTCGCCCAGAAGGTCGGGAAGATTTTCCGCGAGCACGGTGCGCTTCAGGTCATCGACACCTGGGGCGACGACATCCCCGACGGCCAGGTCACCGACTTCAAGAAAGCCGTCGCCCTGAAAGACGGCGAGACCGTGGCCGTCGGCTGGATCACCTGGCCGGACAAGGCCACCCGCGACGCCGCCTGGGCGGTCCTGATGGACCCCGAAGGTCCGATGTCGGGCCTGGATATGCCCTTCGACGGCAAGCGCATGATCTTCGGGGCCTTCGACACCATCGCCGAGAGTTGAGGCCGGTCGATCAGCCGACGATCCGCGGGTCCGGTGCCACGCCCTGGGTCTTGCAGTGCGCCCGATAGGCGGCCTCGGCCGTGGTGCTGTCGGAATGGTCGATGACCTGGCCGGCATCGTCCAGATATTCGACCCGGCCGCGCAGCGTGATCTGGACCACACAGGGCTCGTCGCCGAAGCACTCCCAACTGTCGGTATTGCCGGCGGGCTCATAGACGAAGACACCCGGCCCGACGATCTCGTCCGCCTCGATCAGGCGGCGTGACCCGCTCAGGTTCAGGGCATGGACCGGACCGGTGTGCCGGTGCGGACTGATCCGCGTTCCCGGCTCAAGGCGAAGCTGGAGCGAATAGCCAGCGCGCTCGAACCTGAGGGGCCGCATCGACAGGCCGTCGCGCAGCGGCACCCAGGGGATTGTCTCGGGGTCCAGGGTGGACTCATCGTGTGTCATGGCACGTCTCCTGTGATCGCGATCAGGCCGCGATGGCCCGGGAATAGCGGTCGAATGAGGCCGTCAGCTTGGCCCGCGCCTCGCCGATCATCTGCCGGCCGGGGCTGAAGCCGAACACGTCGTCGAAGGCCATCGCCTCGACCCGGTGCCGAAGCTCCGCCAGCGGCTCCGGACCCAGCGGAATGTGATTCGGGTAGCTGTACATGAAGGACGCGAAGCGACGGTCGCTCGACACCTGCACCGCATCGCCGGGGAACAGCGCTCCGCCCGCACGCGGCCCAGTCTTCCACCACAGGCCCGCGCTGCCATCGAAGTGGCTGGCCAGATGCACCAGCTCGACATCATCACTTAGCGAGAGCCGTTCACCGGACCACAACACCAGGGTCTCGGGGCGACGCTGGATCCAGGCCTCGTCGGCCGCATGGACGTAAACGGGCACACCGCCCAGAGCCTCGCTCCAATCCGCCATGGCCCCGTAGAAGTGCGGGTGCGAGATCGCGATGGCTCGTACCGGCCCGCGCGCCCGGATCGCCTCCAGGGCGTCGGGGGTCACCGCCGCCAGGCATTCCCACAGGATCTGGCCCTCCGGTGTCGGGATCAGGAAGGCACGCTGATTGATCGCGAGGCCCGGCGACAGAACCAGCGTCGTGACGCCGTGGGTATCCTCAACCACCGTCCGCTGCCCGGCGACGAGGGCCTGCCGTTCGATCCAGGTTTGGCCAGCCCAGCCGACATACTGGCGCTCGTCCTCGCAGATGACACAGCGCCCCGGCGGCGTCTCGGACGGCGGCTGCTGCACGCCGCAGGTTTCGCAGGTCCAGCAAGCGGACTTGGGGTGGACGCAGTGGGTCATGGTCGTCTCCCTTGATCTTCGCCGTGAGGCATTTATCTTGATCTCAAGATATATCGATTTGTCTCGATGTCAAGATAAATGGAGCCGACCCTGCAACAGGACCGCATCGGCCAGCGCCAGGCCCAGTGGCGCAAGGAACTGCCGGACCTGGATACACGCGGCATGGCGGTGCTCGGACGCGCCCGCTGGATCACCCTCGCCGCCCGCCCGCGCATTGAGTCCCTGTTCGCCGAGCACGGCCTGGACGCCGGTGAGTTCGATGTTCTGGCGACCCTGCTGCGCGGCGGCGCGCCTTATAGCCAGCGCCCGACCGAACTCTTCCGGTCCCTCATGATCTCGTCCGGCGGCCTGACCGACCGCCTGCTCCGACTGGAAAAGGCCGGCTGGGTCCAGCGCATCCCCTGCCCCGACGACGCACGCTCAAAGCGCGTTCAGCTCACCGAGGCGGGACGCAACCTGACCGAAGAACTGTTCCGGCGTGACATGGCGTTAGAGGCCGAAATGCTGGCGGCCTTGTCCGAAGCCGAGGTTACGGCCCTCTCAGACCTCCTGGCCAAACTGGCGGCCTCGCTGGAGACGGACTGAGGGCCCACGGTCGCCCACAAGACGGAGGCGGCTGATCGCCGCACCCACGGCATGAACAAGCGATGCGAAAGGATACGCGAGGGGTCGGTCCTGTGTCTTGGAAGGTGACGAAATCCGAGCGAGCACGACGGCTTTGCGCCCCGACTTCGGACCGCAACGCTCTGGGAGAGACCACCGGAAAACAGAGATCAAGGGGGCGACATCCGAAGGGCTGGACACTTGCGAGCACCTGGTTTCCGAACAATACCGCTCGGATGGCATCCCAATCGGTAGGTCAGGCGGCCGGCCTGCTCGGTTCCAGGGTCGAGCTGGTCGAGGCCAAGCTTCGCGACGGTGCGTTTTCGCCGCACCGCCACGACACCTATACGATCGCCGTGACCACGGCGGGGGTACAGTCGTTCAACTACCGGGGGATTGGCTGGCGTTCCTTGCCGGGACAAGTGCTGATCCTGCATCCCGACGAACTGCACGACGGCTATTGCAGCGACCAGAACGGATTTTCCTATCGGGCCGTCCATGTGCCGCCGGCCGATGTCCAGACGGTGATCGGCGGAGCCGCGCTGCCGTTCCTGGGCGAAGGAGTTTCGACCGACGCCGATCTGGTCGATTCAACGCGCCGCCTGGTTGCGATCTGCTCCGCCGGAGAAGATCTCTTCGGCTATCAGGACGCCCTCCACCAACTCGTCTGCGCGATGCAGCAGCGCGAAGGCCGCGCGCCCGCCAGGCGGTCCGTTAATCGCGAAGCGGTCATGCGGGTGCGTGATTATCTCGACAGTGTTCCGGCACCCGGCACGAACCTCGATCAGCTCGAAGGCCTCGCCGGCTATGACCGCTGGCAGCTGTCCCGCGACTTCCGCGCGCTGCTGGGCACCAGTCCCTATCGCTATCTGCAGTGCCGCAGACTGGAACGCGCCGGGCAACTCCTGCGTGGCGGGCTTGGTCTGGCCGCAGCTGCCCACGAGGCCGGCTTCGCCGACCAGAGCCACTTTGGCCGGGTCTTCAGGCGCACCTTCGGCACCACACCCCTGGCCTGGCACCGGCCCGGGCAGCCGCGCACAATCGTTCTATAAGCCAGACCGGCCCGCAGCTATCGGGCAGGCATGACCCATTCCATCTTTTCATCCGAACCCCATCGCGGCTGGCTCCCCTGGGCCTGGCTGTCGCCCGTCGTCTGCATTCTGTTGGTCGCCCTCTCCAGCGTACCGGTCGATCTGGGCCTGGAAGCAATGGGACTGCTCGATGCCGAGGGGCATCCCCGGTCTGCGACCGCATTCTGCCTGTTCCTGACTCTTCCCTTCGCCGCGATGGGGGCGGCCGTCTGGGCCTGGGCGTGGTTGGTCGAACGCCGGAGCCCCGCGACCCTTGGCCTGACCGGCGCGCGGCGGCTGTCCAGGTATTTAACGGGTCTGGCGATCGGGATCGGCATGATGGCCTTGGCCGTCCTATTGATCTGGCTCGTCGGGGGCTATGTCAGCGGCGATATCCTCCCCGCCTTCGCCTCTCCGCAAGCCCTGTTCTGGATCGCTGTTCTGCTGGTCTGTTTCGCGTTTCAATCGGGCGTGGAGGAGTTCATTTTCCGCGGCTGGCTGCTTTCGACGGCGACGCGTCGCTGGAACCTGGGGGCGGGGTTCATCGCCAGTTCGGTCGCCTTCACGTTTCTCCACTTTTCGCCGCACCAGCCGGTTCGCGAAATCGTCCTGTCGTTCACCTTCGGCCTGTTCGCCTGCGCCTGGGCCTGGCGGGCGGGCAGCCTCTGGGGCGTGATGGGCTGGCACGCCGGCTGGAACTGGTTCACCGGCGTCGGCTTTGGCGTGCCGATTACCGGGCTCGATGTGCATTTGCCGGCTTTGCTCGTGCACCTGACGCCTTCTGGCCCGGATGTCCTGACAGGCGGACCCGCCGGCCCCGAGGGCAGTGTGCTGACGATCGGCCTGCTGGCGGCGGGCACATTGCTCCTGTTGGTATGGCCTAGAGGCCGCGCGGGCTCATTGGATCAGACACCCGCGCGAGACACTGAAACGACACCCTCTGACCGCCACCAAGACGAGAGGCTGTGACCGACGCCAATACCCCCGGAAGTCCCTGATTGCCGATTGGACCTAGCGGCACATCGTCCAGGTCGCCTCGCGGATCTCCAGGTGCAGGTGATCGCGGTGGGCGGCGTTGTACTCGGGGCTCAGGACCGTGCCGTAGATCCGGCAGCTCTCGTCGCGCACGCGCCGCAGGAACCGGGCCTCGTCGTCCGATCCTGACCAGCCGTCCTGAACCGTGATCCGCCGCCCGTTCCGCAGCCGCACGCCACCGAAATCCAGGGCATTGGCCCGCGCATGGGCGCTGCGCCGCCCGGTCGCCGCGCCGTTCACATTGCGGCACGAATAGGCGCCCATCAGATCGATCTGGACCACGTCCGAGCCGAAGATGTCGCGCGCCGCCGGCTCCACCACCTGCCGCCGCCAGATCGACATGGCCAGGGCCGCCGGACAGCTCAGCAGCGGCTGGGCGGGGCTCAGCCGCGCGACCGTGCCCCAGTCCACCGTCACCAGCCCCGCATCGACATAGGCGCAGCCGGTCCCGTCATCACGATCCGGCATCGGACTGAAATCCACCCGCGCGGCGGCCAGCTCGGCATGACACTGATCATAGTTGCCGACCGCCGCCGCGATCCGGTCCATCGTCCGCTCATCGACCCGCTGGTTGATCAGGCCACTGCCCTGCCCGCCCGGTGCCGTCGGTCGGGTCGACGGCACCGGCTGCGTCGGCCCCGGCGCATACCGCGGCCCCCCACACGCCGCCAGCAAAGCCAGCACGGCGACGGTCGCCCCGGGTTTCCAGCCTCGAACCATCCCCCATGACCGCCCACGGGCGTGCGATTCGTCAAGGGACGCACCTCCCCGCTAGCCGCCGCGCCCCGCGCACCCTACATTCCCGTTCATGGCCCGTTCTCCCCGCAACTCGTCCGCCTCCGGCGTGTCGGAAGCCCCCGCGACCTTCGTGCCCGCCGCAGCCGATCCGATGGCGCGGATGCCGATGTTTGCGCCGATGCCGGATGGGCCGCGTCTGACCCCCGATGAGGCCCCCGGCGCGCCCGAAGGGTGGACGCCGCACCGTCCCGAGCGACCTGGCGCCAGCCGTCACAAGCCGTTTCGCATGGTCTCGCCGTTCGAGCCGTCGGGCGATCAGCCCGCCGCCATCGCCGAGCTGGTCGCCACCGCCGACGCCGGCGAGCGCGATCAGGTGCTCTTGGGCGTCACCGGCTCGGGCAAGACCTTCACCATGGCCAAGGTCATCGAGGCGACCCAGCGCCCGGCCCTGATCCTAGCCCACAACAAGACCCTGGCCGCCCAGCTCTATTCCGAGTTCAAGGCCTTCTTCCCGGACAATGCCGTCGAGTATTTCGTCTCGTACTACGACTATTACCAACCTGAAGCCTATGTCCCCAGAACAGACACCTACATCGAAAAGGACAGCTCGATAAACGAGCAGATCGACCGGATGCGCCACGCCGCGACGCGGGCCATTCTGGAGCGGGACGACGTCATCGTGGTGGCCTCGGTCAGCTGTATATACGGCATCGGCTCGGTCGAGACCTATACGGCCATGACCTTCACCCTGAAGCCAGGCGAGCGGATCGACGAGGCCAAGCTGCGGGCCGATCTGGTCGCCCTTCAGTACAAGCGCAACGACCAGGCGTTCGAGCGCGGCACGTTCAGGAAGCGCGGCGACACCCTGGAGATCTTCCCCGTCCACCTGGAGGACCGGGCCTGGCGCATCAGCCTGTTCGGCGACGAGATCGAGTCGATTGCCGAGTTCGACCCCCTCACCGGCAAGACCACGACCGCGCTGGAAGAGGTCACCGTCTATGCCGCCAGCCACTATGTGACCCCGCGCCCGACGCTGAATCAGGCCGTCAACGGCATCAAGGCCGAGTTGAAGGAGACGCTCGACTGGATGATCGAGAACGGCAAACTGCTGGAAGCCCAACGCCTCGAACAGCGCACCCGCTTCGACATCGAGATGATGGAGGCCACCGGCTCCTGCGCCGGCATCGAGAACTATTCGCGCTGGCTGACCGGCCGCGCGCCGGGCGAGCCGCCGCCGACCTTCTTTGAATACATCCCCGACGACGCCCTGCTGTTCGTCGACGAGAGCCACGTCACCATCGGCCAGATCAACGGGATGTACCGGGGCGACTATCGCCGCAAATCGACCCTGGCGGAGTACGGCTTCCGCCTGCCCTCCTGCATCGACAACCGCCCGCTCAAGTTCGACGAGTGGAACGCCATGCGGCCCCAGACCGTGCACGTCTCGGCCACCCCCGGCCAGTGGGAGCTGGACCAGACCGGCGGCGTCTTCACCGAACAGGTCATCCGCCCCACCGGCCTGATCGACCCGCCGGTCGAGGTGCGCCCGGTCACCTCCGACACCGCCAACCAGGTCGATGACGTCATCGCCGAGGTCAAGGACACGACCGCGCGTGGGTATCGCAGCCTTGTCACCACCCTGACCAAACGCATGGCCGAGGACCTGACCGAATATATGCACGAACAGGGGGTGCGGGTCCGCTACATGCACTCCGACGTCGACACCCTGGAGCGGATCGAGATCCTGCGCGACCTACGCCTGGGGGCCTTCGACTGTCTGATCGGCATCAACCTGCTGCGCGAGGGGCTGGACATCCCCGAGTGCGGCCTGGTCGCCATTCTCGACGCCGACAAGGAAGGCTTCCTGCGCTCGGAAACCAGCCTGATCCAGACCATCGGCCGCGCCGCCCGCAACGTCGACGGCCGCGTCATCCTGTACGCCGACCGCATCACCGGCTCGATGGAACGGGCCATGGCCGAAACCGAACGCCGCCGCGAAAAGCAACAGGCCTACAACCTCGAAAACGGGATCACCCCCGAAAGCGTCAAGCGCGACATCCAGGACATCCTCGCCAGCCCCTACGAAAGCCGCGAGATGGACCGCCTGACGCGGCCGGGCGTCGCCGAGGCCGCCAAACCCTTCGTCGGCTCCAACTTCCAGGCCGCCCTCAAGGACCTGGAAACGCGGATGCGCGAGGCCGCGAGCAATCTGGAGTTCGAAGAAGCCGCCCGCCTGCGCGACGAGATCAAGAAGATGAAGCTGCTGGACCTGGAATTCGCCAACGAGGCCCTCACCGGGGCGGGCGAAGAGGTGGACGCGTCAGCGCCGAAGCGATGGCGCAAGGAAGCGGCGGCCGAAAAAGCGGAGCGCTTCTGGAAGGGGCGGGGGTAACGACAGGAATTTTCCCGTTCGGGATAATTCCAGACGCCTCACGCCTCCAATAGGAAACTTTCCCGTTCGGGAAATTTATTGACACCCGGCACATGAAGACATAGAAAATATCCCGAACGGGATATTTCCATGACTCCGACTGACCTGGGTGACACGATCCGACGTGAGCGCAAGCAACTGGGCCTGCGCCAGGACGAGTTGGCCGCTGTGTCGGGCGTGGGCCTGCGCTTTCTCGTGGAGCTGGAGCGCGGCAAGCCGACCGCCGAGATCGGTCGTGCCCTCCAGGTGCTCGACGCCCTGGGGCTGGATCTCGAAATCGTCGCGCGCGCCGATGGCGAACGTCTGTGGCCGCAATGAACAAGGCCCTGCGCGTCTGGTGGGCAGAGAACTCGGTCGGCGTGCTGCGGATCGACGAGCATGGCGATCTGGAATTCACTTATGACACAGGCTGGGTAGGCGACTCGACGAAACGGGCGATCTCGGTGAGCTTACCGAAACGGGACGAGCCCTTCGGTCGCCGCAAAACCCGTCCCTTCTTTGCAGGTGTGCTGCCGGACGAGGGCCAGCGCGACCTCGTCGCCCGCGTCCTCGGCGTGTCGGAACGCAACGATTTTCGCCTGCTGGAGCGGCTAGGCGGAGATGTCGCTGGGGCCTTGACCCTGTGGCAGGATGGCGAAGCCCCACCGGTACTGGAGCCGCTCTCCGCGTCCGAACCTCTGAGCGAAGATGCTCTGATCAAGGTGTTGGAGACCTTGCCCAAACGCCCACTGCTCGCCGGGGACGAAGGCATCCGCCTGTCGCTGGCGGGCGCTCAACAGAAGTTACCGGTCGTTTTGGTTGACGGCCAGGTCGCCCTGCCGATCCCAGGCCAGCCCAGCACCCATATCCTCAAGCCTCCCAGTCGCGACCTGCCCTCGTCGACGGAGAACGAGGCATTATCATTGCGGCTGGCCCGCGCCATCGGCCTCGACGCGGCCTCGGTTGAGACGCGCCGCACCGGCGATCACGCCTATCTGCTGGTCGAACGCTATGACCGCGTGATCGACGCCAAAGGTGTTATCCGCCGCCTGCACCAAGAAGACTTCTGCCAGGCGCTCGGCATCCCCCCGGAGCGCAAATATGCGTCCGACGGAGGGCCCAATTTCAAACCCTGTTTCGGCCTGGTACGTGAGGCCGTCACGCAGCCGGCACCGGCCCTGCTACGCCTGATCGACGCCGCGATCTTTAACGTCGCAATCGGCAATGCCGACGCCCACGGCAAGAATTTTAGCCTACTCTATCGCGACCAATCCACCGACTTCGCCCCCCTCTATGACCTGCTGTGCACCGCTGCCTACCCCGACGTTCATGCCAAGCTGGCCATGAAGATCGGCAAACGCTCCACGCTTGAGGAATTCAACACCGAGACTTGGACGACTTTCGCCGACGACGTCGGCGTGGCACCACCCTACGTTCGTCGCCGGGCTGGCGCACTCGCTCGCATGATCCTCGATCGCATCGACGGTGTCGGCCGACAGCTCGCCGACGAGGGCTTCGATACGCAGGACCTCCATCGCTTCATCGACGTCATCCGGTCGCGTGCGGAGCTCCTGCTGGACCTCCCGGCGCCCCGACCGCTCGCCGCAGCGGATATTTGACTGGGGCCCGTTAACCCACCCTGGAGCCAGCTCGGCCTCGCCGAGGATCAGGCGATCTACACAAGTCCCCCCAAAACGCTCGCGCGGTCAGCGAGCACTGGGCGGCGGCGAGCTTGTCCTGTCCGGCCTGCGGGACGGCGCCGCTCGACAAGGCGCGGGTGCTGGATTTCTCCTGCGCGGCCTGCTGCGAGGAATATCAGCAGGCCACCAAAGGGCGGATCGACCGCGAGCCGACCACAGAGCTCCCCGACCAAGGCAACGGCATCACCTCCACCCACCTGCGTCCATCGCCAGAACTCACGGACGGCCCGCCCTCACAAATGTCCACCCTCCCCAAATCCTCTCGACATTTCGCGGTGTAATCCCACCCTTCATGCCCCCGCGACATCCCCGCCCGTCGCCGCGCCCTTACCCTCCTCCTTCGCAAGCACAGACCTTTCGAAGGAGCCGGCCATGCAGGCCAAACCCAGGACCACCTATCGCCATGTCGGGCTGACGACATGGCATCTCATTCGCCATGCCTATCTGTCCGGGGCCTCGGGGCCGGCGGTGGCGGCGCGCTATGGGGTGTCGGTTTCGGCGCTCCGGAAACGGGCCGCGCGCGAGGGCTGGACCAAGCGGCAATATGCGCTGACCCGGGTGCAATCGCCGTCCACCGCCTGGGGCGAGCCTGATGCGCCCACCGGATCCGAAACGGCTCTGGCCCAGGCCGAGGCCCTGCCGGGCGCATCCGGCGATCCCCTGATCCGGCCGCCGACCGACGTCGAGGCGGCCTTCGTCCGCAATCTTTGGCCCCTTCCCGAGCTGCGCGCCGGTACCCTCGCGCGCAAGGCGCTCGCCCTGGCCGACATGGCCCTGCGCCAGGGCCGGGCGCTCGACGCCCGCCGCTTCGCCGATGCCGCCCGCGCCATCGCCGACCTCGACGATCTGTTGCCCTGGGAGGACGACAAGCACGACCCCGACGAGGCCAGGGTCCGCGGCGACACCATGCACGATTTTATCCAGGAGCGTGCCGTACGCCTGGCCCTGCTACTCCACGCCGGGGAGGCGCTCGAGCCGCAATACGTCGTCATGGCCGAACGCTACGCCGCCGAAAAAGCCCGCGCCGGAGCGGCCCAATGAACCGCTTCTGTCTCCTCCCTGCCGCGCAGCGGTGGGGAGGGGGACCACGAAGTGGTGGAGGGGCCGGTCGCTGCAAGCGACCGGTGGGTGGTGGAGGGGCCGGTCGCTGCAAGCGACCGGTCGGTGCCGCGGAACCATCACCCGGCAAACCTCAGAATTGCCGTGTCGACAATTCCCCGTCGGCGTCTCGCCGCAACCCGTCCCCTCCGGCTCGTCGCGCTGCGCCGAGCCGCCTCCCCATCGCCGTCGCGATGGGAGAGGAGACGGGCTCTATCCCCGCTTCGGATGGAGACATCCCGGTGTTTTGGTCCACCGTGGAAAGTCGTCCCCTACTGGCCGGCCTCGGCCAGTTCGGCTTCGACGGCGTCGAAGGTTTCGGTGACCGCTGCGGGCGGGGCCTTGCCGATCAGGCTGACGACGATGATGGTCAGGAAGCTGAGGATGAAGCCGGGGACCATTTCGTAGATAACGCTCGACAGGCCGGCGCCGTCCGGGCCCAGCGGGGCGTAGATCCAGACCAGCACGGTGGCGGCGCCGACGATCATCCCGGCCAGGGCCCCGGTGCGCGTCGTGCGCCGCCAGGTCAGGCTGAGGATCACCAGCGGGCCGAAGGCGGCCCCGAAGCCGGCCCAGGCCTGGCTGACCAGACCCAGCACGTTGCTGTCGGGGCTGTAGGCCAGCCAGATGGCGGCGAGCGCGACGGCCAGCACGGCCAGACGGCCGGCGGTGACCAGCTCCTTCTGGGACGCCTGTTTGCGCAGGAAGGTGCCGTAGAAGTCCTCGACCAGCGAGCTGGACGACACCAGAAGCTGGGAGCTGATCGTCGACATGATCGCCGCCAGGATCGCCGCCAGCAAAAAGCCGGTGATCAGCGGATCGAACAGCACGTCGGACAGGATGATGAAGATCGTCTCGGGATCGCTGACCTCAAGGCCATGCTGGGTCGCATAGGCCAGGCCCGTCAGGCCGACGGCCAGGGCCCCCAGCAGCGTCACCAGCATCCAGCTCATGCCGATGTTGCGCATCGTCGGCATATCGCGCACCGAGCGCAGCGCCATGAACCGCACCAGGATGTGCGGCTGGCCGAAATAGCCCAGGCCCCAGGCCATGGCCGAGATGACGCCCAGCACGGTCGTGCCCTTGATCATGTCCAGCAGATCGGGGTTGACCGACCGCACCGTCTCGATGACGCCCGAGGCGCCGCCGACATTATTCATGGCCACGATCGGCACCAGGATCAGGGCCACGAACATGATGCAGCCCTGGACGAAGTCGGTCAGGCTGACGGCCAGGAAGCCGCCCAGCATCGTATAGGCCAGCACCACCCCGGCGGTGATCCACAGACCCCAGGCGTAGTCCAGGCCAAAGGCGCTCTGGAACAGCTTGCCGCCGGCCACCATGCCCGAGGAGGTATAGAGGGTGAAGAAGACCACGATGACCACCGCCGAAACGATGCGCAGCAGGTGCGAACGGTCGGAGAAGCGGTTGTCGAAATAGTCCGGAATGGTGATCGCATCGCCCGCCCGCTCGGTATAGACGCGCAGGCGCGGGGCCACGATCAGGTAGTTGGCCAGGGCTCCGATGAACAGGCCGATCGCGATCCAGGCCCCCGACAGGCCGGTCAGATACATGGCGCCGGGCAGGCCCATCAGGATCCAGCCGCTCATGTCCGAGGCGCCGGCCGACAGGGCCGAGACCCCCGGCCCCAGGTCGCGCCCGCCCAGCACATAGCCCGAGACGTCGCTGGTGCTCTTGCGCCAGGCGTAGACGCCGATGGCCAGCATCAGTGCGAAATATGCGCCCAGCGCAATCCAGGTTCCGGTTTCCATGAGCCATGCCTAACAGCAGGAGCCGGGCCGGCACCAGCCCCTGTTTGCCCTCAACCCGTCGCCATGAGCTCCTGCGCGTCCGGCTTACTGCCCCTGGACCTCGAAGCTGAACATACCGATTTCGCCGGCGGCGTAGCTCGTCAGGGCCGCCGTATAGAGGCCGGTGAACGGCGCGACGAAACTGACCTGGGCGTCATAGCCCGCTTCACCGCCGCCGGAATCGTCATCGAACCACAACTCCTGGAAGGCCCCGTTGGTCCAGGTCCCAACGCGAAGGTAGGAGTCGAACTCCGTCGAGCGCAGGGTCGTCGTGATCCGCTGACCGGCCACGGCGTAGAAGGTCCGGTACTCGGTGTAACGGCCGTCGTGCGGATTGTCCGTGTTCGACAACCAGCCGCCGGTGATCATCCCCGGTCTCATGCCACCGTCCGGCGTGGCCGACACGTCCTCGACGATCAGGCGATACGGGCCGGTCGATCCCTGCGAAAAGGTCGAGGCCCGCACCTCGAACACGTCGTCGGCCACGGACTGATAGGTGAACTCCGAATTGAGGCCGCCGCCGGAATCGTCGTCATGGAACAGGCCCACCCACTCGCCGTTGTCTCCGACAAGGCCGAGAATGACGAAGGAATCGATGTTGCTGGATTCCTGGCGAATACGCACGACGTGCTGGTTTGGAATGTACACACGCCAGGCCTCATAGGAGCGCCCGTCCTCGTCGCGGCGATCATCGAGATCGATGTAGCCCCCAACGTCCAGCGGCAGCGGGTTGATAGCCCCATCGCCTCCGCCCGTCGCAACTGCCCGGCTGGAGCGGCTCAGGCTGTAACTGCCATAATTATCGGCCGAGAAGCTGGTGGCGCGAACCTCATAGGTACCGCCTTCTGCCGCCTGATACTGCAGCAGGGCGTTGGGGTAACCGCCGCCATCGTCGTCCGACGCCAGTTCGTAAAACTGTCCACCCGGGCCGGTCCGCCCAAGCTGGACCAGGGAATCGATGTCGCCAGACGTCATGCTCAGCACGATCAGCTCGCCCGCGCGCGCCTCGATGCGCCAGCGGTCGAACCTGCCGCCCGTGGAGGAGACCGGGTCACGGTTGTCCAGCCGCCCGGCGACCGTGCTTTCAGGGCCGATGGCTTGTTGGGCCACAGCCGTCCCGGCCGTGGCGCTCAGGAGGGCGGCGACAGCGGCTGCGGCTAACAGTTTGGCTTGCATGGGAACCTCCTCCAGCACTTGCGTTTGACCTGATTTAGCATGAACCTCGTTCGCCGGGCAGTCACCTAGCCGAACCTGACGGCCCTGATGTTGATATCGATGGTGCCCCGAGCGCCGTCGGGCAAGGAGCCTCCGATGAAAACCTCGATCCTCTGCACGACCGTATTGGCCGCTGCCGCCCTGGCCGCTTGTCAGGGCACCTCAGGCGACGGCGAGGCAGCCGACAGCACGGCGGCACCCGCTGAAGGGACCGCGAGCCCTTCCTCCTCCTCTTCCTCTGGGACGGTCGAGGCCCACGTCCGTGCCGGCCTGTGGCAGACGACGGCGTCGTTCCCTGGCGGTCAGGGCCGGTCCGTGACGAGCCGGATCTGTATGGACGACCAGATGACGGCCTTGAACACCGGCGCGGCCCAGTCCCAATACTCCGAGGACTGCACCCAGAACGTCACCCGCACACCGGACGGCTTCGGGTTCACCAGCCGCTGCGACGCCGGGGCCGGTGGCGTGACCGAGACGGTCGGGTCCATGACCGGCGACTTCCAGACGGCCTATCGGATGGAGGCCACGGTGACGACGACGGGATCCTCCATGGCGGCGATGAACGGAACCACCCAGGTGCTGACGGTGGCCGAATACCAGGGCCCCTGCCCCACCGGCTGGCGCGCCGGCGACGTCGAAATCCCCGGCCTGGGCGCTCGGATCAACATCAACGACATGCAGCAGCAGGCAGTCGCCCGTGCAGGCAGTGGCGGCAGCGACATCGGCGGCTAGTCCCCGATCAGGAGACCGGTTTGGCCTGAACGAGAGCGATCAGGCCAAACACGCTCTTGACCGTAAACCACACGAACAGGACGAAGTTGATCAAGAGTGGGATGGCCAGGGCGAGCAGCCCCACCGGCCCGACCATGACGGCGATCACAGCCACGATGACCCACGGCAGGATGTGCCACCAGAACGACTGCCAGAAGATGCGAATCTGCTGGTTGAAATGACTGACGATCCAGCCGCGACCCGCACCGCGCGCGACATAGGCCACGATCAGGCCAATGATCGCGAGCACCCCGACCGACGGAATGCTGAGGATATAGAGCAACCAGACCACGGCGGCAGCTGGGCGACCTTCCTCAGACACCAGATCGTGGTCGCGTAGGTCACTCATGGCAGGCTCCAGGTTTTCGGGTCGCGGATCTCTTCGTGCTTGAGCAGCCGCAGCAGCCCGGCCACGCCCCGAACCACCATCCAGATGATGGCCGCGCTGAAGATGAACACCCCCACGCCCAGCGGTAAGGTCAGTACGCCGGCGACGACGGCGATCACCCCGATCAGGCTGGTCCGCAGCTGGTACTGCAGGTGCGAGCGCGTCCACCCCTTGACCAGCAGACCTCCGGTCCAGGCCAGAAACAGAGCCAGCAGGGCGGTCGCACCGGCGCTAATGGCGGAGGCGATCAGGCAGGCATAGACGACCAGACTGAGACGCGCGTCACCTTCCGCCGTAATCCCGGGTTCGCGGCGGCCCGGCGGACGCTGAAAGCCACGCGTCGCGCCGGGCTGACCAAACGCAAGGTCGGGTGCCTCGGGAACCGGTGCAGCCTCGGGTCTGGGGCTGAGCGGGGTGACCCCAGGCGTGGGTGCGGGCCGGGGCCCCTCAACCGGGTCAGCCGGCGCTGCCACCTGGGGCGCGATCGTCCCGGCCATCTCCTGCTCCCCGCTATTGCGTTCCAGCGAGGCTGGACGGACCTTGCTGACTGCAGGCTGAACGGGGGCCGGCTCGGAATCGGGCATGATGGCCTCGGCGGCGGCGGATGCCTGTCGGATCGACGGCTCAAAAATTTCATCTGCCTCACGGTCCGGTTCCGGCCCAGATCGCGGCTCAGCCACAGTCTCCGGCATCGGCTCCGGTTCCGGTTCCGGTCGTGCCGGAAGAACGGGCTCCGGCTCCGGCTCCGGCGGAAGGATGACTTCGGCCTCCGGCTCGGGGAGGACGACAGGGTCCGGTTCCGGCGGCGCACCGGCCGAGGTCCGGGCCGTAAGGGCGCGGGGCGAGGCAAAGCCGACGATATCGTCGTCGAAATCGTCCTGCGGATGCGATGCATCGATGGGGTGCGGGTCTTCAGGCTCGGCCATACATCCTCGTCAAGGCACCTTTCCTACCGGGCGAGACGCGGGGCGGCAATGCGACAGTGGATCACCGGCTGAGGGACAGAGCACAGCCCGCCGCCTCTGTGCCGGTCAGGGCTTCGGGTTTGGACACCTTGACACGGACTGCGCGGACCCGCTCATCCGCCATCAAAGACCGGGCCAGTCGCTCGGCGAAGGTCTCGACGAGCCCGACATGGCCTTCGTCAACCAGATCCCGCGCGGCGTTTGGCACGCCTTCGTAGTTGTAGGTGTCGGCCAGCCGATCGACGTGATGCGGGGTCAGATCCAGCTCGACGTCGAGGATCAGCGGCTGGGTCCGGCCCAGTTCATGGTCGTGGATGCCGATGGCGGCCTGAACCGTCAGGCCCCGCACAAACACAGTCAGATGATCGAGGATCGGCTCAGCACTCAAGTTTCAAGACTCCACCACATCGGGGGTCCGCCAGCCCAGGTGCTGGCCGGCATCGACGGCGATCATCTGGCCCGTCACCGACGGTGCCTCGATCAGATAAAGCACCGCGACGGCGATTTCGTCGGGATCGACGGGGCGGCCCATCGGGGTCCCCGCGGCCTCGGCGGCGAAGGTCGCGGCGTCCTGGTGGGTCGAGGCCAGGGTCGGGCCGGGCCCGACGCCGTTGACGCGGATGCGCGGTGCCCAGGCCTGGGCCAGCATCTGGGTGGCCGTCCAAAGTGCAGATTTCGACAGACCGTAGGAAAAGAACTGGGGCGTCGGTTTCCAGACCCGCTGGTCGAGGATATTGACGATGGATGCCCCTTCCCCGGCCTGACCGACAAAGGCTTCGGCCAGCACCAGGGGCGCGCGCAGGTTGGTTTCCAGATGCCGGTCCCAGGTGGCACGATCCAGGCTTCCTGCGGTGTCCGGTTCAAAGACCGAGGCGGAATTCACCAGAACATTCAGACGCCCCAGAGCTGAACAAGCGATGGGAATGAGGTCACGAACCTGGGCCTCCTGGCTCAGATCCGTCCTGATGGCGATGGCGCGCCGCCCCATCGCCTCGATCTGGTTGACGACCTCATCGGCAGCCGCAGGATCAGACCGATAGTGGACGGCCACATCAAAGCCGGCCTGAGCCAGCCTCAGCGCGACGGCGCGTCCGATTCGACGGCTGGCCCCCGTGACCAGAACCGCGCCGCGCGCGGCGGTCATCAGTCGAGCCGGCCGAACTCGGCGACGTTGAAGATGCCGATGATGGCGATGAAGCCAAAGATGATGCCGATCGCCAGCATGGGGTCGCTCCGAGAAATCCGTTTGCCCCGGATAGGCCCCCTCGCCCTTACGATCAAGCCGCGAGACGTCTATCAGGGACAGATGACCTGGCGCATCGCCGTCGAGCCGTTCACGCGGCCCCTGTTCTTCATGTGGTCGCGCCTGACGCGCGGCAAGACGCTGGGCGTGCGTGTGCTGGTCCAGGACGCGCTCGGTCGCGTGCTGCTGGTGCGGCACACCTATCTCAAGGGCTGGTGGTTGCCCGGCGGCGGGGTCGATGCCCACGAGACGGCCGGCGATGCGGCCGTGCGTGAGCTGCGCGAGGAGGCCGGCCTGATCGCTCAGAGCCGCCCAGAACTGATTTCGGTCCATTCGAACGAAACCTTCTTTCGCGGCGACCACGTTCTGATTTTTCGGATCGGGGCCTATGCGCCGGGCGAACTGTCGTCGCGACACGAGATCGCCGAGGTCGGATGGTTCGCCCTGGACGCCCTTCCCGACGACCTGAACCGTGGAACGCGCGCGCGACTGGCGGAAATCTTCGACGGGGCGGAGCTTTCTGCCGCCTGGTGAGGCGACAGGCCGGATCGGCCTTGCTAAGTCACGACCATTGCCACAGCCGGAGAGTCGGATGACCTTCCCCGAGTTTGATCCCGTCCTGGTCCAGATCGGGCCGCTGGCCATCCGCTGGTACGCCCTGGCCTATATCGCCGGTATCCTTCTGGGCTGGCGCTATGCGGTCATGTTGGCCCGTCGGGATCGCCTGTGGGCCCCGGGGAAATCTCCGGCGACGCCAGCCCAGATCGACGATCTGATCCTCTGGGTGACGCTGGGCATCATCCTGGGCGGACGGCTGGGCTACGTCCTGTTCTATGGCTCGATGATGGACCCGCCGATCTGGTCCAACCCCATGGACATCTTCAAGATCTGGGAAGGCGGCATGGCCTTCCATGGTGGGGCCATCGGGGTGATCCTGGCGGTCTATTTCTATGCCCGGTCCCAGAAGATCAACATTCTCAGGCTCGGTGATCTGGTGGCGCCGGCGGTGCCGTTCGGCCTGTTCTTCGGTCGGATCGCCAACTTCATCAACGGCGAGCTGTGGGGTCGGGTGACCGACGGTCCGTTCGGCGTGGTGTTCTGCAATCCCAAGATCTTGACGACCTACAACGGCTTCTGCCCCGCCGGTGAGCTGCCGCGCCACCCCAGCCAGCTGTATGAGGCGGGCCTGGAAGGGATCGGCCTGTTCCTGTTGCTGTGGGTCGCGGTCTGGAAGCTGAAGCTGCTGGCCAAGCCGGGCTATGTGACGGGCCTGTTCCTGCTCGGATACGGCATCATCCGCGCGTCACTGGAGCACCTTCGCGAGCCGGACGGCTTCATGCCCGACGCCCTGCAGGGCGCGGTCACCATGGGCACGCTTTTGTCGATTCCGATGATCATCGTGGGGGCCTGGTTGGTCTGGCGGGCCCGCAAGAACCCGCCGTACGCGGGCGCCTAAGGTCGGGGGCATGAGCCTGAAGGACCGGCTGGTCCGCGACATCCGTGAATCCGGCCCCATCACCGTCGCCGACTATGTGACACGGTGCCTGCACGATCCGATGGACGGCTACTATGCCACCCGGCCGCGGCTGGGGGCGGGCGGCGATTTCATCACCGCGCCCCTGGTTAGCCAGATGTTCGGCGAACTGATCGGCCTGTGGGCGGTCGAGACCTGGCAGCGTCTGGGCGCACCGGACCGGTTTCATCTGATCGAGGTTGGCCCCGGCGACGGGACGCTGATGAGCGACGCCCTGCGCGCCGCCCACGCCGATCCGGCCTTCATCCAGGCCTGCGATCTGGTGCTGATAGAGCCGTCCGCGCCCCTGCGAGAGGCCCAGTCGCGGATGCTGGCCCATGGCGATGTCGAACCGCGCTGGGTGCGGGCGCTGGAGAGTTTTGAGCCGGACGCCCCGGTGATCCTGATCGCCAATGAGGTGCTGGATTGCCTGCCGGCGCGGCAATACGTCCGCACCGACGACGGTTGGGCCGAGCGGCGCATCGGCGTGGGCGAGGACGGAGCCCTGGTGTTCGGCCACGCCCGGATCATCGACCGGTTCGTCAAACCCGACTTCGAGATCGCGGTCGGCCAGGTGTTCGAGATCGCCGGCCAGCAGGCGACCTTTGGGACGGTCTGCGCCGAACTGGTGCGCGCGCATGGCGGCGCGGCCCTGCTGATCGACTATGGCCGCGACCGGCCCGAGCCGGGCGATACGCTGCAGGCCCTGATCCGGCACGAGACGGTCGACCCGCTGATGCGCCCGGGCGAGGCCGATGTGACCATGTGGGCCGATTTTCCCGCCGTGATGGACGCTGCGGTCAAGGCCGGGGCCGATGTCACTGGCTGTGTCGGACAGGGCGATTTTCTGAGGGCGCTGGGCATCGAAGCGCGGGCCGAACGGCTGATCGCCGGTCGTCCCGACGCCGCGCCCGTGATCGGCCGGCAGCTGGAGCGACTGACCGCCGACGATCAGATGGGAACTCTGTTCAAGGCCTGCGTGGTGTTTTCGCCAAGGTCGCTGGAGATCGCGGGGTTCTGACGCTCGCGCTCACAGCAAAAGCAGCACCGCCGCCAGCAGAAATCCCAACCACGCGGGATGCTTGAGCCTAGTGCCCCAGGACCAGAAGACCGCTGAGACCCCCATCGTCGCCGCGAGAATCGGTGTCGGCCCAAGGCTAATCCTGTCGGGCGCGCCCAGTGCGATCAGCACCACCGCGACGCCGACGCCCCAGATCGAGACCAGATGCCAGGTGCTCCACAGCGCGTCCCAGCGCCGCTGTGACAGAAGCGAAAGTGCAGGGTCGCCAACGGCGCGCCCACGCCCGATCACCCGGAAAATAAGCCTCTCTCCCAAGATGGAATGAAGCCCGGCCAGGACCAAAAAGACGCCTGCCGCAGCAATCAACGCACCGTCCATTCAAGGCCTCTTTCGGTAGGCGCCGCCGTCGACGACGCGCTAAGTAGGAGAATGCCAGTTCTGGAGCCTATCACCCACCCCCTGCTCGACGCCGCCCGCATTCGGCATGGCTTCTTTTCGCGTCAGGGCGGCGTATCGGAAGGCATCTACGCCAGTTTGAACACCGGGGTCGGCTCCAGGGATGACCCGGCCGCCGTGGCCGAGAACCGGCGGCGGATCGCGGCGCACATGGGCGGGACGCCGGACGACTACGCCGCCTGCTACCAGATCCATTCGGCCACGGCTCATGTCGCCGCGACCGGCTGGAAGGGCGAGCGGCCGGAGGGCGACGCCTCGGTGACCCAGGCGCCCGGGGTGATTTGCGCGGTGCTGACGGCGGATTGCGCGCCGATCCTGCTGGCCGATCCCGAGGCGCGGATCGTGGCGGCGGCGCACGCCGGCTGGAAAGGCGCGCTGGGCGGCATCGTCCGGGCGACGGTGGACGCCATGGTCGGTCTGGGCGCTGAACCGGGCCGGATGGTCGCGGTGATCGGGCCCTGCATCGCCCAGGCCAGCTATGAGGTCGGGGCCGACTATCAGGCGCGGTTCGCGGCGGAGGCGCCCGGTTCGGGCCGGTTCTTTGCGGCGGGCGCGGCGTCCGACAAGCGGCTGTTCGACCTGCCGGGCTTTGTGCTGTGGCGGCTGGAGCAGGCGGGCGTGGGCCAAGCCGCCTGGACCGGCGATGATACGCGCGCGGATGAAACGCTGTTCTTCTCCAACCGCCGGGCGTTTCTGGCGGGCGAGCCGGATTTCGGGCGGTTGATGAGCGCGATCACGCTTTCCTGACCCCTCTCCCACAGGGAGAGGGAGGGGCCCGCCGCATAGCGGTGGGAGGGTGAGGGGGTCAGGCGTATCCGGCAAGGGCTTAACCCCTCAACCTCCCACGCCTGATGGCGTGGGCCCCTCCTTCTCCCATCGGGAGAAGGATTGTTGCTACGCGCTTTGCGCCAGTTCGGGTGTCTTGGTCACGACGCGCCACTTGCCCGGGTTGGCCAAAAGCTCCCGCACCAGCTTGTTGTTCAGCGCATGGCCGCCCTTGACCCCCTCGTAGCGGGCCAGGAGCGGTGCGCCCAGGACATAGAGGTCGCCGATGGCGTCCAGGGCCTTGTGCCGCACAAACTCGCGCTCCATGCGCAGACCGCCGTCATTGAGGATGCGGTCACCGTCGATGACCACCGCATTCTCCAGGCTGCCGCCGCGAGCCAGACCCATTTGACGCAGGGCGTCGACCTCATGAGCGAAGCCGAAGGTGCGCGCGGCCATGATCTCGTCGCGGAAGGTCTGTTCGTCGACCACGAAATCGACGACCTGATTGCCGATCACCGGATTGTCGAAGTCGATCTCGAAGCGCATTTCGTAGCGGCCACAGGGGACGAGACGGGCCGACTTGTCGCCCTCGATCACCTCGATCGGCTCCAGCACCTCAATGTAGCACTGGGGCGTTTCCTGGCGACGGAAGCCGGCGCGGTCGAGCAACTGAACGAACGGCAGAGCCGAGCCGTCCATGATGGGTACTTCCTCGCCATCCAGCTCGATCACGGCGTTGGACACGCCCAGCGCCACGAGTGCCGCCATCAAGTGCTCGATCGTCGCCACCCGGACCCCGTCGGCATTGGCGATCACGGTGTTCAGGCGGCTATCGATGACGGTGTCGCCCGTGACGGCGATGCGATTGTCGCGGTCGCTCACATCGGAGCGCACAAAGACGATGCCGGTCCCGACCGGAGCCGGGCGGATCGACAACCGGGTCCGACGCCCGGAATGCACACCGACGCCGGCACAGATGGCCGGACCTGCCAGGGTGTGTTCGTGCTGATCCTTGCTGGCAGATGCCACGACGAAACCTCAAACCACGTACCCGGAGCCCGCAGTGCGGGACACCGCAGCACGCCCTTAACCCTGTGAGCGGTCACGGGAAAAGCAAAGTCAGGTTTCGATTTGTTTCGAGGTCCGCCTCACAGGCGAAAACGCCGCCTGCAGTTTCCCGCAGGCGGCGTTTCGAACTCAGTGTCTGTTAGTTTGCCAGTCGACGCAGGAAGGCCGGGATATTGAGGTCGTCTTCCTCAGGAACCGCGGCGGTTGTCGGCGTCGGCTCGACCTGCTGGGTCGGCTTCAACTGCTGTGTCGGACGGACCGGCTCGGGCTCGTGAAAGGGGGCCGGCTCCGGCTTGCGCCGTCCGAACAGGGTGAAGCGGTCCTTCTTGGGCGGCTCGCGCCGATCCATGTAAAGTCCTGCATCTTGACCGCGCACCGGCTCCGGCTCGAAGACCTTGCCGCGCGGCTCAGGTGCCGGGTCGGCCAGGTACAGATCGCCCTGGCCTTCCATTTCCTCAACCAGAGGATCGACGATCCGGGCGACGACGCGTGGCTCGGACGGCGTTTCCGTGGGGTCGCCGACGATCATCTGGCGGGGGTCCAGCGTGCGGGCGGCGATTTCCAGGTCTGCCTGGGCCCGACGGACGGCGGGTTCCGGCTGGGTGTCGGCATAGGCGGTCGTGGCCGCCACAGGCTCGGACGCCGTCTCGGCGACCGGTGCTGCCGGCATGACCGTGCGCGACACGGCTTCGGTTCGCCGCGCCGGTGTCGGCTCGATCTTCTGGATGGCGACTTCGTCCATGCCGGTGGCGACCACCGACACGCGCAGCTTGCCTTCCAGATCGGGATCGAAGGCCGCGCCGAAGATGAAGTTGGCTTCCGGATCGACTTCGCCCCAGATGATGTTGGCGGCCTCGTCGACCTCCATCAGGGTCATGTCCTTGCCGCCGGTAATATTGACCAGAACAGCCTTGGCCCCTCGCAGGGAGGTGTCGTCCAGAAGCGGATTCTGGATCGCCGCCTGGGCGGCGGTGATGGCGCGATCCTCACCCGTCGATTCACCGGTGCCCATCATGGCCTTGCCCATCTCGGACATGACCGCCCGGACGTCGGCGAAATCCAGATTGATAAGGCCCGGCAGCACCATCAGATCGGTGATGGAACGAACGCCCGCCAGCAAGACCTCATCGGCCAGGCCGAAGGCTTCGGTGAAGCCCGTCTTTTCGTTGGCGATGCGGAACAGGTTCTGGTTCGGAATGACGATCAACGTATCGACGTAACGCTGAAGCTCGGCGATGCCGGCCTCGGCCAGGCGCGCACGGTGACGGCCTTCAAAGCTGAAGGGCTTGGTCACCACGCCGACGGTCAGGATGCCACGATCACGCGCACAGCGCGCGATCACCGGGGCGGCACCGGTACCGGTGCCCCCGCCCATGCCGGCGGTGATGAAGACCATATGTGCGCCGTCGAGGTGAGCGTTGATCTCCTCCTCGGATTCTTCGGCGGCGTTCATCCCGACCTCAGGATGGGCACCCGCGCCCAGGCCTTGGGTGATCGTCGCGCCCAGTTGGATGCGAGCATCGGCCTTGGAATATACAAGATGCTGGGCATCGGTGTTGGCGACCACGAAGTCGCAGCCTTCCAGGCTGGCCTGGATCATATTGTTGACCGCATTGCCGCCGGCGCCGCCGACGCCGAACACCACGATGCGGGGCTTCAGTTCCGTCGCCTTAGGCGCCGAAAGACCCAGATCACGCATTTTAAATCGACCTCCGACCCGTACCGTCAAAATCGCCTTGCTTCGCCGCCTGCGAAGCACCGTCCACGGATAGGGTTAATGAAAAGCCACCAGCCTTAAGGACCGGTTACCGCGATAGCGTGAGTCGCGATTCCTTCTAGGGAATTGTTAACCGTAAGGGCTCGTTACCTCGCGAAAAGACTGCGATTTGAGTGGAATCGAACGCCGGCGTTCTCCCTCGCTCGCGGCCTTGGCACGTCCGCCGTCGCACGGGCCACCGCCACCCGCCACGTCTGCGGAGCTCAGATCTCGGCTGTCTTCTCGCGCGAGCCAGGGGTGACGAGGAGATCTGAAACCATGAATCGTATTCATGGAAAGGCCGCCCAATTCAGGAAGTTCACCTGCTCGCCCGAGCCCTTGGGGCAAGGGTCGGCGACCGACGGCCAGACAAGACCGCCATCCACATCCGTAGTGGTGGAGGGGTCATCTACGGGCCCGCAGACGTCAGCAGTTCTCGGCAAACCAGCGAATAAACCGCGGAATGAAGCCATCCTCGCCATGAGCGGCGGATCCGGGGCCGATCCGGGCTGACAGCATTTTCTTTGCCGAGACAGCTTCACGCGGGCCGTAGGCGGCGCGCACCAGCACACCGGACGCGGCGCAGAAGCCGGGCCCCGAGGCCGCATCCGCAAGGTGCGGGCTGCGCATGGGACGCGCCAGGCGCACGGGTCGTCCGTCGAACACCCGCACCGCCATTTCGCGCACGCCGACCAACTGGCTGGCCCCTCCGGTCAGAACAACGCTGGCCCCCGGTTCGAAAGGCGCACCAGATTGTTTCAGGCGATCCCTGACCAGTTCGAGGGTCTCTTCGACACGCGGAGCGATGATGTTGGTGACGATGCCGCGGTCGACACGGATCGGCGGAGCCCCCTGTTCGTCGCCTCGCGGCGGTGCCTCGATCTGCTCGCCGTCTTCATGGGCGGCCGCCATGCACGAGCCGTGCATGGTCTTGACCCGCTCCGCCCCCGTCATCGATGTCGACAGCCCCCGGGCGATATCCTGCGTCACGTGGGAGCCACCGATCGGCACCCCGTCGACGTGCACGAGCGTCCCCCCCGAGAAGACCGCCGCCGTCGTCGAGCCGCCGCCCATATCGATACAGGCGCAGCCCAGATCCTTCTCGTCCTCTTCGAGCACGGACAACGCGGACATGAACGGGGCCGACACCACCCCTTCCAGATCCAGATGCGCTCGCGCCAGACAGTGAGACAGGGCGATGAATGCCGACTCGGCGATGGTGACGATCAACAGATCCAGGCCGAGCTGGTCGCCGGTCAGACCGCGCGGATCGCGTACCTGAGGCCCCGCGTCGACGCACCAGCGCAACGGCAGGATATGGATCGGTCGGCGCCCCGGCATGTTGGCCCGACCAAGCGCGCTGGCGATCGCACGAAACAGATCGGAGTCCCGGATCGGGCGCGCGCCGAGCGACACGGCCGTCGTGACCCGGTGGCTCAGCTGCTGACCGATCGCGGTGGTGACGACGACCCCCGAGATCGGGTCCGGGCTGTCCCGCTCCGCCCGCTGCACGGCATGGGAGACGGCGTCTGCGGCCTCCTCCAGATCGACCAGCGCGCCCCCGCGCACGCCGCGCGACTGCACATGGCCCATATAGGCGACACGGATGGTTTGGTCGGCCCGGCGTACACCGTCCGGAGCCATGGTAAAACAGGCGATCTTGGACGCGCCTAGGTCGAGGGCCGTCACGGCACCGGACGCACCGACTCCCATGGTTCCCAGGTTTCTCCTGGAGTTTTCCTGTCCGCCCAGACGCGCCATTCGTCCACCCAACCCAGGCCTCGATCCTCCGACGCCTGTCACATTATCCCAAGCCTAGCCTCGCGGCTCGACCGCCACGTTTTCTGCTACCCTCAGATCCACCCGCGCAAAGCCCAGATCCAGCAGACGCTGGGTCTGATCCATGGCCTCGAGCTGCAACAGCGCCGCGTCGACTCCCTCGGCCGGAAGCTGGATGACCCCGCCGTCACGCAACAAGAGGTTCCATCGACGCCCATCGACCCAGACGGCCGCGTCCAGGCGGTCCCGCAGTCGTGGCCACCGCTGGATCAGCGGCACCAGTTCCGAGGAAGCCTGCTCCGCCCCGGGACCCACCACGAGCGGCAGGTTATCGAAGCGCCCCGGATCGGCTCCGGGGATGACCGTGCCCCCGGCATCGACGACGCGGGTCGCTCCGTCCAGTTGCCAGACGGCGGCCGGGCGGCGCTCGGTGACCTCGATCACCAGGGTGTTGGGCAACAGACGCACGACCCGAGCATCACTGACCCAACCCACGCCTTCGATCTGGGTCCGCAGCGCGTCGAGATCCATGAAGACGAACGGCTGGCCGCGCTCCAGGCGAAGTTCATCCAGAATGGCGCGCTGGCCGGCCGGGCTGGCCCCCTGAACGTGGACCTGTTCCAGGCGGAAACCCATGGCGGCGATCTGATTGTCGACCGACCGCCCCGTCGCCCGCGAAATGTCGGCCCCCCAACCGAACAGGGCGATGGCGACCGCGACAAAGGCGAAAGTCCCCAGGCCCGCCCAAGCCATGCCGGGGGTCAGCCCCTGATCGAAGATGCCGGCGTGACCTTGAGGCGCACGTGCCGGATGGCGCGGTGCGGCGGGCCGCCGGCGCATAGCCGGTGCCGGGGCCGCCTGCCGTCGTCCACCTCGGATCACCGCGGGCATGAGGCGTCCTCAACCATCCACTGAACGAGGGATTGGAACTCCATGCCGGTATGGGCGGCCTGCTCCGGCGCGAGCGAGGTCGGGGTCATGCCGGGTTGGGTGTTGACCTCCAGCAGGACGAGCACGTCCTTGTCGCCATCATAACGGAAGTCGGAACGGCTGACGCCCCGGCACCCCATGGCCCGGTGCGCAGCCTCGGCCTCGCGCAGGCAGCGCTCGAAAATGGCGGGCGGCAGGTCGGCGGGCAGTTTGTGCGTGGATCCGCCCGGCGCGTATTTGGCTTCATAGTCATAGAAGCCCTTGGTCGGGGTGATGTCGGTGACGGTCAGGGCGCGTGGGCCGGTCGCCTCGCCCAGTACGGTGACGCAAAGCTCCTGGCCCGCGACATAGGGCTCGACCATGACCTGATCGCCATAGGCCCAGTCGGGCGCACCGACCTCTTTGGCGAAGTCGTTCGAGCCTTCGCGGATCAGATAGACCCCGACCGACGATCCCTCGGCATTGGGCTTGACCACATAGGGGGGGTCGATGACGTGGCGGCGCGCGACCTCGCGCCGGTTGAACAGGCCGCCGCCCGGAACGGTGACACCTCCGGCCTTGAGCACAGCCTTGGACTTGTCCTTGTCCATGGCCAGGGCCGACGCCAGCACGCCGGAATGGGTGTAGGGAATGGCGAGGGTCTCCAGCACGCCCTGGACGCAGCCGTCCTCGCCCCAGACGCCGTGCAGGGCGTTGAAGGCGACATCGGGTTTCAGCGCCGTCAGAACGGCGGCCAGATCGCGCCCGGCATCCACTTCGCTGACCCGGAATCCCGCAGCACGCAGGGCCTTGGCGCACTCGCGGCCCGATACCAACGACACCTCACGTTCAGACGACAATCCGCCCATCAGGACGGCGACGTGGGTTTCGGACGGAATGCGGGACATGGACCACTCAACAGGGCGCGAGCGACCTTCATCGGCAATCTTGGTTTACGTCTGGTTTACGAAGTCGTTTACCGAGACGAATGCTTGGTCTTCTGGATCAAGGGTTTAGGGCGGGAAATCCGACTTGTCCGACTTTGCAGGGGTTGAATTGAAGTCGGACGTCCGACTTCGTTCCCGCCGCGTTCACACCGCAAAGCCCAGGGCGCGCGCGTGATCGGCCAGTTTCTGGCCCATCTCCAGGGACTGCTGGTCCTGGAGATAGAGATAGTGGGCGCGCAGGATGCGTTCGGCGTCCTGTGCAGAGTGGCCCGTCCAGCGCCACATCTGTTTGATGTCGACGCCGGCGGCGTCCAACCGTGTCACGCAGGTGTCGCGCGTGTCGCGCAGCTGCTTGCTGAAATCCGGGGGCAGGACGCCGGCGGCGATGGCCCCGGCTCGCGCGCGCCGGAACCGATCGCCGATGCCGGCCGAGGTCTGGGCCTCAATGCCGCCGGCCGCAGCGCCGATCAGGGCGATGCCGTGGGCGCGGCGCACGACGGCCCCGGCCACCTCCTGTCGCCGCCGCTCCAGGCGGGCGCGCACCGGCCCCAGCACGCCGACGAGGGCCTCGCGTCCGTGCCGCCGGGTCTTGTGGCGCACGTAGCGCCAGGTCGGCCCGGACAGGGCCTCGACGGTGGCGGCGCACAGGTCGATCTGATTGGCCCCGGTCCAGCAGCCGTAGGTGACGATGTCGCCGACGTCGGCAAAGCCATTGACGTCGCACCAGGCGACGAAGTCGCGCTCTTCCTCGAAGGTCCAGAAGACCAGCCGCCCCGGGCTTTCGGGCAGGCGCAGGCGGCTCAGGGGGTGGTGCGGGATCCACGGCGGATCCTGATAGCCCGCCCAGGTCAGCATGGCCGACAGGGTGGCGACGCCGGCGCGGGCCGATCCGGGCGTCAAGCCTTCGTCGATCATGGCCTCATGCCAGTCCAGCACCCGGCGGCGGGAAATGTCGGTGACGGGGTCCTGGCCGAAGCGGGCCTGGATCCGCCTGGCCCAGACGCCATAGATGCGGCGCGTGCTGCGCGAAATGCGCGGGCGTAGCCGGTCGGCGTCGACGTCGGCCAGATAGCCGTTGATCATGGCCTGGCCGGATCGCGGCATCGCCGCCGCCGGTCGGGCCGGCGCGTCGTTCCGGCCCCTGAGGATCGCCCGGGCGCGTTCGACCAGGTCGGCCGACAGGGCACGGCGCGCCCGCTGGCTGTCATCGTCCCCCACCGTCCAGTCGGCCAGGACGGCGCGCAGGACGCGCCGGGCGTCGTCGCCGGCGGCGGTCTCGACCAGGGCCTCACGCACGCAGCGCGCCCATTCGTGACGCAGATCGGCGGCGGCGATGGCGTCGCCGCGATCCATCCAGCGCCCGTCCGGCCAGCGCAGGGCCACGCCAGGGATGGCGTGGGCCCGCGACGCCGGCGACGGTTCCCAGCGCGGGCGTCCATCGCGCCATTTCAGGCCGTTGCGAAGATTGGCGGGGGCGGAGGGTCGGCGGGTCATGGCGCGGACGTTAACCTTTCAGGGAATCCGGTGTCGAGGGCCGCGCGCGGCGTCGGACCCGGGGCGCAGGGCCTCTGAGGCCGGGTCCAGCCGGACGCCCTCCAGGTCGGCCCAGCGCAGGTTGGCCCCGCTCAGGTTGGCCCCTTCGAGGTCGGCCCAGCGCAGGTCGGCCCAGCGCGGGTCGGCCCCTCTCAGGTTGGCCCCTCTCAGGTTGGCCCCTTCGAGGTCGGCCCAGCGCAGGTTGGCCCGGCTCAGGTCGGCCCCCCTCAGGTCGGCCCCCCTCAGGTCGGCCCTTCTCAGGTCGCCCTTCAGCTCGGCCCGGCTCAGGTTGGCCCCTCTCAGGTTGGCCCCTCTCAGGTCGGCCCAGTGCAGGTCGACCCCCGCCTTGACGGCGGCGTGGACGGCGAGGCCGCGCTTGACGGAGTCGGCGGCTTGGGCGGGACAGTCGATCTCGACTGTGATCGTGCGGAGGTGTTCCCAGCCGGGGCGGCGGTAGAGGGTGTAGGGGGTCATCTCGGCACCACGGTTCCGTCGAACCGCCTCTTGAGGGTGGGGTGGGTCATGCGGCCTCCTGGGGCAGGACGCCCTTGAGCCAGGCTCGGGCGTCGTCGGTGGCGTCGTAGAAGTGCGCCGCCGCGTCGGTTCCAAGGAGGACGACCCCGGCCATGTACGGCCCGACGCGCTGTTCCAGCGCCCGGCCTTCATCCCCGGCCTGATGGATCGCCCATCCGGCGATGCAGTGGGTGGTGTCGCAGCTGTGCCACGCCCCCATGTTCAGGGTGTCGTCCCCGGCCAGGGCGGCGACGGCCACGGCCTGAAGCCGCGCGCGGGCCTCGGCGTCGGATCCGGGGCGCAGGGCCTCTGAGGCCGGGTCCAGCCGGACGCCCTCCAGGTTGGCCTCGCGCAGGTTGGCCCGGCTCAGGTCGGCCCCCCTCAGGTCGGCCCCCCTCAGGTCGGCCCAGCGCAGGTTGGCCCCTTCGAGGTCGGCCCAGCGCAGGTTGGCCCGGCTCAGGTTGGCCCCTCTCAGGTTGGCCCCTCTCAGGTTGGCCCCTTCGAGGTCGGCCCAGCGCAGGTCGGCCCCTCTCAGGTCGGCCCCTTCGAGGTCGGCCCCTTCGAGGTCGGCCCCTTCGAGGTCGGCCCCTCTCAGGTTGGCCCAGCGCAGGTTGGCCCCGCTCAGGTTGGCCCCTCTCAGGTCGGCCCGGCTCAGGTTGGCCCCTCTCAGGTTGGCCCGGCGCAGGTCGGCCCAGCGCAGGTTGGCCCCGCTCAGGTTGGCCCCTTCGAGGTCGGCCCCCCTCAGGTCGGCCCAGCGCAGGTTGGCCCCGCTCAGGTTGGCCCCTTCGAGGTCGGCCCCCCTCAGGTCGGCCCAGCGCAGGTCGGCCCCTCTCAGGTTGGCCCCTTCGAGGTCGGCCCCTCTCAGGTCGGCCCCTCTCAGGTTGGCCCAGCGCAGGTCGGCCCCCGCCTTGACGGCGGCGTGGACGGCGAGGCCGCGCTTGACGGAGTCGGCGGCTTGGGCGGGACAGTCGATCTCGACTGTGATCGTGCGGAGGTGTTCCCAGCCGGGGCGGCGGTGGAGCGTGTAGGGGGTCATTGGGGAGGCTCCTGCGGGAACACGGGCGGCACGGGCACGGGATCGCCTTCGACCCAGTTCCTCATTGCGTAGCAGTAGTCGGAATAGGCCTCCGCATAGGCCTCCGCCTGGGCCCGTGCCGCCGCAACCGGTGTTCGATTGACGATGACCGCGTGCGCGAGACAGGCCACACAGACGGCGCAGACAGACAGGAAGACCCACATGGTCAGATCTCCCCGAGCGCAGACAGATACAGGTCGAGGATCGCTTCCTGTTCCTGTCGTCTGGCCCGGTCCATCTTTCGGACCCGGAGGACCTGGCGCAGGGCGACGACGTCATAGCCCTCGCCCTTGGCCTCAGCGAAGACCGCCTTCACGTCGGCCATGATGGCGGCCTTGTCCTCTTCGAGCCGTTCGAGGCGCTCGATGAGGGTGCGAAGACGGCCCTGGGCAGAGGCGGTCAGCACGTCGGGATTGGAAAAGGCGGCGTCAGTCATGGTGTCTCCTTTGTTGCGCAGGGAAAAAGGCGGTCAGCCCAGCAGCCGGGACACGCGCGCCTCGAGGGCGGGCGACGGCGCGGGGCGGGTCTGTTCGTTGGCGGCGATCGGTGCGCCCGGCGGGCGGCGCTCCGCGCGCGCCGGCCCTGGATCCGGCCAGCGGTCGCCGGCCTTCCAGGCCTCGACGTCGACGCGGCGCCACAGGGGTCGACCGCCCTTCTCGCCGCCGACGAACGGCGGCGGAAAGCCGGCGAGCGTCCGCCACGTCCGCTGGAACCAGTCATAGGACCGCCCCAGGAGCTGGGCGGCCCCGGACAGATCGACGTCGTCGGGGGTCATCCGCCGCCATCCCCCGCCGTCGCATAGGCCTGCTGCCGCCCGAAGGCGGTGATGCGGATGCCGCCGTGATTGCCGGCGGAGGGCACGTCCTGGGCCAGGCCGGTGGCGAGCCAGACGTCCACCTCCTGTTCCGGCACACCGTTCACCGTGCCCGGCGTCGGGCCGAAGGTGCCGTCCGCCAGACGGTAGAACCGCTTGACGCCGCACAGCTCGACCAGCTTGCGACGGCGCACGGCCACGGCGGGCCGGGTCGGATCTTCCGGCGTGACGGTGACGAGATCGACGGCGGCGTCCGGCGCGGCGTCGGCGGTCGGGTCACCCTCGACCGTCTCCTGAAGGCCGGCGCGCGCGAAGCCGTCCAGGACGGACGGCGGCGGGGTCGGATCGCCGCTGGGCAGATCCAGCCAGGCCGCGACGGCCTCGCGGTCGGGCTCAGGCCAGACCTCCAGCTGGCCGGGCGTGAGGGCCCAGCCGGCCCCGGCCAGCCGTTCGGCCAGGCGCAGGATCTCGGGCGCGATAGCAAAGGGCGCGGTGCCGTTCCCCGGCAGGGAGCCGCCGGGCCGGCCATCGCCGTCGCGATCCAGCGGATCGGTTCGGCGAGAGGTTTCAGCAGGTTTCGATGCGGATTTGCGGGTCAATGCGACATCTCCTTGGATGAGAGGGGGGTGACGGTGTCCACGCCGACAGGTTCCGCCCTGACCCCGGCGGCGGCGGCGAGCGACGTGATCGCCAGCTTCAGGGCCAAGACCCGGTCCGCCGCCGGGAACCCCCGCAGCATCTCGCCGGTGACCGTTGCGGTGAACTGAACGGTGGCCATTATGAAATCGTCGTCCAGCCCGGCCTCAGCCGCCCGGTCGCCACTGGCCGAGATCAGGCGGCGCATGGCGTTGTTCAGGATGAGGGCCGGCTGTTCGACCGGGTCGAACCCGGCCCAGCCGGGCCACCGCGCGCAGTTCTCGGCGACGCAATCCAGCAGGGCGGCGGCGGCGCGCAGCTGATCGTCGAGATTGTCCGGCCGGCTCATCCCGCACCGCCCGGCAGGCTGGTCCAGGTCAGGGTCAGCCAGATGCCGCCGCCCAGGCCGAGCATCAGGCCCAGGATCAGGGCGCGGATCGACCAGCGATCGCGGCCCCGCATTCCGGCGCGAAGGCCGTCCTGATAGGCGCGCTGGTCCTGGAACAGGGAGGTGGGCCGAGGCTCCGGCTCCCGCCCCGGCGGCGAGGTCCACGGATCTTCCGTGGGATAGGCAGGTGGGCGTTGACGAAGCATGGGAACCTCCAATCGCGATGGGGACGCGCGGCGCGTCCGGCGGCGAACAGGCCCCTGTTCGTTTCATATGTCAACAGTCAGGTGTTGGTATCAACATTTCACGTGAAACAGTTGCGGACAGGCTGGCTGAACAGGGTCGGTCGTGCGAGCCTTTCGGCATGACGGAAGGACGGCTCTTGCTGGGTCTGGCGGCGGTCGCGGCGGTGGCGGCGGTGGGGGCCGTGGTCGTTTCGGCCCTGGCGCTGGATGCGGCGCGGCAGGCGCGGGCCGAGGCGGAAGCGGCCCGTGAGGTTCTTCAGGCGAATGTCGACATCCTGTGGACGGTGGCCCGGCGAACGCGACGACTGGAGGGGTCGTTGTCCGATGTCGATGGGGGTGCGCCGGCGGCAACCTGTCCGGCGCAGGCGGCGGACACCGACGTGCAACTGGCCGCGATCGAGCGCCGTCTGGACAGTCTGGACCGGAATATCACCGCCGCGCGGCTGGGTTATTAGTCGGCCCGCAGACCGACGCGATAGACGCCCGAGATCTCGCCGAGATCAAAGGTCAGCTCCCGCTCAGCCGGGAAGAGTTCGGTGACATAGAGGGATCCGCCGAGGGTCTTTTCGAACCGCTTCACCAGGGGATCGCGGTCGTCCTTGAAGACGATGACGCAGCCGTCGCCGCGACGGGGCCACGACTTGATGTTGTAGGTGACCCAGCCGCCGGGCTGGGCATAGGGGATCATGCTCTCGCCCTGGATCATCAGGACGCGGTTCTCCGGCGAGAAGAACGGCATCAGATCCAGGGTGTCCGGCTCGCTTGGGGGCTGGAAGGCGGCGGCGAGGCCCCCTGCCCGCACGACCCCGACGATGGGCAGTTCGTACCGGCGTGCCCACCGCTCGTCCAGCATCCGCGCCGGATCGCCCGACGGCAGCCCGCCCTCGTCCGCGCGGGTGCGTTCGATCAGAAGATCCTCAGGCTCGAAGCCCAGCGCCGTCGTGGTCTTGTCGATCAGGCTGCGTGAAAACCGCCGGCGACCGTTCTCATAGTTCCCCCACGCCTGAAGCGTGATGCCCGCGCGATCCGCCGCCGCCGTCTGGGTGAGGCCGCGCTGTTCGCGCAGACGCCGCAGGGCCGCCCCCATCAGGCGGCGCTCGGCAGGGCTGTCGGGGTCGGAATCGGCCATGCGCGGACGGTTCCACACAGGCATTGCGTCCGATAGCGACGTAGATGGAACGGCGAACATCAACAGTTCTGTTGCTATCAACAACAAATCACTTCAGACATCAACAGACAGTTTCAAACCGAGCCTGTCATGATCCCTGAAAGTCGCCGTCCGAAATTCGCCGTCTGGCTCTACGAGCGGGGCGTTTCGCCGGCTGAAGCCGCCGAAGCCCTCAACTGTACGCCCCAGTATGTGAACCGGCTGTGCAAGCTGTTCGATGACCCCCGCCGCGCCCAGCCGAGCCTGTCGATGATCGACCGGGTGCGGCGTTTCACGGCAGGCGAGGTGCAGCCGAACGACTGGCTGGAAGCGGCGGTCGCCGCATGACCGCCTATCCTGTTGACCTCATCCTGCCTGACGAGGCGTCATTGTTCGGTGATGAGCTTCTGACGTTGGGGCAGAGCCGTGCCATGGCTCTGATCGACGTCGCGACGACAGGCGTTGATGACGCCTGGGCAGACGCCCGTGTCATGCGCGCCCTGGCCAAGCGACTTGGCTGGTCAAGCCGAATAGATCCGGCGCTGCGAGGTCTCGAAAAGCGGTCATTGGTCGAAAGCGCCAGCGCGGGTTTCGGTCGGGCGCGACCCCACAGTCGACATACCCCAAAGGGAGGTGATCTGCATCGCCTCACGCCGGAGGGCCGGCTGGAATATACCGCCCACCGCCCCGAGGCCACCGCATGACCGTCCTGTCCTTCAACGACCGGCGCTGGCGTCACCTGGCGACCGCGGCGATCGGGCTGACGCAAGGGGTCGGCGACGTGCAGGAACGGGCGGTGCGCCGCCTGGCCGAGGATCTGACGCGGGCGGTGCCGGAGGGTGATCTGGCCACCAAGCAACTGGCCCTGTCGCTGCGCTGGATGGTGCAGGCGTGGCTGGCGGCGGAGAGCCGGCGGCGGGCCGAGCTGGCCCCGGGCCTGAAGACCTGGGCGGCGACCCTGCTGGCGGCGCTGGATCCGCCGGACCTGCCATCGGGCGCCGCGGCGCTCGACGCTCCGTCGCCGACCGCGCTGGAACCGGACCCCGCCGCCGCCTGGCGTGACCGCAGGGATCTGGCATGAGCGGGGCCGCATCCAGGGTCCGTGACCCCGGCCTGGTGGCCGCGATCGAGGCGGCGGGCGGGGTGCGCCCGCTCGCCCGCGCCCTGGAGGCCCCCGTCTCGACCGTGGCCAGCTGGGTGCGCGTGCCGCTGACGTGGCTGGACCGGGTCGCGGCGGCGACGGGGATCGAGGCGGAGATCCTGCGGCCCGATCAGTCCGAACGGCTGGCGGCGGAGGCCCAGAAGCGGGCCATCGCCCGCGCCCGCACCTATTACGGCACCGCCGGGGTGGTGCGGTTCCGAAGCGCCGCCGACGCGGCCCGCGAGACCGGCGTGCCGGCGAAGGTGATGAAGCTGTACGACTTCGCCCTGACGGCCATGGCCCTGTCGTTCGCCGCCGAGCAGTTCGGCCTGGCGGCCCAGGCCCTGTACGCCGAGCCGTTTGGCGGCACCGGCGCGCCGTCCCCGGCCCAGCGGGCGCGGACCTATGGCCTGGCGCTGGCGGTCGTGGCCCTGAGGCTGGAACCGACGGCGGTGGCCCGACTGGTCGGAACGACCAAACAGAATGTCCAGAACGCGGCGCGCCGATACCTCGACGCGCGCGACGGCAAGGACGTGAGCGCCGGCCCGCCCGGCGACCGCCAGGCCCTGTGGGCCGCAGAGCAACTGTTTCTCGAAGGAGTGGCCCGATGAGCCTGAAACCGGCGACGGTCGCCGCCGCCCTGGTGTGTGCGGCCAACAAATGCGGGGTCGATCCGGCCCAGGTGTTCGACGACGTGCGAAGCGCCCCCAAGGCCCGTCTGATGGCGGCGGCGGCGTCGCGGGCCTGTACGGCGATGAGCCGGGAGGAGCTGACCCGGCTGTTCCGCCTGAGCCACGCCAATCTGCTGGCCCCGGCCCAGCTGGTGAAATACGGCATCACCACGGACGATCTGCTGGACGTGGCCGAGGCGGCGGGCTTTGCCGCAAAGCGCGCGGCGGGGGTGGCGGATCGGTCGCCGGCATCCCCGCGCCGGCTGCAGGCCGTGGTCGAAGGCGTGGCGGCAGACAAGGCGGGCCTGGCGGCGCGCCTGGATGCGCGCCGACCAACGGCGGCCCGCCCCCCGGCGAAGCGCAGGCGGCCCCCCGGCCCGGCCCCGACGCCGTCGCCGGTCGCCGCGGCGGGCAAGATCCCCGAGAGCCGCCGTCACCAGATCCGTGAGGCCCTGAGGCGGATGCGCGAGGCCTTCGAGCCGGACGTGGCGGGCAAGGCCCCGCGCTATCTGGCCTTCGCGCGGCAATGCCTGGCGCAGGGGTGGACGCGGACGGAGGTGGCCTGGGCCTTCAATCGCCCGGTCGAAGCGGTCAGCGCCGACCTGGAAGCGTGGATCGGCTGAGATGGCGTGTTGTGAGTGCCGGCGTCTGGTCGCCGAGAATGCCCGTCTGAAGGACGAGATCGAGACGTGGTCGGCCGTGGCCCGTGCCGAGCGGGCCGAGGTGGTCGAGGATATCGCGGCCACGCGCTGGACGCGGGCGTTCGGGACGCGGCGGGCGGCAGTGCGGCTGTTGCGGATGCTGGCGGAGCGCCCGGACCGGACGCTGAGCCGCACCTGGCTGATCGAGACGCTGATCGGGCCGGAGGTGAAGGATCCGCGCAAACAGCTGGACGTGACCCTGGTTCACGCCCGCGCGGCCCTGAAAAGGGTCGGGCTGGCCGATCAGGTCGAGATCCAGGTGATCCATGGCGAGGGCTATGTGATGGACGGCACGGTCGCGGGGATCTTGCGGGCCTTCGTGGGGGAGGTCGAATGAGCCGGGACGAGGTGACGCCGGCGGATCTGTCCGACCGGCTGGGAGCCGAGCTGGCCGATGTGGTCGCCGCCCTGGGCCTGAAGGTGCAGGCCAGCAACCGGAACCGCATCGTCGCCTGGTCACCGAACGGCCAGTCGCGCAGCGCCAAGCTGAACATCCGGCTGTATCCGCGTCAGCAGTGGATCGACTATGAAACCGGCCACAAGGGCGATGCCCTGGATCTGGTGGCCATGGTGCTGGCCGGGGGCGGCGACCCCCGGTCCAACCGCAGTCAGGCGGTGAAATGGGCGCGCGATCGTTACGGTCTGTCAGGCGGCGGCGTCGACCGGGCGAAGTGGGCGCGGGATCTGGAGGCGGCGCGCCGTCGCCGGGCGGCGCGTGAACGGGAGGCCGCCGAGCAGCTGAGCGCCCACCGCAAGCGCGCCCAGGCGATCTGGCTGTCCGGCTTCAAGATGCATCCGGGCGATCACGCCTGGGCCTATTTCCGGGCGCGGGGCATCGACCTGGACCGTCTGTCCCGCCTGCCGGGGGCCGTCCGGTTTCACCCGTTCCAGCCCTATTATTTCGAGACGGCGGACGCCGAGACGGGGGAGCTGAAACGGAGAGTGGTGCACACCGGCCCGTGCATCCTGTCGGCCATGACCCTGCCGGACGGGGGCTTTGGCAGCGTGCATCGGACCTGGATCGACCCCTTCAGCCCAGGCCAGAAGCTGGACCTGACGGCGCGGTTCGGCCCGGACGCCAAGCCGCGCAAGATGTGGCCGTCGTCGGAGGGCGCGGTCATCCGGTTGTGGCGTGGCGGCGGGCAGCGCCCGGCCTCGGTCCAGGCCCAGCGCACCGGCGAGCTGGAAGACGTCGCCGTGTGCGAGGGCGTCGAGGACGGGCTGTCCATCGCCCTGATGACACCGGAGTTGAGGATCGACGCGGTGGGGTCGCTGTCGGGGCTGGCGTCGTATCAGCCCTACCCGTTCACCCGCCGCCTGATCGTGGCGGCCGACAACGACTGGAACAAGCCCCAGGCAGTGGCCCAGCTGGAGGCGGCGTGTCGGCGGCTGGTGAGCGATTTCGGCCTGGAGGTGCGGATTGCCCGCTCGCCCTCCGGCAAAGACTTCAACGATCTGTTGAGGGGGGCGGCGTGAGCGATAAATCCGAAGATGCACCCGCCCCCGACCCCGGCGTTGTGGCCTCGCTGGACGAGGCGCGCCGCAAGCGCGGCCGCGCGTCCCTGCTGAACGAGGCCGAGCGGTTCGACGGCGGCGGCGACGGCGGCGGCGAGGACGACGGCAGCGAAAAGCCGCGCCTGTACCGCACCCTGCGGATCCAGCGGATCACGGGCACCGGCGAGGTCGTCTGGACGCCCATCGACCTGTCGACCCAGGTGGCCACCGCGTGCCCGGTGGAGGTGCTGGGGATGAAGGACGGGGCGCTCTATGTGCTGGACCCGTTGGGCCAGCTACGGATCCTCACCAATCTCGGACAGATGGAGCTACGAATGCTTTTCGGGAAATTCTGCAGCTGGCTGGACCGGCATTTTCCCCAGTTCGACAAGAACAAGGGATGGAAGGGGTTTCAGGCCCAGTACGCCGCCCAGGCGCTGGTCCAGGAGGCGGGCGACAAGCCCGTGTTCGACACCCGCGACCGGGTGCGCGGCCTCGGCTGCTGGAAGGACGACGAAGGCCGGCTGATCCAGCATCTGGGCGACTGGGTGCTGGTCGGGGACGACGAGCTGAAACCCGGCGAGATCGGCGAGCACGTCTATCCGGGGCGTCCGAAGGTGCCGAGGCCCCTGCCGGATCCGCGGGACATCGAGGCCAGCGCGGCGGCGGACGGGTCGGTGATGATGACCGCCGGCGAGGTGGTGTTCGAGCACTTCTGCACCTGGCGATGGGCGCGGGGCGATCTGGACGCGCGGCTGCTGCTGGGTCAGCTGGGGTGCGCCATCCTGGGCGGGGCGCTGGACTGGCGTCCGCACGCCTTCATCACCGGCGATGCCGGGACCGGGAAATCGACCCTGCAGGAGCACTACAAGAAGCTGATGGGTCCGCGCCTGGCCTCGACCGTGGACGCGACCGCTGCCGCCCTGAGGCAGATCATCAATCAGGATGCGATCGGCGTCAGTTTCGACGAAATCGAGGCCGATTACACCAATGACATGGCCACCCACGTCATGAAGCTGGCGCGCACGGCGGCGTCCGGCGGAACCGTCTATCGCGGGGGTCAGGATCACAAGGCAGCGGACTTCCAGTTGCGCGGGTGCTTCCTGTTCTCGGCCATCATCCCGCCGTCGATGCGGATGCAGGATATGCAGCGCATCACCTTCCTCAGGCTGTACGCCCTGCCCCGCGATCAGAAGCTGACGAAGCGGTCGGATGCGGAGTGGCGACGGCTGGGCCAGCGCCTGGCCGGCCGGCTGGCGCAGGGCTGGTCCCGATTCGAGCAAACGCGCGAGGTCTATGAACAGGCCCTGATGGACACCTGCGATCACGCCCAGCGCGGGGCGCGACAGTTCGGCACCCTGCTGGCGGCGGCGGACCTGCTGCTGCACGACAGCGTGCCCTCAGCCGAGGTCGCCGTCAGCCTTGTGCGCGGCCTGGAGCGATCGAGCCTGTACGAATATGAACAGGCGGACCCGACGTGGCTGACGACGTTCAAGACCATTCTGTCGGCCAGCCCCGAGGTCTGGCGGACCTATGGCTTCCCGACCGTGGCGGAGGTGATCCGGGAATGGTTCGAGGCCGGGGGCGATGAGGTCGAGCGGCAGAAGCTGCAGAAGCGTCTGAACCGCGCGGGTCTGGCGATGGTCACCGAGCGCGCGACGGGCGAAGTGTTTCTGGCGATTCATCCCCGACACGAGCAGATCAAGGCGATCTTTGCGAAGACCGACCTCAGGGCGCATGGCGGCGAAGGGGCGTGGTCGGGCGTCCTGCGCGGTGGCGATCCCTATCACCCGATCGACCTTAGCAAGGGAAGCCCGGACGGGATCTGGCGCGCGAACAATGTGCCGCACCTGGACGGTCAGAAGTGTGTGCAGATCCGGCTGGCGGCGCGCTACGACGCGCAGGGCGTGCTGACGCCGATCTTCCTGGCCGACCCCGAGGCCGAGGACGGCGGGCAGCGCCGCCTGGACGCCACCCGCCGGGCCGTCAAGACCTAGCGCGGCGTGACGTCGAAGGCGGCGGCGGTGCGACGACCTTCGCGGGCGAGGTCGGCGACGTCCCCGGCCCGCGTGTCCAGCAGCTGCAGCACGTCATGCAGGATCGCCCGCGCCATGGGGTAGTCGCGTCCGTCGCCGGCGGCGGCGGCGCGCCGTTCGATGCCGCGCCGGTCCACGCCCAGTTCGGCGGCCAGCTGGCCAGCATAGCGTTCGCCGTAGAGCAGCCGCCCGGCATGGTCGACCAGCTGGGCGGGATTGAGCAGTCCGGGTTCGTCGGGGCGGGTCATGTCGCTGGTTCTCCGAGGTTTCGTCGAGCTGGCCCGGCGGGTTCAACTGGCGCTCAGGGCTGCAGCCGGATCGACCGGCTGCAGGGTTGAGCGTCAGTCGGCGGAAGCGCCTTCAATCAGATCGGCGAGGGCTCTCAAGAGGTGGACCTGCACTTCGGGATCGGTGTGCTGAAAGGCCGCGACGGCTTCCGCGAGCGAGGCGTGGATGGCCACGCTGAAGTCGAGCCCCGGTCATCTGCTGAACAGCAAGAGATCTGGCCCCGCAGCGCCCGGGAGGGCGCGGAGCGCGGGGCCGCCGCATGACAGGCCCTGACCCCGACCCGTACAGGTTCGATAGATCACCGCGCCCCTGACCTCACCCCGACCCTCGACTGACGTGTCCAGAGAGGATATAGGTGGCAGGGCCGGTCTGATCCGGCCTTGAGTATCCCCGATTTGGGTCAGGGGATATTCGGCCAGATACATTCAAGTATCTGATTGATCAGGGTTTTACGGCAACTATCCGATATATCCTGAATATCTCCGCCCGCGCCCGTGCGGGGACGATCTGGTCTGATCCGGTGCGGTTCCGTGCGCGCGCGTGTGTGCGACAGGGATATTCAGGATATATCAGATACATATATAGATTATCATTATCATTCATGGGCTTGACTGTATCTGGCCAAATATCCGCCCGGATACTGCCCGGCTGGCTCGCATTGCCCGACCCCGCCGCGCGACACCCTCGCCGGGAGTTGAATAAACAACGGGGGCGATATGTCCGGCGGTGTGAAAGCCGCGCTGGAAGCGGCGATGGCGGGCGGGGGCGACATGGACGAGGTCGTCCAGTCCGGCCTGTTCGACGACCTGGACCCGACCGAAACCGGCGCGCTCGATGCGCCGTCGCCCTTGTCCAAGGCCCTGGCACCGTCCAAGCCCCGGCGGGGGAGGCCGCCTGGGTCCAAGAACCGCCGGACCGAGGCCGTCGCCGCCTGGCTGTTGAGCCAGCACCGTCACCCGATGCAGGTGCTGATGGAGGCATACGGCATGACGCCGACCGAGCTGTGCGAACGGATCGGCGTGTCGCCGACCTCGGACAACCTGCTCGATGTGTTCAAGTTGCAGATGCGCTTCGCGGAAGCGGTCCTGCCCTATGTGGCCCAGCGACTGCCCCAGGCCGTCCAGATCGACGCGCAGGCCGGCGTCACCATCGCGATCGGAGGGGTCTCTGTTCCCGCGCGGGGGGGGGAGGCTGGGGAAATCGGGGCCATAGAGGGTGAGATCCTGGGCGTCCGATTGCCTGAAGTCGGCCCAGACAAGTCGGACGACGACACAACGAACTGATAAGTATGGATATTCATGTAAACTAATAGTTTACAGAACGCCGCCCCGCCGGACCCCCCCTCCCCCTAAAGGGGGGGCCTCGCCCCCTTATCTCCGTGCGATCCCGCACGGATGGGGTTGCCGAAAACCAGCCGCGCCAATGGTCAGGACGCCCCGGGGGTCGGGGTGTGGATGACCCATGATCAATCTGAAGGATTACAGGCCCGCCGGGCCGGTGATGAAGGCGTTCCACGAATCAACGGCCTTCTTCCGAGTGATGGCAGGCCCGGTCGGGTCGGGCAAGACCGGCGGCGCGGGGTGCGTCGAAATGCTGTTCGGGGTGATGGCCCAGAAGCCCATGCCCGACGGCGTGCGGCGGGCCAAGTTCGGGGTCCTGCGCGACACCTACCGCAACCTCTACAGCCAGTTCATCCCCAGCTGGTTTGAATGGTTCCCGCGCGAGCTGGGGGATTTCGTCGGGTCCGACGACCGCCCGGCCTTCCACAAGTTTCCGCTCGACACGCCGATGGGGCCTTGCGAGCTGGAGATCGAGATGCGCGCCCTGGGCGCCAACTCGGTCGAGAAAACCTGCCGGGGCTGGAACCTGACGGGCTGTTTCCTGGACGAGGCCGACCTGCTGCCCGAACAGGCGTTCGACTTCCTGGCCGGGCGGGTGATGCGCTGGCCGCACAAGGACTTCCGGGTGTCAAAGGGTGTCTGGGCGACGTTCAACAAGCCGGACGTCGACCACTATCTGTACCGCCGCTGCGTCGAGGACGTGTCGGAGGACTGGGCCTTTTTCGACCAGCCGCCGGGCCTGATCCCCGGCACGATGGACACGAACCCGCAGGCCGAGAACCTGCCGCGCCTGGACGACGACTACTACCAGAAACAGGCCCGCAACAACCCGCCGGCCTATGTCCAGCGGATGGTCCGCAACGAATGGGGTGCCTCGACCTCGGGCGAGGTGATCTATCCCGAATTCGACGTGAAGCGGCATATGTCGGCGACGCCGCTGGAGCCGGAACCCGGCGATGAGCTGACGATCGGGGTGGACGGCGGCGGCACGCCGGCGGCGGTGATCGGGGGTCGGCTGCGCGATGGACGGCGGGTGATCTACGCCGAGGTCGTCCTGGTGGACCCGTACGACCCGAAGGGCCGCCGGCTGTTGTACGGGGTGGGCTGGCGGCGGTTCTATGAGGCGGTGCGGGACGTCATCCACCCCCGTTTCGCTCGCCAGCGGTTCACCATGGCCTGGGGCGATCCGAGCGCCTTCTACGGGGTTGACCGGGAGTATGGGGAGTATTCGGATCTGGAGAAGGCGTTTCGCGAGCTGAACATCCCGCTGGTTCCGGCGGAGAGCAATGCGATCCAGCTTCGCCATGACGCCGTCCGTGGCCTCCTGGCGACCCAGGCCGGGCGGCGTGAGGCCGGCCTGATCATCGACCCGCGCTGCACCTGGCTACGGCGGGGCTTCACCACCGACTACCGGTGGGAGGAGCGCGACCCGAAGCAGGAAACCAAGACCCTCAAACCCAAGAAGACAGCCACCTCGCACGTCCATGATGCCGCCCAGTACTGGGGGCTGGGTGAGCTGGGATCCGCCGGCGTCCAGAATATCCGTCACGCCATCGGGCGTCCGCCCGTCCCCGACGGCTTTCGCGAGACCTCGGGCGGGCTGATCGTGCCGGAGGGGCCGGGCCGATCCGGGCGGGGGTCCAGCTACGGCCAGGGCGGGCCGGGCGAACTTTATCGATCGGACTGGTCGCCGTGGGACTGATCTGGGCGGCGGCCAGGTCGGCCGATCTGCTGGAGGGCGTGGATGCCCTGGGCCGCCCCCTGCGCTGGACCCGCCGAACCTATGGCTGGGCCGTGCGGCAGGTGGCCGGATCCATCGCCGTGACCGCGCGCGCGCCGGACGGCGGCCTGGTGATGGTGGGTGGCGTCTGGATCGGCGAGCCGGATCACCTGGAGGTGTGGACCTGGGCCGGGCCGGGGTTGCGGCGTCACCTGAGACCGGCGCTGAGGGGCTGCGGTGGGGTGCTGGACGCGATCCAGGCCCGGCGACCGGATCTGCCGGCGTTGGCCTATGTCGCCCCCGGCGGCGTTGCCGGTGCCCGCATGGCCCGATGGTCGGGGTTCCAGGCCGCCGGCGAGGAGCCATCGCCGATCGGTCCCCTGCAGGTTTTCAGGAGACGGGCATGAACCGGGTCAAAAGTATGCTTGGGATGCGGTCCGCCGCCGAAAAGCGGTTGCAACGCGAGGCCGAACGGGCCCAGCGCCTGCAACAACGCGCCTCGGAAGAGGAGCTGGCCAGGGCCAGGGCCGCCGCCGAGGTGTCCGGTCGCCTGGCGCGCACGGGCGGGCGGCGCGCCCTGACCTGGCAGGGATCCGAAACGGGTGTCGCCACGACCTACGGCGGCTGATCGTCCATGGCGAAGTGGTCAGACAAACAGATCCGGGATCGCGCGGCGGCGGCCTTCGCGGCGCGCGGCCATATGCGGCGCTATTTCGACGAGGCCTATCGGTACGCCATGCCCTGGCGTCAGCCGGGGGGGCGTCAGGGTCGCCTGTTTGATCACCTGTTCGACGACAGTGGACCGACCGGGGCGCACAAATTCGCCAGCCGGATGCAGGCCAATCTGACGCCGCCCTATCAGCGGTGGTTCGAGCTTCAGGCCGGCCCGCTGGTCGATCCGGCCCAGGCGGAGGCGGTCAATCGCGATCTGGAGCTGGCGACGGCGCTTTGCCATGCAGTCCTGGACGCCGGGGCCTTCATCAAGGCCAGCCATGAGATGTACTCGGATCTGGGCGTCGGCACCGGGGCCTTGCTGGCCATGGAAGGCGATGATCGCGAGCCGATCCGCTTCACCGCGGTTCCCCCCTGGATGCTGGGAATCGAGGAAGGCTATCTGGGCCGGATCGACAACGTCTTCTGGGAACGGACCTACCCCGCCGACCAGCTGAAGCGGCTGTGGCCGGACGCCCAGTGGTCGCGCGAGACGGCGGCCAAGATCGCGGCGGGCAAGACGGACCCGGTCGCGGTGCTGCAGGCCAGCTATTTCGACGGCGATCTGAACGGCACGTCGGGTGGCTGGCGGTTCCATGTCCTGGAGCGGCAGTCCGGCCAGGACGCCACCGTGCATGAAAGCGAGAGCCGCACCAACCCCTGGATCATTCCCCGATGGTGGACGACGCCGGGTGGCGTCTGGGGTGTCGGCCCGATCCTTCTGGTCCTGCCCTCGATCATGACGGCGAACAAGGCCGTCCAGATGATCCTGACGGCGGCGGCCTATTCCCTGGCCCCGGCCCTGATGGTGGCCCATGACGGGGTGGTGAACCCCGATACCCTGCGGATCGCGCCGCACGCCCTGATCCGGGTGGCGCGCACCGCCGGCCCGATGGGGCCGGCGATCCAGCCGCTGGACCTGACGGGCCGGGTCGATCTGACGCAACTGGCGCTGCAGGATATGCGGACCTCGATCAGTCAGAACCTGATGGCGCGTCAGCTGCCACCTGAAAGCGCGGCCGTGCGGTCCCCCACCGAGATCGTCGAACGGATGCGCGAGTTCCTGTTCGACACCGGTGCCGCGTTCGGACGGATGAACCACGAATTCGTGCCGCCCCTGATCAGCCGGGTTCTGGACATCCTGGATCGCCGCAAGACCGCCGGGGTGGATTTCTCGAAGATGCGGATCGACCAGCTGATCCTGAAGGTGAAGGTGACCAGTCCGCTGGCCCGGAGCCAGAACCTGGAGGACGTCTCCAACATCGTGCGCTACCTGGATCTGTTGCGCGCCATCGGCGGCGACGAGCTGCGCTCGGTGCTGGCCAAGCTGGAGGACCTGCACAAGCTGGCCCCGCTGATGGGTGTGCCCGGCTGGGTCACCCGGCCCGAGGCCGAGCGCAACGAGGCCCAGCAGCGGCTCGGCGAGGCGGCGGCGGACGGCCAGGCCCCGCCGGTGCCCAAGGCCGGCGACCAGCAGACCCTGGGCCAGCCGGTCGGACAGTCGGTCCTGGGCGGTGTCGGATGAACGCCCCGGATCTGACCGCGTCCCTGACCGATCTTCTGGGGTGGTCGCGCGACGGCAAGCTGCCGCCCGGGCTGGAGCTGAGCGAGCAGGCGAAACAGCGCTTCGACGACGATGCCCGGCGTATGGCCCGACTGGCTGCGACGTCCGAGGGCCAATGGCTGATGGATCTTCTGATGGAGCTGACGGTGCGGCGCAGCCCCATCAATCTGGGCCTGGGCGGGGAGGATGCGCGCGAGTTCGCCGCCCGCCGCTTCGGCCAGAACCAGGTGATGGCGGCCATCGCCTTCTACCTCAACCACGCCGCAGACCTGGAGCAAGACGAACATGACCGACGCAACCGCCCCGACCGAGACGACCTCCCCGACCCCGCAGGCTGGGGCCAGCCCGCCCGCGGGGGCGGCGCAGACGACCCCGACCCCGGTTTCGACCCCGGCGGCCTCATCGCCGTCCGGTAACGACACGCCCGCGCCCGAGGCGTCCGCCGAGACCCCGGCCCCGGCGACGGCGACCGATCCGCTGGATGCCGTGCCGGATGCGGCGGGCGGCTATTCGTTCGACGGCCTTTCGGACAAGGGCAAGGGCGTCTGGGGGTCGGACCTGGCCGGTGACCCGGCCATCCAGGCGGTGACCGAGATGGCCCACGCCGCCGGCTGGAGCCAGCGGCGGATGGATGACGTGGTGTCGGTGATGAACGCCCTGGCCGACAAGGGCCTGATCGACGCGCCGTTCGATCCGGCGGCGGAGCTTCAGAAGCTGGGGGCCAATGGATCCGCGCGGGTCACCGAGGCCGAGAACTATGTCAAGGCCCTTCAGGCACGCGGCGAGATTGACGCGGAGATGGCGGCGGAGCTGACGACCCTGACGCCGACGGCGGCGGGGGTCAAGGTGCTGGAGTGGCTGCAGACTGGAAAGCCGATGGCGCTGGATGCGCCGGCGACGGGCGATGGAGACGGGCGCGCCGGCGACACGGCTGCCCAGGCGGTGGCGAGGGCCGCACGACAAGACCCGAGATATGACAGCGACCCGCATTTCCGGCGGAAGGCGGATCAGGACTTCAGGACGGCATTCTCCTGACGGCCGCGTTGCCGTCGGATCGGGACGCCTAGCGTCGGCGAGGTCAACAGCCCGCCGGCGCTTCGCCGGCTCCATCGGAGCGCCCACCCATGACGATCAACGTCCCCAACTGGTTCATTGAGGCCTATAACGACGAGGTCCACACGCTTGGCGGCACGCAACGCCAGCGCCGGCTGGCCGGGGTTACCCGAGGCGGCGGCACCTTCGTCGGCGACAGTGTGTTCTTCCCCCGTCGCGGCCATGTCGAAATGTACGACAGCCCGCGCATGGCCCAGATCGCGTACGCCAACGCCGAGATGGACATGATCGAGGTGAAGGCCAAGCCGAAGTTCATTCGCCTGGGCATCTGGGACCCCGATCTGAACAAGCTGTCCGTTCCTCTGGCGCGCGAATACGCGCAGATGGTGGTCGAGGCCGGAAACAAGGCCGAGGATCGGCTGATCGTCGACGCCCTGGACCGCGCCGCCACGACCGGAATCACCAATACCAAGGCCGACACGACCAACATCATCACCATCGGCGATTATGACAGTGTCGCCGGCCTCGACATGGTGGCGGAAGCCATTGCCACCCTGGGTGCCCAGGAGATGTTCGAGGGCGAGCGGTGCGCGGCGGTGATGAACTACCGGCTGAAGGTGTACAACTCGCTGGATCCCTACATGGCCCGGTCGGACGTCAAGAACAATCTTCCGTGGAACGAGCTGGACTGGCGCACCTATGAGCGTCTGTACGGCAATGGTTCCAATCGCGAGGGCTGGACCATCGGGACCGATGCCACCGGCGTCGACACCTATGTCTTCGCGCAGTCGTGCGTCCGGTCTGACTACAACGACAAGATGACCAAGATCGAGGGCCGCGACGAAGGCGCTCTGACGACCTACCTCGGGGCCTGGTTCCAGGGCGGTGCAACCGGGGTGGATGCGACCGGCATCATCCGCATCAAGTCCAAGGCGAACTTCGACATGACCCGGGTGCCGTTGCCCGTCATCGACGTCGGGCCCTGACCCACTGGGCGCCGCGCCACCTGGGGAGGTGCGCGGCGACCCGAGGCCTCCCGGTTTGTCCCTTTATCGGGGGGCCTCGCCCTTTTCATCCGTCTCGAGAGCTTCGCCATGGCCGGCACCGAACTGGACATCTGCAATCGCGCCATCGCCAAGATCTCGGGCGACCCGATCGACCAGCTGGACGAGGACAGTCCGCTGGGGGTCTTCTGCGCCCAGAACTATGCGCCGTTCCGGCGTATGGTGCTGGGCAAGTATCGCTGGAGCTTCGCGCGGCGCGACGTGCTGCTCACCCAGGTTGGAGTGCCCGACGGCGTTGAAAAGCCGCTGGCCTTCCTGTTCCAGCGCCCCGCCGACCTGATCGGCGCGGTCCACGCCTGGCGCGACCAGCCGGATCCGCAGCGCGGCCAGCCGCTGTATGTGGTCGAGACGGTCGACGGCTTCTGGTGCGACCAGAGCCGCGTCTATGCCGAATGCACCGTTGCGGTGGCTGAGGACCGCTGGCCGGGCTGGTTCGAGAACCTGATGGTCGTGGCCTTTGCCGCGGAACTGGCGCTGCACGCCCAGAACGGCCGGCTGGCCGAGAGCCTGACGACCCAGGCCTGGGGTGTGCGCTCCGAAAACGGCGAAGGTGGCCTGTACGCCCAGGCCCGCAACGAGGATGCGCGCATGGCCCCGCAGCGCGCCCTGACCACGGCGGGGGTCTCACCTGGGCCACTGGTGGCGGTGCGCGCAGGCGGGCCCGGGTGGGGCTGGGATGGATCCTTCATCGACCCGCCGGGGAGCTGATCATGCCGCAGGAAGTCTTTCGCCAGAACAACTTCGCCGGGGGTGAGCTGGACCCGGACGCCCACGCCCGGACCGATGTGCGGATCTACGGACAGTCCCTGGCCATCGCCGAGAACCTGGCCCCGGCCATCCAGGGCCCTGCCCGCCGCCGTCCCGGGCTAAGCCATGTCGACGTGGTGCGGACCCAGCTGGCGGCGGTGGACCTGTCCGCGGCCACGATCACTGCGCCGAACGGCGGCGCGGCTGCGGGCGTGGCCGCCGGCGGCGGGGTGACCACCGCGACGGCCATGGGGACCGGCGACTATGTCGTTCTGGCGTTTGATTTCGGGGGGCCGGTCACGGTGTCCATGTGCGATATCCTGGACTATGCGGTGGTGGAGGGTGGCGGCGGCGGAGGCGACTGGATCCAACCGCCTGTCGCGCCGCCCCGGCCCGGCGGCGTCTGGTCCGGGGGCGACCTGCCGTGACCATTCCGCCCACGCGCCCGGCGGCGCTGCTCCTTCAGTACTACGACGAGGCGACCGCCGCCTGGGTAACCCTGGATGCCCATGATCTCGGTTCCATTCCGCGCTCCCGCCGGTTCGCCGGCCCTCCCGGGCGGCCGGTTTCGGCCCGCCTCTGGCGGCTGATCAAGGCGGCGGGGTGGGACTGGGGCTCGGCGGTGACGACGGTGCGCCAGGTGACTTTTCGCGTCGAGACGGGCCTGCTTTCGCCCGCCCGGCGGTGGGCCTTCAACTTCGATACCGCCACCCAACGATATGGGCTGGTCGCCACAGCGGGCAATGCCGAGATCTATCGCGGTTCCGATCGGATGGCGTCCCTGCCGCTGCCCTACACCGCCGACCAGATCAACCGAGTCCGCCGCGCCCAGGCGCTGGATACCCTGATCGCCTTCCTGTCGAGCGTCCAGCCGCACCGTATCCAGCGCCAGGGCGCGCACACCGAATGGGATATTCGCCCCCAGGCCTTCGAACACGTGCCGCTGTACGACTATGACGGCACCAACGCCGGGGCCGTCAACGAAGTCCAGCAACTGGAGTTCGTGTCGATGGCCGTGGGCGAGACCTTCAACATCACCCTGGAGGATGAAACCACCGGCACGATCGCCTATGTCCACGACATGGCCTCCCTGGCCACCTCGGTCCGCACGGCGCTGGAGGCCCTGGCCCAATTGGGTGCCGGCAAGGTGACCGTCACCAGTCCGGCGGACAAGAAGCTGACGGTCACCTTCCTGACGGGCGTGGACATGGGGTCCATGACGCCGCTGGTCGTCTCGTCGAATGAAGGCCATGTGCGCCAGGTGACGATCACCCAGGGGGTCCCCGGCGGCGAGCCGGTCATTTCCAACACGCGCGGGTGGCCGGGAGATGGCTGTTTCTTCGAAGAGCGGCTGGTGCTGGCGGGTCTGGCCTCCCGGCCCGGTGTGCTTCTGGCCTCTCGCCAGGGGCGGTTCAATGACCTCAAGGTCAGGGGAAATACGGTCGGGCGCGGCATCGACGTCAATGTGGCGTCGGACCAGTCGACCCGCATCCTGGCCCTCTGGCCTGGCGCACAGCTGCAAGCCTTTACCGAGAGCGCCCAGTACTATTGCCCCGGGCCGCCCCTGACCAATCCGCCGGCCTTCCAGAGATCTTCGGAGGCCCTCGGCATCGAACCGAACACGCCCCTGTTCGACCTGGCCGGCGGCGTTGCGTTCCTGGCGGCCGGGGGTGATGCCCTGGCCCTCGCGGCCTACAGCGAGGCCGTCCAGAACTATGCGGCGGTGACCCTGTCGGATCACCACGCCCATCTGGTGAAGGGGGTCGTGGACTGGGCGGTGCGCGGCGAACGGTCGACGCGCGATCCCGCCTGGGGCGCGCTGGTGCGCTCGGACGGTGCCCTCGCCTTCATGACCGCCATGGTCAAGCAGGAGGTCATCGGCTTTTCACGGTGGACGACGGACGGCGCCTTCGTCGCCGCCGGGGCCGAGCTGAAGGGCGACCTGTTCGTGATTGTGCGCCGCGCCGTCATGATCGCCGGCGTCGAGACCGAGCGCCTGTTCTATGAGCGTGTGGACGACGGGGCCTTTTTGGACGGCTCGAGCCGTGGCGAAGGCCCCGCCGCCGGCGCGACCGGCCTCTGGCATCTGGAAGGCCGTCGCGTCGCCATCTACGTCGATGGTGCCGACCAGGGCGACCAGATCGTGACGGCGGGCGCGGTGACCTTCGACCCGCCGTGCGAGCGGACCTGGGAGGTCGGCCGTCTGTTCGTGCCGCGCGGCGTCAGCCTGCCGATCCCGCGCCAGCAGGATCCGCGCGCCGGGGCCTCGGTCCATGCCCGGGCCGGCGAGATCGCGGTGCGGATGGGGACCAGCGCCGGACTGAAGGTGGGTATGCACGGCAAGAGGTTGTGGCCCCTGAAGGAAAAGACCCGCCCCGTCGCATTGCTCGACCAGGGGCCCGGTGAGGATGCCTTCGGCGGCTGGTCCCGTGTCTATCCCGTTCCCGGCTTTCAGCATGACAGCCAGGTGGAATTTCAACAGGACCGCCCCGGCCCACTCGAACTGATGGAGTGGGTCGTCACGGTCGATACCTGACTGGGGAAGAGGATGCAGGCGATCAGAGCATTTGCAGGGCGCATGGCCGGCGGCGGATCCCGCATCATGGGTTCGGCGTTCGCCGGTGCGTCCAAGCCTGGCGGCGGTCGGGGCCTCGGCGGTGTGGCCAAGGGCCTGTCGGTGATGGGCTCGCTGATGGAATTCGGCCTGGCCCGCCAGGAGGCGGCCAGCCTGTCGCAGCAAGCCCGTGATGAAGGCATGGCCGCGCGGGCCGAATACATCAACGCCAATGAGGTCATCGCCGGCATCGAGGCCGACTATGCCCAGATGGTCGCGGCCCAGCGCGCCGCGGCCCCGGCCATGGGGATCGACAGCGGGTCCGGCTCGGTGGTGAGCGCCCATGAGGCGGCGCGCGATGAAGCCGGGCGCGAGATCCGCCTGATCGAGAACCGCGCGCGCGCCGGGGCGGCGACCCGGCGGCTGCGCGCCTACCAGCTGAGGGAGGCGGCGTCCAACGCCCGGTTCATGGGCGGCCTGAAGCTGGGCGTGGATGTCGTCGGGGCGTTCATGCCCCGGATGGGAGGCGGCTGATCGTGGCGCGTGGACCCTTCGATACGGCGGGGGCCTTCGGGCGGGGCAGCAGTGGGGCCCCGACGCCGGCAGGGCCGGTGCCCGCCTCGCGGATCCAGGCGGCCCTGGCGCGGTCGGTGCAGGAGCTGGGCGGCGCGATCCAGGCGGTGGCGGATCATGCCGAGGGCCGCGCCGGCCAGCAGGAGGCGGCCCGCGACGCCGCCACCGGGTCGCTGGCGATCCGCAACGGCCTGTCGGTGCGCGACCGGGTCTATGACGCCGCCGCGCGCGAGCAGCTGTCGGCGGGTCTGAGAAGCGCCTATCTGGACGGCCTGGGCCAGGCCGAGATCGCCAACCCGGACGACCCGGCGGCCTTCGGTCAGGCCCTGGCCGCCCACAACGCCGCCTTTGACGAGCGGCTGGGGCCGGAGATGGACGCCGCCGTGGCGCTGGACCTGCGCGAGTTCATGACGTTGCAGTCCGGCGCGAGCCTGGGGCGGGTGCGCCAGGGCGAGGAACGCCGCCGGGTCGACGTCGGCCAGGCGGCGATGCTCAGTTCGCTGGAGACCGAGACGCGGGCCTTCGGCCAGACCGTGGCCGGGGCGGGCGTGGATGAGGCGGGCGCGGCGACGGTCGGGCTGGGCTTCCAGCGGCTGGTCGGGCAACTGGCCCGCTATGGTCCGCGCGAGGCCTTCACCGTGGCCGGTATCACCTTCGAGGCCGACCCGACGCGGCTGGAGGTGGTGGACGCCGAAACCCTGGCGCGGACGGCCCTGGCGGCCCAGTCCGAAGGCACCTCGAGCTGGATCCTGAACGCCCAGGCGCGGCTGCAGGGCAGCGAGGCGCAGACGACCTTCGCCGCCTCGATGCGAGAGCGGTGGGCGGCGGGCGATGCGATGTTCGCCGGGCTGGACGCCTCGTCGGCGGATCGGTTGCTGGCGCAGCTGGACGGCCAGGCGGATCGCACCCGGTCGGACGAGCGGTCCGAACAGATCCTGGCGGCGCAGCAGGCGGGAAATCTGATGGAGGCCGGCAGCTGGGGCGGCGAGTTCGACCCGGACGCCCTGCGCCGTCTGGCGGCGGCCAGCGGCGATCCCGGCCTGATCGCCCAGGCCGAATGGGTGATCTCGACCGGCAGCTACAGCCGGCCCGGCACGGGCGGCGGCGGTGGATCCGGCGTCGGCGGCGGGCGCTATGCGGGGGACGTCAGCCTGGAGGGCGGTTTCGAGGCCTGGGCGGACTATTTCATCAACTGGGAAACCGGCGGCGGGCGGACCGAACAGGTGGTGGACAGCAACGGCACCATCAGCCGCTTCGGGATCAATGCCGCCGCCAACCCGGATCTGGACATTCGCAATCTCAGTCGGTCGGGCGCGGTCCAGGTGCTTCAGCGCCGTTACTGGAACGCGATCGGCGCGGATCGTCTGCCGCCCCCCCTGGCCTTTGCCGCCGCCGACGCCGCCGCCGTCGCCGGCGTCGGGCGGGCGCAGGGGTGGCTTCAGTCGTCGAACGGCGACGTCGGACGATTTCTGCATCTGCAGGAACAGCATTACCGGCGTCTGGCCACGGAGAACCCGGGCCGCTACGCCCGCTATCTGCCCGGCTGGCTGGCGCGGCTGAACGACACCCGGCAGGTGACCCAGCGGCTGCAGGGGGCGGCGGTGTCGCGGGACGGCATGGCCAGTGACCCGATGCGCTTCGCCATGGGCACCTCGACCCGCTCGGCCCTGATGGGGGTGCCGACCCTGGATCTCAACGGCTGGCGATCCCCGGACACCGCCGGGGATTTCGCGCGCGCCCTGGTGGGCCGCCGGGCGGCCGCCGCCACCCTGGCCGATCAGTATGATGCCCCGGTTCGCCTGCTGACCAACGGCGAACGTCAGTCCCTGGCCCAGACCTTCGAGGCCGAGCCGATGGCGGCGGTGGAATTCGCCCAGGTGGCCATCGCGTCCCTGGGCGCGGACGAGGCCGGCTCGCTGATGCGCGAGATCGGGGCGGACGGGATCCGTCCGGCCCTGGGGCTGTATCTGGGCGAGCTGCTGTCCATGGAGCGCGGCCAGGCCCGGTCCTTCGTCGAGCGGGCGGTGCGCGGGATCGAGCTGCGGCAGGACGGGATGCGCGCCCCGTCCCTGCCGGAGGGCCAGACCTGGGAAGCGGCGATGCAGCCGTTCCAGAGCGCCTTTCGCAACCAGCCGCAGCGCCTGCAGTCCGCGCGCCTGGCCGCCGAGGCCGCCTATGTCGCCGACGCCGCCACGGGCACACCGCGGGATCTGCAATGGTACGTCCGTTCGGCCCTGGGGGCCGTCAGGCGCGACGGGCGGACCTTCGGCGGCGTCGCCACCGTCAACGGATCCAGCGTGCCCGTGCCACCCTGGCTGGCGACCAGGGCCATGGACGAGGCGCTGGACATCATGGCGGTCTGGTGGGAAGACACCGGCTGGGGGCCGCGGTGGGCCAATGGCGAGGCCCTGAGGGCCTCGGAGATCGCCGCGCTTCGCCCGGTCCTGCTGGAGACGGGACGCTACACCCTGACACGGCCCAACGGCGAGATCCTGCAGGACCGTAACGGTCAGCCGTTCAGCTTCGATATGGACAATACGCGCGACTGGCTGACGCCCCGCCTGGGCGCGGACGTGAACCGGCGCGGCCCATGACCCAGTATCAGGAACTCGGACGCCGCCGCACGGTCGGCCGGCCCGGATCCGCCCAGGACGACTGGGCGCGCGGCCTGCGTCCGGCCGACCGTCCGCTGGGGTTTTTCGACGGCGGCTTCATGGCGGCCCTGACAGCGACGGTGGAGCTGGATCTGCCGGGCCGCCGTGAGGAGGCCTGGCGCGAACGCCTCTGGGACCGACACCTGCTGGTGCGCGAGCTGACGGGCGAGACGCCGCATCCGTCACAGGAGATGCTGACCGGGCCGCGCGGCCCGTCGTTCGGCCAGATGTGGGAGGGGCTGACCACCCCCGGACGGGCGCCGACCGCCGACCAGTACGAGGCCCAGCTGGACGCCATCCTGGGCCGCGTCGCGCCCGAGGTTCGGGCGCGGATCCAGAGCCGCGACGGCCTTTGGCAGGACCAGATCGACTGGGCGTCGGGCCTGGAACAGCGCCGCAGCCAGACCAGCTGGGCGGCGCAACTGGCAGGGGGAGCCATCGGCCAGTTCGCCGATCTGGAGAATGTCGGTGTCGCCCTGGTCGGCGGGGCCGCCGGCTCGGGCCTGCGGCTGGTCGCGCGCGCGGCGATCCAGGGCGGTCTGGGCGGCGCGGTGGAGCTGACCCAGGTGCCGGGCCGGTTTGCCGACGACGACTTCGGGGGCCGTCCCTACAGCGCCGGCCAGGCGGCGTTCGACGTTGGGGCCGGTGCCCTGTTCGGCGGCCTGTTCGAGGCCGGAGGCGCGGGCGTCGGCTGGGCCGGACGGCGGCTGGGCTGGTTCAATCCCGCCGAGCCGGTGGCGCGCGGCGCCCAGTTCGCCATCGAACGGGAGGCGACCGACCGCGCGGCCCTGGGGAGCCTGCCCGAAGGGGAGGTCCTGGACGCGATTTCAGCCCTCGATAATTTTTCGCAGGTGCGACAACCTGCCGCACCCCACTTCGACGTTTCAGGCCCTCGGGGATTGCCCGACCCGTACACACCCGAACACCCGGTTTCGGGGTCCGGCGAGGCCCTGATCGAGACGCCGTACCAGGGCCGCCGGATCCTGCAGGCGCGGTTCGATCCGCTGACGCTGGACGTCGATCCCGTCACCTTCCAGTACAAGGCCGACGGCGACACCGAGGGCGTGACATCGCGGCTGTGGGGGGTCGAGCGGTGGGATCCGACCTCCGCCGGCCAGGTGCTGGTGTTCGAGGAGCGCAGCGGGCGACGGGTGGTGGCGGACGGTCACCAGCGGCGCGGCCTGGCCCGGCGTCTGGCCGAGGCGGGCTGGAGCGATGAGGTGCAGCTGTCGGGCTATCTGTTCCGTCAGGCCGACGGCTGGACACCGCGCGAGGTGCGGATCGTCGCCGCGCTGAAGAATATCCGCGAAGGCTCCGGGGCGGTGCTGGACGCCGCCAAGCTGTTCCGCGAGGCCCCGGCGGCCCTGCGCGATCCCAGCCTGCCCATCACCGGCGACTTCATCCGCCAGGCCCGGACCCTGGCCCGGTTGTCGGACGACGCCTTCGGGGCCGTCGCCAACGGAGCCGTGCCGGAGCGACACGCCCTGGCCATCGGCGAGATGGCGGCCGCGCGCCCGGAGATGCACGCCGACCTGCTGGAGCTGCTGCGTCAGGGCAAGCCGGGGTCGCTGGAGGATGCGCGCGCGCTGGTGGCGGAGGGTCTGCTGGACGACTTCCTGGCCGCCGAAGGCAACCAGCTGGATATGTTCGGCGGCCTGCCGATGAAATCGACGACGGTGGCGCGCGGCCAGATCCGGGCGTCCCTGATGCGGCTGATCCGCACGGATGCGCGGATGCTGGACAATGTCGTCAAGCACGCCTCGGCCCTGGAGGCCGGTGGCAATGTGCTGGCCCGCGACGCCAACGAACAGGCCCTGGCGGTCGAACACGTCCTGTCGGACCTGATCTCGAAACTGGCCATGCGCCACGGTCCGATCGGCGAGGCCCTGGGCGACCTGGCGGCGGCGGTGACGACCGGCCAGACGACGGCGGCCGAGGCGGCCCGGGCGCTGGCCGGGCGGCTGAGGCCGATCATCAAGGCGGGCGAGCACATGGAGATGTTGCGCGCCGAACGGCTGATGCCCGAGGCCCCGGCCCCGGAGGACCTGGAACTGGCGACGACCTTTTCGGATCCGGGCGGCGCGGGCCAGCGCGGGCAGCTGGACCCCAAGCCCGAAGACGCCGACCTGGAGGCCGCGCTGGATGAGCCGGGCCTGTTCGAGACCCTGCCGGATGAGATCGGCCCGCTGGAGCGTGCCCTGACGGCGCTGGGGCCGTGTGCGCCGGGGAGGTCGGCATGAGCTTTCGCACCTGTATCACCGACGCCCGGACGGCGGCGGCGTCGGACGAGGACAGGGCCGCCCTGGACGAGGCGACGGCCGCCTATGACGAGGTGTTCGATGCCGCGCGCCCGATGTTCGGCGACGTCGAGGCCGACCGGCGCGCCGCCGAGGCGGTGATGGCCCGGCTGGAGGCCGAGAAGATCGAGGCCCGCCGGCGTCGCGTCCTGTCGATCCGGGCGCGCCGGGCGCTGGTGGACGACGTGGCGGGCCTGAAGGCGGCGCGCGGCTATTCCGGTGTGCGCCCGCTGGGCGGCGGCGGCGGACCGCCGCAGGAGCCGGGCGGCTGGGCCCAGGGCGGCGCGCCGCGCGCGGGCGGCCCCAAGGCCCAGGCGGCGCGGGCGCTGGAGCTGATGATGGAGAACAAGCCCGGCCTGGCCGGCAAGGGCGGATGGTCGACCCAGGGTCAGTATGAGGCGACCCGCGGCCTGTTCGACGCGATGATGGCGGATCTGATCGAACGGTTCGAGACACGGACCGGCTTCGACCGACCGGGCCGGATGGTGCTGGAGAACCTGAGACGCGAGGCGTTCGGCGTCGACACCGACGACCTGGCGGCGCGCGGCTTCCATGAGGCCTGGCGCGAGACGGCGGAGCTGGCCCGCCAGATGTTCAACGCCGCCGGCGGGGCGATCGGCAAGCTGGACGGCTGGCGGTTCCCGCAATGGCATGACCCGGACCGGGTGCGTGCCATGGGCAAGGACGCCTGGGTCGGCTTCATCTCCCCGCTGCTGGACCGCACTGCCATGATCGACCGTGCGACGGGCCGGCCCTTCAGCGACGCGCGTCTGAAGGCGACGCTGGAACAGACCTGGGAGCGGATCGTCAGCCGGGGCGCGGCGGCGCGCAACCCCGGCGGCGGCGTCGGGCGCGGCAGTCTGGCGCGACAGCGGGGCGAGGAGCGGTTTCTGATCTTCAAGGACGCCGCGGGCCACCAGACCTATGCCGAGGCCCTGGGCGAGCCCGATCTGTACGCCGCCATGATGATCCACCTGGACGAGATGGCCCGCGACATCGCCCTGATGAATGTCTGGGGCCCCAATCCCGAGCACCAGTTCCAGTGGATGAGGAACTGGGCCGTGCATGAGGCGCAGCTGGAAGAGGCCGCCGGGGTGGCCGGGGCCGTCGACAAGGCCGCCGGCCATGTCGTGACGGCCGAGGCGATGATGGCCCAGTTCACCGGCGAGGCCTCGACACCGGTGAATTCCAGACTGGCCGGCTGGGGCGTGAGCACGCGGGCCTTCCTGACCGGCACCATGCTGGGATCGGCCATCCTATCGGACGTGCCCAATGCCGTGCATTTTGGGCGGATGGCGCGCAGCTTCACCGGCCTGAGCCGAACGGGCGACATGGGCCGGCTGATGGCCCTGATGAACCCTGTGGACGGTTCGGCGCGCAAGACGGCGCGGCGCAGCGGCTTCATCATCGAACAGGCGACGGACGGTTTCGTGCGCGCCACCCAGGACAATCTCAGGCTGTTGACAGTCGGGGCGTCGAACACCGGCGGGCGCATGAACGCCTTCGCCCGACGACTTCCGGCCTTCACCCTGAGGTCGCAGATGCTGACGCCCTACAATGCGGCCCGCAAGCGCAGCTTCCGGTTCGAGCTGATGGCGGCCCTGAACGACCGCAAGGGCCGGACCCTGGCGGATCTGGCCGCCGGCAACGCCGAGGATCAGGCCATGGGGCGCTGGCTGACGGCGCGCGGCTTCACCGAGGCCGACTGGGCCGTCATCGGCGCAACCCCGGACTGGACGCCGGCCAGGGGCGCGGCCTTCCTCAGACCGCTGGACGTGGCCGATCAGCGGCTGGGTCTGAGGCTGTCAGAGGCGATCCAGATGGAGACGCGCTTCGCCGCCCCGGAGACCACCCTGTGGACGCGCGCCAAGCTGGCCGGCCAGGACCGTCCCGGCACGATCCTGGGCGAAATGCGGCGGTCGGGCATCATGTTCCGGTCCTTTTCCCTGACCCTGAGCCATCTGTATGGCGAAGAGCTGATGCTGCGCGGCCAGATGCGAGGGCTGGGCCGCGGCGGCTACACGGCCTGGCTGGCGGCCCAAGCGACGGGCTTCGTCGGCTTTCTGACGCTGGGAGGGGCCATCTCCATCCAGCTGAGAGAAATGGTCAAGGGCAACGACCCCAAGCCGATGGACGAGCCGGCCTTCTGGGGAGCGGCCCTGCTGCAGGGGGGCGGCTTCGGCATCTTCGGCGACTTCCTGTATGCCGCCCAGGCGCGCAACGGCATGAGCGCCAGTCAGCTGGCGGCGACGGGTCCGGTCGGCCAGGGCGTCTCGGATGCCTATGGTCTGACGCTGGGCAACGCCCTGGAGGTCGGCGGTGCCCTGGCGGAGGGCGACGACCTCGGAACCGCCGTGGACGGCGCGCACATGGGCCGGGACGTCTCCAATGTGGCGCGGCGCTATTCCCCGGCCTCGACCAACTGGATCACGCGCCTGGCCTGGGAACGGGCGGTGGCCGACAATCTGCAGCGGGTGCTAGATCCTGAGGCAGAGGAACAGTTCGCCCGGCGCCGTCGCCGAATGCAGCGTGAGACCGGCCAGGGCCAGTGGTGGGAACAGGGCGAGGCCCTGCCCGAGCGCGCGCCGGATCTCGGCAACGCCTGGCGGGGAGGCACCGACTAGCCGACGGGTTGCCCCTTGCGCGCGGGCGCGAGGATGAGACATGGCCAGCCTTCCCGCAAACGACCGGATGACCGGTCCCCTGATCGCCCTCGCCGATCAGACCGATCTGCCGGCGGACTTTCCGATCGTGCCGGCCTCCCCGAGCGACCCCCCGGACGCCGGGGTCGAGGTGTATCGCGAACGCGGCGGGGTCTGGTCGCCGCTGACGGCGGTGACGGATTTCGCCATCCTGGACATTGTCGACACCGGCTTCACGGTGCGGCTGTCGGCAGGGGCCGAGGCGGGCGACATTTACTGGATCGTGGGCGCGGTCCCGCCCAAGCGCATCCGACATCATGTGCCGGGCGGCCAGACCCGCAGCGACACCCTGGAGGGCGATGCGCGCCAGTTCGCCGCCACCGATCAGGAGCTTCGCCGGGATCTCGCGCGGGCGGCGACCGCCCCGCTTGGAGAGGTCGGCCCCCGCCTGACGCCGGAGGCGGACCGGGGCGGGAACGTCGCCGTTTGGTCGGCGGACGGCAAGGTGCTGGGCGGGGATCGTCCGGTCGCTGATTTCGACGCCGATGTGGCGGCGACACAAGCGTCGGCAGCGGCGGCGGCGGTGTCGGCAGCGGCGGCGGCGGTGGGGGCGACGGCGGCGGCGGTGGGGGCGACGGCGGCGGCGGCGGCGGAGGCGGCGGCGGAGGCAGCCCGTGATGAGGCGGTCGCGGCGACGGCGGGTAAGCTGGATAAAGGTTTCGGGAACTTCAGTCAGCCGGATGCGGTCAATGCTCGGGGCGCGATAGGGGTCGAGGCGAGCGTTCTGGATTTCGTGCCCTTCGGCCTTCAGGCCGGGATTGCCGACGGCACCGGGACGGTCGATCTGACGACCTATATGCAAGCCTTCATGAACGCTGGCGGCGGGCGCATCCCACCGGGACGCTATGTCCACGACCGGCTTCAGATCACGAACCCGGTTCGGATCGTGGCCCAGAACGCCACCTTTGAGCAGAAATCGCCCGGCCCCGTCGGTCCGGCCTATACCATCGCGACAGGGCAGATCATCACCCGTCAGGAGCTGTGGGAGTTCAACCCCGGTTCCGAGGGGTCCACGGTCGAGTTCCAGGGAGACTGCTGGTTCGACGGTCGCGCCGATCTGCACGGCGGTTCCTTCGTCAGTGAATCGCGCTCGAAATGGGGCGCGGTCGGCCTTCACGCGGCTCGGGTCGCGATCAGCGGCAATCTGCAATGCCGCCGGTTCATCACCTTTGCGGTATGCCAGGAAGCCGCGTTCACCGAGATCGAGCGGGCATATATCGCCGACTGCGCACAAGGCTATTACGCCGGGCTTTTCAGGGCCCCGGAAACCCCGCTCGACCACCTGCCCCTGGGCGGCCTCTACGGCCTCAAGGCGAACGTCACGTGCGACCGGATCGACAGTGGCGGCTATCCGATATTCCAGCACGCGGCGGACGTGATGTACGCCCATGTATCCGACATCCAGATTTCGATCCGGGATCAACGCGGATCGGCTGGCTCGTCGTCGCTGTTGAGTGGTCTGACCGTCCTGGGTTGTATGTTCTCAAGGGTCGTCGGGGTTCACTTCGGCTTCAACGCGGCCAATACGCTGGCCGGCCTGGCCCTCACCTTCGTCGGCAACTATCGGTGCGTGTTCCCGGATTGTCGCGCCTTCTTCTTCGAAACCGCCGGGCTGGAGGATATCGGCAATGAGGAGTGTACCTTTTCCGACTACATCCTCGACGGCGGCTACCGGGGCGCTTCAAGCGTAGGCGTCAACCTCAACGTCGGGAACCAATATCCGATCTGGAATCGAAGCCGCCGCCGCTCGGTTCACTCTGGCCTGTCCAAGCACGTCGGTGGACGCATTCTACGCGTCAACTGGGGGTATTTCATTCGCTGTGAAGCGGTCAGGATCAGCGACTGCGAGGTCAAGGGATCACGGTCGCACGGTGTGATCGTCCAGGAGTGGGCCACCGAAAACTTCTTCGGGACGATAGACAAATCACGCCCGACCCGCGTCGAGATCCGAGGCCTGACGGTCGAGAACGCCGGGGGCAGCGGGGCCTCGCTGGAGAAATACAGCGACCTGCTGATCATGGACAGTGTGTTCCGCAACTGCGGCCAGGTCACAACGGGGGGCGATGCGGCCCGGTCCGGCATCGCGGTCGCGCCGCCCGCAGCGGGTTCGGCGGGGCGGCTGTCGATGCGAAACAACCGCGTCCTGGACGACCAGGGCGATACGCTGTCGGTCGCCATCAGTTTCCGGCCGCAGTCCACGACCGCCGCGCACCGCGTCTCCGCCACGCTGCTGAAGCCCAAGACGATCACCATCGGCCAGAACGTCACGATCAAGAACGGGGCCGGGCCCGGGGCGGACGTCACGGGATACATACATGACCAGTTCGGCGACGATGTGACGATCCAGTTGTCCGGCGCGGCGACCCTGTCGAGCACCGGCAACACCACGCCGCTTTCCGGGACCTGGGTGACGGACGCAACGGATGCCACGACCCTTCTCGGGACAGGCGGGGCGGCGACGACGCAGATCGCCGGGTCCCTGTGGATCACCAACGGGACGGAGTGGCGGCAAGTCACGTCAAGCTCCGGCAACAACACCCTTTACATCGACGCCCCGTTCACAAGTCCGCTGGTCGCCGCAACCCTGAACGCGCTGGCCTGCGGCGTGGCGCGCCCCCGGTCGATGCGAGTCGGCTTCCGGCTGAGCCTGACCAACGCCGATGTCGTCGAGACGAAGGGATGCACGGCCCGAGGCGCGATCCTTCAGAACTGGCTCGTGTCACATCTGACGAAGATGGCACCGGGGTCTGATTATGTCGTGGAAGCCAGCGTGACGCAGGGCAACGCGGCGCAGGTTCTCGTCGGGAACTTCCCCGAAACCCACGCCATCGACGGGATCGCGGCAATCGTGACGACCGCGATTACCGGCAGCGGTGTCACCTCGTGGAACTGTGTCATCGAGAACACGTCAGGCACGACCCTTGAAACGGTCGGATCCACCCTTGGTCTGGCCGTGAATACAAAGGTCACCACAGCCACCGCCACGCCGACCCACCTGGCGGCGCAACGCCGGATTACAGCCAAATATACCGGCGGCACACCGACGGGCGGCGTGATCAAGGTGGGTGTTCGCTGCCGTGTCCCCGGCCCGGAGGCGTACAGCGATGTCTAGTGACCGTCAGGACAAGGCCACCGCCCCCGACATCAGGCCCGACTACGGCCCGCCGCCTGAGCCGGGCGGCGAAACTGAGGAGGGCGTTGGTGATGCGTGATCCGGTCAACCGCCTTGATCAGCTCAAGGGCCTCATCGGCGATCTGGCGCGGCCCTATGCCGTGATCGCGGTGGCCACCGCGACGAGCTGGGCGGTGTTCGACGGCAAGGACGCCGGCGTCATCACCGCCGCCGGGGTGATCCTGGCGGCAATCTATACCGCGCGCGGTGTCGAGAATGCGATGGGGTCGCGGGACGCGGCCCGCATCGAGGTCAGCAAGAACCAGCATCAGGACCCCGCCGCATGACGCGACAGACCATTGCCGGGGCCTTTGCCCGCCTGACGGCCCACGAGCAGGAATGTGCGCTGAGATATAAGTCCCTGGAGAACACCCTGACGACCCAGGGGGATGAGCTGACGGCGATCAAGGCCGGGATCCGCCTGGTCATCAAGGGCGTCGGGGCCATCGGCCTGAGCCTGATCGTGTGGCTGGCCGTCGAACTGTACGGCTACGTCCAGCGCGACATCGCGCGCAATCACGAGGCGGCGCAGGCCGCCTTGCAACGCCAGCCTCAGGAGGCCGGATCATGACCCGCTTCACCCTCGGCAAGACCTCGCGCGCCCGCCTGAAGGGGGTTCACCCGCAGCTGGTGCGCGTGGTGGAACGCGCGATCGAGCTGACCCAGGTGGACTTCCTGGTGCTGGAGGGCGTCAGGACGCCCCAGCGCCAGCGCGAGCTTTACGCCCAGGGCCGGACCAAGCCGGGGCCGAAGGTGACCTGGACCCTGACGAGCAACCATTTCGTCAAGGCAGACGGGTTCGGTCATGCGGTGGATCTGTGCCCCTGGCCGGTCGACTGGACCGACCTGAAGAAGTTCGACGCCATTTCGCGCGCCATGTTCGCGGCCGCCGATGAGCTGGGGGTGAAGATCCGCTGGGGCGCAGACTGGGATCTCAACGGCAAGCCGCGCGAACGGGGCGAGAGCGACAGCCCGCATTTCGAGCTGGCGTCGTGAGCGGCTGGCGAGACAGCCTGGCCAACGCCGGCGTTGTGGCCCTGATCGTCGGCGTGGCCATGTCCCCGTTCGCGCTCGCGTTCCTCATCGGGGTGCTGGTGGGGATGATGCTGTGATGCGCTTTCGTGACCTGACGCTGGCCGGCAAGGCGGTGGGCGGCCTCCTGGCCGTGGTGCTGATCGGCCTGACGCTGATGGTCGTCTCGCGCTGGTGGGACGATCTGTGGGACTGGCTGCCGTGGTCCACCGAACGGCAACTGGAGCGGGCCGAGGCCCGCGCCGATCAGGCCGAGGCCGAGGCCGTCGCGCGCGGCACCGAGGTGGTCTGGCTGGAGAAACAACGGGCGGATGTGGCCGAGGCCACCCGCGTCATCATCGAAACCCGCACCGTGACCGAACGCGCCGTGGTGCAAGCCCAGGAGGCCCAAGATGCGACCGTCGAGATTGATCCTGTCCGGGCTGATCGCCTTCGTGACGTTGACCGGCGGCTGTGCGAGCTGGCGTCCGTCGACTGCGGCGGTGGCACCGCCCCGGATTGACCCGCCGGATCTGGCGACCCAGCCGTGCCGCCTGCCGGTGCTGCCGGACGGGGCCGCGACCTGGGCCGATCTGGAGCGGATCTATCTGGAGCGCGGCGAAGCCCTCGTGGTCTGTGACCAGGCGAGACGGCTGGCCCTGGAGTGGGGGCGGCGGGAGTAGCCGCGGGCGTGCCGGGGCGCGTTGCCCGCCGTCGACGGCGTTGAGGCTCAGGCGCGTGGATTCACACGCCGCCAGACACAGGAGATCTCCGTCATGGCCCTGAACCTCAATCAACTCTCCAAGGTCGCCAACCTCAATCCCGTCCAGGCGGGCACCGAGAGCCGCCAGCTCTGGTGGTGTGAAGCCGGTGCCGACGCCATCGCCGCCGTCGTCACCGCCGGCTATTTCAACGCCGCCCGGTCGTATCTGAACGTCGGCGACCGGATCCAGGTGGTCTGCAACAACGAGGCCGACGTCCGCGTCCTGAAGGTGACGGCCGTTCCGGCGACCGGCAATGTGACAGCGGTGGCCCTGGACGGCGACGCCTAGGGTTAGCGCCGGCCCCGTGAAAGGCCCCGGCGGCAACGCCGGGGTTCTTTCTTGTCCGACCCTGACGGACGGACCCGACCGACCGTCGCCACCCGTGTCCGACTGGCGGCGACGGTTTACGGAAAGTCGGATGCGCCGTCAGAAAAAGACGCATAATTTCAGTGGCAATTTTCAGGGGATGAGTTACGTCTGGTTTACCAGGCGCGCGCGGCTGTGGATTTTTGATAGCTTGCCGGTGCTAGCCTCGGGTCGTCTGACCTGGATTTACCTCTCCGGGGTTTCGGAACGGGACGCGAGCGTCTCTTGCAGCCTCAGCCAGGCCAGCGGCGGCACGAGATGACGGAAAGCTGCGGCGAAGGCATCATACTCGCCGGCATAGCGCCGGACATGGACATCACCGGGCTGGGCAGCTTCGACATTGGCAATCCGGTCCGCCAACTTGATCAGCGCCGAGTCCGGGTTGCGTCCGGCCTTTCGATAAATCGATGCCGTTCGCGCCTTGCGGGTCTCACCCTCGCCGGTGACGTCGTGAACGATGTCGCAGACGCGCGATCCGAAATGCTCGCACAGGTCGGCGTAGCTCACGGGGGTGTCTTCCAGCACATCATGGAGATAGCCGGCCACGATCAAATCGTCGGAGGCCGACCAGTCGCGGAGAATCCGGGCCACACGGTCCAGGTGCATCACATAGGGCGCGTCTCCGTATCTCTGACCCGCATGGGCTTCGATGGCGAAGCTGCGGGCGCGGTTGATGGTGTCGTCGGTGACGGACATGGCAATACCTTCTGGTTTTGAATGATGATGGATCGCGGGCGCGTTGGGAATGTCGCCTGGCCGCCCGCCGGCGCCCCAGGACGCCGACGGGGGTTAGCCCCGGCTCCAGGCCCGGATAAAGTCGTGCTGATCGGACCAGTCGGCCCAGACCGCCTCGGCCCAGGACCGGACGACGCGAGTGTGTTCGGCCGGGGCTTCCGCCCCCACAACGTCGGCGACGGTCAAGGTGTAGGTCGTGCGCGCGGGCAGTTCCGGCAAGGTCGCCTTTCGCCTCGCAAAGTCGAGCATGACCGCGTTCGCGACTTCCCCGGTCTGTTGGTCGTCCAACTGAACTCTCAGACGGGCCAGATGCAGTCCGACGGACTGGATCGCCTGGCGCGAGCCGTCGCCGGGATGCTGGACGGCCCAGGCATCGACGCTGAGCCGGTGGATCGGCATCAAGGCCGGGTTCTGATACTCGCGTGCCAGCACCTGACCGAACGCCGCCCAACAGGCGGGGCTGGAGGTCATATAGGCGTGGACCGGCCCCTCGAAAGCCGGCAGGCGCGAGCCACAGCCGGGGCAAACGCTGAGGTCAGCCGGGGCGGCCAATCCGCTTGATCTCCCAGTCGAGCTGAACGCCGGTCTTGGCCTTAACATCCGCCCGCACCGCCTCACCCAGGCCCTCGATGTCGGCGGCGGTGGCTTCGCCAGGGTTGATCATGAAGTTGGAATGCAGCTCGCTGAACTTGGCACCACCGCCCGTCACGGCAAAAAGTTTGCCGCGCCAGCCGGCGTCGTCGACCAGCTTCCAGGACGAATGGCCCGGCGGGTTCTTGAACGTCGAGCCGCCGGTCTTTTCGCGGATCGGCTGGGTCTGCTCGCGACGGCTGGTGATCTCGTCGATGCGGGCCTGCACCTCGACCGGATCGGCGGGGGTGCCGCGATAGGTGGCTTCGACCCAGATGATCTCGTTCTCGGGCACGACGCTGTGGCGATAGGTGTAGCCGAAGTCCGCCAGGGCATAGTCCACCCAGTCCCCGGAGCGGGTCAGGCCGCGCGCCGAGACCAGCACGTCCTTTGTCTCGGACCCGTAGCAGCCCGCATTCATGGTCAGGGCACCGCCGATGGTGCCGGGGATACCCGCATAGAACTCCAGCCCGGCGAGGCCGGCCTTGGCGCTGGCCTTGGCGACCATGCTGTCGAGCGCACCGGCGCCGGCGGTGATCGTGTCACCCTCGGTCGTGATCTGGGCCCAGGGGCGTCCGGGCAGGCGGATGACCACGCCGGCAACCCCGCCGTCGCGAACGATGACGTTGGAGCCGACGCCCAGCACCGTCACCGGCACGGCAAGGTCCAATGCCTTCAGAAAATCCGCCAGATCCTCGGCGTCCGCAGGAATGAACAGGGCGTCCGCCGCCCCGCCGACCCGGAACCAGGTGTAGGACCCTAGCGGTTCGTTCAGGAGCAGCTTGCCGCGAACGGCGGGAAGATTTTCGAGACCGGCCAACTGAAACTCCGCTCGCCCCGGCTACGACCCAGGCGGTGAAAAATGACGCTGAAGCCTGCGGATAAATGGCCGGGCACCGTTCGTCCATCCGTCAGCGGCGATAAGCGGCGCCACCCTTCAGCCTTGCGAGCGTAGCCAGGTCGTCGCGGCGCGGATCGCAGCCTCCCCCTCGCCGGCAGTCTGGTCTGGCGACACCCCCACGCCTTCGACCACCGCGCCGCCGGGCGTGCGGAAGTCCGCGTAGGCCACGCGCAGGGTGTAGCCGTCCAGCACCGGCAGGCGACGCGAAGACAACATCCGCCCGGCGGTGGCGGCACCGAACAGGCGGGCCCGGCCGCCTTCCTTGATCACCGCCGCCATGGCCTCAGTGGTGCTGGCGCAGCGATTGTCGACCAACAGGGCGACCGGTGCCGAGTAGTTCGGCGCACGGCCTCCGGTGGTGATCCGCACGGCCCCGGCGTGGGTCAGGGCGTCCTGGAACGCCTCGACATCGTAGCCGCCGAATGTGTCGTAGGCGTCGTCCGGCAAGGCGTCCATCGCGGCGACCCCGGCCGCATCCAGCGCCCGGCGGGTGGCGAAGGATCCGACACGCGTCTGGTCGGCGAACAGACGGTCGCCCAGACACATGGCCAGACCCAGATTGCCGCCACTATTGCCGCGCAGGTCGACGACGAGTCCTCGCGTCTCGGCCAGGTCGGCGAAGGCGTCGTCCAGCAGGTCGCGCGCCTCGGAACCCTCAATGAAGCCGGCGATGCGGACGAGGCCGACGCGGCGGTCGAGCCGACGCCAGGTCACAGCCGGCTCGGAAGGTCCGCCTGCCGAGGAAGGCGGCCGACTCGGCTCGAGGGTGTAGTCATTGTGCGACAGCCCCGTCGACGCGATCAGGGTTCGCACGACCCGCACCAGATCGCGCTCGGTCGCCCCCTCAAGCGTGGCCCGCAGTTCTGCCTTGCGCGTGGCCCAGGCGGCGTCGAAGGGCACGGGCGTGAACAGCATCTCTTCGAAGGTCGTGATGGTCTGGTCGAAGATCTCTTCGACCGAATGGGAGCGAACATCGGGCCGTCTGGTCGCAACAAAGGTTCCGCCCAGATCGCCGGCGGTGAATCGACCTGAGAGGCGCGCGGGGTCCAACGTCGCTTCCAGCACCGCCTCGCCGACGCTGGTCGGGCCCGACAGACGCACCGTCCTTCCCGCCCGACGCACCTCGCGCAGAGACAGGGCCATCGGGTTAGGTCCAACCGTCGCCACACTGGTCGTACCGGACGGCGTCTGTTCGATCACCCAGACCGTCGCCAGATCGCCGGTCCGAACCGTGAAAACCACATCCCACCGACCCGCCAGTTCCGGGATCCAGTCGCCGGCGATCTGACGCGCGGCAATCAGAGCCGGCGTCACGCTGACGATGGCACCGAGACCAATCAGCGTCTGTCGTCTGTTCACACCGCCGGACACTGGAATCCCCTCGTCTTGATTGACGAACAAGTTAGTCCAGTCCTCATTCTCGCGAAACCGCGTTCCGCGCGCCTAGCCCATCGCCTCCAGCTGGCCCGGCAGGGCATAGGCCCAGGAGGTGATGTCGCCGGCTCCCAGCAAGACCACCACGTCGCCGGCCTGTGCCTCTTCCTTGATGACGCGAGGCAGGACGGCGGCGTTCTCAAGCGCGCTCACCTGGCGATGGCCGAAGCGCCGGACACCATCGACCAGGGCGTGTTTGTCGACGCCCTCAAGCGGCTCTTCTCCGGCCGGATAGACGTCGGCGACATGAACGATGTCGGCGTCGGCGAAACAGGTCGAGAACTCTTCCATCAGGTCGCGCAGGCGGGTGTAACGGTGCGGCTGGACCACGGCGATGACCCGGCCTTCGGCGACCTGGCGGGCGGCCTTGAGGACGGCGGCGATCTCGACGGGGTGGTGGCCATAGTCGTCGACGATGCGGACGCCGTCGACGATGCCGGTGGTGGTGAAGCGCCGCTTGACCCCGCCGAACCCGGCCAGACCCTCGCGGATCGCGTCGTCCGAGACGTCCAGCTCACGCGCCACGGCAATCGCGGCCAGGGCATTAGAGACATTGTGCCACCCGGCCATCGGCAGGTGCAGACCCTCGATCCGTGTCGTCTCGCCGTTCTGGATCACGACGTCAAAGCGCGCGCCGTCCGGCCCCATCTCGCAGTTCTCGGCCCGGACCATGGCCTGGGGGTTGGTGCCGTAGGTGACCAGCCGCCGGTTGTCGATCTGGGACACCAGGCGCTGGACCTCGGGATGGTCCAGGCAGACGGCGGCAAAGCCATAGAAGGGAATGTTCTCGACGAAATCCACGAAGGCCCGCCGTACGCCGTCAAAGTCGCCGTAATGGTCCAGGTGTTCCGGGTCGATGTTGGTGACGATGCCGACGGTGGATTTCAGGCGCAGGAAGCTGCCGTCGCTCTCGTCGGCCTCGACCACGATCCAGTCGCCGTCGCCGACCTTGGCGTTGGTGCCATAGGCGTTGATGATGCCGCCGTTGACGATGGTGGGGTCCAGCCCACCGGCGTCCAGCAAGGCCGCGACCATCGACGTGGTGGTGGTCTTGCCATGGGTGCCCGCCACGCCGATCGAGAACTGAAGCCGCATCAGCTCGGCCAGCATCTCGGCCCGACGCACCACCGGGATGCGTTGCTCACGCGCGGCGCGCAGCTCGGGATTGTCGGCCTTGACCGCCGTGGAATGGACGACGGCCGACACGCCTTCGGTGACGTTGGCGGCATCGTGGCCGATCAGGATGCGCGCGCCCAGTTTTTCCAGTCGCTCGGTATTGGCGCTGGCCTTGGCGTCGGACCCCTGAACCGAATAGCCGATTTTCAGCATGATCTCGGCGATGCCGCTCATGCCGATGCCGCCGATGCCGACGAAGTGGACCGGGCCGAGAGCGAAGGGGACGGGGCGCAGACGCTGGATCATCGCGGCGTCATAGACTCAGCCGTGCAGGAATGCACCAGTGCTCGCGTTTGAGGTTTGCGACTCCCTCGCTAGATTAGGGACTTCACAGCCAGAGGGGAGAGACACATGGCTCCGTCCAGACTGATCCTGGCGCTTTGCAGCGCCATCGCCGTCGCGGCAGCGGCCTGTAACGCTCCCGTTGCGACCGCCCAAAGCGCTGAAGCGGACCCGCCCGCGTCGTCCCCGCCCGGCCCGACCTCGACGGTGTCAGGCGAACCCTTGTGGCGGGTGATGCTGGACCACGGCACCCTGGTGGCGATGAACCGTCCTCCTGCGACAGCCACGCCGTCCGCGCCCGTTGAGGCCGACCTATGGATCATTACCGACGTCTTCGGCCACCCCGACACGATGCAGATCGCCGTAACGGTGAACTGTGCGGCGAGGACCTATGCCACGCGCCAGATCACCAGCTATTCGGGCCCGACGGTCGCCGAGGATGCGCCGGCGCAGGATACAGCCTTCTATCCCGCCAATGCTGACACTCCCTATTCAGCGATGCTCGCCCACGTCTGCGACCCACACGCTGGGGAAGCGGCCGGACCGGACTACGCCAATTTCACCGAGGCCCAGGCCGCGCAGCGGGCATCAATCCGCTAAATCCGGCAGTCCCGCCTCGCGTCTTCGGCGTGTTCGTTTGGAACAAGTGTCGGTCGCCCCACAGTAACCCTCGTAAACGGAGACCTTATCCATGCTCGCCGCCCTGGCCCTCGCCGCACTCAGCCTTTCACAGTCCCAGCCCGGCAGCATCGCCGACCAGGCCACACGCCCCTTGTGGGTCGTGGCAGAGGAAGGCAGCACTCTGGCCGCGATCGACCGCGGGCCGGCATCGGCCACGCCAGTGGGGCCAGAAGATGTCACCTTCTGGCTCTTCGTGGGAGATCAGGGTGGCTACGACACCATGGCAGCGGCCATCACCGTCGACTGCAGCAGCCGCAGCTTTACCCATCGCAGCTTCGCCGCCTTCCAGGGACCGGCGTTCGTGGGGGCGGCAGCAGCCCAGGACACGTCCCGCCAGACGGCGGAGCCGGACACCTACTATGGGGCCGTGGTGGCCCATGTCTGTGATCCATCCGCCGACAGCGGACGCGCGGCCGACTATGCTGACTTTTTGACCGTCGCCGCAGCCCGCGCCGGCCGGGCGACAGAGTGATCAGACCCGGCTAGCCTGGGCCTCGACCAGATCCGCCAGACGCTCGGCAGCGTCGGGAATTCCCACCGTGCGCGCCGCCTGCGCCCGGCGGTTGAGTGCCGCCGGATCGTCCAGCATGGCCTGAACGGCCTCGGCCAGACGGTCGACCGTCAGGTCGTCTTCCAGAATGATCATCGCCGCCCCGGCGTCGGCGAGGGATTTGGCGTTCAGCCGCTGGTGGTCGTCCGTCGCGATCTTGAGGGGGACCAGGACCGACGGCAGCCCCGCCACAGCCAGTTCTGAACAGGTCGAAGCCCCGGCCCGGCCGATCACCAGATGGGCCTGGCCCAGACGGGTCGCCATATCCCGGAAGAACGGGGCGACCTCAGCCTGGATGGCGGCGTCGGCATAGGTGTCACGAGCGCTGTCCAACAGTTCGGGACGCGTCTGCTGATGGACATGCAGTCGGTCGCGCAGGCGTTCCGCAATCTGGGCCAGGGCGCGCGGGGCCGTCTCAGACAGGACGCGGGCACCTTGGCTGCCCCCGGTGATCAGAACATGGAGCCGATCCTGGGTCGCATCAAAGGTCCGGTCCTGGAGCGCCCGGATGTCGGCCCGAACCGGATTGCCGACGACTTCGATCCGGTCACGCAGAGCCGCCGGTACCCGCTCCAGGGTCGGGAAGGCCGCAGCGATCTTGCGCGCAAACCGCGCCAGCGCCCGATTGGAGCGCCCCAGGACGGCATTCTGCTCATGGATGACGATGGGGCGTCCCGACGTCGCCGCCGCCAGCAGGGCCGGAACGGACGGATAGCCGCCGAAGCCGACGACGACACTGGGTTTGAGCCGCGCAAACGCCGAGCGGGCCTGAGCGACGCCGGCCATGATCTTGAACACCGCCCCGATCATCTGAACGGGGTTGGAGGCCGTGGCCGCGTCCAGCGCCAGCCGCTCTTCCGCTGGAAAATCGTGCGCGTACTGGGCACCACGCGCATCGGTGGCGAGGACCACCCGCCAGCCCCGCGCGGTCAGGGTCTCGGCCAGGGCCTGGGCTGGAAACAGATGGCCGCCCGTTCCCCCCGCGGCCAGGACTGCGACACGGCTCATCCCAGGATGCCCTTGGGTGTCGAACCCGGCTCATAGGCTCCCGGCCGTTTGCGCGTGAGAGCCAGGGCCAGGCCGAGGGTCAGGCACATCCCCAGCATGGACGACCCGCCGTAGCTGATGAACGGAAGGGTCATGCCCTTGGTTGGAATCAGGCCCAGATTGACCGCAATGTTGATCGCTGCCTGAAGGCCCAGCAGCACAAACAGCCCGCCGGCGGCGGTCTGTTCAAACGGATCGGCCAGTTCGCGGGCGCGCCGCAGACCCCGGATCGCCACCAGGGCGAACACCCCGATGAGAATGATCGAGAACACCAGGCCGAACTCTTCGGCCGCGACCGAATAGATGAAGTCCGTGTGCAGGTCCGGCACTTCGCGCTTCATGACGCCTTCCCCGACTCCGCGCCCGACCAGACCGCCGGCGGCGATCGCCTCATGGGCGCGGGCGAGCTGGAAGTTGTCATTCGCCTCGCTGCCGCCGACGAACATAGCGAAGCGGTCGCGGACATGGCCGACCGTCAGATAGATCGCGCCGAATCCTGCCGCAGCCATGGCCATCAAGGCCGCCATCCAGCGCAGCGGCACGCCCGCCATGAAGAAGACGGCCATGAACGTCGTCGTGATCAACACGGTCTGTCCAATGTCGGGCTGGATGATCAGCAGACCTGCGGTGATGCCGTAGAGGATGAAGGCGATCAGCAAACCGGGGATCCCTTCGCCCTTCTGTCCCTCAGCGAACATCCAGGCCGCGAGCACGATCAGCGCCGGCTTGATGAACTCAGACGGCTGAAAACCGAAGGGGCCGATGGCCAGCCAGCGGGTCGCGCCCTTGGCCTCATTGCCGATGAAGGGCAACAGACACATCACGCCGATACAGAACAGGAAGACCAGCACCGAGGTTCGCCGAACCAGGCGGGGCGACAACATCGAGGTCGAAAACAGGATGCCCAGACCGATCACGGCGAACGCGATCATGCGCCAGGCATAGTAGAAATCCCCGCTGATGGAATCATCGCGCATCGCGGCGGCAGGACTGGACGCAAAGCTGAGCGCGACCCCTGTCAGAATGAGGGCCAGGATCGCCGCCAACAAGGGCTTGTCGACCTGCCAGAACCAGACCCCGACGAGGGATCGGTCACCACGCGCGAGCGGCGGGACATAAGGGGTCACGGTGCGCCCTCCTCATCGATGACGCGGCGCACGGCAGCCCGGAAGGCTTCGCCACGTGCCTCAAAATCCGGATACTGATCGAAGCTGGCACAGGCCGGCGACAGCAGGACGACCTCGTTTCGACCGGTCGCAGCCGCATCGCGCTGGGCCAGCTCGACGGCCCGGTCCAGCTCGACGCAGACCGCGTGGGGAACATCTTCCAGGGTGCGGGCGAAATCCTCCGTCGCCTCACCGATCAGATAGGCGCGTGCGATCCGGGGAAAGAGGTCCGACAGGCTGTCGATACCGCCGTCCTTGGCCCGGCCACCGGCGATCCAGAAGACGCGGTCGTAGCTCGACAGGGCCTGACGCGCGGCGTCCGCGTTGGTGGCCTTGGAATCGTTGACGAAGCGGACCTTGCCCGCCTCGGCGACGGTCTCCATGCGATGCGCGAGGCCCGGGAAAGAGAGCAATCCTGGGACGATCCGGTCATGATCCAAACCCAGCGCCCGTCCGGCCGCGTAGGCAAACGCGGCGTTCTCGGCATTGTGCCGGCCCGGCAGCGAGCGGGCACCAGACAGATCGACCCGGCCCTCCGGGGTCGCGATCCACCCCGAGCCGCCGGTGGCGCCGTCGCTCAACGCCGGCGAGGGCCGCGTACTGACCGGGACGACAGGCCAACGGTCGCGGATCCCGGCTGCCACTTCCAGGCCCCATCCGTCGTCCACACCCACGGCTGCCACGGCTCCCGGGCGCGGATTGGCAAACAACCGCGCCTTGGCTGCGACATAGCCTTCCATGCCGCCGTGTCGGTCCAGATGGTCGGGCGAGAGATTGGTCAGGATCGCCACATCCGGCGCGAAGGTCGTCGTCAGGTCCAGTTGATAGCTCGACACCTCGATCACATAAACCGTGCCGGGCTTCGGCTCAGGAAGGGCCAGGACGCCGATGCCGATGTTGCCGCCGACGTGGGTCTCGATCCCGGCCTGTTTCAACACCCAGCCGATCAGGGCCGTGGTGGTCGACTTGCCGTTGGTACCCGTGATGGCGACGACCTTCGGACGCTGATCCTGCGGCAGGCTGTCGAGGGTGCGTTGGAACAGTTCAATATCGCCCAGCACCTCAATCCCCGCCTCGCGCGCCTTCACCACCGTCCAGTGCGGACGCGGATGGGTGAGGGGCACGCCCGGTGCCAGCATCAGGGCCGCGAACCGGCTCCAGTCGGCAGTGGTCAGGTCTTCTACGGCGAAACCCTCGGCCTCGGCCTGCATTCGGCCCGAGACGCTGTCGTCCCAGAGGACCGGCACGGCCCCGCCGGCCTTGAGCGCGCGCGCGGCCGTCAGGCCGGACCGGCCCAGGCCGAAGACGGCGACCCCCCTGCCCTCGAAACCGCGTGCCGGGATCATCTCAGCTTCAGCGTCGCCAGGCCGATCAGCGCGAACATCGCCGCGACGATCCAGAAGCGGATCACGACGGTCGATTCCGGCCAGCCCAGCTTTTCAAAATGGTGGTGGATCGGAGCCATCAGGAAGATGCGCTTGCCCGTCGCCTTGAAGTAGGCGACCTGGATCATCACGCTGAGTGCCTCGATCACGAACAGGCCGCCGATAATGCCCAGCACCAGTTCATGCTTGGTCGAAACCGCCACAGAACCCAGCGCTCCGCCCAGAGCCAGCGAACCGGTGTCGCCCATGAAAATCTTGGCCGGCGGCGCATTGTACCAAAGGAAGCCGGTGCCCCCGCCGATGATGGCGGCGCAGAAGATCGCCAGTTCGCCCGTGCCCGGCGCGTGGTGAACCTGAAGGTATTCCGAGAACACGAAATTGCCGACCAAATAGCTGATGACCCCGAAGGCGGCCGCCGCCATCATCACCGGCACGATGGCCAGGCCGTCCAGGCCATCCGTCAGGTTCACGGCGTTAGAAAAACCGACGATGGTGAAGGCCGCGAAGGCCACATAGAACCAGCCCAGGTTCAAAAGAACCGCCTTGAAAAAGGGAAAGGCGATCGAGGTCTGCAGGTCCGGCGAGGTCGGTGAGACCGGCGCAAAGGCCACCAGAATGGCCGCCGCCACGATGGCGACGGTGAACTGGGCCGCCAGCTTCTGCTTGCCGGTCAGACCGGCGTGGTGCTGCTTGGTCACCTTGTCATAGTCGTCCAGGAAGCCCAGCAGGCCATAGGCACCGGTGACGAACAGAACCACCCAGACATAGATGTTGGTCAGGTCCGCCCACAGCAGGGTTCCAGCGAAGACGCCCGCCAGAATCATCAGGCCGCCCATCGTCGGCGTGCCCTGTTTGGTCTGGAGGTGGCTGGCGGGACCATCCTTGCGGATTGGCTGGCCGCGGCCCTGTTTGGACCGCATCCAGTCGATGAAACGACTTCCCATGGCGATGGCCACGAACAGGCCGGTGAACAGCGCCAGGCCAACCCGTACCGTCTGGTACTGCAACAAATTCAGGAGCGGGTATTCCTGAGCGAAATCCGCAAAATAGAGATAGAGCAGATAGAACATCAGACTTCCTGAACGGCATCCAATTCAGCCAGGGCCTTCGCAATCAGCGACGCCCGCGAGCCGTTGGACCCCTTGACCATGACCACGTCGCCCGGCCGAACCGCCGCGGTGACGACCGGCGCCAGCGCGGCCGCGTCCTCGGCCCAGCCTCCCCGCTTTTCTGCAGGCAGGGCCTGATCCAGAGACTGCATCGCTTTCCCGGCGGTAAACACCAGGTCGATTTTTGCGTCGACAATCGGTTCGGCCAGGCCGGCGTGCAGGGCCTGAGACTGATCACCCAGCTCCAGCATGTCGGTCAGGACGACGATGCGGCGGCCCGCGACGTCGCGGCGTGCGCCCAGGCTCTTGAAACCGGCCCCCATGGAAATCGGATTGGCGTTGTAGCTTTCGTCGATCAACAGGAAGGTGCCGCCGGGAATGGCGACCGCACGCGCCGCGCCACGTCCGGCCAGCGGACGGAAATTGGCCAGGGCCTCCAAAGCCGTGGTCATAGGTACGTCCAGCGCCTCTAGCATCAACAGGGTCGCCAGACTGTTCGGTCCCCAATGGAAACCCGGCTGCGACAGGCGGTAGGAGACGTCCTCCCCCCAGATGCGTGCGGTCACGTCCGCGCCCTCCGGGTCCGGTCGGAAATCGACCAGGACGGCATCACCACCGGGGTTCGACCCAAAGACCGCCACCCGCGCGCCGCGCTCCAGGGCCGCGTGTTTGAGCAGGTCGAACCATCGGTCGTCACCGTTCAGAACCGCCACCCCGCCGGGGCCCAGCCCCTCGAAGATCTCGGCCTTTGCACGCGCGACGCCCTCTTCGCCATCGGGGAAATTCTCGATGTGGACCGGCCCGACCGTCGTGACACAGACGGCGTGAGGCTGGACCATCCGGGACAGTGGACCGATCTCACCGGCATGGTTCATGCCGATCTCGAAGACGGCACGTTCGACGTCGCGCGGCATCCGCGCCAGGGTCAGCGGCACGCCGATATGGTTGTTGAAGGATTTGACCGAGCCGTGCGCCGGTCCGGCCAGGTCCAGCCCTGCACGGATCGCCTGGGTAACGCTGGTCTTGCCGACGGAACCGGTGACGGCTCCGCGACGGACCTGGGGCGCGCGCTCGCGCGCATCGCGACCCAGCGCTTCGAGCGCCTTCAGGGTGTCAGCGACCAGAACGAACGGCCCTCCGGCCACGGGACGGGTCACCAGCGCGCCGACCGCGCCGGCGGCAAAGGCATCGGCGACGAAGTCGTGGCCGTCGCGGATTCCTTGCAGGGCGACGAACAGATCGCCCGGCTGAACTTCTCGACTGTCGAAGGTCACCCCGAGGGCCGAAAACTCGCCATCGGCCAGACCGCCGGTCGCAGAGGCGACCTCTCGGGCGGTCCACAGGGGATCAGACATTACTCGGTGTCCTTGATAGCCTTTGCGATCTCTGTCGCGTCGTCGAACGGATAAACCGTTTCGCCGACGATTTGACCCTGCTCGTGACCTTTTCCGGCGACAACCAGCACATCGCCGGCTTCAAGCCCGGAGACGGCTTCGATGATGGCCTGGCGGCGGTCTCCGACATCCCGGGCTTGCGGGCAGCCGCGCCGGATTTCGGCGCGAATGGCGGCGGGGTCTTCCGAGCGCGGGTTGTCGTCGGTGACGATGGCCACGTCGGCCAGTCTGGCCGCCACCTGCCCCATCAGGACGCGCTTGCCGCGATCCCGATCCCCACCGGCCCCGAAGACCACGACCAGTCGACCCTGAACGTGCGGACGCAGCGCGGTCAGCACCGTCCTGAGCCCATCGGGCGTGTGAGCGTAGTCAACGTAAGTCTCGGCCCCGGTGGAGGTTCGTCCCACGCGCTGAAGGCGTCCGGGTGCGCCCTGGATGAAGCCCAACGCCGCAATCACCGCCTCGGCCTCGTCGCCGGCGGCAACGCAAAGTCCCGCAGCGACCAGAGCGTTTTCGACCTGAAAGGCCCCGGCCAGCGGCAAGAGGACTTCGTGGCGCACGCCGCGGCTCTCTATGGCAAGGCGCTGACCTTCAGGGGTGGCGCGGCGCGACAACAGGCTGAGATCGCGTCCGCGCTCGCCGACCGCCATCACCCCCAGGCCCGCCATGATCCCCGAACCTGCGAAGGCGTTATAGGCATCGGAATCAGCGTTCAGGACGGCGGTCCGACCGCGCGGCAGCAGGGTGTCGAACAGCCTCAACTTCGCCGCCCGGTAGCTGTCCATATCGGCGTGGTAGTCGAGATGATCCTGGCTGAGATTGGTGAATCCCGCCGCCACGAGATTGACGCCGTCAATGCGGCGCTGATCCAGACCGTGGGATGACGCCTCCAGCGCCAGGTGTGTCACCCCTCGCCCTGCCAGGTCCGCCAGCAGCCGGGCTGCGTCGCCGGCATCCGGGCTGGTCAAGCCGGGGCCGGTCAGGACCTCGTCGCCGGCAACCACGCCGAGCGTACCCATGCTGGCGGCATGGTGGCCCAGGCGGGTCCAGATCTGGCGGCAAAAGGTCGCCACCGAAGTCTTGCCGTTCGTGCCGGTGACCGCCACGCAGGTCTTTGGCTGCTCGCCGTAGAAGGCCCGTGCAGCCAGGGCATAGGCGCGCCTTACATCGCCCGAGCGCACGAGCAACGGCGCGGCATCATCGGGCGTATCGCTGGCGGCGAGAACCGCGGCTGCCCCCTTGGACAAGGCCTGTGGAATGAAGGCACGACCGTCCGCGGTGGCACCCGGTAGCGCGGCGAACAGCGTCCCCTCGCCAACCCGACGGCTGTCGGCCGTCACGCCGGTGATGACCGGGTCCGACGCCACGTCACGGCGAACGATATCGGATAGCCGCAGCGCGCTCATCGCTGCGCTCCGGTCATGGCATCCGCCTCAGACAGGGGTTGGAGACCTTCAGCCGTCGGCTCGCCGGTCCGCTGGCGGCGTACGCCCAGGAATGGGCCGATACGACGAATGACACGCCCGACCGCCGGCGCCGCGGTCAGCCCGGCCGTGCGGCCTCCGCCGGACTGGGCCGAGCCGCGCGGCTCGTCCAGGAGAATGAGAACCAGATAACGATCCTGGTCGGCGGGCCCTTCGGTCGGGAAAACCGAGACGAACGAGGACACCACGCGCGAGCGGTCGGGCCGGCCATTGGCATATTTCTCAGCGGTGCCCGTCTTTCCGCCGACCGAGAACCCGTCGACGTCGGCGCGGCGTCCGGAGCCGGAGGTGACGTTCAGGCGCATCAGACGCAGCATCTGCAGCGAGGTCTGGGGCGAGACGACTCGATGTCCCCGGATGCCGTCGCGACGGGTCACGGGTCGCAGCGTCAGCGGCACATAGACACCGCCATTCATGATCGCGCCGACACCGGCGGCCATCTGCAAGGGGGTAACGCCGATCGCATGGCCAAACGAGGCCGAAGCGATGGTGTTGGCGTCCCACCGGCTGGGAACCAGAGGAGCGGTCGATTCCGCCAGGCCGATCTGCAGGCGGTCCAGCAGGCCGAACTCATCGTAGTAGGACCGCATGACGTCGCCCCCCATCATCGCGGCGATGCGGCTGGTGCCGATGTTCGACGAATGGGTGAAGACCTCTTCGACGGTCATGGCCCGGTTGGCCGCATGGAAGTCGTTGATGACCCGCCCGCCGAGCCGCAATCCGCCGGCCGCGTCGATGACCGTGTCGGGCCGCACCACACCGGCATCGAGTCCCGCTGCGATGGAGAAGATTTTGAAGGTCGACCCCATTTCCCAGACCGAGCCGGCGGCCCGGTTGATGAAATTCGACTGGGGGGTGCCTCTGCGTTGATTCGGATCGAAATCCGGCCAGGACGCCATGGCCAGGACCTCGCCGGTGCGGATATTGGTGACGACGCCGACGGCACCGATGACCTGCTGGTCGACAGCCGCTGCCTCCAGCTCATTCTCGAGCGCGCCCTGGACCCGCAGATCGATCGACAGCGGCACGTCCTGACCATTGCGGCCCGCGGCGCGGATATCGTCATCGAAGGCCGCCTCGAAGCCAGCCACGCCGTCACTGTCCTGGTTGGCGAAGCCGATGACGTGCGCGCCCAGATCATGAAGCGGATAGACGCGCGCGTCTTCCTCCTCGAAATAGAGGCCGCCCAAGGCCAGGTCGTGGACGCTGCGGCGTTCTTCTGATGTCAGCCCGCCCACGACGAAGCCACGGCCTTGGCCGGCGAGAACCGATTCCAGGCGCCGGCGGCCCGCCGGTGTCATGTTGGGAAGCGCCGACAGCACGGCCTGACGTACAAAGGTATGGTCCACCGTCTCATTCGGCTCAATGACCAGGCGATAATGAGGAAGATTGGTCGCCAGCAGCAGACCGTTTCGATCCGTCAGATCGCCGCGCTGGACGGTCAGCGTGGGCGCGCCGGCGCTCTCTTCGACCCGGCCCGAAAACAGAGCGGCCTTGGCAGCGCCCAGCATCAGAACCGCGAACAGGAGCGTGAAGACGCTCGCCACAATCGTCATGCGAAAGCGGGTATCGTTCTCGACGCGCTCATCCGCGCCCGCCTTTTCGAAGGCGTGCTCAAGCCCCTGCCACCAGTCCGCGAGCCGGCGGGCGTTGGATCGTGGGAATATTCTGCGGCCGAGGTCGATGAGGCTCATGGGTCCGCCCTCGCCTCAGCCGATTCCGCCTCGCCGACCAGAGCCTCCAGGTTTTCCGGACGGGTTTCATTGATCGGCTCAACCGGGGCCAGGTCGGTATGTTCGCGCACCAGCGCCTCCAGGCGGGCCGGTTGCTCGAGATAGGCGGCCTCGGCGCGCAGACGACGGATCTCGCGATGCTCTGCCCGGATATCGTTCTCGATGCCACGGATCGTCGCCCGTTCGTCGGCTCCCGTCGCCTTGGCGACATAGACCCAGGCCACCAGGGCGATCAGGCAGACGAAGGCGGACAGTTCCAGCATCCGCAGGCGGCTGCGATGTGACCGGCCATAGGCGTCTCTCATGCCGCCGCCCTCCACATCGGCGCTGACGTCCGGATGGCCGCGCGCAACTTGGCCGACCGGGCCCGCGGATTGGCCTTGGCTTCGACGGCATCGGCCTCGATCAGTCCCTTACCGATGAGTTCGAAACTCGGCTGGGCCGCCGTCGCCTGGGGCGGGAGATGGCGTGACCCGCCGCCGCCCTTGCCTGCGCGCGTATTCAAAAAGCGTTTGACCAGCCGGTCTTCGAGCGAGTGGAAGGTCACCACAACCAGTCGCCCGCCCGGCTTGAGCACCTGCTCGGCCGCTTCCAGTCCCGCCGAGAGTTCACCCAGCTCGTCGTTGACGGCGATGCGCAGCGCCTGGAAGGTCCGCGTCGCCGGGTGGATCGGCGCGCCACGACGGCCTCCGACGGCTTTTTCGACGACCTCCGCCAGATCGAGCGTGCGACTGAACGGTTGTTCGACGCGGCGGCGCAGAATCGCGGAGGCGATGCGCCCGGACTCGCGCTCTTCTCCATATTCCTTGATCAGATGAGCCAGCGGGCCGTGATCCAGGGTGTTGACCAGATCCGCCGCTGTCGGCCCCTCGTCGGACATCCGCATATCGAGGGGGCCGTCCTTCTGGAAGGAGAAGCCGCGCTCGGGCTGATCCAGCTGCATCGACGAGACGCCGATATCCAGAACGACGATGTCACACGCGGCCGGACCGACCTCGGCCAAGGCATCCGCCATCTCAGAGAACCGGCAGCGGACCAGCCGAAAAGCTCCCGGAAAATCTGCGGTCAGCCGGTCGGCGTGAACCTGAACGGTCGGATCGCGGTCCAGACCGATGACCTTGCAGCCGGCCTCAAGGAACGCTCGCGAATAGCCGCCCGCGCCGAAGGTCCCATCGATGACCAGATCGCCGACCCGGGGCGACGCCGCAGTCAGCACCTCGTCAAGCATCACCGACAGGTGAGGCCGGCTCACGCTTCACCCCCGGTCAGGCGGGCATATTCGACATTAGCCAGGGCCGCGATGCTCTCATCGGCCATCCGGTCCATCTTCTCTGCCCATGGCAGATAGGCATCCGGCTCCCAGATCAGGAAACGGTCCATCATCCCGACCACGACCACCTCGTTCCTCAGGCCGAAGCGCGCGCACATGGCATCGGGCAGGGTGATGCGTCCGGCGGTGTCATAGGCCAGGGTCTTGGACTGGGCGAAGACCTTGAGCGTGAGGGATTTGCGAGAGTCGTGGCCGAACGGCAGCTTCGCCACCATGGCCTCGTATTCTTTCTTGAGGGCGATGCCGCCGGCCTCAAGGCACGGCTCGGACAGACAGGGAAAGACGAAAAGCTCGTCCTGCGAGCCGTCCTCAACGTTTCGGTAGTCAGCAGGGACGACAAAGCGTCGCTTGGAATCCAGTGGCTTCTCGAAAGTTGAGAGAAACACCCGCGCGCGCCCGGACCCCTTGGCCCGCCCCTGATCCCCGAAACCGGCCCCACCGGACAATCCAGTGGCCCCTCCCGCTTCTTAATCTCTGGGTTACCATGTTCTAATCTAGGATGCAATGACACTAACTGACACCAAAAGATCAGATTGCAATATATCGAATGAGAGTCAGTCATCTGTAGAACAAAAATGGAACATATGTTGCTTACGGGAATGTAGCCTGTCGGGCCGTCACGACGACGCCCCGCAAACGGCCTCGCCCGCCGCAGCGGAGCCTGGAGCCGAGATGACGCAGTCCAGAGGATAGAAAGAAGTGTCAGACGGCCTGTAAGCCGGGTTCTGTCCCCGCCCGAAGCGAACCTCTGGCGGGCGACGGTCATTCCTCTGGACCGCCCATTGCTGGGCGGTTCTCGCGACCTACCCGGACACCTCGGGCCGGCGAGCCCTACACCCGGGGGTGTGCGGTGTCCCTATTCGGTCTTGCTCCAGGCGGGGCTTGCCATGCCGTCCCTGTCGCCAGGTCCGCGGTGGGCTCTTACCCCACCCTTTCACCCTTACCCCGGCCGAAACCGGGGCGGTTTGCTTTCTGTGGCGCTATCCCTCGGGTCACCCCGGGCGGGCGTTACCCGCCGCCTTTTCGCCGTGGAGCCCGGACTTTCCTCGACGCCGAAGCGCCGCGACCGCCCGACCGTCTGACGGCGCGGAAGATGATCGTTTGGCGCGTGAGGGTCAATGTGGCAGCGGCACCCCCGCGAGGTCCGGATATCAGAGGTAGAAAGCGGCCAGTCGCGGGGTTACGATTTCCGACAACCGCTGGGGCGAGGGCGAGATGAGCGAATGGAGACTTAGCCCCCAACCTTCGTCGGCGTTTCTGTCGAGCTTTGACCCGAAGAAAATCGCAATCCACGCGGACGACGCTTTCGCGGAGATCGCAGTTGGTCGCCATGAATTCCAGATCAGCTTTCCAACCGATGGCCAAAACATCATGCCGAAGCTTGTCGCGACGGCAAAAGAGGTGCTCGCGCAAATCACGGAACTGGACGCGATTGCCATGCGGGACGTGGACGGCACGCAAGACGACGGAGACCTGTTTGCCGTCGAAGTTCTTTCTGAGACCGAAGTGGATCTCCATTATTCGGCTGTCTCTTGGAATTCCAGCTGGCGCGAGATGTTCCGACGGCAGGCTGATGGCAGGTGGGTCCACCATGGCATCCGCAAACACGCGTAAGTGAGCATCCTAATCGGCGACTGAAATCCTGCGCCTAGGTTCAATCGACATTCAGGCTCGGTCCTGCCCTCATCGCCCACCTTGTGATCACGGGGCGGCTTGAAGGCCGAGGCGGGACCCGTTCCATAATCCCGCTCATCCCCGCGAACGCGGGGGCCCAGTTCTGTCCAGCTTGGCACCGGTGTTTCAGGACAGCTGACGGTTCCCAGCCATCAACAGACGCATCGCCCAAAGCACTGGGTCCCCGCTTTCGCGGGGATGAGCGGCGAACTGAATGTCGATTGAACCTAGTCCAGCACCCCAGTCACGCTCTCTGCGGACGCCAGTTGTAACAGCCCTACCAGCCGCGCCCGCGTCTCACCGTCCGCGATGCCGTCGATGTTGTCCTGGCGCCAGTGGCGCTGGAAGGCGGTGACGGTCGCCTGCGTGGCGTCGTCATACACACCCGTCTGCTCCAGCCCGTAGCCCAGCCGCTTCAGGCCCGCCTGAAGCACGACCACGCCCAGCCCCTCCTCGCCCGGCCCGATGGGCGGTCCAAGCGCCGCCACCCGCTCAATTGCCGGCTCGAACCACAGGCCGTGTCCGGCCTCGGCCAGCCGCTTCCAGGGAAACAGTTCGCCGGGATCTTCCTTGCGGTCAGGTGCCACGTCGGAATGGCCGATGATGCGGTCGTTCGGCACGGTCCAGCGGGTGCGGATATCGGCCACCAGGTCGATCACCGCCTGGACCTGGGCTTCAGGAAAGGCACGATAGCCCCATTCGTGGCCCGGATTGACGATCTCAATGCCGATGGCCGCGTGGTTCAGCTCTTCCTCGCCGCGCCAGTGCGAGATGCCGGCGTGCCAGCACCGCCGCGCCTCGTCGGCCAGACGAAAGATGCGCCCGTCCTCCTCGACCACATAGTGGGCCGAGACGCGCGCCTCAGGATCGCACAGCCGTTCAATGGCGGCCTCGCCGCTTTCCATGCCTGTGTAGTGCAGGATGATCATGTCCGGCAGCGTGCGCCGGGCATCGACGTTGGGCGTCGGCGTGTCGATGAAGGTCAGGGTCATGCCGCGCTCAGCGCGACGGCTGATCGTAGCCGTAGGCGACCCACTGGTCACCGACCTTTCGGGCGTCGATCAAATCGCCCTCGCCCGCACCAACCGGGCTGGAGGCCGTCGACGGCGCCGGTCGTGTCCGACTGCCCGTCAGTCGCGCCAGCTTGACCGCGATCCAGGCGAAAAAGGCCACGATCGCGACGGCTATCCCGGCAAAAAGAGCGAAAAGCGCCCCGATCAGGACAGCAAAACCACCGACGACGACGGCGATAATCCAGCCGAGAAACGCCGCCAGTCCCTGATCGGCGGGTGGCGGGCCAAGTCGGAAGGTGTGAATACGGTTCATCATGATCCTCAGACCGGAAACGCGCAGCACACGCTCCCGGTTGCCTAATGTCGGATCAGTGGTGCGCTTCGTCAATGCGTCAACCTGCGCCGTCAGGTGTGGTGAGGTGGCGTGAGGCTTGCTGGATGTCTAGAAACGGCCACAACACCGGCCCAGGATGGGTCGTCCGTATCGCTGAAAGACGAGTTTCATGTCGCTCTCCCTTGCCCTGGCAATGACGCTTTCCCTGGCCGCCCAGGATGGTCCGATGATCACCGGCCGCACCGCCCCAACGGAATCGGTGAATTCCCTGCGCGAGCGCGAGGCGGTCGCGTATGCCTACCCGCTGCCGCCTGGCGTTCCGGCCGACGACTTCGGTTTCCTGGCCTATTGTGACGGCCTGATCACGGGACATATCCAGCTGGGCGAGACGTTGGGAGAAGGCGCGGACACGGAGCTGCTGCGCCTGGGGCGGCTGGAGCGCCAGGATTTCGAATCCGCGCGCATCGTCGGTGCCGCACGCCTTCCGGCGGCGCAGGTCGCCGCCGCCAATGCCGCCTATGAACGCGCCATGGTCCGCTGGCAGCCCTATCTGAACAATCCCGACACCGACCAGCGTCAGGAAGCGTTCGACCTGTTCTTCGGGCTTCCGGGGCGCTGCGAACACGCCGCCCGCCGTGTCCGGGCCAACATCACCACCGCGCCTCTGACCCTTGAAGACGTTGGCCTGACCCGCCAGGAAGTATTGCCGCCGTCACTGATCGCGGCGGAGGACTCCGGCCAGGTCGAGGCACCGCCGTCCGACCGCTAGGCCCGTCGCGCCAGCGGGTTGAGACGATCAGAACGCTGGCCTTCGCGCGCGCGCCCCCCTAGTCTCCAATGCGACAGGGAGGTCCAAATGAAATCTATTTTCGGCTTTTTGGCCGCGCTGGCGCTTGCCCTGGTTGTCGCCGGCATTGTGGTGCGCCCGCCCGGCCCTGTCTCCGATGAGGCACCCGCCACGGCCTTTTCGGCGGAACGCGCCATGGCCGACGTCCGCGCCATAGGACAGGTTCCCCATCCGACCGGGACCGCCGCCAACCGCCAGGTGCGCGACCTGCTCGTCCAGCGCATGCGCGACCTGGGCCTTCAGGTCTCGATCCAGTCGGCGGAGTCCGTCGAAAATCGCGGACCCGGATTCGCGGCCGGAGGTCATGTCGAAAATCTGATTGGCGTTTGGCCGGGTCTGGATCCCAACGCCCCCGCCGTCGTCCTGATGAGTCACTATGATTCCGCCATCGGATCGCCGGGGGCGGCCGATGACGCCGCCGGCGTCGCCGCCTCGCTGGAAGCCGTCCGTGCCCTCAGGGCAGACGATCCCTCGCTTCAGAGGTCTCTGGTCGTCCTGATTACCGACGGGGAGGAACAGGGTCTTCTAGGAGCCGGGGCGTTCTTTCGACAAAACCCTCTGCCGATGCCCGTGGGCGCCGTCGTCAATCTGGAGGCGCGAGGGGCGGCAGGCCGCGCCGTGATGTTCGAAACGGGCCGTATGAACGGTGCGATGATGGGCCTGTACGCCGATCATGTCCGGCAGCCTTCAGCCACCTCGCTGGCGGCCTTCCTCTATTCGGTTCTGCCCAACGACACCGACTTCAGCCATTCGCGCGACCTGGGCCTGCCCGGATTCAACATCGCCTTCATCGATGATCCGTTCGAATATCATTCGCCGACGTCGACGCCCGACGTTCTGGATCCCGGAACCCTCCAGCACATGGGCGACCAGGCGCTGAGCCTGACGGGGGCCCTGCTGACGGCGCCCGCCCTGCCGGCGGCGCATCCCAACGCCGTTTTCTCGGACATCTTCGGTCTGTTCACGCTCGTCTATCCTGCCTGGGTGGGGTGGATCGTCGTGGCGCTTTCGGGACTGGCTCTCGTGGGCCTCGCGCTTCGCAGCACGCCGCGCGGCGAGACCCTTCGCGTCGCCGCCGTCGGGCTCTTAAGTGGTCTGGTCATCGCCGGTGTCTGCGGCCTGCTGGGCCAGGGGCTGCTGATCCTGACGGGCGCATCTACCGATTTCATCATGAACCGTCCGCTGCTCGGCCGGCTGCAGACTTTTGAGTGGGCGATGTTTGCCATCTCCCTGGGCGGCGTGCTGGTGACCGGACATCTGATGCTACGCAGCCGGCCTGGCCTCTACCGCCCGCATGAGGGGCCGGCTTTGGGCTTGCTGTCGTTCGGCTGGCTGATCGCGCTGGCGCTCCAGATCTGGGCCCCTGAGGCGGCGATCATCGCGGCCTGGCCGACACTGATCGGGTCGCTGGGGCTGCTGGCGGCTCGGCGTTTAGGTGGGTGGAGCTGGCCTGTGGCGATGTTGCTGGGCATCGTCGGCGCGGCCTGGATGCTGTCCGCGAACCATATGATCTTCCTGGGGGTCGGCCCGACGATGCCGGCGGCACCGGCGGCGCTTTCAGCGCTGGTGATCCTGCCGATGACGGCGCTGCTGGTCGACGCGGCTCGCTCCCGCCTCGCCCTGATCGTCGGGGTGACGGCGCTGATGGTAGCGGGTGGACTGGGGGTCTGGCTGCGTGTCGCCCCACAAGCCACCAGCGACCACCCGGCTCCGACGTTGATGCTGTATGTCGACGACCCCGCAACCGACACGGCTCGTCTCGCGTCGCCGGTCGACATGGTGGATCGCTGGACCCGACAGGTGCTCGACGCGCAAAGATCCGACACGACGAATGCGGAGATTCCCGCGCTGGGCACGATGACATGGTCGACCGTCCCGGCCGCGCCGGTCGAGACGACCTCGCCCGAATTCTCGCTCACAATCCTGCCGGACGGTCGTCATGAGATCCGGGTCACCGATCCGGCGGCGCGCGAACTTCGGCTTGAAATCACGACCGAAGGCACCCTGTCGGACATCCGGCTTGCGGGATTGCCCGTCACTCCCCCGGCGAGGGGAGAACCCCTGAGGCTACGGTGGGCAGATGTGTCACGCGGCCTGGTCCTCACCTTGAGCGCCCCGTCTGATACGGTGATCCGCTGGGCCGCCTTCCATGACGGCTGGCCCGAAGACGCACCGCCGCTACCGCCGCGCGGTGCCAGCTTCGTCCCGTTCGGCCCGTCCGACAGCCTGGTCGTGATCGGAAAGGTGCCGCTTACGCCACCTGGCTGAAGGTGGTGGCCTGGGGCTTGCGGACGTACATCGATTTCTGCCCGGCCACCTGGCGGAACGCCAGCTGGGCTTCGGGGACGGACTCCCCTTCCCCGAGGAACAGGAAACCGGCTGGCTCAAGCGCCGCATCCAGCGCCTCGACGACACGGCGGCGCGCCTGAGGCGTCATCTCGGCCAGGACATAACGGCAGAAGATGAGATCAAACCGGCCCGTCTGGCCGACACCGTCCATCAGGTTGGCCTGACCGAAACGCACGCCACTGCGCAACCGGTCTGATACACGCCAGAGGTCTTCGGAGCGTTCGAACCACCGGATAAGCTGACGCGATCTCAGGCCCCGCTGGACCTCGAACTGGGTGTAAACGCCGGACTTCGCCTTCTCGATGGCCTGCGCCGAGAGGTCCAGTGCCTGGATGTCCACCTGAACCCCGGCCTCCATCGCGCACAGGGCCGCCGACCAGGCCTCTTGTCCGGTCGAACAGCCCGCGGAGAGAATGCGGATCGGCCCACTGCGGGCCTGGGCCAGAGCCGGTAGCAGTTTCTCACCCAGCAGGCGGAAGGGCTCACGATCACGGAAGAAGCGGCTATCGCCCGGCAGAATCGCCTCGATGACCTCCCAGGCCAGGGAGGGCCGCGTGTTCGGGTCGATCTGCTCCACGAGGGTGCGGACTGAATCGAGGCCCTCGCGGCGCGCGATCGGCCCCAGTCTGGCCTCCACCGCAGAGGCGCGATCAGGACCGAGGGCATAGCCCGCCTTGTCGGCCATCAGGTCTCGAAGACTGGAAAAATTGGGTCCGTTCGGCATTCAGATCAGGCCCACGTCGGCGAATTTGGAACCCAGGATGTCGCCGTCGAACGGCTTCATCACATATTCGTCTGCCCCGGCGTCCAGGGCGTCGGAGATCTGGCGCGGCTCATTCTCGATCGTGCAGAACAGGACCTTGGGCCGGTCACCGCCTTCGGCCTCTCGCAAGCGCTTGAGAAAGGTCAGCCCGTCCATGACCGGCATGTTCCAATCCACCAGGATGACGTCGGGCATGGTCGCCACACAGAAGGCGAGCGCCTCGGCACCGTCAGCGGCTTCCTCCACGTCAAAGCCCATCCCCTCGACGATGCGTCGGGCGACCTTCCGGATAATCCGGCTATCGTCGATGATGAGGCAGAGCCGCATGATCCCGTTATTCGGGATCGTCGGTTAACGCTTGGTTCGGATCGATGCCTAGATCGGCATGGCGAGCGAAATCTCCACACGATCTTCACTCGCCGTGACGGCGAGGGTGCCGCCCGCCTCGGTAACGGTCGTGTGCAACCAGTACGACTGGATCCACTGGCCGGCCATGCCCTCAGTCAGGGTCGCCCCCGACAGGCCCGTGGCCACCTCATTCTTGAGCCGAACGCGCGGTCCTGTCGCATCAGCCTTTAGGCTCAGCTGATCGCCCTGGCGGACGATTCGCAGTTGCACCGTCCCGCCCGTCGCCAGAGTCCCGCCGGCGATCTGGGCGAGGTTGAGGGCGGCGCGCGCCTGGGGCTTGTTGAAGCGTTCGATCTGACACTGCCAATCCAGCGTCGGGCGAATGTCCAAAAAGGCGCTCTGAGCCAGGACCTCGATCTCTTCCGCCGAAAAGGATTCCGAACTGGTTGCGGCCCCATAGGCGACCCGATCAAAATGGACCATTGCCAGCAGCTTGCGCGCGCTGGTTTCCACCATCGCCATCAGGTCGTCGCGCATCTCGACGTGATCGGGATCCCGCATCATGTCCAGGCCGTTGATGATCGCCCCGGCCGGACTGGCAAAGTCGTGGCACAACTTGGCCGTCAGATTGCTGGCCAGCGACGAGGCGGGCACCGCGTGCGGTGTAGGGTCGGAATCGGTCACGGCGAGAGAGGCGGCAGCTGAGGTCATGGCTGCAAGCTGACCTGATTTGCCGCCTGCCGGAAGCCCCCGGGGCCGTCTGCACGACGGCCCGAACCCGGGCGCTGGCGTCAGCTTGGCCACACTTGGTGCCCTCCGGGCGGCTAGACCTTCGGCACCAACAGGAAATGCTCGACCCGCAGTGCAGCTCGGGCAACCCCTTCGAGCCGCAGCGAATTGTTGCCCAGGCGGATGACGACGCCGTCGGGCGCATCCTCCGCTGCCGCCAGCACAGCGTCGAAATCCACAAACTGGTCGGCAGAGAACACGATCCGATCGGCACTGTCCGCGCCTGTGGCGAAATCCCGGATAACATCGGCACCCCAGCCGCCACTGAAATTGAATCGGTCAGCCCCGCCTCCGCCCGTGAGCACATCGTCGCCGATACCGCCAGTTAAGGTGTCGTCGCCGTCGCCACCGTCCAGGACATCAGCATCAGAGTTCGGCCGGTACCCCGAATCGGTTCCCCCTATGAGCGTGTCGTCGCCGTCACCGCCGCTCAGCACATCGTCATCCTGGCCTCCGACCAGGTAGTCGTTGCCCTCATCGCCGCTCAGCCGGTCGTCGCCGACATCGCCTGAAAGATTGTCGTCCCCCTTACGTCCATCCAGCTGGTTGGGCTCCAGATTGCCGATCAGGATGTCGCCGAAGTCTGATCCGGCCGCATTCTCGACACGCAGGATCAGATCCCCTGCCGCGTCACCGCCGCTTCCAATACCGTCCAGTATCGCGCGCACGCCGGCGGGCGATTGAGCGTAGTCGACGGTGTCGATGCCGGAGCCGCCGAGCAAGATGTCGGCCGAGCCCCCACCGCCGATCAGCACGTCGTCACCGTCGCCTCCATCCAGTCGATTGGTGGCTTGATTGCCGATCAGGATGTCGTCGCCCGAGCCCCCGATCGCTCGTTCGATCAGCGAGCGCTCATCCCCCTCGTAGAGCAGCGCGTTGTAGACGTTGCCGCTGGCCCGGCGCTCGATGGTGCGTCGCGCCTCGGTCTCCGTCGCCTGGAAAACCTCGGTCCCCAGCACCGCGAGCTGATCGGTGGACAGTACACTGGCCTCTCCGGGCCTGAGATTGATCGTGACCGAGTTCGTATAGTTGGACAGGTCGTAGGTATCCTCGCCACCGCCGTCCCAGATCGTCATGAATACGCGATTGCCCGCAGGTGCCCCCTGGCCCTTGCCGTCGATGAACATCTCGCCGGTGGTGGGACTCCAACTGTAGCGATTGGCCCCGGCCCGGGTCTGAAAATTGGGACCGTAAAGGAATTGCAGCGCCTGGATGTCCAGCATCATGAAGGTCTGCGGATAGCTTGCTCCCTCGATCGTGTAGCTATTCGTGCCGCTGCCCACATAGCTGCGGTAGGTCATGACGGTGTATTCGGGTGAATCCATCTGCGAATTCAGGATCGTCCCCGAATATTTGAAATCCTCATGGGCGTGCGCCAGGCCCAGCGCATGGCCGGCCTCATGGTGCACCAGCGTCCAGGTGTAGTTACCTGGCACCGGCGGAGCGTAGGCGTCGGTCGTGGCCTTGTTGAGAAAGACGTCGCCGCCGGCTCCGTCCATGTCCGGGTTGTATCCCCAGCCGTTCGTAGCTTCCGACGAATAGCCGAAGCGCATATCCCCGGCGGCCGGGTCGGCCTCGGACAGTGTCAGCCCGATCAGTTCCTCGACCGACCCAAATCGCCTTTGCGCGGGATCGCCCTCAAGGGTGCTACCAACCAGGGTCTGGCGCACGGCGTCCCGATAGCTGAGGGACAGGGGTTCAAAGCCCTCTAGAAATCGCGCGCCGCGCTTATCGGCCGTATTGCCGTAGTCCGAATACTGATCCACCGATGTCGGGAAGGAAAAGCTGACGGAACGGCCCGGCCAGCGACGCCCCCAGACGACCGCATTGATGTTCGAATCCGGTGCGTCCGGCACCGAAAAATCCTCGGACTTGAACGGTGCGGCGGTCGCCGGCGCTGGGGGCACGCCCTCTTCGCCCGCCGTCGGCGCCGGCGGCTCGTCCGGAGCGTCTGCAGACATTCTTCCCCTCCCTAGCACCATCGCGTCGCTCGACTATCGACGGGATTCGCGAGTTTGCCTACACGGGAGGCGGCTTTCTCTACCGCGCGAATTTCTGGAACTTGATCCGGTGCGGGATCAGGGCGTCGGTGCCCAGGCGGCGCTTCTTGTCCTCTTCATAGGCTTCGAAGTTGCCTTCGAACCATTCGACATGGCTGTCGCCCTCAAAGGCCAGGATGTGCGTCGCCAGACGGTCCAGGAACCAGCGGTCGTGGCTGATGACCACGGCGCAACCGGCGAACTCTTCCAGCGCCTCTTCCAGGTTCTGGAGCGTCTCGATGTCCAGGTCGTTGGTCGGTTCGTCCAGCAGGATCAGATTGCCGCCCGTCGCCAGCGTCTTGGCCAGGTGCACGCGGTTGCGCTCACCGCCGGAGAGCAGGCCGACCTTCTTCTGCTGGTCGCCGCCCTTGAAGTTGAAGCTGCCGACATAGGCGCGTGAGTTGATCTCGCGCTTGCCGACCATCATCACATCGGTGCCGCCCGAGATCGCCTGCCAGACATTCTCGTCGGCCTTCAGGTCGTCGCGGCTCTGATCGACATAGGCCAGTTTGACGGTCTCGCCGACCTTCAGGGTGCCGGCGTCCGGCTGTTCCTGGCCCGTGATCAGGCGGAACAGCGTCGACTTGCCCGCGCCGTTCGGCCCGATGACGCCGACGATGCCGTTGGGCGGCAGCTTGAACGACAGATCCTTGAACAACAGCTTGTCGCCGTAGGACTTCTCCAGCCCGTTGACCTCCAGCACCACATTGCCCAGGCGCGGCCCCGGCGGGATCTGGATGACGGCGTGGGTCTGGGCCCCGCGCTGGTTTTCCTGTTCCTCGACCATCCGCTCATAGGCGGCCAGGCGGGCCTTGGACTTGGCCTGACGGGCCTTGGCGCCCGAACGCACCCATTCCAGTTCGCGGGTCAGGGCGCGCTGGCGGGCTTCGGATTCGGATTGCTCCTGGACGACGCGCTTCTGCTTGGCCTCCAGCCAGGACGAATAGTTGCCCTCGTGCGGGTGGCCCTTGCCGCGGTCCAGCTCCAGCGTCCACTTGGTCACCTGATCCAGGAAGTAGCGGTCGTGGGTGACCAGGATCACACAGCCGGGGAACGCCTCCAGGTGATGCTGAAGCCAGGCCACGCTCTCGGCGTCCAGGTGGTTGGTCGGCTCGTCCAGCAGCAGCATATCAGGCTTGGACAGCAGCAGCCGGGCCAGGGCCACGCGGCGCTTCTCACCGCCCGACAACTTGGTCACGCCGGAATCGTCCGGCGGACAACGCAGAGCGTCCATGGCCATTTCGATGCGGCTGTCGATGTCCCAGACATCAGCGGCGTCGATCTTCTCCTGGAGGGCGGTCATCTCCTCCATCAGCTCGTCGGTGTAGTTCTCACCCAGCTCGGCGGCGACGGCGTTGAAGCGGTTCAGCCACTGTTTTTCCTCGCACCAGGCCTCGACGTTTTCGCGTACGGTCAGGGCGTCATCCAGATGCGGCTCCTGCTCCAGATAGCCGCGCTTGACCCCGTCGGCGGCGCGCGCCTCGCCCGAGAATTCGGCGTCGATCCCGGCCATGATCTTGAGCAGCGTCGACTTGCCCGAGCCGTTGACGCCGACCACGCCGATCTTGGCGTCCGGGTAGAACGACAGCCAGATGTTCTCGAACACCTTCTTGCCGCCGGGATAGGCCTTGGTCAGGCCCTGCATCTGAAAAATATATTGCGCGGCCATCGGCGGGCGTCCTGTCGGTCTGGATATGCGGGGAGGTCGGCGGCGGATGTAGCGATTGCGGGGGCGAAGGGCAATGCGACGGCTGGACGAAGGGCAAATCGTACGGCTGGACGAACCTTGGTCTTTTGTTAGTGTGTCGGAGCGAGGAGGGCTTAGGACTGACACACCCGCTGCTGGACAAGACCGTTCTGGACAAGGTGGTCAGCCTGGCGCTGGGTTGCTGTGTCACAGGCGGTCTGCTGGCCGGCGGACCCATCGTCTCGGCGGGCCTGTCACTTGGCGCGGTGCTGAGCGCCATCGGCCTACAGACGCTCTTCAAGGACAAGCCCGAGTGCGAGAAGGCCCTGAAACAAGTCAGGGACCAGCTCGGCAAGGAACTGGTCAGCGCAGGAGAAGTCCTGGAGGCTGACGTGAAGGCTGCGCTGAAAGCTTTCGATGTCGCTCTGGTACCGGGCGAGGTGTTCACCCAAGAGGCCCTGCGCGAGGCCGTGTCCGTTCAAGCTTGTGTCGTTCCGGCCCTGACGAACCATGTCCTCGCCGACATGGCCCGCCGCGACGCCCGCTTCGCGCCGGCAGCGGGTATGGCGCGCGATCTGGCCGAAAACATCCTGACGACGGCCTTCGCGCGTGGCGTGGAGGCCTGCCCCCCGTTTAAGGATCGCGCGAACCTAGTCCTGGCCGAGGTGACGCTTGAGCAGGTGCGGGCCTTATCGGAGCACATGGCTCGTGGCTTCGACGCGGCGGCGGCCGACCGGCAGGCGAAGCACGAAGAGGTCAGGGCGCTTCTGAATGGCACATCGCCGGCTGACCGGCAGATCAAGCGCGCCCAGGAGTTGATGGACGAGGGTAGAGGCGACGAAGCGCGAAAGCTGATGCTGGAAGCATTGAGTGCAGCTCGGCTTGAAAAGAACGAAGAACAGGAAGCGGAAGCGCTGATCGCCCTAGTGCTCGCCTCGTCTCCCCGGCGCGGTATTGGAGACCGTGAACGTCATTTTCGCGAGCTTGAGAAGAAAGAGGGGCACCTAAAGACGCCGGCTCTTAGAGCTCTTTTCCACCGTGCGCGGGCGGCGTTTCGCTTAGATGAGGGTGACCAGGAAGGCGCGGCTCGTGCATTTGAGGAGGCTTTGGACGCATGCGCGAGCGCACCTGACGATGAAAAGCAAAACCATGGAATTCAGGCATGCGTTACACGAGCCGACTACATCCACCTCCTGTGCTCGCTGAAAAGACTGAAAGAAGCGCAAGCGATGCTGATTTCGTGCGAGGAATACGCACGTGAAAATACGGGGTTGGAAGGCGGCGCGTTGCTGCAGGTTGCTCTTGAGGCTGGCATTCATCTCTCACTGGAATGCGGGGACCAGCAAGGCGCGATAGATCGAATTTCCGAGCTTGAGGCCTCCGCCACGAGCGCACGCCTCGCGGATCGGGTCGGCGGCGATCTACTCAACGTGGCCAACCAAAGCTCGCATCGCGATGCGCACGAAGCCGCACTCGCCGCAGCTCAGGCGGCAATTCGGCTTGGAAGACGCGCCCAAGACCGGGAAGGCCCGAGTTTTCTGGTTGGTGCCTTTTACACCGAGGCGATGGTGTTGATGCGTGCGGGGAACGATGCCCTCGCTCTGACCAAGGCAGAGGCAATTCTTGACTTCTGCAACAACCCTAATGACGCCGCCATCAAACAGGCGACCCATCACCTGATCGCCGAGATCAAGCGCCTGTCGGGCGACCCGGAGACAGCCGTCGAGCTAGCCCGGATCGCTCTGCGGGAGGCGACCGGCGGCGTAGAAGAGATCGCCTTCGCTAAGCTCGCTTTGGCTCGGGCGCTCACCGATAACGGCCAGACCGAAGAGGCGCTCAAGCACGCGCGTGAAGGGTGGCAAGTTATCGAAGGTAGTGGGCTCCCCGCCCAAGCGTCGGTTGATTTTCTCTCTCACATCGCAACCTACGCCTCTCAGTTGGGCTTCGATCAACAGACCCAAGAGGCGCTCGCGGCGCTGAACCGAATACCGCCCAAGTCGGATGAACTAGCTGAGGACATAGTCCGCGTCCGACTTCGGGCCGAAATGATCACGAAGATGCGCGGCCGCATCATCGACGTTCTGGAGGGAGATGGCTGCCTCCAGGACGATCCGGCAAAGACATGCCCAACGGTCCAGGAAGGCAACGCCGCCATACTGCGCCCGCTGCTGAACTGGTGGGATGACGTGGTTGATGCGGACCCAGCCTGCGTCACAGGCGCCTACGAATTCTGGGGTCGCGGAAATTTCGTCCGTGTTTTGGAGAATCTTCGACGCTTTCCTCGCGCGCTGAACATTACCCTTGAGGTGCGAACCCTTCAGGACGTTAAACGAGCGATCCGAATGTGGAGCATGTATGCAGACGTGCTCATCCTAATTTGGAAGGGACCCACAGAAAGCGCGTGGGAGCGAATACTTGTTCCGGAACGTTGCTTCGCTGTCGGCGGTGCTGGCTACATTATCTTCTTGGGCACCAAACTTAAAAAGGAAGGTACGGGGTCGCCGTGGTTCCTCGCGCTTGGCCAAGGATCCACTCTACCAGCCGAAGTTGCCGTGTTTCTTGCTACTGAAGCGCGTCGGTTTGTCGAGTCCGGTAGGCTTGTCGTTGTACCAGCGGGCGGGGCGGCGTGTGTGAGTCCGGGGCATGGAATTTTCGAGCAGCTAGTCGCTCAAGCGGCGAACGCTGTGCCAGGCATCAGGTCGCGCGCGAAACTCACCGCCCCTATTGGCGTCATTCCACACTCGCCGGATATCCCGCTGCCTGTTCTGGCGGATCTCGTCGATTCCGAAGCAGACAGACTGCGGAAGCTGAGGCTCCTACTGGCAAATCGGGCGCGGGCGGATGGCGATTTGACGCTCGATGCACGGGCGCTGTCGTTGGAGATCGACGATGCGCTTGCCGAAATGACTGACATCAGCATGCGGCTATTTGCTCAGCGCGGACTGACCGGTGAAAGTGAGCCTCTGGGTACAGCAAACGCGCATTTCAAAGTGGATAGAAGCCAGTTGTCCGACGTTGGTGCATCGACACCGTTTGCCCCGCTATTCGTGTTGAAAACACTGGGCTACGGCTGGCAGGTGGGTCTGCCTGATCAGATCGGCGTGGATCGCCGCTACGAGCCGCAGAACGGTGACGCCATCGGCAGTTGGCTTTCGCCGGCTGAAGCGGGCTGGGTAGTGCCTACTGTAAGAAAGAATGGGTGATACTGCCAACGGCGCGGCCGAACGCGCTGGACCTAGCGGTGGAAGCCGATAGGGCCGCGCTGCGGGTCCGCACCGAAACCACCATGCCCGCCCAATGGGCCATAACGACCGCCAACCTGTGTACTTCCCAGGGCTCCCGGGCAGTGATCACATAGGAGTCCGCTGAGGTTGCGCGGCCGCCGACGAGATGATGCGCGTCATCGCCGTTCTCGAAGGCATGTCGGCGGACGCCTACCTGGATCAGGCAAAGGCGATGCGCGCAGGCATGATCGCCCTTTGCCGCGAGTTAGGCGGAAGCTACGCGGACTGATCCCTATTCCGCCGCGGTCGTCTCGGCCGTCTCCTCGCGCCGACCTTCCCCGCCCGGCATTCGCGCGGCGAGCCAGCGGCACAGCACATAGAAGAGCGGCGTAAAGACCAGCCCGAAGATGGTCACGCCCAGCATCCCGGACACCACCGAGGTGCCCAGTGACTGACGCATTTCGGCGCCAGGACCGGTCGCCAGCATCATCGGCATCACGCCGAAGATGAAGGCGAAGGAGGTCATCAGGATGGGGCGCAGACGGGTCTTGGCCGCCACCACCGCCGCCTCGAAGCGGTCCATGCCGTGCTCCTCGGCCTGTTTGGCGAATTCCACGATCAGGATGGCGTTCTTGGCCGCCAGAGCGATCAGGACGACCAGGCCGATCTGGACCAGGATGTTGTTGTCCAAGCCTCTCAGATTGACCCCGATCATGGCCGCCAACAGACACATCGGCACGATCAACACCACCGCCAGCGGCAGGGTGAAGGCCTCATACTGGGCCGCCAGCACCAGGAAGACGAAGCCGACCGCCATCATGAACACGATGGTCGCGCCGCCGGCAGCCGCCTTTTCCTGCAGGGCCAGCCCGGTCCATTCGTAGGAGAAGCCGGGCGTCAGGGTCTGTTCCGCCATCGCCTCCATGAACTGGAGCGACTGACCTGATGACACGCCCGGCGCCGCCGAACCCTGCAGCTCGGCTGCCGGCGACAGATTGTAGCGGACAACCCGCGCCGGGCCGGAATCGTTTGACAGGGTCGCCACCGATCCGATCGGCACCATCTCGCCCGACGCCGAGCGCGTCCTCAGATTGGCGATGTCGGCGATGTCGTCACGCGCCGCCGGTTCAGCCTGGGCCGTCACCCGGAAGGTCCGACCCAGGAAGTTGAAGTCATTGATGTAGGACGAGCCCAGATAGACGCCCATGGTCGAGAAGACATCAGCCGGCTGAACGCCCATCATCAGGGCGCGGTCGCGGTTGACGTCGGCGGTGATCCGCGGCGAGCCGGTGTTGTAGGTCGAGAACACCTGCTGGACCTCGTCCGGCGCCTGGGCCGCCGCCCCCATCATGGCGAAGGTGGCCCCTTCCAGCGCGCGATAGCCGGCACCGGAGGTGTCCTGGATCATCATCTGGAAGCCGTTGCCGTTGCCCAGACCCTGAACCGCCGGCGGCGCGATGACGAACACCTGCGCCCCCTGAATGCCCTGGGTAGCCCCGGTGATCGCTCCGGCCAGAGCCGCGGCCGACTGCTCGCGCGTACGCTCGCTGTGGGGGTCCAGCCGGATGAAGGCGGTACCGGCATTCGAGCCGAACGAGAAGCTGGTGCCATCCAGGCCCGCGAAGGCCACCGCGCCCTCGACGCCATCAGTGTCGCGGATGATGTTGACCGCCTCGGTCATGATCGCATCGGTGCGTTCCAGCGCCGCGCCGGGTGGCAACTGGACCACACCGATCAGGAAGCCCTGATCCTGATCCGGGATGAAGCCAGACGGCGTCGCCATCAACCGCCAGCCGGTCAGACCCAGCAGGCCGGCATAGATGATCAACATCACCGCGCTCATGCGAATGGCCCTGGCCGTGAACCGGCCGTAGCGATCCGACAGCCAGTCGAAGCCCTCGTTGAACTTGCGCCCGGCCCAGCCGCCGTACCAGGCGATCGTGCCGAGTATGCCTTTGCGACGCTCAGCGTGTTCGTCGTGGGCCTTGTGCGGCTTGAGCAGCAGCGCCGCCATCGCCGGCGACAGGGTCAGAGACACGAACAGCGAGATCACCGAGGCCGTGGCGATGACCACCGCGAACTGCTGATAGAAGATGCCCGGAATACCCGGCACGAACATGGTCGGCACGAACACCGACACCAGCACCAAGCCGATGGCGATCAGGGCACCGGAGACCTCCTGCATCGAGCGATAGGCCGCCTCCTTGGGACTGAGCCCCTCGCGAATGTAGCGTTCGACGTTCTCGACCACGACGATGGCGTCATCGACGACGATACCGACCGCTAGAACCAGGGCGAACAGGCCGAGCGAATTGATCGAATAGCCGAGCGCCAGCTGCACCGCGAAGGTGCCGACCAGGGCGATCGGAATGGCCACGATCGGGATCAGCGCCGCCCGCCAGGTCTGCAAGAAAACCAGCACAACAAGCACGACGAGGATCACGGCCTCGACCAGGGTGTGCTCGACGGCCTCCACCGATGCGGCCACGAACTCAGTCGGGTTGTAGGCGGCCTCGAGCTGCATTCCAGGCGGCATCTGGCTGCGCACGGCATCCATTTCGGCCTCGACCCGCTCGGCGGTCCCCAGGGCGTTGGCGCCCGGCTGTTGGACGACGGCGATGCCGACGCCACGCTCACCGTCGAAATAGCCGCGAATACCGTAGTCCTGAGCGCCCAGCTCGACCCGCGCAACATCGCGCACGCGCGTCACACGCCCTTCGGCGTCGGTCTTGATGACGACATCCGCGAACTGGTCAGGATCAGTCAGACGGCCCTGAACCTGGACCGGCAACTGGAAAGCGGCAGCGTTGGTGTCGAATGGCGGCTGGCCGATTGACCCGGCGGCGGCCTGGACGTTCTGGGCGCGCAGGGCCGCAACGATGTCCGGCCCGGTTAGGCCTCGGGCGGCGGCCCGGTCCGGGTCGATCCAGATCCGCATCGAATAGTTGCCGCCGCCGAAGATCATCACGTCGCCGACGCCCTCCAGGCGCAGCAATCGGTCCCTCAGCGTCGACTGAGCGTAGTTGCCCAGATAGTCGGTGTCATAGGCCCCGTCCGGCGAGGTCAGGCCCATGATCATCAGGAAGCCGGACTCCTGCTTGTTCACGGTCACGCCGATCTGGCGCACCTGTTCAGGCAGGCGCGGCTCGGCCAGGGCCACGCGGTTCTGGACCAGCACCTGGGCTGCATCCAGATCGGTCCCGGGGTTGAAGGTGACGGTGATCGACACCGTACCGTCCGAGGTCGAGGACGAGGAGATGTAGAGCATCCCCTCAACGCCGTTGACCTCTTGTTCGATCGGTGCAGCCACGGTCTCGGCTACAGTCTCGGCCGAGGCCCCCGGATAGGCGGTCCTGATGCTGATGGTCGGCGGCGCGATCTCAGGATATTGCGCCAGCGGCAATAGTGGCATGGCGAACAGGCCGATGACCGTGATGAACACCGACAGGACGGCCGCAAAGATCGGCCGATCAATGAAGAAGCGCGAGATGTTCATCGGCCTAGCCCGCGATCGAGAAGGTGGCGCTGGAGGCCGGGGCCGGAGCCGCCGTCACCGCACCGCCGCCCTGGGCCTGGACTCGTTGTATGCGTCCATTGGTCGGCGTCACCGGCTGACCCGGCTGCATGATGCGCTGGATGCCCTCAATGACGACCCGATCATTCGCCTGAAGACCCGAGCGGATGACACGCAGGCCATCGACCAGCGGTCCCAACTCAACGGGCCGCGCCTCAGTCGCGCCCTCGGCACCGACGACATAGACGATACGCCGGGCCTGGTCAGTGACGATGGCGCTGTCAGGCACCAGCATGGCCTGATAGGGCGCTGCGCCCGCAAGCTGGACCTGGCCGTACATACCGGGGCGCAGGAAGCCGTCGCTGTTCTGGATCACGCCGCGCAACCGCACAACGCCTGATGCCGTGTCGACGGCGTTGTCGCTGAAGTCCAGATAGCCGACGTGCCGGAACCCGGTCTCGTCCTGAAGTCGGACCCGAATGGGCGCCCGGTCATTGCGAGACGAACGCTGGTAACGCAGCAGGATCGATTCCGACGCTTCAAACGCGAAATGGATCGGCGAGGTCGAGACGATGGTAGTGAGGATATCGGCCGCCGAGGAGCCGCCGGCAACCAGATTGCCGGGGTCGGCGCGGCGATCAGAGACCCGGCCCGAGATCGGCGCGGTGACGCGCGTGAATTCCAGCCCCAGACGCGCTTCACGCAGCGCCGAACTGGCGGCGGCCAGCCCCGCTTCGGCGGTTTGTAGATTGGCTTGACGAAGATCGACCGCCGATTGCGACAGGAAGCCCTGTCCGAACAGGGTCTCGGAGCGTTCGAACTCCGTCGAGGCGAGGTTCACCTGGGCCTGGGCCTGGGCCACCTGGGCCTGAGCGGCGGCGACCGCCGCCTGGGCCTGGCGCGGGTCGAGGGTGAACAGCAGCTGCCCCTGACGGACATAGTCCCCGTCCCGGAAATGCACCGCCTGGATGTAACCACCGACCCGCGCGCGAACCTCGACGGTCTGCGGAGCTTCGAACCGGCCCGGGAACTCATCCCAGTCCATGACTTCGCCGACCAGCGGCTGGGCCACCGTCACCGCGGGCGGCGGCGGGGCGGCCTGCTCCGCTCCGGAACTACAGCCAGCCAGCGTCGCGACGACCAGGACGAGGTGGGCGAGGAAGATAGGTCCGCGCATTGCGGCTCTCCGGCATCTGGGAGTGATGGCTAATGACCGCCCCGCTCTGGGTCGGTTCGCTCGACCCGTGAGATGGACCAGTCGATGTATGTTGTCAACGAGTGTTGACATGTCTAAGATCACGATAGTCATATCCTGGAGAGGACAGTGGATTGTGATACGCGAACCCGACCTCGTGATGCCGCCGCGACCCAGGAATCGATTCTGGCTGCGGCCCGAGACCACTTTGCCAAACACAGTTATCAGGATGTGAGCTTGCGCGCTATCGCGCATGGGGCTGGCATCGATGTCGCGCTTGTCAGCCGTTATTTCGGGTCCAAGGAAGAGCTGTTCTCAGCTGCCCTCGACAGTTGCACGGTGGGGCCAGATCTGTTCTCCGAACCACGCGACACCTTTGGTCGACGCATGGCGGACCAGATCATCTTCGAACCCAAGAGCGGCGAAAAGCTCAAGGGCACCCAGATCATGTTGAACTCCATCGGCTCGGCCAAGGCCGCCGAAATTGTTCAAAGCTCGGCCCATAACCGGTTCTTTGGGCCCTTTGCCGCTTGGCTCGGCGGACCAGACGCCCGCATTCGCACGCGCGTCATGGCCGGCCTGATGCTGGGCATGGCGGTCAGTCGGGAACTGGTCGGGGACTATGGCATGAGTGAAGCCGACGCGATCGGCCTGCGTGACCGGCTCGCCGAGATCATCCAGTCTGTCGTCGGCCATATCGACGCCTGAAGCTCGCATTGCCGCCGTTAACGCCAGGGCCTATCCACCACGCCATGCCCGGAGCCACCGCCCTCGACGACCTGTCCGAGACATTCGACCTTCTGGGCGACTGGGAAGAGCGGTATCGCTATGTCATCGAGCTGGGCCAGGCGCTCGCGCCGTTGACGGACGAGGAGCGTAACCCTGGCACCAAGGTTTCGGGCTGTGCCAGCCAGGTCTGGCTGGTCGCGGATCCGGTGACGGACGGCACCCTGCATTGGCGCGGCGATTCCGATGCGCACATCGTGCGGGGCCTGATCGCCATCGTGCTGGACCTCTACAACGGCCTGACGCCGCAAGCGGCGCGCGACTTCGACGCCAGGGGCGCGATCACGCGGCTGGGTCTGTCCGAGGCCCTGTCCAGCCAGCGCGCCAACGGCCTGGCCTCCATGATCACCCGTCTGCGGGCCGACGCAGCTCAGTCCATCCGGTAGTGGTGCATCAGCCGTTCCAGCGCCAGCTTCAGCCGAACCTTTCCCGTCCGCGACGGAAGTCCCAGTGAACGCTCAGCCGCCTGCAAGGCGCTTCCGTGCAGACAGACCTCGACCAACACCTCACTGAGTCCCGGCCCCACGTCTCTCAACGCGTGGCGGACCCGTCGGTAGGCGGCACTGGCCGGCGGCAGTGGACCGGGACCGCGCGGCCCCCGACCACGAGGGATCGCCGTCCACTCCATCGTCAGCCTCCCCCCGGCCCCCGCCTTTTCAAAATCGTCGCGCAGGCGTTCAGCCGCCGCGACCTGCGTGGGGTCCAGAAAGGCGCGTCCATCCGCGCCCTTGCGCCGAGCCAACCAGGCGATGGGACTCTCGCCCCGGTTCACCGTCAGGGTCGTGCGTCGACCATCGGGGGTGAGCCTCGCTTCGCGGGCCAACAGGCGGCTGGGTCCGGCGGCCTCGTCGCGCCCGGCCAGCACCCAGCCGCCCTCCGCCCTCGCCAGCAGCCCCGGCTCGCGTTGAAGTGCCTGGACCGCTTCGGTGGCCAGACGCAAGGCGGGACGTCGGCGGCGATCTGCACTGGGCCGCACCAGCCAGCTTTCATCCAGCCGGTCCAGCCAGGCCCCCGGCTGCGACAGCAGGGACCGGGCCCGGGCCTCAACGCTCATACGCGCGGCTCCCGCTGCCAGCCCGGCGCGCACGGCGACACCCTCAGACAAGCCTCAAGCCGGTCCAGCATATCGTCCAGGCCCTGGTCGTCGCGACGATCTTCGACCTGGCGACAGGCATGACCGGCGGTCGTCCGGTCACGACCAAAGGCCGCGCCGACACGCTCCAGCGGCCATTGGAAGACGATGTAGGTCAGATACATGGCGATCTGACGCGCGTGGACGGCTGCACGCCCGCGATGATCCGCATTCAGCATTTCACGCCGCGGCGTCGCGGTCGCCAGGGCCACCATCTCGACCACCAGGACCGCGATCCCCTCGTCCGTCCCGATCCGCGCCCGTTCCTCGTCGTCTTTCACTCGCATCACCGCTTCCTCGTCCTGCCGCCCGTTCACAGCCTGGCACCATCTTCGGGCGGCGCGCGCGATAGAGGATTAAATTCCTATTCCATAATGCCAAGCCCTTGTGGCGTCAGGATCGGTCGCATCGAAATAGGGGGACGACGGGCATGAAAAAGGGGCACTCGTGAGAGTGCCCCTGCCCCAGACCCTTCAGGTCAGATGATGTCAGCGGCGACGCGCCGGCTTGCGACCACCCTGGCCCAGGCCCATCTGCTTGGCCAGTTCCGAACGGGCCTTGGCATAGTTCGGCGCGACCATCGGATAGTCCCGCGGCAAGCCCCACTTGCTGCGGTATTCATCCGGGCTCATGTCGTATTTCGTGCGCAGGTGGCGCTTCAGTGACTTGAACTTGCGGCCGTCTTCCAGACAAATCAGATAGTCAGGCGTGATCGACTTCTTCACCGAAACCGCCGGCTCTTGCGGCTCAACCGGCGCAACCGTCTCACCCGAAGCCACTTCGGCCAGTGCGCGGTGGACATTCTGGATCAGGCTCGGCAGTTCCGCCGCGCCGATCGAGTTGTTTCCGACGTAAGCGGACACAATGTCGGTGGTCATTTCGATGATTTCAGACTGATCTTCCATTCGCGCGCATTCCTTATCGATGGCGTTTCGCAAGACACCAGTACGCTTGCGTCGCGCGTAGGCTCTAGAGATGTTCGATTCAAATGACAAGAGAAGCGCTCGTCAGCGCCTCAGTTAGTCTCGACGGCTAAAATCGCTAGATAGCGCCAACATGGCCGCACGTTGAGGGACAGAGTATTCGTCGACCGCTTGTTCATCGCCATCGCGGATTGCGCGCATGAGTTGGGGGGTTATTGCCGAAGACAACGCCCAGTTCCAATATCGGAGCACGGTCTGCGCACGATCGACCGCGATCATGTCATAGGTGATCAAGATTTCCGCCAGTCTTGGGTCTGTCTGACCGTCAGAATCTACCTCAGGGCGTCTCATCCCGCGCCACAGCTGGCGTACACATTCTTTCGGCAGGCCCGTCGCCTTGCAAAGCACCGCGAGCGGCTCCCCGCCGGGGTCGGTGAAAATTTTGGCCCCCGTCATCGGCTTGATTCCAGCGAGGAAGCTAATTTCTGAGGCCAGCTCGCGCGTCAGGCCGCCGGAGGCGACCTCTACGGCATGGTCCAGGCTGTCGTACGGACTTTTTTCGACCGCGGCACGATTACGCTGGCGACGCTCGATGAACTGAAGCGCCTTTCGGGCCAGCGGGTCGCGCCATCCCTCGGCGGCCGCCATGGCGAAGACGTCGTCGACGACTTCCTGGAGAACCTCACGCGAGACGGCAAAGCGCGACAGGATCGTGCGACGCTGTTCGGTCGAGCACCACCAGAACATCACATAGGCACTCGACGGTCTCATCTCGGCCCGCTTGAGCAGGGGGTCGATGAGACGGGCGGACTGGCGGCTCGCCGCAACAAGCTCCTCGATCGCGGTTTGTGAAAGCTGGGCGTCCTTGTTGTGGAGCACCCGGTCCAGAACCGTCGGCTCCAGATGGGAGACGAGCGCCTCGGTGATGGCTTCGGAAAGATGCCGGCGCCCGGCCATGGCCAGACGTTGCGACATTTCGGCGTCGTGAGCGCAAGCGATCAGATCGGCGTCGGAAAAGGCCTTGCACTCTTCCAGCAACAGCTCCGCCGCCCCGGAATTGTCACGCAAAAGCAACCGCGTGATGCTGTCGGGGATTTCGGTCAGAGCCACGAGGCGGCGAGCGACCGTCAGACGTTCGGACGGTTCGGCCTCCCTCAGCATTTCCACCAGCAAATCGCCGACGACCGCCCGTTCGAAGGCGTTGATCCGGCTTCCCGGCAAACTGACGACATCGGCCAGCCGCTTGAGCATCGCGCGGCGCGCGCGCGAGACGACAGGCGAGGAGTCCTCGACCGTTGTCGATGGTTTTTCCGCCGGGTCGCTCATCCCGGCATGTTTGATCCGCTTCGGTTAACGGCTCGTGGATGATCCCCGACCGCACCCATGGGTCAGAACCGCAGGATTGGGATCGGGTATGTCCGTGCGCCGGCTAGGGTGCGCAATGGGCGACGGTCACAATCCTTCGAACAGGGCCGTCGACAGATAGCGCTCGGCGAAGCTGGGGATGATGGCCACGATCGTCTTGCCGGCATTCTCCTCAAGCGCCGCCTGACGGAAGGCGGCGGTCAGGGCCGCCCCGGAGGAAATCCCGACAGGAATGCCCTCCAGCCTCGCAGCCCGGCGAGCCATGTCGAACGCCTCGTCATTGGTGACGACTTCAATGCCGTCAATCATTGATCGGTCCAGGATGGCCGGGGCGAATCCGGCCCCGATGCCCTGGATTTTGTGCGGCCCTGGCGCGCCGCCCGAAAGCACCGGGGAATCGGCCGGCTCTACCGCGATCATGCGGACCGAAGGCTTGCGCGCCTTCAACACCTGGCCGACCCCGGTCAGGGTGCCGCCGGTGCCGACCCCGGAAATCACCATGTCGACCGCACCGTCGGTGTCGGCCCATATCTCTTCTGCCGTCGTCCGGCGGTGGATTTCCGGATTGGCCGGATTTTCGAACTGGCTCGGACTGATGCTTCCCGGCGTGCGAGCCAACAGCTCCTCGGCGGTCGCAATGGCCCCCTTCATGCCCTTCTCGGCGGGAGTCAGCACAAGCTCGGCCCCAAGCAGGGCGAGCATCTTGCGACGCTCCACCGACATGGATTCCGGCATGACGAGGATCAGCTTGATCCCCTTAGCAGCGGCCACGAAGGCCAGGGCGATCCCCGTATTGCCGCTGGTGGGCTCGATCAGCACCGTCTCGGGTGTCAGACGCCCGGCCTGCTCCAGCGCCTCGACCATGGCCACGCCGATGCGGTCCTTGACCGAGCCGATCGGGTTGAAGAACTCCAGCTTGGCCAGCACCCTTGCCTTGGGCTTCAGCTCCGCGGTCAGCCTCGGCAAGGCCACCAGCGGGGTATCGCCGATCGTCTCGATGATCGACGGATAAACCTTTCCGCGTCCGGCCTTGAGATGGCGGCTGGCGTCGTAGGCGGCTTCGGACATGGCTCAGACTCCCTTGCTCAGGGCCCAAAATAGTCTTCAGCCCGCGCGCCGCAACGTCACAATCGCACGCAGGCCATGGCCGGGGCGCGGATCGACCTCGAATGTCCCACCCATGGCCTCCGCCAACAACCGCACGAGCGGCCACCCCAACCCCGCACCGTCATGCGAGCGGCTGAGTCCGGCGTCGCCCTGTTCGAACGGGCGCATCAGCCGGTCCAGTTCCTTTGCGTCCACACCGTCGCCGCAATCGCTGATTTCCAGTCGCACGACGGCCCCCTCGCAGCGCAATCTCACCTCGACCGCGCCGCCCGGCGGTGACCAGGTCACGGCGTTGCGCAAGAGATTGAAGACCGCGTTGACCAGACCTCTTGCGTCACCGAGCACTCGCATCGGCGGATCCGGCGGGGTGAAGGACAGGGACACCTGCCGTTCGTGGGCTTCGGCGACGACCTTTTGCCAGGCGTCGTCGACGACGTCCGTCAACGAGACGACTTCCAGCTCCAGAGCTGCGACCCCCGATTCCAGGCGTATGATCTCAAGCGCGTTGTTGACCAGGTTCAGCAGTCGATAGCCGCTTTTGCCGATGATCTGGGCGTATTCCTTGTATTCGGGCGACCCGAGGGGGCCGTACAGCTCGCTGGCGAGAATGTCCGAAAAGCCGATGATCGAGTTCAGCGGGGTCCGCAACTCATGGCTCATCAGGCGCAGAAAGGTCAGCCCGCGGCCTTCCGAAACGGCCACGGCCGATGTCGGCTCCTCTCCGACTGGGGACTGTGCCGCGCGCATGCTTCGCGACATGACCATCGGGCTCCGCTCAGACGCACATGGGCGTTCAATGTGCCCAACGGGCGCTTACCAATCCCTTTAGCATCCCGATCATGTCTTGCGTGGCATTCGCCTCTCACGCGCGATGGCTTGACCGGCGCGGCTCTCGCCCCGACTCACCTTGTCAGATAGGGTTCCTGCTCGAGCCCCTGTTCGACGTCCCGACACACGCCCCAGGTTCGCCCGTTTGACCGAATCCCCCGCCCCGCCTCCTTCGCCGAATTCGGACCCCCAGGTCCGCAGTGCGGCGGCGTGGCATACCCTGTGGTCTCTGACGACGGCGCTTCTGTTGGTGGTGGCCGGGTCCGGCTGGGTCCAGACCGATTCCTTCTCAATGGCGGGGTTGGTGCTCGGGCTCATTCCCGGCCTGGCCGGACTGTGGCTGTGGCGACAGCCAGGGAAGTCGTACCGGCTGCTCCTGGCAGCCCTCTGGTGTGCCTGCTTGACCGCCGCCGTCGGCGTCTGCGGTGGCTTGATCGGGCCCTTGTCGTCCTGGACACTGGCCCCCTTGCTGGCCGGCCTCATCATCGGGGGGGCGCGCGAGCGCGCACTGGCCGCAACCGGATCGGTCGTCGCCGTCGCTGTCGGGCTCGCCGTGGCCATGGGAGCTGACATCATGCCCAGGCCGATCCTGGCCTCGCTAGCGGCCCTTGCCTTGATCGGCACGGCCGGGTGGCGGTTGCTCGCCGACGCCTCACTACGAGAGGCCGAGTTGGCGTCTGAACGGTCCTTGCGTCAGCGCCTCGAGCAAATCCTTCAGGCCCAGCCTTTGCTCAGCCTGAGGCTCGACCACGACGGCGACATCCTCTCCGCCTTCGGGCGCGGACAAGCCGGCGTCGAGATGGACGACCTGACCCGCGAGGGCCTGCTGGGTGCCGTCGCGCCGCGCGACCGCCCCGTCGTTCAGGCAGCCCTGGTGCGCGCCCGAACCGAAAGCGATGCCCGTGCCCGTTTTGCGCCCGTGCGGGCCATCGACCGGCTGTTCGAGGTCGCTCTGCGCCGTCTGCCGGACGGCACCATCCTGGCGGTGTTGCGTGACGTCTCGGATCAACAGGCCCGCGAGGCTGCGCTGGAGGCAGCGCGCCACGAAGCGGAGACCCTCCACCAGGGCAAGACCCGCTTCCTGGCCAACATGAGCCATGAGCTCAGGACACCGCTCAATGCCGTGATCGGCTTCTCCGACATGATGCGCCAGCGCATGTTTGGGCCTTTGCCGGAGCGGTATCTGGAATACGCCAATCTGATCCACGAGGCGGGCGGCCACCTGCTGGATCTGATCAACGACGTTCTGGACATGTCCAAGATCGAGGCCGAGCGGTTCGAATTGGCGCGCGAACGATTCGATGCGCGCGACCCGGTCTCTGCCGCCCTGCGCCTGATCCGGCTCCAGGCGCACGACAAGGGGGTCGAGTTGAACGGGGTCTTCCCACCGGACCCGATCCATGTGGAAGGTGATAAACGCGCGCTGAAGCAGATGACGTTGAACCTGTTGTCCAACGCCGTGAAATTCACCCCGCGGCACGGCTCGGTCACCCTATCGATAGACACCGACGCCGAGGTTCTGGAAATCAATGTCGCCGACACGGGTGTGGGTCTGTCACCGATGGATCAGGACCGGATCGGCAAGCCCTACGAACAGGCCGGGGGCACCTCGCAGCGCCAGCAGGGCACAGGCCTGGGGCTGTCGCTCGTCCGCTCCATGGCCGAACTCCATGGCGGCGAACTGCTGATCGAAAGCACCTTGGGCGAGGGCTCGGTCTTCACCTTGCGCCTACCCATCGTCGAGGCAACGGTCGGGCCCACGGCCCAAGTCCTGCCATTCCCGGTGCCGAAGGGATCGGAACCGGCCTGACCTCTGGATCAGGCCGGGACCGCGCCGGCCAGACCGGCTTCTCGCAGGGTGTCACACGCTTCACTGCGAGCGTAGGCGGCGGCCCATCCGCGCGATGGACGGCATCCAATTTCGTCCAGGGCTTCATAGACCCGGGCCAGGCAGAGCTGGTCGACCGCCCACGCCACCGCGTCCCCGCCGCCGCGGGTCAGTCTCTGGCGCAGACGAGCCTCCTGGTGGGACAGGGCCGCGACGTCACCGTGTGCCGACGCCAGCAGGGTCTTGACCTCCGCCGCCCGCAGCCGGATCTCGACCTCCAGGGTCGTCGAACGCGTGGCGCACAGCTTCCAGGCTTGCGTCAGCATATCCTCGGCGGATTTCAGCAAATGTTCGACCGGTGCCTCGCTCTGCCACCGGATCAGGGTGTCTGCCTGGGCCGCCAGAAGTGCTCCGGCGTCGAGCGGACTGTGGTCCTCATCAAACAGATCGCGGGCCGTTCCCATCAGGTCGACGGCCTGGTCCATGGCCTCGCGCCGACCCACCATCTCGCCCAGCGCAGACAAGGCCAGACCGCAGGCGCGCATCGCCCGCGCTCGCGTCACCGGCAGCAGATTGCCGTCGACGTGATCCATCAGCACGCGCAGATCCCGGCCCGCCTGATCCAACAACCGCTCGTCACGCCAGCGAAGTCCGGCCTGCAAGGCCAGTTCGGCCCGCTCCAATCTCAGATCGACGACGCGCACCAGACGCCAGGGGTCAGTGTCTCCGCTGCGACGGCTATCCAGGTGCAGTGCTGCGTCCAGAAGGGCGGCTGCAGCCCGAACGCCGGCCGGATCGTCACCCATGAGCGCCCGACGGGCGCGAATCCGTGCGTGGGTGGCTGCAACGGCTGCCTGGGCCCGTCGCGCATTCGGCTCTTCGCCGGCCGTTTCGATCGCCGTCTCGGCTTCATCCAGAGCCTTGAGATTGCCGCGCAGATCGAACTTGGCCAGCATCACCTCGGCCGCCGTCGCACTGGCGAAGGCGAAGGCCGCCCCCTCCGTCGCCGACGACAGGGCCTGGTGGGCGGCCCGACCGGCAGCATCGAGGCTGGAGGTCAATCCGGTGCGCCGGGCATGGCTGATCCAGACCATGGCAATGTCGCGCCAAGCCCGCCAGGGTTGGCTGGACTGGGCCGCCAATGGGCTCTCCGAAGCCGCTTGCTCGGCGACCAGCGCTGTCGGCAACAATTCCAGAACCCGTGGATCGCGTGTCTGGCCACCGACGCCGGAGGCGACGAACCGCTTCAGATCCTTGCCGAAGTCGAACATGACGACCGTCCCGATCCGGGACGCCAGCACGCGTCCCGGCCGTGTTCCCGCAAGGGCCAGGCCGTCGGCGGTTGCGATCCACCGCGACGCGCGGCATCAAGAACGCGACATCAACAGGAGACAGGCGATGCGCGGCTTTGGTGGAATTCTGGTCCTCGTGGCCCTGATCGTGGTCGGCCTGGCCGTTATTCTGGTCGGCTGGCCGCGCTACAATGTCTATCAGCGCCAGATGGCGGGACGCGCCGCCTATGAACAGGCGGTCCAGGATCGTCGTATCCGCGTGCTCGAGGCCCAGGCCGCGCTCGACGCAGCCCAGCTGACGGCCCAGGCCGAGATCGCGCGGGCACGTGGCACCAATGAAGCCAACCGCATCATGGCCGATAGTCTCGGCGGACCGGACAACTATCTGCGCTGGTCCTACATCCATATGCTGGAGGAGACCGCCGGCCAGGGGGATCGCCAGGTTATCTACATCCCGACCGAGGCTGGAATGCCCATCCTCGAAGCCGGACAGCGACGCGCCACGGGCCAATAGGGCGGACTTTGAGGTGGCGACCGCCTGCACGAGGCGTTAGGGTCAGCCAAATCGAATATTCACCGGGTGTAGAATTTCATGCTGCAGTGGCTTCGCAAACCCGCCGATGGATCGGACGACATGGCTCAACCTTCAGCCAATGATCCGTATGACCTGCGCGGCCAGGCGGCGGTCGTCACCGGCTCGACCTCCGGCATTGGCCAGGCATTGGCGCGGGCGCTGGCCATGCGCGGCTGCGACGTCGTCCTGAACGGACTGGGCGACCCGGCCGAGATTGAACGTACGCGGTCCGATCTGGAGGCGTCCTGTGGTGTGCGCGTGCGCTATCACGGGGCGGACATGTCCAAGGGCGAAGAGGTCACCGACCTGATCGCCTTCGCCAAGGGCGAGTTCGGGCGGCTGGACATCCTGTGCAACAACGCCGGCATCCAGCACGTCGAGGCGATCGAGAAATTCCCCACCGCCAAGTGGGACCAGATCATCGCCATCAACCTGTCGTCGGCCTTCTATGCAACCCGCGCGGCGGTGCCGATCATGAAGGCACAAGGGCGCGGCCGCATCGTCAACCTCGCCTCGGCTCACGGCCTGGTCGCCTCGCCCTTCAAGTCGGCCTATGTCGCGGCCAAACATGGCGTCATCGGCCTGACCAAGACGGTGGGCCTTGAGGTCGCCGAACACGGCATCACCTGCAACGCCATCTGCCCCGGCTATGTGATGACGCCCATCGTCAAGAACCAGATCGCCGACCAGGCCCGTACGCGCGGCATCACGCCCGACGAAGTGATCCGGGACGTCATGCTCAAGGCCCAACCGACCAAGAAGTTCGTGACGGTCGAAGAGATCGCCGGCCTGTTCCTGTATCTGGTCTCCGACCTCGGAGCCTCGTGCAACGGCACGGCCTATTCCATCGACGGCGGCTGGACGGCGCAGTAAGGCCGAAGAGCTAGCCTCGCTCGTCCTCGCCAGGGCCGAACGCCGCCAGCAGTTGTGTCTCAAAGGCTGAGCCGCCCTGAGCGGGATCGCCCATCATCATATTGAGGATCGCCCGGTTCTGGCGGACGCGGTCCATGCCCTCGGCGATCATCATGTCACGCGAGGACAGGGACGGGGTTTCAGGCGCGGCGGGGGCGGTGATGCCCGGCTGTTCCCCGGCTGTACGGATCAGATTGGCATAGACCTCCTGAACCGTGGCGGGTCGCCCGTCCCGGTAGAAGATCGAACGATTGGCCGAAGCGGCCTGGGGAAACAGCGCGGCACCGCTCTGTCCCGGATTGCTCTCGACCGCCTGGATCAACCGTGCGGCACCAGCCGGCCCCAGAAAATGAGCGGCGTAGAGTTCACCTCCGCTCGGATTGCGCCCGATGCGTCCCCGCAGATAAGCAGCGGAATCACTGGCCAGTTCCGCCGCCATGAGAGATGCGGCCTGGGGATCGAACCTGAGATCCAGAACCTCGCGTCGGGCCCCGTCCCTCACGCGATAGCCGCCGTCCGATGTCCGCTCGATCATCGACGCAAAGCGCCCGTACCCATGTTCGGCTCCGTGCCGGTGCAGCGTCGCCAGCCAGGTCGACTCGATGAACTGGAACAGGCCTGACGCCGAGGAGGTCCGCGCCCGCGCCGCCGGATTCAGCGAACTTTCGCGACGCGCCGTGCGGATCAGAAAGTCGAAATCCACGCCGACCCGTTCGGAGGCGCGCCGTATGGCACCTTCGATCAGGCCCGAGCCGCCTCCGAGAGAATCCGTGCGCATAATCAGGGAGGATCGAAAATCATGGTTAACCAAACCTTATCTGTGACCATAAAGTCACAGCCAGATCGGGCGCCGCAACCACACCCTTTGGCCGCAAACCTGCCGTAAGGTCAGCGCCTCATCGACCACATCTGATGTTCACACGCTCTGGGGGGGCCTGGAGGAGAGAACAATGATGATTGCCGCCGCCGGCCACGGTCATGAGCGCCGGGCCCTGTACGATCAAAGCCGCAAGCCGATTCCGCGCTGGGTCTGGGGTGCCATCGGCGTCTCAGCCCTGCTGCATGTCGCCGGAGGGGTCTGGCTTTACAACCAGCGCTACGAGGCCCCTGCCCAGGTCAGTGCACCGGACGACTACCCGGTGGTGTTCATGGAACGGCTGGCTCCCCCGCCGCCGCCGCCGGTCCCGACCCCCGAGCCGCCGGCCCCACGGCTGCCGATCCATGATCCGGTGCTCACCGCTCCGCCGACTGCGCCGCGATCCCCGTTCGAGGTGCCTGACGAACCGACGACGGCACCGACCGGCTCGGGGCCGATCAGCATGGACCCCGGCCCGGCCCCGGACGCCGCTGGAACCGCGCCGGACCCTGGCCCGCCGGCACCGCCGGTAATCCGTAATCCGCAGTGGATTCGGATCCCCACGCCGGCACAGATGGAGCGGGCCTATCCGTCCGCGGCAGCGGCCGATGAGATCGAGGGACGCGCGGTGTTGAGCTGCAGCGTCACCGCGACGGGCGAGGTAACCAACTGCTCCGTGGTGTCCGAGACGCCTGAACGGGCGGGATTTGGCAATGCCGCACGATCGCTCAGCCGTTACTTCCGTCTGAGTCCTCGGACCGTTGACGGCCAGGCCATCGAGGGAGCCCGCGTGACCATCCCCCTGACCTTCAGCCTGCGCTAGGGTTCAGCAGAGCCGATCCGGGCGCATCCTCTCAGAGGCGATGCCCGGATCGCGCCCTTGCAAGGTATCGGCGACGCACGCGGCGATCAGGGGGGCCAGGAGCCAGCCGTTTCGTCTCGGAGCCAGGGCCACCGCCAGGTTGGGCCTCAGGGCACCGGCATAGGGCCACCCGTCCGGACTGGCCCCACGAACACCGACGTGAATGCGATCAACCTGGGCATCTGCGAGTTCGGGGCACACCGCGCGCGCCCGTTGCAGCAAGCGATCGGTCGTTTCCGGATCTGGGGCGCTGTCGGTTCGCCCGACCTCCATCGTGGCACCGATGAGGCTCCCGGTGGCCTGGGGGGCGACATAAATGCCATCCCCCCGCACCGCCCGATGCGGTGTCCAACCTTTCAATCGTACCGCTTGGCCGCGGACCGGCAGGATTTCGGGCAGGACGATGCCACATTCGGGATCCTGCCAGCCGGTCGCCAGCACCAGTTGGCGCGCCGTCATCTCCCGGTCGGTATCGGTCATCACCCGCCAGTCGCCCAGCCCCTCGGCCAGGCGCACCAGGCGTCCGGTCACGCGCGTCAGCCCACTTCGAAGCGCCGCCAGAGCTTGCCAGGGGTCGATCCTCCAGTCGTCGAGGGTGACGACGATGCCCCCCCTGACGTCGGCTTTGAAACCGCAGGCTCTGAGGCGGTCCCGCATATCCTCGGGGTCGCGTCCACGCCATTCGGCACCCTCACGAAAAAGGGTCAGATCGTGCGCCTCGGCGAAGGCCGGCCACAGGTCGCGCGCCTGCTTCAGAAAAGCGGCATCGCGGCTCGGCATCCGCTCCAGAGCACTTTCGAACGCCGGCGCGAGCATTCCTGCCGCCTGGGCCGATGCGGTCGGTCCGTCAGGGGCCAGTACGCCGACGGAAAGTCCCCGGCGCTGCAGGGTTGCCGCCGTGGCCAGCCCCAGAGCACCGGCCCCGACGACGATGACGTCGAACGTCAACATCCCGGCCTATGACCCTATTCTGCAACCGGTGCGGGACATGGACTGGATCAGGCGTTTTCCGCCACCCGTTCCGCCGAGCCCTTGGCCTCCAGAGCTTCCAGACGGGCATTCAGCGCCTGAAGCTGGTCCCACAGGGCCTGAGGCAGACGATCGCCGAACCGCTCATAATGGGCCGGGACCAGCGAGGCCTCGTCGCGCCAGATCACCGGATCGACGTTCAGCAGCAGGTCCAGATGCTCGTCGGACATCTCCAGCCCGTCCAGGTCCAAAGACCCCGCCGCCGGCGTGCGACCGATCGGGGTGTCCTGAGCTTCGGCCTTGCCGTCCAGCCGCTCGACGATCCACTTCAGCACCCGCGAATTTTCGCCAAAACCAGGCCAGGCGAACTTGCCGTTGCGGTCCTTGCGGAACCAATTGACGAAATAGATCTTCGGCAGCTTGTCGGCGTCGGCCTTGGCCCCCATGCGCAGCCAGTGGGCGAAATAGTCTCCCATGTTGTAGCCGCAGAACGGCAGCATCGCGAACGGGTCGCGGCGCAGCTCTCCAACCTTGTTCTCAGCCGCCGCAGTGCCTTCAGAGGCTACGTTCGACGCCATGAACACGCCGTGCTCCCAATCGAAGGCCTCGGTCACCAGCGGCACCGCCGTGGCGCGTCGGCCGCCGAACAGGATCGCCGAGATCGGCACGCCCTTGGGGTCCTGCCATTCCGGCGCGATGGCCGGGCACTGGGCCGCCGGCGAAGCAAAGCGGGCGTTGCCGTGCGCCGCCGGTCCCGGCGTCTCGGGCGTCCAGTCCTTGCCGCGCCAGTCCGTCAGGCGGGCGGGCGGCGTGTCGGTCAGGCCCTCCCACCACACATCGCCGTCTTCCGTCAGGGCGACGTTGGTGAAGATGGTGTTCTCGCGCAGCGTCTCGATGGCGTTCTTGTTGGTCTTGGCGCTCGTTCCAGGCGCGACCCCGAAGAAGCCGAACTCGGGATTGATGGCATACAGCCGCCCGTCGTCGCCGAAGCGCATCCAGGCGATGTCGTCCCCGACCGTCTCGGCCTTCCAGCCTTCCAGCGTCGGCTCCAGCATGGCCAGGTTGGTCTTGCCACAGGCCGACGGGAAGGCGGCCGCGACATACTTCTCTGACCCCTCAGGCGACGTCAGTTTGAGGATCAGCATATGCTCGGCCAGCCAGCCCTCGTCGCGCGCCATCACCGAGGCGATGCGAAGGGCGTAGCACTTCTTGCCCAGGAGGGCATTGCCGCCATAGCCCGAGCCGAACGACCAGATCTCACGGGTTTCGGGGAAGTGGACGATCCACTTGTCCTCATTACAGGGCCACGGCACATCGGCCTGGCCCTCGGCCAGGGGCGCGCCCAGCGTATGGACCGCCGGCACGAAGAAGCCGTCGTCGCCCAGCTGGTCCAGGGCCCCCTTGCCCATCCGGGTCATCACCCGCATCGACAGGACCACATAGGCGCTGTCGGTGATTTCGACGCCGAGGGCCGAGATCGGCGAACCCAGCGGTCCCATGCAGAAGGGCACGACGTACATCGTGCGGCCCTTCATGGCACCGTCGAACAGGCCATCCAGGCGCGCGCGCATTTCAGCAGGCTCGGCCCAGTTGTTGGTCGGTCCGGCGTCGATCTCGTTCTGCGAACAGATAAAGGTCTGGCTTTCGACGCGCGCCACATCGCGCGGATCAGAAGCGGCATAGAAGGAGTTGGGGCGTTTGACCGGATCCAGCCGACGCAGGGTTCCTGCCTGGATGAGTTCTTCGGCGAGGCGATCCGCCTCCTCCTGGGAACCATCACACCAGTGCACACGATCGGGCTTGGTCAGGGCCGCGATCCGACCGACCCATTCGGTCAATTCACGGTGGTTCGTCGGGGCGGGCGAAAACCCCGGAATCATCGCTTCAGCTGTCACGCTTCACTCTCCTGAACGACGTTTCCGCACGTCTGCGCGCGCTTTGGAAACCCGGCCTTTTCGGCCATGTTGACTGCACAGAGACAGGTCGCCTCATGCGCGTCAACCCGGCGCACGACGTGCGCCGGGTTGAACGATTGGAATGGTACCGCCCTCCCGGATCGAACGGGAGACCTCCAGAGCCACAATCTGGCGCTCTAACCAACTGAGCTAGGGCGGCGCTCTTTCAAGCAAGGGGGCGCTTCTAGCCGCACAGGCGGGCCGGTTCAAGATGGATGAATCGCTCGCATGGCCGACTTACCAGCCGCGTTCGTTCAGATAGGCTTCCAGAGCGGCGATGCGCGTCGAATCCGACGGATGGGTCGAAGCAAATTCAGGGGCCGAAGCCCCACCCTGGGCCGCCATGTTGCGCCACAGAACCACGGCCTCACGCGGGTTGTAGCCCGCGCGCTGCATCAGATCGACACCGATACGGTCGGCCTCCAGCTCATGCTGACGTGAAAATGGGAGTAGAACGCCCACCTGGGCCCCGATACCGCCCAACGCCCCGACGGCGGCTCCGTAGTCGCCCGACACGCCAGAGGCGATCTGAACGCCGGTCTGGGCCAGGGCCGTCTGCGAATAGCGCTCAGCCGCGTGGCGCGCCAGGACATGCGCGGCCTCGTGGCCGATGACGGTCGCCAGTTGGTCATCGGTCGTCGCCAGATGCAGCAGAGCCGTGGTTACCCCCATGCGCCCGCCGGGGAGGACGAAGGCGTTCGGCTGCTCAGAGACGAAGACAGCGTACTCCCAGTTCTGGTTGCCCAGTCCGGCTGCCTGGACCAGCCGGCCGCCGACCCGACGCAGCCGGTCGTTCTGGGCCCGGTTGGTCGATACCTCGTTGGCCTGAAGGGCCTGTGCCCAGGCCTGCTGCCCGGACTGCGCCAGAGCATTCTCATCCACCAGGACCAGCTGATCGCGCCCGAGGGTCTCATTGTAGGTACAGGCTGCGGCCGCCAATCCGCCCGTTGCCAGCACGGCGGCGATGAAAAGGGACTTGGTACGCATGATGTCTCCGGTTTGGACCTGGGCCATGGGCCCGGATTGCTAACACCTCAGCCGGGCGAAGGTTCAACAAAGCCGTCCGAACCCTGAACGACAATGAAAAACGCCCCGGAAGCGAGCTTCCGGGGCGCATTCTGTTTCGGTGGGACGAGCCTACTGGAGGCGGAAGCGCACAGTAAAGCGCGCCGTACCCCCTTGAGCCACACCGTCGACGGTACGAGGCGAGAACCGCGCGCGCGACATCGACCGCAAGGCAGCCTGGCCGAAGCCCTGGCCGGCCGGGTCTTCCGAGACGACCGAGCAGTTCGTCGCTTCTCCGCCCGAACCGACCGTGCAGGAGATCTGAACCGTCGCCGATTCGATCCCGCGCTCGGCGGCGCGTTCGGGGAACTCCGGGCTCGGCTGGCGGGCCCAGCTGACGTTCGTCGTCACCGGCGGGCGCGGCGGAGCCGGCGGAGCCGGAGGCGGCGGCGGCGATTGAGTGACCCGGGGCGGACCCTGATACTCAACCCGGTCCTCCTTGTCCGTCGTCTCAATGACGAGCGGCGCGGTGGTCGGGGCGTTCGGCAACACAGCTTCACGAACCTGCAGCTTGGGCGGCGGCGGTGAATCCGGCGGCGGCGGCGGCGGCGGCGGCGGCGGCGGCGGCAGCGGGTCGATCAACTCCACGTCCACCGTGTCGTCGGAGAACTCCCGAACAACCAGCTCAAACTTCTGCTTCCACACCGTGTAGATGATACCGGCGTGCAGGGCGATGATCACAACAGCGATGATCGCAAGCACGTGGGCCGGCAGACCGAACAGGCCCTTTCTCCGAGGCGGATCCAGGATCGGATCGCGACGACGGACGACTTCTTCAGTCATGCTTCCTCTCCCTTAGTCATTTTTGGGCGCATTGTCCTGGCCGACCAGAGCCACCGAATAGTAGCCAGCATCCTGCAGGGCGTTCATCACGCGCATGAAGGTGCCGTACCGAAGTGTCTGGTCGCCCCGGATGAAAATACGCTCGTCCTGCGGATTCCGCGTGGCGATGGTCCGATTCAACTCCGAGCCGATCTCGTCGATCGCGACCGGGAAATCCCCGATGAAGGCCTGGTCGTTCGACTGGATCGAAATATAGACCGGCTGCGGCGGGTTCGGCCGCGGCTGGGCAACCGCCGTCGGAAGATCCACCTCCACGCTGACCGACGCCAGAGGCGCGGCCACCATGAAGATGATGAGCAGGACGAGCATCACATCCACGAAGGGGGTGACGTTGATCTCGTTGTTCTGCTCGACGGTGTACTTCGACCCGCCGCCAGGTCCGGAGAGTTTGGCGGCCATCTAGATTACGCCCCCCGGTCGAGTTGACGCGAGATGCGGTTCAGCAGTTCCGTGCCGAACTGGTCAGCGCGGGTACCGAAGCCGGAGATGCGAACCTGGAAGTAGTTGTAGAAGATAACCGCCGGGATAGCCGCGAACAGACCGATGGCCGTGGCCAGCAGAGCTTCAGCGATACCCGGAGCCACGACGGCCAGGTTGGTGGTGTTGGTGTTCGCGATACCGATGAACGAGTTCATGATCCCGTAAACGGTGGCGAACAGACCGATGAACGGACCCGCCGAACCGACCGAGGCCAGGAAGGTCTGACCACCGGCCAGACGCTTGGCCAGGCCGGCCTGGACGGCGGCGACGCCGGCGGCGGCGCGGGTAACCGTCGAGTCGCGGTGATCACCGGCAACCTGCAGCCCCGCCTGACGGCTCAGCTCGACTTCGTCGGTGGCCGCAGCGGCCATGTCGGCCAGCGGGTTGCCTTCGAACTCGTCCGAAGTGGCGATGCGCCGGATCTCGGAGAGGGTGTTGGCACCACGGAAAGCTTCGAGGAAGCGATCCGACACGCGGTTCAGCGAGCCCAACTCGAACATCTTGATGAGCAGCAGGGTCCACGAGAGGACCGAGGCCAGCAGCAGGCCGATCATCACGACCTTAACGACCATGGCGGCCTGCAAGAACATGCCGACCGGGGTCAGTTCGCCGTGGGATTCGCCGCCGACCTGAGCCGGTTCAGCCGCCTCGGCCGCCGGCGGCGTGGCCGCAGCTGTCGTCTCGGCACCTTCAGCCGGCGTCGCGGCAGCCGTGGAAGAGGCTTCGGCAGCAGCCGGAGCGGTGGGGGCCGCCATCGCAGGCGCCGCCGTCATGAGCGCCACGGCTCCGGCGAACGCGAGGAGGAGATTTGTTTTCTTAGTGCTGATCATCGTTCGCCAGTTCCTGCTTGGTCTGACACCTAGAGAGACCGGATGCCGCAGTTGCGACACCCAACTACCCAAATGCGCCCGGATGCGGAGGCGTTCCTGCCCCAGCCGCCGGACGCGGCGAAAATTCTCCGCCGTAGAATTGGCGGTCAGGCTCCTTTGACGAAGCACTGAGTGAGCGTCAAGGGCGGTTGCAACCTTTTCACCTGTTGGGGGAAGCCGCGTGACGGCTTGAAATTTGCTGATCTTCGGTTTGCCACGCGACGAGCATCCGTGCCGATCATGGCAATGGCGTGGCAGACCAATTTTCTGGGAAGGGTGGTGCCTGGGGGCGGATTCGAACCACCGACACGCGGATTTTCAATCCGCTGCTCTACCAACTGAGCTACCCAGGCCTGAGCCCCGCCTGCGCGGGAGCGGGGTCTATAGGCGAGGTCCCCGGCCCTGTCCAGCGGGGTCTCAATCCGTTTCGGGATCCACGCGATTCAAGGCTTCCGGCTCCGGATCGTCTTCTTCTTGGGCGGCGATGGAATAACGGCCCGAGAGCCAGCCCTGCAGGTCGACGTCGGCGCATCTGCGCGAGCAGAAGGGGCGGAAGGCATCGACCGCCGGGGCTTTGCGGCAGATCGGACACAAAGCGGCCATCAAGCCTCCTCCACGACGGCTTCTCCCGGCCGATGGGCCGGATCAGCGACGAGACGGGCGCGTGGCCCGATCCGGGTCACCCAGGGCTGCGCCAGCGCAGCTTCTTCGGGCGAGCATTTCAACCTGAACGCCGAAACAGACCGATCCGACAACAGCGCGAAGTTCAACTTTCGCACCGCAGCCTGAGCCCTGAGTCGCAGCGATCCCGCGAGGCTTGCATCCGCAAGCCGCTGATCAACCGGCGTCCACCTCCAAGGCAGCGACAGCATCAGGACACCGAAACGGTTGACCGGCCCCAGCACCAGACGGGGCTGGTCCGCGAAGGCCCTGCGCGCCGACGCGGCGACCGCATCGCCTCGGAGTCCGACACCGATCAGGTCCACCGCGACCAGTCCCCCCCAGCTCTTGAGCCCTATCAGCCGCGCCGTCTCCTCCAGTCCGCGCGCATTGGCCCGGTCTCGCGCCGCCTGCCCGCCCGCGCCACCGGACGGTGCCCAATCCAGATCCGCAGCGACCAGAGCCCTGGTCCGTTGAAGGTGCAGGTCCAGTCCGAAATCCGTCAGCAACGCCCCCGTGGACAGAGCGTCTTCCTCTGCCGCCCAGGAAGCCTGGATCGCTTCAGACCCGGTCACCGGCACGGTGCCGGGGGCTAGCGCCTCCAGCCAGGCCCGCACATCCGGCCCCTCTGTAACCAGACCGGGTTCCGCCGGCGAAGGCCCGATCAGCTTGAGGGCCGGACCCTTACCGTCCCGAGGCTCGGCGGTGACCTCGACCTCGATCCGCGCGCCCTCGGTCAGCCGTACCTGGCCCGACAGGGGGAGGAACCCGAAGATCTCGGCCACCCCCAGGTCGATGAAGGCCGCCCTGATCCCCGGCTCGATTCGCACGACCCGACCGACCGATCTCGCCCCCAACCTCAGGCCCGGGGCGTCGTCGTCCCGATGTATGAGGATGTGCTCATACTGTCCGTTGCGCGCGATCATGCCGCGCGTCTCGCCCGGCGTTTCGTCGAGGAAGACCTCGACCCGGCTCATGGCCGCCAGCCCAGACCGTCGAGCAGATTGCGTGTCTCAAACAGAGGCAGGCCGACCACCGAACTGTGCGATCCGGACAGAAAGGCGACGTCGCCCCCGGCCTGGCCCTGGACCTTGTAGGCCCCGGCTGCATCCCGCCATTCTCCCGAGGTGAGATGGCGCGCGACATCGGCCTCGGACAGTCGCCGAAACTTGATGCGCGTCTCCGACAGGCGAGTCGCCGTCCGGCCGGTCGGCGCGATCAACGCCACGCCGGTCAGCACCCGATGTGCCCGACCGCTCATCAGCCTCAACATGCGCTCGGCGTCGGCTTCGTCAGCAGGCTTGCCCAGCATGCGATTGCCGACCGCGACGACGGTGTCGGCCCCCAGCACGAAGGCATCGGGTCGCTGGACGGCGACAGCCGCCGCCTTCAGCCCGGCCAGCCGTAGCACCAGCCGCCGCGGCGTCTCATCCTCCAGAGGTGTCTCATCCACGTCCGCCGACATGACAGCGTCGGGAATCACCCCGATCTGGGCCAGCAGCTCCAGACGGCGCGGGCTGGCCGAGGCCAGGATCAAGGGCGCACGGCTCATGCGAGCCCGACCCTACTTGAAGCGATAGGTGATGCGACCCTTGGTCAGGTCATAGGGGGTCATTTCGACCAGCACCTTGTCGCCAGCCAGCACGCGGATGCGGTTCTTGCGCATCTTGCCGGCCGTGTGGGCGATGATCTCGTGGCCGCTGTCGTCGAGTGTCACGCGGAAGGTCGCGTTCGGCAGCAGTTCCGAGACCACGCCGGGAAACTCGAGAAGTTCTTCCTTCGCCATGCGGTCTCTCAGGCCCTCAATAGACAAACCGATCCGCGCGGGGCCACGCGCGAACCGGAAAAAGCCGGCGGCTTATGCACCAAAACCGAGGCTTCGTCACCCCGCGTCGAGGCCTAGCCCCGTTTGCATAGGGCGCAGACCAGGGTGAACAGCCGCCGGCTGGTCTCGTGGTCGACCGTCACCTTGCCGTCCAGCCGCTCTTTCAGGATGCGTGCGCCCTCGTCGTGCAGACCCCGGCGGCCCATGTCGACGGCCTCGATCTGGGCCTGAGAGGCCCCGCGCACCGCCTGCAGATAGCTCTCGCAGATCAGCTCATAGTCCTTGACCACGCCCCGCAGCGGCGACAGCGACAGGACGTGGCCACGCAGATAGTCCGGCCCGGTCACCTCCATCGACAGCCGGTTGTCCTTCAGGCCGAGCATCAGCTCATAGGGCCCGGCCTCCGCGCCTGACGGCCGGAAATCGCTTTCCTCGACCAGGTCATAGATGGCCACGCGCCGCTCATGCTCCACCTCGGCCGAGGCGCCCGACAGCCCGTCGGGGTCCAGACGGATGCCCTTGATCCGGTGCGCGCCCGCCTCACTCATTCGTCCAGCGCCTCCGCATGGGCCGGCGCGCCGCGCGCGGGCCAGGATTCGGTCAGGTCCGCCAGGACCGCGTCGATACACTCGACCCGGGCCTGAAGGTCCGCGCCGCCAGAGAACATGAAGGTGAAGGCTCCGCCCGGCGCGATCTCAGGTTCGTAGGAGACCGCCAGCAATTCAAGCATGGCGTCGGGCGATTTGGGAATGCCGCGCGCCCGCACCTGGGTCACATCGCCCAGCTGGATCGCCGCCAGCACCCGCGCGCATTCGGCGTCGGCCTCCCAGCGATAGCGCGTCAGCTGAACGGTCAGTCGCCGGCCCCGCCGCTCCCACGAGATATCGCCGCGCCGGATCACCGCATCCTGCAGCGCGGCCGACAGGATCGCCAGGTCGTCCTCGTCCTGGGCCAGCAGCCTAAGCGGCGCCAGGTCCGCGCAGGAGGGCCGGTCCTCAGCGCCCATCGCCATCGCCCTTGATCCGACGCACCCGCGCCCCGCAGGCGCTCAGCTTCTCTTCCATACGCTCGAAGCCACGGTCCAGATGGTAGACCCGGCCGACCGTCGTTTCACCCTCGGCGGCCAGCCCGGCGATGACCAGGCTGATCGAGGCGCGCAGATCGGTCGCCATGACCTGGGCCGCCTTGAGATGCTCGACCCCGACGACCCTCGCCTCGCCGGCATGGACATGAATCTCGGCCCCGAGCCTGGCCAGCTCAGGCGCGTGCATGAAGCGGTTCTCGAAAATGTTCTCGTGGATGACGCTCTCGCCGTCGGCCAGGGTCATCAGCGCCATGAACTGGGCCTGCAGGTCCGTGGCGAAGCCCGGATAGACCTCGGTGGTCACATTGACCGCCTTCAGGCGCTGCGTCGGATCGCGCCGCACGATCACCCCATCCGACGTCGGCTCGATCTCGACCCCGACGGCAATCATCTTGTCGGTCAGGGCCTGGATCAGCTCGGCCCGCGCCTTCGTCAGCCTGACTTCACCGCCGGCCATGGCCGCGGCCACGGCATAGGAACCCATCTCGATCCGGTCCGGGATCACCGACCAGTCCGTGCCATGCAGCGACGTCACGCCCTCGATCACCAGGGTGTCGGTGTCCAGGCCTTCGATCTTCGCTCCCATAGCGATCAGGCACCGCGCCAGATCGCCGATCTCCGGCTCACGCGCCGCATTCTTCAGCACCGTGGTGCCCTGCGCCATGACCGCCGCCAGAAGGGTGTGCTCGGTCGCCCCGACCGAGACGAAGGGGAACTCGATCTCCGCGCCCTTCAGACCGTTGGGTGCCAGGGCCGAAACATAGCCCTCGCTCATCTCCATCTGGGCACCCAGCTTTGCCAGGGCCTCGATATGCAGGTCGACCGGCCGCGCCCCGATCGTGCATCCGCCCGGCAGGCTGACCTTGGCGTGCCCCGTCCGCGCCAGCAGCGGCCCCAGGACATTGAAGCTGGCCCGCATCTGACGGACCAGATCATAGGGGGCGAAAGTGGAACTGATTTCCCTGGCGTGGAACAGGGTCTCCTGACCGTCCGGTCCGTCGCTCTCGGTCACGGCGATGCCGAACTGCTGCAACAGCCGGCCCAGAAACTTGGTGTCGGCCAGACGCGGCATATTGGTCAGGCGCAGCGGCTGGTCGGTCAGGATCGACGCCGCCATCAGCTTGATGGCGGAGTTCTTGGCTCCGCTGATCGGAATCTCGCCCTGCAGCTGGGCGCCGCCCACAATGGCGATGCGGTCCATGTCGGTCCTTTGTTCACACGCCGCCGGGCGACAGGCCTCGGCGCGGCCCGCTTCCTACATCAAGGCACCGAAAAAGGCGAAGGGGGCGCGGTGACGTTGATGCCCGCCGCGAGAGTGCCGTCGGGCTTGGTGGCACACGATCTCGGCCTCACCCGACCCGAGACGCTGATCTCAGGTCCGTACCGCCACCGCCGGCATAACGGCTATGGCTCGACGGGCAACCAGGAAACCGACCGCGGCCCCCACGCCCAGTCCAAGCACAATCGCCCCCCCGGCTCCGACGAAGTTCGGGGCGACCGGCCAGTCCCAGACGACGGACGCCAGGAATACGGCGAGAAGACCCGCCGTGAGGCCCAGGATAACCGACAAGGCCCCGATGATGACATGCTCCAGCACGATCTGGCGCAAGACTTGGCGCGAGGTTCCTCCCATCGCTGCGCGTAGCGCCAGTTCACGCCGGCGAGCGTCGGTCGCGGCAAATGCGATTCCGCCGTAACCGATCAGGCTGGTGAACAGAGCTACCACGGTCACGGTCCAGAGGAGCCGTGTCAGTGCATCACGCTGTTGCAACTGGTCACGAACCGCCGCTTGCGGATCGTCATAGCTATAAGGCGACGCTCGCGACAGGGGAACGCCCGCAAGCCGGCGCAGGCGGCGATCCGCCTGATAGCGCGTCTCGTCCATATCCGCGCCGGGCTCCATGAAAAAGCTGAGCCAGTCCGCCTCCCTCGGCCCCCCATCGTCCTCGGGGCGAAGAATGAAGTAGCGCCGCGCGGCAAGAAATGGCGCAATGACGGCGTCGTTGAACCGGCCCGCTGGTCGGGACCGCGCATAGTCGTAGACCCCGACAACCTCGCAACGGATGCCGTTCAGTGTGATGTCGCGCCCGACAAGGTCCGCGCCCCGCATGAAGTCCGCCAGGCCCGAACCGATGAGGCAAACCCTGTTGAGCGTGGCGGTTTCGCCCTCGCCGAGCCAACGACCGGCGAGGAGTTCGGCATCCACCTCGCGTCTATAGTCGCCGACGGTACCGAAGACGGCAAAGTTCCGCGTCTCGACGTCTCCTCGCACCGGAGCCTGGCCCTGGATCCAGGCCGCCGATGATTCCACTCCGGGCAGCTCGCTCATCAACCAGGTGCGGTCGTCGAGCGACGGCGGCCCGGCGCGGCTCGGCACCAGGGGATTCTGCCGCACAACGAGTGTGCGAGGATAATTGCCAAAGGCCAGCCGCTCGATCTCGCGGGAAAACCCGCTCAGGACCGACGAGGTGAAGACGACACAGGCGACTGCGGCGCCTAGTGCCAAGGCCATCGACAGTGTGCGCGCCGGACGCGCTCGGATCGCCCAAAGCGCGGAATGGAGGGTCAGGCCGTCGGCCATTCAGATCCGGGTCTCGGCGGTCCGGCTCCTGCTGATCTCGCCGCGATGCAAGTGGAAGCTGTCATCCATAGCGTCGAGAACGACCGGATCATGGCTGGCGCAGACCACACAGGCCCCCTCGTCTGCGGCACGTCTGAGGTAGGTAACAACGGTTCTGCTGGTCTCCTCGTCGAGCGACGCCGTCGGTTCGTCACAGACGATGAGCTTCGGTCGCATCGCCAGCAATCGAGCCAGGCCGACGCGCTGACGTTCTCCCCCCGACAACGTGTCGACGAGGGCATTCACACGATGACCAAGCCCGACCTCCTCCAAGGCATCCCGCGCACGATACGTGGCATTGCGAAGAGACGTGCGTCGGTAGGCCAGGGGCAGGCGGACATTGTCGAGGGCCGTCATCCGGTCGATCAATCCGGCGTCCTGAAACAAAAATCCGATCATACCGCGCCGGCGTTCAGCCAGATCCTGTTCGTTCAGATGATCGACGCGATCGCCGTCCAGCCATAGCTCGCCGTCGCATGGCCGATCCAGCAGTCCAATCAGACTTAGCAAGGTCGACTTGCCACCGCCCGATGGCCCGCAGATGCCGGTAAGGTGCCCGGAAAAGATCCGGACGCTGGACGGCTCGAGGGCAGTCACGAAACCATCCGCCCCGGCGAAGCGTCGACACATTTTCATCGTTTCGACGAGCGGCGCGGTCATGCAGCGACACCCTCAGTTGGACGCGAAAAACCGACCACGATGACCTCCCCACCCTCCAGGCCTTCGGTGACTTCGACAAACTCGTCGGCCTCAGCTCCAATGCGAACTTCGTGCCGAACCAGCTCTCCGTCCCTCAGCGAAAACACCAAACGCCTGCCTTCACGGAACAAGCGCCCGAACTCAGCTCCGCCGACAGCAGCTCTCACCAGGCGCATGTCGCCGTTATACCGGCGCCGCTCGGCTTCGAGTTGCGCCGACGTCAGCGGTGGCCAATAGTCTCGAGGTCTGAAATACACGGCTCGCGCCGGAATCCGCATGACCCGCCGGGAGTCAGCCCCGATCAGTTCGACAGACGCAGACATTCCTGGAAGCAACTGTCCGGCCGTATTGTGGACCGTCGCCAGCGCCCGGTAGGAAACAAATCGTCCCTCTCGAAACGGCGCTTGGCCAATCCCCTGGAGGCTGGCGTCGTAGGGAATGTCCGGATAGGCATCGACCGTGAAACGTACACGGCTCTCTGGAGATACCCGACTCATGTCAGGCTCTGGGATCAGAATTTCGAGTTGCAGGTCTTCGATACTGACCACGGTCTGGAAGAGCGGATGTTCGTCGGCGGGACCAACCTGAAGGCCCGGCGAGGCGCTGACCAGGGTCACCGTCCCTGCGACGGGTGCGCGGATTTCTCGCGTGGCCGCATCCGACGCGGCGCGAGCCATCTGTGCGGAGACGACCCGCGCATCGGCACGGGCCCGGTCAAGCGACGCCCGCGCGCGCGAAACCTGGCCGTCCGCTGCGGCCAGGGCCGCCGCGCTGGCGAATCCCCGCTCGACCAATTGGCTGAGCCTGTTGCGATCCGCGACCTGATTCTGAAGATCCACCTCGGCCTGGCGGATCGAGGCCCGTGAAGCGTCGCCTGCTGCCGAAGCTTCGGCCTGGGCGGGACCTGTGACGGAAGACTGCAGAGTTGCGAGAAGTTGTCCGGCGGCAACCCTGTCGCCCTCTTCCACGAGGACGGTCGATATGACGCCGGCGCTCTGGGCCCGGATCTCGGCACTGCCCGGGGCTATCAGAACGCCCGTCGCAGGAACGACGTCCCGGACATCTCCAATCTCTGCGACAGCGGTAAGGTAGGTCGAGGGTTCCTCCTGCTGGGCCCCGCATGCGCTCACAACAATGAGTGCCGCGAGGACGCCGAGACCAGGGAACGAAACCTTCATCGTCACCGCTCCGTAACCACCACGCCAATCGCAGAGCCGTCACGATCCATCACGCGCCATCCCAGGCGCGATGAGATCACGATCTCGTACTCCCCCCGACTTACCCCTTGTGTAGTTTGCCAGAAGCGCTGGAGCCGATAGATTCGGACCGTTTCGCCTGCGACGGCGGGAATACGAGCTCCGGCGATGGCGCAGCCGACGAAAGTGACGACCACCGGCCCCTCGACCGTCGATTCTTCGCCCTGAAGCTCAGCGGTTTCGACGCCGATCATTTCAAGTCGTTGACCAGGTGAAAGTTGAGCCAGGGCCGTTTCGTCCAGCCCCCGATAGCTCCACCTCCGTCCCGCGCCGCTGACCGGAAGCACGCCTGCGATCGATTCCTGCCGAAACTGCTCGAGGACCGTCCCCTCCATCACGGTCGACACGTCCACAGAGATCCTGACCCCGTCAGCGCCGAGAATGGTGTCCAACCGCTCAATCGAGGACTCAGGGGCACCATCAGGAGCCTCCACCTGATAGACGAGCACCGCCCCTTCAGCCGGAGCCCGATATACATCGTCTGATCCGCAAGCGGTGGGGCGATAATAGTCCGGCCCGACAGCTCCCAGGCGTACACCCGGCGGGTCAATCGCGGCCGAACCCGGATCCGTCGCAACCTCTTCGCGCCGCTCGCAAGCGCAGAGAAGGGCCAAGGACGAAATCAATATTGAGACGACACGAGCGTCCACCTTGGCCCTCCCCCGTCTAATTCTCGTGAGGCCCGCGCGGCGGCCCGCCACTATTACAGCAATTAATATGACATGTCATCCGCGCTGCTCCGTCAACGGGGAACTCACTACTGCAATACGACCAACACATCGTAATCGTATTCGCCAGCGCAGGCGCTGGCGCGACCGCCACACCTCCGACAACCAGGCATGTTGCTGAAACTAATGATGCAATTTTCATGATAAGGCCCTCCCCAGACCCCGCCCTCTTTCTGAGCGACGCTCAACTTGAGCTACTATTCACGAAAATGCAACTTATTAGGGCATTCTGACCGGCATGACGCATGCGTTGATACACGGCGACACGCCCCCGGGGGGACGGAGATCGAGGTGTACGCCTGAATTGCAGAGAGAAAATCATCTCAAATATACCTCCGCGCGAACGACAATCATGACGTGTGATTGGCGAACGCAATTATGGCCAAACTGAGACTCGCTGTTCATTCTGCGAAGGCGTGGTGCCGCACCGCACCGTACGACGGCTTGAAGTCAGCCGTGCGCGTTCGGCCAATTCCGTCGCCGGTCTGTCGGGGCCGGGCGCCCGCACCGGGTCAGAGCAACGGATGGTGGGGTAATCGCTACCGGTGCTCGCGGTCGGCGGGGCCGTCTTCTTCGGTGGCCCGCAGGGATGACCGCTCCCTACCTCGCCGCCCTTTCGCGCGGCAGGGCGAAGGCGACGATGTAGTCGCCCCAGTCATTGGGATTGTACCTGGCACCGCCGGCCGAGACGACGATGTACTGGCGACCGTCGGCCCCGATGTAGGTCATGGGCGTGGACTGGGCACCGGTGGGCAACCGCCCGCGCCACAGCAGGCGGCCCGTCTCGGTGTCATAGGCCCGCATATAGTAGTCCTGCGTTCCGGCGTGGAAGGTCAGGCCTCCGCCGGTCGTGATGGGCCCGCCCAGCGCCGGCATCCCGACATAGAACGGAATCCCCGTCTGCAGACCTAGCGACGGCAGGGTGACGTCCCGCGAAGTTCCCGCCGGATGCTGCCAGACCATCTGGCCGCTGTTCAGATCGACCGCCGTGACGCTGCCCCACGGGGGTTCCAGGCACGGAATCCCGATCGGCGACATGAAGTTTCTGACGTCATTGGCATAGGGCAGCCCGAATTGCGGCGACACCTCGCCGTGCGGATCGCCCTCAAAGTCAGGATGCTCGCGCCGGAACTGATCGCGCGGGATCAGGCGCGAAATCACCGGCATCCGCATATCGGCGGTGACCATTATGTTCCGCTGTTGATCGACCGAGGCGCTGCCCCAGTTGATACCGCCGTTGTTGCCCGGGTAGAGGATCGATGCCTGGACCGATTGGGCGGTGAATTCGCCCTCGTAGCGGTATTGCCGGAAGAGGATGCGACACAGCATCTGATCCAGCGGCGTGGCACCCCACATCTGTTGTTCGCTCAAGGGTTCGGCGCTGATCGACGCGATGCCCGTCGAATAGGGTTGGGTCGCCGAATAGTATTCGCCCTCGACCGTGCCGTCCCCGCCCGGCACCGGTCGTTCCTCGACTGTCCTGACCGGCACGCCCGTACGGCGGTCCAGAACAAAGACCTGGCCACGCTTGGTGGTTTGGATCACGACCGGAATGGTGCCGCCGGCGCCGTCGGGAAGCTCCGCCAGATTGGGTTGCGACGGAACGTCATAGTCCCAGATGTCATGATGGACGGTGTTGAAATGCCAGACTTCGCGGCCCGTATCGAGGTTCAGGGCGACGACGGATGAGTTGTACTCATCATCGAAATCGCGACGCATGCCGCCATAATAGTCCGGCGTCGCATTGCCCAGCGGCAGATAGATCATATTGAGGTCGAGATCGAAGGCCATGGCGGACCAGACGTTGGGCGTCCCGACGGTATAGGTCTCGCCCTCAGGCGGCAGGTTGGTGATCGCGGGGTTGCCGAGATCCCAGGCCCATATCTGTCGTCCGGTCATCGCGTCGAAGGCGCGCACAGCGCCGGACGGCTCGCCCAGGCTGACGTTGTCGGCCACCCAGGCCCCCAGCACGATCCTGTTTCCGGCCACGAAGGGACCGGTGGTCTGGACCAGAAAGCCGGGAATGGGCGGGACGACGGTTCCCGTGTCCGGGGGATCCCCCGGAACCAGTTGGCCCATGCCGACGGTCAGATCGACCGTTCCAGCCTCGCCGAAGGTCTCGCAGACCTCACCATCCGAGGCCTTCAAGGCGATCAACCGGCTGTCGACGGTTGTCAGCAGGATGCGCGGACCGCACGGGTCTGCGGGACCGGGATCGAAATAGCCCAGCGTCCGACAGCGTTTCCAGTAGGGTGAATTTTCCACGGCTTCTGGATCGAACTGCCAGCGGATCGTGCCGGTCACGCCGTCCAGGGCGGTCACCTGGCTGCCTGACGCGCACTGGTATAGGGTCCCATCCACATACAGGGGCGTATTCTGGTCCTGTAGATTCCGAGACTGTTCCGCCACGAAGCCGGTACGCGCGACCCAGGCGACCTCCAGCTCGGTCACGTTTTCCGGGGTGATCTGATCGAAGGGCGCAAAGCGTGCGCCTTCCCCTGTGCGGCCATAGGAATACCAGTCATTGCCGGCCGCCGCGGTCGCCGCACTGGTCTGGCCGGGCGCGAATGAGATCGGGTTGCTGATGACGCCGTGCGGCAGCAACATCAGTCCCAGATAAGCCACGAAACCGAACATCAACGCCGCACCGGTGAGGGTGAACGGGCGCGTGCCGGCAGGTCGGCGCGCCGTCTGCGCAATCAGGGGCGTCAGCAACAGGGCGACCGCCGCCAGGAACAGAGGAGCGACCAGCCGCGGCACCAGGGGCCAGAATTGCAGACCGACCTCGGCCAGGGCCCAGAGCAAGGTCAGCAGCAGGACGGCCAGATAGATCCAGACGCCGGTCATCAGACCACGGAACAGATAGAGGCCAGACGCAGCCAGCCCCAGTCCCGCCACCAGATAGTACCAGCTGCCCCCCAGGCTCAGCAGATAGACCCCACCGATGGCCAACGGCAGACCTATGGCGATCAACAGGCCGCCGAAGATCTTCAACGCGATATGGACGTCGCGCTTTTCAAACAGGAACCGGGTTTCGGCGACGGTTCGTTCCCAAGCTCCGGAAAAGAATGCCCGCACGCGATTCATCACGTCGTCAGTAGCCATTGCCAGCCCCATTTCTGACCAAGGCCGCGCCAACTCGCCACCGCGCGGCTCGCAGAGCGGCGTTATATCCGCCTAATACCATTCGGTCACGCTGCGGCGGAAAAAATGTATGGCAAATCTTCGAGCTATCCCGATTGGCCCCTCCCAGCCTTCCGCCGTCGCAGGTTCTCTCTCAGGGCCTTGGCCAGGGCCTCTTCACGGGGCGTCGGCTTTGGTTTTTCCGGTTTGGGCGGCGGCGGATCGTCGTTCATCGCAATAATCTAGCTTTCGGGCTTCCCTATGCGAAGGGGTTTGGCTATACGCCCGGTTCCTCAGATTCAGGCCGCCGTAGCTCAGTGGTAGAGCGCATCCTTGGTAAGGCTGAGGTCGGCAGTTCAATCCTGCCCGGCGGCACCATCTGACTTCTGTGCGCGCGTACAGGGTGCGCCCATTCCCACTTCACGCTTCGGAAGCGACGAATCGCGCCTGACCCAGGCTTGCAAAAGCAAAGTCGTGACGCGCGCCCTGGATGGCGGCCTCGACGGCCAGCATGGGCTGGCCCTTCAGTGACCGGACAAAGGTGATCGGCTCCACATCGGGCGCGCGCCGTACACGCGTCTCGACACGTTCCAGACGCAGGCCCTTTGGCGGTGCCGGCAAGGCGGGCACCTTGCGGGTCAGCCAGGCGATCAGCTCTGTCTCGAGATAGTGCCGCGCGACCACCGTATCGGGTCGCGTCAGGCCCTGTATGAATACACACGACGCCGTCACCACAGGCGTGACGATGGGGATCCCCAGGCCCGCGACGACCGAGCGGACCGCCCCAGCCCCGCGATGCACGGCGGCAAACCCGCCCGTCGCCACCACGATCACGTCAATCGTGCCGCTCAGCGTTTCGACATCGACCGACAGGGCTTCGAGCGCCCCGTCGCGTAGCCGTAAGAGCGGAAATCGATACTCCGCATCTGACGTCAGAGCATCCAGGGCCCCCGCGGTCGTACGATACGTCCGCTCGGCAAATAACGGATGTGCCACCCCCCAGGCTGCGGCTGAGACCTTCAGGCCGAGATAGGCGAAACGCCCATCGGCCGACAGATGGACCCCATTAAGCGGGGCCTCGGGACCGACACGATCCAGAATCTGGGCCTCAAGCCGGCGGCGTCGCCACATCCGGCGCCATCGCAAGACCAGCGGAACAGTCACAACCAGGGCCGCGAGGGCGAAGCACAGCCCGTAGATCCAGTCGGGCAGGACAGCACTTTCAATCGCCTGGGCCTGGTCGGTGCCGAGCACCCTCGTCTCCAACTGACCAAAGAGCAGGGTCAGCAGACCAACGAAGACCGCCCCAAGCAAGCCTGCCGCAACCCATGCGATCGCCGTCGCCAGCCGTTTCATACCGCCTCCCCTGACTACATGGGTCGACTTGTGGTGGGATCAGGCGAAGCACAAGTCCAGCCCTACGGCGCCATATCGCTCGACAAGCGTTGAACTCTCCGGCAAGCCCGACCCAGGTGGGTCGCGGGCCGATGGGAGTATGCATGGCCGTCAGCATGACGAGGGAACAGCTGGCCCAGGCCCTGGGCGATACCGGTCGCGGCGACCACGCCGCGTTTCGCCGCGTTTATGACGCCACCTCCGCGAAGCTGTTTGGCGTGTGCGTGCGTATCTTGCGTGACCGCCAACTCGCCGAGGATGTCTTGCAGGACGCCTACGTCACGATCTGGAACAAGGCCTCGACCTTCGACCCCGGCCGCGCCAGCCCGATCACCTGGCTGGCCACGATCGCGCGCAATCGCGCGATCGACCGGCTGAGGTCCGCGGCCAGCCGACCGTCCGGGCGGCCCCTGGATGACGCCGCCGACGTGAGCGACGACACGCCGATCGCCGATGCCCAATTGGAAACCAGCCAGGACATCAGTCGGTTGAACGCCTGTCTGGACACGCTGGAGGTGCGGGCGCGTACCGCGATCCGCACCGCCTTCTTCGAGGGCGAGACCTATGAGGCCCTGGCGACCCGGTTCGACGTACCTCTGGGGACGATGAAGAGCTGGATCCGTCGAGGGCTGCAACGGCTCAAGGGGTGCCTGGAATCATGAGCGAGATCCCGGACGACATCCCCGACGACCTGGCCGCAGACGCGGCGGCCGAACGGGCCCTGCGCCTTCACGACCGGACGACCGACGCCGCGCTGGCCCGGCGAGTGGAGAGCGACCCCGGCTTTGCCGACGAGGTCCAGGCCTGGGACGAACGACTGGCCCCCTTCTACGAAGAGATCGCGCCAATCGAGCCGCCGTCCGGCGTCTGGCCCCGCGTGGCGTCCGCCATCGGCCCCGCGGCGGCCAATGACAATGGCGCGGCCCGATTCTGGCGGCGCTGGGCGATCGCATCGACGGCCCTGTTGGCGGCCTCGGCCGCAGGACTGGTGTTCATGGTCGCCAATCCGCGCGTGGAACGCCACTATGTTCGGTCCACGCCCGAATTCCAGCCGGTCAGCGTTGCTACCCTGATGAGCGCGGCGGATCCGGATATGCCGATCGCCACCATCACCTATGACCCCCAGACGGGCTCGCTCTATGTCGCGCCGACCATGCAGATGGCCCCGGGCGAAGGTCAGGTGCCGACCCTGTGGCTGATGACACCCGAAGGCGGCGTCCATCGTGTCGGCGGCATCGACCCGGCCCACGCCCAGACCCATTCGGTGCCGATGGAGATGCGCCCCATGGCCGCCGGTGCTCCGGCCCTGGCCGTGTCGCTGGAGCCGGCGGACAATCCGGATTCGCCCACGCCGCTGGGTCCGTTGGTCGCCTCGGGCGACGTCGCCCGGCTCTGACACGACTTTGATTTGCGCCTTCGGTTTGCGCCCGCTTCAATCGGATCGCGCGAACGAGGAGCCGTCATGACCGAGCCTGTGATCACCCTGGAAATGACCGACAAGCGCCACGGGCGCTATGTCGCGCGGATCGACGGCGTCGATGGCGAAGGCGAGATCACCCTCACCCGGCGCGGCCCCCACCTCATCAGCGCCGACCACACCGGCGTGCCGGAAACCATGGCCGGCATGGGCGTCGGCATGAAGCTGATCGCCTTCATGCTCGATGACGCGCGCGCCCATGACTTCAAGATCATCCCCCTGTGCCCCTATGTCCGGGCCCAGTACGCCCGCCACCCCGAATGGGCCGACCTGTTCACTACCCAACCGGGCGAGGACCCGGCCCCGCCCAAGGACTGATCAGCCCGCCTTCGGCTGCGCATACCCCAACCGCTGGTTCAGCTTTTCGATCAGATCCACCGCCGTATCTGCAATGACCGAGCCGGGCGGATAGACCGCCGCCGCCCCCATCTCGATCAGGGGCTCGACGTCCGCCGGCGGGATCACCCCGCCGACCACGATCATGATGTCCTCACGGCCCAGCGCCTTCAGCGCCTCGCGCAGCTCGGGCACCAGCGTCAGATGCCCGGCCGCCAGCGACGAAGCCCCAACCGCATGGACATTGCCCGCGACCGCTGCGGCGGCGGCCTCCTGCGGGGTCTGGAACAGCGGCCCGGCCCCGGCGGCGAAGCCCAGGTCCTGATAGGCGCTGGCCACCACCTTCTGCCCCCGGTCGTGCCCGTCCTGGCCCAGCTTGGCGATCAGGATGCGCGGCGGCCCGCCGTCATTCTCGACGAAGGCCGCGACCATGGCCCGCGCCCGGTCGATCTTCGGATCGGCCCCGGCCTCGGTCGCATAGACGCCCGACACCACCTCGGGCACGGCCTCATGCCGTCCGAACGCCGCTTCCAGCGCATCCGAAATCTCACCGACCGTCGCCTTGGCCCGCGCCGCCTCGACCGCCAGCGCCAGGAGATTGGCGTCGCCGCGCGCGCCCTCGGTCAGGGCCGCCAGCGACCTCTGCGTCGCCGCCTCGTCGCGCTCGGCCTTCAGGCGTTTCAGCTTCTCCAGCTGGGTCCGCCGCACCTCGGCATTATCGACCTTCAGCACGGGAATGTCGTCGGCCAGATCGCTGAAATACCGGTTCACCCCCACCACCGTCTGGCGGCCGGTGTCGATGCGCGCCTGGGTCCGGGCTGACGCCTCCTCGATGCGGCGCTTGGGCACCCCCGCCTCGATGGCGGCGGCCATGCCGCCCAGCTTTTCGACCTCCTGGATATGCACCCAGGCCCGCTCGGCCAGATCCTGCGTCAGCTTTTCGACATAGTAAGACCCGCCCCACGGATCGGCGCTCCAGGTCAGGTCGCTTTCGCGCGCCAGGAAGAGCTGGGTGTTCCTCGCGATCCGGGCCGAAAAGTCCGTCGGCAGGGCCAGGGCCTCGTCCAGCGAATTGGTGTGCAGGCTCTGGGTCCCGCCGCCCACCGCCGCCATCGCTTCCACACAGGTCCGCGCCACATTATTGAACACGTCCTGCGCCGCCAGCGACCAGCCCGAGGTCTGGCAATGCGCCCTCAGCGCCAGCGACTTGGGAGATTTCGGCGCGAACTCCGACTGGATCAGCCGCGCCCACAACAGCCGCCCGGCCCTCAGCTTGGCGATCTCCATGAACGGGTTCATGCCGATGGCCCAGAAGAAGCTCAATCTTGGAGCGAAAGCGTCGATGTCCAGCCCCGCCGCCACCCCGGCGCGCGCATATTCCACCCCGTCAGCCAGGGTGTAGGCCAGCTCCAGGTCCGCCGTCGCCCCGGCCTCCTGCATATGATAGCCGCTGATCGAAATGCTGTTGAATTTCGGCATTTCCCGGCTGGTGAAGCCGAAGATGTCCGAGATGATCCGCATCGACGGTCCGGGCGGATACACATAGGTGTTCCGCACCATGAACTCTTTGAGGATGTCGTTCTGGATCGTCCCGGTCAGCTGGGCCGGGGCCACGCCCTGCTCCTCCGCCGCCACGATATAGAGCGCCATGATCGGCAGGACCGCGCCGTTCATGGTCATCGACACGCTCATCCGGTCCAGCGGGATGCCGTCGAACAGGGTGCGCATATCCAGGATGGAATCGATCGCCACCCCCGCCATGCCGACATCGCCGGCCACGCGCGGATGGTCGGAATCATAGCCCCGGTGCGTGGCCAGATCGAAGGCGATCGACAGCCCCATCTGACCGGCCGCCAGATTGCGCCGATAGAAGGCGTTGGATTCCTCCGCCGTCGAGAACCCCGCGTACTGCCGCACCGTCCAGGGGTTGGTCACATACATGGTCGGATACGGCCCGCGCCCATAGGGCGCAAAGCCCGGCAGACCGCCGATGAAGTCCGCGTCGGCCAGATCCTCCGGGCCATAGACCGGATCGACCGCAATTCGCTCGGGCGTGATCCATAGCGGGGCGTCGGTGTCGCTCACCGGGGAAGCAACCGTCGCAAACGCGATTGTTGAAAAATCCGGCGGGATGCTCATTGGTCGCCTCCCTCAAAGGCTGAGGTCAGGCTGATCGGCGCGAAACGGCCCGTCTCTGCCTTCGGCATGATCGGCTTGACCTCCGATGGCCGGTGCACCGTCACCCCGATCATCTGGCGCTCGCCGTCCTTCAGTTGGCGGTCGCGCTCGTCGCGCGCGACCGCGACCTCGGCGGCCAGCCGGTCCAGCCCGCCCAGAATGCCGCCTTCGGCCTCTATCGTCTGAAACTGCGCCCACGCCGCCTCGGCCAGGTTCCGCGTCAGGCTCTCGACGAACCACGACCCGCCCGCGGGATCGGCCACCCGGCCCAGGTGCGCCTCCTCCATCAGGATTAGCTGGATGTTGCGCGCCTGCCTCAGAGCCAGCGGCGTCGGCGTCTCGATCAGCACGTCGAACGGATCCAGCACTACCGCATCCGCCCCGCCTGCGCCCGCGCCGAAGCCCGCCGCCGTCAACCGCAGAAGATTGGTCCATGGGTCCGCCGCCGACAGCATCCGGCGCGACGAGCGCGCCTCGATCCGGGCCGGGACCGCCACCCCCGAGGCCGCACAGACCTGCGCCCACAGCGCCCGCGCCGCCCGCATCTTGGCCAGGGTCATAAAGGTCATCTGATCGGCCGACACGCCCAGGGTCACCCGCCCGAAGGCCGCCGCGACGTCCAGACCCGCCTCGACCAGCGCGCGAGCGTAGGTCACCACGCCCGTCAGCATCACCGCCAGCTCCTGTGCCTCGGTGCCGCCCGCCTCATGTACAAACCGCCCGGACGCCAGGAAAAGCTGGGCTTCGGGATAGGCCCCCTGGTGCCGCATCGCCGTCTGGACGGACGCTGCAAACAGATCCGGCCCATCACGCGCGATCGTCGTGACCGGATCGAGGTGAAACGCCAGCTTCGCAAGCGGTGCGCCCTTCGCCGCCACGGCCAGGGCGTTGGCCGCCTGGACCGCCGCCACGCCGCCGTCAAGCGCCACGGTCGCCAGTTCCAGCAAGACGCCGTCCAGCGCCTGACCCATCGCATCCGACGACGCCAGCCCCGCCGCCTCGACCGGCAAGAGCACTGACGCCGCCCCGTCGCCCAGCGCTTTCAAGGCCCCGGCATTGGCCTCGCCCGGCGTTGCGGCGAACACCGCGCTACGCAAGTCCCACGGCCGCTCTGTGTCCGCCGCCGGCATCGGGCGCGGACCGACCGGCTCGCCCGCGTTCCACGCACCGTACAGCGGCTGAATGTCCAGTCCGTCCAGCGTGCGCCGGATCAACGCTTCGATGCGGGCATCCGGCGCGGTTTTCACCGCCGCCTTGGTCCACGCCACCAGATCGGGTGGGGCGAAGCCTTCAGTCAGGGACAAGGGATTGCTGCTCAAACGGGACCTCCAGTCGCGTCGGTCATGGAACCCCCGACCGCGAGCGTCAAGCGCGGTGCCCCGGCCCCTTCGTCCCCCCCTGAGGTCAGCGCCTCCAAACTTCACCCTCGGCAATCCCGCCGACCGGAGCCGAAATGACCGACGCCATCCCGCTGCCTGACCACCCCGTACGCCGCCACCCCCTGTGGCAGGTCTTCGACCGCCTTTGGCGACCGGCTGCCGGATGGATGGTCGTCGCCGGCACCGCCTATGCCGGCTGGCTCGGCCCGATGATCGACCGACCCATGGCTGAGGCCTATCTCCTCACCTGGCTCGCCTTCGCCGCCGCCATGCTGGGCCTCAAGACCGTCGAGAAGATCCGGGGCGTGGCATGACCTATTCCCTGTCGGCGCGCAGCCAGGCCCGTCTCGAAGGCGTCCACCCGGATCTCAAACGCGTGGTCGAACGCGCCATCCTCAAATCCGATCAGGACTTCACCGTTCTGGAGGGCGTCCGAACGCCCCAGCGCCAGCGCCAGCTTTACGCCCAGGGTCGCACCCGCCCTGGTCCCAAGGTCACCTGGACCCTAAACAGCCGCCACTTCATCAATCCGGCGACCGGCTACGGCCACGCCGTGGACCTGGCCCCCTATCCGATCGACTGGGAGGGGCCGACCCGCTTCCCGAAGTTCGACGCCATTTCGCGGGCCATGTTCGCGGCGTCGAAGGAACTGGGTATCGCCATCCGCTGGGGGGCCGACTGGGACCGCGACGGCAAGCCGCGTGAGCGCGGCGAAACCGACAGTCCGCATTTCGAGCTGGCGTCGTGATCGGCCTTCGTGACGGCCTGGCCAACGTCGCCCTGCTGGCGCTGATCGTCGGAATCGCCATGGCCCCGTTCGCCCTGGCCTTCCTGATCGGGGTTCTGGTGGGGATGATGCTGTGATGCGCTTTCGTGACCTGACGCTCGCCGGCAAGGCGGTGGCGGCGCTCATCGCCCTTATCCTGATCGGCCTGACGCTCATGGCTGTGTCTCGATGGTGGGACGATCTGTGGGACTGGCTGCCCTGGTCCACCGAACAGCGGCTGGACCGGGCTGAGGCCCGCGCCGCAGCAGCCGAGGCCGATGCGGACGCGCGCCGCATCGAGGTGGTCTGGCTGGAGAAGCAACAGGCGGATGTGGCCCGGGCCACCCGCGTCATCATTCAAACCCGCACCGTGACCGAACGCGCCGTGGTGCAAGCCGAAGAGGCCGAAGATGCGTCTATCGAGATTGATCCTGAACGGGCTGATCGGCTTCGTGGTGCTGACCGGCGGCTGTGCGAGCTTTCGCCCGTCAACTGCGGCGGTGGAGCCGCCCCGGATTGAAGCGCCGGCCATGGCGACAGAGCCGTGCCGCCTGCCGGTGCTGCCGGACGGAGCCGTGACCTGGGCCGATCTTGAACGGGTCTATCTGGAGCGGGGCGAAGCACTCGTGGTCTGTGATCAGGCGAGACGGCTGGCCCTGGAGTGGGGGCGGAGGGAGTAGGACCTAGCCGCCGGATCCTTCCCCTTCGATCCGGGGACGCTCAGGCCGGCCCAGATAGACCACCCGCGTCTTGCCGGCGACCCGGCCGGCTTCGACGTGGCCCGCGTGCGCACCGGACGCCTTGGCCTCATCCTCATCGGCCTCAACCCAGTGAGTCGATTCAATGTCTTTTTTCAAGGCATTGGCCGCCATGGCATGGGCCGGAAACAAGGTATCGACCACGGCCCCGCCGAACGGAACTGCAGCCGTCGCCGCATCTGAGGCGAGATAGGCCGCCATCCTCAACAGAGTGCCGGGCGTCGCCTGGGCGCGCATGGCCTGGACCATCAGCCAGCCCCCGGCCCCGACCGTGTAAACGTCACCGACCCAGGGAATCCAAGTCAGCAAGCCATCCATGCCGATCCCGAACGGCCCCACCGCCACGGCGCGGTCTGACAGCTTGCGGACGCCTTCGACGTTTGACCAGATCTTCTCGATATCGCGTATGCTGCGCGCCATATCCCTACTCCCCTCACCCCCGACGATAACGCATAACCCAAACTGTCGGTTCTCCAAGGACACAAAACATGATCGTTTCCACAACGCCCACCCTCGAAGGTCGCCCCGTCGGCGAATATCTCGGGGTCGTCGCAGGAGAGGCGATCCTCGGGGCCAACATCTTCCGCGACGTCTTTGCCGGGATCCGCGACGTCATCGGGGGGCGTTCGGGCTCCTATGAAAAGGTTCTTCGCGAAGCCCGCGAACAAGCGATGAAAGAAATGCAGGAGGCCGCGCGTCGCCTCGGTGCCGACGCAATTGTGGGGATCGATTATGACTATGAAACCCTCGGTGACACGGGTTCCATGCTGATGGTGGCGGTATCGGGAACGGCGGTCCGGTTGGGATGAGAATTCTATTCGGCCTGTTTCTGCTGATCCCGCTGGGCGCGCCGGCTGCCATCCTGCTGGCCAGTCTGCTGGACAGTCAGCATCGATGGGCGGACATCCTGGTTCAGTTTTCGTCGCCGGCCGTCGTCGGGACGGTCATCCTTCTGATCACCTATGTGCTGCTGCGCCAGCGCCTCAACCAGCTGATCGCACTGATCGTGGCGGTGGGTCTGGCTTTCGTGGCCTGGCCCCAATGGGTACCGGCGGGCGGACGCCCCGCACCGGAAGCCCCCGTCGTTCGGGTCTATTCGGCCAATCTGTGGGTCCGCAACTCGGACGTCGAGGCCATGCGGCGTTCGATCGAAGCGGCGGACCCGGACGTCATCATGCTGATCGAGATGGGGCCGACCACCCGCGAACAGCTGGACGGACTGCTGGCCGGTTATCCCTATCGCTCTGACCCGTCTGTTCAGGGAGATCTCCTGAACCGGGCCATCATTGCCGCACGCTTCCCCATCACCGAATTCGGGCGTCGACCGGACGGGCTGCACGCCGTCATGGTGCGGGGCGAAACGCCTCTCGGTCCCATGAATTTCATCGTCACACACCTGACCCGCCCCTGGCCGTTCGAGGCTCAGGAGGGTCAGCTCACCCAGACCCGGGCCCTGACCGAGCGGGTGGCGTCGATCTCAGGTCCCGTGGTCATCGCCGGCGATTTCAACAGTGTCACCACCGGTCGGATCGGCCGGATGATCCGCGATGACATGGCCCTGAACGCCGCACCCGGCTGGCCAGGGACCTGGCCGTCAGCCTTGCCTGGACCCGCCCGGATCACCATCGATCAGGTCTATGTGACCCATGATCTGGCCGTGCGCGACCGTCGCCTGGGCCCGCGCAACGGCTCGGACCATATGCCGGTCATCACCGAGATCGGCCTGGCCCCGGTTCAGGTGACCGAGACACCATCTTCCGATCCGGCCGACCCCGGGCCTTAGCCGATACTCCAGACCGGGACCGACCCGTCCGCATCGCCGAGCAGGGCAACGACAGCCTCGGCCGCCGCCCGAGCCGCCTCGATGGTACCGGCGGGCTCCCCCACCAGGACCATCGCGCAGCCATTCATTCGCATCGGATCGTCGAGCGGCCTCAGCCGTGCCTCGATGGCCGTCGCCCGCGCCCCGACCTGTTTGAGTCGGCGCATGAAGCCGTCGAACGTCTCCATATCTTTCAGCGGCGTCCAGATCGCCACAGTGGCCGACGGCGCGGTCGCCAGAACCTGCCCGGTCGCGACCGCCGCCCGCTCATAGTCGTCGCGGCGTTCGAACGGTGGGTCGATGAGCACGAGGGTTTGATCGGTTGAAACTATCAGGCCAGACAAGGCGTCATAGCCATCCGCCAGAACGGCCTGCGCCCGTCCCGGCCCCGGACCTTCCAACATCCCGGCCAGAGCCTCATGAATCGGCGGGTTGAGTTCGCAACCGACATAGGTGTCATCCACTCTCAGGGCCTGACGGATCAGCCAGGGCGAGCCCGGATACAGCGGCACGGCCGCCCCCTCATTCAACCGCTCCACGGCCAGTCTCAGTGGTCTCAAGGCGCCCGGCGTCGCCTCGCCCATGAGCCGACCGATTCCCGCCTCGGCCTCCCTGGACCGCGACGCCTCGCTCGACGACAGGTCGTAGATCCCGGCCCCGGCATGGGTGTCGACGACCGTCAGCGGCCCGGCTGACGCCGTCAGCCGCTCCATCAGATCCAGCACGACCGCGTGCTTGACCAGATCGGCGAAATTCCCGGCGTGGAAACTGTGACGGTAGTTCATGCCCAGCCCCTCGCCTGAGTGGACCGGCAGGTCAAGGTACGGTTCGCCGATGCCGCGAACGCTGTCAGGCGCTTCGGATCAGGCGCTCGACGTCGCGCCGCGTGAGGAAGGGATGGGCCGTCGTCATCCGGTTCTTGGGTTTGAGCCGCTTCATCCAGGTCCGCGCCGCCCGGATCGGCGCGGGCACCGGTCGACGCACCTTGATCGAATGAGGCGTGGACTGGGTGGCGGCTTGCGCCCCATCCTCGGCGTTCCAGACGTGGGCGTAGTCCGATTGCTGAACATCCTCCAGCCGGAGATCGCCGGTCTTGCGGGTCATGGCCAAGACATAGAGCGGGCCGGACGAGGTGATGTTCACCCGCGCTCCATCGGTCGGGCAGGTGACCTCCCACCAGACCGCCTCATCCGATAGGTCGGCCATGAATACGCGGGTATCCGTGCAGCCGTTGGCCTCGCTGTAGAGTGAGAAAAAGACCTCGGGAGAGAACTGCCAGAAACCGTGTCCGCACTGATTGTTGGCCGGCAACAGATGGAGGATGCACCCGTCGGATGCACACAAGGCCGCACAGTTGGCGAAGGCCTGACGCACATCGAAGACGTGCTCCAAGGTCCCGAAGTCGATCACTGTGTCATAGGTGTCAGGGTCCGCCAACGGCTTGTTGAAGTCGGCGATATGGCTGGCCCCTTCGTAGGCCGAATTGTCGTAGGAATGAACGTCAGTGGCCCCGAAGAGTGTCTGCAACATGGGTTCGGCATAGCCGCTGAAGCGCGCTGGATCCTCGTTTGGAAAGGCGGCCCGGATAACGTCTGCCGGTGTATCGACCCCCTGGCGCCCGATCATCACCGTGCGTCCCAACGCCTGACGCGCAGCCGCCAGCCGCAGGAGGTTGAAGCCGTGAACGTCGATACCCATCGCAGCCTCCCCGACCGCAGCCTAGGCCGCCCAGTCCAGCACCACCTTGCCGGATTTGCCCGACTTCATGGCTTCGAACCCCTCGCGGTAGTTCTGATAGCTCATCTCGTGGGTGATCAAGGGCGACAGGTCCAGCCCCGCCTTCAACAGGCCCAGCATCTTGCGCCAGGTGGTGAACATCTCGCGCCCGTAAACACCCTTGATGGTCAGGGCCTTGAGGATGATCGCACCCCAGTCCGTCTCCATCGGTTTGGACGGAATGCCCAGCAGGGCCATGCCGCCGCCCATGATCAGGGTATCGACACACTGTTTGAAGGCGACGGGGGAACCGGACATCTCCAGCGCCACGTCAAAGCCGACCTTCAGGCCAAGCTCGTGCATGACGTCCTGCAGGTCTTCGTTGAGGGTGTTCACCGTGCGCACGCCCGGCGCGACCTTCTGGGCCAGCTCAAGGCGGAAGTCGTTGATGTCGGTCAGCACTACCGTCCGCGCCCCGGCGTGGCGCGCAACGGCGGCGGCCATCATGCCGATGGGGCCGGCCCCGGTGACCAGCACGTCCTCACCCAGCAAGTCGAACTGTTGGGCCGTGTGCACGGCGTTGCCGAAGGGATCCAGGATCGCGCCGATCTCATAGGGCACATCGTCCGGCAGCTCGATGACGTTGAACGCGGGGGCCACCACATATTCGGCAAACGCGCCCTGGCGGTTCACGCCGATGCCTCGCGTCTCGGGGTCCAGGTGGAAATGGCCCGCGCGCGCCGCCTCAGAATTCAGGTCGATGACATGGCCCTCGGCCGAGACGCGCTGGCCAACCTTGAGGCGGCGGTCGACGTCGCGCCCGATGGCCACGATCTCTCCGGAGAATTCGTGTCCCGTGATCATGGGAACCGGCACATTCTTCTGGGACCATTCATCCCAGTTCCAGATGTGGATGTCGGTCCCGCAAACGGCGGTCTTATGGACCTTGATCAGGACGTCATCATCGCCCGGCGTCGGGATCGGAGCGTCGATCAGATCCAGGCCTTCCGCCGGCTTGGTCTTGGCCAGGGCTTTCATGGTTTCGGTCATTCGTCGTCTCCTTCAGTTCCCATGGCCGAGCCGGACGGGCCCGTCGGGGTCATCACCCGAGCCAAACGTCCCCGGGGAACATTCGTGCCGTGCGCCAAAATCGCCCGGGCTTAGCCTGACCTGGGTGGCGAAGGAAGGACAGATGCATCAACGCACCCACCGAAGGCCGAAAACGATCGTGCGCGGCGGGCCGAGGCTGTCGACGCCGGTGGCCGTGGTCGCGGTCTGGACGTCCTCATCAAAGGCGTTGAGCAGCGCGACATAGACGCCGGCGTGGTCGTTCAACCGCCAGTCCGCGCGGACGTCGGCGACGAAGGCGGGGTCCAGGACCTGACTGTTGAGATCGTCGCCGAACCGGCGGCTCTCCCATCTCAGATCGGCGGACACGGTGAGCCGGTCCCTCGGCGTCCAGTCGGCCCCGGCGGTGGCGCTCCAGATCGGGGCCTGCGCCGGGCGACGCCCCGTCAGTTGGGCGGCCTGGTCGCCCCCATCGAGCCGCGCATCTGTGGCCGAAACGGCGGCGCGCAAGGACAGGGCCGCAGTAGCCTCGAACCGCGCCGTCAGTTCCAGCCCTTCGGCGGAGATGACGCCTGCATTCCGGCGTTGGCGCAGGACTCCTCCGGCAGGCACGAACCCGGCGCGGGGGAAGGTGCCCGGCCCCATCCCGATCGTGACGTTGACGATGGCGTTTTCGAGCCGGGTCGCAAAGACGGTCGCATCCAGGTGCAGCCGCTCACCCTCAAAGGCCCAACCGGCCTCGATACCTTCCAGCCGCTCGGGCTGGAGGGCCGCATTGGCCTCGGTCAGGTCGTTGCCGACGCGGAACGGACGGTGCAGCTCATTCAGGGTCGCCGGGCGGAAGCCCGAATAGGCGGCGGCGCGCAGGCTCTGGTCGTCGCCAAGCGCCCAACGCACCGCCAACCGGGCGCTCACGACCTCGCCGGATCGGTCAGGGTCGCGTTCGTCCAGGGTCACGACACCGCTGGACCGGTCCCGCTCGATGCGTCGGCTCGCCGTATTGTTCCAATGGTCGAGTCTCGCGCCGCCGGCGACGAGCCATGGACCGGCCCGCCAGGCCGCCTCACCATACACCCCGGCAACAGACGTCTGTCCTCCCGCCACCCGGCTCCGGGTGAAGCCACCCGCCATGTAACGAAACAGCTCTCGTGTCTCGCCCTCGCTGCGACGCGCATCGGCCCCGATCTCCCACTCCAGCCGCCCGCCGAACGACACCGTTTCGGTCCTGCGGACGGCGGCGTTGAAACCCCAACCTGTGGCGGGCGTGGCGACCTGGTCATTGGCCGGCGTGGTGCTGTTCCGATCAGGCGCAACAGTAACCGAGCTGTTCTTGAGATCGCTTGTCCGACGCCAGATCTGGATCCGCCAGCCGGAGCGCTCAGGTGCCGGGGCCATCGCCAGAGTGGCCGACAGAACCTGGCCAGAAGCGATCGCCCGGGTGCCTTGCAATCCCGATCCCCGCGCCTCCTCGAAGGCGGCGGCCCGCAGCGAAAGGCGGGGCTCGCCCACGGGCAGATCAACCCGCACCGCCCCCGACGCGAGCCGCAGGTCCAGCGTGGTGTCGGCCACGCCGGCATCCGGCCCCCGCACGGCCTGGAAGCCGTCGCTCGTCTCACTGAGGCCCGAAATCACAACGGCACTGTCGCCACCCCGAACCCGCGTCGCCCCGGCCAGGCGGACGCCGCCGCGTTCAGACACGGACGCGTCCAGGGCCGCTCCGCCGTCGCGCTCTCGCAGCTGGATCACGCCCGTCAAAGGCCCCGCGCCGTAAGGACCGGCCCCGGCCCCGCGAATGAGGTCGATCCCGCCCAGGCTTTCGCTGGGGATCTGGGACCAGATGACCCAGCCTCCGAACGGATCATTCAGCGGCACACCATCGAGGGTCACCAGCGCCCGTCCGGCCCCGGATGGGGCTATGGCGCGCAGGCTGATGCCTTGCGTCGTGGGATTGGCCGACAGGCTGGAGTTGCGGCGGAACAGGGAGACGGCGGGCACCCGGCCCAGCACCTCGTCCAGACGCCGTCCGTCCGCCAGATCCGCCTCGCCGAGCCGGACCACCGAAAAGGCGGCCTCTCCGGCCCCCAGCGGCAACCGCGCCCCGGTGACTACCACCTCCGGCAGCACCTGAACAGCGGGCGGAGGCGGCGGACTATCCTGGAACATCATTCCCTAACGTGGCTCAGGCTGGAATGACGCCCAGCTCGCGGCCCGCCGTCTTGAGGGCCTCTACCGTCTGACCGACCTTGAGCGGGCGATCCACGCCCTTGCCAACCGCCACGATCTCGCCGGCGAACTCATGGCCGGTGATCATGGGAATGGGCACGTTCTTCTGGGACCACTCATCCCAGTTCCAAATATGGATGTCGGTGCCGCAGATGGCGGCGTTGTGGACCTTGATCAGCACATCCTCGTCGCCCGGCGACGGGATCGGCGCGGTGATCAGCTCCAGCCCTTCGGCGGGTTGGGTCTTGGCGAGGGCCTTCATGGTGTTGGTCATCGCAAGCCGCCTTTCAGCAACGCCACGACCGGACAGAGGTCCGGTGTCTCGCAGGAGGGAACAATATCCTCCCTGCATCTGGTCGAGGGCTTCCGGCCTGTCAACGCCGCAGCTGCGGGGTTGAATGCAGCCTGGTACCGAACAGCGGTTTGCCTTCGTCCGCGACCGTGCCAAAGTCCGGCTGTTCGCACAGGACGACCAAAACATGATCAACCGACGCTTCATCGCCGCATCGGGCCTCGTGGTGCCGATCCTGGCGGCATCCGCCGCCACCGCTCACCCCTCCGATGAGGTCGAGGCCAACAAGGCGCTCGTGCGCCGGTTCTTCGAGGTGGTGTGGAGCACAGGCGACCTTACCCGCCGCGATGACTTCCTCGCCGCAGACTATCGGGGGCATATGGCCGGCGCCGAAGCCCCGATCGACCGCGACGGCTGGACCGGCTGGTTCCAGGGCTTTCGCGCCGCCTTTCCGGATGCGCGTTTCACGGTGGACGATCTGCTCGGTGAAGGCGACCGAGTCGCGGCCCGCCTGACCATGCAGGGAACCCATCTGGGCGCGCTCGATGGTGTCCCGCCCACCGGTCGGGCCGTGGTGGTGACGGGCATGAGCATCGAGCGCATCGCCGGAGGGCGCATCGTCGAAGGCTGGAACCAGAACGACGCCCTGGGCCTGCTTGCCCAACTGGGAATCCTGCCACCCCCGCCGACGGCCTGAGGCGTCAGATCACGCCCAGCTCGCGGCCCGCCGTCTTGAAGGCTGCAACCGTCTGATCAATCTGGTCAAAGGTATGGGCGGCCGACATCTGGGTACGAATGCGGGCCTGGCCGCGCGGCACGACGGGGAAGGAGAAGCCGATCACATAGACGCCGAGTTCCAGCATCCGGGCGGCCATGTCCTGGGCCAGCTTGGCGTCACCCAGCATCACCGGAATGATCGGATGCTCGCCGGGCAATAGATTGAACCCGGCCTCGCTCATCGCCACGCGATAGCGTCGGGCGTTGGCGAAGAGCTGGTCGCGCAGCTGATCACCCTCGCTGCCGCCAGCAATGCGAATAGCCTCCATCGACGAGCCGCAGACCGCGGGCGACAGCGCGTTGGAAAACAGATAGGGCCGCGCCCGCTGTTTCAGCAGGGCCACGACTTCGGACCGGGCACAGATGAAGCCACCCATCGCCCCGCCGAGCGCCTTGCCGAAGGTGCCCGTCACAAAGTCGACCTCGACCCCGCAATGGGCATAAGACCCACGGCCCTTCGGGCCCAGGAAGCCGGTGGCGTGACAGTCATCGACCATGATCAAGGCGTCGTACGTGTCCGCCAGCTCCCGAATGTCCTTCAGCCTGGCGATGTAGCCGTCCATCGAGAAGGCACCGTCCGTGGCGATGATGATCGTGCGCGCCCCATCGACCCGCGCCTGTTTCAACTGCGCCTCCAGATCGTCCATGTCGGAGTTGGCGAAGCGGTACCGCTTGGCCTTGCATAGACGCACACCGTCGATGATCGAGGCGTGGTTCAGGCTGTCCGAGACGATGGCGTCCTCGTCGGTGAACAACGGCTCGAAGATGCCGCCATTGGCGTCAAAGGCCGCCGCGAACAGGATGGTGTCCTCAAAGCCCAGATAGTCGGCAATCGACCGCTCCAGTTCCTTGTGGATCTCCAACGTGCCGCAGATGAATCGCACCGAGGCGGTCCCGGCACCCCAGCGCTCCTGCGCCGCGATCCCCGCCTGGGTCACCCGCTCGTCGCCGGCCAAACCCAGATAATTGTTGGCACAGAAATTCAGCACCTCGCGACCGCCCACCTGGATCACCGGACCCTGGCGGCTGGCGATCACCCGCTCGGGCTTGGTCAGGCCCTGAGCGTCTATGTCCTGAAGCGTTTCTCGAACGCGGGCGTAGAAGGTGTCGGTCATGCCGTCCTCGGGTTTGCGCGCCGGACGGTTACGCCGAATCTGGACGCGTTTCCACCCGTCCTCTGTATCGCGTCCGTTGCCGCCGTCGTTCTGCCCTGGCAACGCTCTCAAACCGTTTCGACCCGCCTGCCGGCGCGGATCAACCGCCCCGCGACGTGTCTTCTGTCGGCCGGAACGGCGTTACCCGCGCGCGTTGATTGCACGGATTGAGTTCCACAGGGGCCTGAAGCGTTCCCGCGTCACCGGGCGGCGACACGCGCACGGCGACGACGCCCGGACACGGTTCGGTTTCCCCCGCGATCTCGCCCGCCACAGCCGTCGTGACCAGGTCGAAATAAGCGCTTGCGCCCGGCGCGAGACGAACTGTCCCGATCGCGGCAGCCTCGGCGTAATAGGGACCCGGGTCCTGCAGGATGCGGAACGGCGAGCGCGCCTGACCGCTCGGACCGATCATCGACACGCCGGGGTAGCCCCTCAGGGTGCAGGCTGCGGTCCCGGCATTGGTCAAGGCCAGGACGTCGTATCGCGAACCGGCCGCTCCCTCTTCCGACACCCGTCGCAGCGACAGCGCCGCGGCCCGACACGGGGCGTCTCCGCGCGCCGCTGGGTCGGGGGTTGGTGCCTCCGGCGCCACCTCTGACGGCTCAGGTGCCGTCGGCTCGACGACCAGCACGCCGCCGTCGGTCGGTCGCACGCAACGGGCCAGCACCGCCTCCCCGATCCTTTGCCCGTTCAGACGCCTCAGCACGGCAACTTCCTGTGCCCCGGACGTCGTGACCCACCATTCCAGAGTTTCGCCTGTCCACCGCGCACCGGTCACCGCGTCGGCCGGGTTCATCGGCCAGGTCTCGTCACCGACCGTCAGGGCCAGGGACCCGTCCGGGCCGTAACTCGCCTCTGCCTGGCGGTCCTGATCGCAGGCATAGGCCACTGTCTGGGGCGGCGGCTCGACCGCCGGCGGAGCCACCGGCGTGCGGTCGCCAACCGGGTCCGAACAGGCCGCCAAGGCCAGCAACAACACAAGACCACAGGAAGGTTTCATGGGGTGCCTACGCAAATCAGACCTGGACCGTACCGCGCCGAGCGCCCGAATTGCAAAAGATGCGCGCAGGTTGCAGGGATCTACTGACGTAGGACGGAAGACGCCCCGACCGCTCACGCCCGCCTGATCCGAGGAATGACCGCCTTGAACGCAAAAAAACCCCGACGGCGAACCGACGGGGCTTTGAAACTTGGGTGCGGGAGCAGGATTTGGTCACAACCTCACATCGCTTAGGCGCATATTCCGCGCTTGATCTGGAAGAGTAGCCAACCGGGCCCCACCCTCGGCGTGAACGAGGCGGGTACACTCCGGCTCAGGCGAACCTCCGCGCGACTTCATTGACGATCGATCATGGGCTATCGTCGTTCTACTAAGTTTCAAAGGATGCTTGATGCGCGTCGATCAATTTTGGCAGGGCCTTATCGAAGGCGATTCCTCGGGATCGAGCCATGATGATCTCGCCGAGATCGGGAAACGCGAACTCCGAGCCGCCGCTGGGAACGGGGCGGATGCGGCGTTCCCCTCAGACGAGGCTGCCATTTGCGTGGCCCGTGCGGTCGGGGACGGGCACGTTGGAATGCTCTGCCTTCGCCCTCAAGGCAAGCAGTTGGAACTTGTAGTGCGCGGGTACACCGATGGAGCGCTCTTGGTGAGCGACGTTGCGTATCCTTCTCACCCAAAAATGGGCTTAGACGAGTTCGTGAAGGAGGGCACGGGGACGCTCGCTAGTCAGCTTTCAGCGTCGGTCCGCAATCTCTCGCGGGACGCAAATTGGCGTCCAACTGCTGTGGCATTGGCGGCTTGGCTTTCCGGCTCCTCTGAGACCGTTTCGTGACCATCGAGGTGCTTCGCCCAGCGCAGAGCCCTTTTCCTCAGTCTAACGGCATTTACGGGTGGTGGTTCAGTCCCTCTGCCGTCGATGAGCTTGGAATCGACCCGGAAGACACCGCCCTCCATTCGGGCCACGCTCCCCTAAGGTGTCAGCATATCGGGTATTCCCTGCTCTATGTCGGATTGGCTTCAGGGCAGACTATCTATACCCGCATCGTCAAGAAGCACCTGCGACGCACGGCGGTCAGCACGCTGCGACAATCGCTAGCCGTCTTGAAGGGATTGCAGCGGTCGGCCAAGGATTGTCTGGCTTCGCCAGACTTGGAGGTGGGCCTGACAAATTGGATGAGAGAGCATTGTCGCTGGTCGTGGGTAGAAACCGACGAGTGCGCCTTGCACGAACGAAAAGTTTTTGAGCGGATCTATCTGCCGCTGAACCTCCACGGCTGTCCTACGACGCCCTTCCGAGCGCGCCTACGAGCGTTACGCCGCTGGCCTCCCCTTGTCGCCTGAGCGCTGTGAGCAGCTATGCTTCGATCTCACTCGGGTGCAGCGGGAGCAACTGCGACGTTGGGTGGAAGATGAAGCTTACCCTGCGGCCATCGCTAAACAGCGCGCACGCTTCGCGGATCTGGAGCCGTCGCATCGGTGGGCCTTTGAAGACTGTTGGTTGCGTGGCGAGCCGTATTACGGTGCGGCTGGCGGGGGACCAATTCTCAGCTTCAGGCCTTCCGGGCTTGGAATGATCGTCTCGGCCATCGAGCCAATCACGGGCCTGCAAAAAAGGTTAACGGCTGACGACACGCTCTGACAAGCGCTGCGGACGGGTTATCCGGTGGCGTCAAAGCGTCCGCGCAGCTGCCGACCCTGTTTTCTGGCAGCGCGAAGCGTCAACCTGTAGCGTCAGAGTAACAAGGTCTCTTCGGTGATGGAAATGACACCCGCAGGCACGTCTAGCTACCGCCCGCACCGCTTCGCGGGGCATCACACTTTGGCCATTCCCCACTATATCTGGCTCGTGATCGGGCTAATCGCTTTCGGGCTAGCTACCCCCGCTCGTGGTCAACCAATTTCGATATCGGAAATGGATCGCGCCAGTTCGAATGGGCTGTGGCTGCACCTAGAGCAATCAACTGAAGACGGGCGGGAGTCGGGGGAATATCTCGCCATGGATTGCAGCTATTCCGTGCTCGGTCCTAGCCAAGCCGTGGAAACCTGCCGATACCGCTCATTGCTAGTGCTTGATGGAGAGGCGTCCTTCATCGCGGTAGAGGACGTCGATCATGTCGCCATCCATTCCCAGACTAGATTCTGCAATAACGAACTGAGCGGTTCGAGAATGGCGTCCCTTGTGCGTTCCGGGAGTGCATGGAGCCGATCTTCTGATGGAATATGGATCGATCGCAGTTCTGAACTTCGCCGACTCTCGGAGGACGAGATAGAACAGGTAGGGGCTGAGCTATTCGATAATCGGAGCGGGGCCTGCTGGACCCTTGTCGGCTCGGTTAGACGCTTCGAGATGGTATCCGAGGAAGGGGAAAGGATGACTCTTACATGGAGGAGGCCCGATCCCGCGAGGTGGTCAAGTGGCGCTTGGCGACATCCGGCCAACTTCTCCCCAAATGACGCGGCCACATTTGAGTAGTGAGACAGATGTTCGCTCGAACGGCAGCCATTGTTCAAATTCGTGGCGATTTGGACACGCCCATATTCCAGTTATGTGTGAGCATATCGCGTTAAAATATTGTTTTGACATCGAGACTTTGAGTCGGTATACGAAGCTGTGTGCCGCCCCATGTCTCGCGCATTCAAGATCAACTTAATTTTCTTGCTGGCGACCTAGCGGATCAGGTCGCAGTCTTGCTTGGGGATCGGGCGGATCGTTTCTGTGTAGCCCCAAGAGCGCGGCGACATCTTTGGCTGGCCTTGGTCGAGATCGCCCCGAGCGCGGCCATGAGCGGACTCCTGCGTTTCGGTTTCGATGCGCGCCCTCGCGACTTGATCGGTTGGGTCATCGATTACCCATCGCCTTGGCTGTGGTCCTTGCTTCGAAGGTGCATGCCAGCGGAACCCTTGCCAGCCGGCTCGTATCTAAAGCTCTATGCGGCCTTGGATGAACGGCCACGCACTGGGCAAGTGCTATCTCAGTTGGGCCGCCAAAGCATTCAAGGGTGGGCGACAATCTTCACGCTGCCCCCATGCCTCATAGAGGCGTCCATCGTCAGGCTCATAGGCAGCACTCCTCGCCGAGCGGAGGCACTCGGCGAGTTGTGGAGGCTTGCGCTGGATTTGGGTCGTGACCCTTCAAACCTGCGCCGGGCGCTCTGCTCGGCCAAGGACACTGAGGCGATGGAGGCGGTTCTCGCGAAAGCAGTTCAGGCCGATCAATTGATTCTCGCTCCACAGCCGAACAGACCTGAGGTCAAGCCGATATCGACGGCCAAAGAGTTGTCTGGCTACGGGTTCGCTCTCCAAAACTGCATGGCCCGCCGTCGCGGTCCCTTCTCTCTTCGCCCTGAAGCGACTGCCTTCTTCATCTGGAACGATGAGGACGAAGGGCCGGTCATGGTGAGCGCCAGAACCGATCATGTCGGTTGGCGACTCGTGGAGGTTCGTCGAACTCGCAATGGACGACCCTCAGATCACCTTTTTCGGCGCATCGTGGACGCCTTCGAAGGTGTCGGGGTCCGAAATCGCCCAGACATATCAGACCTACTGATGGCCATTTGAGCCGTCACTGTTGGGTATGCCTGACGGGACGCCGCTAATGTGACAGACGGTGGAGCGTCTCGCGCAACAAGAGGGTGGTCACCCCCCATAATGTGACATCCCGGCGTAGTGCCGACCCTAATGTTACAGAAATGGAGAACTGTTTGGGAAATCGATTTGGGTACGCTCGTGTGTCCAGCCAAAGCCAATCTCTGGATGGCCAACGAGACGCTCTCTCCGCCGCCGGCACGACGGCCATTCTGGAAGAGCACGTCTCAGGCAAAAGCTTGGAGGGCAGATCGCAACTCGCCTTGCTCATCGACCTCGTTCAAAAGGGCGATTCCATTGTGGTCCATCGGCTCGACCGCCTCGGTAGAAACGTTCGAGACCTCATCAACGTGGTTCAAACCCTCCGAGACAAAGGCGCGACGTTGGAGGTCTTGGAGCCGAGGCTGATCATCGGTGACGATCTGGCCTCCCGCATTCTGCTGCTCAGCCTCGGTTTGACGAGCGAGATTGAACGAGATTTCATTCTCGAACGTCAGCGCGGTGGGATTGCCCGTCGCAAGCAATTGGATCGCGACCTGCCCAAAGATCAGAGGGCGTACCGTGGCCGGCCTCGCTCTGTGAATGCCGATAAGATCAGGTTGATGGCCGCAGAGAATTACGGTCCGTCGGCAATTGCGAAGGAATTGGGCGTCTCAAGAATGACTGTTTACCGGTACTTGCCACGGCAATCCTGAATTCTAATCGTTCGGACAAGCGCCCGCATCTTTGCCCGCGAGTTGGCGGTCCGGTGACGGTGCCGGCGTAGCACGATCTGCGATTCCCTCTGGTGAAACCGACTGCTACTGCTGGCGAAACGGGTATTGGGGGGGCGGTCGGTTGAAGATTGGTGATCTTGAGACCTTTGCAGACGCGTTGAAGGCCAAATTCGCGCTTCCCGGCTCGGCCTCGCCCGAAGATCAGTTGAAGCCCGAGATTGCGGCACTCTTCGTCGCCACCGGCGCGGGGTACGGATTGACCGTCGAAACCCGGACCGAAACCCATTTGTCCGAACACAAGGTCCGGCCCGACATTGCGATCTACGTCGGGGGCCTAATCTGCGGATATATCGAATTGAAAGCGCCGGGCCTCGGAGCCGACGCGCCAAAGCTGAAAGGCGATCACAACAAAAAGCAATGGGCCAAGCTGAAAGGCCTGCCCAACCTGATCTACACCGATGGCCGGGAATGGGCGCTCTACCGATCCGGCGAACGCCCGGACGTCCAGCCCATCGTGCGCCTGAGGGATGACCCGACTGAAAAGGGCAAGGCCGCGACCGGCAAGGAGGATGCCGAGGCGCTGAACCGCCTGTTCCGCGACTTTCTGGGCTGGCAGCCGAATGTTCCACACACGCCTTCTGGCCTCGCCAAATACCTCGCGCCGCTGAGCCGATTCCTGCGATCTGAGGTCGAGACTGCGCTTAGCCTACCCGGCTCTGCCGTTGGGCTTCTGGCGGGGGAGTGGCGGCAGTTCTTCTTCCCTGATTCCGACGATGCCAAGTTCGCGGATGCCTACGCCCAAACCGTCACCTATGCGATGCTGCTGGCCCGCCTGTCCGGTGCGCCTAAGCTCGACCCGACCGAGGCGGCCAAAACGCTCGACAAGAATAACGGCTTGCTGGCGCAGACACTGAAACTGCTTGGCCACGATGACGCGCGGAAGGAATTGGCAGTCGGTTTCGAGATGCTGCAACGCTCGCTCGAAGCGCTCGATCCCCACGACTTCCTGAAATCGAAGCCCGACCTCTGGCTGTATTTCTATGAAGACTTCCTTGCCGCCTATGACCCCAAGCTGCGCAAGGACTATGGCGTCTACTATACCCCGCGCGAGGTGGTGGAACTGCAGGTCCGGCTGGCCTCGGAACTGCTGGAAAAGCGGTTCGGCAAGAAGCTGGGCTTTGCTGATGATGGGGTAGTGTTCCTTGACCCTGCGGTGGGCACCGGCACCTATCCCGTCGCGGCGGTGAAGCACGGGCTGGAAAAGGTGCGCAAACGGTCCGGCCCCGGCGCGGTGCCCGCGCGCGCGCGCCAGATGGCCGAGAATATGCACGGGTTCGAGGTGCTGGTTGGCCCCTATGCCGTTGCCCATCTGCGGCTGACGCAGGCACTGGAAGGCGCGATGAATGACGCCAAGGCAGCGACGGGCGAACCCGAGGAAAAGCTGGGCAAGCGGCTGAACATCTATCTGGCTGACACGCTCGAAAGCCCGAACGCGGCACCGCCCGGCGGGCTGACGCTGACATATCGCGCGCTGACCCAAGAACACGAGGCCGCGCGCAAGGTGAAGCAGGGCGGGGATATCCTCGTGTGTCTGGGCAACCCACCCTATGACCGGCAAACCATTGAGGAAGGCGACACCACCACGCAGCGGAAGGGTGGCTGGGTCCGGTTTGGCGACCAGATCGAAGGTGGTGCGAAACAGGAAGAACAGGGCGATCGCCCGATCTTCCGGGACTTTACCGAACCGGCCACCAAGGCCGGTGCCGGGGTGCATCTCAAAAACCTTTATAACGACTATGTCTATTTTTGGCGCTGGGCCCTGTGGCGACTGTTCGAGCAACAGACCTGCGGCGGCGTCGTGACGTTTATCACCGCGTCGAGCTATCTGGCCGGACCGGGCTTCATCGGTGTGCGTGAGGTGATGCGGCGCACCTTCGATGAGCTTTGGATTATCGACCTTGGTGGTGACAACCTCGGCACCCGCAAAACGCCCAACGTGTTTAGCATCCAGACCCCGGTGGCCATCGCCATCGGCGTTCGGGCGGCGAAACCTTCGCCCAACAAACCCGCAAAAGTCCGATATGCGAAGATTGAAGGGCCGGACCGCGACGACAAGCTGACGCAACTCGAAGCCGTCGCGGATTTCGCCGGATTGGTATGGCGAGACTGCCCCGACGACTGGCACAAGCCGTTCCTACCCGCTGGCAAAGGAGACTATTTCCTATGGCCACACGTGATTGACTTGTTCCCTTTCCAACGAAGCGGATCGAAATTTGGCAGACCTTGGCCAATCGCAGAAACGCAGGAGTTGCTTGAAAGGCGCTGGCAAAAGCTGCTGTCGGAGAAAGGGCCTTCGAGAGCGAAGCATTTTAAGAACAACAAGTATAGGAAAATAGAACGCCAATATAAGCACCACATTTCTGGCGACGCATTGCCAAGAATTAACAGCCTGCCGCCGGAATCGGTGGCACCAAAGGTCTCGCCATACGCCTTTCGCTCGTTTGATAGGCATTTTGCGATTGAAGACATTCGTTTAAATGACCGAATGGGCGAAGTGCTGTGGCGCTTGCAAGGAAAGACACAGCTTTATCTGACCGTGTTGGCAACAGAGGCACTTGGGGCTGGGCCGGGTATTGTCGCGTCGAGTTCTGTTCCCGACCTGCACCATTTCCGGGGCTCTTTCGGCGGCAAGGACGTGATCCCCCTCTACCGGGACGCCGCCGGAACCGAACCGAACGTGACCGCCGGTCTGCTCGATGTTCTAGGCTTGAAATACGGCACCACGCCGAATGCCGAAGACCTTGCGGCCTATGTCTATGCTCTGCTGGCCGGGCAGTCCTATACCCGGCGCTTCTGGAATGAGCTTGAAACCCCCGGCCCGCGCGTCCCGCTGACCAAAAACGGCAAGATCTTTGCCGAGGCCGCGAAGCTGGGCCGCAAGCTGATCTGGCTGCACACCTATACCGAACGGTTCCGGGGCAAGGATCGCGGCGATGAGGTGCCGCAGGGCAAGGCCACCACGATAAAGGGCGTGTCCGCCGATCCGGCGCATTACCCGGTCGAGTATTCCTATGACGGGGCCAAGCGCGAGATCGTCGTGGGGGATGGTCGGTTCGGCCCCGTGTCGCCGCAGGTCTGGGAGTTCGAGGTATCGGGCTTGAAGGTCGTACAGTCGTGGCTGGGCTATCGGATGAAGAAGCGGGCGGGCAAGAAGTCCTCGCCCCTTGATGACATCCGTCCGGAACGCTGGACCGCGCGGATGAGCGACGAATTGCTTGAAATGCTCTGGGTGCTGGAAGCGACTGTCGCCATGGAGCCGGAGCTTGAGAAGATGCTCGACAGCGTCGTGGCTGATCCATGCTTTGCGGCTGCCGATCTGCCCACGCCGTCTCCCGACGAACGTAAGGCTCCGAACAAGGCTGTCGTGGTTGGGAATCAGTTGACCATGTTCCCTGACGACGAAGAAGCGGGCGAGGACGACTATGACGGTGATGACGAATGAGCGATGCCGAGAGCTACTAATCGCCAATTCAGGGAGCCCAAATACTGAGAGTGCCAGCCTTCACCACGGCGGTGGCTCGGCAGGGTATGCCGGTAAGGCCTGCACGCTGGCTGGGATGACCCCGGTTCCATTCCAACGCTTCTTTAACCGAGCTTTTTTGCGCGCAGGATAGGACGGGCTCCGTTCCTTGCCACGTATGATCTTCGACCTCAGTTCCCGTCGAACCTTGTGAGGTGTGGGAGGGGGCTTCTGTTCTGATTTGTTCAACACCACTGTCTGGCCGGCGACCGCCGGCATGGCCGCTGCGGCTGTGAGTTCAGCGCTGTGCAAGTGCCGCAGGTAAGCCGCGACGCCCGCCGCGTGTTTGATATCCATCGACCTCGGGACAACACCGACTCGCTTTAATTGCGCGCCGGCACGCAGATCGGCGTCTTGAGAGGCTTTACCGTTGATGTAGGCGCGCCCGGTCGGTGCCAAAACAGCGAGGAACTTGGCACCGGCGTACTGTTCGACAGCGTAGTCATAGTCGGTTCGCTTCCACCATCGTTTTCCGCAGCTGCAGGAGGCTTTCAGTTGGCCGTCGACAGAGCTGACGGACATGTCATGCGCCATCGGCTGCCTCCCGGCCACATGCCGCCAAGGCGTCATTCGCGCTGAACTGGAAGAAGTCGATCTTCGCTTGATAGGAGCGGATAATCACGCGTTTGAAGCTGGCTTCGACCGAAAGGGTGGTCGGGTCAACAATTTCGCGAAGTGCATAAAAGACGTACGGTTTCAGGTCTTCGAACGTGTCGAACACATATGCACGGTCTTCGATGTTCGTCCGAGCCTGTCGTCTTACCCGTAGTGCCAGCAGTAGTTTTTGGTGTTTTTGGTCAACGCTGATCAAGGCTCTGCGGTATGGCAATGCGGACATTAAAAGCCGTGGCCGGATATCGTCCCGCAAGTATTGATATGCCCAATCTATGTTTCCGTCACATTGTTCCCGCCATTTAAACTCGCACGTCAACGCATCTCTAAATATCGTATCGCCGCTTTCTACGCTCGAAAGTGACACAGTCTCAGAGCCCCGCCGCATCCATGATGGCGTCTTGTTTATCCAGTCCGTCCATTTGAAGTGTCGCATGACAAAAGTACGTTGTTTCGTTATTTAATATACGTCGGTTAACGGTTGTCAAACCGCCAATATATTCGCGCCATTTTGGCATCAACTTCTGCTGCCGTATTCGCGTATGCTGGTATGCGACCAGATAAATTATCGCCTAAAAGCCAATTTTAGTAATGTTATTGATTACTGATTGTATTATTCCATATAACTATTACCGGACGCGCCATCGTATGATGGGCTCCTAAGCGTATACCGAAGCTGCAGGTCATGATCGCTTGGAAAGTCGTCTCATTAAGCTGCAGTGTTGTTATATACAGTTCGCACTATACGCGCCAAAAATCCAACGCGTGAAATACTTCTTTACTATATATGCCATTTCTCTTGGTTGAGTAAGCCAACCACTTCTCAGGGGTTTCGAGTGTTTCGACATGAACTGAACCCGTTGGGTGCGTTTTGTTCCAAATCTCGGTTAGGTAGGCGATGGGTTCTGCGGGCAGGCGGCTATGCTTCTTCGGGAGGATCACAACGCCATGCAGGTGGGGGTGAAAGCTCCAGTCTTCGGCGGCCAGATACCCCTGAGTACGCAAATAGCTCGGCAGATTGGCGCAGCGAGGACCGGATAGTTTGCGGTCCAGATTACGGAAGAACGCCTTGGCGACCTCCTGTGGCGGTGCTGAAGGCACCCTCTTTCGATAGAGCTCAAGGGTGACCGCTAGCGCTGTGGCATCGCCGTAGAAGTCCGCCCATGCCGCCTTAAGGCGGGATGATCTGGTGGCCGGCGGTGTGACGGTCGAGGGCGGCTGGATGAGGGCCATGGGGATCTCCATGACTCTCTAGGTATGACAATCTCTCAGCTTGTTTCGGCAGGCAGGGCCGCACCGTCTGGGGCCCTGACGGCAAAATCAAAAATGCGATGGCGATGTCATAACTAGTCGATATGAGCCCTCGACTGGAAAGTGATGTACGGCCCGACCAGACCTCCAGTCTGGCGAAAGCGGCTCTCTCGGATGTTGTGATTGAGCTAGCCCGGCTTGCCGTCCGGCTCGGCGAAGGGCAGAATTCGATGGCCGGCCATGAACTCACCTAATCGCACCGCCCTTTACGCCCGGTTCTCCAGCGATCTACAGAGCGCCAAGTCGGCATCAGACCAAATTGCCGCCCTTCGGCAAGATGCTCATAGACGCGGCTGGACCGTCGTCGCAGAGTTTATTGACGAAGGCATCTCTGGCTCGACCACAAATCGCCCCGGTTATAGGGCGATGCTTACCGAGGCTAGCGCCGGTGCGTTCGATACGATCTTCGCCGAAGCTCTGGATCGCCTCTCTCGTGACTTAGGTGATACCGCCGACTTGCAGAAGCGCATGAACTACAGCGGCGTGAACATCGTCACCCAGAGCGAGGGTGCGATCACCACGATGCATACCGCCTTCACCGGCTACATGAATCAGCAGTTCCTAGAAGAACTGGGAAAAAAGACCCGGCGAGGTTTGCTGGCAGCAGTGGGCGCGGGCCGTTCAGGTGGTGGTCGATGCTACGGGTATAGGACGACCGGTAAGCGCGGGGTTTTGGAAGTGGAGCCCGATCAAGCCGAGGTCGTGCGTAAAATTTTCGAGCGGTATGTGGCTGGGGCCAGCGCACGCCAGATTGCTGCCGAGCTTAACGCCGCAGGGCAACAAGGCCCTCGCGGCGGTGGCTGGACAGCAGCCTCAATTAACGGCAGCCGCCGCACGGGCGACGGCATCCTCCACCAAAAACTCTACATTGGGGTCAGGGTGTTCAATCGCCGTGAGTACCGAAAGCATCCAGACTCTGGCCGTCGCAGCGGCGTCTTACGCCCCCAAGGCGAGTGGATTGAGGCTCTCGTTCCCGAGCTTCGGATTCTAGACGACGAACTCTGGAACGCAGCCCAAGATCAAAAAGCGAAGATGTCCGTCGTGCCCCGCCACTACGCACGCCGGCCCAAACGTCTTCTGTCCGGGGTGATGCGATGCTCAGTGTGCTCCGGCGCAATGACGCTTCAGGGTGACCGGTACGCATGTTCGGCCCATCGTGAGCGTGGCACCTGCACGAACGCCCGAACCGTCAACGCGAACAACTTGGAAAGTCGGGTTCTCGCCGGTCTTCGGGACCACTTGCTCTCAGCAGACGCCGTGGCCCAAGCGGTTCGCGCGATGCAAGCGGAGTATGCCATTCGGATCCGCAGCCAAGCTTCGACGGTCGACAACGCTGAACGAAAATTGGCCGAGGCAGACCGTCGGATCGACCAAATTATCCGTGCCATTGAGGAAGGGTATGCATCGACCAGCTTGAAGGAACGCCTTCGAGACCTTGAGGCTCAGAAGCTTGCGCTAGCCGGTGAAATCTCGTCCGCTAAGGCTGCGGCACCGGCCTTTGAAATACATCCTGCCGCCGCTGACGGCTACCGGCGACTTGTGGACAATCTGCTGACGAATCTGAACGCGCCGGCAGGGAACGATGCGCGCGCGGCCTTGCGCCGTTTGGTTGGCGAAGTGAAGTTTATTCCATTGGCTGGACGAGGTCAGTATGCGCTGGAGGTATGTGGCCTAGCAGCGGAACTATTCCGATCACCAAAACAAGGACCGAAAAACGACAAAACCTCACAGGCAGAAACCTGTGAGGTAATGGTGGGTGCGGGAGCAGGATTTGAACCTGCGACCTTCAGGTTATGAGCCTGACGAGCTACCGGGCTGCTCCATCCCGCGTCAGCAGGTTTGTGTAGGGAAGGTTTTTCAACTGTCCGTCTGGCAGACCCGGCGGCGACCTACTCTCCCGCGCCTTAAGACGAAGTACCATCGGCTCTGGAGGGCTTAACGACCGAGTTCGGAATGGGATCGGGTGGGGAACCTCCGACATAGCCACCAGGTCGGCAAGACGGACAGATGAAAATGAGAAGACATTGTCGGCGAACTCAAAGTCCGCATTCATGAGTTTTGCTGAGAAACGATCAAACCGATCGGATTATTAGTACCAGTAAGCTCCACGCGTCACCGCGCTTCCACACCTGGCCTATCAACGTGGTAGTCTTCCACGATCCTCAGCGAGACCTTGTTTTGAGGTTAGTTTCCCGCTTAGATGCTTTCAGCGGTTATCTATTCCATACTTAGCTACCCTGCTGCGCAGCTGGCGCCACGACAGGTCCACCAGAGGTATGTCCATCCCGGTCCTCTCGTACTAGGGACAGATCCTCTCAAGTCTCGAACACCCACGGCAGATAGGGACCAAACTGTCTCACGACGTTCTGAACCCAGCTCACGTACCACTTTAAATGGCGAACAGCCATACCCTTGGGACCTGCTCCAGCCCCAGGATGTGAT
>Ga0056909_1000049_pt1 | contig 231012 bp, 202 predicted proteins | sample EBPBio102011_DNA_FD_62115 | JGI IMG/M metagenome (GOLD analysis project Ga0056909, IMG submission 62115) | Wastewater treatment Type I Accumulibacter community from EBPR Bioreactor in Madison, WI, USA - Reactor 1_1/10/2011_ DNA | ecosystem: Engineered > Bioreactor > EBPR > Anaerobic-Aerobic >... | reverse complement strand
TTTCGTCTTTCTGGCGATCTGGGCCATCCGACCCCGGCTCTGCTTCGTCCACATCCGAAGCTTGAATCACGCCGCTCCCACCACCGCAAGGCCCCATCCTCGATTTCCCAAACGGACTCTCAGCGCTCAGCGCTCAGCCCAGGCCCAGCTTTCCGCGTAGCGTCGAAAGATCTTCCGCCAGCGTGTTGACCGCTCCTGCCAGCACTTTGCGATCGGCGTCGGTCAGCTTGTCGTAGGTTTCGAAGCCGTTCTTCGTCTTATATTTGTCGAGGATCTTATCGACCTTGGCGAAGTTCGCTTCGACCTTGCTGACGAACGCCTTGTCGTCCTTTTCGATCAGCGGCCGGAAAAGATCGAAGATCTTTTTCGATCCGGCAAAGTTCGCGTCGAAATCCCCCAGGTCGGTGTGGCTGTAGCGATCTTCCTCGCCGGAGATCTTGGTCGCCGCCACCTCTTCCATCAGCACTGCGGCACCGCCAACCACCTTGTCCGGCGGGAAGGTGAGCGAGGCGATCCGCTTCTGCAGTTCGAGCACATCGGCCATAAGCTTATCGGCGTAGGGTGTCAGGCCCTCGGTGCTCTTCTGCGCAAACAAGCCGTATTCGATCCGGTGAAATCCGGTAAATCCCGGGTCCTTTTCGGCCTGCTCATGATCGTCGGCCCGCGAGTCGATCGAAGCATCCAAGTCGCTGAACAGTTCCGCAATCGGCTCGATGGCTTCGTAATGCGTGCGCGTCGGCGCGAACAGCGCCTTGGCCTTGTCCAGATTCCCCGCCTTGACCGCATCGGTGAAAGCGCGCGTCTCTGTCACCAGCCTCTGCACGCTCTCGGTGACGTAGATCTTATATTCCGCCACCGGCGTGACGAGGTCGTAGGGCGCGACCTCCGCAAATGCAGGCTGTAGCGCCGCTGCTCCGACGAAAGTCGCGGCGGCGAGCATCAGTGCCTTAAATTGGCGCGCTCGCTGAACTCGTTTTTTGAACATCTGTCCAATTTCCTTCTCCACTGTGAAGCCTCGCCTCCGGCATCAACCTCGGCGTCAGACAAAGCCGGCGGCCGCGAGCAGGCCTCGTCCCAGGAAGTCGCGGTTGTCGACAGCCCCTGGCAACGCAAAGAAAAAGCCTCCCCCTACTGGCTTGATGTATTCCTCAAGCGGTTCCCCATCAAGACTCTGTTGAACCGTAATAAATCCAAGCTGAAGATTGTTTTGGTAGGCAATGAATAACAGACCTTGATTGAGCTGCCCGGCGCTGGTTACGCCATTCATATAGTTGAAGGGGCGGCGCATGATTAAGTTTATCTTGGACTTGTCATCGCGAGGATTGGCGAGACGGATATGAGCATCGAGCGGCGTGATCTCACCTTCCGGATCGGCGGCAAAATCAGGCACGTCCGCCTCTGTGCCTCCCGAAAGGGGTGCGCCGCTTGCCTTTCTGCGGCCAAAGATCAGTTCCTGCTCTTGCAGTGGCGTGCGATCCCAGCGCTCGACGAAGTTGCGGATGATGCGAACCGCCTGATAGGTCCCCCCTCTCGTCCAGACGGGCTCCCCTTCCTGCTCCGCTCCAACCCAGACCACGCGGTTCATCAGCGCTTCGTCGGTGGCGTCGGGATTGGCCGAACCGTCCCGAAAGCCCAGAAAATTGCGCGCGCTCTCGGCGGGGACGCCCGGACTCGCCGGGATCACCGGCACCGAGCCCTCCTGCATCCAGCGCAGCAGCAGCAGATCCGGCATCATCTTGACAATGTCGCGCAGGGCGTGGTTGTTGGTATCGGCGGTGTTGGAACAGATCTGCAGCGAAAGGTCCCCGTGACACCGGGCTGCATCAAGCGCGTCGTTGCGGAAACTCATCATGCGGACGAGATGCAGCGGCCTCTGTTCGGCCAGGCCGAAGCGCTGATCGAACATCGAAACACCGAGGGATACCGTGACCGTGAGGTTGTCCGGGAAAACCTCGGGGCCAAGAATCCCGGAATCCGCCGGCGGCAACTGCGGATCGAGCACGGGGGGTGCCCCGCCCTGCGTCAGAAAGGCGATCCGCGCGGTCAGCGTTTCGAACAGACGCACCAGATCCGCCGGGCTCGACGCCAGAACCTCGAAGGCTGCGACCATGCCGGTCGCCGGCCGCGGCGTGGTCACGCCGGACTGATGGATGCCATAGAATGGCTGGCGTTCCTGCGTTTTGTCGCTCGCCGGCGCCCGCGCGACATTTCCTTCCTCGTTCGCGGGCGCCGCAGCCCAAACCGATGCGACGCCGCTGCTCAAAGCGCAGGCGGCTGCGCCGAGACAGAGGAGCACGCGGCGCCGATCGGGCATGGCTGCGCCGGCTTCTTCAAGCGATCGGAGCGGGCTCATCTACCCTTGTCCTGCCTGATGTGAACTCAACCCAAGGGCGGCATTCAGGCGATCGATCTCATCGGCCAAAGCCCGCATCCGTCCGGCAATTTCGGCCCGGTCTTCGGGACCAAGCCGCTCGTAGCTGACAAAGCCGTCGCCTTGCCGGAACCACCCCAGGGTCGCTTCCACCTCATCGAACCGCGCAACGACCGTGCCGGGAAGACCGGGGTTGGCCGGGGCCGCGAGCGGAAGCAGCAGATCGGCGATCTTGCGCGCCCCCTCCAGGGTCGCCTGGAAATCGGCAAGATCGGTATGGCTGTAGCGGTTGTCGGCGCCCGATCCCTTCTCTTCGGCGATCTGGCCGATGACTCGGGCCGCTCCGGTTGCCATCGCCTCGGTGGACACCGTAATCTCACGCAACCGGGGGCGGACCGCCGTTGCGTCCGCCTGAAGTTTGTCCGCGACGCCTGCCAGGCCCTCCGTGCTGCCGCGCGCGAAGAGGCCATACTCGAGCCGGTGGAAGCCGCCGAAGTTCTCGTCTTCTTCCCGCCGCTCGAAGTAGTCGGCACGCGCGTCGATGGCCGTATCGAGGTCGCCGATGCGCTCGACCACGGGCTGCATGCGTTTGTAGGGTGCGCGGGCCGGCGCGTAGAGAGCCTTCGCCCGCTCCAGATCGCCGGCCTTCACCGCGTCCGAAAACGCGCGCGTCGCCTCGGCAAAGGTGGCGCTTTCCAAGGTCAGGTAGACCCGATACTCGGCGAGCGGAGCCACGAAAGCTGCCGGCGTCGGGCCCGCCGCCATTTCCGATGCGGTCTCGGCCGAAGCAACCGCCCGCAGCGTTCCCCGCGGATTGCTCAGCAGGCCACAGGTGATCGCGTACGTGCCGGGAGCCAGTTTGGCGGTCATCGTCTGGCTGAAGCCGGGAGCAATGTTCTCCCGCTCCTCGACCACCATGACGCCGTCGAGAATCTCCCACTCCACCGGCCGGTCGGAATTGTTGACAATGCGGAAGGTGGTGCGCCCGGCAGGAACGACAATCTCGTTCGGCTCGCAGGTGCGCTTGGTGATCGTTACCGTCACCACGTCCGCCGCCGTCTTGCCTTTGCCCTCCCGCTGCGCCGCCTTCGAGGCCAGGTAGAAGGCGACGCCGCCGGCGACCACCAGCAAGGCAGCGATCACCACCACCAGTTTGATCACCGGGCCGGGGGCGTTGCCGCTCGAGGACGGCGGGCGTGCCGAAACCGACGTCATCGCTTATGCCTTCCTCTGCTGAGCGCGGGTGGTCGAGGGAAGCGGTGCCCAAGTGGCGCCGTCCGGTTTGAGAAATGCCGCGAGGGTGATCGCGAGAAAGGCGACATAGGCGATGACTTCGCTCGCGCTCGGCGTGTCGTTGTAGCCAAAGAGACCGGAGAAGATGGTGCCGGGCACGCTCGCCACCGGCAGGATTCCGCTCAGGTCGAAAACCGTTGCCTGCAGATGGTTCCAGATGCCGGCTTCGTGCAGGGCGCGGACCGCGCCGGCCAGAATGCCCGCGGCGACGACCAGCACGAAAATACCGGTCCAGCGGAAGAAACGCCGGAGATCGAGCCGCACGCCGCCAGCATAGATGCTGTACCCCAACGCGACGGCAACGACGATGCCGAGAAGGGCGCCAATGGGCGCTGCGACGCCGGAGCTTTGCTGAAAGACCGCCAGCAGGAAGAAGACGGATTCCAGCCCCTCACGGGCGACAGCAAAAAAGACCATCCCGACGAGGGCCCAACCCCGGCTGGTGGACCAGCCCGACGACCCGTCCAAGGCTGCATCGATCGAGGCGTGCAGCTCGGCCTTTATCGACCGCGCTGCCCGTCGCATCCAGAACACCATCGTTGTGAGCACGACGACGGCAACGAAGCCCACGATCGCCTCGAACAGCTCCTGTGCTTTTTGCGGAAACTCGGAGCTGACAAGCTGCAGAGCGGCGCCGACAAACAGAGATAACGCCACCGCGAGAAGAATGCCGGCCCAGACCGCCGGCATCCAGGCGACGCGGCTCGTCTGCTTCAGATAGCTCGCGATGATGCCGACGATGAGCGCCGCCTCGATGCCCTCGCGCAGCATGATCAGAAAGGGGACCAGCATCGGCGACCTCCAGCGGGGATAAGGTGAGACGAGGGCGGGGACGAGCGCACTGCCACGTGAGCGCCCTACGCGTCCGCGACCGCGGCGATTGTGCCTGGCAGGCGCATCATCCTGCTCACTTCGCCGGCGTGTTGAGAATCATGGCGCATCCTTGTGGAGGCGCGAGACCGGGCTGCTCAGACCGCTCGCGGAGCATGCGCGTCGCATGGCATCAATCCAGCAAAACTCGGATTCCATGCGCATGACTTCGTGACGAAAGGCGACCGTGGCGCATTCCGTTCTCGGCAGCCAAGGCGGATCGACGCGCCGTAGCTGATTTATGGCACTTTGATAAAGCAGACCGAGGCTTTGGCTGCTGCGGCCGCGTTCCGCCATCGGAAGATGATGCAGGAAACAGACCTTGGCGCTCATGCAGGCGCCGGTCAGCCTGCCACACGACGCGTCGATCGGTTGACGCAAGAGATCCAGGATGACGGCCCGGCCTGCCGCCGTTGTTGTCAGCACACCACTCGGCGTCTGATCGCCTGGCGCCGCCTGCAGCAGACCATCGGCAACCGCTTGTTCGGAGCAAAGCCTGATCGTTTCCGCGGTTGGTTGCCAGTCCTGAGGTGCGAGCAAACGAGCCGCCTCCACAAGCTCTTCCACGGAGACCGGCCCGCTATCTGCGGTACCCAGCACAACAAGGAGCGTGACGTCTGAGGGCTTCATGGTCTCTGAGCTCAAATGCGAGTGCGTCTCATTTGCGGCAACGTTACCGACAAATCTTCGTCCGTCAAGCGCAACGTTTGCATGGTGGCTCACTCTGCCGACGGTGCGGTCCTCCGGGAATTGCCGGGTGCGGGTGTTTCGGTTTGGCCGGCGCAATCCCCTGCTGGCAGGCCGGTTGCATTCGCAGCGTCATCGCGAAGGGGTGGCTGGCCCCCGGCTCCAGTGGTATGTCCCACCCTCGATCCTGCGGGGAGGGTGGAATGTTCGGAGGGCTTCGGCGCTTCTTCGAGATTGATCGGCATGGAACGACGGTGGGACGCGAGGCCGTGGCCGGCCTCACGACATTCGTGACCATGGCGTATATCATCGTCCTCAACCCGAAGATCCTCGAGGTCGCCGGAATGCCGTTCGGACCGGCAATGGTGGCGACTGTTCTCACCGCGTCCTTCGGAACGCTGCTGATGGGCGTCTACGCGAAGCGCCCGTTCGCCATTGCCCCCTATATGGGGGAAAACGCGTTCATCGCCTTCACCGTGGTTCGCGTCCTCGGATACAGCTGGCAGACGGCGCTCGGTGCGATCTTCATCGCCGGGCTCCTGTTTACCCTTCTCACCGTCCTGAAGATGCGGAGCTGGCTGGCCGATGCCATTCCGACCTCATTGAAAATCGGGTTTGCTGTCGGTGTGGGTTTCTTCCTCACCTTCGTCGGCCTGAACGAAACGGGGATCGTCCGGCTCGGTGTGGAGGGAGCTCCCGTGCGGGTCGGCGACCTCGGACAATACCCTGTGCTCCTTGCCCTCCTCGGATTTGTGCTGACTGCCTGGTTGATGATCCTTCGTGTGCCGGTAGCCATTCTTGCCGGAATCACCGTCGTGACAGCCATTGGAGTGGCAGCCGGCCTTGTTCCCCTGCCCGCTCGCTTGATCGATGTGCCGCCCGATCTTTCTCCGCTGTTCCTTCAACTCGATGTGGTCGGCGCTTTGACCTGGGGCATGTTCGGCGTGGTGATGACGATTTTCGTCATGAGCTTCGTCGATACCATCGGCACCCTGATCGGCCTCGGCTACAAGGCCGATCTCATCGACGCCAACGGGAAGATGGCCGATATCGAAAAGCCGATGCTGTGCGATGCGCTGGCCACGACGGTAGCGCCCCTGCTCGGCACGTCCACAAGCGGGGCCTATATCGAGTCGGCAAGCGGCATCCAGGCTGGCGGACGGACCGGGCTGACCGCGGTGGTAACAGCACTGCTGTTTCTTTCTGCCCTGTTCCTGGCGCCGCTGTTCGCGGTGGTCCCTCCTTACGCGTACGGTCCGGCTCTGATCATCGTGGGATTGATCATGATCACGCCGATAACGCGCATTCCGTTTGACGATCTCGCCGAGGCCGTTCCGGCCTTTGCGGTGATCACGCTGATGAGCTTCACCTACAACATCGGCATCGGGGTCACGGCGGGGTTCCTTCTTTACCCCCTTCTCAAAGCTCTTTCCGGGCGGATCAGCGAGGTGAAGCCCGGATTATGGGTTCTCGCCGCCCTCTCTCTCGCCTTCTTTATCTTCTACCCGTACTGACGCGCGGGCCCGAACACCACCCTTGCCGGAGCGCGGAGCAGGTGGGTAGGCCGGGAGTGCGGCGCGGTTAGAACATCCCAGGCTAAAAAAGCCGCGTGTAATTCTCGCGCCAAATCGATACGGTGCCTTCGCTGGCACCGATCGTCGATGCAGGGGGTATTTGTCTGAGAATGCAGGAAAAAAGACTGCTGATCTGCGATGATGAGCCTGCCTTCGGCCGATTTGTCAAGAATGTCGCAGAAGACCTGGGGTACGCCGTTCAGGTCACAACCGACGGGCTGGCCTTCATCGAAGCCTACGACAGCTTCCAGCCCACGACGATCATTCTCGACATGATTATGCCAGGCATGGACGGCAACGAACTCGTCATCTGGCTGGCGAAGCGCAATTGCTCGGCTAACGTCATTATCATCACCGGATACGCGCCAGACTATGCAATGCATGCCAAGATCCTGGCCGAATTCAAGGGACTGGGGCCGGTAATGACGTTGCATAAGCCGATCGACGTGGCCCGGCTCCGGGACGTCCTGAGGTCGGAAACGTGCGCTTGACCGTCCGTCCCAAACAGCGCGCAGGGACCGGCAGATATATCGCCGAACACAAGCGTCTTCTCTGGCTGGCGCTGATCATGATCGGTGTCTGCGCAATCGCCTGTGCGACAGCCATCGGCGTGATCTACGAGACGGGGCTAGACCGTGAACGTGCACGCCTGACCAATGTCGCCCAAAGCCAGGCACAGCTGTTGGAAGCAATCGCGCATCTCGGAGATTCGTCGGACGCGCTCACGCAAATCCTCGAGGAACATCGCCGCTTGCGTGAACAAGTGATCGGCAAAACCGCCGAATTGCTTCTTGCCAAACGCGACGGCGAACTCATCGTCTTTCTTACTCCTGCGCGCAACTCGGAGGTGCCCCCCAAGCCCGTCACCTTCGGCGGTCCGAACGCTCAACCGATGACCGCCGCGCTCACCGGCTCCTGGGGCACGATGATCGGAAAGGACTATACCGGACGGCGAGTCATGGCGGCCTTTGCGCCGGTCCCCTCCCTGGGCCTCGGCTTGATCGCCAAGATCGACATGGCCGAGATCAACCAGCAGTATATGCAAGCGGCGGTGATCGCTACCGTCGTGTCCTCCGTTGCGGTGCTGGGTGCGGCGTGGTTGTTCATCTGGGTCGGCGAACCCATGGTCCGCCGCCTGCGCGAAAGCGAGGAGCGATACCGCAATCTCGTCGAGGCGCAACCCGACCCGATCTGCCAGTTCCTTCCCGACACGACCCTGACGTTCGTCAACAGTGCGTACGCCGAATACTACGGCCGGGAGCCGAACACTCTCGTCGGGCGGCGCTGGGTCGAATTCGCCGCTGCCGACAGCCGGCCGCGCTTTCTCGATGAGCTGGACACACTGACCCCTGAACACCCCGAGCGACACGAGGAAACGCTCAGCACGGCAGCAGACGGCGAGAAACGATGGCACTTGTGTCACATTCACGCGTTCTTCGATCATGCCGGGAAGATGGCTTCCCTGCAATCCTTCGCCACCGACATTTCCAAGCGCAAGCTCGCCGAGGCCCAGCTGGCCCAACAGCTCGGTCTCATGACAGCCGTGATGGAGAGCGCGGCGGACGCGGTTTTCGTCGTCGACAGCGATGAACACCTGACGTTCATGAACTCGGCGGCGGAACGGATTTTCGGCTGGTCGAAAGACGAACTGACCGGTCAAAAGCTGCATGACATGATTCACTACCGGCACGCCGACGGCCGGCCTTTCCCTGCCTCGGAATGCCCTCTGAGCCGGATCAACTCCCAAGGAGAAATGATTGTCGGGCACGAGGACGTATTTTTCCGCAAGGACGGATCCCCGGTCCAGGTCGCCTGCTCCAACGCTCCGCTACTGATCGAAGGACGTATTGCCGGCTGTGTTCAAGTTCTCCACGATATCACCAACCGCAAACGAACGATGGAGGCGCTCCGCGAGAGCGAGGCGCGGCTGAGGCGCACAGTGGAAAACGCTCCCTTCCCCGTCATGGTCCATGCCGAGGACGGCGAAGTGGTGCATGTCAGCCAGGCATGGCTGACGCTGACCGGTTACGGCCGAGGGGAGATCAGCACCATCGCTGCCTGGACGGAGCGAGCGTACCGCGAGCGCAAAGAGGCGCTGCGCATGGATATTGCGCAGCTCTACGCGCTGACGCAGGCGGTGGACGAGGGCGAGGAACGCGTCTACACCGCCAGCGGCGGGACGCGCGTCTGGACGCTATCCTCCGCCCCGCTCGGCCGCGACGAGCGGGGCCGTCGTCTGGTTGTGACCATGGCCGCCGACGTGACCGAAGGCAAAGAAGCGGAACGGGCGCTCCGGGAGAGCGAGGTCCGCATGCGCGCCCTGTTGGACGCGAGCCAGGACGAAATTCTGTTGCTCTCCACTCGCGGCGAGGTCCTGGCGATCAACAAGGCCGCAGAACGCCGACTGTCAAAGTGGACAGGCGGCTTTGAAACCGTGGGCGCGCTCCTCGACCGAATTTTGCCGCCGGAACAAGCTCAGGCTCGGATGGCCATCGTCCGGGACGTCGCCGAAACAGCAACGCTCGCGCACTGTGACGTCCCCATTCGTTCACGCTGGTTCGAATTCTGGTATTACCCGGTGATCGAGGCCGGCAGGTCGGTTTCGGAGGTCGCCGTCTACGCGCGGGAGATTACCCAGCAGAAGAAATCGCAGGCGGACCTTGGCAAACTGTTTCAAGCCGTTCAGCAAAGTCCGATGTCCGTCGTCATCACCGATCGGAACGGGAACATCGAGTACGTCAACCCCAAGTTCAGCGAGGTGACGGGGTACTCCCTCGCCGAAGTGATTGGCCAAAATCCCCGCGTTCTGAAATCCGGACATACGGAGCAGGGGTATTATGTCGAGTTGTGGAACGTCATCTCCAACGGCGGGGTGTGGCGTGGCGAACTGCTCAACAAAAAAAAGAACGGCGAGCTGTTTTGGGAACTCGCGTCGATTGCGCCGGTGAAGGATGGAGACGTGATCACCAACTTCGTTGCCGTCAAGGAGGACATTACCGACCGCAAGCAGATGGAGGAGCAGCTTCGGCAGTCCCAGAAGATGCAGGCCGTGGGCCAGCTTACAGGCGGAATTGCCCATGATTTCAATAATCTGCTCGCCATCGTCATCGGCAATTTGCAACTCCTGCAAGAGCGCCTGGGCGGCGATGACAGAGCTCGGGAATACATTGAGGATGCGCTGTGGTCGGCCAAACGGGGCGGCGAGCTGACCCACCGGCTGCTTGCCTTCGCGCGCCAACAGCCGCTCAAGCCGACCGTTATCGACCTGAACGACGTAGTTCGCGGCATGGCCGAATTGCTGCGCCGGACTCTCGGCGCCAATATCTCCGTCGAGGAGTTGCTGGCGCCGGACCTGTGGAAGGCGGTGGCCGATCGGGGGGAGCTGGAGAGGGCACTGGTCAATCTCGCCGTGAACGCCCGCGATGCAATGTCCAATGCCGGCGTGCTTTGGCTGGAGACGCGCAACGCGGTCCTCAGCGAGGAATACGCCGAGCAGTACGAGGAAGTGACGCCCGGAAACTATGTGCTGCTCGCCGTCACCGACTCGGGGTGCGGCATGCCGCCGGAGATTGTGCAGCGGGTTTTCGAGCCTTTCTTCACGACCAAGGACGTCGGCAAGGGCAGCGGCCTCGGCCTGAGCATGGTTTACGGCTTCGTCAAGCAGTCGGGCGGACACGTCAGCATTTACAGCCGGGTCGGGCACGGCACGAGCGTGAAGCTATACCTTCCGCGGGCGGCTTCCGCCCCGAAGGCACTGGCGGTCGATGAATCCGAAGCTCTGCGCGAGTCCTTCGGCAGCAAGGTCGTCCTCGTCGTCGAAGACGAGACGAAACTCCGCAAAGTGGCCGTGAAGATGCTGGACCGTCTGGGCCTCGAATGCGTGCAGGCGGAAACCGCGGAGGCGGCGCTGGAACTTCTTGCCGACACGCACGTCGATGTTCTGTTCACCGACATCGAGCTGCCGGGCGGGATGACTGGCACGGATTTGGCCGATGTCGCCTGCAACCAGGACGCCAACCTCAAGGTCTTGTTCACGACGGGATACGCCCGCGAGGCGGTCCTGCACGATCGATGGTTGCAGGAGGGCGTTCCGTGGCTGCTCAAACCCTACTCGCACCAGGACCTCGCCCGCGAGCTCAAGGGCCTGCTCGGTCCAACCCTGCATTGAGTCCTTGAGGATATCGCAGATGCGCGGACACCACCGAAAAGTGCTCGTGACGATGCTCAGGTCATCCGTGCTGAGCGTCGCTTGCGGCACCTTCGTCGTGTGTTCCGGATTGATCCCGGCGTCCGCGCGCGCCCAGTCGTTCGACGTTCCGCCGGAATTTGTCGCGAGTGCCGGTGGCGATCCCTCGGCCGCAGGCGACTGGCGGGCACTGCTCACGGTTCGGCCTTCCGAGGGATCGTTCTCCGAGCTGAGCAGCATCAGCCTCCGCCAAGTTACCAGCGACGTGCGCGACCCCGACGCCTGGCTCCGCGCCAGGCTGACCGCGGACACGCCGGACGAAACCGAAGCGGAGGATCTTTTCTCGAGCCCCGACAGTCCGCTCGCCGATCCGGCCTTCGATCCGCTGCGGGAGGCCATTCCCAAGCTGTTCGCGGGCATCAAGGACCTGTCCCGATTACCGCTCAGCTTCTGCGAGGGTCCCAGGGCCGCCTACAATGCCGCGGGACCGCTTCAGGAACTGTATTGCCTCTATCAGGTCGGTCCGTTCCGGCAATACCTGGTTTTGCGGCTGCAGCAGACCGGTGATCGCTGGTACTACACCGAGGTGCGCGCGATGAACGAGCGGCGTTTCCGCCAACTGCTCACCATCGCCGATTCTTTCCGACCGACGATCTGAGCCTGTCCCGCCCCCGAAGAGGGTGACAGGCCAGCGGTCCACCGCCATCATCACTGCCGCTGCCGAACGGCCGGCGTCAGTGCCGGGAGGTGGTCCCACCGCTGCCGTCGGGGGGATCGATGCGGACGTTTTCCATCATGCCGCGGTCCTCGTGATCGAGGATGTGGCAGTGCAAGACGTACTCGCCGATGTAACGCTGATAGCGGGTGCGCATCACGATCGTGTAGAGGCCCTGCGGGGGGGGAAGCTGCGGGATCAGGCTCTTGATCCACAGCGTGTCCTTCCACACGCCCTTGAGCCCCGGATACTGGGGATCGGACGTGCCACCGGCGTCGTCAACCGCCCCTGAAGCGCTGACGTCGCGGCCCTGCGGATCGAGGATGCGGACGATCTGGAACGGGTTGACGTGAATGTGGAACGGATGGCTGACGAACTCGGAGCGCAGCGTCCATTCGTCCACCCCGCCGAGCTTTAGCACCCGGTCAACCCGGGCCGGGTCATACGGCCGAGGCGGGTAATCCGCACTACCGACCCCGAAGCGCGGCGGCTCGACGCTCGTGTCGATGAGGAAGCTAAGCTCCTGGCGGCCGGTCACCTGGTCTTCGGTGATCTCCGGCAACGGCACGAACCGGGTGAGCTTCAGGCCATTCTGCAGATCGCCGATCACCTGCGCGCGGACGGTGTCCGGCATCGCCCGGCGGGCCGCCGCGACGAGCTGGCGTCGGACGTAGGCGCCCACCTCCGGCACGGGCCGGCCGTCCGCCACCTGGACGACCCCCAGCAGGCGGCGATTGGCGGCGGCGCGCGTCACGCTGGCCGAGGCCGGGATCGCCGCGTTGATGACGCAATACTTGCCGGCCGCCGGGAAGACGACCAGGGCGTCCTCGCGGTAGCCAGGCTGCATCGTCGTCTGCGTGACTTGCCGCGCCGCGGCGAGCGTCAGTCCGTCGGCGGCGATCAGATGATAGGGCAGCGGATCGCCGGTGCAGAACTCGCCGATGAAGTGGTCGGCGTCGGCCGCCTTCAGCCGGTCGATGGTCGGCGCATCCTTCTTCAGCGCGCGCAGTTCCAGGCTGATGGTATCGCGGACGCCGCCGTGGATCAGACGCCACCGCTCGATCGCGCCGGCCCTGGCGACGAACTTTGGCAGCACCAGCCCATTGATGCTGGTGTAGCGGCCGGACTGGTTCCAGGTGCCGGGGCCAAAAAGGCCGTTGCCGCCGGGATCGTCGTAAAACTCGATACCGCCGACGTCGCCCTCGTCGCAGGGCCAGCCGATCACTTCCCCCGCGTCGTTGCGCGCCACCTTGATCGCACCCTGCGCATCGAGGCAGGCGTACTGGATCTGCTGCATCACCAGGATGCGCTCGGGCATCGGCTTGCCGTCGCGGCTGACGAGCAGCGTGTCGATGTCGCCGTTTGCTGAGCCGGACGGCAGGCGGTTGCCGCGGACGATCAGCGCCCCGGCCATGCCGCTGGAGACCTGCAGCGCGGTGGAGCCATGCCGGTGGGAGTGATACCAGAAGGTGCCGGACGGGTGGTCGGGCGGGATGTTGTATTCGTACTGAAAGCTGACGCCGGGATTGATCGACAGCAGCACGTTGTCGGAATTGCCGGCCGGGCTGACCCACACGCCGTGGGTGTGCAGGTTGGTGCCGTTGAAGCAGTGCGGATTGTTCGGCTCCTCGTGCTCCGCCGTGCACGCCGGATCGGCCGGCAGCTTGTTATGCAGCGTGATGCGCACGGTATCGCCGGGAGCGACCTCGATCGTCGGCGCCACGTACGGCCGGCGCGGGTCAACCTCGCTGCCGGCATAGCTGCGCAGGCGCACGCGATCCTTGCGGCCGGTCCCAGGATTAAAAATCGCGCTGTCGGCATAGACGATGTTGAGATCGAGCTGCTTCTCGCCGGTGGTCCCCGGTGCGGCCGGCGGCACCGCCAGCATCGTGGATTTCGGCGCGGTGCCGGCGTGCATGTCGAACGCCTTCGGGTTGATCAGCGTCCTGTCGTCCCTCGGTGCCGCCAAGGGCGTCTGCCCGGCGACCGGCGGCGCGACCATGAGCGCGCCGGCCAGGATCGCCGCCGCGGCGGCGCCGTTGCGCATCCTGCCCATTCGCCAGAGGCCCTTCGTCCCTGCCTTCTGTTCTTGGCTCGCGCGCTCCCTGCCCGCAACCGGACCACGCGACGTAAACTATTGAGTGTACCAAATCGCCGCCCGCGCGCCAACCGTGTTGCTGCGCCGCGATGGACCCAGCGACGGACTCCTGGTCGCGCCTTCCGGTCAACGCATTTGGTGCGGATGAGACCCATGGGACCGAGGGCGTGTTCGTCCGGGTCTCGACGCCCTGGAACGGCCCGGTTGAACGGCCCGATTGCCCAGGAACTTCCGGCAGGTTTTGCGGCGTTTCGCCCATTTCACGGCCGACGCCAGCTGTGGCATCATTGCCGATGCTGCAGGGGTTGCCGCGCTAAGCTTCGGACTGAGCAACGCCGCGATGGCCTTGTGCGGGAGGATTGGCAATGATCGATCGAGACGGCCTGGGACAGGCAGTGACAGGTGCGGGCCCCGATGGCGTGCGGCAGTACGAGACGGCGCTTCACCAGTTGCAGTGTTACATCGGCGACCCGGTGGCGACGATCGATCGGGCGATCAGGGACTACCCTGAATTCGTCATGGCGCACGTTCTGCGAGCCTATCTGCACCTGCTCGGCACCGAGCCCGAGGCGATCGCCGTTGCCCGGGAGAGTTATCGGGCCGCCGCTGCCCTCGCGGCCGACCAGCGGGAGCGCGGCCATATCGATGCCGTCGGTCAATTGGTCGATGGCTGCTGGCAGGCGGCCGGACGAACGCTCGAGGACGTCGCCATCGAACATCCGCGCGATGTGCTGGCACTTCAGGCCGGGCACCTGATTGATTTTTATACCGGCGCCTCACGAATGCTGCGCGATCGCATCGCACGCGCGTTGCCGGCATGGCACGACGGCATGCCCGGCCACCACGCCGTGCTCGGCATGTACGCCTTCGGCGCCGAGGAAAACGGTGACTATGCCACTGCCGAAGCTTTCGGGCGCAGGGCGGTCGAAAGTGAGCCGCGCGGCGGATGGGGCTGGCACGCCGTTGCCCATGTCATGGAGATGCAGGGCCGGCAGCGCGACGGCATTGGCTGGCTCCGAGCAAACTCCGCGGCGTGGTCCGAAGACAGCTTCTTCCGCGTCCACATCTGGTGGCACCTCGCGCTCTATCATCTCGACCTTGGCGAGGTCGATGAAGTCCTGGCCCTGTTCGACGGGCCGATCTACGGCGAGCGCTCTGCTGTTGTCCTCGACATGATCGATGCCTCGGCGCTGCTCTGGCGGCTGCACCTGCGCGGCGTGGACCTCGGACGCCGGTGGGACACGCTCGCCGACAACTGGGAGCCTCTGGCGGACGCCGGCACCTATGCCTTCAACGACGCCCACGCGATGATGGCCTTCGTCGGTGCCGGGCGATCCCAGGCCATAGACCGCGTTTTCAGCGCTCAGGCCGAAGCACTGCAGGGATTGGCGGACAATGCGGCCTTCACGCGCGATGTGGGTGATCCGGTCACCCGTGCCATCCGTGCGTTTGGGGACGAAGACTATGACGAGGTGATGCGGCTGCTCCGTCCGGTCCGTAACATTGCTCACCGCTTCGGCGGCAGCCACGCCCAGCGTGACGTTCTGGACCTGACGCTGATCGAAGCGGCATTGCGTTCCGGCCAGTCGGCACTCGCCAAGGCCCTGGCCGCCGAAAGGATGGCGGCTAAGACTTCGAGTCCGCTGGCGCAACTGTTCTTTAGCCGGGCCACCGCCGCGGAACGCTTCCCGCCGGCATGAGGTGAAGCCCGATGCCCGCGGGAACGAAGCGCGAAGGTTTAGAAGGAGACGCTGTCGCCGTTGCCGAGGAAGGCATAATTCCCCTTCCCGGCGGCAGTCGCGCATTTTGGGTACGCAAGATAGGCGTCGCTGCCCCGGACGATGGGGACGCCATGCGTCGCCGCTTTCTCGGCCCACATCCAGCCGGTGCAGTGATTGCAGCCCATCTTCTCCATCCCCAAGGCCTTCACCTGTTCGATGATCTCGTCAAACTCCGGCTTCCAGGTATCGAAAACCGACAGGTGCAGCCCGCCATAGCATCCGTAGAGATGGCTGGTGCGGAAGCTCTGTCGCGCGAAATCGAGCAGCGTCATGATCCCCGGATGACCGCACCCGGTCACCGTGACGATGCCCCGGTCACGCACGTTGAAATAGAGGACATTCTCGCCGCGGACCTGCAGCAGGATCGGCACGTCGAAGAGACGAATGGCGAGGCCGGCAAAGGGAGAATAGATGCCGCGGCCGTCCTCGCCATCGCTGGTTGTCAGGGTCAGCGGCCCCTCGTGGCGGGCCTCATTCCGGCACAGCGCGGTGAACCGGCCCTTCCCATCGGCAGCGGCAAAAGTTTCGCCCTCCCGCAGCAGCGCCCTGTCCTCCGCCCGCCAGGTGCCGGGAGCGATGACCGGCAGCGCCGGAGCATGCTTGAGTGTCGATTCGATCCCCCAGACGTGATCGAGATGCCAGTGGGTGAGGATCAGAAGATCAATCTCGCCCCGCTCCAACATCGTGTCGATGCCATGGTGCGCATAAACCCAGTCCATCCACTCGGTATTCCAGCCCGTATCGAGAAGAATGCGCTTCTCCTCGCCTCCCGGAAGCACTGCCGTGATCAAAGCCGCGTAACCCGCCGCGTTGTCCGCGCGCCATGGAATACGGTACTGGCTTTGATCGCTGCCGCCGTGCGCGGTCATCGTCGCCTTGAACTCGGCGTCGTCAAACCAGCCGGTCTCTGACAGGACATCGATCCTGAGATGCTCGATCGTGCCGAACTCGAGATTCCCCCGCATGACACCGCCCTCTGTAGCCGCAGGCCTAGCCGCGCCGCGCGCCAAGCGCGCGTCCCACGCTATGATATGCGCGCGACGATCAGGATCCAAGGCCCCGATGAGCGGCGAACGAACGGCGGACGGCGGCACGCGGCGCCCGAGGTAACGCCACGCCCATCAGCCTATCCGCGCCAGGTGCGCACTTCGCCTACGTCAAGGTGCACGAAACTGGACCGCCGGTAGGTGCCGACACCACCTCGCTGAAGAGACAGCGCGCAGTTGGCGATGTGGCGGGACGCGCTGCCAGGCAAGCCGATGTCGATCGCCATCCCTTGCATATGCAGGCTGTTGCGAGCGACCCCCCAGCCTTCCAGGCGCAGCTTCGCGTTGGTTTCGGGCGACCGGTAGCCGGAATAGACCTCATAGGCCTCGTTGGATTCCAGCCTCTGGCGGACAGCGTAGAGCAGGTCAAGCAACTGCGGGTCAATCTCCTTGACCTCGTCGCTGCGGAAGTCGCGCAACAGCCAGTTCACCTCCCGCAGCGCCGACGGTATGTACCGGCCATTGGCGTAGTAAACGGTATTCAGCGTTTCGCCGGTATGGCGGTGCCGAAATGCGATATCTCGCTCAACAATCAGCTTGGGGCGGGTCCAGGTAAATCCGTCGTATAGCCATTCGTCAGAGCTCCGAGCAAGCGCTGGAGCCGCGGCTAGACTTGCCGCACCGATAATACCCGCAGTGAGAAAACGACGGCGTGAACAAACATCCTTTCTTTGGTCTTCTGACACGTTGCGTTGTTCCCTTCTAGTCAACGACCGGAGGTCAGCAAGGCCGACGACCCCTTGTGCCTCAGGCCGTACTTGAAGGTCAACCGATTAAGGCATGGAAATGGCTGCATCGATGGCGAAGGCGCCGATATTACCGTTTAGCGTCTAACGTCGCCACCAACAACGCGTCACGGTTGTATAAATCATCCCGAAATTGTACCTGTCCGTTGGGGTCTACCCATGCGGTGAGATAAACGAGATGGACCGCGACCGGCTTCTCCAGATAGATCGCACGGTTCTTCCCCGCCTCTACAGCGGTCTGGATTCGCTGGCGCGACCACTTCCCCTGCAGCAGATACTCGGCCAGTTCCATCGGCTTTTCGACGCGGATGCAGCCGTGCGAGAACGCGCGGATCTGTTTGTTGAACAGGGCCCGGGATGGGGTGTCATGCAGGTAGACATCATAAGAATTGGGAAACATGAACTTGATGCGGCCGAGCGAGTTCCGCGGCCCGGGATCCTGGCGCAACCGGTACGGAAAACTGGCACCGACCATCGTCCAATCCACGCTTCCGGGATTTATTTCCCCCTGCGGGCCGAAGACACGAATATTCTGGGCCACGAGAGCATTGGGATTGCGCCGTAATTGAGGCAATTTTTCCTTGTAAGCGATGCTCTTCGGTATGTTCCAATAGGGATTGATTTCTATATAAGAAATTTCGTCGCTGAAGACCGGCGTTTCCTTGTCCCGTTCACCGACGACAACGCGCATTTCAAGGACGGGCTTGCCCCCTTCGACGACATCGAGATGAAACGCCGCCATGTTGACGATCACATAAGGATCGCCCAGGTCCTCGGGCAACCAGCGCGCGCGTTCCAGATTGATGAGAATCTGTCGGATCCGCATGGCAACCGGAACGTTCAGTTCCCGGAAGGTGGTCGCATCGACGACGCCGGAGGGCGCGAGCCCGTGTCTTTGCTGAAAGCGCCGCACCCCCTGGCGCACCGCCTCATCGTAAACCGCCGAAGTGTGTTCCGTGGACTCGCCGGCCAAGTCGCCGGAGAGCTGAAGGTGCCGTCGCAGATCGCGAACCCGGGGGTCCGTTGAACCCAGGGCCAGCTTCCCGCCCGGGGCAATCATTGGCCAGCCTCCGGCTGCTGCGATCGCGCGGTACCGGTCAAGTGCCTGGCGCAGGCCCAGGTAAAACGGATCGCCTGGTGCTAGAACCGCAACGTAGGCCTCTTTGTCCGGGGCCGAAGCCGCATCCATCAGAATTTGCAGGGGATCGATTGAGCGCGGCTCAAACCGCTGGCCTTCGTCTGTTTTCGCCGGGGCCGCGCGCCCCCGGCGGACATCCGTGGCGTACCGCAACAAGGTCGCGCTGACGTCGACCTCCAGCGTGGCGAGCTGATCGGGACTGTTGGGATTGGCAGCGGCGAGAGGAACCTCGTAATCGGCGGGAACAAGCCCGTCGCGTGCCGCACCTGCGAAGGCCCGAAGCAGCACCTGCCCGTCCGCATTGAGACCGGTCGAATCAACCCACACGGGGCTAAATTGCCGCTGCTCGTAGAACGTCCGCAGGGCGTCGGCGTCCAGCGGCTTCGCAGCCAAAAGCGTGGGGACGACCGCCTCGACCGTCCGCTGCATCGCAGCCGGCAATGGGCGCGCGACCTCAGACGCAGACGCCGGCACGCCAAACAGAATGCAGACGGTGGGAACCGCCAGCAGCCACGAAGACCGATGAGCCCGCATCACGTTCCTGCTCTTCGAAGAAAGAGTGTCCCGATCGAATGTACACGAGCTTCTTTATAGACGCCCGGTATATCACGCAAGGCATGTGACAGCCGGCTCCCGTGATCACATCTCCGTAACTGCCACCCGTCCCGGAGAGGAGGAACCTACAGCTTAGGGACCAGGAGGGCGATTATGGCAGTTGCCGGCCGCTTGACACCCTGCGGCTCAGGTGGATCGAGAGGCTGCCGAAATGAGCACGACGCCCAAAAAGAGCAGCCCCACACCGCCCAACTGAACCATCGTAAGTGGATGGTGCCAATAGTGGTTGGCAACGGCGACGACGATCATCGATACGCCGACCATCACCGGATAGGCCACCGCCAGCGGAAGATGGGCCAGCGAACGCACATAAAATACGAAAGCCAGGCCAAGGCACCCCATTGCTGCAAGGAACCGCAGCGAAAGAAACAGCGCGAGTTCGACGCCGGAGGCCTTGGCAACTTCGTCAAGCAGGAGGTTCCCGGCATTCAGCAGCACGATCGCCAGCCCCAGGCTTGCCCACGCAACCATCTCGACGGCGCCGGTCGGGTTGTCCCGTGTCGTGGCCATCATCGGGCATCCTCCGCGGCGGTCGTCGGAAAACCATTGTGTGCGCTGGCGTGCCCGACGGGGCCATGCAGCAACGCCATGCCGACCATAATCAGTGCGAGACCCGCGTAATGGCGGCCGGACATCCGTTCGCCGAACAGGGCGGAGGCGAGGATGCAGACGCTAGCGACGGTTCCGCCGATAAGAGCGGGGTAGGCGATCGCAAGGGGAATCCCGGCGAGCGCGACCGAAAAGCAGATCAGACCGGTGCCATGGACACCGATCGCCGAACCCAGCACGATCAACCGCTTCCAGCTATCGAAATAGTGCGACCAGTTGGCGAGGGCATTGCCAGCGGTGCTGCAGGCGATTGTGGCAACCAGCGCCATCCAGGACAGTGAGGACATCGTCATCCAATTCACCAGGGCTCGTGCACGGCCATTTCCAGGGACACGGCATCATAGCCGCTTCCCGCCTGCGGCGATATTCACCCTATCACAGTAAGAAAATGAGGCGCCGGCCATCGGACGGTGTAGGCCCCGCTGGCCGTACCTTCGACAGATCGAATAGGCGGGTCATTATCGATAACCGATGAAGGACATTCGATCACAAGAAGCTTCTCGCTGTGGTCCGGCTTGGCATTCGAATGACAAGCGCCCGGATTGTCTGTAGGACATATACTTAACCTATACCGCGGGCGGAGAAAAAAGTGGAGGAGACGACCGGCGAAAACGACCGGCAAGATTTGCCCGAAACACGCCGCAGGAAGCCCCGCTGGCTTTGGTGGAGTCTTCTCGCCGTCGCGCTTATCGCTGCCGCCGTTTGGGTGCTGGTCCAGCGCGGTCCGGATTACCTTGCCCGATATGTGATGCGGACGTATTTCGCCGGCCTCGATGTCGATACCAGCGGCATCAACACCCTCGACATTGATCCGATGCGCCAAAAGGTCTCGTTCGGACCCGTCAGCTTCGGAAGCGGTAACGGCGAGGCCGCACAAGTCGGCCGTCTGTCGGTGCGATTCGACGTGCTCGGCCTGTTCTCCCGCCGGGCCGCGCTGAGCCAGGTGGAGATCGAGGGCATCCGCATCGAAGTCCGCCAGCAGGCAGACGGACAAATTTTCCTCAATGGCATTCCGCTAAGCCGCATTCTCCAGGAGCGGACGGCCAAAGAGCCGGGCACTCCCTCGCCCGAGACCCAACCGCCCGCTGACACATCCCAGGCTTGGCAGGCGGGCCTGGACACGCTCCACCTGCGCGATAGCAACATCGTCCTTATCGGCCGGCGTGGCCGTCAGGCGACGGTGCAGGTAGATCTGCTCGAGCTGCGCGGGTTTCGGGCATGGGCGCCGGACGAGCCGGGAACGTTCCGCCTGGAGGGCGATCTCAACGGCATGAAGATCGCCACCTTCGGAACCGCGACCCCGTTTGCCGGCAACATCGGTGTCTCCGGAGAGCTGTCGGTCAGCGGTATTGATATTCCCAGCATCGAAAAAACCTTCGGTCCGCTGGGCTTCACGCGCAGCGCCGGGAGTCTGTCGGTCACAGCCCGAAGCAACGGCGCTTCGCTGTTTGCCGATGGCCGGATCGAAGCGATGTTGGAAGGCATGGCCACCACATCGGGCATTGATTTCGCTCATCCCGATTTTGGCGCGGCCCAGCTCGCCGACGGATCGATCGCTCTGAACCAGGTACGCTTTCGCCAGGATGCCGCCGGCGCTACCAGCCTTCAGGGGAGCATCGAGACCCGATTTGCCGGCGGCAGCTTCCGCCTTGCAGATGGAAGTGCGCTGTCTTTCAAAACCATCGGACTGCGCCTGCCGGATTTGGCGACCGAAATTCCTGCCGACGGAACCCCCTCCATTGCCGGTTCGCCACAGCTGAACGCCGCGATGCTGAGCATCGAAAGTCCCGATCTGCAGGGGACGATCGGACGGCTGGATGTTGCACTGGGTAATCTGGGCCTGGATCCGGACCGGCAGGGCTTCGGCCTCTCCGGCCCCATCGAAGTCGAAGACATGGCGCTGACCATTCCAGACAGCGAGCCCGTGTCCATCAACGTCCAAAAGGCGCGTCTTGAGCTGGGGGACGCGAAATTGAGGTTCGGAGGCGGTCTTACCCGCATAGAACTGCCACTGCGGCTGGCGGCAACCGGCATGCGGGTCGAGATTCCCGATATCCCGCCCCAGCCCGGCCGCAAGGTGCCGACGCTCACCGTCGATGCAGCGGAACTGAGCGGTCACCTATTACCCCTGCTTGTGGAATACACGTCCGCCACCGGGACGGCGATTCGTGTCGCCGCCCCCACGTTGGGCGCGCGCCACTTTCGCTTCTCCAATCCCGAAGACGAGACGACCAACATGGTCGTCAGCTCGGAGACACCCCGGTTCCGCGATGTCCTGGTCGACGTGATCGTCGGCAAGACGCTTCGCGTCGCAGGCGAAGCCATGCTCGACGCTCTCGCGCTGGAGGTGGCAATAGCCCCCGCCGGTCCCAACGCGTCCGAGGGGCCAAAAGCCCTTCTGCACGAGGTGGCGCTGGAGCACGTCGAGTATGCCTATGAGCAAAATCGCCATAGTCCCAAGCCGCAAAAGCGTCGCTCCTTCACGATGAACAGCCGCCTCGGCGTGACCCGGGCCGACGCGGATCTGCCGGCCTCTCCTATGTCCGGCGCGGTCGCCGCCAACCTGGATCGGCTACGCGTTGATCTCCAGCAGGTGCGGTGGGAGCACACGCCAGAGAAAAAGGGCTGGGAGGTCGGCCTGGACCTCGACCTGACGAAGGCGCAGGCGCATAGCGACGACGAGTGGACGCCGGCGAACGCCGAACTGGGGGACCTGACGATCGCCGGGCTGCAGGTCAGCTCACAGCCGGCTTATGGGTTGGATCGCCTCGTTCTGGGCAACCTCGCCGCGTCGCTGACGCGCAAAGCTGGCGCAACGGTTGCCTCCCCCGGCCCCACCACCGAAGGAAGCACCGAGAAGCCCGGCAAGGCGATTGTCTGGCCGCCAGAGGGTTTGCCGGAACTGAAGATCGGTCGCGTCTCGCTGCCCAATGGCGGCACCGCGACAATTCGCGATGAAACATTGACGCCGCCGTTCGTCAGCACGTTGCGCCTGCAACAGCTCAGCGTGAACGACGTCGACAGCACCCGGCCCGACGAGCGTGCCACGGTGAGACTGCAGGCAAGCCTGGATGACGGGCGCGGAGACATCAGCATGGATGGCTGGGCCACAGCCTTTCGCGCCAAGCCCGATTTTGACCTGCTCGCCCGCATCAACGCGTTGGCGCTTCCCGTTCTTTCGCCCCTGCTGGCCCCTCACGTCGGCCTCGGCATTATCGACGGTCACCTGGATGCGAGTGCGACAGGAACAGCCGAGCAGGGGCAGCTCAAGGGCGAAGCCCGTGCCACGATCACCAATCTGGCGTTCATCGATCAGCCTCAGGCCGGTGGCGATCCGTTCACCAAGGCGATCGGTGTGCCGCTGAACACGCTGATTAATCTTCTGCAGGACGCCGACGGCACCATTGATCTGAAGGTGCCGTTCGAGGGCGACCTTCTGTCTCCGGATTTCGATTTCTCGCAGGTCATCTGGACGGGCGTTCTTCGTGTGCTGCGGGCGCTGGTGACTTCGCCGTTCAAGCTGATCTCCGCGTCGGCAGATTTGATCGCGGCCCGTTCGAGCGGGTCGGGATCGGCCGATACTCAGGCCGCGGAAAGTGGTCTGCCGAGCCTGGCACCGCTGCCCTTTTCGCCTGGGACGGCAGATTTGGACCCGTCCGCCGATCAAGCGGTGCGGGCGCTGCGCCAAGTCTTGAAGGAGCGGCCACGCCTGCGCCTCACCGCTTGCGGCGTCGCGGCCGGGCAGGACCTGGAGGCTTTTGCCGGCAGCATCGAGGCCAGCCACCGCCCGGAGGTGCAGGCCGCCGAGGCGTCCCGGTTGCGTAAGCTGGCCGAGGATCGAACGTTCGCCGCGATCAATGCCCTCGTCGGCAGCGGGGGTGCGGCCGCAGATCAGCTTCGCCGCTGTCTCGAGCCGCTCGTTCTCCTCGCAGGCGACGGTGCGCCCCGGGTGGACCTGACGTTCTGAACGAGGGTTCCGACCCCGTCGGCCAGCGCGGGCCTCCCTCCGCCACCAAGACTCACTCGGCTGCCGAAAGGGCGGGCTGCACAGCCGGTGCTGCGACCTCGTCGACCAGGTAAACCAGCGAGCGGTACGGCCGGCCGGCATGCATGGCCAGCCCGATCTCACAGGTCCGGCTGTTCGAATAGCCCTCGGTGCAGGTGTCGGGAAGCTGGCGTTTCAGTGTCCGCAGGGCGTGGGCGTTCAGCTCCGGCGTCGTGAACCCCTTGTCCCCGGCCCAGCCGCAGCATTCGATATTCTCCGGAACGATGACCTGTTCTGCACAGGCCTTGGCCACTGCCAACAGCTTTGGCCCGATGCCCATTTTTTTCGCCGAACACGGCACATGCAGAGCGACGACGCCCGGCCGCTTGCGGATCCGGAGCCGGTCAAGGAGATGGTCGTGGATGAACTCCGCGATATCCAGCGGCCGCAGGGCCTCTGGCAACACCCGACGCAGCCGGTAGGAACAAGGAGAGGTATCCGAGATGATCGGCAGATCGCCGTTGCGGCTCGCTTCACGCAGCGCCTCCCCGACTTCCGCCGACTTGCGATCGGCGACCTCCGGCAGGCCTTTGCTCTCAAACGGCTGGCCGCAGCACAGGTTGGCCAGCCCCTTCGGATAGACGACGCTGTACCCGGCCTTTTCCAAGAGCATCGCCGTCTTGCCCGGCAGGGACTCGGTTCCGGGATCATCGCAGGCCGGCCCCATCGTTCGTGAGACACAACTCGGCAGGTAAACGACCTGGGGACGTCGGTCCACGTTCGCCTTCTCCCGCGGCCTAAATGAAACCTTCACCGGCAGTGCCCGCGACCAGGCCGGAATGTGATCGCGGCTCAGCCGGCGCAGGGAGCCGGTTATCGATTCGAGCGTGTCCGGCCCCAGCGTCCGCTGAGCCCAATCGGCCATGCCGAGGCCGTGCCGCGTCGCCCACATCGCCGTGCCGTAGTGCTCGGCGACCAGCGACGCGACGCGCCGGCCGGCGGCGTTGTGCCTGGCCTCCCGGAGCTTCTTGGTGAGAATGCCGGTTTCGATCCCCACCGGGCAGGCCGTGGCGCAAAGTCCGCACGCGGCGCAGGTGTCGATCCCCTGGTAGTCATAGGAGGCGGCCAGAGACACCTTCTCCGCTTCGGCGCCTGCTGCCGCCAGGCGGCTGATCTCGCGAATGCCGACGATCCGCTGCCGCGGCGTGAACGTCATGCCCGCCGAGGGACACATCCGTTCGCAGAAACCGCATTCCATACACGTATCGACAATGGCGTCGGCCGGCGGGAGCGGCTTCAGGTTCTTCAGGTGCACGTCCGGGTCATCATTGAGGATGACGCCGGGATTGAGCAGTTCTTCCGGATCAAAGATCCCTTTGATCGCGCGCATCAGCGCGTAGCCCTGTGCCCCCCACTCCACCTCGACGAAGGGCGCCATGTTGCGGCCGGTGCCGTGCTCGGCCTTCAGCGACCCATCGTACTTTTCCACTACCAGATGGACGATCGCGTCCATGAACCGGCGGTACCGGTCTACCTCGGCGGGACGGCCGAGGTCGGGCGTGATGACAAAGTGCAGGTTACCCTCGAGGGCGTGCCCGAAGGTGATGGCCTCGTTGTACCCGTACTCGGAGAACAGGCGCTGCAGGTCGACGGTCGCCTCCGCCAGACGGTGGATGGGAAATGCCACATCCTCGATGATGACCGTCGTGCCGACCGGGCGCATGCCGCCGATCGACGGAAACAGGCCCTTGCGGATGTTCCAAAAGCGGTCGAACTCGGCCGGAATGTCGGTGAAGGCGACCGGCTGAAGCGTTTCGAGATCGGCGACCGCGGCGCTGATTGCCGCGATGTTATCGCGCAAGGCGTGCGGGCTCTCCGCGCGTGTTTCCACCAGCAGCGCCGTTGCCGCCGGCCCCAGCATCCGGATGTAATCCGGCATGCCGGGCTTGTCCTCCACGGACCGCAGGCTGGCGCGATCCATCATCTCCACCGCCGAGACCGGCGTTGTCTTCATCCGGATGACCGCCCGGCTCGCGACCTCGATGTCCGGGAACAGAAGCAGCGCGCTTGCCTTGTCGGCATATTCCGGAACAGTCCGGTATGTAACCTGGGAGATAAACCCCAGAGTGCCTTCCGAGCCGATCATCAGATGCTGGAGAATATCGAACGGGTCGGTGAAATCGACCAGCGCGTTGAGGCTGTAGCCCGTGGTGTTCTTGATCGCGAATTTTCGCCGGATCCGCTCCGCAAGCTCGGTAGTGTCGCGCGTGCGCTGGGCCAACTCCCCAAGGCGGCTCAGGAGTGCGGCATGACTTCGCGAAAACGCGGCACGGCTTGCCGCATCGCCGGTATCCAGCAGCGTCCCGTCGGCGAAGATCAGCCGCAGCGACTGGACCGTCTGGTAGCTGTTCTGCGCCGTGCCGCAACACATGCCACTCGCGTTATTGGCAGCGATGCCGCCGACCTTGCAGGCGTTGATTGAGGCCGGATCGGGCCCGATCTTGCGGCCGAAGGGCGCCAGTCTGCGATTGGCATCGCTGCCGATCACGCCGGCGCCGAGCGTGACGCTGCCTGCATCTGTTGCAACCTGGATGTCGTTCCAGCCGTCCCCCAGCACGCAGAGCACCGAGTCGGTCACCGCCTGCCCCGAAAGGCTGGTTCCGGCCGCGCGGAAGGTGACCGGAATGTCCCGCTTCCGGCACTCGGCAAGCAGCCCCTGCACTTCCGCCTCGCTCTCCACGATCGCCACCAGCTTCGGAATCAGCCGGTAAAAGCTGGCATCGGTGCCATAGGCCAGCAAGCGAAGGGGATCGCGCACGAGGCGATGCCGGGGCATGATGCCCAGCAGCGCCCGCTCGAGTTGGAGATGGTCGCCAGGCTGGCGATCGGTGAAAGCGGTCTCGGCGACTTTCAGCATGGACGTCGTGTCCTTTCCTCATCTCCTCGGCTTGTTTTTTACTTCGCCAGGGGAGACGCCAGCGCGCGCCTCCCTTCGGCGCGCATCACCGCCGGGTTCCAATCCCAGTGGTGATGCCCCAACCGGCGGTCAGTGACCCGCCACCACCGGAACCATCCACGGCAGGAAGTATGCTTGCACGTAGGTGATGACGCCGATGATTGCCGCAAACAGCAGGCTGTGTTTGACGGTAAAGCGGAACAGATCGGATTCCTTGCCCACCAGACCGACCGCGGCGCAGGCGACGGCGATCGACTGCGGCGAAATCATCTTGCCCGTAACGCCGCCTGTGGTGTTGGCCGCAATGGTGAGAACGGGGTTTACGCCGATCTGCTGCGCCGTGACCGATTGCAGGGTGGCGAAGAGAGCATTGCTGGAGGTATCCGAGCCGGTCAGGAAGACACCCAGCCACCCGAGGAACGGCGAGAAGAACGGAAACAGCGCGCCGGTCGCGGCGAACGCAAGACCCAGAGTTGAGGACAGCCCCGAGTAGTTGGCGATGAAGGCGAAGCCCAGCACCAGACCGATCGTGAAAATCGGCTTGATCAGGCTGGTCACTGTTTCGGCAAATGTGTCGACGAACATCTTCGGGCCCACCCGCAGGATGAACGCAGAGAAGACAGCCGCGAGCAGAATGGACGTTCCGGTTGCCGCGATGATGTCGAACTTGTAGACGGCGGCATAAGGCGTCGGCTTGACGACGACCGGCACGTCGCGGATGACGAGATTGTCCAGTCCAGGAACGTGCCAGGACAGCGTCCACGCCTCAAGGGCACCCTTCGGTGAGAATAACGCCTTGAATTCGGGCAGCGTCCAGATTGTCACCATGATCGTGAGAATGATGAACGGCGACCAGGCTTTCAGGATCTGGCCTACGGTGTAGGATGTGCCCCCGCCGGCGCCGGCGGGCAGAGCCTGCGCGCCAACACCCTGAAACGAAAAGGTGCCGGTCGGCTGCCAGACCTTCAGGAACAGCGCCAGGCACACCAGGCTGAACAGTGCCGAGGTAATGTCGGGCAGCTCGTAGGCCCAGAAATTGGAGGTAAAGAATTGGCAGACGGCAAATGACAGGCCGGCGACGAGGACTGCGGGCCACGTTTCCCTGACCCCCTTGGCACCGTCCATGATGAAAACCAGCCAGAAGGGGACCATCAGCGACAGCAGCGGCAATTGCCGGCCCGCCATCTGGCCGATCACGAATGGATCAAATCCCGTCACCTTCCCCGCTACCGTAATCGGAATGCCGAGCGCCCCGAACGCCACCGGCGCCGTGTTGGCGATCAGGCAGAGACCGGCCGCATAAAGCGGATTAAAGCCGAGACCGACGAGCAGCGCCGCCGTGATCGCAACCGGCGCGCCGAAGCCCGCCGCCCCTTCCAGGAAGGCGCCGAAGCAGAAGCCCACCAGCACCATCTGCAACCGCTGATCGGCGGTGATCGTCAGGACCGAGGCGCGGATGACCTCGAACTGCCCGGTCTTCACGGTGAGCTTGTAGAGAAAGACAGCGGCCAGAATGATCCACGAGATCGGCCATAATCCGTAAAGGAACCCGTAACCGGTGGCCGCCAGCGCCTGGGACGCCGGCATTCCATAGACCAGGACGGCAATAATCACCGCCAACGCCACGGTGACGAGCGCAGCAACGTGGCCCTTCATCCGAAGCACGGCGAGCGCAACAAAGAAAAAGACGATCGGAATGACCGCGACGGCGGCCGACAGCCAGAGGCTGCCGCCGAGCGGCGCGTAGACCTGCGTCCAGGTGGGCATGCTGTTTCCTCCCTAAGGCATTGTTAAAGGGCGCCGCTCCTGGCCGGGAACAGGGCGGTGCATTGGGATTGCCGAAAGACGCTGCTTCCAGGGTCGCCGAGACAGGTTGGCGGATCACCAATCGGCCGGAGGTAAGCGGGCAACCGCCTGTGATGCCGGATAAAATGCCTGGTGCATGCCGTCATCGCATCCGCCTCCCTTGCATCGAAACGGTGCACGCGAAAGACACGCCGACTGACGCACAGATCGCTGGCCGTCCCTGTTGTTTTTTTTCGCTTTGCCTCAGGCGCCTGCCTGATGCTTCAGCGATCGCCGATTGTATCAGCGATGCAATGCCTATCAGACAAGCAAAGCTGGGTCAAGTGGTATGAGCGTCTTACCACTTTTCAATGTGACACGATTGGTGCATAGTGAATGCGTCTCGTTACGAACAAGAGGGGCAACCGAAGCCTTTGGAGGCTATTCAACCGTGTCGTGTTACCGTTGCTTGCGGGTCCGGCAGGCTGATGCCGGGGAGAACGCCGAATGACATTCTCGAAGGTCAAACAGGAGCGGCTTTCGGATGCGATCGTCCGTCAGCTGGAGAACCTTATTCTCGAAGGCGTGCTGCGACCAGGCGAGCGCCTGCCGCCGGAGCGGGAGCTGGCGGCCCAACTTCAGGTTTCGCGGCCGTCGGTACGGGAAGCATTGCAGCGGCTGGAAGCGGCCGGGCTGGTTGAGACCCGTCACGGTGGGGGCACCTTCGTGCGCAACGCCTTCGCCGAGACCCTCACCGATCCTTTAGCCGATCTTTTTCAGCGTCACCCCGAGGCGGCGGTCGACTTCGTGGAATTCCGCTACACGCTGGACGGGATCGTCGCCTATTACGCGGCTTTGCGGGGGACCGACGCCGACCGCGAGATCCTGACCCAGCGCTTCCGCGCGATCGAGGCGGTCCATAGCAAAGACGATTTCGTCGAAGAGGCCGACCGCGATGCCGACTTCCACATCGCCATTGCCGAAGCCTCCCACAACATCGTGCTGCTGCACGTGGTCAGAAGTCTTCTCGAATTGCTGCGCAAAGACGTCATCTTCAACCGAAATCTGCTTTATAGCCGCAAGGATGCTCGCGACCTGCTGATGGAGCAGCATCGCAAGATCTACGAATACATCATGAATCGCGACGCCGAGGGCGCCCGCGCGGCGGCACAGGCGCATATGACGCACGTAGAACGCGCGCTGCGCGAAGACCGCCTCAGCGAAGCCCGCTCCGACGTCTCGCGGCGGCGCCTTGCCCGCTGGAGCGCAGGCGATGCCACAGAAAAGAATATGCCGGCCGAAGGATGACGGATCGAAGACCGGTTGCGCCCAGCGGATCCGCGATTTGCAGCTCATCCGGGGCGTAAGCGCTCGGCTCCGTCAAAGGAGCCGGCTTTTTAAAAGCCTTCGCGTTCCAGGCGCTTCCGCTCCAGCTTTCGTGCCCGGCGAACGGCTTCAGCCTTCTCGCGAGCCCGCCGTTCCGATGGCTTCTCATATGAACGACGAAGCTTCATTTCCCGGAAGATACCCTCGCGCTGCATCTTCTTCTTCAGCGCCTTGAGAGCCTGATCGACATTGTTGTCACGGACGATGACTTGCACGGCGGCTTTGCTCTCTCTCCAATTTCCAGAGATGGTTGAGAAGCGGTTATGTATCACACCGCCCCTCCCGTTGGAAGCGCAAGCCACCACACAGCCGCCGGAAAGCAGCTATCTCAACGGACCAAACGCGGCGAAACGCCGCAGGCCGCTGTTCGGCGGCAGGACTTGTCGCGAGGGCACTGGTACACGACATCGGACTCAGCAGCAAGAGGTGCCCGCTTATGGCAATCCTGAAAATTGCGCGCATGGGGCATCCGGTGCTCGGTCGCCGGGCCGACCCGGTGGCTGATCCGACGACCCCGGCGATCGGCCGGCTGCTCGCGGATATGGCCGATACCCTGGCGGATGCGGGGGGTGTCGGATTGGCGGCGCCGCAGGTGCATGTCCCGCTGCGCGTCGTGCTCTTCTGCGTCCCGCAGGCGCGCTGCACCGGCAGCGATGACGCCAATGGGCCGGTGCCCCTCACCTGTCTGATCAACCCGGAGATCGAGCTCCTCGGCGACGAGACCGAGGACGGCTGGGAGGCCTGCCTGTCGGTTCCTGGCTTGACCGGGCTCGTGCCAAGGTTTACCCGGATTCGCTACCGCGGCCTCACACCGGCGGGAGGCGAGCTGATGCGCGAAGCATCCGGCTTCCATGCCCGCGTTGTGCAGCACGAATGCGATCATCTTGACGGCGTCCTTTATCCGCGACGCATGCGCGATCTGTCAAACCTGGGGTTTGTCGAGGAGATGCAGCGCGCTCGGGCACAGTAGAACGGAGGTAGGAGAGCGGCATGAGCGGAGCGACCGGAGACCAGGAAAACCCTGAGGCGGCCCCCCTGCCGGGAGCGGGAAAGGCCGGGAGCGACGAAGACGAGGGGCAAACCTGGCAAGCCCGGGAACATCTCCTGCTGGCAACGCTGCCGCATGTGGCGTTCGAGGGATGGAGCCCGACAGCTCTTCGCGCCGGCTGCGCCGATGCCGGGCTTTCGTTTGAAGAGGGCAGCCTGCTGTTTGCCGAGGGCGCCCGCGAGATCATTCCCTTCTGGTCCGAGTGGTCGGACGGGCGGATGCTCGAGATGATCGGGCAGCGGCCGGATTTTGAAGTGCTCCGGCTGCGTGATCGAATCGCCTCGGCCGTCAGGGGACGCATCGAGGTGAACGCACCATGGCGGGAGGCGGTCCGTCGAACCATGTCCTTGACGGCGCTGCCGCAATACACCGCCATCGGTCTGTCCTGCACGTGGCGAACGCTGGATGCCATCTGGTATGCTTGCGGGGATACTGCGACCGACTTCAGCTTCTACAGCAAGCGTGCAACGCTCGGGGCTGTTTACACAGCTACGGTTTTCTACTGGCTCGATGATACCTCAGACGATTTCAGCGATACCTGGGCCTTCCTGGACCGCAGGATCGAAAATCTGATTCGTCTGCCAACGCTGGGGACGCGTGTGCGCAATGCACTCGGCGGGGTGCTATGGCCACTCACGCCGCGCCACCGCCCCACCTCCGGCCGCTGACACGCTTTGCTCACACCTTGAACAGGCGCATCGCAAAGCCGAGGATGCCCGCTCCCGCGGCGAAGGCCATCAATGCGCCAAAAAAGAGCCGGACCAGGCTTTCCGAAGGGTCGGTGCGGGCGAGAAAAAACCAGCTTGCGGCGAAGACGACGGCGGCGAACAGGCTGACGAGGTCCATGCCTTGTCTGGAGATCCGCGGGCAGCCCTTCAGACGGGCGCCGACAGCCGGTCCCGGAGGATGCCGAGCCACTCCAGGCGACCCTCCAGCGTGGCAATGTGGTGGTCCAGCCACTCGGCAAGAAAGCCGACGGCTCCCGACGGATGCCGCCGCAGATCCTGCAGCCGCGCGATCTCCCGCTCGACGGCGGCATACAGCAGCTCCGCCTGTTTCTGCTGCTCGTCCAGTGGCAGCAGATGCAGGAAGCGGAACTTGAGCGCCGTGATCAACGTGTTCAATTCGGTGTTGGATGGCCGCAGATCGGCGACGAGCAGCGCCCGCATTTGAGCGCGACCGGCGTCAGTGATTCGCAGGAGCGCATTCTCATCGCTCCCTTCCGCCGTTTCAACCAGACCCTCGTACTTCAGCAGCTCGACGGAGTGGCCCATGATTTCGGGGGTCGGTCCCACCACCCGACTGATAAAATGACGGATGGCGATAGCGAGATCGCCATACCGCATCGGGGCAAGCGCCAGCGTTCCCAGGGCGCATAGCCGCACAGCTTCCTTTGGCGTCAGTGTGTGATCGGCATACATGACAACGCGACCTCACCCGTCAGAGTCCAATATTGCCCTAAACGCGCGACCAAGTCCAACGACAGCTCACCACGCCCCTTCCCTTGATCCCCCGGAGCGAGGGGCCATTTTTCTTGGAGGGATCGCCGGTTTGCGGCGAAGAAAACTGAAACGAGCGAGGGTAGATGCCTTACGACAAATCCAGGAGCAAGTTGCACGAGGCCGACCACACGACGCGCCATGAGCGGGACTTTCGTGTAACTGCCAGGCGGAACAGGCTGCTGGGAACATGGGCGGCCGGCCTGATGAACCTTAAGGGTGCAGAAGCGGAAGCGTACGCCAAGGAGGTGGTGAGCGCCGATTTCGAGGAACCAGGGGACGAGGACGTCTACCGCAAGGTCCTCGGTGATTTCCAGAAACACGGCGTCGCCGTCTCCCGCGCCGATCCGGAAGCGAAAATGGACGAGGTCACCGCGGAAGCGCGCACTCAACTCGGTGCCCATTAAGGATTGCGCAAGTCGCCGGGGCTGATGCGTGCCGATGCTGGAGGCGCCGCCGTCAGCGACCCTCCCGCCACCAGGCCCCGGCAAAACCGCCTAACGCCACCGCAAGCAAAATGAGCGCCGGGACCAGCGGAATTTCCGCCAGCCCGGTGACAGCATAGGCTTGGTTGCGCCGGACCCCGAGCCAACCGTGACCGGCGGCGGCACGCCCCGGTGTTGTCCTCCGAAGGTCGGGAATCCCATCCCTGATCCAGGAAAGCCCGCCGCCGGTCGCAGCCACCAGCGACGCTAGACGATCCGGTGTTGCACGCAGGTCGGTCAGTTCGGCCGGATTGAGGCGGCCAACCGCGGCCAGCGCGGTATGGGTTCCATCCTCCACCCGCCACAGTCCGGCCTGACGAGCTGCGACTTCGGCGCGGGCGACGCCGTCGGCTGCGGGATCAAGACGGACGGTGGTGGTCGCTCCGGCCGGGTCGGTCACCCTGACCTCCGCCGCCTCCGACGACAAGCTGCGCCGCTGGATATCGAGCCGGCCGCCCTCGATGCGTGCTTCCAGGTGCTCCTCCTCGAGTTCCGGCTCCTTCATCAGCCAGTGTGCGAGCCGCCGCAGCAGCTCAGCCTGAGGGCCGCCACCCTCATAGCCCCGGGCCCAAAGCCAGATCTGGTCGCTCATCAGCTGCGCCACCCGGCCCTCGCCGACCCTGTCGACGATGAGCAGGGGCTGGCCGTCGGCCGCCGTCATCAGCGGCGAGCCGGCATGGGCGTAGCCCTCGACGATGCGGAACCAGCGTCCCCACGTCGGCCCGGAAGCGGCCCCATCGTCCAAATCGGCGTCGCCGGAAGGCCGTTCGCCGGGCAATCCAGACGTCACCGGATGCCGACGCCCGAGATCGCTCACCTGCGGTCGAAACGCCTGTTCGATAACGCGGCTGGTCGGGCTGACGGGGAGAAGCTCCCCTAACGCCGTCCGATACAAGCTCTGCGGCGACGCGAATTCCGGACCCACGGCTACGAGCAACGCGCCGCCCTGGTGAACGTAGTCGGAGAGCCGCTGGTAGTACTGGGTCGGCAGGATTCCCCTCACCACGTAGCGATCGAGCACCACCAGATCGAAATCCTGCAGCTTGGTCTCGAACAGCTCCTGGACCGGGAAGACGATCAGGGACAGTTCCTTGAGCGGCGTCATGTCGTCTTTTTCCGGGGGACGCAGGATGGTGAAGTGAACAAGGTCGACGGCCGGATCGGATTTCAGCAGGTTGCGCCAGGTGCGCTCGCCAGGATGCGGCTGACCGGATATCAGCAGGACCCGCAGTCGATCGCGCACGCCATTGACGACGACAGCCGTCCGGTTGTTCAGATCGGACAGCTCGCCCGCCACCGGCTCGACATCCAGCTCCAGAACCGTCGCGCCGGAGTGCTTGATCGGAAGGTGCACGGTCTCGCTCCGGTTGGTCGCGATCTCCATTGTCCCGGTCGGAACCCCATCGACGCGCAGCAAAACGCGCGCCCGGCCTCCGTCCGTCGCCACGCCCCCCGTGCTCTCAACCCGAAACCCCACCTGCACCTGCCGATCGACCAAACCGAAAGCGGGCGCCTGCTCCACGACAATGCGCCGATCGAATTCCCCGGGCCGGCCGGTCAGCAGCACGTGCAGCGGCGCGGAAAGCCAGGGCACGTTTCCCGCGGGCACGTCGTGCACCTGGCCATCGGTGAAGAGAAACACCCCAGCCAGGCGATCGGACGCGTCGTCCCGCACGGCCTGCTCGATGGCATCGAACGCCCGGGTTTCGCCTGACGGATCGTTTCCGACCCGGATGGTGCGGACCTCCAGATTGTCCAACGCCCCCAACCTGGCCTTCAGCCCGGCCTCCGCCTCACCCGCCGCCGCCATCCGGTCCCCCACTCTCTGGCTGGTCGAGTCGTCGATAACCAGTAAGGCCACATCCGGACGGGTCTGCCGCTGCTCGCTGACGATCCGGGGATCAAGCAGCGCCGCTGCCAGCGCCAGCAGCGACAGGGCGCGGAAGACCCAGCCCCGCGCCCGCTGCACGAGCGCCACGACCAGCAGCACCAGCGCCGGCACCAAGAGAACCGTCAGCAACCATGTCGGCAGCATGGGTTGCAGCACGATGTCGGTGATCATGGCGCCAGGCGTTCCAGGATGGTCGAGAGATGCACCTGATCGGACTTGTAGTTGCCGGTCAGCACGTACATCACCAGATTGACGCCGAAGCGGAAGGCCATCTCCCGCTGCCGCTCGCCACCCGGAACAATCGGAAACAGCGGTCGCTGGTCCTCATCCATGGCCCAGGCAGCCGCCCAGTCGTTGGATCCCGCCACCACGGAGCTGACGCCGTCGTTGACGTGCTCTCCCAGACGCTCGATCCAGACGGGAGCCCCCACCCGGCGGCCCGGCAGGTCCGAAAGCAGATAGTAGGACCGGCGCAGCACGTGATCTTCCGGGACCGGAATGAGCGGCGGCAGATCGAGCACACGGGCGATTTCCTTTAGGCCGGCGCGATCGGCGCCGTCGAGCCGCGCCGGCAGGTCGAACACAATCGTGCCGCCTCCCCGCATGAAATCGGACAGCTTGCGCACAGCAGTCGGCGACAGGGGTCGAAGTCGGTCGGTCAGAGGCCAGTAGAGGAAGGGGTAAAAAGTAAGTTCGTCAGTTTCCGGATCGACCCCAACCGGGCTGTCCAATTCAGCGGCCGTGCGGCGGTTGACGACAGCCCCAAGGCTCCTTAATCCGGCAGCACTGATCTGGTCTACCCGGGGATCGCCGCTGCGCACCCACGCGAGCCGGGTCGAGAGTGCCGCGGCAGCCGCGCTCTCATCGGCGACGACGGTCTGCGCCTGCGCCGCGGTCAGGGGCAACAACGGCGACACCGCCGCCAGCGCCAGCATCAAGGCGGCCTTGCAAGCGCGCGCGGGGGCCCGGCGCGGACGAAGCCGGAACATGCCGCGCATGGCCAGGCTCAAGGCCAGATCGGCAAGGCCGAGCGCAACGGCGATCGTCAGAAGCCACGGTTGCAGGTCCCGCTCAGCGGTCTCGCCGAGCGTCGCCGTGCCCACCCCAGCCGGCAGGTGTCCCAGCGCCGCGAGCTCGCCCACCGTCGGCGCGAGGTTAAGGGCCCGGCGGGCATCCGCCCTGCCGTAGAAGCCGGGCGGGCTGCCGGGGGAGACGCGCGCGTCCAGCAGCCCGGCTCCGATAAGGGCTCGTGTGCCCGGCGGCGGCGCGCCGAGCCTGCCGAAGCCATCGAGCACCTCCAACGGAGGCAGGCTGCCGGCCCCGGAGCTTCCCTCAGCGTTCGCCGCCAGGCCGACAATGCGCCTCAGAATGTCCACGAACAGGCCGGACAACGGCAAATTCGACCACTCCGGATCGGCGGTCGTATGGACGAGCACCAACCACCCCTCGCCCCGGCGCTCCCCGGTGATCAGAGGGGTGCCGTCCTCCAGGCGGGCCCACGTGCGCTCGGCAACATCGAGCGAAGGCTCGGCAACCACCTGCCGGCGAATCTCCACATCAGGAGGCACGGCAAGCCCATGAAGCGGTCCGGCGTCCTCGAAAGCGGCCAGCTTGCCCGCCCCTGCCCACGAAAGCGCACCGCCGATCGTCCGATCGCCAGGCCGTAGCGCCACGGGCAAGAGCGGATCGTCCACGCGGATATCCCGCGCCAGCCGCTCGCCGGCGAAGCGCAGCAGAACGCCCCCCTGTTCTACCCAGCGTTGGATTGCGTCGACCATCGCCGAATCCGGATTGCCCACGTCGGTCAGGACGAGAACCGACAACGGCCGGGCGAGCAGCGTTGTCAGATCGCCACGCCGAACCTCGGCGTACGGTTGCAAGGCGCGCTGCAAATAAAAATGGCCGCCCAGCAACGGTTGATCCCGGTTGCTGCCCTCGTCCAGCAATCCCACCGCACGGCGCTGCCAGCGCTCGTCTACGAGCCAGATCGCCCCGGCGGTACGGGCTCCCTCGATTTCGACCCGAGCGAGGCGTCCCGCCAGCTCGGTCGGCAGGTCCAGGGGCACCTGTGCCCGCCGGTCCCCGGCAGCAAAGCGCCCGGCCTGCGTCGCAAGCGGCTCGCCGTTCTCTCCGATCAGTCGGAGGACGACCGACTTCTCGCCCTCCCCATCCGCCCGGAAAACACTCGCCTTGGGCGCGTCCGCGTCGCGTTCCGGCGGAGCGATCAGCAACGGCAGGCGCTGGGGTGGCGGTTGCAGCACCGTCGGCTGCCCCAGCGCTCGCAGCCGATCGAGCAGAGCCGCGACCGGCTCCGCCCCGTGCGGCTCCGCCAGCCCGTCGCTGATCCAGACGACGGCACCGGGTGGCCAGCGCGCCTCGTTGGCCGCCTCCACCAGCGACGTCACTGCCTGCGGACGGCTGGTTGGCCACGGGGACGGCACCAGGGTCTGCACCGCTTCCCTGGCGCGCGCGGCTGTAAGCAGGGCCGGTCGGGGGGCTTTCACGTCAGGTGCGGCCGGCGCGGTCGGCTGCAGAACGATGCCGCGCCCCTCTCGATCGGCCCGGTCGATCGTTTGCGACAGCGCTGCCATCCGCTGCGACCAGTCCTCTCCCGAGGCCCAGCCGTTGTCGAAGAGGATGTACACCGGTCCGGAGCCGGCCAGCGTCGTGTCTGCGTTCACCAGCGGCCGGGCAATGCCGAGAATCACCGCCGTCACCAGGGCCATGCGCAGGGCAAGCAACCACCACGGCGTCCGAACGGCTGACTCTTCCCGTGAGGAAAGCATCGCCAGGAGACGCAGGGGCGGAAATACAACGCGGCGCGGAGAAGGTGGCGTCACTCTCATCAGCCACCAGAGCGCCGGCAATGCCGCCAGGGCGGCCAGTGCCCACGGGGCGGCAAAGCTCAGAGCGCCTACGCTCAACATCGGATCATCCCGCCGCCAACCGGCTCAAGGTGAGGTACAGAGCAAGCAGCACGGTCTGGGGGGCATGATCGGTGCGATGTGCCCGCATCGTCCAGCCGACGCCCCGGGCGAGATCGCGAAGAGCTTGTTGATGCTCCGCATAAACCGAGCGGTAGGCATCCCGCACGGTCTCGGCTCGTCCGAAAAGCAGCTCACCATCGTTTTCCGCGCCCTCAAACAGCACCCGTCCGGAAAACGGCAAATTCTCCTCGGCCGGATCCAGAATCTGCAGCAGGTGACCCCGCACGCCGCAGCGGGCGAAAGCCGCCACCGTGGTTCGGATATCCTCCAACGGCGACAAAAAATCGCCAATCATCACCATCCGCCCATCGCGCGGCAATGGCTGCGCCGCGGGCAGCCCTGGACCCGCGGCCGCCTCCCCGTCGCGATGCAATTGAATTGCCAGCCGCTGGAGCGCCGCCCGGCCAGATGCCGGTAACTGGCCAGACCCAAGAAGCGCAACGTATTCTCCACCGCGCACCAACAGTGCAGCCAAGGCCAGCAGCAGCAGGTCGGCGCGCTGCAGCTTGCTGGGCAGGCTGGACGTTCCGCGCCAGTTCATCGACGCTGAAGCGTCGCGCCACAGCCAGACGCTTTGCGCCGCCTCCCATTCCGTTTCGCGGACGTAGACCCGATCCGATTTGGCCGACTGCCTCCAGTCAATCCGCTGAGATGGATCGGAAGGCTGGTAGCGGCGGAACTGCCAGAATGTCTCCCCCTCCCCGACCCGGCGACGCCCGTGCACCCCCTGGCTGACGGTGGCCGCGACGCGCTCGGCCTCGACCATGAGCGGCGGGAACGTTGCCGCCAAGGCTTCGGCGCGGGAAAGCCGGCGCAGCGGGCCCGCGCCGGCGTCATCGGGACTCTTGGCAGAACGACCAGCCCTGCTCATCCGATCCGCGCAACCAGCCGATCGATGATCTGGCCAATACCAACCCCCTCGGCACGCGCCGTGAAGGTCAGCGCCATGCGGTGACGAAGCACCGGATGCGCCATGGCAACGACGTCATCGATCGAGGGCGCCAGCCGGCCGTGAGCGACGGCGCGGGAGCGGACGGCACGCATCAGCGCCTGCGAAGCCCGCGGTCCTGGCCCCCAGCCCACGTGCGCCGTGACTTCGGGCACGGTGCTCGTCTCCGGGCGCCCGGCGCGAACGATATCGAGGATAGCCTCGACAACCGCCTCTCCGACCGGCACGTGCCGGATCAATCGCTGTGCCTGCTGCAGTTCCTCTCCGTCCATCACCCGGACCGGCTTCTCTTCCACGGGACCTGTCGTCTCCAGCAGCACCCGTCGCTCCGCCTGCAAGTCCGGGTATTCGACATCGACCTGCATCAGAAAGCGGTCAAGCTGTGCTTCCGGCAGTGGGTAGGTGCCCTCCTGCTCGAGGGGATTCTGCGTCGCAAGAACGTGGAACGGTGTCGGCAGCGGATAGTAGTGGCCCGCGACCGAGACCCGGTGCTCCTGCATCGCCTGCAGCAGCGCGGACTGGGTGCGCGGACTGGCGCGATTGATCTCGTCGGCCATCAGCAACTGGCAGAACACCGGGCCATGTACGAATCGGAAGTGCCGTCGTCCGCTCTCCGCTTCTTCCAAGACCTCGGATCCGAGAATGTCGGCGGGCATGAGGTCGGGAGTGAACTGCACCCGGCGCTCATCGAGGCCGAACACCTGCGAAAGGGTCTCGACCAGCTTCGTCTTTCCAAGCCCCGGCACGCCAATCAACAACAGGTGACCGCCTGACAGCAGCGTCACAAGCGTCTCGTCGATGACGCGCTCCTGGCCGAAGATGATGCGCCCGATCGCTTCGCGGGCCCGGCCGATCTGTGCTGCGAGTTGATCTATGCCGTCGATAAGGGCAAGATCGCCCCGCTCGCCAAGCTCAAGTGTCTCGCGGGCTGTCACCGTGGTCCTCCTGCTTTCACTTTGCTGACGCGGATCGATGTCGAGGCCCTTTCGGGAGGAAGAAACATCAGTGGCTGCTGCCGAATCGGTTGCCTTCGCTGATCAATTTCAGCTGACGGGCGCTCCGCCGCCATCGCCGAATGGGCGCGTCCTTTGCGAGAACCTTGGCATCCAGATAGATAGAGACGGCGTCTGGCATTATCACGGCTCCCCCATTCGGCGCAAAGACCTGGTCTGCTTGTTTGCGTCGGCGCTGAGGCGCGACGACGCCGGACGATACTGGCTGGTCACGCCCACCGAGATGGGACCCATCGAGGTCGAAGACGCGCCGCTGCTTGCCGTCGAAGTCTATCAGGCGGGCACGGGCGATCGGCAGACCATCAGCCTGCGGACCAATGTGGACGAAATCGTCGGCGTTGACGCGCAGCACCCGCTTTATATCAAACGCTGTCCGCACACCGGCGAGCCCCTCCCCTATCTGTGTCTGGATCGGCGTCTCGAGGCCCGGCTGACGCGCTCCGTCTATTATCATCTGGCGGCGCTTGGCGTCGAATCGTGCATCGACGGTCGACCGTGCCTCGGCCTCTGGAGCAGTGGCCGGCTGTTCCCCCTCGGCTGGCTGGATGAGGCCTCGTGATAGCCCTGCGCGACCATGCCTGGATCAGCGATCGCTTCGCCGGCCGCCGGACTATCCCGATCGAGCCGCCAACGCCCGAGGACATCACCGTCGAGCGCGGCGATCACGCGCTGAACGAAGACATGCTGCCGATCCTGCCGCTGAAGCCGGCGGCGGTGCTGGTCCCGCTGATCGAACGGCCGGACGAACTGACCATCCTGTTTACGGAGCGAACCGCTCATCTGGCCCATCACGCCGGCCAGGTCAGCTTTCCCGGCGGGCATATCGAGCCGGAAGACAGTGGGCCGGCGGACACGGCGCTGCGCGAGACCGAGGAGGAAATCGGCCTCGCTCGGCGGCACATCGGGCTGATTGGCCGGCTGGACACCTACGTCACCCGGACCGGCTTCGTCGTCACTCCGGTGGTGGGCCTGGTCACGCCCCCCTTCGCCTTGAAGCCCGATCCCCATGAGGTCGCGGAGATCTTCGAAGTGCCGTTGAGCTTCCTGCTCGACCGCCGCAACCACGAGCGCTGCAGTGCGGAGTTCGAAGGCCGCACCCGCTATTTCTGGGCGATGCCCTACGGCCGGCATTTCATCTGGGGCGCCACCGCCGGCATGGTGATCAATCTCTGCGACATTCTTGACGGCCAATGAGCCGCATCCTTCTTCAGTATCTCCTTCCCCTGGTCCTGCCGACACTGATCTGGCTGACGTGGTACCTCAGCACAGGCCGCCATCGTCTCACGCCGGACGGCACACCCTCTAAACTCCAGCACGGCCCCTGGTTCTGGCTGATCCTCGCCGGCGTCGTGCTGCTTGGCGCCAGTCTCGTCTACACGGCGCTGACCCATGGCTACGACCCGACCGGCACCTTCGTTCCGCCGCGCTGGGAAGGCGGACGGGTGGTGCCTGGACGGGTGGAGTGACCTTGCAAAGCGCGACGGTGCGTCGAGCGCTGCAACACGCACCGCCGACCGCGCCCCTTGATTAATTGCTGGCGAAAGACCCTTTGGTCTCTGATTCGTTCAGATCCTCCCGCAAGTCCGTCCAGGTTGGGGTAAACGGCCTTTTCATGAACGTTGCCCAAAGGAAGTTCACGGAATACCGCCAGCCCACCTTGACCAGTCCCTCACTGGCAAACCGGCGCCCCGAGGACAGAGCCCGCAAACGAAAGGAGAACTTCACTTTGCCGACCTTGCTCAGGCGACGAGCCAGATCGGTGTCCTCACCGTAAAAGCTGAAGGTGGAGTTGTAACCTCCCGCTCTATTCAGACCATCAGCGGAAACAATGAAATTCCCACCCTGCAGCATCGATCCCGCCCTGATCCCGAATCGGATCAGCACGTAGAATGCGAAGGCAACTCTATAAAAAGCCGCCACAAATAAGCGCGAAGCCCTTGGCAGGTCGTAATAAACATAGGGCCCGCTCAGCGCAACCAGGTCAGGAATACGCTCAAATTCGGCGAGCGCAGTGCGCAGCCAGCCTTCGGGCAACATGGTATCGGCATCAATATTCGCGATCAGGTTACCTCTCGCGGCCAGGTACCCTGCCCTCCGCGCCTGGACCAGACCCTTTACAGGTTCGCTGACGACGACAACCCCCGCGATCGCCGACGCTATGCTTCGCGTCGAGTCAGAACTGTTATTATCGACGACGATAATCTCAGACGCGCATTCGGTCCGCGAGATCTCTGCTTTGATCGATGCGAGGCACTTCGCGATGAGAGCCTCCTCGTTGTAGGCGGGCACCACAAAACTTACCAGCAAGTCGTTTGTCATTGCGCACCGTTTCGATGAGGTTCGACCCCAGCCTTGTACCACACCAATGCTCCCCACCGGCAGGTCACGTAAACCCACCACCGAGCCAACAACGCTGCAATCAGCCCGCCGATCAAAAAAGCGCTGCACTCCGAAGGGGTGAACAGGGGGCTAACGCGCCAGCAGACGAGATCATCGGCGGCCAATCTGGAGGCGCAGGGCGATGCGCCCACACCGACCGAGCTCGTCGGCGCGCAGCGGATCTCGGTCGCGGCGTAAGGACATGGCCAGTACAAGCGACTGCTGACAAGTATTTGGTGAGCAGAGAATTTGCCCTCTTTCACCGAAGGTAGCGCCGAGAAGCAGGCCGTAAATCACGGGCCAAATGCTGAGTTTGATTTGGACTTCGCGCACCCCCCTCCCGAGTTTCCCTACCACCGGCAGGTCACTCCCGACCACTCGCGGCTACCGACGATTTGAGTTTTGTAAGAAGCGAAAGAGAAACTTCCGAAGATGAGGAATGCCTTGCCGCGTCCGGCGGCCAGATCTTCCAAATACGGGCCTATGAACTCAGTCGTCTCACTCACGGCCAGAGGGTATGACCACGAGGAAGCTTGCTCCAATTTGCGGGTGTATAGAATTTTATGGAGATCTCCTTCGAGGGGTCGAGTGACGCGTGACTCGACCCAACTGACGTGGAGAATGCTCGTGTCCTCGCAAGTGCTTGCGGTAATACGCGGTGAACCTGCTACGTACTGTTCTCCGTCATCATCATCAAGGCGCCTAGCTCCGGGACTCCACGTTTTGTATGGCGGAACACTGTTCTTGTATAGAACTGCCCGAGAGGAACCGATGGACCGGCTATAGACCAGATGTGCTTTTCCGGAGGATCCAATTGCGATATCTGGGGCTACCGTAGGAGATGACGCCGATTTAAATGGCGTGGTAGCGTTCCCAAAAACAAATGAAGTACCCCGATTACGGGAGCGCGCCACCACGACCACAGCCGTCTCATCCAGTGCGCGTTGTTGCCCATAAGTGACCAGGACAGCACCATCACGACCCGCAGCAAGGTTCGCTTGGGGTAACGTTGCTCCGTCTAGGCTGACGATCGTTGAAAAAAGATCCCAGGATAAGTCGTCTCCATCCATTCTGGCAAAATATAGATGATCGTTGCCAAGCGAGTTGCAAATTGCGGTCAAGTAAACTGATCGCGAATCATCTGGTTCTACCGCGCTATCCAAAGAACGACAACCATTGGTCACCTCCGGCAATGACTTAACCGTAGGGTCAGACCAAGTTTCTCCATGGTCATCGGACGTTGTAAATGCAATGCCCGAAGGCGAATCGTCGTTATAATAATCATATGCTGCATACAGGTGACTGCCATCGGACGCGTAGCTCAAGGTTATGAGCGAGGAGCATTTTGTTCCTGGCAATCGCGGTAACGGCCGGGTCTCTCCCCACGTCCTTCCTCCATCAATGCTCCGTCGAACCCAACACGCATCGCCGAACGTAAGCCCAGCGACAAGGCGGTTCGGGCGCGAAGGGTCGAAGGCCACCGCAGCTCCCGGGAAGAATTCTTCCGCTAGCTTGACGTCCGGGTAATCCTTCGGCGGTTCGACCCAGGCCATCGTCGAGGCTGTGAGGCCAAGAAAGCAGACCGAAAAAAACACGCCGAACGTGCTGAGGCGGACGCCACAACTTGAAGTGCACATTGCGAATCCCCCTTCCCCTTCACCCCGCAGAACACCCCCCCGGACCGACGCGACCGACGGTGGGGGCAGTATGTCCTTTGGCCATAATTAAAAAGAGAATATCAAGACGCAAAAAGCGCTAATTACGATCATCAGGTGTGTGCGGTTTGCATTGGCCAACACTCATTCACGTGGCTACGTCGCCAAGGTGACGGCGCGCCAACGCCGGGGTAGAATTGCGGATTACGATCATCAAGAATGTGCGGTCTGCACTGATCAACGGCCCGCCGCCGGCAATATCTGAGATGACGACTTCGCCACCAGGATTCGACGAGCTTGGCGGCGCTGCCCGGCCTCCTGGCGAGCCGCCGCAGCCCGTCGGCAAGATTCATCCGCAGCCGTGGATGGCCGCTCCGGAGACCCGGATGCTGCTGGAGGCGCTGTCGGCGGACGGCGCCGAGGTCCGCTTCATCGGCGGATGCGTCCGGGATTCCGTCCTGAAGCGGCCGGTGCGCGACATCGACATCGCACTCGGCGTCCCGCCGCAGGGCGTCATGGAGCTGCTCCACCGCGCCCGGATCAAGGCCATCCCCACCGGCATCGACCATGGGACGGTGACGGCAATTGTCGGCGGACAGTCCTTCGAGATCACCACGCTGCGGGTGGATGTGGAGACCTTCGGCCGGCGGGCGCGGGTGGCCTTCACTGACGACTGGCTGGCGGATGCCGCCCGGCGTGATTTCACCTTCAACGCGCTCTCCTGCACGCCGGACGGCGACATCTACGACTATTTCGGCGGATTGGAGGACCTCGGGCACGGTCTTGTCCGCTTTGTCGGCGATGCGTCCGAGCGGATCGGGGAAGATGTGTTACGGCTGCTGCGCTTTTTCCGGTTCTATGCCCATTATGGTCGGCCGCCGCCCGATGCCGCCGCACTCGCGGCGTGTCGGGCGTGGGCGGAAAAGATCCAGACCCTGTCCGGCGAGCGCGTTCGCGTCGAGGTCTTCCGGACCTTGATGGCCACCGACCCGGCCGACGTGTTCGAGCTGATGCAGGCCCACGCGGTGCTGCCCCACGTTCTGCCCGAAGCGAACGGCGTCAGCCGGCTGAAGATGCTGAGCTGGATCGAAAGCCGGGCGATCCGGATTGAAACCGTCGCACCCGATCCAGTGCGTCGCCTGGCCGCGCTGCTGGCAACCGATGCTGCCGGTGGCGATCGCATCGCCAAGCGCCTCAGGCTTTCCAACCGTCAGCGCGACCGGCTGCAGGCCATGATCTCCCGCGCCTGGCCCCTCGATCCGGAGCAGCCGGAGACGGCAACAACCCGCGCCCTGCATCACCTGGGCGCCGAAACCGCGCGTGACCTGGTGCTGCTTGCCTGGGCAGACGAGTTGAGCAGGGCAGCCCGCCTGCCGCGCGGTCGCAACCTCCGCTGGGCCGACCTGCTGCATCGCATCGACGCCTGGCAGCTGATCCCGTTTCCGTTGCTCGGGCGCGATGCCATGACCCTTGGCGTCCCGCCCGGGCCGCGCATGGGCCGTCTGCTGCGGGACGTCGAAGGATGGTGGGAAGAAGGTGGATGCCGTGCCGACCATGCCGCCTGCCTGGCCAGGCTGCGCACGCTGCTCGCCGCGGGTGACTGAGGGCGGCAGCAACGCGACGGGTGACTACTCTTTGGCGCGCTCGATGTCCGCTCCGCAGGCGGCAAGCTTCTCTTCCAGGCGCTCGTAACCCCGGTCCAGATGGTAAACGCGGCTGATGACGGTCTCACCCTGCGCCGCCAGGCCGGCCAACACGAGACTGACCGACGCGCGCAGGTCGGTCGCCATCACCGGCGCCCCACTCAGCTGCGGAACACCGCGGACGATGGCGGAGGTTCCGTGCACATTGATATTTGCGCCCATCCGGCAGAGTTCGGGAACGTGCATGAAGCGATTTTCGAACACCGTCTCGGTGATCATCGCGGCGCCGCGCGCCGTCGTCATCAGCGCCATCATCTGCGCCTGCATGTCGGTCGGAAAACCCGGAAACGGCTCGGTCATCACGTCGATGCCCGTCAGGCGACCGTTGCGGCGGGAGATGCGCAGGCCGCTCTCGCCTTCGGCGATCTCCACGCCGGATTTCTGCAGGACCGTGGCCAGCGAATCGATCAGCGGCAGGGTGGTACCTTTCAGCTCCACCTCCCCGCCGGTGATTGCCGCAGCGACGGCATAGGTGCCGGTTTCAATGCGGTCGGGGAGCACCCGGTGGCGCGCCCCATTCAATGCGTCTACGCCCTCGACCCGAAGGGTATCGGTGTCGATCCCCTCGATGCGGGCGCCCATCGCCACGAGGCACCGGGCAAGATCACCGACTTCGGGCTCACGGGCGGCGTTGCGCAAGACGGTCTCTCCGCGCGCGAGGCAGGCCGCCATCAGCACGTTCTCCGTGCCGGTCACCGTGACCGATGGAAAGGTGATATCGGCCCCGATCAGTCGATCGCGCGAGCGCGCTTCCACGTACCCCTGCGCCAGCTCGATGTCCGCGCCGAGCTTTTCCAGTGCCTTCAAATGCAGATCGATGGGCCGGGTGCCGATCGCACAGCCGCCCGGGAGCGACACCCGGGCGTGGCCGGTCCGCGCCAGCAGCGGCCCCAGCACGAGCACGGAGGCGCGCATCTTGCGCACCAGGTCATAAGGCGCCGTCACGTCCTTCAAGCCCGCGGCGCAAAGACGGACGGTGGCCCCGCAGCCATTGTCGGCGCCCGTGTCCTCGGTGACGGCCACTCCCAGTTCGCTCAGCAGGTTCCCCATGCTGGCGATGTCCATCACCCGCGGTACGTTTTCCAGCACCAGCGTGGAGTCGGAGAGAAGGCTCGCTGTCAGAAGCGGCAGCGCCGCGTTTTTTGCACCCGAAATGGGGACTGAACCGGAAAGCGGCCGACCGCCGCGCACCACGATTTTATCCATAGAGCCCGTCTGGCCGCTTCGCCCGGATACTGGGAGGGGTCCGCCTCAGCGCTTGACGCAGAGACGACCAGCCGAAAGCGAGGCGGGTTGTCGATTCAAAGGAGGCGCGAGTCCGTCACCCAGCCTCTCCTGGCGGGCTTCTACGACAGGAGAATGACAAGGGCAAGGCGTCTCATTCGCCCGACGGCGAAGGCTCGTCATCCTCACGGCGCGTGTTGCCGCTCCGGCACTCTCGGGACGAATGGTCTTCACTGACCGGATCCACATCAGCCAGCGCCCTCCGGCCGCGGGCCTGGGCCTTGCGCTTGATCAGATTCTCCCGCAGCGCCGCCGCCAGCCGTTGGTGACGATCGCTGCGTGCGTCACCGCGCTTGTCCTCAGCCGCCATATCCCGTCCGCGGCGCACTTAGCTACCGGCCGCTTTGGATACGATGCTCTTCCTGCCAGCGGAGGACTGTCTTGCGCAGGGCCTCGAAAGCCTCTCCGACATTCTCGCCAAACAGCGGATCATCAGCGGTGGTCATCTCTTGCTCGAGTTCCCGCCAATCGTCGGGCGTGAGGTGCTGCAGGGCGGCCGGAAAAAACTCCGTCTCTTCCATATGCATGTGCCGTTCCTGCAGATCAATGAAGGCCCGCGCCCAGCGCACGAACGCCTCGCGCGGGACATAAGCCTCGTCAAGCACCGCCTTCAGACCGGCGTTGAGTTCCCGCGTGCGCGAGGCGACAGTTTCGTGCTCGCGCCGCAGATCACCGATCCTTTCCGCCACCTCGGGCGCACGCACCTTAAGCTGGGCGAAAACGAGGTCTTCCTTCGGATGGTGATACAGGTCTGGAAAACTCAGAAAATAGTCCACGGCGCTGCGGATGACGTCGTAGTCCGGAATGCGGCCCGCGTCGAATTCGGCAACTTGCCATTCTAGGGCCTTGACGAGGGCCGTCATATTTGCATGCTCGCGACGCAACACTCGTATCACTTCCGTCATGCTCTCGGTCCTCTTCCCTATTCAATCCTGGGCGCCTCGTCGCACGTCGAGAACAGTCACTCCGCCTAGCATAGGCCCGGCGCGGAAGCCACGGCTTTCGGCGCATGGCAGGACCGCGCGAGCGCGCTTGCTCCGGCTGCCCGCTGCCGTCGGCCCGGGCGCCCGCAGATGACCCCGCGCGAGCCCCGGTCCCCCCCGCCTCGAAGATTCCGTGCCGGCTCCGCCGCGACGCGCGCGCTCATAGCCTGGGTCCGCTTCGTCCGCCGAAATGCGGCCCTGGTGCTTGTCCTCGCGGCGTTGTCAGCGGCAGTTGCCACTTACTACGTGGTCCGAAATGTTGCGATCAACACGTCAACGACGGACATGCTGTCGGAGGATCTGCCGTTCCAGCGTCAGTTCATGGAGCTGGACCAAGCCTTTCCCCAGGATTACCGCACTGTGGTGGTCGTCATCGATGGCGATACGCCCGAACATGCAAGCGAAGCGGCACAACAACTGGCAGAGCGGCTGTCAGCGCGTCGCGACGTGATCCGGGGTACGTTTTATCCGCAGGGCGACCCCTTCTTTCGGCGTCATGGCCTTTTGTATCTGTCGCCGGAGGAGTTGCAGCAACTGGGCAGCATGCTGGCTGGAGCGCAGCCCTTGCTGGCGGCCCTGGCGCAAGATCCGAGCCTGCGGGGCCTGGCCGGCGTCCTGACGCTGGCGCTCCGCCATCTCGACGAGGTCGGCTCGGGCGACGGCACACTCCCCCCGGAGTTCGAGGCGGCATTGCGCGGCATCACCGCAACGATCAACCGCGTGCAGGAGGCTGCCGGGACATCGGTAGAGCCGTTTTCGTGGCGAGGCGCGATCGCTGGCGAGACTTCTTCGCCTCAGTTTTCGGGACGGCGCCAGTTGCTTCTGCTCGAACCTGTCTTCGATTATGCCTCCCTGCAGCCGGCAGAGCGCACCATCCAACTGATCCGGGAGATCTCGCAAGAGCTGAAGCTTACTCCGGAAAACGGCGTGCGCGTGCGTTTGACCGGCGAGCCGGTCATGCTCGAGGACGAACTGCAAAGCGTCGAAGAAAGCATCGGCATCGCCAATCTGCTCTCGCTCGCGATCGTTACCGTCCTGCTGATCCTTGGTATGCGTTCTGCGCGGCTGGTGGAAGCGGCAGTCTTCTCGCTGATCGTCGGGTTGACCTGGACCGCCTGTTTTGCCGTCCTCGCCGTTGGCGAGTTCAATCTGATATCGGTTGCCTTCGCGGTGCTCTTCATCGGCTTCGGCGTGGATTTCGGCATTCACCTCTGCATGCGGGCGAAGGAGTACATCGATTCCAATGCCGGTCCGGGCCTGGCGATAGAAGAGGCAGTTGCCGGCGTGGCACCCGGGCTAACGCTGACGTCAATTTCCGCGTCGATCGGCTTCCTGGCGTTCGGCCCCACAGCATACAAGGGGCTGGTAGAGCTGGGCATCATCTCATCGGCTGGGATGTTCATCGCACTGATCACCAGTCTGACGCTGATCCCCGCCTGGCTCACCCTGCGGCCACCACCGCCATCGCCGTCGGGAAAGCCGTACGCCGCCGGCCGGGCCCTTGAACGATTCCTGGTCCCGCGCGCGCGCGTTGTCCTGATTGGCGCATTGCTGCTGGCCGTCGGCGCCGCAGCGATGGTGCCGTTCGCGCGGTTCAACGACTCGCCGCTCGATCTGCGCAATCCCAACACGGAATCCGTGCAAACCCTGTTTGACCTGCTGCAGGACCGGCGCTTCGATCCCTTCCGGGCCGCCGTTCTGGCGAAGGATGAGGCAGAAGCGCGCGAGATCGCTGCACGGCTGGCGGCCCTCCCCGAGGTTGAGCGCGTCGAGACCGCATCGGACCTGGTTCCATCGGATCAAGACGACAAGCTTGCGCAACTTGGCGACCTGGCGTTGATGATGACGCCCGTCCTTGCGCCCGCGGAGAAAAAACCGGCTCCCGATCCCGCCGCACTGCGTGCGGCGCTTGATGAACTTGACGCCGCGGCCGGCGACGCCGCAGCCCGCAGCCCGGCAGCACGGGCGCTTGCCCAGGCGCTGCATGACTTTCAGCCGTCCGACGACAAACTGAAGGCTCTGCAGACGGCTCTCGTCGCGGGATTCCCGACTATGCTCAGAGACTTGGCGGAGAGCCTGAACGCTGGCGAACTGACGCTGGCTGACATTCCGGCAGCGCTGCTCGCCCGGCGGCAAACCGCGGACGGCAAGGTCCTCGTGGAGGCGTTCCCCAAGGCTGACCTACGCGATGGGGCGGCACGGCGGCAGTTCGCCCGTGCGGTGCAGTCGGTTGTGCCTCAGGCGACCGGCGAGGCGATCGCGGTGACCGAAGCCGGTAAGGCGGTTATCCAATCCTTCTTCGAAGCCGGCGCCTTTACATTTTTCATGATCAGCGTGCTGCTCCTCGTCGTACTGCGTGACCTTCGTGATTCCCTGATGGTCATGGCCCCCCTCATTCTCGCAGGGCTGCTGACGGTGGCCACGACGGTGCTGATCGACGTTCCCTTCAACTTCGCCAACGTGATTGTTCTGCCGCTGCTGTTTGGCCTGGGTGTGTCCAGCGGAATTAACATGGTGGTGCGTAGTCGCCAGCAGGGGGAACGGTCGCTGATGAGCACCTCGACGCCTCGCGCCGTCCTGTTCAGCGCACTGACCACCATCGGATCCTTCGGCTCACTGGCCGCTTCGCAGCATCCGGGCATGGCGAGCATGGGCCTGCTGCTCACGGTGGCGCTGATCTACACCACGCTCTGTACGCTGATCCTCCTTCCCGCACTCCGCTATGTGTTCGCGCGTCCCGCGCCACGGTATGGGCCGTCGGACCGCGGGCCTCAAAAACAATAAGCCCCGCCCGCGAACGGGCAGGGCTGTCGCCTCCGCTGGCCATCCCTGAGGGGGTGGTGGCGGAAGTCGGCCGGATGCCTTACCGGACGTCAGGCTGCTGGTTGTTCAGAATCAGCCGTTCAACACTCTTCCAGTACGCGTACCCGCCGAGGTCAATATTGTGGAACCGCTCCTCGGCCCGGTCAGCGGCCTCGCTCGCCGATCGCGCTCCATGCGCTTGGAGCAGACCGGTGGCCGCGGCCGCAAATCTGACGCTACCGTGCCTTCCTGACTGAGACATGTCAGCCTCCCATCGTAGGGGGGTGAACATTGACGTCACGTTTCTTGGGATTGTCCCGCCGTTCCGTTTCCTGGGATTATCGGTCCCAGGGGAGGCGGCTTTGCCTGTTTTGTCGGCCGTGTGGATGGCCGTTCTTGCCGCGAAGAGTCAGAAGCTCCAGCGATCGTGCGGCATAACGATCGGCATGTCCTGCGCTTCTGTCCATCCGAACGAATCGGCGTCGGCCCGAAAAGGCTGTGAGCCTAACGATGACCGGGTCATGAAGGAATCAGGGACAACCGCGAAAAATACGGGATCGACAACGTCCCGCGCGATACTGTAGAGGTCATTCGCCAAGTTGACGTACTCCTTGTCGTTGATACGACGGCGTTTTCGGCGGCGGGGTGAGCTACCATCCTGCCCCCGACTGCCCAGCCATCTGGCCACAGAACGGCGCAAAGTCAATATGGCTTGCGCATGGTAAAATTTTTGCGCCAGTGGAGATCCTGTTGGTCGGGATTGCCGCCGGCAGCAAATTCCTACGGAAGTCATGGTCTTACGGTTCGACCTCCACATCCCGAAAGGCTTGCGCCGAGCCCGCGCTTTCCGCCGTTGCGGCATTCGCAAGTGTTCCCGGAATGCAACAGCGCCTCACTTGCGGCTGGCCTCGAGTTTCGCCGCGATCAGGCTGAATCCGCTCGAGCGCAGGCGAGAGTCGCCGAGCGTGGCGGTCGCGGGATGATCGGGCCGTACCGACAGGGCGCTGCGAGGAAGGGAGGCTCCGCGGTTGCGTCCCGGCTGGCGAGCGACATTACTGCCGGCGACTGGGTAGACCGCTGGGCCCCTGCGCGACTGCGGCCCTACCTGCGGCTGGCCCGGATCGACCGGCCGATCGGCATCTGGCTGCTGATGTTCCCCTGCTGGTGGAGCACCGCACTGGCCAGCAATAGCTGGCCCGATCCCTCACTCCTCTTGCTGTTCGCGCTTGGGGCCACGGTGATGCGTGGGGCCGGGTGCACGGCCAATGACATTGTCGATCGGGACTTCGATGCGCGCGTCGCCCGCACCGCCACCCGCCCGATCCCCAGCGGCGCGGTGTCGGTTCCGCGGGCGCTGGCCTTTGCCGCAGCGCTCTGCCTTGCCGGACTGATCGTTCTGCTTCAGTTCAATACGGTTACGATCGCCGTCGGCGCCTCATCGTTGCTGCTGGTGGCGCTTTACCCGTTCGCCAAGCGAGTCACCGACTGGCCGCAGGCGGTGCTGGGCCTGACCTTCAATTGGGGCGCGCTGGTGGGATGGGCAGCGGTCCGCGGCGACCTCGGCTGGCCCGCGGTGGCCCTCTACGCCGCCGGCATGGCCTGGACGCTGGGCTACGACACCATCTACGCGCACCAGGATAAGGAGGACGACCTGGTCGTCGGTGTCCGCTCGACCGCGCTCAGGCTCGGCGACGCCACCAGGCCCTGGCTCTGCGGCTTCTATGCTGCGGCGCTCGGGCTGCTGGCGTTCGCCGGCCACCTTGCCGGCCTGAGCTGGCCATTCTGGCCGGCGCTGGCGGCCGTGGGAGCGCACTTCGCGTGGCAAGTCCTGCGCCTGGACCTGGACGACCCGAAGCGCTGCCTCGCCCTGTTCAAGTCGAACGCACGAGCGGGCCTGCTGATTTTCCTCGCCATCGCCCTCGGCCGCGTCGCGGCGTAACGCCGGGTCAAAACGCCGAATGCTTCCAACCCCGTGTGGGGGCTCTCGAAAGACCCTATTCCGTGGCGAGGCGGATCGTGGCGGCGAGCGGACGATGGTCTGACCCCGTCGGGGTCAAGGCCTGCAACTGCAGCAGTTGGGCGTCCCGGACCATGACGTGGTCGATCGGAAGGCCGACCGCGCCAAGGGCGCTGGGAAAGGTGCTCGGGAACCGGCCGAATGTCGCAACCCCGGCGGACCCGACGAACTCCCTGAAAACCGGCGCATACGGGGTTGTGTTGAAGTCGCCCGCGATGATCACGGGACCGTCGAGCGTCCGCACGACTTCCGCCAGTTCCTCAAGGATCCGGTCGCGCACCGGGAGGTTTTCAGCGAACACCGGCGACGGGGGATGCACGGCAATGATCCACGGCGTTTGCCCGCTTCCTGCCTGGATCCGCGCGAGAACGGCCTGCCAGCCAAACGTGCGCTCGTTCAGACGGCGGCTCTCGATGATCGGCCAGCGCGACAAGACGGTGATGGCTTCACGGGTGACGCCCTGGTCATAGACGTACGGATCGGTCGCGACCACGCGATGGGGATACCCGTCCTCCGCATGCTCCAGTCGGCTGATCAGCTCGGGAGCAACCTCTTGCAGGACCACAACGTCCGCCGGGCGGGTGGCCAGCCAGGCGATCAACCCGTCGAGCTCGCCATTATTGACGTAGACGTTGTTGGTTATCAGCGTCAGCGGCGGGTCCGCAGCCGCTTGCGCCGAGCGCGCGTTCGTCATGCCCGCAGGCTGTGGTGCCGTGGCGTAGACCATCCCGAAGCCTAAGGTGAGGGATAGGGCCACCGCCAGCAGCCCCTTGCGTCGCAGCAGGGCCGCCCCCAGCGCGATGAGAGCGGCCCCGATCATCGCGTGGGCAACGAAGTGATGGGCCAGCTCGTAAGGCCAGGCCCGGAGGCCCAGCACCTGGACCACAGCCACAGCAACGAGCCCCAGGAGTCCTACGATCAAACCGAAAGAAACCAGCACGCGGAGGCCGTGCAGCAGCGGTCCGCGCGCCCTTGTCACGATGCCCCAAGGGATCAGGCGCCGCACCCGACGCCGGCAGCCGGGTTCAATCGCCCGAGAGCTCGTTGGAATCATGAATTTTCGCACCCAGTTCAGTCATCACGATCGGAAAGCTGGGAAAGCTCGTCGCTATCGCCGCGCCATCGTCGATCCTTACAGGTTGTCGTGCAGCAAGCCCCAGGATCAGAAACGACATGGCGATGCGATGATCAAAGCGGGTCCTGACCACGCCACCGCCGGGAGGTGGGCCTCCTGCACCGTCGATTTCAAGCCAATCCTCGCCAGCGCGCACGCTGATCCCGCACGCCTCCAGTCCCTCAACAATGGCCGCCAGCCGGTCGCTTTCCTTGACCCGCAGTTCCTTGAGACCCCGCATCGTTGTCGTCCCACTGGCGCACGCTGCGGCAACCGCAAGAATCGGAAACTCGTCGATCATCGACGGGACCCGGCTTTCGGGCACGTCTACACCGCGCAGCGGCCCAGCCTCGATGCCGAGGTCACAGACCGGCTCGCCCCCCTCTTCCCTTGAGCCAATGGCCGTGATTCTCGCCCCCATCTCCTGCAACGTCTGCAGAAGTCCAACGCGGTGCGGGTTCATGCCGACATTCGATAAGAGGACGTTGGAACCGGGAACGAGGAGCGCTGCCGTCATCGGGAACGCCGCCGAGGAAATGTCCCCCGGTACCAGAACCGGGTTAGCGGCCAGCTCTGGCTGGCCTTCGAGGGTGATCCGGCGGCCGCCGCCGGGAAGGGGTTCGGCGTGGACGGTGGCGCCGAAGTGCCGCAGTAGACGTTCGCTGTGATCTCGCGTGGGTAACGGTTCGGTCACCGTGGTCCATCCCGGCGCACTGAGGCCCGCCAGCAAAATGGCTGATTTCACCTGCGCCGATGCAACCGGCAGCTCGTAATCGATCGGCAAAGGCTCGGTGCTGCCTCGCACGCAGAGGGGCAGACGGCCGCCGCCGCGGGCCCATACTTGTGCGCCCATGCGCCCCAGCGGCTCAATGACGCGCATCATAGGGCGGCGCGAAAGTGACGCATCGCCGCAAAAAAGAGTCAGGATCGGCTGGCTTGCCACAAGGCCCATCAACAGCCGGACGCCGGTTCCGGAATTCCCCAGGTCGAGCACGCGGTCCGCTTCGCTCAGCCCCCCGACCCCGCGCCCCGAGACTCGCCAGCCATCGTCGTCACGTACGATTTCGACACCGAGCGCCCGCAAAGCCGCCGCAGTGGCCAGAACATCCTCGGACTCCAGCAGACCGTGAATTGGCGTCTCCCCGATTGCCGAGGCCGCCAGCAGGAGTGCGCGATGCGAAATCGACTTGTCGCCCGGGACTTTGACGATCCCGGCCAGCGCCTCCGCCGGATGGGCAATCATCGGCTGCATGGACGTACTCCGCTGAAGTTGGGTCGCCACATGCGCTGAGCGCGTGACTAACGCTACCAAATGTTTTTGACAGAGCCCATCCGACGTGGCAATTGGCGCATGCGTCCTGGCGCGTAAACCGTGGAGAAGGGTCATTGGCAAAGCCTGAGTGGGGAACGAAGCGCACCTGTTTCAGCTGTGGTGCGCGCTTTTATGATTTACGCAGGGAACCGATCGTTTGCCCCGTTTGCAACACCGCTTTCGATCCGGAGCGGCAGCCAAAGCCGCGTCGACCCGGTCCGGCTTTGAAAGACGAGCCGGCCCTCGCCCCCCATCTGGCGGATGACGAGACTGCCGATGACGAGGCGATGGACACGGACGCCGCCGAGGTCGATGACCTCGAGGATAGTAGCGAAGGAACGGGCAGTGACGACTTGGCCACCGAGAACGAAGAGCTGATGGAGGATACTTCGGAGCTCGGGGAGGATGACGACGATATCGGCGAGGTGATGGAGCACGTCGACGACGAGCTCGATGACAAGCCTTAGTGTGCTGTCGAACAATCCGCGAAGGTTTCCGCTTGCCGAGCGGGCAGAATTTTAACTAGATTTCGCCCTCCCGTTGGTGGGCGCTTTCAACCCGCGCGGGCAGCGCTTGGAATTGGGGCCGTAGCTCAGTTGGGAGAGCGCCGCAATGGCATTGCGGAGGTCAGGGGTTCGACTCCCCTCGGCTCCACCAAAGAAACCCCCGGCCGATCACCGAACCTGCTCGACGGCCAGACTGCCTGCTGGCAGCGGTCGCAGCAGGTCCTGCTCCGGTCGGGTGAAGTCGAGCCATGCGGCCCAGTCGGTCCGCTCCAGGATCACGATTTGCCGATTGTGAATCGGCGCGACGTCGGGACCGGGCTCGGTGGTCAGCAGCGTGAAGGCTTCCGGCACTGCGTCCGTCGCCGGACGCCAGAGGCCGGCGAAGCAAAACCAGTCGTCGCCGACTTTGGAAAACTTCCACTTCTGCTTGGGCGACCTCGCGCCGGTGAATTCGAAGAAATGCGAAGCGGGCACCAGGCAGCGCCCGTGCGTAAATCGTCTCCCCTCGGAGCGGAAGTTGATGACCGGCGGCGCCTTCGGCCGTGGCGGCGCAAATCCCCATCGAAGCTGGGCGAGTTCGACGCCGTTGCCGTGCCGGCGCAGGACCGCTGCCGTTTCGGTCGGCCAGATGTCGTCGCGGGGTTCAAGGTTCGGCGCCGCTTCCGGCAGTACGACCGGCAGGCGTATCTCGCGGAACGCCCTGATATAGTCGCTGTACGGGACGCGGTTGCCGTAGTCGTTGCACACGGCCGGGTTCCCTTGATTCTCGCTCTCGCGCCGGAAGGCGCCGGGCGACGGAGCCAATTCGTTAGAATAAGGCGCCGACGGTGAAGACGGCCTTGGCGCTGCAGTCGTTGGTTCCGCCGCACGCTCCCCGGCTGTAATTGGTATCCGTATACGCAACACCGAAGTCGACCCCCTTGAACGTCACCGTTGTGCCAAGGATCCAGTCGGTGCCACTGACATCCTTTTCCACGTACTGATAACCTGCCCCGGCGTAGACCTTGAAACCCACATAGGGATTGGGAACGTCGAAGGTGAGGGTTCCGCGCGCGTAGTCGCCGATGCCGGTATTGAACTGGTACTCGGGCGTCGCGGCGTTGAAGAATTCGATCTCCAGCCAATCCGTGGCTTGATAGGTGAGGGTGAGCGGGATTTCCCAGTAGTTGAAGTTGTCCGCGGAGCGTGTTCCCGGGTAGGCGTAGTACGCGCCCCCGAGGTCCCAGCTCAATCCGGTTTCGCCAAAGTCGCCACGGAGCCCGAACAAGGCGTCGATCTCCACGTTCGACGTGTCGGTGTCCCCCTCCAGTTTGGCGTTCGAAGCAAACGTGCCCACGTACACGCTGCTGCCGAGCAGGCCTGTCTCGATGCTGTATTCCAGCGTCCCCTGAATTGCCGGCTCGTCGTCGGAGTTGGTAATGCCCCGATCGACGTAATTGGAGGTCAACGCGACGCCGCCGCTGAACGCCCCCAGTATAACCTCCGACGATGTTCCGCTGGTGTCGCTCTCGGCAGCGGTCGTGTCGCTCTCAGCGGCCTCCGCCCCCTCCGCGTCCGCATCGATGATAAAAGCGCCCGGGTCTTTGGCTTGGGCGTCCCTCCCTGCCGCCAAGAGCGTGATGGCGCAAACCGCCGGCAAGAGACACCAGCAGAATGCAACAGGCCTGCGTGTGCGCATTTGAGTTCCCCGCCAAGGCGCTGGCCGCCACGAGGACGGCCCCCCTTTTTGGGTATAACATGCACCCCTTATCATTCAAGCCTGTTCGGCCGGCCTCCGAAACCGACTAGAAGGTGATGCCGATTTCTCCGCCGAAGACGACGGCGGTATCGGCGCTGCTGACGCCGGCGGGATCGAAGACGAGCTGGATGTCCGGGCGGACGTAGAACCAGGGCGTCAACTGGGCGGTGTGATTGATTTCGAGGACTTTTTCCGAGCCGCCGGGACTGATGTCGCTCGACAGCTTGCCATAGAAGAAGCCGATGGCGGTGTTGTCGTCCTCGCGGGTGGGGATCAGCCCCTTGTAGACAAGGCCGGTGCCGAAGAACACCGGCAGCTCGTTGATCGACTGGCGGGGCAGGAACGAGGCCACCACCCATGGCGTCAGCCCGAGATCCTCCGTCCCCGGCTCGCGATAGACCATCTGCTCCAGTGACAGATAGAAGCCGGCGTTGCCGTCCTTGTCGCGCCCGTCCTTCAGATCCTCGCGGTGGCCGCTTTCCCCGAAAATGCCGAGCTTCGCCAGGCCCGGCAATCCGCCGGACGGCTTCGGCTGGTTGTTCGGATTGTAGACGCCCGGCAGACCTTCGGTCGGAGACTCCTCCTTGGCTTCGGTCTCGGCCGGCCGGTTCCAGCCATAGCTCACCTCGCCGATGGCGAAGACGCCGTCCTCCGCATCGAGCGTGAAGCGCGTGCCGTTGCGGTGATCGTCGATCGTCTTTTCGTCGGCATTGTAGACGCCGACGGCGAAGCGCAGGTCATCGATCGGCTCGACCGCGCCGACAATGCCCCACTGGGCAAACGGCGCCGTGGTGAAGCCGAAGTTGCCGCCGGGCACGTTCCCCGGAACCCCGTTGATGCCGCCGTTCAGATAGTTGGTATAGATCTCCGAGCCGAGAAAATCCTCTTCGGTGGTCAGCCGACCGATCTTGAACGACAGCTTGTCGTCCCACAGCTCCTGCTGCAGGTACAATTGCGACAATCGGATTTCTCGCCCGGTAAAGATCTGCTGCACCGGAAAGACGTTGCCGACCTTCCGCTCCGACAGATTCTGGCCGGACGACCACGCACCGCTGGCGTACAGGGTCAGGCCGGGAAGACCCGCCAGTTTGTCCAGGTCGAATTCCACGCCGAAATCAATGCGTCCCGCATAATCCCAGCCGTCGCCGCTGCCGGCATTGCCGTTGCGCACTGCCATGATATCGGTCGTATACGCCCCTTCAAAGGTAACACCGGTATCCTCCAGGGTCGTCCGCAGGCCACCCCAATCCCCGGTCGCATAGTCCCCGGTCAGCCAGTCCTCCATCGATTCCGCCATCACCGGCGTCGCCACACCCGACACCAACAGAGCGGCGGCCCCCATGCTCCTTGCACCTCTTCTCATATCACAGTGCCTCCGTTTCTCGGAAAGTTCCATTGCGCCTATGCGAGGTGGCTGTTTGGCACGGGGGCGCCATCAATTGCAATCGCCTCTCAATCGCTTTTTAATTACCTTACAAAAAATGTGTCATTAAGTTGCAATAATATCACTTGGTTACACAGGCGTCGGGTACCGGCTTGACGATGCAGGGTTCCCGCACTTTCTACTGGGAGCGCCTGTGCCGGCTCGCGACCCAGCAAACGACGCCTGTTATGCCGGCAATCCAGCCGAGCCCCCCCAGGATGTCGCGAAGCCTGAGCTGGCTATCGGAAGCGTCAAGCTGTTCCCGCAGCAACCCGATTTGCCGGGCTATCGCCCGGTCAATCACCGCCTCCAACGCCGCAGCGCTTGGATTGGCGATTGGAGCGCCTTCCGCAGCCGCGCCGGCGGCCGTTTGCACCGGGGCCGGGTCTTGCGAGGGAAGAAGCTCTGAAAATTCGGCCGCCCGGATGAGAAACTCGGCGCGATGTCCGTCCCCGGTGTCGGAGACGATCCGGTAGTCCATCCGCTGTGGCACCGTCATCGCGAACTTCCCCTGGTCGTCCGTCGTCGTTTCGGCGACGAGGCTTCCGTCGGGGCCCAGCATCTTGACGTCTACGCCCCGCGCAGCACCCATGCCGGCGAAATAGACGGAGCCATTGACCGTCGTGCCTTCGACGGTGGCAAAGGCCTTCAGTCTGTGCGCCTCGGCGCCCCCCGCGCCCGCGGTTAGAAGCAGTGCCGTGAGCGACGCCACGCGGATTGTCGAGCCGGCGACGGGACCGATCCCGGCGCCGCGCACCACGCCTGGTCCGGACCCGCGGCAACGGTATTCGCCCTCAGGCATCGGCCACAGCGGGACGAGACGGCAGGGAGGAAGCCAGCATCTCGGGCTTGGCCCGGCGCAGGAAGGTAGCAATGATCCCGGTCAAAGCAGCCTCCACCACCACCACCGGCAAGTGGGCGAACAACACGAGTTGCGCCGCCGGCAAGAATTCCCGGCCGCTGAGCCCCAGCGCCAATGCCACCGCGGCGCAGGTCAGGACAACGGACACGCCGCCGGCTGCAGCACCCCAAAACAGGGAAGACCGTGTCCGCAATGGCTTTGCGAACAAATACCAGCAGGCGACCGCCGGCAGACCCATGATCAGCGTATTGACACCGAGCACGGTAATTCCGCCGAACCCGAAGAACACTGCTTGCAGCAGCAGCCCGACGAAGATCGCCGGCACCGCCGCCCATCCGAGCAACACGCCCAGCAGCCCGTTCAGGATGAGGTGGACGTTGGACGGTCCTACCGGGACGTGAACCAGCGAGGCGACAAAAAACGCGGCGCTCATCAGCCCGACGTAAGGCACCCGGTCGCCGTCGATTTGCCGCAGTCCGTAGCCGACCGCCGCCACGGCCCCCACCGCCCCCGCCACGAGGACCGGCATCGACAACACGCCATCCACCAGATGCGCCACATCCCGCTCCTTCCCTGCCGTTTTGGCCTCTTCCAGACCACTTAGCGAACGGTGCGCCTACTTCATGTCGACGGCACGAACCCAGATCAGTCCGCCGCGCTCCACCGGCACCATGTCTCCCGTCGGCGCCGTCAGCTTCTTCGCCTCATCCACCACCAGCCCGGCAAAGCCCCACCAACCGGCGCGCGGCATGGCGTACGTGAACACCCCCAGGCTGTCGGCCTTTACCACCTGGGTGACAAACGCGCCGGCCGGGGCGGTTAGGCTGCCGTCGTTTTTCCACTCCACTTCGATATCCGCGAAGGGCACCGGTTCGCCGTCGGCTCGCACGATTCCGCGAAAGACGTTGCCGCTCCACACGCCGTAAGGCCGCGTCAGGGGTTCGATCTCGACGGGCAGCCCCACCTGCGCGTCCCAGCCTTCCTCGGCACCGAAGCCATCGACCACCACCTTGGTATAGTGGACAATCATCTTTCCTTCGGCAGGCTCCCAGTACGGAGCAGGTTCGAGGAAGAAGATGTAGTCGGCCGGAGCATCGACATCGAAGCGGGCCTGATAGGCCGATTTGCCGTCGACCTTTATCTCCTGCAGCGAGGCCATCAGATCACGCTTGTTGCCTTGCGCGACGACGCCAAAGCGGACCGGCTTGGCCATGTTCATCGTCGGCCCACGCTCGAAGGGGTGGGTGAAAGTGATCTCCAGCGTGATCGGATTGGCATTCCCATCCTCAACGATATCCGCAGACGGAATGAGCTCCTGAAAATGAGCCCGGGCGGTTGCCGGAACCCCGGCCCCAACAAGAACCATTGCACCTATCAAAGCTCGGCCGGCCTCTCCCCTATTTTTCATAATATTTTTTACCGTGCTATGTTGGATTGCCTGACGATAGAATGAGAGCGCTATTGAGCCAAGTCAGATTTTCGCCGCAGCCGCGCCCGTGAAAAAGATCTGCACGACAGCGCGCCGGAGCGTTCTCCTTTCTACCAGACGCAAGCGTTAACGTAACATGAGGCATTTCGAAGAGTGGCTGGAGCTGCCGCAGAATACCTGGTAAGACCCGCTTGGGGAGTACCGCTGCCTCACAAACGACATTATGATCGCCCCAATAAAGAAGTAGATGTTCCCGTGTTCCAATTGCTGCCAAGATCAGCAACCGAACTGGCCCTACGAGGATCAAGCTACTGTTGACCGACACAATCGCTCTTGTCGACGACGACCGAAACATTCTGGCGTCTGTCTCTATGGCTCTGGAAGCCGAAGGCTTCCGTGTACTCCAGTACGCCGACGGCACGGAGGCACTCTCCGCCCTTTCCCGCCAGGCAGTTGATCTGGCCATCCTCGACATCAAGATGCCGCGCATGGACGGCCTGGAGCTGCTCACTCAGCTTCGCCAGACCAGCGACATGCCCGTCATTTTCCTGACATCCAAAGATGACGAGCTTGACGAAATGCTGGGTCTTCGGATGGGTGCGGACGACTATATTACCAAACCGTTCTCGCAGCGGCTGTTGATCGAGCGAATCCGCGCTGTCTTGCGACGCCGCGGGCCGGCCGCCGCGAACGACACTGAATCCGAGGTCATGCGCCGGGGCGATCTCATCCTCGACGAGATCCGTCACCTCTGTACGTGGCGCAATATGGAAGTAAGCTTGACCGTGACCGAGTTCCTTCTCGTACAGGCGCTGGCGAGACGTCCAGGCCATGTCAAGAGCCGCGACCAGCTGATCGACGCCGCCTATGGCGAGCACATCTATGTCGATGACCGCACCATCGACAGCCACATCAAGCGACTTCGGAAAAAATTCAAGGATGTCGACGCGGATTTCGCACAAATCGAGACCCTCTATGGAGTCGGCTACCGCTACCGCGCCACCTGACTCCATGCCGCGCCACAGGCGCAAGCGGTTCCGTCGTTTCAAAATCTCATTAATTACGCTGCGGATCCTTGCAGTAAATCTGCTGGCGCTGGCGTTTCTGTTCGCCGGGATGCTTTACCTTGACGAGTATCGCCGCGGCTTGATCGCCGCCGAACTGGCGACCATGCGCAGCGAGGCTAATCTCTTCGCGGCCGCGATCGGCGAGAGCACCGCCTTCGCGGACCCGACGAAGGGTGAAGGACTGACGCCCCTCATCGCCCAGCAAATGGTGCGCCGGATGGCCGGCACCTCGCAGCTGCGTGCCCGCCTGTTCGACGACAACGGCCTCATGGTGGCAGACAGCCTGTTACTCGGCGGTCCCGGGGGCGTCGTTCAGATCGAAGAGCTGCCCGCGCCGCGAACCGAGGGTGAACAGCTGATCGATCTGCTCTCTGTTTACGATCGCTTCCTGTCGCGTCTGTGGTCGCCCGCTGATCTGCCGGTGTACTCGGAAAACCAGGTTCAGCGCGCCCGCGATTACCCGGAAGTGATGCTGGCGCTGTCCGGCGACACCGCAACGACGGTGCGCTCTGCTGCCAGTGGGGGGATGATCCTCAGCGTCGCCGTGCCCGTCCAGCGATATAAGCAGGTCCTCGCGGCGCTCATGCTGACGCGGGGCTCCTCGGAAATAGACGCCTCGGTCTTGCAGGTGCGCCTGGACGTGTTGCGATGGTTTCTCGTGGCACTGGCCGTGACCGTGCTCATGTCCATCTATCTGGCCGGCACTATTGCCCACCCAATTCGTCTTCTGGCCGCAGCCGCGGATCGTGTTCGGCGGGATCGCCACAGGCGTTACACGATTCCCGATTTCGGCCGTCGACGGGACGATATCGGCCAGCTCGCGGCGGCGCTGAGAGATATGACCCAGTCGCTCTGGCTTCGCATCGATGCCAATGAACGCTTCGCCGCCGACGTCGCGCATGAAATGAAAAATCCGCTGAGCTCGCTGCGCAGCGCGGTGGAGACCGCCGCTCGGATCAACGATCCCGACCGACGTCAAAAGCTCATGAACATCATTCTCGATGATGTCGGACGTCTTGACCGGCTGATCAGCGACATTTCCGACGCCTCACGGCTGGACGCCGAACTCTCTCGAGAAAACTCGGCGCCGGTGGACGTAAAGCAGATGCTCGCGACGATCGTCGAGGTCACCGAGGCCGCCGCACACAAGCATCGGGCCCGGCTTGTCCTGGGGGTTGACGCCAAACGACCCCTGTTCGTGAACGGCATCGAAGGGCGTCTCGTTCAGGTGTTCCGAAATCTGATCGCAAACGCCCTTTCCTTCAGCCCGCCGGGCGGGGTCATAACCTTGCACGCGCATCGCCAAAGCTCGTCCGTGGTGGCCGAAGTCCTTGATCAAGGCCCGGGGATCCCGGAGGGGCGAGAGCACGACATTTTCCGACGATTCTATTCGGAGCGGCCTCAGGACGAAAAGTTCGGCCAGCACTCCGGGCTGGGCCTCAGCATTTCGAAGCAAATCGTCGAGGCGCACGGCGGCACCATCATCGCGCGCAACCGGAGGGCACCGGACGGCAGCGTTGCTGGAGCCTCGTTCGTGGTCACATTGCCCGCCGAATAAACACATTCAACGAGCCCCTCGCTTCCGCCGAGATGCCGCTCCGCCCGGAAGTCCTCGCCGTTCGCAAACATTGACAGAATGCCAACCTCACCGCACGCTCTTGGTCATGAAGCGCGTGCGGGGCACCTGCGTTGCAATCGACGGTTCCGGGGTCCTGTTACGCGGCCGGTCCGGCGCCGGCAAATCGGATTTGGCACTGCGTCTGTTATCCACGGGGGCGCGCCTGGTGGCCGATGACTACACCTGCATCGAGCGAAGCGATGGAATTTTACGGGCGTCTCCTCCCGAATCGCTGGCCGGTCTTCTGGAAGTTCGGGGCGTTGGCATTCTCCGGGTGAACGGCCTGCCCGAAGTACCGCTGGTTGCGATGATTGACCTGGTTCCGTCAACCGAAGTGGAGCGTCTGCCGGACCCGGCGGAGGAGCACATCCTTGGCGTTGCGGTGCCGCGTTTTCGGCTGGCGGCATTTGAGATCTCCGCCGCCGCCAAGGTCCGGCTTGTCGCGGAGGTTGCGAGCGGCAAGGTCTCTTTGCGGACATGACGCCGATAGCCGATCCGTTTTCCAGCGACGAACCCCAGATCTCCGGCGACCAACCACAGCGCGGCCAGCCAGAGCGCGTGCCGGCGATTCACCGTATTTTCGTTATCACAGGGCTGTCCGGTGCTGGCAAGACAACGGCGTTGAAGGCCCTCGAGGATCTGGATTTCGAATGCATCGACCATCTTCCGCTGAGGTTGCTGCCCCGTCTGCTGCCGACCAGCAAGGACGATGCGCTCCGCCCTGCGCAACGCCTGGCCCTCGGTGTCGATGTCCGCACCCGCGATTTTGCGGTGGAAACATGCCTCAAAACCATCGAGGCAATGCGCGTCGACCCCCGCATCCTGACCAAGCTTATTTTCCTTTACTGTGATGAGGAGGAACTCCGGCGCCGCTACACAGCAACCCGGCACCGCCATCCGTTGTCCCGCGATCTGCCGCTGATTCAAGGCATTTCGCGTGAGCGTCAGATCCTGTCGCCCTTGCGTCAGTCAGCCGACCTTACGATCGATACGACCGGGCTGAACCCAGGATACTTAAAATCCCTGCTGCAGAGCAGCTTTGGGTTACCTGAACAGGGCTCACTCGCCGTTCAGGTGACCTCGTTTTCGTACCGCTCTGGCCTGCCCAGAGACGCAGACCTCGTTTTTGACGTGCGTTTTCTCACCAATCCGTACTATCAAACGGGTCTTAAAGGGCTCACCGGCCGGGACCAACCGGTGCAAGAGTTCATCCGTGCCGACGCCGCTTACGCCTCGTTCTTCGTTTCGCTGACGGGCTTGCTGCAGCCGCTGCTGCCTCGCTACGTTGCCGAAGGGAAAAGTTATCTCACGATTGCCGTTGGATGCACTGGCGGCCGTCATCGTTCCGTTTTCGTCACTGAAGAACTTGCGACATGGCTGAGGAGCCAGGGGCAACAGGTGCAGGTGCTTCATCGCGACCTCGAACGGTCGGCAGGCCGTATTCCCCCCGCCGGATCGAAAGCGCTTTGACTCGATGATCGGTCTCGTCATTGTCACCCATGGCCGGCTCGGCACTGAGCTCATCTCCGCGTTAGAGCATGTTGTCGGGCCCCAGGCGAACATTGCCGCTGTTTGCATCGGCCCCGATGACGACATGGAGCAACGCCGAACCCAGATTCTAGACAGTGTTGCGAACGCCGAAGAGGGAAACGGAGTCGTGTTGCTCACGGACATGTTCGGCGGGACGCCCTCAAATCTCGCCATTTCGATCATGGACCGCGCCAACGTGGAGGTTATCGCCGGCGTCAATTTGCCGATGCTGATCAAGCTCGCGAGCGTCCGGCAGACGGAATCACTTGAAGAAGCAGCGCAGAGTGCGCAGGAAGCAGGCCGTAAATACATCAACATTGCTTCTCGCCTGCTCACCCAGGAGGAGACGTGAATTCCGGCATGGTTGATTACAGTCGTGACGGAGATATCCTCAGATGCACTGCGGTCATTGCCAACCGTCGTGGGCTGCATGCCCGCGCCGCGGCCAAATTCGTTAAGCTTGCGACCGGATTTGACGCCGAAATAACGGTTTCAAAGCGGGGAACAACGGTATCCGGCCGTTCCATCCTCGGTCTCATGATGCTGGGCGCCGGACCGGGGACTGAAATAGAGATTGCCGCCGCCGGCCGCGAGGCGGAAGAAGCGATCAACGTCCTGGGCAGTATCATCGAGGCAAGATTTGACGAAGATTGACGACGACGCCCCTTTTTCTCGGGGTTGTGGATGGGCGCCGACCGCCTCCGGCCGGCGGTGAAAAAAAAATCCAGTCGTGTGGGAAGGAAATGGCCGAAAAAGTGGCCAATGAACACATCGTCGAGGGCCTGGGCGTTTCTCCTGGCGTGGGCATCGGCATTGCCTACGTCTGCGAAAGCGGCGGCCTCCGCATTCCCGAATACCGAATTCGTCCGGCCGACGTCGAAGCGGAGAAACGTCGGCTCCGGGAAGCGGTGATCCGGACCCGCCGGCAACTGGCGCGCGTGCGTGCCAAGACCCGCGAGCGGGTTGCGTCCCGCGAATATGCAACCGAAGAAGTCCTCTACCTCCTCGATGCCTATCTGATGATGCTGAAGGACTCGCGCCTGTTGCGCGGGACGTACGACAGGATCGGCACTGAACGCATCAACGCCGAAGCAGCGGTGCAGTCAGAAGTGGTAGCGATCTGCGACAGTTTTCGAACAATGGAAGACGCCTACCTGTCGGCGCGCGCCGAGGACATTCGCGAGGTCGGAAATCGCCTGATCAGCCAGCTCACAAAGGAGCCGGGCAAACCGCTGTTTTCCATTCCGCACGGCAGCATTCTCGTTGCCGAGGAGCTCACGCCTGCAGAAACAGCGCAAATCGATCCCGAGCACGTCGTTGGCATTGCCGCCCAGATGGGCGGTCCCGAGGGACATACGGCCATTCTTGCCCGAGCACTCGGGCTGCCGGCCGTCCTCGGCGCCGCGGGACTGATGAACGCCGTGCGCTCGGGCGATCCGATCCTGGTCGACGGATCGTTGGGGCAGATCGTCGTCCATCCCACTCCTTCGGCACTGCAGGAATATCGTCGCCGGCGGGGCGAGCGGCAGGAGGAAGAACGCGCGCTCCGCAAACTTGCCGGGCAGCCGGCGGTTACGCGCGACGGAGTCTCGATCAGCCTGCAGGCAAACGTCGAATTGCCCATGGAGATGGAACACGTCGTCGAAGCCGGAGCCGCCGGTATCGGACTGCTCCGCACCGAATTCATGTTCATGAACCGCCCAATGCCACCCAGCGAAGAGGAGCAGTATGCCGCTTTGCGCGCGCTCGTCGAGCGCGCCGGCGGCCAGTGCATCACCGTCCGCACGCTGGACCTCGGCGGGGACAAGGGTCCGGTCCCCTTTGTCGGCCACTTTGGCGAGAGCGCCACCTCGCCGCTCGGTATTCGCGGCATCCGGCTATCCCTGGCTCGTGCCGAGCTGCTTGAAACCCAGTTTCGCGCCATCCTGCGGGCGGGCGCTCATGGTCCCGTGCGCATTCTGCTGCCGATGGTGACCGCGGTTTCCGAGGTTCGCGCCGCCCGTGACGTCCTCGCCCGGGCTGCTCGCCGGCTCTATCGCAGAGGGGTGGATCTGCCGACCACGCTGCCCCCGCTAGGAACGATGATCGAAGTCCCGGGAGCCGCCCTGACCGCCGATGCCCTCGCCCTGGTCAGCGATTTCTTTGCTATCGGCTCCAATGACTTGACGATGTATACCCTCGCCATTGACCGCGGCGATCAGCGGGTAGCGCACCTTTATAATCCCCTTCATCCAGGGGTCCTGCGCATGATCCAGTTTGCCGCAGCCGCCGCCATGCGCGCCCGCATCCCTGTCTGCGTTTGCGGCGAGATCGCGGGAGAGCCTCGTTTCACGCCTCTGCTGCTCGGCCTGGGTTTTCGCGAGCTCTCCATGACCGCAAGCAATATCGGCCGGGTTAAGCGGCGCATTCTTGACATGGACTTGCTGGCCGCTCAGCGCCGCACCCAGCTGATCATGGACGAAACCGACCCGCTGCGCATCCAGCTGTTGCTGGAGGAGTTCAACGGCCCGGCACAGTAGGAACCGGTCGCGCGGTTCTACGACTGGGCCGCACCCAGCTGCCGTGTTGTGGCAGTGAGCTTTTCCGCGAGCTGACGCGCCAGATAAGCATGCAGCAGGGCGGCGCCGCTGGGGTTTTCGCGGCGCAATGTGGCCAGTGTCTTTCCCGACAGGCGAACCGCCACCGTGTCCTCGATGGCAACGACGCTCGCCGAGCGCGGCAGCTGCAGGTAGACGGCAATCTCGCCGACGACGGTCCCTGCCCCCATCGTCCGCAGCCGCACGACGCGACCATCCGGTATGACGAGTTGTATGGTTACGGCACCCCGCTCCACATAGAAGATGTCATCGGACGTCTCCCCCTGGCTGATCAGCTTCTCACCCCGGGCGTACGTGCAGCGATCCAGCCAGCCCATCAGAACGGCAATCTCATGCGGTTCGCCGCCGGTCTGGATCAACTGCTGTTCCAGTGTCTCCTCTTTCGCGGTGCTGGATGTCGCCGTCGCCAAGAGCTGGTTCTCCGCAAATTCCAGGCCGTGATCCAGGTCTGGAAAGATGCGGACAGGCGACGAGGCGGGGTCGCCCGGTCCTGGCCGCTCGAAGGCCGAGCGCAGGGATGGCGCCAGCGACGTGACGATCAGCGTCAGACCGTAGCTCTGAGCATATTGCCGGAGTTTATCGAGGCTGAGAGTGACGGAGGAATCGATGCCCGTGACCCGCCGGAAATCGAGCAGGATATGGCTAGGAAGGGGCTGATCCCCCAGCCGCGCGCGGATCCGGCGGAGTAGAAGATTGCTCGTGCCAAAGAAAACATACCCCTGCAGTTCAAGAATGATCACCCTGCCGCCCACTTCATCCAGCAAGGCCCGCGCGCGAGCGGAGCGTACGACGTTGCTATGATGATCGACTGCGGTACTTTCGCGGCGGACCACGTCTACCTGGCTGTAGTTCACCACGAATAAGACCAGTCCCGCCCCCACCCCGACGCCCAATCCTTCGATCAGCCCGACGAAAGCCACAACCGCGAAAACCAGCATGCCGACCGCGTATTCGGGCCAGGATCGGCGCAGATGGGTATTGAGGATCGCCGCGATGAGAACGTCGAGGCCGACGAAAAACAGCAGGCCGCCGATCAGGACCTTGGGCAGCCAGCCAATGGCCTCCCTCCCGAAGCACAGGATCAGCAGAATGACGGTAGCAACAACCAGTCCCGTCGCCCGCCTCGGATGCCCCAACCTCACCGACAGCAGTGAAGTGCTCAAGGAATGGTAGCCTGCCAGGCTACCCGTGAACGCACCCAGGACGTTGCCGGCGCCGAGGGCACGAAGCTCGCCATTGAGATCGATGTCGGTCCGGGCAGCAATTTCGATGACGCTCGCCTGCATCAAGACGCCCATCAACGACACCGTCACCAGCGTCAGCAGTTGCGGCCAATGACTTTGCAGCAAATGCCAGTCGACGTCCCCCGCCATGACAATCCGGTGGACCGGCAGCCAGGTGTTCAGCGAGGGCACGGGAGCCAGCATCCAGCCATCCCTGACGAGATCAGCGACAGGAGTTCCGCTCGCCACGACGACAACCCAGAAGCAGCCGACGATGCCCAGCGCGGTCACCGGCACGTTCAGCGCGTGCGGGCGCCGGTGTTGCAGGAGCCAGAGGCCGACGCCGGCGATCAGCGCCGGCAGCCAGCGCAGCAGCATCGGCATTTCGATCAGGGAGCCGGCATCGGCGAATGACAGCGGATGACCGGTGACGACGCGAACGGCACCGCCGATCAGCAACCAGCCCATGCCGCCGATAAAGCCTACGATCACCGGATAAGGCACGAACCGGATCAGGTTGCCCATGCGCAGCCGGCCAAGCAAAAGGAAGACTGCGCCCACCGCCAGCGACGCGATCGCCATCATCACCGCGACCGTCGGCAGAAGTCGTTCGGACGCCCCGGAAGCCTGCAATTGCGCCGCCATCGCTGCGACCACGACACCCAGCACAACCGCGGGCTCTGACTGGCCGACGCCGACGGTGCCGGGGATCGACCCCCCGGCCACCAGCGCCAGCGTCAGAATGACGGCACTGACCAGGCCTAGTCCGACACCGATGCCGCTGAATTCCTGAAGAGCCCCGGAAAAGACGAGTGAGGGATAAGACACGACCGGGACAAGGATCCCCATGCTGACGACCAGGCTGCTACCAAGGACGGGCAGGGCCGTCGATCGGTCGATCCCCAAGACACGCGAGATCCGGACTGCGAGCTTTGCCTGCCGCCCGGCCGTCATGACACGGCCGGAACGCCTCTGGTTGTCGAGTATTCGAAATGCAAGGCTTCGCCAGGATGCACCAGCGGAAAGACCGCATGCGCCACGGCCGCCGCTTCGGCGAAGCCGCTGAGGATCAGCTTCAGTTTGCCTTGGTAAGTGGCGATGTCGCCGATCGCATAGATTCCAGCCGGGCCAGCGGCGCAGGTGGCCGAGTCAATGACCACGTGGTTGCGATCGAGATTCAGGCCCCATTCAGCGATCGGTCCGAGATTTTGCGACAACCCGAAAAACGGCAAGAGGACATCAGCCTCCAGGCGGCGCTGGCCGCCGTCGAGATCGGCGACGACCACGGCATCGAGATTGCCCGCTGAATTGCCCTGGAGCGCGTGCAACTGGTAGGGAATGACCAGTTCTACCTTCCCGGCCGCGACCAGCTGACGGAGACGGGCGACGCTCTCCGGAGCGGCGCGAAACTTGTCGCGGCGGTGGACCATCGCGACGTGAGTAACGACCTCCGCCAATGACAATGCCCAATCAACGGCCGAATCACCCCCGCCCGCGATCACCACGCGGCGGTCGCGAAAATCCTCCCGCCGGGTGACAAGGTAGTGAACGCCCCGTCCTGGCCCCTGCCTTTCGAAGCGTTCGATTCCCTGCAGCGGCGGCCGATTCGGGCCGAACGCGCCGACACCGGCGGCAACAATGACCGCTTTCGCCGACACGGCCGCTCCGCCATTGGCCTCTACCCGCCAGCTCCCATCCTCTTCAGCCGAGACAGACGTGACTTGCTGGCCCAGATGGAAAACGGGCTTGAACGGAGCGGCTTGTTCCAGGAGTCTCTCGACAAGCTCGGCGGCAAGGATGCTAGGATGCCCGGGAATGTCGAAGATCGGCTTTTCAGGGTAGAGCGCGCTGCACTGTCCCCCCGGCTGGTCGAGGGCATCGAAAACATGACAGCCCATGCGCAGCATGCCGCATTCGAAGATCGCGAACAGGCCGACCGGCCCGGCGCCGATGATCGCAACGTCGGCTGGCACGGAATCGGAGGTCATGAGCGCTCTCTGTCGATGGCTGTTTCTGTGATGGTCGCACCCGGCGGTAGCCGGCCGCAAGGGCCAGAATGGGCCGGCCCGGAGGCCGGTTCAAGCACCGTTCGGGTGCTTGGTGACCGCCTGCTGGTGAATGAACGCGAAACGGCCGCCTATGCCGCGGGACTGGCCGCGCTTGTGCAGGTGGGTGACGTCATTGCGCTGCGTGGCGACCTGGGTGCCGGCAAGACGACCCTGGCACGGGCCCTCATCCGCGCCTATGGCAGCCCCGACGAAGAGGTTCCCAGCCCGACGTTCACGCTTGTTCAAATCTACGAGCCGTGTCGTGCCGGGGCGGTGCCGCTTTGGCATTTTGATCTGTTTCGCGTCGCATTGCCCGAGGACGCCCTCGAGCTGGGTATCGAGGACGCGTTCGCCTCTGGCGTGACCCTGATCGAGTGGCCGGAACGGTTGGGGCCATTGCTGCCGGCACATCGTCTGGACCTCGCCCTGATCCCTGGTCCCGACTCCGACAGTCGCGGACTATCCATAAGCGGCACCGCAGCATGGGGGGCGCGGCTGCGCCAGGCCGGGCTTGCCTGACCGCGCCCGGGTCATCACCCGGTTCCTCGACGCCGCCGGTTGGAAGAGCGCGGAAGTCAAGCCACTCGCCGGCGATGCTTCCTTTCGCCGGTATCACCGCGTCCGGCGCAACGGCTCCGTCGCCATGCTGATGGATGCCCCGCCCGATCGCGAGGACGTGCGCCCGTTCGTTCGCGTGGCGAACCATCTCCGCGGACTCGGCTTCAGCGCCCCCGCCATTCTGGCGGCCGAGGAGGCCAACGGCCTGCTGCTGCTGGAAGATTTCGGCGACGATACCTTTACCAGGTTGCTGGCCGCCGGATCGAGCGAAACGGCCCTCTACCAACTCGCGGTAGATGTGCTGATCCATCTGCACCGGCTCCCGGCTTCAGCCGCGGTGGCGCCCGGGGTGCCTCCCTACGACGAGGGGCGCTTGCTTGATGAAGCCTTGCTGCTGCCGGACTGGTTTCTGCCGGCTGTCACCGGCCGGCCCACCAGCGACGACCTGCGGGCGACCTACGCCCAGGCTTGGACGGAAGCGCTTGCCGACATCCTGGCGCAGCCGAGGACACTGGTCTTGCGTGACTTCCATGTGGACAACCTCATGCAAGTGGCCGATCGCCAGGGGCTCGACGCATGCGGCCTCCTAGACTTCCAGGATGCGGTCGTCGGTCCTGCCGCGTACGACCTGATGTCATTGCTGGAGGATGCGCGGCGGGATGTCACCCCTGCGGTGAAAGGCGACATGCTTGCCTACTATCTGGCGAAGGCAAATCCTCCATCCGCCGCCAGCTTCGCCCGGGACTTTGTCGTCCTCGCCGCACAGAGACATGCCAAGGTGATCGGCATCTTCACGAGGCTCGATCGCCGCGATCACAAGAGCGCCTACCTCAGGCACATCCCACGCGTGTGGGGCCTGCTGAACGCGGCGTTGCGCCATCCCGCGCTGGCTCCCGTGGCAAGCTGGTTTCAGCGGCACGTGCCGCCGGAATTGCGCCGGGCACCGGCTCCGGCTTCCAGCGGTTCGTCACACTGCGCAACATGAACCAAGGCGGTCGGCCCATCCGGGCGATGGTGCTCGCTGCCGGAAGAGGCGAGCGGATGCGGCCGATCACGCTGACCACGCCCAAGCCGCTGATCGCCATCGGTGGACAAACCATGCTCGATCGCGCCCTCGACGCCCTGGATGACGAGGGTGTGGAGCAGGTGGTGGTCAACGCGCATCATCTGGCGGATGTGGTGGCCCGGCACCTTGCCAGCCGTCGCAAGCCGGCCATCCGGCTGAGCGCTGAGGCAGAACGCCTGGAAACCGGTGGCGGCGTCCGCAACGCCCTGCCCCTGCTTGGCCAAGCGCCGTTCTTTGTCGTGAACGGCGATATCCTGTGGCGGGACGGTCCGCGGCCGACACTGGCCGATCTGGCGGATGCGTGGGAACCCAGCCGTATGGACGCGCTGCTCCTGCTGCATCCGGTAGCGACGGCGCTGGGGTACCAAGGCCCCGGAGACTTTCACCGGGAAGACGACGGCAGGGTCACCCGCCGCAAACCCGGCGAACACGCTCCCTACCTGTTTGCCGGCCTGCAGATCCTGCATCCGCGGCTGTTCGCTGGCTCCCCTGATGGCCCGTTCTCGCTCAATGTCCTTTATGACCGGGCGATCGCCGGCGACAGGCTTTACGCCATCGAGCATGGCGGTCACTGGTGCCACGTCAGCACGCCTGCTGACATACCGGTTGCGGAGGCCTTCCTCGCCAACGGCGTCCCATCGGCATGAGCGCCGCTGCGGTCTTTACCATCCCGCCGGACGTGCCGTTCGTCGATGCTCTGGCCGCTGGATTACGCCAGCGGCTCGGCGAGGCGCCGGACGCCCTGGTTGACGCCCGCATCCTGTTGCCGACCCGCCGGGCCTGCCGGTCCCTGGCCCTGGCGTTTGTGCGGCAGTTGGCTGGAAAGCCGTTGCTGCTGCCAAGGATGATCCCGCTGGGCGACATCGACGAGGACGATGTCTCTTTCGAAGAAATGGACGCGCTCGTCTCGGCGGCAGGGGCAGAAATTCCACCCGCCATTTCCCCCCTGCGGCGGCAGTTGCTGCTGGCCAACCATGTCGTCCGGGTTATGGGGACGACCGGCTCGGCGCCGGCGCAGGCGGCCCAGCTCGCCACGGAGTTGGGGCGGCTTTTTGATCAGGTTCACACCGAGCGCCTCGATCTTGCCGATCTTGACCGTCTGGTTCCGGAAGACCTTGCCCGGCATTGGCAGATCACGCTGGATGTGCTGCGGCCGATCGCCCGCGACTGGCAGGAGAGCCTGCGAACGGAAGGATGCCTTGATCCCGCCGACCGCCGGCAACGGCTGCTTGGCGCTCAGGCCACCGCCTGGCTCGCCAATCCGCCAGCGGGGCCGGTGATTGCCGCCGGCTCGACCGGCAGCATGCCGGCGACCGCGGATTTGCTGGCGGTGATCTGCCGCCTCCCGAACGGCGCCGTCGTTCTTCCCGGCCTCGACACCTGGAGCGATGAGGCCCTCTGGCGGACCATCGATGTAGACGCAGATGATCCGGATTTTGCGCTTGCGCATGCCCACCCGCAGTTTGGCATGGCGAAGCTGTTGCGCCGGCTGGGCGTCTCCCGAGGCTCCGTAAGACCGTGGCCCTATCCTAAGGCCTGGATCGCGCGGAGAGCGCCTCGCGAGCGAACCCTGTCACGCGCTCTGGTCCCGGCCGGGCAGGCCGAGGCGCCGCTTCTCTCCTTCTTCAACACCGCGGGATTCGAGCGGGTGACGCTGCTGGAAGCGGCAAGTCCGGAAGAAGAAGCACGCGCCATCGCCCTTCTCATGCGGCGTGCTCTTGAGCAACAAGACCACACAGCGGCGCTGGTGACGCCCGACAGGGCACTGGCCCGCCGGGTTGCCGCGGAATTGCTGCGCTGGAACATCGTCATCGATGATTCCGGAGGACAGTCGCTGGCCGAAGCGGTACCGGCCACATTCCTGCGCCTGATCGGTCGCATGATCGCCGAGGCCTTCGCGCCTGTTCCGCTGCTGGCGGTGCTGAAGCACCCGCTGGCAGCCGGCGGCCAGCAGCCCGGCAGGTTTCGCGGCAGTGTCCGCCGGCTCGAAAGGCTCGCGTTGCGGGGGTTGCGGCCGGCGCCGAGGATCGACGGGTTGCGCCGAGCCCTTCGGGCATCGGGGGAGACCGACTCCCGCGATGCCGCCATCCTCGATACGATCGAAGCGACGTTTGCTCCCCTGGTCGCGTTGTTCGAGCACAGTGTGGTCAGCCTCGTCGACATCCTCCGCGCACAGACGCTGGCGGCGGAGACGCTTGCCCGAAGCAATGCGGAGAGTGGCGCTGCGCGGCTTTGGGCGGGAGACGACGGCGCCGCGCTGGCGCGTTTCGTGGCTGAACTGACGGAGGCAGCGCGCCACGATCCGATGATCGCGCCGGCAGAGTGGCCGGATCTGCTGGACGTCCTGCTGGCGGGGCATGCTGTTCGACCGCACTGGGGTCGCCACCCGCGGCTCGCCATCTGGGGACCTCTGGAGGCGCGCCTGCAATGCGCCGATGTCATGATCCTCGGCGGGCTGAACGAACAGAGCTGGCCACCGGCGACACAGGCCGGTCCCTGGATGAGCCGGCCCATGCTGCAGTCGTTCGGGTTGCCCCTGCCCGAGCGGCGGATTGGTCTGTCGGCCCATGACTTCTGCCAGGCGTTCGCCGCGCCGGAAGTCTGGTTGACCCGGGCGCGTCGGAAAGACGGCGCGCCCACGGTGCCCAGCCGCTGGTTGTTGCGACTGAAGGCGACGCTCCACGAGACCGGCTGGCCGGACGCAAGCGCAAGGCGGGCGAACCAGATCCTGCACTGGCAGCGGCTGCTGGATACTCCTGACGTGATCGCGCCCCTGCCGCCGCCAGCGCCGCGCCCGCCGCTGGCGGCTCGCCCACGTGACCTGTCGGTGACACAGATCGAGACCTGGATTCGCGATCCCTACGCCATCTACGCGCGGCACATCCTCCGGCTGCGCCCGCTTGATCCGCTCGACGCCGAACCCGAGGCCGCCGACTTCGGCAACCACGTGCACGCGGCGATCGGTGCCTTCCTTGCCGACGCAAGCTTCGGCAGCGGCGAAGAAGCACGAGCGCGGCTGCTGTCACACGGACGCGCCGCCTTCGGCGAACTCCTGCTGCGACCCGCGGTCGCCGCATTCTGGTGGCCCCGCTTCGAACGGATCGCCTCCTGGTTCGTCGAAAACGAGATCAACCGCCGCCTGATCGTGGCCGCGACCTGGGCGGAAATCGGCGGCCGGATGGTCATCCAGGCTCCGGGTGGACCGTTCGCCCTCAGTGCCAAGGCTGACCGGATCGACCGGCTCAAAGACGGCGGTCTGGTGATCATCGACTACAAGACGGGCAAGCCGCCGTCCGACCCGTCCGTCCAGGAGGGGTCGGCACCGCAACTGCCGCTCGAAGCGGCGATTGCCCGCGCGGGCGGCTTCCCCGACATCCCGGCGTGCACGTCGATCGCGGCGATCGAGTACTGGCATCTGACGGGCGGCGGCAGGACGGGCGGCACGTGCAAGGTTGCGGCGAAGGTGCCGGCTGACAACCTCGCACAGGACGCTGCAGGTGCGCTCGCCCGTCTGGTCGCTGCATTCGATGATCCGGCGACGGCGTACGAGGCGCTGCCGCGCCCGCATCTGGCGCCCCGGTACAGCGACTATGCTCACCTCGCCCGCGTCAGAGAGTGGGCCGTCGAGACCCAATCCGAGTAGCGGATGGAGGCCCTCGCCCTCACCGACGACGACCCCAGCGAGCCGCAACGTGGCGCCAGCGACCCCGGAGCGTCAGTGTGGGTTGCGGCTTCAGCCGGAACCGGCAAGACGAAGGTGCTCAGCGATCGCGTGCTGCGGCTGATGCTGAACGGCACCGACCCGCGCCGCATTCTCTGCCTGACCTTTACCAAGGCAGCCGCGGCGGAAATGGCGAACCGGATCACGGAGCAGCTTGCTGACTGGGCCGTCTCCGACGACCACGCCCTCAAGCGTGCACTGCAAAAATTGTTGGGCGGAGCCCCGACCAAAGAGCAGCAGCGCCGCGCTCGCAGCTTGTTCGCCCGTGTTTTGGATAGTCCGGGCGGCGTTGCCATTCAGACGATTCACGCCTTCTGTCAGTCTCTTCTTGGCCGGTTTCCTCTGGAAGCCGGGATTGCCCCGCACACGGGCCCGGTGGGCGAGCGGGACGCGATCGAACTGCGGCAACAGGCGCTTTATCAGGTGCTGGAACAAGCTAATCAGTCTGAGGGAGCACTGTCCGAAGCGCTCGCCTGCATCACCCAACATCTCGGCGAAGCGCGCTTCAACGAAATTCTCGAAGCTCTGACCGGCAAACCCGGTCGCTTCGAGGACATGATCGCGGCCCATGGCTCGCCGCTCGCGGCGGCCGACGCGGCGCGGGCCTTGCTTGGCCTCGCGCCTGGCGAGACAGCGGCCCACGTCATCACCGCTGCCTGCCGGGGCGGGAACTGCAGCGAGCACGATCTGCGCAGGGCCGCAGCGGCGATGGCAGCAGGGACGAAGGCCGACCAGACCCGGGCCGGCAAAATGGCGACATGGCTGGCAGCCGATGGGGCGGCGCGAGCCGAGATGTTCGACATGTGGGCCAGTGTCTTTCTGACCGACAAAAGTGAACGGCGCTCGGACTCGAACCTCGCAACTCAGAGGATGGAGAGGGACGCCCCCGGTGTGCTTGCGACGATGCGCGCGGAAGCAGAACGGCTGCTTTGCGTGCTGCCCCGCCGGCGGGCGGCCGTCACCGCTGAAGCCACCGAAGCGCTGCTGATGGTCGGCGCCGCCCTTCTCGAACGCTACCGGCGACTGAAGCAAAGCCGCGCGCTGCTGGACTACGACGACCTGATCACCGGCGCCGTCCGGCTGCTCGAAGGTGTGGGGGCCGATTGGATTTTATACAAGCTGGACGGCGGCATCGATCACGTGCTGGTCGACGAAGCACAGGACACCTCCCCGGAGCAATGGCGCGTCCTGCACGCACTGACCGCCGAGTTCTTCGCGGGCGAGGGCGCGCGCCGGTCGCCGCGGACGATTTTCGCAGTGGGCGACGTCAAGCAGTCAATCTTCAGCTTCCAGGGAGCCGAACCCCAGGCCTTCCTCGCCAGTCGCGATCGCTACCGCGGAATTGTCACCGGAGCCGGCCAGGATTGGCGGCCGATCGAGATGAAGACATCGTTCCGCTCTACCCGCGCGGTGCTGCAAGCGGTCGATGCGACGTTCAAGCCGAGGGAGTTGACCCACGCGATCGCACTCGAATACGGCGACGTCGCGCACCGGGCCTGGCGCAAGCTGGACGGCGGGAGCGTCGAACTGTGGCCGCCGCTGACGCCCCGGCAACCGGCAAAGCCGCTCGCCTGGGATCCGCCGGTTGAGCGGATCGAGGCGGATTCGCCGCAGGCACGCCTGGCGCGCCTGGTCGCGCTGCGCATCGCCGGGATGCTTGCGTCCAAGGAGCTTCTGGTGGCGAAAGGCCGGCCGGTCCGCCCCGGCGACTTCATGGTTCTGGTGCGCCGGCGAACCCCGTTCATGCAGGCGCTGATCCGCGAACTGAAGAGCCTGCAGGTTCCCGTCGCCGGGATCGATCGAATGCTCCTCAGCGAGCAACTCGTCATAATGGACCTGATGGCGCTGATCCGGTTCACCCTCTTCCCGGAAGACGACCTGACGCTCGCAACAGTGCTGAAGGGCCCGCTGCTGGGCCTGGACGACGATGCCCTGTTCTCGCTCGCCCACGGACGCCGGGGATCGCTCTGGACCTCCCTGCGCAAAGAGGCCGATAATGGCTGCAGAAAGGCTCAGTGTGCCCGGGACTTCCTGATGGGGCTGTTGGCCGACGCCGACCGGCTGACACCCTTCGATTTCCTGATGCGGGCACTTGGTCCCCCGCCTGTGGAATCTGCCGGGAGTCCTCTGGCGGACAGCGGACGACGGCGCATCGTTGCCCGACTCGGCCGTGACGCGGAGGACCCCATCACCGAACTGCTGGAGGCGGCGCTGGCCTATGAGCGGGCGCATCCGCCGTCGCTGCAAGGGTTTGCTGCATGGCTGGAACGCGCCGAGGTGGAAGTAAAGCGCGATCCGGAGACCAGCGGCGCAGCCGCGGTTCGGGTGATGACCGTGCACGGCGCGAAAGGCCTGCAGGCCCCCATCGTGTTCCTGCCGGATAGCTGCCAGCTTCCCCAGGAGCAATCTCCCCTGCTCTGGCCGACGGACGACTCGGGTCGTCAGGTGCTGCTCTGGCCGCCGCGCGCCGAGTTTCGCGAGCCGGTGACCGAGCGCCAGCGCCAGCACGTTTGCGAGCTCCAGTATCAGGAGCACGTGCGACTGCTCTATGTGGCGATGACCCGGGCAGCCGACCGGTTGATTGTTTGCGGCTGGTTGAACAAACGGCCGGCGGAACGAGAGGAAAGGACCTGGTACAGGCTGATCAAGGCCGGTCTGGACCGGGAACCGGCGAAGGCAGATGTGGCCAAGGAGGTCGATTCTTTTCTTTCGGGACAGCCCGCACTGATCGATGACCCGACGGTTTGGCGCCTGAGCTGCCCCCAACAGGCCGCGATAGACCCCGCTCCCTTGCCCAAGCATCCCGATCCGGGCCCACTTCCTGCATGGGCAACCCGTCCTGCACCCGACGACCCCCCCGGGCAACGCCCCTTACGCCCCTCGCATCCCGACGACGACGAACTGCCACCGGTCGCCTCGCCGCTGGCGTCGGAACGGCGGTTTCATCGCGGCCGGCTCATTCACCGGCTTCTCCAGGAACTTCCGGAAATCCCGGCGCCGTCCCGGGCGTCCGCGGCGCGCCGATGGCTGGCACGTCCGACCCACGGTCTTTCCCCGGCGGAACAGGCCGAGATCGCCGGCGAGGTCCTCGCGGTCCTGAACGACCCCCACCTGACGGGGTTATTCGGCCCCGCTGGCCGCGCCGAGGTGCCGCTCTCGGGCATTGTCGCCGGCCGGCTGATCTCGGGTCAGGTCGACCGGCTGGTGCTCACGCGCGACACCGTTACCGTCCTGGATCTGAAATCTGACCGGCCTCCGCCGCTCGCCGCGGAGAACGCCCACCCGGCATACCTGCGACAGATGAGCGCCTATCGCGCGCTGCTTCGTTCAATCTTTCCCGGACGAGCCGTCCGCTGCCTGCTCCTGTGGACACACGCCCCGGCCGTCATGCCGCTTCACGACATCCTGCTCGACCGCTGGGCGCCCTGACGACTTCGGAAATTTCGGCGAGGCCTTGCGTTTATCCGCATCCGTCCCACCCCCGAGCGCTCATCGCTCCCGGGAGGCCGGCTTGACCGTACAGGACCCGCCCCATACATTCCAGACACGCCGCAATTCATCTCGATTTGCGCCGACGACTGTCCGGAGCCGCTTGATGCCGAAGAACATTACCGACGATTCGTTTGCCACCGACGTCCTCAAGGCGGAAAAGCCGGTTCTGGTGGATTTCTGGGCAGAGTGGTGCGGTCCCTGCAAACAAATCGCGCCGGCCCTCGAAGCGCTGGACGCGGAGCTGGGCACGCGCGTTACCGTGGCCAAACTGAATATCGATGAGAACCCCATGACGCCGTCGAAATATGGCGTGCGCGGCATCCCCACACTGATGCTGTTCAAGGACGGACAGGTGGCTGCCACCAGGATCGGCGCGTTAGCCAAGGGGAAGCTGTTCGAGTGGGTTGAATCTGTCCTTTAACGCAACCACGGGCAGGACAGGCGCTGAACCAGCGGGCGCGTCCCTCGGCCTTCAGGCGCCCGCTATCTGCGCGCTCGGATCGGCCAGCGCCTGCGCCACCAGGAGGGTATCCCGTCCGGGACGGGCGGCGATACCGAGCCCGGCGCTGCGGCCGTGGCATTTCAATCCTTCCGACGTCTCTGAGACGAATCCGGCGGAAATCACCGGCATCGGCGCGAACAACCCGGCGACCCAGCTATGCAGGAACGACCGGGGAAAGAGGATCGCCGCTTCGCCCGTCGGCCCGCTGAAGACAATGTACTTCATCCGCCGTCAGCCTTGGGCGGACAGGTGCCGATAGGCGCCGCGGAAGCGAAGCAGCGGCCCCCCGTCGTCGATGTGAGCCACGTTTTCGACGAGTCCCACGAGAATGTAGTGATCACCCTGCTCATGGGCGGCGCTGCGCCGGCATTCGAGGATTGCCAACGCGCCATCGAGACGGAAGCAACCGTTCTGACCGATGCTTCCCGGCACGCCGTTGAACTTGGAAGTGGCCTGCGACGCGAACAGCTCTGACAAGGACTGCTGGGTTTCGCTGAGAACGTTCACGGAGAAATGCGTGGCCGTCAGCCAGGCGTCCAGATTTGAACTTCGCTTGCCCATGCAGAACAGCACCAGGGGAGGCTGCAGCGACAGAGAGCTGAAGGAGCTGATCGTGACGCCGATCGGTCGGCCGTTCGCTCCGGCGACCGTCACAATGCACACGCCCGACGCGAACCGGCCGAGAGCTTCGCGGAACGTTAGGGTATCGACAGTCATAATCTGACGCTCTCTTGCGTCGCTGCAAATCTGGCGGCGCGAGTTAACAGGTGCATAACCACTGTCTGCTAGCGTCGGGAGCATCCGGCTGAAATCTGCCGAACGGCCCGGTCCGGCATCGAGTCTCGTCGAACCCGGCGGAGCGTAGGTAAGGACTTGTTTCACCGTCCGTCAAGCAGGAACCACACCGGCCGATGCTGTTCATAGTCGGGCTTGTCATCGTCTTCGGCAGTGTCGTCGGTGGGTACCTGGCCGGCGGCGGCCACCTGGCCGTGTTGTTTCAGCCATTCGAACTCGTGATCATCCTTGGAGCGGCGCTGGGGTCGTTCGTCATCGCCAATCCGCTCCCGGTCGTCATGGGTACCCTTAAGTCCTTCGGTCCGCTGCTCAAGGGCTCTTCTCTGAAAAAGGAGAGCTACATCGAGCTGCTATCGATGCTCTTCGCCGTCTTCAAAGTGGCCAAGACCAAGGGGGACCTGGCGCTTGAAAGTCATGTCGACAATCCCCACGAGAGCCCGCTGTTTTCTGCATACCCCGGCTTCATGAACAATCACCATGCCCTCGAGTTTCTTTGCGACAATCTCCGCATTTTCACGCTCGGCGGCGGCAGTCCGCACGAGCTGGAAGCGATCATGGAGGTCGAACTGGAGGCGATGCACGCCCAGCAACATTCCATTACCTCCGCGGTCACCACCGTCAGCGATGCCATGCCGGCGCTTGGCATTGTCGCGGCCGTACTGGGCGTGATCCACACGATGGGCTCCATCGCCGAGCCGCCGGAGGTGCTGGGTCACCTGATCGGAGCGGCGTTGGTAGGCACCTTCAGCGGCATCCTGTTCGCCTACGGATTGATCGCTCCCATGGCGAAATCGCTGGAATGCACGTTCGCCGCGAAGGCCGCGTACCTCACGTGCATCAAGGTCGGCCTGATCGCGCATCGCCAGGGCTATGCGCCGCAGGTCTCCGTCGAATTCGCACGCAAGACCTTGCAGGGGAACCTGAAGCCGAACTTCCAGGAGCTCGACGAGGCTTTGCAAGCGGTGCAGCTACCGTAAAGGCACGGTCATGGCGCAGAAGGAACCCGGAACGGTCATCGTCAAGCGCGCCAGAAAGGGCGGGCATGGCCATCACGGAGGCGCCTGGAAGGTTGCATACGCCGATTTCGTAACGGCGATGATGGCGTTCTTCATGTTGATGTGGCTGCTGAACGCCGCGACGAAAGAGCAGCTTCGGGGCATATCCGACTACTTTGCGCCCATCAGCAGCAGGTCGACCACCAGCGGCGGCGGCGGCCTCCTTGCAGGCCGCACGCTGGCAAAAAATGGCGTGTTTCAGGACGAAACACCCCGATCGCCGGAGGACCCCAACGTCGCCGAGTCATCCCATGATGGATCGGTCGGTGGCGACGAAGACTCGCTGCTGGGCAACATACCGGACGCGGAACTGGAGGAATTCCTCCGCGAGCGCGAGGAACAGCAGTTTCGGCAAGCGGAGGAACAAATCCGCCGAGCGATCGAAACCATTCCCGATCTCTCCGGACTGGCGAAAAGTCTGATCATCGATAACACGCCCGAAGGCTTGCGAATCCAGATCATCGACCAGGAGGGCCTGCCGATGTTTCCTCGCGGCGAGTACGACATGTACGCCCATACCCGCCAGGTACTTGAACTGGTGGCGCAGGTCGTTCAGAAGCTGCCGCAGGATATCGCCATCAGCGGCCACACCGATGCGACGCGGTATCAGGGCGGGGCAGAGTATTCGAACTGGGAACTCTCCGCGGATCGCGCCAACGCTGCCCGTCGAACGCTGGTCCAGTTTGGCGTGCCGGACTCACGGATCGCCCGCGTGGTGGGCAAGGCAGCGAATGAACCGCTGATCAAGGCTGATCCCGAAGCGCCGGGAAATCGGAGACTTTCCGTGGTATTGTTGCGCGGAACAGGCGTCGGCCGGAGATAAGGTTCTCCCAGATTGCGAAAAAAAGGCGCGAGCGCGACGACGCAAGCACAGCAGAAGCGTTCTAAAAGGCGCCGCTTAGTGCTACTCTGTGGCAACAATTCCGAAGAGGTCCCGGTTAGCGCCCATGAAACACCGGCTGAAGCCGAGTGCCCGTTTTTTCTTCGTTACCGCCCCCCTCCCCTGCCCATACCTGCCGGGTCGGTTCGAGCGGCGGCTGGTTACGGAACTCGCGGGACGACAGACGACCCTCTTCCACGATACCCTGTCCCGTGCCGGCTTCCGTCGCAGCCACGGTATCGCCTACGTACCTGTCTGCCGCGACTGCAACGCATGCGCCGCTGTCCGGGTGTTATCACAGTCGTTCGAGCCGAGCCGGACGCAGCGGCGGATCTGGAAGCGCAATTCTTCGCTGCTCGTGCGCGAGTGCCCGCCGCGGGCGACACAAGAACAGTATGCCCTGTTCCGCACCTATCAGCAGACGCGCCATGGCGGCGGCGAAATGGCCCGCATGGACTTCTGCGATTACCAGACGCTGGTTGAGGATACCCCGGTCGAAACCATGATCCTGGAGGTGCGGCGGCCCAATGGCGAGTTGGCAGGGGCCTGCCTGACCGATCGGATGGCCGACGGCTATTCCGCCGTCTACAGCTTTTTCGACACGACGCGACCGCAGGAAAGTCTCGGCACGTTCATGATCCTGCTGCTGATCGACCGCGCGATCGCCCTCGATCTGCCGTATGTTTACCTCGGCTTTTGGGTCGCCGGTTGTCCCAAGATGTCCTACAAGGCTTCGTTTCATCCCCTTGAAGCCCACAGCACCGACGGCTGGAGAATGCTTGATCCGTCCGGATGCGGCTGTCGGGCGACCAACCCGACGGGCGCCGGCTGAGCGCATCTGAGAACCTGCCGGCCCCTTGCCGCGGTTCGTTGCTCTCTGCGGCGGCTTTCGCTAAACGGAAGGCAACAGCCGGCTGCCGGCCGACCCCACCAGGGTAAGACAAGTCTCGGCTCGGCAAAGCGAACGGCAGAACCGGGAGACGGACCAAGATGCAACGTCGAGCTTTCATAAAGAATGCCGCCGCAGGAGCAGCCGGTGTCGCCGCGGCCGCGATCGCTGCTCCGGCCGTCGCCGAAGGTCGTCTGGAGTGGCGGATGGTCACGACCTGGCCGAAAAGCTTTCCGGGCCTTGGCACCGGAGCGGAGTTGCTGGCGCAGTTCATCACGCGGGCCTCGGACGGCAGGCTGAGCGTCAAGGTCTATGGCGGCGGCGAATTGGTACCGCCCTTCGAAGCGCTCGACGCGGTTGCGAACGGCACCGTCGAGATGGGTCATGGCTCACCGTACTACTGGAAGGGTAAGATTCCGGCGGTGCAGTTCCTTACCACTTTCCCGTTCGGCCTGCTTGCGGACGAACAGAACGCTTGGTACCAGTTCGGCGATGGCCAGAAGCTGGCCGACGAAATCTACAAGCAAATCGGTTGCAAATTTTTCCCCTCAGGAAACAGCGGACCCCAGATGGGTGGGTGGTTCAACAAAGAGATCAACAACCTCGAGGACTTCCGCGGCCTCAAGATGCGCATTCCGGGGCTCGGCGGCGAGGTTGTCAAGGCGGCCGGCGGAAACGTGGTCAATCTGCCCGGCTCGGAAATCCCGACGGCGCTGCAGTCCGGCGCCATCGATGCGGTGGAGTGGGTCGGCCCTTACAACGACCTCGCCTTCGGCCTCTACAAGAACGCCAAGTACTACTACTGGCCCGGCTGGCACGAACCCGGCTCGACCCTCGATAATTTTATCAACCTGGCCGCATGGGAAAAGCTGCCGGCCGACCTAAAGGCCATCGTCGAACAGGCCAACGCAGCGGTGAACCAGATCGTGCTGAGCGAGTTCAACGCGCGCAACGGGTCGTCCCTGCAAATCCTGCTGAAGGAGCACAACGTTCAGCTCAAGCGCTTCCCCGACTCAGTCCTGACCGGGTTGGGCAAGCTCTCCGGCGAAGTGCTCAACGATCTCGCTGGCAAAGATCCGCTTAGCCGGAAGCTGATGAACAGCCTGTTAAAGTTCCGCGCCGAACAGATGCCCTGGACGGCGATCGGCGAGAGCGGCTTCGCCCAGGCGCGAGCTCTGCCCTATCCTTTCGCCGAACCTTCTGCCGGCTGAGTGTCCGCCAGCCGCGGGAGAACGTCCTGGTAGCGGCCGGGATGGAGAAGTGCGCCTTTGGCCGGCCGGCCAACTCGAACAGAGACGATATGACGGGAGGGATTCGGATGTCGACGACAAAGGCAATCTTTGGTGCCGCCACGCTAGCCCTGCTCCTTGGTTCCGGGCAGGCTTGGGCGTTCGAGTGTCCGCGGCTCGAGAAGCCCTCGCCGGGCGTTTTGCAGGAAACGCAGCAGAATCAAGAGACAATGAGCGAGATGTTTGCCGGCGGCGACATCGAGGACAAGATTGGCGTCGCGGTTGCCGAATTACAACGGAAGTACCCGGGGGCCACCGACGCCGAACTGGCCAATTACCTCATCGGCGCCTATTGCCCGGCCGTGGGCCGGATGCCGAACCTCACCGACCAGCAGCGAACGGCCAAGGTGGAGCACTTCGCCGCCACCCTGTTCGAGCTGCTGTCCGAGCAGAAGCTATAGGCCAGCCTCCTGCCGGCGGAGGCAACCGTTCGCAAGGCGTGCCCGGTCGCAGCCAAATCCTAATGTCGCACCGGTATCTTTCGCATCAGCAGGTGAGGACGCCCGAGGGGGTCGTTCCCGGCGGAAAACGAACGGCAGGCCATTGAAGCCGCCGCCGATGCAGTGTGCCTACGTCGGCCGATCACCGGCCTGCGTCGATAACCCCATTTGCGCCGGTCTCGGTGCGATGGCTTTTAAGACTGGCGCCACTGTGCTACCTCATTCCACCCCATTAGAGGGCAAAGGATGAGGAAATGCCGATCACGTCGACGCGTTGCCTGATGGCAATCGCGCTGCTGCTGTTCCCTTCGCTCGCGGCGGCGGATGTGCCCGTCCGCGTTGTTCGCTTTGATGACATCAAGCCGCCCGGTGCAACCCTGAGCGGCACGTTCGGGGCCATCGGGCTGGACCCGCAGGAGCAGGTCTACGCCACCTTATGCAACTCCAATCAGGCCAATGGCGACTGCTATCTGTTTCGCTGGAACCCGCAAACGGACCAGCGGCAGTACCTGGGCTCCCTGGTTCAATCGGCACGCCGGGCGGGAAACATCGGTCCCAACCCGGACTGGCCGGACAAGGAGGTCATCGTCAAAGGACATACTCCGAACGTCTATCTGCGCGGGAGGATGTGGATGGGGACGATGGGGGCGCACGACCTGAAGAATCTCAGCCAGCTGCGCGGCATTCATCTTTTCAGTTACAACATCGCCGCAGACACCCTTGTCGATCACTCGCAATGGCAGCCAAAGGGGATCTTCAAGGAACACGACGGAATCTTTGCGCTGGACGCCTATCCCGAGAAAAACCTGGTCGTAGGCATCGGTCCGGCCAATTGCATGATCATCACCTATAATCCGCGCACCCGTGAGACCAGAAAAATCCCGGGTCTGCCCAAGGAAGACACTCCGCAGCTCTCCGGTCGCGGCATGACCATTGTTAACGGCAAGGTGATTTACCAGTGCGGCTCGGCAAAAACCCCCATCAGCATTTACGATCTCAACACCGCGCAACGCAAAGTCCTCGATTTCCCCGGAAATGCGGTTCTGACACTCGGTTACGTTCCCACCAGGGACAAGAGCAAGGTCTACATTTCCGATCAGAAGACGATCTACGAATTCAATACCGCGACCGAGCGCTTCCGCACCGTCGCCACCTTTGACCCGGCCGGCGTCGCCCGCCAAGTCTCGCCTCCGGCTTTGTCGTGGGATGAACAGAAGCTGTACTACGTCATCAACCAGTCCGGCGTGGACGGTGGCGCCTACATCGATGATCTCTACGAATACAACCTGGTGACGAACACGCGGACAAAGCTTATGAATCTGAAAGCGAAAATGGACGGTGGCGCAAAGGTGTCGGGAACCAAGGCAACCGCATCGACCGGCAAGATCTATTTCGCCTTCAACGCCAACAGGGTCGGTGTCCTCGAAGTGGACCTCTCCAACCGATAGCCTGCACCCAAACGCTCGCCCAAGGGCGGAACGCACGGCGCTCCGCCCTCTCCTCCCAGCGCGCCCCAAGATCCCGTCCCCCGCGCGCTGTCGCGACCGCAAAAGCCGGGCCCGATTGCCCAGGCGAACGGCGCGACAGCAATTTCCCGATCCGCCGCTGTGCGGTTGCGAGGCAGCTCTAGATTGAAAAACATAGGGCGTTATGGCGGTTTATCGGCTATACTTGTCACGTTTTCCGCCCCTCGATCGACGCTTCGGGACGGGGTGGAAAAGAAGGGGGATCACCATGACCAACCGCAGCATGATGGCGGCCGCGTGCCAGCAAACGCTCGACCGCAGCAGCAGGCCGGCGATCAGCCCAGCGCTCTTCCTGCATCGGCTATTGTTTCTGAGTCTCACCCTGTTTGTGGCGCTGGCGGCGCGAGACGCGACGGCACAGAGCCTGACCGCCCGCCCCGGCGCGCTCGACGGTTCGTGGCTGTGGGTGCTGCCGACGACCGCCAACGGGCTTCGCCCGACGCAGAGCTGGCACGCCACCGGGTCGGCTCCTTCCGGCGACATCTATGTCGGCGGAATGGACCACGCCACCAACTCCGCACTCTACCGCATCCGCCCCGCCACGAACCGGTTGAGCTACGTTGGCGATGCCAAGGCTGCCTCGCTCGCCGCCGGCAACCTCCAGCCGGGCGAAACGTTCGAGAAGTTCCATACCCGGCCAACCTGGATCAACGGCAAAATCCACGTGGCGACGATGGACTATTCCACCATCGACGCGGGCTATCTCGCGCGCCGGGGATCGCATCTCTACGCCTTTGATCCGGTCGCGGCCAAGCTCACCGACCTCAGCGCCGCCGAACCGGGGGGCGTCAGTGCGCCGCACGTCAGCGTCGTCACGCTCGCCGCCGATCCGGCGCGCAAGCTGCTGTATGAGGCGGCGGCGCCCACCGGCCAGATTCTGCGCTACGACATCGTCAAGAAGAAGACCACCAACCTCGGCCGGCCCAGCCGTTACGACCGGCCGAACCTCTACGTCGGGCGCTTCATGTGGGTGGATTCCCGCGGCACCCTCTACTTCAGCGCCGGCAACACCGCCTACGTAGCGGCGTATAATCCGGCGATCTACCAGCACATCTACAACTACAAGCCGGGCAGCGGCTTTGGCGAACGGACCGCCTGGCGCCTGCAGGGCACACGGGCGATCGAGACCGGCCAGTGCATCTCCGGCGGCGCGGTCTGCTATCTCGCCGACGACCAAAGCCGGATTTACCGCTTCACCAACAGCGGACCATCGTGGGCGTATGTCGGCCGGGCTGTTACCACCAACGAAACAGTCTGGGTGTTCCATGTGACCGCCGACGGCAAGCGGGCGTACGTGATCACCACCCAGTCGACGGCGCCCGGCTCGGTACCGGCGCTTTACGAGTACGATCTGGCAAGCAGGACATCGCGCCGGCTGTGCGCCATCACCGACGTCGACCCGGCGTTCGCCGGCTATGACCGGCACACCGGCTACAACGCCTGGGACGACCGCGGGCGGTTCTACTTCGCGAGCTTTCCCTCCATCCGCTCGCCGCTGTTCGGTACGGTGAACGTGCGCGTCACCGCCATCGATCCGGTCCGTCTGAAAGCCGCGCTCGGCCTGTAGGGTGCGTCGAGCAAAGCGACACGCACCAGAGTCGAAGAAAACGGGCGGACTTCCCTCCGCTCAGTCCACCCTACGGATCGTGGCGGTGGACCGTGGAGTAGGGCCAGTCGGCCGGCGTTTCGGCGAGGCCGTGCTTCACCGGGTTGGAGTGGACGTAATCGACGTGGGCGGCGAAGTCGCGCTCGTCCCGGATGGCGTGCTCCCAGTAGCGGCGCTGCCAGATCCCGCGTTCGCCGCGATGGACTCGGGAGGACGAGCGCGGTTCCCCCGCCGCAAGGCGACGAGAAAAGCCGGTCTTGATCAGCATCCAGCGCACGGCGAAGTCGTCGTCGCCTTCCGGCAGCATCCAGACGCAGTGAAGGTGGCTGGCAGCATGACAAACGCGTCGATGCGGAACGGTCGGACGGCGGCGCACGTCGCGGACCGCAGCACGGAGGGCCGCGATATGCCGCACCAGAAGGTCATTCGCCCCGCGTCGGGCCAGGTTGACGGTGAAGAAATAACAGCCGCCGGGGCGCAGCCGTCGATAGTTCGACATGACGATGCACAGGATGACATGCGCCGCCGGCACCCAGCGATGACGCCCATCACCATCCCGCAATATGTAGGGTGCCGGTAAGCAAAGCGAACCGCACCATCCGCCCCCGCCATCTCGGTCATCGCCGCGTAGGGTGCCGGTGAGCAAAGCGAACCGCACCAGCGGCGCCGCAAGAGCCATCGCGAGGAGGAGGAAAGGCAAAGAAAAAAGTGGTGGACATCGCTCCGCTCACCCGACGATCCCATCCCACATTAGGCGTTGCGGCTCTTTTTCTCATCTAGGCCGATGAGGCCTAGGGCACCATACAGCATTAGGTGAACTCGAATACGTGTATCTTCCCCAAGATCAGCCGCCGAGATCATGGGAGAATCAACATTCGACCAATGAAACCGCTCCTGCGGCCCTTTTTTAATGCCAATAGCCCCAACCCTATATAGTACTGATATTATCGAATACACAAATTCAACAATACGTTTTCCAGAAAGTGCGCAGTTAGCAAGCTCATACAGCGGATCCGAATTACACGCTCCGTCGGACGAAATTCCTAAGCAAACCTCTTGGAGATTTTCTACTGCGCACATCTGCTCAAACGTCACCGTAGGTGATCGGAACGATCGGATAAAATCTAATAGCTTCGATAGTGAAGGAAAGGCTATTCTCCACTCATCTTCTAATGCAGCCCTCCGACTTTTTGAATATTGTACTTCGGCTTCACGAATTACGCTGGAGGGAACTACATCACGCCCCTCAGACCCATCAAGGCATAAATTCACGAATACAATAGCGTCGCGAGGCCTCATCAAAGTGCGGTCAATTATATACGTGAAGGCGTCAATCCCCCCAACACTTTTACTAAAAAGATCGCTAAATGTCACGTTAGCCGATGGACTATATTGTCTCTTGAATAAAAGAGATACTCTCTTATCAAGAATTTCTTTAATTTGACTCTTCCTCCACCTTAAGTTAAGAAAGTAATCCTCAAATTTCTCCCGCTGAAATCCGTGATCCTTGCTCTCTTGTACGACCTTTTCAAGAACATCCGAGCACATAGCAATCAATATTTTTAAGTTCTTAATTTTTCTGAAAGATTTTATTGCTTCTATCAGCGACCTAATTAGCTTAAACTTAATAGAAACATCAACCCACCTTTCATCTAATCTGTCAACCAAGATATAAAATTTGGTCATATGATCATCATTTTCCTCGGCAAGCATTTCTATGACACCGCTTAACTCCCTTAGCTGGTCAGCGTTAATTATCTTTTTACTACGGGCGACAAGCTCTGCCTTTCGTTCAGTGCTCATTCGCTTTTCATATTGACCACCTTGCTTCCATTTCCCTAAATCTGCACCAAACTCTGCTTGTAAATCCCGCTCGTATTTCTCCGTAATATGCCTTATATTCTCATCCATAGTCTCCCAAAACTTCCCCTCCCATTCGCGAAGATATGCCAACGATTTATTCTTACGGGGCTCGTTTAGAAATCGCTCGCGAAGTCGCTGAAAAACACCCTTTGATTTTGCTTCGTCATTTACTTTATAACGGAGTCGAATAAATTCTAAGCAAAGCACATGCTTCCATAGCGCTAAAAATAGAAGGTCAAGATCTCCCCCGATGGCTTGGACGAAACGCAAAATGTCCGAGTTAGAGACATAACTCAGCGACATTTCCATGGGGTTCACAGTGACAACATTCTCGCACGTTCGCTCAATATACCGTAATATTGCGGTTTTACCGGAACCCGTACTTCCCGCAATCACCATTCCTCGTGAAGCGACATCCAGGCTATCACTGACCGCTGGATGGTGAACGAAACAGCTAAACAAGAAGTCATCGTCTGTTTCCGCCGCAACGGAGCCGATACGCATCCCCGGGCGCAATACTATAGGATTTGGTGCGGGCTTAAGGCTTGCCATCTCAGTTAATTCGTTACGTCTGCGGCGTCAGCGCGGATAAATAGCTTGTCACTTTGCCGGCAACCTCACGAGCACCCGGTCGTCGCTCCACACGTCACGCACTTCAAACACGTGCCGTTGCGCACCAGGGTGAAGTTGCCGCATTCGCCGCAGGAATCGCCCTCGTAGCCCTTCATCCGGGCGAGCTGGGCGGCTTCGGCCGGGACGGCGCCGGCGACGGCCGCGGTGCCCGTGAGCAGCACCGTCGCGTCGGACGGAGTGTAGAGGAGCGCGGTCTCGGCCCGGGCGCGCTCGCCGCCCGCGGCGCCTTCGTAGACGCGGAAGCGCGAGCGCACGTAGCCCTTGGAGGCCAGCCGCTTGACGGCCGTCGCGTCGTCGCCCTCGCGCAGCACGTTCGCCCCCTCCGCCTCGCCGCGGCCGACGGCGTCGGGGCCGTCCTGCGGGACGTCGTGGGCAAGGTCGGTGCGCCCCAGGTAGGAGACGCCCAGTTCGCGGAAGATGTAGTCGAGGATCGAGGTGGCCATCTTGATCGAGTCGTTGCCCTCGACCGGACCCGCCGGCTCGAAGCGGGTGAAGGTAAACGCGTCGACGAACTCCTCCAGCGGCACGCCATACTGCAGCCCGATGGAAATGGCGATGGCGAAGTTGTTCATCAGCGAGCGGAAGGCGGCCCCCTCCTTGTGCATGTCGATGAAGATCTCGCCGAGCTTGCCGTCCTCGTACTCGCCGGTGCGCAGGTAGACCTTGTGGCCGCCGACCTTGGCCTTCTGGGTGTAGCCCTTGCGGCGGTTGGGCAGGCTGATGCGCTGCATCCGCGTCTGCGTGATGACGTGCTCGACCACCCGCTCCGCCATCACCTCGGCGCGCACCGCCGGCGGCTGGGCGGCGAGGTCGTCGAACATCTCGGCGAGGTCGTCGTCCACGTCGTCCACCACCGCCGCCGACAGCGGCTGCGACAGCTTCGAGCCGTCGCGATAAAGCGCCGTCGCCTTGAGACCGAGCCGCCACGCCATGCGGTAGGCCTGGGCGCAGTCGGCGATCGATGCCGCGTGCGGCATGTTGATGGTCTTGGAGATGGCGCCGGTGATGAACGGCTGCGCCGCCGCCATCATCCGGATGTGGCTCTCCACCGAGAGGTGCCGCGTGCCGATCCGCCCGCAGACGGTGGCGCAGTCGAACACCGCCAGATGCTCGGGCTTCAGCCCCGGCGCGCCCTCGACGGTCATCGCACCGCAGACATGGGTGTTGGCGGCCTCGATCTCGTCGCGGGAGAAGCCCAGCGCCGTCAGCAGGCAAAAGCCCGGCTCGTCGAGCCGCGCGGGCTCAAGCCCCAGCCGCTCGATGCAGAAGGCCTCGCCCAGCGTCCACTTGTTGAAGACGAAGCGGATGTCGAAGGCGTCTCCCACCGCCTTCTCGACGACGGCGAGCGCCTCGTCGTCAAATCCCTTGGCGCGCAACGCGGCGTGGCCGATCGCCGGCGCGTCGCGCAACGACCCGGTGCCGACCGCCCAGCGCTCGATCCGCTCGATCTCGTCGGCGTCGTAGCCGAGACGCGCGAGCGCCACGGGGACGAGCTGGTTGATGATCTTGAAGTAGCCGCCGCCGGCCAGCTTCTTGAACTTGACCAGCGCGAAGTCCGGCTCGATGCCGGTGGTGTCGCAGTCCATCACCAGGCCAATCGTCCCGGTGGGGGCGACCACGGACACCTGCGCATTGCGGAAGCCGTGCGCCTCGCCGAGTGCCAGCGCCCGGTCCCAGGCGGCACGTGCCGCCCCGGCCAGTTCCGGATCGGGCACCAGGGAAGCATCCAGCGGCACCGGCGGCACCGACAGGCTCTCGTAGGTGCCGAGTTCGCCGTAAGCGGCGCGGCGGTGGTTGCGGATCACCCGCAGCATCGCCGCGCGATTTTTGGCATAGCTGGCGAAGGCGCCCTGCTCCGCCGCCAGCTCGGCCGACGTGGCATACGCGCGGCCGGTCATCAGCGCCGAAACGGCGGCGCACAGGTTGCGCGCCTCGTCCGAATCGTAAGCAATGCCGGCGGCCATCAGGTAGCCGCCGATATTGGCGAAACCCAGGCCCAGCGTGCGGAACTGCCACGACAGCGCGGCGATCTGCCGCGATGGGTACTGCGCCATCGCCACCGAGATTTCGAGCACCACCGTCCACAGCCGCACCGCGTGCTCGAACGCCGCAACGTCGAAGGTGCCGTCCTCGCGCTGGAAGGCGAGCAGGTTGAGCGAGGCGAGATTGCACGCGGTGTCGTCGAGGAACATGTATTCGGAGCACGGGTTCGACGCGTTGATGCGGCCGCTTGCAGGACAGGTGTGCCACTCGTTGATGGTGGTGTCGAACTGCAGGCCGGGATCGGCGCAGGCCCAGGCGGCCTCGGCGATCTCCTGCCACAGGGCGCGGGCGCGGACGCGCTTCGCCGGCCGGCCGTCGGTGCGACGGATCAGATCCCAGTCGCCGTCCTGCTGAACCTTCTCCAGGAAGGCGTTGGTCACGCGCACGGAATTGTTGGCGTTCTGCCCGGACACGGTGCGATAGGCTTCGGAATCCCAGTCGGTGTCGAACACCGGGAAGTCATAGACGGCATCCCCCTGGCGGGCGATTTCGAGCACCCGCTGGATCATGCTCTCGGGAACCATCGCCCGGCGAGCGGCCCGGATCGCGCGGGCCAGCGCCGGGTTGCGGGCGGCGTCGAACCGGGCCTCATCCGCGCCATCGAAGTCTTCACGGCACGCCGCGAGGACGGCATCCAGCCGGTGGCGGGCGAGGCGAGATCCGGCGACCAGCGCCGCCACCTTCTGCTCCTCGCGCACCTTCCAGCCGATAAACTGCTCGATGTCGGGATGGTCGATATCGACCACCACCATCTTCGCCGCCCGCCGCGTGGTGCCGCCGGACTTGATCGCGCCGGCGGCACGATCGCCGATCCGGAGGAAACTCATCAGCCCCGACGACCGTCCGCCGCCGGAGAGCGGCTCGTTTTCACCCCGCAGCTTGGAGAAGTTGGTGCCGGAGCCCGATCCATACTTGAACAGCCGGGCCTCGCGGACCCACAGGTCCATGATGCCGCCTTCGTTGACCAGATCATCGGCGATGCTCTGGATGAAGCAGGCATGTGGCTGCGGCCGCTCGTAGGCCGAATCCGACCGCCGGACCTCGCCGGTCGCATGGTCCGGCCAGAAGTGACCCTGAGCCGGGCCGTCGATGCCGTAGGCCCAGTGCAGGCCGGTGTTGAACCATTGCGGCGAGTTCGGTGCAGCGCGCTGCGCCGCCAGCATAAAGCGCAGTTCGTCGTAGAAGGCCCGCGCGTCCGCTTCCGTATCGAAGTAGTCGCCTTTCCAGCCCCAATAGGTCCAGGTGCCGGCCATGCGGTCGAAGACTTCGCGCGCACTGCTCTCGCCCCGCATCCGTTCGGCCTGCGGTAGGCCTTCGAGGGCGGCCGCGTCGGCCGTATGCCGCCATAGCCAGGCCGGCACGCCGTCCTCGCGGACCGCGGTCAGCTTCGCCGGCACGCCTGCCTTGCGGAAATACTTCTGGGCAAGGATGTCGCACGCCACCTGCGACCACGCCGCCGGCACCTCCACCGCGTCCTGAAGGAACACGGTCGAGCCGTCCGGATTGCGGATTTCGCTCCGTGCGATACGGAACTCGATGCCGGTGTAGGCGCACGCGCCCTCGGTGGTGAACAGGCGGGCAATCTGCATGCTGGTCAGAGCCTCCGTGTCGTCATTCAACTGGCCGAAGGTTACGGCTGGCGCGCGCGGCAGAACCGAGGCCTCCGACGCGACGCCCCGTCCCCCGCAGGTTACGAAGCTTCCCCTGCCTGAAGCGGCCGGAACAAATTGCGGCCGGCGCCCGGGCATGGGGCCTAATATACGCCGCATTCGCCGAGCCGATCAACAACATGTGTGAGAGAACGGACAAAAACCTACAACATGTTGCAGGTGATTCGCCGGGCTCGGCCCTCTGCCAGCCTCGGCCGGCATCCGCGGCCAAGGCTGGACGATCGGCTCGGTCGATGCCATAGTGCGGCCGCTTCACATTCCTCGCGCGCTTCACCGGGAGGTGCGCGGCATTGCCGGTCTCCGCGAGATAATGTCGACCATTGGAACAACGATCTACACATGGGTGTGCGGCGAGCGGGTTGGAACCGATGCCTTCGGCAACCGCTATTACCGCTCGCGCGGCGGCCGCCAGAAGCGCTATGGCCGTGAGAAGCGCTGGGTGATCTATAAGGGCATCGACGAGGCGAGCAAGGTGCCCGCCGAATGGCATGCCTGGCTGCATCACATCAGCGAGGCTCCGCTGACCGAACCCGCCGTCAAGGCCTGGCCGTGGCAAAAGCCGCATCTGCCCAATCTGACGGGCACCCGCTTCGCCTATCGGCCAAAGGGCAGCCAGTTGGCCGGTGGCCATCGTCAACGCGCTCCGGGCGACTACGAAGCGTGGACTCCGGATTGAGCTTGGCAGCAGCCAGCGGACCGGACAGCAGCAAGGTCACGGGAGAGGATCTGCGTGCGTTCCTCGTCGGCGCAGTCTCTGTCCTGGTGTTCTTCGGCGTGCTGGCTCTGTCGTATCTCGGCACGCGCATGGACGGCGCCGCTGCCGACAGCCATCGCATCTATGCCGCATTCAATCGCGTCGACGGTCTCGGTGTCGGCGACGAAGTGCAGCTTGCCGGTGTGCCGATCGGGCGGGTCGTCGCCATGACGCTGCAGCCCAATTTTCGGGCGCGGCTGACGCTTCTGGTCGATGACAGCGTGCCTCTGCCCGCGGACACGTCCGCCGCGATCCACACCGACGGCCTGTTCGGCCGGAAATTCGTCGTCCTCGAACCCGGTGGCGACGAACAGCTTCTGGGCGACGGCGATGCCATCACCTTTACTCAGGATTCGCTGATCGTGGGCGAGCTGCTGGATTTGATCATTGCCGAGGGCCGAGCGCAGAGGGCCCCTGGAGAAGCCTTGGGGCCGCCGGAAGCCGATCGATGAGACGCAATATGATAGAGACGGTGATGGGCGCCGTCGTCCTCCTGGTGGCGATCCTGTTCCTCTGGGTGGCTTACCGTACCGCCCATGTGGAAACCCCTGCCGGGTACGACATCACCGCCACGTTCGGGCGATCGGGCGGAATCGCCGTCGGCAGTGACGTGCGGATCAGCGGCATCAAGGTCGGCAGCGTGACCGATCGCCGGCTTGACACCAAGACGTATGAGGCGGTGATCACCATGACAATCGGCAAGGATGTGATGTTGCCGTCGGACACCGTCGCGTCGGTCGCGAGCGAGGGGCCGCTGGGCGGACGGTATGTGCGACTGGAGCCGGGGAGCTCGCCGACGCCGATTCCCCCTGAAGGTCACATTCAAGAGACGCGCGGTTTTCGCTCACTGGAAGACCAGGTGGGTGAAATCATCTTCCTCGCGACCGGCAAGCGCGACGATCCCAGGCCGTGAGCAGGGTTAAGCCGCGAGACCGCGCCTGGAGGACCGTTGGCCTTGGGGCGATCGCTCTTGTTCTCCTCAGCCCCGTCCGGACGTTCGCCGACCTATATCCCATCGCGGTTCTGCGCGCTTTGGACAAAGTAACCGCGCGGGTGTCCACGCTCTATGCGCCGGTGGAACAGCCCATCCGCCTCGGCACGCTCGCGATCACCGCCAGGGTCTGTGACAAGCGGCCGCCCGAAGAGCCTCCGGAATCGGCAGCGTTTCTGGAGATTTTTGAGAATCGATCAGGCCAGCCGGTGGTCGAGGTGTTCGAAGGCTGGATGTTCGCCTCCAGCCCCGGCCTGTCCCCGCTGGAGCACCCGGTTTACGATCTCTGGGTCCTGGACTGTATCGAAAGCTTGCCGAGCGCGCCTGCCAGTGCCTCCGGCGGCGGCTCTCCATAAAAGCGCGCCTGCAGGCGCAAAGCCTCGTCCAGCCGCTGCAGATAGCTCGCCGCCGGCAGTTCGACCGCACCGAATTGCCGAAGATGCTCGGTGACAAACTGAATATCGAGAAGAAGAAAACCACCGATCCACAGGCGGACCACGAGATGGACGAGTGCCACCTTGCTGGCATCCGCCTGGCGGGAAAACATGCTTTCGCCGAAAAACGCTCCGCCCAGCGCCAGTCCGTAAAGGCCGCCCACCAATTGGCCGTCCTGCCAAGTTTCCACGCTGTGGGCGTGCCCCTGTCGGTGCAGCTCGGAGAACACCCGCGCGATCTCGCCGTTAATCCAGGTTTCCCCCCGCCCCTCGCGAGGCGAGGCACAAAGCTCGACCACTTCGTCAAACGACCGGTCGCAGTGTACGTCGAAGCGGCCCTCGGCGACGGTGCGCCGCAACCGACGCGGCACGTGAAAGCTGGTCAGCGGCAGAATGCCCCGCATGGTGGGAGCAACCCAGTGCACCGTCGGGTCGGAACGGCGGCTGGCCATCGGGAAGATTCCGATGGAGTAAGCCCGGATGACCATTTCCGGCGTCAGCTGGTAATCCTCCGCAAATCGCCTAATCGTCACCCCTCACAAACTGCTCGAGCCAGTGAATCGTGTAGTCGCCATCAATGAACGCCGGCGCCGTCAACATCCTCTTGTGCAGCGGAATCGTTGTGTCGACGCCGCTGATGACATACTCGTCGAGCGCACGATGCAGGCGCATGAGGCAAATGTTGCGGTCAGGCCCGTGCACAATGAGCTTGGAGATCATGCTGTCGTAGTAGGGCGGAATGCGGTAGCCCGCATAAAGCGCGGAATCGACCCGCACTCCCAGCCCGCCCGGCGCATGGTAATCCGTGACCCGTCCAGGACACGGGGCGAACGTTTTCGGATTCTCGGCGTTGATGCGGCACTCGATCGCGTGACCCGTAAAGCGGACGTCCGCCTGCCCGAAGCCAAGCGGTGCCCCGGTGGCGACCCGCAGCATTTCGCGAACCAGGTCAAGCCCGCATACCATCTCGGTGACCGGGTGCTCGACCTGCAGGCGGGTATTCATCTCGATGAAGAAAAACTCGCCGTCCTCATAAAGGAACTCGAAAGTTCCGACGCTGCGGTAACCGATGCGTTCCGCCGCCTGCGCTGCCAGCCGTCCGATTTTGGCACGGATACGGGGACTTAAGGCGGGTGATGGCGCCTCCTCCAGGACCTTCTGGTGGCGGCGCTGCAAGGAGCAGTCGCGCTCGCCCAGATGCACCACGTTGCCGTGATGATCGGCGAGGATCTGCACCTCGATGTGGCGTGGCCGGGCAAGGTACTTTTCCAGATAAAGTTCGCCATTGCCGAACGCCGCCGTGGCTTCCGCGCGCGCCAAGGCCATCTGTGGGCCGAGTTCGTCCGGCGCGCGGGCAACTTTCATGCCGCGCCCACCCCCGCCCGCCGCCGCTTTGATCAGCACCGGGTATCCCACCGTCTCGGCGACCGAAAGCGCCTGCTCTACGTTGCCCACGGGGCCGTCGGAGCCCGGCACCACCGGTATGCCCGCTTCCTTGCAGGCGCGCTTGGCGGCAACCTTGTCGCCCATCAGGCGAATATGTTCGGGCGACGGACCGACGAAAGCGATGCCGTGGTCCTCTACCATTGCAGCGAAGTCGGCGTTCTCCGAAAGAAAGCCATAACCCGGATGGATTGCCTCGGCATTGCAGATCGTCGCCGCCGTCAGGATCGCCACCTGATTGAGATAGCTTTCCGAGGCCGGCGGCGGCCCGATGCAGATCGACTCGTCGGCGAGGCGAACATGCATGGCGTTGGCATCGGCGGTGGAATGCACAGCCACCGAGCGAATGCCCATGTCGCGGCAGGCTCTCAGGATGCGAAGGGCGATCTCGCCGCGATTGGCGATGAGGATCTTCTGGAACACCGCGTTCGCCTGCGCAGACTCAAACGATCACCAGCAGCGGCTCGCCGTACTCGACGGGCGTTCCGCTGACGGCAAAAATCCGCTCGATGCGCCCCGCGCAATGGGCCTTGATCGGATTGAACACCTTCATCGCCTCGATCAACAGAACGGTGTCGCCGATCGCCACCGCATCGCCGAGCTTGACAAACGGTGGGGCTGTCGGCTCCGGCGAAACATAGACGACCCCGACCATCGGAGACTTCAGCACGCCGGGATGGTCAGCCAGCACCTCCGCTTCGGTCTTTGCCGCACCGTCGCTGTCGCCGGCAACAGGTTGGGCAACGGCGGAAGGGGCCACCACGGGCGGCAGCCCCGGCGGGGCCACCGCGACGGCCGGAGTGCGGGCCAACCGCACCCGCCAGTCATCCCCCTCGCACTCGATCTCGGTCAACCCCGCCGACGACAGAACATCGGCAAGCTGGCGAACGATCTCCACGTCGATGGCGCCACGCTTCTTCGCTGCGGTCATGCTTCTGAACCCGCGGGCTGGTCGTCCTGCGGGGCTTCGCCGATCAGGCGCGCCGCCGCCTCCAGTGCCAACTCATAACCGAAGCCACCGAAGCCGCAAACAATCCCTTTTGCCACGCCGGAAACATAGGAGTGGTGGCGGAAGGATTCCCTGCGGAAGATGTTCGAAAGATGCACTTCGATCACCGGCACGTCGAGGGCCGCCAGGGCGTCGAGAATGGCGATCGAGGTGTGTGAAAACGCAGCAGCGTTAACCAATACAGCGCCGTAGGTTCCCCGCGCCCGCTGGATCCACTCGACGAGTTCGCCCTCGTGGTTGCTCTGGCGGAAGTCGACGCCGAGGCCGAGAGCGGCACCCCGTCCGATGCAGGCAGCCTCGATGTCGGCGAGCGTCGCCGATCCGTACACCGCGGGTTCGCGGGTGCCCAGCAGATTGAGGTTGGGGCCGTTGAGAATCAGGACCTTCGCAGCCATCGCGCCCGTCTCAAGAAACCCGGGGGTTATACCACTGAAGCGACCTTGTGTAACACAGCCGCAGGAATATGTTATCAGCCTGGACCGCCGGCATCAGCGCCGCGCGCATGCTCATCAACCAAGCGGGACTGCTCGTCGCCATGCAGGTTACGATCAACGGCGAAGCCAAGACCTTTGCACAACCTTTGACCGTGGCGGACTTGCTGGCCGATTGCGGGCTTGACGCTCGCAAGGTGGCGGTCGAGCGCAACCTCGAAATCGTGCCGCGCTCCGGCTACGCGCGGGCTCTGGTGGAAGACGGCGACCGCATCGAGATCGTGCACTTCATCGGCGGCGGCGCACCCGATAGCACCCTTGCCCACGACGATCCGCTGGTCGTGGCCGGGACGGCCTACCAGTCGCGGCTGCTGGTCGGCACCGGCAAGTACAAGGATTTCGCTGAGACCGCCCGCGCCATCGAGGCTTCGGGAGCGGAGATCGTCACCGTTGCGGTCCGGCGGGTCAACGTCACCGATCGCAACCAGCCGATGCTGGTCGATTTCGTCGATCCCAAGCGCTACACCTACCTGCCTAACACCGCCGGCTGCTACACCGCTCAGGACGCGGTGCGCACGCTGCGGCTGGCGCGCGAGGCAGGCGGCTGGGACCTGGTCAAGCTCGAGGTGCTTGGCGACCAGAAGACGCTCTATCCCAACATGATTGAGACCCTGGCCGCGGCCGAGACGCTGATCGGTGAAGGCTTCAAGGTCATGGTCTATTGCTCGGATGATCCGATCCTGGCGAAGCGCCTGGAGGATCTCGGCTGCGTTGCGATCATGCCGCTGGCGGCACCCATCGGCTCCGGTCTTGGCGTGCAGAACCCGGTCGGCATCCGGCTGATCGTCGAGCAGAGCAGGGTCCCGGTCCTGGTCGATGCCGGAGTCGGCACCGCCTCGGACGCGGCGGTGGCGATGGAGCTGGGCTGCGACGGCGTGCTGATGAACACCGCGATCGCCGAGGCCAAGGATCCGATCCGCATGGCGCGCGCAATGAAGCTCGCGGTGGAAGCCGGCCGCCTCGCGTATCTCGCCGGCCGCATGCCAAAGAAGCGCTACGCCGACCCGTCCTCGCCGCTGGCAGGATTGATCTGAGGCGCCTCGCTTCCTCGTCTCTCAAAGCGCGGGTACCTCGCACACCCTCACCCCGACGGGGGTTCCCGCGCGGCGTCGGAGTGATCAAACCCTCGCCCGCAAGCGGGAGAGGGAGGGGCCCGGCGCGCAGCGATAGGAGGATAAGGGACGCCGCTCCGTTTCGCCCGTCCGGCTCACGTCTCCGCCCGGTAGATCTCGCTGCCGCCTTCGCGGAACTTCTCGCTCATCTCCGCCATTGCCGAACGCGGCCGCAGATTGTATATACATATCATAAATACATTTCGGGAGGAATAAACGTGTCCAGAAGTGCGGCCAGGCCAGCTCCTCACAATAGGTTTCGTAAATGGATTCAGTCGAATGGGACGAGGAGAAAAACCTCGCAAACATCGCCAAACACGGAGTGAGTTTCGAAGCGGCGATCGGCATCTTCGACGGCCCGACAGCCGAGGCTGCGGATGATCGATTCGATTACGGCGAATGCAGGATGGTTTCGGTCGGCATCGCCCAGGGTCGCGTTCTCGTGGTCGTCTCGACGATGCGCGGAGAGACGCGCCGCATCATATCGGCGAGGATAGCGAGTCGAAATGAGCGACAGGCATATCACCAGAAAACAGGCGCTGGCGGCGGCTGAGGCCGACTGGCGGCACGCGGACAGCCTCACCGATGCCGACATCGAGCGCGCGGTTGCGGACGATCCCGATGCGGCGCCTCTCCTGGACGATGCATGGTTCGAATCGGCGGAGGTCGTCCTGCCGGAGCGCAAGCAGATTATCAGCATCCGCCTGGACAAGGACGTCCTTGATTATTTCCGGGCGACCGGGCGGCCGTATCAAACGCAGATCAACGCCGTGCTGAAGGCGTATGTTCAAGCGAAAACCAAGGCGGGTTGATCTCCACTTCACCCATCGCAGTGGGTTGGTAGCTGCGACAAGCGAAAACTAAGGCGGATTACCGCGACGCCTCCCGCCGCCCTCACCCCGACCCTCTCCCGCAAGCGGGAGAGGGAGGTTCTTGCGCGGGCGTCGGAGGGAACAAACCCTCGCCCGCTTGCGGGAGAGGGAGGGGCCCGGCGCGAAGCGATGGGAGGGTGAGGGGAGCCGAGCCGCTCCCCCTCGCCCGCCTATTCCGCCGCCCGGTAGATCTCGCCGCCGCCTTCGCGGAACTTCTCGCTCATCTCCGCCATCCCGGAGGCAGCCAGGTCGCGCACCTCCTGGGTGAGCTTCATCGAGCAGAACTTCGGGCCGCACATTGAGCAGAAATGCGCCAGCTTGGCGCCCTCCGCCGGCAGGGTCGCGTCGTGGTAGGCGATCGCGGTGTCGGCATCCAGCGCCAGGTGGAACTGGTCGCGCCAGCGGAACTCGAAGCGCGCGCGCGACAGCGCGTCGTCGTGCGCCCGGGCGCTCGGCAGCCCCTTGGCCAGATCGGCCGCGTGCGCGGCGATCTTATACGCGATGACGCCGGCCTTGACGTCGTCGCGGTCGGGCAGGCCCAGATGCTCCTTTGGCGTGACGTAGCAGAGCATCGCGGTGCCGAACCAGCCGATCATCGCCGCCCCGATGGCGCTGGTGATGTGGTCGTAGCCGGGAGCAACGTCGGTGACCAGCGGGCCCAGGGTGTAGAACGGCGCCTCGCCACAAACCGCGAGCTGCTTGTCCATGTTGACCTTGATCTTGTGCATCGGCACGTGGCCAGGGCCCTCGATCATCACCTGCACGTCGTGCTTCCAGGCGATTTGCGTCAGTTCGCCCAGCGTCTCAAGCTCGGCGAACTGTGCGGCGTCGTTGGCATCGGCAATTGATCCCGGCCGCAGGCCGTCGCCCAGCGAGAAGCTCACGTCGTAGGCGCGCATGATCTCGCAGATCTCTTCGAAGCGGGTGTAGAGGAAGTTCTCCCTGTGGTGGGCCAGGCACCACTTGGCGAGGATCGAGCCGCCGCGCGAGACGATCCCCGTCACGCGCTTCGCGGTCAGCGGAATATAGGGGAGCCGCACGCCGGCGTGGATGGTGAAGTAGTCGACGCCCTGCTCCGCCTGCTCGATCAGCGTGTCGCGGTAGATCTCCCAGGTCAGGTCCTCGGCGACGCCGCCCACCTTCTCCAGCGCCTGGTAGATTGGCACGGTGCCGATGGGCACCGGAGAGTTGCGGATGATCCACTCCCGCGTCGCATGAATGTCGGCGCCGGTGGACAGGTCCATCACCGTGTCACCACCCCAGCGGATCGCCCACACCATCTTCTCCACCTCCTCGGCGATCGATGAGGCGACGACGGAATTGCCGATGTTGGCGTTGATCTTCACCAGGAAGTTGCGGCCGATGATCATCGGCTCGCTTTCAGGATGATTGACGTTGGCAGGGATGATCGCCCGGCCGCGCGCGACCTCGTCGCGGACGAACTCGGGCGTCACGTAATCCGGGATTGCCGCCCCAAAGCTTTCGCCGTCGCGCTCGGTCTCCCGGGCGCGCTCGCGGCCGATGTTCTCGCGGATGGCGATGTATTCCATCTCCGGCGTGACGATCCCCGCCCGGGCGTAGGCGAGCTGTGTCGGCGCCCGCCCCGGCCTGGCCCGCAGCGGCCGGCGGCCGGCGCGGATGCCCGCGATCATCGGCAGGGTGTGGACCGCCAGGCCGTCGTAGGCCTCCACGTCGCCCCGATCTGCGATCCATTGGCTACGGAGCGCGGGCAGGCCCCGATGGATATCGATCACGGCGTTGGCATCGGTATAGGGCCCGGAAGGATCGTAGACGCGCAACGCCCGCTCCTCGACGCTGTCGAGAGCGATCTCCCGCATCGCGACGCGCAGCTCGGGAAACCGTTCGCCTTGAACAAACACTTTGCGCGAAGCGGGCAATGGTCCGGTCGTCACGGCGCCGGATGTGGCGGGAAGGGCAGTGTCTTTCGGCATCGGCGGTCTCCAGACAGCGTCAGCGGGAGAGCCGGGCGGGAAGGACCTGCAGTGCCGTCACGACGGTTCCAGTCCCTGCGCCGGCATGACCCGGATCAGGTTCGAAGGGTTCCCGCGTCGCGCCGTCCATTGCTGAGGCCGGCGCAGGCGGTGTCTCAGCCCCGTACCGGGGCACCCCTTGGAATACCTCCACACTTGCGCATGTTGCGAACGAGTGTCAAGCGGATGCTGGCTTAAACTTTCTGGAACCAGTGCGCCCCTAACGGGGAACAAGTTCGTCGCGAACCGTATTTACACGCGAAAGTCGGCCACTCCCAAGCGTGTCGGTTGCGGGGGACCGCTGGACTACCACCGCTCGAATATCGCGCCAGGAAATAGAAACTAAACGTGACAATACATGCCTCCAATTGCATACTCGGGGCAATGCTCTGGGAGAAGATATATCAGCCAGCGTTCTTGCTATAAAAAACTCAAATAAATCTAGAAATAGGCTGTAGTTAGACTAGTATCACTTGTGGAAAAATGAAGGTGAAGGGTGGAATAATGAGATTATTACTCACTGTTGCCACCATATGTGGTGGCATTTTATTGCACGTACTAACTCCCCAGCAGGCCGCTGCGGTCGATCTGGTGGGACCGAAGGCGTTCGGTGACTGGACGAAGGACGCCCCCGGCGTCCGCCGGTACATTCGTCCTCAACACCTGCCGAGACCGTCGATGGAATCCGCCGAAGGCGCTTCCACCGTTGTGCCGCGACCCGCGGGCGCGCAGTTGCACGTTCCCGCTGGTTTCCGTGTGGCTCTCTTCGCTCAGGGCCTCAGGCGGCCGCGCGTGATGCGCCTTGCTCCAAATGGAGACATCTTTGTCTCGGAAGGCGTGGCCGACCAAATCCGCGTGCTGCGCCCAAGTGCGGATAACACCCGGGCGGCAACGATGACCGTCTATGCCTCCGGGCTCAACCGGCCTTACGGCATGGCGTTTTATCCGCGCAACAATCCCCGCTTCCTCTACGTCGCGGAGACCGATCGGCTTCTGCGGTATCGCTATACCCGCGGCGACCTTGTCGCGAGGGGCGCGCCTGAAGTCCTGCCGATGACGCTGCCGACCGGTGAGCACGGCCTGCCGGGCGGTGGGCATTGGACACGCGATATTCTCTTCAGCCCGGAAGAAAAACGGCTATTCATCTCGGTGGGCTCGGGAACCAACGATGCCGAGAATATGGCCGATCAATCCCCGGCGTTTATCGCCCGGCACGAGGCCGTGCATGGCCGCGGCGCTTCCTGGGGCACCGAGACGAATCGGGCCGCCGTCCTCGTCACCGGCCCCGAGGCGCGGAGCATCCGGCCTTTCGCCAACGGATTGCGCAACTGCACATCGATGGCTCTGCATCCGGTCACCGGCGTCCTCTGGTGTGCGACCGTCGAACGCGACCGGATGGGTGACAATGTCGCCCCCGATTTCGTCACGCCTATCTTTGCCGGCCGCTTTTATGGATGGCCCTGGTTCTACTCGGGCAAGCTTCGGGACCCGCGGCACCCCGGAGAACGGTCCGACCTCCTCCCCTACGTCGCAACACCGAAAGTGTTGATCCAGGCGCACTCATCGCCGCTGGGGATCGCCTTCTACACCGGTACCCAGTTTCCGGCCAAGTATCGCAACAATGCCTTCGTTACGCTCCGCGGGTCCTGGAACCGCTCCCTGCGGACCGGCTACAAGGTGGTGCGCATTGTCACCAACGCGAAGGGCGAGACGGACGGGTGGTATGAAGATTTTCTCACCGGCTTCGTCGTGAACAAGACCGATGTGTGGGGCCGGCCGGTCGGCATCACCGTTGCCCGCGACGGCTCATTGCTGATGAGTGAAGACGGAAACGGCACCATCTGGCGCATCTCGTACGGGGGCTGATAGAAATGGGCATGCCCATTCGCGGGCATGCCTCCCCTGACTGCCTGTTCCCTCCCATCGAAATCAGCCGACCCGGCCCTGGCGCCCCGCCCCACATCGCCGCGGTCGGCTGATCAGCGCTTCTTCCCCGAGACATTGCCATCACAACGGACCTGTCGGATGTACGACAGCTCCTGTCAGGGTGGCGACATCCGCCATACCCTTACCAAAATCACCTTTAGACAACGATATCAATATGTTGCCTTGGTGGCATGGTGATTGCTTATGGTTGGCTGATCGGTGCCGGGTGTGCCGTAAGCACAGGGAGATCGGAGCATGGAGCAAAAGGTCGTCTCGCTGGACTCTGTCGGCCGCGTCACCGCATCACAGAACGCAGCACCGGCGTGTGCCACCGGAGGATGCGGCACTCCGCCGAAAGGCGGTTCAGCAGAGTTGCCCGCGCACATCCGAGAGAAGATTAAGGAACATCCCTGCTACAGCGAGGAAGCGCATCACTTCTTCGCGCGCATTCACGTGGCGGTGGCACCTGCGTGTAATATCCAGTGCCATTACTGCAATCGGAAGTACGACTGCGCCAACGAGAGCCGGCCGGGGGTGGTCAGCGAGCGCCTGACGCCGGAGCAGGCGGTCAGAAAGGTCAAGGCCGTGGCGGCGGCCATGCCGAACCTGTCCGTCGTCGGCATCGCTGGCCCCGGCGACGCCTTGGCCGACTACCGACATACTTTCGAGACGTTCCGGCTGCTGCGCGAGACGATGCCGGACCTGACGCTGTGCCTGTCAACCAACGGCCTCGCGCTGCCGGACCATGTGGACGCGATCCGCGAAGCAGGCGTGGACCACGTGACGGTCACGATGAACGCCATCGACCCGCACGTGGCAGAAGGGATCTACGCCTGGATCTTCTGGGACCATCAGCGGCGCACCGGTTTGGAAGCGGCCCGCATTCTGATCGAACGCCAGTTGCGCGGGATTGAGATGCTGACGGCGGCGGGCGTGCTGGTGAAGATCAACTCGGTGATGATTCCGGGCGTCAACGACGATCACCTCGAAGCGGTCAATGCCGCCGTTAAGGAACGGGGTGTCTTTCTGCACAATGTCATGCCTCTGATCTCCGATCCGGCGCATGGGACGCACTACGGGCTGACCGGCCAGCGGGGTCCCACTCCCGCCGAGCTCAAGTCCCTGCAGGACCGGATGGGAGACGGCGCCCGGCTGATGAAACACTGCCGGCAGTGCCGGGCCGATGCGGTGGGCCTGCTGGGTGAGGATCGCAGCCAGCAGTTCGGTTTGGAGTCCCTCCCCGAAAACCCCGAGATCGATCCGGAAAAGCGGGCGGCCTACCGAGCCATCGTGGAAAAGGAGCGCGCTGACCGTCGGAAGGAAGCGGCGGACGCTCGTGATGCCATCCGCCGGTGGGGACCTGCCGAGCCGATTCTGGTCGCCGTCGCCTCCAAGGGCGGGGGACGCGTCAATCAGCACTTCGGCCACGCGCGTGAGTTCCAGATCTTCGAGGTGAGCGAAAACGGCGCCCGCTTCACCGGCCACCGGCGCGTCGACCGGTATTGCAGCGGCGGCGAAGGCGAGGATGATGTCCTGGACGCCACCCTGCTCGCGTTGGACGGCGTGAGCGCCCTGCTGACCGCGAAAATCGGCCGCTGCCCTCGGCAAAGGCTTGCCGACGCGGGCATCACCGTGATCGATGATTATGCCTTTGATTACGTGGAGACCGCGATCGCCCGCTGGCTCGCCGCCACGGCGGCAGAGGAAGAGACTGCGCGGATCGCCTGAACCTGCGCCATCTAAACCCGATAAATTAGGAGAAACCGACATGGCCTACATGATCAAGGCGGAAGACTGCACCGGCTGCGGCAGCTGCGAATTCGAATGCCCGAACCGGGCAATCAAAGCGAAGGGTGATATCTTCGTGATCAATCCCGACAAGTGCACCGAGTGTGTCGGCAAATTCGATTCACCCCAGTGTGTCGCCGCATGTCCGAACGACGCAATCATTCACGCCTCATTAGCCGAATAGGGTGCCGGTGGTCGATTCCCCGCCCCCAATCGAGATCGCGCGCGCGCCTCGCTTCGACATCGGCGACAAGGTGCGCGCGCGGACGGCGATCCGCAATGACGGAACCTACCCCGGCAGCCGGATCGGCGACTATCTGATCGAGGCGGGAGAGGTCGGCTACGTTGCGTCCATCGGCGAGTTTCTGCAGCGCTATTACATTTACGGCGTCGATTTTTTCTCCAAAGGTCGAATCGTCGGTATGCGCGAACACGAGATCGAGGATATCGAGGAAAGCATGAAAATTACGCTGGCCAAGCGCGGCGACGTCTACACGGTCTATGTTGCCAAGAAGGATCTGGAAGTTCCTGTGCAACAGCAGGAGCGCCAGGATCTGTGGGGGGGCTGGATCGAGCTGGCGAACGGCTGGCGTCTGGAGTTGCCCGACCTGCCGGCCGACACTCGCCTGCCGCTGACCGTCGAAGCGCGCAAGCTCGCCACCGCGGAGTGAGCTGCGGGGCCTTTGCCATCGCAATTGCTTCTTGATCGCGTGTCCCTTGCGCCGCAGCCTCCGACAGCGCACAGTGGCGCAGAGTATCTCTGAGGAGGGCGCGAATGCCGGACAGTGTGTACAAAAAGGTTGATTACGTCGGCACCTCGCCAAGCAGTATCTCGGATGCCATCAACAGCGCCGTCGCGCACGCGGCGACGACCGAAAATGTCAGCTGGTTCGAGGTCGTCGAAGTGCGTGGCCACGTCGAAAACGGCAAGGTCACCCAGTACCAGGTGGTCCTTAAGGTCGGCTTCCGCGTCGGCCCGTAGCGCGCCAACGGGCGTCCAGCAATTTTTACGCCACGCATCGCGGCGGCTGCTGTTGAAGGAGCCGCTGGCTGAGAGGATCCGGCCATTGGCGCTGTGCCTGAGACAGGAGCCAGCCACGCAGTCCGGCTGACTTCCTTTCAGATGGCCGGCTGCGGCGCAATGCGGCGTGGTATCGTTCAACCAGCATCCTCACCTTCCGCAACTCGAGAGGGTCGGCCATGGGATCGACAAATTGCAGGTGCTCGCGCGCCAGCTTATCGATCTGATTGCGCCACCACACGGCTTTACGGAAACACGAAATAGCTTCGATGCGTTGCTGCAGTCGGCACCGGGTGTGTTCGCAGGCAAACTACTCGTTTGCGATGCGACAATGTGGAGTTCGACCGCTGTCGGACTCGAAAACCTGCGCCGCTTCTGGTCGAACGTGATTCAGCGCCCCGTTCGGGAATGACCGGTCGCCCGCAGCTGTGATCGACAGGTCGTTCGCCGTTACGACTTCGCACGGAACCGCCGGCTACCCGGTTTCAAACAAAGGCGTTATCACAGACAGGCGGCACTCTACGTCGCGGCGATCTCCAGCAGCGCCGTCGTCTGGCGGCGGATCTCGGCTGAGACCGCGGGATCGAGCCGCTTCAGCCAGGGCTGAGGGATGGAGTGCGCACCGTAAGTCGCGCCCGACAGCATGCCCGCGAGCGCTCCGGTGGAATCGGCGTCTCCCCCCATGTTGACGGTCTGGACAACGCATGACCGCACCGAGTCGGTCAGAAAGTACTCGTGGAGAACGGTGCGCACGGTATCGACGATGTAGCCGGTACACGGTCCCCGGAAGCGGTCAAAGCGGAATTCGCGGTGTTTCTCGATGAGAGCCCGCGCTTCCTCGCGCGCCGCGGCGACGCCGCCGCCGAGCACCAGGCGCTGCAGCATGCGGCCGAGCGCCAGAGCGGCTGCGTCGGACAACGGGTGGTTGTGGGTGACGTGGCACTGCTGCAGCGTCCAGTCTTCGAAGTTCCTATCCGACCGCAGCGTCGCCAGCGCTATGGGAAGGTTGCGAATCGCAGCACCATTGCCCCCATCGCCCTCGCTTGCCGGCGCCGACATGCTGCCGTCGACGATGTAGCGCCGGAGACCACGGCGGGTGGTGTTGCCGACGTCGATCGGCACCTTCTTCAACCAGGCGGCAAACTCGTCGCAGACACCCGTGAGGTCCCAGCCCCGCGCCTTGATCAGCGCCCGGCCGACACACAGAGCGAGTTCGGTGTCGTCCGTCACCTGCCCCGGCTTCAGCTTCAGCCAGCCGCCGCCGATCATCCGGGCGTGCACGCCGTATTCGCTGGCGATCTCGCCCGGCGTGAGAAACTCCACGGTGGCCCCCAAGGCATCGCCGATAGCAAAGCCGAGATAGGCGCCCAGCGCCCGATCCTGAACGCCCTCATCGGAGTCCGGGGAACGCGATGAACTCCCTGGCCGGGCCGTCACCAGTAGGTTGCCCTGACCATGAAGTCACCGCCAATCGCCAGCACCTCCTCTTCGCTCTTGAGGGCGTGGCGTGGCAGCAAGGTCTTGAAAAACAGAATCTTCGATAACGGCACGTCCGTCTCCAGAATGCAGTCGCCAAAGCAACTCGCGATTGCCCGCTCTGACGTAAACGAGACCAGGTTGTTGAGGCGCAGAATGACTTGGCGCTTGTCGATCCGCTCGATGACGGGATGCTCATCGAAATCATTGACACCGCGGAACAGCCGCATCGGCCCACGATCCGGCATGCCACGGCGCAATGCCCACTGCGCAAATTCGTAGAGCAGATCTAGCTGACTGAGGATTGCATTGTTGTGGAACCGGCTCCCCATCTTGTCATCGACGTAGCGCGCCCACGCCTGAGACGTGAATTTGCGCAGCGGCTCGCGATGGAAGGTGGGAAACAATCCGAACCGGCTCTCCACCCAGCCTTTGAGCACCGCGCCCTCCGGCGAATTGCTGTCGTATGCCCAGCCCCGCAGCAGGCGCAGATAGCTTGTGTGATAACGTCGCCGAACGCTTCCCCCCTCTGGGTTGGCCGCCTGGACTGCGGCCGCCGGACGCCGCGCCTCCAGGCCAAACAGTGTCGCCATGTAAGCGGCAAAGGCCTCACCGGCTTCGGCCTCATCGGGGGCAGCGTCAAGCATGCGAAAGAGGTCAGGATTCATCTGGCGGACGCCAGCGATGTGCAAAGGCGGGTTGAGGGTGTTGAATTCCGCTCCGCCGATAAAGTGTGAGGGGACGCCAACGAGATTGGTGCCGTCCCCGTGTCGCCAGAGCCCCTCCTGGCGTTGCTCATCGCGCTGGCCGCTTTCGATCGTCGAATTCACACTGCGTCCTGCCACCCTCTGCCCTTGCCGACAAAGCAAAAAGCAGTCCAATAGGAATCGTTCGCATCGCTTGCTTCTCGTCCGCCCGAACCGGCGGCGCCGGCCTGCGCGTCGTTCGATTCCGGTAGCTCGGATCCGCCGCAGAGGAACGAGGACATCCCGGCGCACAATCCCTTTCGCCACATTTCGCGCAACGATCCCTGCCCCTGGGGCAGCGGAGAGAAGTTCAAGCACTGCTCTCTGGTCTAAGCGGGGCTGGCGCAGAGTAAGTCTCCTCAATGCAGCCGGACGTCTTCGTCATAGGCGTGCTTCCCACCATCTCAACGGCCTCCGTCATCGCGAGGCGGCCAAGCCCGCCGTGGCGATCCACTGATGGAGCCCATACTCCCAGCAGCGAATCGCTTCGCTCCGCTCGCGATGACGATGCTCCTCCGAAGCCGGGCCCTGTCCCCGACGAAACACGCCTGTCGGACGATTGTCGGCTTCGTGACATCCGCTACAAAGACGGGAACCGCTTCGTCGGCAATCCATAACCATCTGCTTTTTATGTGTTTTTCTTGTCTGCTCAGCGGCGGTAGCGAGTTGGCATGCCGGTTGCACTCCTCCTTGGCGAGGGCCCAATGCCCAGCAAGTTATCGTTAAGAGGAGTTGTTTGATGGCCAAACTTCGGCAGATCGCGTTCTACGGCAAGGGTGGGATCGGTAAGTCCACCACCTCCCAGAACACGCTGGTCGCGCTGGCCGAGATGGGTCAGAAGGTGCTGATCGTCGGCTGCGATCCAAAGGCGGACTCGACCCGGCTGATCCTCAATTCAAAGGCACAGCTTTCCGTCCTGCAAATGGCGGCCGATAAGGGTTCGGTCGAGGACCTGGAACCCGAGGAAGTCATCCGCGTCGGTTTCAAGGGTATTCGTTGCGTCGAGTCCGGCGGTCCGGAGCCAGGCGTCGGCTGCGCCGGCCGTGGCGTCATCACCGCCATCAACTTCCTAGAGGAGAACGGCGCCTACGACGACATGGACTACATCTCCTACGACGTTCTCGGCGACGTGGTCTGCGGCGGTTTCGCTATGCCGATCCGCGAGAACAAGGCGCAGGAAATCTACATCGTCATGTCCGGCGAGATGATGGCTCTCTACGCCTGCAACAACATCTCCAAAGGCATCTTGAAGTATGCGACGACCGGTTCGGTTCGCCTCGGCGGCCTGATCTGCAACTCGCGCATGACCGACCGGGAGGTCGACCTGTCGGACGCGATGGCGAAGAAGCTCGGCACCACGCTCATTCACTTCGTGCCGCGCGACAACGTCGTGCAGCACGCCGAACTGCGCCGCCAGACCGTCATCCAGTACCAGCCGGATCACCCGCAGGCTGAGGAATACCGCATCCTGGCGAAGAAAATTCACGCCAACTCCGGCAATGGCGTCATTCCGACGCCCGTTGGCATGGACGAACTCGAGGACATGCTGATGGACTTCGGCATCATCAAGTCCGACGAGCAGATGATCGCCGAGCTTGAGGCCAAGGAAGCGATCGCCAAGCGGGTCGCAACCGACGCAGCGAAGCGCGCTGCGGCTGCCGCCTGACGTGAAGCTGCGACGCGGAGGACTCAAGCAATGACAGCGATCAAGACAATCGATTATAAGAACGACGGGGAGTTTCACGAGAAACTCATTGAAGAGGTGCTCTCCGCTTACCCGGAAAAAACAGGAAAGAAGCGCGCCAAACATCTCGGGGTCACCCAAGAGAGCGCTTCAGACTGCGGCGTCAAGTCCAACATCAAGTCAATTCCCGGCGTGATGTCGATCCGCGGCTGTGCCTACGCCGGTTCGAAAGGCGTGGTGTGGGGCCCGGTGAAGGACATGGTGCACATCTCGCACGGCCCGGTCGGGTGCGGCCAGTATTCGTGGTCTCAGCGTCGCAATTATTACGTCGGCGAAACCGGGGTGGACTCGTTCGTAACGATGCAGTTCACCTCGGACTTTCAGGAAAAGGACATCGTCTTCGGCGGCGACAAGAAGCTGAAGAAGATGATCGACGAGATCGAGGACCTGTTCCCGCTCAACAAGGGCATCTCGGTCATGTCCGAGTGCCCGGTCGGGCTGATCGGCGACGACATCGAGTCGGTGGCCAAGCAGAAGGCGGCGGAAATCGGCAAGCCGGTTGTTCCGGTGCGCTGCGAAGGATTCCGCGGTGTCTCCCAGTCGCTCGGCCACCACATCGCCAACGACGCAGTGCGTGACTTCATCTTCGACAAGGGCAAGGAAGAATCCGACTTCCAGTCCACCCCGTACGACGTCGTCCTCATCGGCGACTACAACATCGGTGGCGACGCCTGGTCGTCCCGCCGGCTGCTGGAAGAGATGGGGCTGCGGGTGATCGCCCAGTGGACCGGCGACTCGACGCTGGCCGAGCTGGAGCGGGCGCCCAAAGCCAAGCTCAATCTCATCCACTGCTACCGGTCGATGAACTACATCTCCCGGCACATGGAGGAAAAGTACGGAACGCCGTGGTTTGAGTTCAACCTGTTCGGCCCGTCCCGGATCGAGCATTCGCTGCGTGCGATCGCCGAATTCTTCGACGACAAGATCAAGGAGGGCGCCGAGCGCGTCATCGCCAAGTACAAGCCGATGGCCGATGCGGTCATCGCCCGCTACAAGCCGCGGCTCGAAGGCAAGAAAGTGATGCTGTACGTGGGTGGTCTGCGTCCGCGGCACATGGTCAATGCCTATGAAGACCTGGGCATGCAGATCGTCGGAGCGGGCTACGAATTCGCCCACAAGGACGACTATCAGCGCACCACGGAATACGTCAAGGAAGGCACGCTGATCTTCGACGACGTGACCCAGTTCGAGATGGAGAAGTTCATCGAGCGGATCCGCCCGGACCTCGTCGGTTCCGGCATCAAGGAGAAATACGCGACGCAGAAGATGGGCGTGCCCTTCCGGCAGCTCCACTCCTGGGACTACTCCGGCCCCTACCACGGCTATGACGGCTTCGCGATCTTCGCTCGCGACATGGACATGGCCGTCAACAGCCCGTCGTGGGGTCTGTTCAAGGCGCCCTGGTCCAAAGGCCCCGCGCCTGAAGCCATTGCAGCCGAGTAGCCGATCCGCACCAACAGCGAAGCCCGCCCTCACCGTCCGCTGATGCGGGCCCCTCCCTCTCCCGCCTGCGGGAGAGGGAGGGGTGAGGCCCCGGCAGGAGACCTGACCAATGCCGCAGAGCATCGAGAAAATTAAGGATCACGCCGAGCTCTTCAAGGAGCCCGAGTACCAGGAAATGTTTGCGCGCAAGCGCGAGGAATTCGAGTGCCGCCCTTCCGAGGAGCGTGTCCAGGAAGTAGCCGAGTGGATGAAGGGGTGGGAGTATCGCGAGAAGAATTTGGCCCGCGAAGCCCTGACCATCAATCCGGCGAAGGCCTGCCAGCCGCTGGGCGCCGTATTCTGCGCCGCCGGTTTCGATGGCATGCTGTCCTTCGTCCACGGCTCGCAGGGCTGCGCCGCTTACTACCGGTCGCACCTGTCGCGTCACTTCAAGGAACCGTCAACAGCGGTGTCCTCGAACATGACCGAGGATGCCGCCGTCTTCGGCGGCCTGCAGAACATGATCGACGGTCTGCAGAACAGTCACACGCTCTACAATCCGAAATCCATCGCGGTGTCCACAACCTGCATGGCGGAAGTCATCGGTGATGACCTTCAGGCCTTTATCGCCAAGGCGAAGCAGCAGGGCTCGGTGCCGCAGGACTTCGATGTGCCGTATGCGCACACGCCGGCCTTCCAGGGCAGCCATGTCGACGGCTACGACAACATGCTGGAGGGCATTCTCAAGAACTACTGGGCCGACCTGACGCCTGTCCGCGACGACAGCATCAACATCATCCCCGGCTTTGACGGCTTCTGCGTCGGCAACATCCGCGAAATGAAGCGGATGCTGGACCTGATGGGCGTCAGCTACCGCGTCCTGTCCGATGCCTCGGACGTGTACGACACGCCGGCCAACGGCGAGTTCGAGATGTACGCCGGCGGAACCACCGCCGACGAGACCAAGGCCGCCATCAATGCCAAGGCGACGATCAGCCTTCAGGAATACTGCACCAAGCGGTCGCTGGGGCTGTGCAAGGAGAAGGAGCAGGAGACCGCCGCGCTGCACTATCCCGTGGGCGTGAGTGCGACCGACGAGTTTCTGATGAAAGTCTCGGAATTTACCGGCAAGCCGATCCCGATGGCGCTGGAGCGCGAGCGGGGACGGCTGATCGATGCGATGACCGACTCGTCGTCCTATATCCACGGCAAGACGTTCAGCGTCTTCGGCGACCCCGACTTCTGCATGGGCATGGTTGGGTTCCTGCTGGAGCTGGGCGCCGAGCCCTTGCACGTGCTCGCCACCAACGGCAGCAAGGTGTGGGCGAAGAAGATGAAGAAGATGCTCGAAGCGTCGCCGTTCGGCACCCGCGCCCAGGTCTGGCCGGGCAAGGACCTGTGGGCCATGCGCTCCCTTCTGATGACCGAGCCTTCCGATTTCCTGATCGGCAGCAGTTATGGCAAGTACCTGGAGCGCGACTGCAAGATCCCGCTGATCCGCCTTTCCTTCCCGATCTTCGACCGGCATCACCATCATCGCTTCCCGCTCTTTGGCTATCAGGGAGCGATCCGGGTCCTCGTCGAGATCCTCGACAAGATCTTCGACGAACTGGATCGGGCGAGCAACATCCCCGGCAAGACCGACATCAGCTTCGAGCTGACACGCTAGGAGCGGCGAGCCCTCACCCCGGCCCTCTCCCGCAAGCGGGAGAGGGAGGGACCCGCGAAGCGGGAGGGTTTGGGGACCGGGGGTGAGGGGACAGCAGCGGCGAAAGGTTAGGCCCATGTACGAGCGGAAGATCGCCAAGGCCTTCGACGAACCCGGCTGTGCCACAAACCGGGAAAAGAGCGACAAGGCTCGCAAGCAAGGATGCTCCGCTAAAGCGCTGACCCCTGGAGCCGCCGCCGGCGGCTGCGCCTTCGATGGCGCCAAGATCGCGCTTCAGCCGATCACCGATGCCGCGCATCTGGTGCATGGCCCGATCGCCTGTGAAGGCAACAGCTGGGATTCCCGCAACACCGGCTCCTCGGGTCCGTCTCTCTACCGCTCCGGTTTCACCACCGATCTTTCCGAGCTCGACATTATCCACGGCGGCGAAAAGAAGCTTTACCGGGCGATCAAGGAAATTGTTCAGCGCCATCAGCCGCCGGCCGTCTTCGTCTATGTCACCTGCGTGACGGCACTCACCGGCGACGACGTAGAGGCTGTTTGCAGAGCTGCGACCGAGCGTCTCGGCACGCCGATCATCCCTGTTTCCGCGCCCGGCTTCGCCGGTTCGAAGAATCTCGGCAACAAGCTCGCCGGCCATGCGCTGCTGGACCACGTCATCGGGTCGATCGAGCCCGAGACGACCACGCCCACGGACATCAACGTGCTTGGCGAATACAATGTCGCGGGGGAGCTCTGGCAGGTGGCGCCACTGTTTGCCAGGCTGGGCATCCGCCTTCTGGCGCCGATCACCGGGGATGCGCGCTACCGTCAGGTTGCGGGTGCCCATCGCGCCCGGGTCAACATGGTGGTGTGCAGCCAGGCGATGGTGTCGCTGGCGCGCAGCATGCAGGAGCGCTGGGGCATTCCCTTTTTCGAGGGCTCCTTCTACGGCATCGGCGATACCTCCGAGAGCCTGCGCACGCTGGCGCGGATGCTCGTCGAGCGGGGCGCCGGTGCCGAGCTGATTGCGCGCACCGAGGCGCTCATCACCGAAGAAGAGGCGCGGGCGTGGACCGCGCTGGCTCCCTACCGCGCGCGGCTGAAGGGCAAGCGCGTGCTGCTTTACACGGGCGGCGTCAAGTCGTGGTCCGTCGTCTCGGCGTTGCAGGAAACCGGCATGACCGTGATTGGCACCTCTGTCCGCAAGTCCACGTCGGAGGACAAGCAGCGGATCAAGGACCTGATGGGCGACGATGCGCCGATGGTGGACCAGATCCCGGCGAAGCAGATGTATGCCATGCTCGCCGGAGGCGAAGCCGATATCCTGATGTCCGGCGGGCGCACCCAGTTCGTCGCTCTCAAGACCAAGACGCCCTGGCTCGACATCAACCAGGAGCGTCACCACGGCTATGCCGGCTACGACGGCACGATCGCGCTGGTCCGGCAGATTGACGCCGAGCTCTCCAATCCGATCTGGGCGCAGGTCCGTTCGCCCGCGCCGTGGGATTGCCCTCACCCCGCCCCTCTCCCGCACGCTGGAGAGGAACGGATGGCGGGTGTGCCCTCGCCCGCGAGAGCGGGAGAGGGAGAGGCCCACGCCAGTGGGAGGGTGAGGGCCGAGCCATGACCCCTGTCGTGCCCTCCGGCAAGGCGGCGTCGATGAACCCGCTGAAGCAGAGCCCGGCTCTGGGTGGTGCCATGGCCTTTCTCGGCATCGAGCGCAGCCTGCCCCTGCTCCACGGCAGCCAGGGATGCACCGCGTTCGCTCTGGTGCTGATGGTTCGCCACTTCCGCGAGGCTATTCCGCTGCAGACAACGGCGATGAGCGAACTGACGACCATCCTCGGCGGCGCCGAAAACGTCGAGACCGCAATCGAGAACATCGTGCAGCGCGCCAACCCCCGCCTGATCGGGATCTGCTCGACGGCGCTCACCGAGACCCGTGGCGAGGATGTGATCGCCGATCTGCACGCCATGCGCGAGCGGCACCCGGATTGGAGGGGCACGCTGGACGTGGTCTTCGCCTCCACCCCGGATTATGGCGGCAGCCTTGAGGAGGGTTGGGGAAAGGCGGTCACGGCAACCATTGACTCCCTGGTGCCGGAAGGCCCCCTGGTGCCGACGCTGCGGCGCGTCAATCTGCTGGCTGGAAGCCACCTGACGCCGGGCGACGTGGAGGAACTGACGGATCTGATCGAGGAAATGGGGCTTGAAGCGATCGTCCTGCCCGACCTTTCCCGATCCCTCGATGGCCATGTTCCCGACGGCCACGTCTCCACGTCGCTTGGCGGAACGAGGCTGGACCAGATCGCAGCGATGGGCGCGTCGGCAATGACCCTTGCCGTCGGCGAACAGATGCGGGGAGCAGCGGAAGCACTGCGCCGGCGGACCGGCGTCGCCTACCGACTGTTCGATCACGTCACCGGCCTGGCAGCCACCGACGCCTTCGTCGCCGCGCTGATGGAAGCGGGCGGCGAGCCCGGAGCCCGACTCAAGCACGAACGCTCCCGCCTGGTGGACGCGATGCTTGACGGGCATTTCCCCTTCGACGGAAAGCGCGTCGGCGTGGCTGCCGAGCCGGACCTGCTGCTGGCAGTTACGGATCTGATCGCCGACATGGGTGGCACGGTGCAGGCGGCGGTGTCGCCGGTCACCGCTCCTGCCCTGACGCGCGCGAAGGCAAACCGGGTCATCATCGGCGATCTCGACGATCTCGAGCAGTCCGCCAACGGATGCGATCTGCTGATCTCCAACAGCCACGCGCGCGAAGCGGCGGAACGCCTCGGCGTGCCGCTCTACCGCGCCGGGTTCCCCGTCTTCGACCGGCTGGGGGGACCGCAACGGGTTTCGGTCGGCTACCGCGGGACCCGGCGGCTGATCTTCGATCTCGCCAATACGCTTCTCGATCATCCTTCCGCCGCCGACCACACGGGCGGGGTCCACGACATCAAAGAGGAGCAAGCGCATGCTCAAGCTCAGGCTGGTTGACGCCGACGCGGGCATTGACCCGCCGGCGGAAAGCCAAGGAGGACATATGAAGGTCGCCTTCGCGACGCAGGATCTTCACACCATGGACGCCCATTTCGGTGGCGCCCGCAATCTCGCCATCTACGACGTGACGGCGGAAAGCTACCGCTTCGTCGAAGCAATCCGGTTCGACGAGGTCAGCAATCAGAATGGCGTCCATGCCGACGACGGCCACGACCGTCTGAATGCCCGAGTGGAAGCTCTGCAAGGTTGTGCATTGCTGTTCGTTCTGGCCATCGGCGGGCCGGCGGCCGCGCGCATCGTCAGCAATAAAATCCACCCGGTGAAGCTGCCGCGCCCCGAGCCGATCAACGACATCCTGGACCGAATCCGGGTGATGTTGAACGGCACCCCGCCCCCCTGGCTTCGCAAGGCTCTCAAGGGCGCCACCCCCGCTGCCCGGAACGACTTTCTCGACGAGGACGATCGATGACAATAACAGCAACGGTCTCAACTTCAGCCGTGTCGGATGAGGACGCGGCGGCACTCGCCACCCCGTTCATGCGGGCGCTGGTGCGGCAGCTGCGGGCGCACGACACCACTGGCGTCTGGGAACGCAAGAGCGACGTCGAACTGCTGGCGCCCTATATCGTCACCCGCGAGCAGCGCCGCAGCAGGCCGGTGATCGCCGATCCCGATGCCCGGCAGCTCTGGCGCATTGAGCAGTTCTGGGCCGCCGCGGGGCTCGCGGTCGAGCAGGCGAGCGGCATCATCGCGAGCCCCATGGTCAAGCTGACCCACGAGGGATTCGGTCGCGCGATATTGATCACCGGCCGGCTGGTCGCGGCGAGCCGGATCCTGCGCGACGTCCATCGGTTTGGCTTTGAGTCCTTAAGCAAGCTCGCTGCCGAAGGCGAAAAACTGGTCAACGAGGCCGTGCAGGCCATCGACAGGTTTCCCGAGGCCGCGCGCGATTAGCTCGGCTTTGTTCTCATGTTGGAGGAGATAACCCATGCAATCCTTAACCCGTGACGGCACGCCCTGGTTGCCGATGTATCTGGACGAGATCGTTGAATCGAAGTGTATTGGCTGCGGTCGCTGCAACAAGGTTTGCAGCCATGGCGTGCTGGGTATGAAGGGCCTGACCGAAGATGGCGACGAGTGCCCGATCGACGACGAGGACATGGAGCGGATCATCACGACGATCGTCGATAAGGGAAAGTGCACCGGCTGCAACGCCTGCGCGTTGGTCTGCGGTGCAAAAGGTGCGCAAGTCCACGTCGCCGCCACGGCGTAAGGCGCGAGGCAAGAGATGTCTCCGCTCGACGACTCCCCCGGCCCCCTGGGCCTTTATGTCGACTTGGTCGCCCGCGGGGTGGGCGACCCCTTCGACCGTCACGTCTTCGCCTGTGCTCTTGCGAGCGCCAAGGATGGGGCTGCTCGGCCGGTGAGTGAGGCCATGGGGCTGACGGCTCGGGAACTGGGTCAGCTGGTCAGGACCTACTTTCCTAGCGCCGATCCGTTGTTGAGCATGCTGGCGCCCGCGGCCGGCAGAGGCGAGGAGGCCTTGGAGGAGCCCGACCTGCGCCAGTTGCTTCTCGATCACCGAAGCCGCGGCGTGGCGGAAGAGGACTGGCTCGCAGCCATCGTCGCGAGGCGCTCGCTACGGCCAAACCACCTCTGGCAGGACCTGGGCCTGTTCAATCGCAGCGACCTCAGCCGCCTGTTGCATCGCCATTTCGAGCCGCTCGCGCAGCGCAACGTTCGCGACATGAAATGGAAAAAGTTCTTCTACCGCGAACTCTGCCTGCGGGATGGCGTGGTGATCTGCAAGGCGCCGGTCTGCGACGTCTGCTCCGACTTTGAGCATTGCTTTGGCAACGACGACGCCGAGCCGCTGGCACGCCTTCAGCCGGCGCGCGCAGACTAGAACCTTAACCGCCCAGGGGGTTGGGGTGGCAGGCCCCGCCGACAGGCCTATCTTGCAATTACCGCCGGCAGGGCCCACTTCGCCTCCGTGATCGCGTGTTCGTCTTCCCCTGTTCATGTCATCGGCGGCGGCTTGGCCGGATGCGAGGCCGCGTGGCAGTTGGCGCGGAGCGGATGCCCGGTAGTGCTGCACGAGATGCGGCCGGCACGGATGACACCGGCGCACACATCCGATCGCCTGGCTGAACTCGTCTGCTCCAATTCGTTCCGTTCCGACGATCCGGAAAGCAGCGCCATCGGACTGTTGCACGCCGAGATGCGTCAGCTGGGCTCGCTCATCCTTCGCTGCGCCGACGCGGTGCGGGTGCCGGCCGGAAGTGCGCTCGCCGTCGATCGCGATGGCTTCAGCGCTGGCGTCGAGGCGGCGATCGCCGGAGAACCGCTGATCAGCGTCACCCGCGCGGAGGTGGTCGGGTTGCCGCCGCCTGACTGGCAAAGCACCATCATCGCCACCGGTCCGCTCACTTCCGAAGGACTGGCTGAGGGGCTGGTCGCCCTGACCGGCACGGATTCCCTCGCCTTCTTCGATGCAATCGCGCCGATCGTCTACCGCGTCAGCATCGACTTCTCCGTTGCCTGGTTCCAGTCCCGCTGGGACAAGGGCGACGGTCGCGACTACATCAACTGTCCGCTGGACCGGGACCAATACGTCCGGTTCGTCGAACAGTTGCTGGCGGCCCAAGCGGTTCCGTTCCGCGACTGGGAGCGCGATACGCCCTTTTTCGAAGGCTGCCTGCCGATCGAGGTGATGGCCCAACGCGGGCGGGAAACATTGGCTTTCGGCCCGATGAAGCCGGTCGGCCTGCGCAATCCCCACGAGGGCGGCTCACGCCCCCACGCCGTCGTACAGTTGCGCCAGGACAACGCGCTGGGCACCCTCTATAACATCGTCGGGTTTCAGACGAAGTTGAAGCACGCGGAGCAGGTGGGGCTGTTCCGCACCATTCCCGGCCTCGCGAATGCGGAGTTTGCCCGGCTGGGGGGCTTGCACCGCAACACCTTCGTCAACAGCCCGAAGCTACTGGACGCGACGCTGCGGTTAAAGGCAGAGCCGCGCATCCGGCTCGCAGGGCAGATCACCGGCTGCGAGGGCTATGTGGAGAGTGCCGCCATCGGCCTGCTCGCGGGCTGTTTCGCCGCCGCCGAGCAACGCGGCCTGTCGCCCCATCCGCCGCCAGCCACCACGGCAATCGGCGCCTTGCTACGCCACATCACAGCCGGCGCTCAAAGCGAGACGTTTCAGCCAATGAACATCAACTTCGGCTTATTTCCGCCGCTTCCCGACCGGATCGGAAAGCAGCCCGGTGCTGCCGACCGAAAGCGCGCCATGGCGCAGCGCGCGCTGTCGGAGCTGGGATCGTGGCGCTTCGCGTCCACCTGACCGGCATGTTGTCTTGCGGGTCAGGTGTTGCAGGTCATGCGCACGCGCTAGCCTGCCTGCTTACGGGACGCCTCCTGAACACACGGCGTATAGCCGTGGCGACCGGCGATCCAGGCCTTCGAGGTCAGCTTGTTGAGGTCCGCCGGCTTTGCCGCCAGCACCTCCTCGAACAGGTCACCGGCGAAAGCGCAATACTCCGCCCCCTTCTGCCGCACCTGCTGCGACGAATCGTTCGCCATCTTGGTGACGAACGCATCCATCCGTCGCACTCCCTGAGCTCCGTGCACGCGCTTGAACAGCGCCTGCAGCGAGTTGCCTCTCTCGGTGAGCACAGATTGATAGGTCGTGACGAAGTTGTTGTAGCGCTCCCGCTCACCGCAACTCAGCGCCGCGACCATCAGCTCCGTCTGGAGGACGCGCGCATTCAAGGCAGCAAGATCCTGGGCGGAGGCGCAGAACGACGCCTTTCCCTTCTGCTGTGCCGCCGCGGGCGTTGCCGCAACAGCACAGAGGAAAATCGCCGCCGCTGTGCCGGGGACTCGGCCGAAGATTTTGGATAAGAGCGTCGCCTTCACGTCAGAGCTCCCGGCTGTTGGTTGATGAGTCACGTATGCCACCCGTAACACGGCGCTGCAATCCAGGGAGACCGGAGCAATCCCTGGGTCGGGCATCCGTCCCAGTTTGTGGCATCTTAGCAACAAAATCGTCCTGAATTCCATGGTGCAGTTGTCGGGACGTTCCGAGACCTGCAAGATGTGGGCGACAAATTCGAGGGAATGCGAGGAACACCATGATCAGAAGCGCCGCACGAGCTTGCCTGATGACTTCTGTTATCCTGCTCACCGGCCTGATCGCGGTGCTTTTTGGGGGTGATTCGGCATCGGCCGCCCCGTTGGCCTTCAGCGACAAGGCAACGCGCCAGCTTTTTCAGGCGGTCTATGCAAATGATCTGGCATCCGCCAGGAGCAGCGTCAGCAATGGCGCCGACGTCGAGGCGAAAGACCGCTGGGGCCTGACGCCCACAGACCTCGCGATCGACCGCGGCAACTACGGAATCGCCCACTACCTGGTCTCGATTCGCAACACGCGCCGCAAACAGGAAGCCGCGAGCATCCCTCAGAAGGCCGCCGAGCCCCCGGTGGCGGCTATGCCCGCAGTGTCCGCGACCGCGTCCAAACCGGCAAGGTCGGTACCGAGTACGGGATCGGCGCAGCTGGCAGCACTCCCGGCGCCCAGCGTTCCTGCGGCCGGCAAGGTGGAGGGGCCGAATCCCTTTGACCCTTCAACCCCCGCGCCGGGTTCCCAGTTGCCCGGCTTGTCCAGGGCCGTGCAGTAACGGGCGGTTTAGAAGCGCCCGGTGAGCCGGGCGGCCGTCAGGCGGACCATGCGCCAGGGCGGCCGCTGCCGCACCCGTTCGTCAAAAGGATTGAAGGCCACCGCACGAAGCCTGCGGATCGATAGATCGGCCAGGGAAGCCGGGAGCAGCACCGGCAACGCCGCGGCGCAGACCGTGCGCCGTCGTGCGCGGGCCCGTTGAAGAAGATCGGTTGCGACGCTAACCAGCTTCTCCACCACCGCGGGGAGGCCGGCGATGCATCCCCTCTCGAACAGGCGGTACATATCGAGCCCGGCTTGCTGGTTCAGATCTGCAGGCAGATAGAGTCGTCTTTGGCGGGCATGAAATGGCACTGCGCGAATCAGCCCGATGAGGGCCCATGCCACCGCGACGTCCCGCGCCGCCGCCTGCGTCTCGCCGTCTTCGGCCGTCAGCACCCGCAAGCCCGCGCGCGCGAGGGATGCCGATGTCGCGTCCGCATAGTCGAGCAGGCTCGCGACTGATGCCGGCGCATCCTCATCCATGTCCTGGGCCCGTCCCGCCAGCACCCGGTCGAACGGCTGTCGGTCAAGCGTGAAACGGCTGACCGCGTCAGCCAGCGCTTCCGCGACCGGGTGATGCGGCGGCGTTCCTGCCCAAACCCCATCGAGGGCATCCGCCCACCAGCGAAGCCGCATGTGGCCGAGCAGTGGCTCCCGGACCTGCTCGCGGATCAGCGCCACCTCGACGCTGAAAGCCCCGATCGCCCAAAGCGCCTCCCGTTGGGCTGGCTTTGCGAAGAGGCTGCACAGGTATCGATCATTATCGAACCTTTGCATCAGGTTGTCGCAATACGTGGGATTGGGATGCGCCATTTTCCGCCCATACGTGGAATTTCAGAGATATAGGCGCAAGCCACGCCCTTATTCTATGAAGTAGGCATTGTAAGGAGGACCATGAGCCGATGCGGCTGGGCAGCGATCCGGATTTCTCCCTGATGCCCGACCTGTTTGCCAAGCCGCTCAGGCCCCATCTGCATGCCTTCGGCCGTTTTGTGCGGCTCGCCGAAGCCGTCACCGACAACAACGCCCTTGCCCGCGACGAAAAGCAGGCCAGGCTGACGGCGCTGGAAGCCGCGTTGACGGGCGAGAGCGCGGGTCCGTTGTGGTCGGCCGAGGCCGCAGCGGTGGCGCAACGTCTTCGCTTCAGCCAGGAGGAAACGAGGGTTCCGGTCGAGCATGCCCGCCATATTCTGCAGGCTCTGCGAAGAGATGCGCGGGACCATTTCTGCGCCAGTTGGCACGACCTGATGGTTTATTGTCAGTTCGCGGCCGCGCCGATCGGCCGATACATGCTGCAATTAGTTGGCGAGGATCTCGCCCGCTGCTCGGGGCCGGCCGATGCGCTGTGCGGCGGGCTGCGCATTCTGCGCCAGTTGCGCGATTGCGAGGATCCGACGATCCGGTTCAGCCGCCTCTGTATTCCGCGCCAGTTTCTCGACGATGCCCTGATCACCCCCCGGCACCTTCGCGCCCCCTCGGCGAAAGGCCAGACCCGGGCGGTGCTGGACCGGGTGCTCGACGGCGTGGACCATCTGCTGGCGGACGCCGCTCCCTTGCCCAGGCTGATCGAGGACCGGGGCCTGGGCACACATGCAAGCATCGTTCACTGCCGGGCTCGCCGGCTGGTCTCGTGTTTCCGCAAGCGCGACCCCATCCGCGAACGGGTCGGCCTCACGTCGTGGCAAAGAAGCCTCTGCCGGTGGTCGGGAACGCTCCGCGGCCTCACTCGTTCCTAGATCCGCATGGCTGCCGCCGGCTGCTTCTTTTCATCCTGGCGAGCACCCCATATTCTCCGGCCATATTCTCTGGCCACCGACCGACAACTGAGGGAACGAGGGACACATGGCTTTCGAACTTCCGCCTCTGCCTTACGCGAAAGACGCGCTTGCGCCGCACATCTCGGCCAATACGCTGGATTTCCACTATGGCAAGCATCATCAGGCATACGTGACCAACCTCAACAATCTGACCAAGGACGGTCCGCTTGCGGACAAGAGCCTGGAGGACGTGATCCTCGCCGTGGCCGGCAACGCCGAAAAGATCGGCGTGTTCAACAATGCGGCGCAGGTGTGGAATCACACATTTTACTGGAAATGCATGCAGCCCTGCGGCGGCGGCAAGCCGTCGGGAGAGGTCGCCGCGGCGATCGACCAAGCCTTTGGCTCATACGAAAAGTTTGCTGAAGAGTTCAAGAATGCCTGCGTCACCCAGTTCGGAAGTGGCTGGGGATGGCTGATCGCCGAAAAGGGCGCTGTGAAGATTTCCAAAACGCCCAACGCCGATCTGCCCCTGGCGCACGGCCAGACGGCGCTGCTGACCTGCGATGTCTGGGAACACGCCTACTATCTCGACTACCAGAATCGCCGGCCCGACTATGTGCAGACCTTTCTCGACCATCTGGTCAATTGGGAATTCGTCGCGGGGAACCTCGCGAACGCCTGAACCCGGTAAGGCTTGCAGAAACGGCGAAAGAGCGGAAATGGCCGGGCCCAGTCCCGGCCATTTCTTTTCCGCCCTACTCCACCGCGATCAGCGCGGCGGCTACATCGCGGTCTTCGAGCAGAAGGACATTAAAAGTGCGGCAGGCGGCCCCGGTGTCCATCCATTCGACCCCGGCCCCGGCCTGACGCATCGCTTCATCGAAACCGGCAGGCCGCGGCGCAAAGCTGCGGCCGCAGCCGACGACGAGGATGCGCGGCACAGCTTCGCCGGACAGAGCGAGCCGAAGTGCCGCCACGTCGATGTCGTCCGCCCCGCGGCTTGCCCAGGCTAGGGTCCGGTCCCTGAAAACGAGCACCGACCCCGGATGGCGGACGCCGGCAATGGTGAAGCCACCATTTCCATACCGCTCGACGATCTGGCGCCCGGCAGCAGGTCGGGCGGTGATATCGATCGGCATGGCGGAAGCCTACGGCCGTTCGGCGACCGCCGCCGCCTCACCTGCTCCTGACGAACGGCGGACGTTCATGTAGAGGAGAAGCGCGGAAGCCACGAAAATCGATGAGTACGTGCCGATCACAATCCCCCAGATCATGGCCAGGCTGAAGCCGCGCAGCACTTCGCCGCCGAAGACGTAAAGGGCGAAGAGTGCCAGCAGCGCCGTGGCACTGGTCATCGTCGTTCGCGACAACGTCTGGTTGACCGACATGTCGAGCAGGTCCCGCAGCGGCATTGTCTTGTACTTGCGGAGGTTTTCCCGCACCCGATCGAACACGACGACGGTGTCGTTGATCGAATACCCAGCCAGCGTCAGCAACGCCGCAATGCTGGTCAGGTTGAATTCCATCCCGAGCAGCGCGAACAGCCCGACCGTGGAAACGATGTCGTGGACCTCGGCCAGCACGGCGGCGATGCCGAACTGCCATTCAAATCGAAACCAGATGTAGATGACAATGGCGATGATCGAAGCGCCCAGTGCGTACATTCCGTTCCAGAACAGCTCGCTGCTGACCTGCGGCCCGACCACCTCGACCCGGTCGTACCGCACGCCTGCGCCCAGCGCCTCCCGGACCAGGGAGATCGCCCGTTGCTGCGCCGCTTCTCCCCCCTCCTGCTCTTCTATGCGGATCAGGACGTCGTTCTCGGAACCGAACGTCTGCAGAGAAACTTCGCCAAGCCCCAGCGCGTCCAGCTTTCCCCGCATGACGGCGAGGTCGGCCGCCTGCTCGGTGTGCGCCTCGAGAAGAATGCCGCCCTTGAAATCAATGCCATAGTTCAGCCCCTTGACGGCAAATAAGACAATCGAGGCCACGACCATCAGCGCCGAAAGGGCGAAGTTGATCTTGTGCATCGACATGAACCGGATCTTGGTGTCCGGCGGGACGACCCGCAAACCGCGAAACATGGACAGGTCCTCAGATCGGCACGAAGCGCGGCTGCGCCCGCCGAAGCCAGATGGTCACGATCAGCCGGGTCACCGTTACCGCCGTGAACATCGTCGTGATGATGCCGATCGACAGCGTCACGGCGAAGCCGCGGATGGTCCCGGAGCCGAAAACGTAGAGCAGGATGCCGGCAATGAGAGTCGTCAGGTTGGCGTCGATGATCGTCGTCATGGCCCGCCGGAAGCCGGCTTCGATTGCCGAGATCGGTGTTCGCCCGCCCCGCACCTCCTCGCGGATGTGTTCGAAGATCAGCACGTTGGAATCGACCGCCATCCCGACCGTCAGCACGATGCCGGCAATCCCGGGAAGCGTGAGTGTTGCGCCAAACAACGTCATGCCCGCAATGATCAGCAGAATGTTGACCGCCAGCGCGACGTTGGCGAACAGACCGAAAAGGCCATAGAAAATGATCATGAAGAGCACGACGGCCACGCTGCCCACAACCGCCGCAACCTTGCCCGCCTCGATCGAGTCGGCGCCGAGACCGGGGCCGACCGTCCGCTCCTCAAGCACCGTCAGAGGAGCCGGCAAGGCGCCGGCACGGAGCAGCAGGGCCAGATCCTGTGCTTCGGCGACGGTGAACCCGCCGGTGATGACCCCGGAGCCGCCGAGAATGGGTTCGCGGATATTCGGTGCGCTGATGACCTGGCCGTCCAGCACGATCGCAAGCCGCTTGCCCACGTTATGGCTGGTCGCGTCGCCGAAGCGCTTGCCGCCGGCCGCATCAAAGCGGAAGGAGACGATGGGCTGGCCCTGATCAAAGGTGGGCTGGGCGTCGATCAAATTCTCGCCGCTGACCATCACCCGCTTCTTGACGACAATCCGAGGCTCCTGCCCGGGCTGCGCACGGCGATCGCGCAACGGCAAAACGTCCGAACCCGGCGGTGGCCGCCCGGCGAGGGCGTCGCCGGGATTCGCTTCCTCGTCCACCAGATGAAACGTCATCTTTGCCGTCTTGCCGATCAGCGCCTTGATTCGCTGCGGATCGTCGAGCCCGGGCAACTGCACCAGCACCCTGTCGGCGCCCTGGCGCTGGATGGTGGGTTCGCGAACGCCCGTCTCGTCGATCCGGCGCCGGATGATTTCGAGCGACTGATCGACCGCGGCCGATTCCCTCTGTTGCACAGCCCGCTCGCTGAGCGTAATGCGGATCCGGCCGTCCGAATTCATACCGACGTCGGTATCCGGATCGAGCTTCCTCAGCAGGGTGCGCGCTTCGTCGCGCTGCTCCGGATCCGGTATGGTCACCCCGACGGTCGAGCCGTCGATGGCCAGATCCTGGTAGCGGATGCGGGCCTTGCGCAGCTCATCGCGAACCGAATCGATGATGCCCTCCAGGCGCTCCCGGACGACGGCGCCGGTGTCTACTCTCAGCAGCAGATGCGATCCGCCCTGCAGGTCCAGGCCCAAGGTGATCTGTCGGTGCGGCAGCCAGGACGGCAGGGCGTCAAGCTGTTCACGGGTCAACAGATTGAGGGCCGCCACCGCCAGCGCCAGGGCGCAGACGAACAGGATTGCGGCAACCTTCCAGGGAGCGAAGTACAGCATCCGATCTGCCGGTCCGTCGCGATCAGTCGCGCTTGCCGCCGAGGATCTTCGTCAGCCTTGACGGGCGCGCCGCCGCAGGCTTGGGCTCACCCTCGCCGGGCGATGCGCCGCCATCGTTCGCGGCGCCGCTGCCAGAGCCGCCGGCTTGGCCGCCACCGCCGCCTGTCGTATCCTTGGGCGCTGGCGCCGGCTCGGTCTTGGCCAGGACGCCGGAAATCATCGGCCGTTGAACACGCACACGGACGTTCTCGGCGATCTCGAGCTGGACCTCGTGGTCGTCGATGACCTTGGTGATCGTGCCGATGATCCCGCCCCCGGTCACCACCCTGTCGCCGCGGCGGAGTGCAGCCAACATTTCCTTGTGCACCTTCAGCTTTTTCTGCTGCGGACGAATCAGCAGAAAGTAGAAGACAACGAAGATCAGGATGATCGGCAGGAACTGCAGCATCGCGTCGGGCCCGGCGGCGGCAGCCGGCGCCGCATCCTGCGCAAACGCGGTCGAAACCAACATTGACGACTCCTCAGAATTCCCGGCGGGGCGGGGAAGGATTGACTATAGCGGTCCCCCGCCCCCATGCAAACCCGGCAGCAGCACGCAGGGCGACAGCCGCAGCGGAAGCTGATAGCGTTGGCGGGTATGAGCGACCGTGAAATCCCGACACCGCTGCTGCAGCGCCTGGTCGAAGCGCTGGAGCGGCTTGCCCCTTCTCCCGCCGCCGACACAGATCTCGACGCCGCCGACGCCTTTGTCTGGCACGCCGAGCAGGCGCGGCTGCAGGCCGTCCCTAAGGTGAACCGGGTGGACCTCGACCTGCTGCGCGGCATCGACCGGCAACGCGCGGTCCTGTTCGACAACACCCGGCGTTTCGCCCGCGGCCTGCCCGCCAACAATGCGCTGCTCTGGGGCGCGCGCGGCACCGGCAAGAGCTCGCTGGTCAAAGCGGTGCATGCGCGGATCAACGAGGAGAGCCCGCGTGCGCTCGCGCTGGTCGAGGTGCATCGCGAGGATCTGGCGAGCCTGCCGCGCCTGCTCGCCCGCCTGCGCGGCGAGATCCGGCGCTGCCTGCTGTTCTGCGACGACCTGTCGTTCGACGGCGGCGATGCCTCGTACAAGTCGCTGAAGGCGGTCCTGGAGGGCGGCATCGAGGGCCGCCCCGACACCGTGCTGTTCTACGCCACCTCCAACCGCCGCCATCTGATGCCGCGCGAAATGATCGAGAACGAGCGGTCGACGGCGATCAACCCGGCGGAATCGGTGGAGGAAAAGGTGTCGTTGTCGGACCGCTTTGGGCTGTGGCTGGGCTTCCACGGCCTCGACCAGGACGCCTACGCCAGCATTGTCGAAGGCTACGCCCGCCACTACCGCCTCACCCTGCCGGCGGAAACCCTGCGCGCCGAAGCGATCGCCTGGGCGCGCGAACGCGGCGCAAGGTCCGGCCGCGTCGCCTGGCAATATATCCAGGACCTCGCCGGAAGGCTCGGCCAGCCTTTGGGGTAAGCGACGCCCTCACCCTCCCGTCGCCACCGCGCCGGGCCCCTCCCTCTCCCGCAGGCGGGCGAGGGAAAATTGCGCCGTGCACCCCCTCTCCCGCGTGCGGGAGAGGGGGTGAGGGGGAGAGAGGGACCTGACTCACTTCCCCTCGCCCGCTCGCGATCGCTCGCCCCCTCCCCATGGGAGAGGGGCCAAACAGCCTGGCGGTTTAACCCGGTGGCCGTGTGTGTGGCGGAAGCGCGTCACTTCCGCCAGGACGGCTTGCTGGCTTCCAGCCAGATGTCCGCCGAACTCAGGCCGATGTCCTTGCGCATCCGCTCGTCGAGGCTCAGCAGGGAGCGGCGCTGCCGGCGGCGCTCTCCGGAGTCGGCCAGCGCCTCGACCAGCGCCAGCGCCTCGCGCGCCAGTTTGCTGCCGCCCATCGCCAGCCATGCCGTCCACGACGGCAGAGTGGACTGCCCGTCCGACACTCTCTCAAATGTCTCCATACAATTCTGAGCTTGCATGGCTTCAACTCCCGTCCATCAACCTATACATTGTCGATTGACTCCCATGTTAGCGTCAATATAATTATTGTCACCATGACAATGTGGAGCCCCGATCTCGCTGGCCGACCCGGCCCCCGCTATCGCGCCATCGCCGACGCGCTCGCCGACGACGTCGTCTCGGGGTGCCTTGCCGCCGGCGAGCGGCTGCCGACCCATCGCGAGCTTGCCCACCGGCTGCAGGTGACGGTGGGAACGGTCAGCCGGGCCTATGCCGAGGCCGAACGGCGCGGCCTGATCGCGGCGACCGTTGGCCGCGGCACCTTCGTGCGCGATTCAGAGGCCGGGCCCCCCGCCGGGACGCGCAGCCTGCCGGAGGTTGCGACCGCCTGGCGGCTCCCCACGGATGCCGGCGGACCGTGGTCCCAGCGACCGGCAAATGCCGAGGACGAACGACTGGATCTCAGTCTCAACTATCCCGTCCCCGCACCGGTCGGAGAGGCGCTGCTCGAAGGCTTGCGCGGCATGCAGGACGCTGCGCTGCTCGGCACCATCGGGGGTTACCAGCCGGCCAACGGCATCCGTGCCCATCGCGAGGCCGGGGTCGCCTGGCTGCGACACCTGGGCGTCCTGGCCGATGCGGAGGAGATCCTGGTGGTGCCGGGTTGTCAGGGCGGGCTGTCGGTCTGCTTCCTGGCGCTGTGCCGGCCGGGCGACGTGGTGCTGCACGAGGATCTGACCTGGCCCGGATTTCACGCTACCGCCGCGTCGCTGGGAGTGCGCACAAAGGGCCTTGCCATGGACGAGAACGGGCTGCTGCCGGACGCGCTCGAAGCGGCCTGCCGCGACGATCACCCCAAGCTCCTGTACACCATGCCGACCCTGCACAACCCCACGGCAGTCGTCATGCCCGAGGATCGACGGCGCGCCGTGGCCGCCATCGCCGCGCGCCACGGCCTCATCGTCGTCGAGGATGACGTTTATGGCTTCCTGCTGGACGCACCACCGCCCTCGATCCGGACACTGCTGCCGGACCTGTGCATTTATGTCACCAGCCTGTCGAAGGCGGTCGCACCGGGCCTGCGCATCGGCTGGCTTGCAGCACCCGTCGCGCTCGTGCCGCGTCTTGCCGCGGCGATCCGAACCAGCATGCTGATGACGTCATCGGTGGCAGCCGAACTCGCCACCCGGACTATTGCCACCGGGTCGGCCGCACGCGCCGCAACGGCCCAGCGCAGTGAGACCCAGGCGCGCCAGCGACTGGCGGCGGAAAAGCTGGCCGGCTTCGACTTCCGCAGCCATCCCTCGGCGTTTCACGGCTGGCTGGCGGTGCCGCCGCCGTGGCAATGCGACGATTTCTGCAGCGCCCTGCAGGCGCGCGGCGTCGTGGTGACGCCGGGAACGGCCTTTGCCGGTGCCGGAAGGACGTGCCCGGAGGCGGAACTGCGGGTGCGCCTCTGCCTGTGCGCCATCGCCGACCGGCAGCGCCTGGCCCTGGCGCTCGACCTCGTCGCTGAGGTGGCGCAGGGCGGCGCCCCGTCGCGGCTGCCGGTGGTCTAGCGCCGCGGCACGCCGGCCGTTATCACTCCGCTTGGCCTTCCGGCTGGAAGGGCCGGACGGTGTGCCCGTGCCCGAGCGGGCCATGGCCGCGACCGAGGCCGGGAGCCGCTTCGATGGCCGAGCGGACATAGGCGCGGGCGCGGACAACGGCGCTGCGCACCGTCAGCCCCTGCGCCAGACCGCAGGCGATGGCCGAGGCCAGGGTGCAGCCGGTGCCATGGGTGTGCGGTGTTTCCAGCCGGGGGGCAGAAAACGACTCCGGCGGACGGACGCGCTCCGCCAGCACATCGACCAGGGTGGGGCCGGAGCCGTGACCGCCCTTCACCAGGACCGCGCGCGGGCCGAGAGCGAGCACGCGTTCGGCGAGCTGCTCGGAGGGCGCCTCAGGGTCGCTCTCGCCCAGAAGGGCGGCCGCCTCGGGGAGGTTGGGGGTCAGCACGGTCGCGCGCGGTACCAGACGGCGGCGCAGGGTTTCCAGAGCGGCCGTCGCGAGCAGCGCGTGACCGCCCTTTGCCACCATCACCGGATCGACGACGAGAGGAACGTCGGGGGCGGACCCGTCCAGCACCTGCAAGACCGCGTCGATAACCTCCGGGCGATGCAGCATGCCGAGCTTGATGCAGTCGGCGCCCATGTCCTCCAGCACGACTTGCATCTGCCGGGCGACGAAGTCGGCCGGAACATCAACGACGCCGAAAACGCCTTGGGTGTTCTGCGCGGTCAGCGCCGTGATAGCCGTCGCGGCGTAGCCACCCAGGGCGGTGACGGTCTTGATGTCGGCCTGGATGCCGGCACCCCCGCCTGAGTCGGAGCCCGCGACGATCAGAACGCGGCCGCGGGACACCCCCGCTACCCACCCATCAGGCGGCGGCTGCGCGAATGACGCCACAGAGATCGTCGACGATGGTCCCGATCAGTGCTTCGTCCTCGCCCTCCGCCATCACCCGGATAACTGGCTCGGTGCCCGAGGCGCGGATCAGCAGGCGACCCGAATTGCCCAGCTTGCGCTGGTAGTCGGCGATGGCGGTCTGGACCTTCTCTTCCTCCAGCGGCTGCCCACCGGTAAATCGCACGTTGCGCAGCAACTGCGGCAACGGTTCGAACACCCGGCAGACCTCGCTCGGCCGCCGGCCGCGGCCGATGATCACGGCGAGGACCTGAAGTGCCGCGATCAGGCCGTCGCCGGTGGTGGTGTAGTCGCTCAGGATGATGTGGCCCGACTGCTCGCCACCCACGTTGAAGCCCTCGCGCCGCATCTGTTCAACCACGTAGCGATCGCCGACCTTACAGCGCTCAAGCGTCAGCTCCAGGCCCGCCAAATACCGCTCCAGGCCCATGTTCGACATCACGGTGGCGACGATCCCGCCCCGCTTCAGCTGGCCGCTGCTGCGCCAGTGGTTGGCGATGACCGCCATCACCTGGTCGCCGTCGAGCAGCGCGCCTTTCTCGTCCGCGATCAGGACCCGGTCGGCATCGCCATCCAAGGCGATGCCGAGGTCGGCGCGGTATTCCTGGACGGCTCGGCACATGGCGTCCGGCGACGTGGACCCGCACTCACGGTTGATGTTGGTGCCGTCGGGATTGACGCCGATCGGAATGACCTCGGCGCCCAGTTCCCAGAGAATTTCCGGCGCGACCTTATACGCGGCGCCGTTGGCGCAATCGAGGACGATGCGCATGCCGGAGAGCGTGCACCCTTTGGGAAACGTATGCTTGACGAACTCGATGTAGCGACCGTGAACGTCGTGCAGGCGCTTCGCCCGGCCGAGCTTGGCGGGGGCCGCGAGGTGCCTGGTAAGGCCGTTGTCCACGTGGCTTTCGATCAGTTCCTCGACCTCGTCGGACAGCTTGAAACCGTCCGGACCGAACAGCTTGATCCCGTTATCCTCGAAGGGGTTATGCGAGGCGGAGAGCATGACGCCGAGGTCGCAGCGCATCGAGCGCGTCAGAATGGCCACGGCCGGCGTCGGCATCGGCCCGACGATGATGACGTCCATGCCCACCGAGATGAAGCCGGCGGTCAGCGCCGCCTCGAGCATATAGCCCGAAAGCCGGGTGTCCTTGCCGATCAGCACACGATGCTGATGCGACCCGCGGCGAAACTGGCAACCCGCCGCCATGCCGACCCTGAGGGCGATCTCCGCCGTCATCGGCTCGGTATTCGCCCGGCCACGAATACCGTCCGTACCAAACAGTTTTCTGCGCATGCGCCCCCATCCTCTGTCTGACAAGCGGGAGGATACTTTACCGCATTCCATGCTAGCATCAGCAGTGACTGACGTCACCGCTCGGCCGCTCGCCCGTCTGGCGGTGGACTTTCGAGGGGTTCGGTCAGGGCTCGGTACACGGCCAGCGCCTGCCTCGTTTCGCCCACGTCGTGAACCCGGATGATGTGGGCACCCCCTTGGACGCAGGCAATGGCCGCCGCCAGCGAGCCCGCAAGCCGCCGCTTGGGCGGCAGGGGGCGATCCAGGGCCCCGATGAAGCTTTTTCGCGAGACGCCGACCACCAGCGCATGGGGAAGATGGCGGTAACGCCCCAGACCGGAGAGGATCGCCAGGTTATGGGAGAGGGTCTTGCCAAATCCAATCCCCGGATCGACGGCGATCCGGTCCGCCGGAATGCCGGCGGCAACGCAGGCGGCAGCGCGGGCGGCCAGCCAGTCGAAGATCTCGGCGGCCGGATCGTCGTAGCGGGGATCCTGCTGCATGGTGCCCGGCTCCCCCTGCATGTGCATGAGGATCACTGACGCCCCGGCTCCGGCGACCAGATCCAATGCCCCTTCATCGCGCAACGCCCTGATATCATTGATGATGCGCGCTCCCGCGTCGAGCGCGGCGCGCATCACCGCAGGCCGCCGCGTGTCGATCGACACCAGGGCGCCGGCCCGTGACAAGGCGCGAACGACCGGCACGACCCGATCGCGCTCTTCCTCGACCGGGGGCGGGACGGCGCCGGGACGGGTGGACTCGCCGCCGACGTCGATGATGTCGGCGCCCTCCTCGAGCAGCGCGAGGCCCCGTGCCACGGCTGCTTGCGGCGTCAGCGTTTCGCCGCCATCGGAAAAGCTGTCGGGCGTGACGTTGACCACACCCATCAACCTGGTGCGATCCAGCGCCAGACCGGCAAACCGCAGCGCTGCCGGTATAATCCCGCTTTCGCCCATGTTCGCGATGCCCGATAGAAGAACCGTAAGCCGATCGCCGCCAAGTGCTGCGGCCCCTCCTCTGCAACACTTACACTTTCCTATCAGGTTGGGTAGGGGCCCAGCAGGTTTGGCAGGGCCCGTCAGCTTGGGCAGGGAACCAAACCGGCTGGCGGCAAGCGGCTCTTGAGATGCCTGCGGTCGCCGGATGGTCGACGACTCCGCCGATCTGTCGCGCGGGCGCGGGAAGTGGTAGAAGCGAGGGAGCATCCACCTTTGTTAATCGCGAGCAGCGCGATCGAGATCATGGCCGGCCATTCCCAGTTCAAAAATATCATGTATCGCAAGGGCGCGCAGGACGCGAAGCGCGCCAAGGCTTTCACCAAGCTGATCCGCGAGCTCACCGTGGCGGCGCGCGCGGGCCTGCCCGATCCCGCGGCCAACCCGCGGCTGCGCTCGGCGGTGATCGCGGCCCGGACCGCGAACATGTCGAAAGACACCATCGAGCGGGCGATCAAGCGCGGTGCCGGCGCCGAGGGCGGCGAGCAGTACGAAGAGGTGCGCTACGAGGGCTACGGCCCGGGCGGCGTGGCCCTGATCGTCGAGGCGCTGACCGACAACCGCAACCGCACCGCCAGCGAGGTGCGTGTAGCCTTCGGCAGGCATGGCGGCACGCTGGGTGAGAGCGGCAGCGTCGCCTTTCTGTTCGAGCGCGTCGGACTCGTCCAGTACCCGGCGGAGGTAGCAGACGGTGAGGCGATGTTCGAGGCGGCGCTGGATGCCGGCGCCGAAGACGTGCAGTCGGCTGACTCCGGTCACGATGTCTTCTGCGCCCCCGACGACCTGAACGTCGTGCGCGACGCGCTGGAGCAGCGCTTTGGACCGGCGCAGGCGGCGCGTCTCGACTGGCGGCCGCGCACCTCGGTGCCGATCGCCGAGGATGACGCGGCATCGCTGTTCAAGCTGCTCGACGCGCTGGACGACAGCGATGACGTGCAGCGCGTCGCCGCCAACTTCGAGGTCGCCAACGATGTGCTGGAAAGCCTCAGCCGCTGACCTGCCGGCCTGCCGCGCTGCGCCGCGCGGGCGAAAGACGCGGCGGCGATGAGGCTGCTTGGTCTCGATCCTGGCCTGGGGACGACCGGCTGGGGCGTGATCGAGTTCGATCGCGGGCGGCTCGCCTACGTCGCGTGCGGCATCGTGGCCACCGATCCGGCGCGGCCGTTGGCGGCGCGGCTGGTCCAGTTGGCGGATGGCCTGGAGGCAGTGCTGACGGCGCACCGGCCGGACGAGGCGGCGGTCGAGGAAACATTCGTCAACCGCAACGCGGTCTCGACGCTGCGGCTTGGGCAGGCGCGCGGCATCGCCTTGCTGGTGCCGGCCCGCGCCGGTCTTTTTGTGGCGGAGTACCTGCCCAATCTGGTGAAGAAGACGGTCGTGGGAACCGGGCACGCGGCGAAGGAACAGGTGCAGATGATGATCGGCGTCCTGCTGCCCGGCGCGCGACTGGGATCCGCCGATGCGGCGGATGCGCTTGCCGTCGCCATCTGCCATGCGCACCATCGCGGCATGGCAGCGGTCGCCGCGCGTGTTGCCGCGGGGAAACACGCTTGATCGCTAAGCTGACCGGCCGGCTCGATTCCGCGGACGAGGGCCATGCGGTCGTCGACGTCGGCGGCGTCGGCTACCTGGTGTCCTGCTCGGCGCGGACGCTGGCCCGCCTGCAACCGGGCGACACGGTGACGCTGCTGGTGGAGACGCAGGTGCGCGAAGACGGCATCAACCTGTATGGCTTTCTCGACGCAGCCGAGCGGCACTGGTTCCGTCTGCTCATCGGCATTCAGGGGGTCGGCCCGCGCGTGGCTCTGGCCATTCAGAGCGTCGTCGCACCGCCGGACCTGATGCTGGCGGTTGCAGCGGGCGACAAGGCGGTGCTGACGCGCGCCACCGGGGTCGGTGCCAAGCTGGCGGCCCGCATCGCCAGCGAGCTCAAGGACAAGGTGGCGGCCATGCCGGTCTTCGGCGATACACTGCGGGCCGACGCGGTTGCCCCGCAGCGCGGGCCGGCGGCGGACGCCATTTCGGCCCTGATCAACCTCGGCTTCCGGCCGGTCGAGGCGACCGCCGCGGTGGGGTCGGTTGCCGGCCGCCTGGGCGCCGGAGCTGGCGTCGAAGCCTTGATTCGCGGCGGACTGGCTGAGCTTTCCAACAAAGAGCAAAGCCCATGACGCCTGTCGGCGACGAGCCTGCCGGACCCGCCGAAGCCGGGAGAGGCCTGCTCGGCGGCGCGCGCAACGACGGCGACGCGCCGGAAGCGAAGCTGCGGCCCGCCGCTCTCGACGACTTCGTGGGCCAGCGGGCCGCGTGCCGCAACCTCCGCGTTTTCGTCCAGGCGGCGATCGGGCGGAACGAGGCGCTCGACCATGTCCTGCTGCACGGCCCGCCCGGCCTCGGCAAGACCACCCTGGCGCAAATCGTCGCCCACGAACTGGGCGTGGGATTCCGGGCGACGTCGGGACCGGTCATTGCCCGGCCGGGCGATCTCGCAGCCCTTCTCACCAATCTCGAGCCGCGCGACGTGCTGTTCATCGACGAGATTCACCGGCTGGCGCCGGTGGTCGAGGAGATTCTCTATCCCGCCATGGAGGACGGCAAGCTCGACCTGATGATCGGGGAAGGCCCGGCGGCGCGCTCAATCCGCATCGACCTGCCGCCGTTTACCCTGGTGGGCGCGACGACGCGCGCGGGCCTGATCACCACGCCGCTGCGCGAGCGCTTCGGCATTCCGCTGCGCCTAGAGTTCTACGACGTCGAGGATTTGCAGCGCATCGTCCGCCGCGGCGCGGCTTTGCTGGGTCTGACGCTGGCGGAAGACGGAGCGCGTGAAATCGCGGCGCGGGCCCGTGGTACCCCGCGGGTCGCCATCCGGCTCCTGCGTCGGGTCCGGGATTTCGCGGCGGTCGCCGGCGAGGCCTCCGTCGATCGCGAGGTGGCGGACGCGGCGCTGCTGCGGCTCGAGGTCGACCGCGCCGGGCTTGATGCCGCCGACCGCCGCTACCTGCGCTGTATCGCCGAGTACTACGGCGGCGGTCCGGTCGGCGTCGAAACGCTGGCAGCGGCGCTCGCCGAGGAGCGCGACACCATCGAGGACGTCATCGAGCCCTACCTGATCCAGCAGGGCCTGCTGCAGCGGACGTCGCGCGGGCGGGCGCTGGCCGGTCTCGGCTGGCGCCACCTGGGCCTGCCGGAGCCGCCTGTGGCTGCCTCTCCGCAACTCTCCTTGCGAATCGACGATGCCGGTTGATCGCGGCGAAGAGTGCGCCACGGCGGCAGCGCATCGTTTCCGGGTTCGGGTCTACTACGAAGACACGGACGCGGGAGGAGTCGTCTACCACGCCAGCTACCTCAGGTTTGCCGAGCGGGCGCGCACCGAGATGCTCCGCGAGAAAGGCTTCGTGCAGTCGCAGTTGAGCAAGGATCTGGGCATTTTCTTCGTCTTGCGGCATTGTGTGGCCGACTTTGTGGCGCCGGCGCGGCTGGATGACGACCTTCTGGTGGCGACCCGCCTGGTTGACTTGCGCGGCGCCTCGCTCGATCTTGAGCAGATTATCTGGCGCGACCGCTTGGCGTTGGTCCGGTTACGCGTCAAGCTGGCCTGCATGTCGGAGCGCGGCCGGGCGGCCCGCTTCCCCGGCGAAGTGCGCGCCGCACTGGCGGAGCTTTCGGGCAACATCTGGACGGACAATGGAAAATAGCGTGGTTGAGGCGGCAGCGCTGGCAGGGCCCGCGGTGCACGGCCTGTCTCCGTGGAGCCTGTTCTGGAACGCCGACTGGGTGGTGAAGCTGGTCATGCTTCTCCTGCTTGCCGCCTCTATCTGGTGTTGGGCGATTATTTTCGAGAAAAGCGTCACGCTGCGCCGCCTCAATGGGCGTGCAGACCGTTTCGAACAGGCGTTCTGGTCGGGAAGCGCCGTCGATGACCTCTATGACCGCATCGGAGGACAGCCGCCCGATCCGATGTCGGCGGTCTTTGTCGCGGCGATGCGCGAGTGGCGACGAACCACGGCGCGTCACGGCAACGAAGATGCGCCGCCCGACACGCTCGGCGACCGCATCGAGCGCGTGATGCAGCTCACCGCCGGCCGGGAGCTGGAGCGGATCGAGCGCTACATGACCTTCCTGGCGTCCACCGGCTCGACCGCGCCGTTTGTCGGCCTGTTTGGGACCGTCTGGGGGATCATGAACAGCTTCGCCGCGATCGGGGCCACCAAGAACACCAGCCTGGCGGTGGTTGCGCCGGGGATTGCGGAAGCCCTCTTCGCCACGGCGCTGGGGCTGCTGGCGGCGATCCCCGCGGTGCTGGCCTATAACAAGCTGTCGCGCGATCTCGATCGCTACGCCGGGCGTGTGAACGGGTTCGCCGGCGAGTTCCTGGCGATCCTGGCCCGCCAGATCGACGATCGTCGCTGACATGGCTGCGAACCTGGCTCCACGCGGCGCCGATGCCCGGTTTGGCCGGCGGCACAGCCGGCCGATCAGCGACATCAACGTCACGCCGCTTGTCGATGTCATGCTGGTATTGCTGGTTATATTCATGATCACGGCCCCGCTGCTCACGGCGGGCGTGCAGGTCGATCTGCCGAAGACGACGGCTGCCGCGGTGCAGGGGCAGGACGAACCTGTCTCGGTGACGATTGATCGCAAGGGCCGGATCTTCATCCAGGAGACGGAGACCACGCTCGAATCGCTGGCGCCCAGGCTGGCCGAGATCACGCGGAACGATCGCGAAAAGCGGATCTTCGTTCGCGGCGACCGGGGCATCGCCTATGGCCAGGTGATGTCGGTGATCGGCGCGGTTCATGATGCGGGTTTCAACAAGGTGGCGCTGTTGACACAACCGCTCGAAGGGTCGGCGCCTGAAAAGGCGCCTCAGGAAGGCCGTCGCGCTCAACCCTGATCTCTGAGAAGGTTGCGCCGGAAAGAAAGCATGCGTCGTCCGCTCGCTTATTCGGTTGTCCTCCACGGTCTTATCATCGCCATCGTCGCGTTCGGCTTGCCGGCTCTGTCGCCCGCGCCGCCAGTGATCGAGGAGCCGATGGTGGTGGACCTGCTCCCTCTTGCCGACCGCTCCAACCCGCCGCCCACGACCGAGCGGGCGCCAGCGGTGGAGTTGGCCAAGCCTGCTCCGCCGCGGCCGACGCGGGACGAACCCTCGCGACCGGCCGAACCAAAGGTCGCGAGCCGTTCTGAGCCTGCGCCAGCACGGCCGCCAAGGCCGGAATTGCCGCAGCCGGAGCCACCGAAACCGGAACCCAAGGCGGAACCGAAACCCGACAGGCCGGAGCAGAAGCCGCGGCCTCCGCAGCCGCCAAAGCCAGATATCGCGCGTGCCGAGCCGAAACCGGAACCGCCGAAACCAGAGCCGCCCAAACCCGAACCGAAAGCCGCTCGCGCAGAGCGGGAGCCGGAAGCCAAGCCGCAGCCCAAGCCCCGCGAGGCCGCGCCGCAAGCCAAGCCGGACTCCAAAGCGGAGCCAAGGCCCGAGCCGAAGGCGGAGTCGAAGCCCGACAAGCCGGAACCCAAGCCGCAGCCGGCGGCGCCGAAGTCCGAGGTCGCGAAGGGCGAGCCGAAGCCGGAGCCGCCCAAGCCAGCCTCACCGTCGACGTCCGCGCCGCGCAAACCGGAACCTGCGGCCGATGACTTCGCGTCGGTGATGAAAGCCGTGGGCGATCTGAAGCAGAGCGGCAAAGCGTCTGCCAAGCCGTCACCCTCCACGACCGGCAAAGCCGAGAAACCGGGAGACGGCGACCTCAGTGCACAGGTGGCACAGGCGCTTCGCAGCGTTGGGCCCACCGGCAACAAGGAGTCTCTCCCGGTTACGGCCAGCGAAATCGACGCAGTGCGGCGGCAGATCGAGCGCTGCTGGAATCTGCCTGCCGGAGCGAAGGACGCCGGCGATCTGGTGGTATCGATTCGCGTCGAAATGAACCCCGACGGCACGCCTCGCACCGCGGCCGTCGATGGCAACAGTCGGGGTCAAGGCAATCCGCTGTTTCAGGCCACCGCCGACAGCGCCCGCCGTGCCGTCTTGAACCCGCGCTGTCATCCGTTCAAATTGCCGCCGGATAAATATGACCGATGGCGAACGATGACCTTGATCTTCAATCCAAGGCAAATGTCATGAGGGTGGCGCCCGGACAGGCCCGGCTGCGGGTCGCTCAACTTCGCCGGTATGTCTCGACGCTGCTGGCGGGCTTGCTCCTGACCCTGGCAGCGATCCCCCAGGCGGCGGCAGAACTGCGAATCGATATCACCCGTGGCGTCGTCGAGCCGCTGCCGATCGCCATCGTCCCGTTCGAGGGCGGCACGGCTCAGCTGACGCGCACCGGCGAAGAGATGGCATCGGTCATCGCTGCCGATCTCGACCGCTCCGGACTGTTCAGGCCCCTCGATCCCGCCTCCTTCCTGCAGCAGAAGCCGTCGATGGATGCCCTGCCGCGGTTTGCCGATTGGCGAGCCCTCAACGCCCCGGCGCTGGTCTACGGACGGATCGTCGCCGCTGACGACGGCCGGCTGAAAGTCGAGTTCCGGCTTTGGGACGTTTTCGCCGAGCAGCAGCTCGCCGGGCTTGCGTACTTCACCGCCCCGGCCAACTGGCGGCGAATCGCACATATCATCGCCGATGCCATCTATAAGCGCATTACGGGCGAAGACGGCTATTTCGATACCCGGATCGTCTACGTCGCCGAGAGTGGTCCCGCCGGCAAGCGGGTGAAGCGGCTGGCGATCATGGATCAGGACGGAGCCAACCATCGCTATCTGACGGACGGTGGATCCCTCGTGCTCACGCCGCGGTTCTCACCCTCGCTGCAGGAGATCACGTTTCTGTCCTATGCCGGCGGGGTGCCGCGAGTGTTCATCCGCGACCTCGACAGCAACCGGCAGGAGGCGGTTGGCGATTTTCCGGGAATGACCTTCTCGCCGCGCTTTTCGCCCGAGGGCGACCGTCTTGTCCTGAGTCTGGCGGTGGACGGCAATACCGAGATCTACAGCGTCGATCTGCGGACGCGGACCACCCGGCGACTGACCAACAACGCCGCCATCGATACATCTCCGTCGTACGCTCCCGACGGGCGGCAGATCGTGTTCAATTCCGATCGTGGTGGCTCGCAGCAGCTTTACGTCATGGACGCCGATGGCGCGAACGTCCGCCGCATCAGTCAGGGGCAGGGACGCTATTTCACTCCGGTTTGGTCCCCCCGGGGCGATCTGATTGCCTTCACCAAGATTCTCGGCGGAAAGTTCTCCATCGGCGTGATGAATCCGGACGGCAGTGGAGAGCGAATTCTTGTGGAAGGCTTTCATGTGGAGGGACCGACCTGGGCGCCCAACGGCCGCGTCGTGATGTTTTTCCGCAAGGATGCCAATGACGGAGGAGCGGCGGCCTCCCGGTCGCGGCTCTACACCATTGATCTCGGTGGCCGAAATGAGCGGGAGGTGCCGACTCCGCAGGACGCCTCCGATCCCGCCTGGTCGCCGATCCAGCCTTGATTGACGTCCGGCCGCCGGCCGATCTCAAGGCGCTTGCTTTCATCCTCTTGCGGGGGGACCGGCAACCGTGCAGTGTCTTCGTCGGGCCTGAGGCAGCAGCGCAGGCATCGGCCCGGGGTACCTGAGGGGTGAACAAGGGAACGATGGCGATGCTGAGAAGATGGTTAGTGCTGGCTGTTGTCGTTGTGGCGGTCGCTGCCTGCGAAACGGCCACGGAAGAGACGGCGACCGGCGGTGCCAGCGGCCTCGGGGGGTCCGGCAGTTCGGGTGTCTCGACCATTTCGCCCGGGGGCTCGATCGGTCAGCCGTATGGTTCAGGGGGCGTGCAGCGGACGACCCTTGGCAGCCCGGCCGACGTGGAGCGGGAACTGGTCTCGACCGGTGACACCGTTTTTTTTGCCTTTGACAGTTTCTCGCTGGATAGCGTTGCCCAGGGCACGCTCGACCGACAGGCGGCCCTACTGCTGAAAAGCGGCGGAATCAGCGTGACCATCGAAGGCCATACCGACGAACGCGGAACGCGCGAATACAACCTGGCGCTTGGCGAGCGACGTGCCACGGCCGTAAAGGACTACCTCGTCGCCTATGGAATCAATCCCGGACGGATCCGCACCATATCCTATGGTGAGGAGCGCCCGGCGGTGGTGGGATCGAACGAGGCGGCCTGGGCAAAGAATCGGCGTGCGGTCACGGTGGTTGTCGGCGGCGCGGCCGGCAGCTAGAGAGGGTCTCGCCCGTCCGGGCGGATCAGATAGCCAGATTGAGACAGGCGGAATGCAGCGGTTGGAGTTTACAGCGACGGCGATTCGGCAACGGCTTCGGAAGATAGCGTTCGCGGGGGTTGCCGGCTGGCTCGGCGTTGGTGCTGCTTTTGCGCCCGGTCATGATGAGGCCCGCGCCCAGGGCTCAGAGCCACGGCTGCTGATTCCGGCACCGGGCGGGGGCCTCCCTCAGGCACCCTCCGTGCCACAACCGCAAGCCGTGCAGCCGCCAACGCCACTGGGCACCTCGGGCACGACGGCCGTGCCCGGCGCCAATCCGGCAATGGCCCGTCTTGAAGTGCGGATGTCTCAGCTGGAACAGGACCTGCGCTCGGTAACGGGCCGGATGGAGGACGTCTCTTTCCAACTGCGGAAACTTGACGATCGGCTGGACAAGCTTGCGGCGGATATGGAATTTCGCCTGGGGCAGGGCAAACCTGCCGAGCCGGCGGCCGCGGCGTCTGTCACCGGGATCGCCGCCGAAGTCTCGGCCGGCGCTGGCAACGACGCCGCGATGCCGAGCGCCAGATCAGGCGATGCAACGGCGCCGAACGCGGCCGGAGCGCCATCCTCGCCGGCCCAGCAGACGGCGAGCCTGCCCCCGAAAACGCCGCGCGAGCTGTATGCGCGCGCCTTTGCTCAGCTGGAGAAGCACCAGTATGAGGACTCAGCCGCCGGTTTCAGCGAATTTCTCAAAGCCAATCCGGACGATCCGTTGGCCGACAATGCTCGCTATTGGCTGGGCGAGACATATTACGCGCGCGGCGAATACGGGCGCTCGGCCGAATTGTTCCTCGACGCCTACGAGAAGAACAAGACGGGGCCGAAGGCGCCGGACACCCTTCTCAAGCTGGGTTTATCGCTCGCCAGTCTCAACAAGACCAGGGAAGCCTGCGCCACGTTCAGGGAACTCGGCCGCGCTTTCCCCAATGCGCCAGACGCCGTCAAGGACCGGGCAGGCCAGGAGAGCAAGCGCCTGGCCTGCAGCTAAGGGTTGAACGTCACGGTCCAGGGCTGCGCATCCAACCCGGCTTCCGGCGGTCCTCCGGGCGACGGACTCACTCCTGAGGCTGCGGCCGCAGACTTCACGCGAACCCTCTCCGGCCTCCTCAGCCCTCTGACCTTACCCCTCCGATGCGCCGTCGCGGTTTCCGGCGGGGCCGACAGCATGGCCTTGTGCCGCCTGGCCACCGACTGGGTGAACGCGCGGGGCGGCGATTTGACCGCGCTGACCGTTGATCACGGCTTGCGTCAGGGATCGGCGGAGGAGGCGCATTGCGTCGCCGCCTGGATGCGCCGGTTTGGGATCAGCCATCGCATTCTCGACTGGGTCGGCACCAAACCGGCAAGCGGCGTCCAGGAAGCGGCGCGGGCTGAGCGCTACCGCCTGCTGCTCGCCTGGTGCCGCGAACACGACATCCGCTATCTGCTTCTCGGTCATCACCGCGCGGACCAGGCGGAGACCGTGCTGCACCGGCTCTTGCGGGGAAGCGGCCTCAGCGGGCTCGCGGCGATGGCCGCTGCGGTGGAGACCGCGGATGTTCGCATCCTCAGGCCATTGCTGACGTGGTCGCCGGCCGTGTTGCGCGGCTTGCTGCATCAGTGGGGGTGGCCGTGGCTGGAGGATCCCAGTAATCGGGATCCCCGGTTTGCCCGGACACAGCTTCGTAAGGCGTCGGCGTCATTGGCGGCGTTCGGGGTCACGACAGATGCCCTGCTGGCGCTTGCGGCCGATGCGACCACAGCGCGATCGACGATGCAGGCTGCGGCGGAACAGCTGATCGCCGCCGCCTGCGGCCTCCATCCGGCCGGCTTTGCCCGGATCGATCGCCGCGTTCTGGGGGCTGCGCCTGCCGAGGTCGCGGCCGCCGCCCTGGCCCGCCTGCTGGCGGCAATCGGCGGCGGAGCCTATGTCCCGACCGCGGCGCGGGTGCGAACAATGCTCCCGGGGCTAACGGACGGCATGACGCGATCCCTGACGCTCTGTCGCTGTCGCGTCCTCAGCCGGGATGACGCCCTGTGGCTTTTCCGGGAGCAACGCGGCCTGCCGGGCGAGATGCCCTTGCAGGCCGCTTGCCATCAGCTCTGGGACGGCCGCTTTAAGATCGTGTGCCGGGGCGCGTCGCCGCCCAGCGGGCGCGACCTGCGCGTCCGGCCGTTTGCCGCCGGCGACGTGCAGACGCTGCGGGCCGCCGAGTGGGTGACAGACCTGGAGACCCTGCCATCCCTTGCCTGGGGCACCTTGCCCATCCTATCTGATGAAAAGGGACCGGCAATGGTGCCGGCGTTCGATGCTTGGCGGCCCGACTTTCTTGAACTGCACGGGGAAATAGTACAAATGGCGTGGAAACCTCGCCATGGTATTGCCGAGGGTGGGTGTTTCATAAGATGATACAATTCGATTAATATTTGGTGAGATTGTTCGCTTGCGGCGCCATCTCGTGGGGAGGGACGTGAGGAGCAGCGCGACATTCGAGGCAGCCGTGCGCGCAGCACGCCACAGGTGACAACGAAAGGCAGGGAGAAAACGTGAATATCGGTCGCAATCTGGCTTTGTGGGTGATCATCGCTCTGCTGGTGTTTGCGCTGTTCAATCTGTTCCAGGGCGCCACGCCCCGCGGCAGCCAGCAGCCGCTGGCTTATTCCGACTTTCTGGCCCAGGTCGAGAGCGGCGAGGTTCGCGAGGTCACACTGAAGGGGCAGCAGGTCACCGGCGTTTTTCGCGATGGCCGGACGCTGTCGACGCTCGCTCCCGAAGATCCCAATCTGATCTCGCGGCTGCAGAAGCATGGTGTGCGCATCAGTGCCCAGGCGCCAGACGACGGCTCTCCCACCTTCTGGAGCGTGCTCATTTCCTGGTTCCCGATGCTGCTGCTGATCGGTGTCTGGATCTTCTTCATGAGACAGATGCAGGCCGGTGGGGGCAAGGCGATGGGCTTTGGAAAGTCCCGCGCCCGGCTGCTGACGGAAAAGACCGGGCGTGTAACCTTTGAAGACGTGGCCGGTATCGAGGAGGCGAAGCAGGAACTGGAGGAGGTCGTCGAGTTTCTGAAGGACCCTCAGAAGTTCCAGAGGCTGGGCGGCAAGATTCCGAAAGGGTGCCTGCTCATTGGTCCGCCGGGGACCGGCAAGACGCTGCTCGCGCGTGCGATCGCCGGCGAAGCGAACGTGCCGTTCTTCACCATCTCGGGCTCCGATTTCGTCGAAATGTTCGTTGGCGTGGGTGCCTCGCGGGTGCGCGATATGTTCGAGCAGGGGAAGAAAAACGCGCCCTGCATCATCTTCATCGACGAAATCGATGCGGTCGGCCGCCACCGCGGCGCCGGTCTGGGCGGCGGCAACGACGAGCGTGAACAGACCCTCAACCAGCTCCTGGTGGAAATGGACGGATTCGAATCCAACGAGGGGGTTATTCTGATCGCCGCGACGAACCGGCCCGATGTTCTCGATCCTGCGCTGCTGCGGCCGGGACGATTTGATCGCCAGGTCGTCGTGCCCAATCCCGACATTCTGGGGCGCGAGCAGATCCTCAAGGTCCACATGCGCAAGGTGCAGGTCGGCGCCGACGTCGATCCCCGCGTGATTGCCCGTGGAACGCCGGGCTTTTCCGGGGCGGATCTTGCCAATCTGGTGAACGAGGCGGCCCTGCTTGCCGCGCGTGCCGGCAAGCGCCTCGTGACGATGCTGGATTTCGAAGCTGCCAAGGACAAGGTGCTGATGGGCGTCGAGCGTCGCTCGATGGTGATGAGCGAGGACGAGAAGCAGCTGACGGCCTATCACGAGGCCGGGCATGCTCTGGTCGGCTTGTCGGTTCCCAAGCATGATCCGCTGCACAAGGTGACCATCATACCGCGGGGGCGCGCCCTTGGCGTGACCATGTCGCTGCCGGAGCGCGACCGTCACAGCTATTCGAAAGTGGAGCTGGAGTCGCGGCTGGCGGTGATGTTCGGTGGACGCATTGCCGAGGAACTCATCTTCGGGCCCGAGAACGTGACCACTGGGGCGGGGAACGACATTCGTCAGGCGACGGAGATGGCGCGGCGCATGGTGACCGAGTTCGGGTTCAGCGATCGGTTGGGACCGCTGCGCTACAGCGACAACCAGGAAGAGATCTTTCTCGGCCACGCGGTCACGCAGCAAAAGCATGTTTCCGACGCAACGGCCCGGCTGATCGACGAGGAAGTGCGTCGCCTGATCGACGAAGCCGAGGATACGGCGCGCCGCATCCTGCAGGAGAAGCGGGAAGACCTGGACCGGGTGGCCAGCGCGCTTCTCGATTATGAAACGCTCTCCGGCGAGGAAGTGCGCGCCCTGGTGCGCGGCGAACCGATTGTTCGGGTTGACCCGCGGGAGGAGCCGCGCGATGCCGGACGCCGGGCGTCCGTGCCGCCGAGTGGCAAGAAGGCGAAGGAGCCGCGCGGCGGCTTCGAACCGGAGCCGCAGCCGAACCGCTAGCAGCGAGCGAGAAGTCGCCGCGGTTAGACCGTCGAGGGCTTCCCGCGCGATCCGGGGGGTTCAACACATCGATCGTTTGATGCTAAAAGCCGCAAGTTTCGGGCTTCGCGATCAGGCCCCGTGCCGCCCGACTTCTCCTCTTGACGACAAATGATGACGTTTGACGACAAATTTGCCTGTTATACTGCACTAGTTCAGTAAAATCAGCGCGTTACGCAATAAAATCGGCTCGTTCCGGATCGGGCTGGCGCGTCTGCTGCTCACATCGGCCATGCCGGGGCCAGGCGTCCGCCGATGCGCAGGGGGGAGACGCGCAGAGCGAGCCCGGTGTTATCGTCCGTCTCGACGTAGACCGCGCACAGCGTGGCGTCGCCCTCGGCCGGTTCGAGCCGACCGGACGGCAGCTTGGAGACGAACCGGGCGATCGCCGCGGTTTTCTCCATGCCGATCACCGAGTCGTAGTCGCCGCACATGCCAAGGTCGGTGATGTAGGCGGTGCCGCCGCGCAGGATGTGCGCGTCCGCCGTCGGCACGTGGCTGTGGGTGCCGACGACGAGGCTGACCCGGCCGTCGAGAACATGGCCGAGCGCCATCTTTTCGCTGGTCGCTTCAGCGTGGATGTCGGCGACGATGCAGTCCACCGAGCTGCCCAGGCGGTGGTTCAGCAGCGCGCGCTCCGCGGCGGCGAACGGGTCGTCGAGCGGATCCATGAACAGGCGCCCCATCACCTGAAGCACCAGGACGCGGCGGCCGCCATTGGCCGAATAGACATTGGCGCCCAGCCCGGGAGCGCCTTCGGGATAATTGAGCGGCCGCAACAGTCGCTCGTCCCTGCCGATGTAGTCGAGGATCTCGCGGCGGTCCCAGGCGTGGTTGCCGGTTGTCACCACATCGACTCCGGCCTGATAGAACTCCCGGCAGATCTCGGGGGTGATGCCGAAGCCGTGCGCTGCGTTCTCACCGTTGACGATGACGAAATCGAGGTCGAGGTGCCGGCGAAGCTGCGGAACGCGATCGCAAATGGCCCGCCGGCCGGCGCGGCCGACCACGTCGCCGCAAAACAGAAGCTTCATCGCAAGGACCTTATCAGCTGCGGATCATGACGACGGCCGGCAGCGAGTCAGCCGGTCGCCGGTCAGGATCCAGTCGACGGGCTCGTCCCGCCCGTCATGCGGCACGGAGTCGATCACCTGCGAGGCAAAGCACACGGCGACCGTCGTCGGCGGGGTCCTGTCGCTCCCCCGCCGCAGGGCGGTCAGCGTCCGGTCATACCAGCCGCGCCCGTGGCCCAGGCGGTGGCCGGCGGAGTCGACCGCCAGGAGTGGCACCAGCACCACGTCGGGAAAAACAGTTGGGGCCGCCGGCGACGGCTGCCGGGTCTCGAAAATGCCGGGCTGCAGGTCCTCCCCCGGCCGCCACCGGCGGAAGACGAGCACGTCGACGCCGTCCTCGACGGCCGGCAACGCACACCGGAGGCCCGCCGCCTCCAGTCGCGCCAGCAATGGCCGGACATCAAGCTCCGTCGAAATGGGCCAGTAGCCAGCGACGCAGGAACCGGCAACCAGTCCAAGCTCATCCCTCCGTGCCACGGCCAGTCGCGCTACGGCCAGTGCGGCGTCCGGCCCCTCCTTCTGTTCGGCAACGAGCCGCATCGCGCGCAGGCGCTTGCGCAGCGCCTGCTTCTGCGCATCGAGTTGCGAAGACGGCGTTTCAACCCGCATCGAATGGCCTGATCCCAGCAATTGGTCTTGAGCCGGCATGAACGTCAATGAGCAAAAGGGCGGCGCCGCAAAGGCCGTCGGCCCGGTGATCCTCTCTGGCCTGCTCGCGCAGGTGGGCGCCGTGTGCCAAGCCCTCGAGCCGGGCAGGGACAGCTCCCGTGAGGTCACTGTTGGCCGGAGGGACGCATGGGCCTGGACGCACCCCGCAGCCACCGCCCCACCTAATCTAGGCAGCTTGGCGTGGTTTGCACACCCTTTGCTTTGCCGCTCGCGGGAACAATGCAAAGCGCCACGGTTGCCTCGCGGGCAAGGCCGTTTCCGAACCGGGGATGCATTGATATGCAAAAACCTTGTGGAGTAGGCAAAGAAAACCCTTCATATTACGCCTTGAATGGAGCGGCCGCTCTCCAGTTTGCGCATAGCGGGTGCGCGTAATAAGCGCGGAGAAGGGATATGTCGAGAGTTCGCCTGACCATCAGTGCGCGATCGGAGCTCTCGTCCGTCCATGCCGCCTGCCTCGCCGCGATCAACCGCTCCGAATGGATTGTCGCCGGGATCGCCGAGACGCGGATCACTTGCCAAGAGCTGCTGGATGAAAGCCTGTTCGCGCTCAGCCCCGTCCGCGTCGCCATCGTGCTGGCCTCCCCGAGACAGGGCTCCACCGAGGCAACCCTGCACGGCGCCACCTTCGGCAGCGAACCGTTTCAGTCGGCGCGCCTGCGCAAGTGCGTCGGGCAACTCGCAACGGTGATCAGTCGGGAACTCGGCGATGCGGCAGCGAGATCCATCGATCGCACCCTGGATCTCTTGCCTCGACTCTTCGACTCGTCGCACGACATCAGCCCTTCCGTCGACCGCATGGCCGTCGCCGGCTAGCGTCACCCGTCTCGCCTGTTGCAAGCGTCGCGGCTGTTTGGAAGCACTGCGGGCGTTCTTTCGCTGGACCCACAGGTGGTCGCGACGCCCCGTTTCGCCGCGGGGGAAACGGGGCGCCGATCACCCGAAAAATAGGCGGGAAACGCGATCCATTCGTGATGCTTCCGCGTAGGTCCGGAACCGAATCCCCCGGGGACTCGTTGCCCTTGCTAATGAGTTGATTATCGAGCGCTGCAAGAGCGCGGGATACCCCATCGGGCAATCGACGCCTGGTGGGAGGAGGATAGGGATGAGCAAAATATCTCGCTGGGCGACCATCGCCGTTGCGATCGGTTTGCTGACGGTGATCGTCCTCGCCGGCTGGCGCTATGGCGGAGGCGGCGGAGGCGAACTGAAGTTTATCGAGAATGGAACGGCGTCGTGGTACGGCCCCGGCTTTCACGGGAAGAAGACGGCCAGCGGCGAGCGCTATGACCAGAACGACCTGACCGCGGCCCACAAGAAACTGCCGCTCGGCTCGGAAGCCACGGTGACCAACGTGGAAACCGGCAAATCGGTCGAAGTGGAAATCAATGACCGTGGACCGTACGTCTCAGGCCGCAAGATCGACCTCTCCAAAGCAGCGGCGCGGCAAATCGGTGTTCTGGACGATGGGACTGCACCGGTGCGCATCGAGGCCACGTCCGAACAACTCGACCCGGACGGAGACGGCAAGCCGGGCAAGGGCGTCGGAAAATAGCTTGATTGGAGACAATCAGGCCGAGCGGGCTGGGCCCAGAGGACGACCCCCCCCCTGCGGACGGCCCCCTGCGGACCGACCCCACTGCGCGGCGACCGCCCTTCCTTCGGGCGCCCCTAGCCCCCGTCCCCGCCCTCCTCCGGCGACAGCTTCAGCGACACCGAGTTGATGCAGTAGCGGTCGCCGGTGGGGGCCGGGCCGTCGGAGAACACGTGGCCGAGGTGCGCCCCGCAGCGACTGCAGTGCACTTCGGTCCGGGTCATGAAAAAACTCCGGTCGGTCTCGGTGGCCACGGCCGTCGCGTCAGCCGGCTGCCAGAAACTGGGCCAGCCGGTGCCGCTGTCGAACTTCGTTTCGGAGTGGAACAGTTCCTGGCCGCAGCAGGCGCACAGGTACATCCCCTTGGCTTTGGTATTCCAGTAGGCGCCGGAGAAGGGTGCCTCCGTTCCGTGCTTGCGACAGACCCGATACTGCTCGGGCGTCAGTTCCGCCTGCCAATCCGCATCCGACCGTTCTGCTGCCGGCTTATTCGACATCTCGCTCATTGATCGGTCCCTTCGTCGCGCTTACGGGCAAGCATTCTGCCCTGAACCGCGATCCTCGTGCGCTATCATGGCAGACGTATTCGCTATTTCCCCTGGATCAAGACGGGATGGCAAGGCCGGCGAACTAGATTCCGGCCCGGCGGACATGTCTACCCTGTCAGAATCACAACCAACCTGAGCGGCGCGGACCATCGGCGGCCGGTTCGCTGGCGGACCAGCGAATTTCTAGAGCGCTTCGGTTAAATGCGCACCCAGCCTCAGGCCCAGGGCGTAAATGCTCAGCGCTGGATTGACCCGCGATGCGCGGGGCAACACGCTGCCGTCGCCGACCCAAAGGCCCCGCATACCGTGCACCCGACCGTGGGCGTCGACGACGCTGGTGCGGGGGTCCTCGCCCATCACCATGCTGCCGAGCGCGTGTGCGGTGCCCGCCATGCCGACATAGCGGTCGACACCGACCAGCCCCTCGCGGATCAGCCGGGCGAGAAAGGCCCGGACCAGCCGACGATGCTCCTTGTCGGCCGGCCGCAGCCGGCGCAGGTCGTAGTTCATCATCGGCAGCCCGCCCTGCCCCCCGGAGACGATGCGGTTATGCGCGTCGGAGCCGTCCTCGGTGGTAACAAAGAAGCCGATGGCCCGGCCGCCGATGGCATTGGTCACAAACTTCGGCACCGCGGCCGGCAACTGCGTTTCGAGGATGTCGCCGTCGATCCATCCGAGGCATTGCACCGTGGAATGGGGAAAGGCGTCATTGTAGAGGATCGCCGTCTTGCGCAGCACATCCTCGTCCTTGAATGCCGAGAAGCCCAGCAGCGCGCTGTTGATGTGCATCTTGAAGTTGCTGCCGACCACCGGCGCCGACGGCAAAGTCCGATCCAGGCCGGTCGTCGCCATGTGATCTTGCAGAATGCGTGGCGAGGACATGGCGCCGGCGGCCAGCACAACCGCCCGCGCCATGTAGAGCGAGCCGTCGGTGCAGTGGACGCCGGTGATCACCAGCGGGTCATCGGGCGCGCTCGCCAGCGCCGCCACCGTCTTGTCCGGCATCAGAGTGAACAGCGGGTTGCCCTGCATCGGGTCGAGCAGGTTGCACTCGGCATCGGACTTGTAACCGCTGGGCGAGGCATAGCCGTCGAAGTGCTTCGCCTCTTCCGGGACCTGCAGGATTTCCGGCTTTAATCCCAGCGGCAACGGCTCGGCGCGCCACGCCGGGTCAGCGGTGGTAATCCGGTCAAGCAACGCCTGCAGTTCCGGTTCATTGTCGAAGCGATGGACGGCCAGCAGCCGCTCCGCTTCGTCGTACCAGGGAGCAAGTTCGTCATAGCCGAAGGGCCAGCCCAGGCACTGGTGCGCCGGGTCGGCCTCGAACTCGTGCGGCGAGAAGCGCAGCAATGCCGCGCCGTACCACTTGGTCTTCCCCCCGATGTTGTAGTATTCCCCCGGAATGAACTGCTTGTTGTATCCGTCGACCCACAGTTCCTTGTTCTTGAAGCGCCCATCCTTAAAGACCTGTTTGACATCGAGGGTTGACCGATCGCGCGGCAGGGCCGTGCCCTTTTCCAGCATCAGCACGCGGCGGCCGGCCTGGACCAGGCGCCACGCGGTCGAAGCGCCCCCTGCTCCCGATCCCACGATGATGACATCGACTGTCTGGCTCATGCTATTGCCCTCCCCGATGAACTTCGCGGCGCGCGCCCACTTCGCCTCGCATCCTGCACGGCGCCATTCTATTGTCCACAACCTGTCGAGATGCCGGAAGCACATAGAGACGACAGCCGCGCGCCAGACCTCGGATCCGGCGGCCGCCGATGCCGAAGCGCTATCGAAATGATCGCGGTACGGGATTTTCCCCGGCCGGCACCTTTTGATTCAGACTGTGGCGTAACGGCAGGATCGCCCGTCGGTGAGGCCGCCGAGAGGAGAGAGCAGGAATGGCCGAGAAAACGACGTTCGAAGGCGAGCGCCGGCGTCTGGAAGAGCAGCGCGCCGGCACGCACGGCTGGCTGCAGTGGGGTCCCTACCTCTCGGAGCGTGCCTGGGGCACGGTGCGGGAGGATTACAGTGCCGACGGCAACGCGTGGGACTTCCTGCCCCACGATCAGGCCCGCTCCCGCGCCTACCGGTGGAGCGAGGACGGGCTTGCCGGCATTTCCGACGACCGTCAGCTGCTCTGCCTGGCGCTGGCTTTGTGGAACGGCAACGATCCGTTTCTGAAGGAACGCGCCTTCGGACTGACCGGACCGCAAGGCAACCGGGGCGAGGATGTCAAGGAGTACTATTTCTATCTGGACGCAACGCCGAGCCACAGCTGGCTGCGCTGGGCCTACAAATATCCGCAGACCGTCTTCCCCTACCAGCGCCTGCTCGACGAGAATGCCCGGCGCTCGCGCGATGAGCCGCCGTTCGGGTTGCTGGACACGGGCGCGTTCGCCGACGACCGCTACTTCGACATTGAGGTGCAGTACGCCAAGGCCTCTCCCGGCGAGATCCACATGCGCGTCCTGGCTCACAACCGGGGTCCCGAGCCGGCGCCGCTGCACCTGCTGCCGACCTTGTGGTTCCGCAATACCTGGTCGTGGGAAGCCGAGCCGGTGCGGCCGAAGCTGCGCTCGGAGACGGCCCCGCTCGGCGCCGCCTGGTGCGTGCGCGCGGAACATGCCGAACTCGGCCATTGGTGGCTCTACGGCCGGCAGCCGGGGCAACAACTCTTCACCGAGAATGACAGCAACGGCGCGCGGCTGTGGGGCGAGACGGGCGGCACGCCGGCCAAGGACGCGTTTCACCGGCTGATCGCCGGAGGCGAGGTCAGCGCGGTCGATCCGCAACGGGGACAGGGGACTAAGTTTGCCGCGTGGCATGTCTTCGATGTTCCTGCCGGTCAGCAGGTCCGCATCGATCTGGTCGTTTCCAGCGAACCTCTGGCGACCCCGTTCAACCGCGCCGAGGTGGTGCTTTCAAGCCGCCTCGCCGAAGCGGACGCGTTCTATCATGAGCTGTTGCCGGATGCCTCGCCCGACGACCACCGCATCCTGCGTCAGGCGCTGGCGGGCATGATCTGGTGCAAGCAGTTCTTTCACTATGACGTCGAGCGGTGGCTGAAGGGTGACCTGCTGCCGCCGCCAGCCGGACACAAGACCGGCCGCAATTCCGGCTGGAAGCACATGAAAGCGCACGACGTGCTGTCGATGCCGGACAGCTGGGAATACCCCTGGTTCGCAGCCTGGGACCTGGCCTTTCATTGCGGCGCCCTGGCGCTGGTCGACGTGGATTTCGCCAAGCATCAGATCGAACTGGTGCTGAACGAACGCTACCTGCACCCCAACGGCCAGATACCGGCCTATGAATGGAACTTCTCCGACGTCAATCCGCCGGTGCACGCGTTGGGCGCATTAAAGGCCTTCCGCGCCGAGCGGGTGCAGCGCGGAAAGACCGATACGGCGTTTCTCAAACGCGTCTTCAACAAGCTGCTGCTGAATTACGCGTGGTGGATCAACCGCAAGGACGCCGACGGCCAGAACGTATTCGAGGGCGGCTTCCTCGGTCTCGACAACATCTCGGTGTTCGATCGCTCCCAGCCGCTGCCGCCCGGCTACAGCCTGAAGCAGGCGGACGCCACCGGCTGGGTGGCGATGTTCGCGCTCAACATGACGGTGATCGCCCTTGAGCTGACGGTGGAGGACGGAGCTTACGAGGACATCGCCATCCAGTGCTATGAGCAGTTCCTTGCGATCGCCGACACCATCGGCGGTCATTCCGGCACGGGCGTCTCGCTGTGGGATGCGGACGATGGCTTCTTCAAGGACCTGATCGTCACTCCGGACGGCATGCACCACCGGATCGACGTCTATTCGATGGTGGGCCTGATCCCGATGTTCGCAACAGAGGTGCTCGACCAGCGGCTGATGAAGGCCGCGCCGCGCTTTCGCGACATGTTGCGCGCCCACCGGGGCGGACTGTTCCAAGGGCACTACGTCTGTGCCTGCCCGGACTGGGAGAACGACCGCGGCGAGCACCTCTGCGCCCTGGTGGATCACACCATGCTCCCAGCCATTCTTCAGCGACTCCTCGACGAACGACAGTTCCTGTCCGACTACGGGGTGCGCAGCGTCAGCCGCATCCACGCCGAGCATCGCGACCTCGGCTATCTGCCGGGGATCGGCCAGGCGATGATCGAGTACCTTCCGGGCGAGTCCAATTCGCCCCTGTTTGGGGGCAATTCAAATTGGCGCGGGCCCATCTGGCTGCCGGTTAACTACCTGCTGATCCAGTCGCTCGAAAAGTTTCACCGCTTTCTCGGCGACGATTTCCGGGTGGCGGCGCCCTGTCTCGGCGGCCGGGAACTGACCCTCAACGAGATCGCGACGCTGATCGCCGAGCGCGTCGTCGACCTGTATCGGCGTGACCAGAATGGACAGATCCCGGCGCTGCAGGGAAGGCCGCCTTTTCAAGGCGACCCGCACTGGCAGGAGCCATTGCTGTTCTTCGAGTACTTCCACGCCGACACCGGGCAGGGACTCGGCGCCTGTCATCAGACCGGCTGGACCGGCCTTCTCGCCAATCTGGTGACGCGGCGCTATCGCCGGGACATCCCCAGCTACTGGAGCCGGAGCAAGCCGGCCCCCCGCGCCGCCGAATAGATGCTGCGGACGATGCGCAGCGGCGGCGTCGCAAGCGCGCCGGCCACCACCAGCCGTCCCTTCCCGTTCGCCCTCCTCGTTGTCTACGCCACCGCCTTGCTGCATGGCCTGGCGCTGGTGAGCTTTCCGGCGCTGAGCGCGGTGCTGACCCGCGCTTACGGCCTGACCGATGCGCAATACGGCGCGAGCTTTCTGCCGCAGGTCGCCTGTGCGGTGCTGGGCGCGGTGCTGGGCGGCGGACTTGCCCGAAGCCTCGGGCTTCACCGCTTGCTCGCCTTGTCGCTGCTGGCCGCGGCGGGCTCGCAGGCGTTGCTGGCGCTGGTCGGGTTGGTCCCTGCCAGCTGGCTGTTTGCCTGCGTGTTGTCGGCAGCGGCGGCTCTCGGCTTGGGCTTTGGCCTCTCGGGCGCCCCGATCAACAGCTATCCTCGCCTCTTCTTCCCCCGATGGGCACACACCGCGGTCGTCGCCGCCCATTCGATGGTGGGTCTTGGCCTCGCTGCAGGTCCGCTGCTGGCGGCACAGCTTGTCGCGGCCGGGCACTGGCCGGCCTATCCGATCCTGCTGGCCGGGCTTGCCCTGGGACTGGTCGCGGCGGCAATCTCCTCCCCGCTGCAGTCCGGCGAAGCGTTGGTGTCTGTCGGCGCGCAGGGCTTGCGCGAGCGGCCGGCGGCGAGGCCGGCGTTCTGGCTGTTTGTTGTCATTCTCGCGGTCTACGCCGTCGCCGAGGGGACGTTCTCGAGCTGGGTGGTGATCTTCCTGCGCGACGCTCGCGGTCTGTCGGAAACCACGGCCAACTGGGCGCTATCGGCGTTCTGGGGCGCCCTGGTGTTCGGCCGGCTGGCAATCTCCGCACTGGTCGCCCGGGTTTCGCCAGCAAAGCTCTGGGTGACATTGCCGCTGCTGATGATCGCAGCGTTCCTGCTGGTGCCGGCGACCTCGGGGCCCGCCTCGGGAATTGCGCTGTTCGCGTTCGCCGGCCTCGCCTGCTCCGGCTTCCTGCCGCTCAGCATCACGCTGGCGTCCCATCGCTTTCCGCACGATGTGGCGTGGGTATCCTCGATGATGGTGGCCGCCTTGATGCTCGGTGTCGGCATCGGCTCGTTTGCTGTCGGCATGCTGCACGAAACCCTGTCGTTCGACGACCTGTACCGGTGGTCGGCGCTTTACCCGGTGATCGTGCTGCTGCTCGCCGCAGCGGCGCTGCGAAGCGAACGACGCAGGGGGCGTGCCTGAAGCCGGGGATCGCCGGAGCTGCGGCGCACCGGCGAACCGGCTTCGGTCAATCGCGCGCCCGCTTGTTGGCGATGGCCCGCTCGTAGGCTTGCAGATACAGATGGGCGCTGTGCTCCCCCGAGAAGTCTTCCGCCATCGCCGATGCGATCATCTTTCGCATGTGGTCCTTGCGATCGTAGTAGGTGCTGACCGCCCAGCCGACCGTGTCGTACACGGCATTCGCGCTGGGCTCCGAGAATTTGAAGCCGGTCCCCTCCCCCGTGCGTTCGTCATACTGCTTCACCGTATCGTTCAGCCCACCCGTCGCCCGGACGATCGGCAGGGTGCCATACCTCAGTGAATACATCTGATTGAGGCCGCAGGGCTCGAAGCGCGACGGCATGAGGAAGAAGTCGGCGCCCGCCTCGACCCAGTGGGCCAGTTCCTCGCTATAGCCAATATAGCTGCCGATCCGGTCCGGATACCGGCCGGGCAAGTGGCCGAAAACCCATTCGAGGCCCTTGTCCCCGCTGCCGAGGATCGCAAACTGGACCTGCATATCGCCCACGATCCGCTCGATGGACTGGGCGAGGAGGTCGAGCCCCTTCTGCAGCGAGAAGCGGCTGACGACGCCGATCAGGGGGACATCGGCTCTCTCTTCCAGCATCAGGCGGCGCTGCAGCTCCCGTTTGCAGACGGCTTTCCCCTCCAGGCCCACTCCATCGCCGAACCGGGCCGGGATCAGCGGGTCGGTCGCGGGGTTCCATTCATCGTCGTCCACCCCGTTGATGATCCCCCAATAGTCTCCTCCCTTTCTGCTCAGACAGTCGGCGAGACCTTCGCCGCCCTCTGCCGTGCGGGTCTCGGCTGCGTAGGTGAGGCTCACGGTGGTCACCAGGTCGGCGTAATACAGGCCGCCTTTGAGAAAATTGATCTCGCCGAAGTCTTCGAACTTCTCCTCGGTAAAGTTCGACCACTGCAGCCCGAGATAATCGCAGTCGGCAGCCGGCCATTTCCCCTGGTGGGCAAGGTTGTGGATGGTGAGGACACTGGCGGCGGCCCCGAGAACCGGGTCGTTCCAGTGCCAGATCTTCAGATAAGCCGGCGCCAGCGCCGTCGGCCAGTCGTGCGCATGAACGATATCCGGTGCGAACCCCATGTCGCGGCAAAGCTGCAGAGCCGCGCGCGTGAAGAACCCGAACCTGCATCCGTTATCGCTGTACTTCTCCAGGTCTCGGTCGTGATAGAGACCGAAGCGGTCGAAATATTTGTTGGACTCTATGAAATAGAACTGAGTTCCGGCGTATGTCGCCGTATCGACAGCAGCCCACTCCTCGGTGTTTCCCATCCACACCCCGAGACAATTGAGAAACGGTTGCAGGCTGAATTTCGTCAGATCGATCTCGGAATACTTCGGCAGAACGACGACTACCTCGTGTCCGAGGGCGCGGAGCGCCTTGGGAAGAGCACCGGCGACGTCCGCCAGCCCCCCTGACTTGACGAACGGAACGGCTTCGGAAGCGAGAAGCAGGATTTTCAACGGCGAGATCGGTCGGGGCATCTTGTAGCCTCGTCGCAGGGCAGTCCGGACAACGTGCAGGCATCACTGTCCGACGCACGCATAGCGCACGCCGCAACAGCCAGCCACAACCAAGTGTTCATCGCATCTTTGTCGCCTTGGGCACATCTCCGGATTCCCGGTCACCCCCCGGCTGGCTCGTCGCCCAGGATCAGGCCGGCGGGGAGGGATTCCCCAAACAGGCCCAGCCGCTCCGCGGCAGGAACGGGGACAAACCCCCGCAACCGGGCGGTCCTGACCGGGGCAACGCCGGCCTTCTCCAGCCGGTCCGCGATCCTTGACCGCAGGGAGGGGGCCACATCGAGACCACGATCGCCCACAACCCGTGCAGCCCGAAGGAAGAGCGTCTGCAGCTCGGCCAGCTCGGCCGCCTTCCAATCGAGGCCCGAGAAGGCGTCGTAGGCCTGCTCCACCATCGTCGGCGAGACAACGGCTTCCTGTCCGGCATAGACCGGCGCGCGGCTCAGCAGTGATGCCAGTGCCGCCAGGTACGGCGCACAGTGCCCGCCGCTGCGTGCGAGGTCTGCGGCCACCTCGATAAATCGCCGGATCAGCTCCGCCTTGGTCTCCGGGCCGATGCGCTCCAGGGATCCTGCGAGGCGGATCAGCTCCGGTGCCGGGCTCTTCTGTCGCCGGATGTTGTCGAGTTCGCCAGACAGCACCCACTCCTGTCGCTCCTGCGAGAGGCCGCCCGCGACCCGCCTCCAAAGGATATATTCCTGCAGCTTGACGCGTTTGTTCGGAAAACTGAGGCGGCCGAAGGTCGTCTCCCACAGGGTGTCGATGCGTTGCTCGTCCGACGCCGCGCCGAAGCCGGGACGCAGCAGGAATCCTGCTAGTATGAGCCAACTCTCCTCATGCTCGACCGATTGCCGCCGCTGAGCGGCGCAGGCTTCCACGGCCGGCCACAGCGCGCGGACAAGAGGGCCGTTCCAGTCGCCCTTCGCCAGCCCAAGGATTTTCTCCAGGTTCTGGACCACGCGCGCGGCGGTCAGCTTGTCCCGTGGCCGCAGGGGCTGGGACAGTAATGACGCGATTCTTTCCCGGGCGGCGGCCAGGGAGGCCGGCCCAACGTTGAGCTCCACCGCGACGGGTTCGCTCGCGGTGTTCCCCGATGCCGATGCTACCGGATCGGCCTGAGTGTGCCGGCGCAGGTCGAAATCCAACGGCAGCGACTGGCGGATGCGCGGGTGCGTGCTCCGGCAGGAGACCTGCAGCAGACCAAGCTCGTTCAGCCGCGTGGTCAACACCACAGGAATCGATCGCTCGGCCATCCGCTGTGCCTTACCGACCCGCGCGATCGCCTGTAACGGCGGCAGCGGCCGCAGGCCGTCGGTTCCGGACAGCAGGTCGCCGGCCTTGCTGTCATCGTGGCGGGTGGAGATGTAGGTTTGAAATCGGACCGGACGATTGATCCGCAGCTCGAGCGGAAGGTTGCTGATCTCGAAGATCTCTCCGGCGCCAGCACCATGCGGCAGAATGCAAACGAGCGCCGGCTCCGGTTTCTTTTCGCCCTCGGCCGCGGCTTTGCCGAAGGCTTCGACGAAAACCGCATGAGCCGAGCCGGCCTTGATCCGCCGCCCGGCGTTTCGGTGCGCCAGCCTGCCAAAGTGCGCAGCGCCGCGCGCGACGGCAAGATCGGGCTCGCCGCTGACCAGCGCCGCTGGCGGGGGGCCTTCCTGCCACTTCCCGATCTCGCCGCAGAGCCGCTGTCGCAAAGGCCGGGGAGAGAGCGAGCCACCATTGAACAGGACGGCGTCGATCGGGGGGCGATCTCGCAGGAACAGGGCGAGATGGCGGGTAATCGCCGTGTCGGTCGCGTAAGGAAGGCCCAATTCCCTGAGGCCGAGCTGGGTGCGCCGGACACGTGCGTCGGCGGCGCACTCGGGGAAAAACCCATCGAGCAGGAGACGGTCGATCTCTGCCCGTGTGATCCGCGCCGAGCGCGCCTCGGTGATCAGGCTCGAGCTCCGGCCGGGAACGGAGACGGAGAACGCCTCGTCAGGGGGCCCCTCGCTGGACAGGGCGAGTTCCTTGATCTCCCGGCACCGCGCGACGAGATAGTCCCACGGTGAGCCGGATACCCTGGCATCACCGTCAACCAGTCGCGGCTCCGCCAGGTGGGCCAGAGCCAGATCGATGTTGTCGCCGCCCAGAAGGATGTGGTCGCTGACCGCCACGCGCTCGATCTCTGGCGTTCTCGCCGTGGGCTGAACCTTAAACAGGCTGAAATCGGAAGTACCGCCGCCGACATCTACAACCAGGACGTGCCTATTGCCACCGCCATCGCCGGGAAGATGGTTCCACAGATCCGTCCCCTGATCGTGTTCTTCGAGCCAGCGATAGAAGGCTGCCTGCGGCTCCTCCAGCAGGCGGACGGTGTCCGGAAAGCCGGCTTCGTGCGCCGCGGCAAGGGTTAGACGCTGCGCCGCCGCGTCAAACGAGGCCGGAACGGTAACCGTGATGTCCTGGGCATCGAACGCGGCGTCGCCGCCGGACGTGGCGTATCTCTCGTTCCATGCCGCCCGAAGATGGCCAAGGATCAACCCGGCCGCCTGAACGGGAGAAATCTTCTCCTGCGGAGAGATATCCTCCGATCCCCAGGGCAGAAACGGCGCCTCGCGATCGACCGAGTGGTGGCAAAGCCAGGACTTGGCCGAATGGATCACCCGGCCCGGGGCTTCCTGCGCCTTCTTTGCGGCGAGCACGCCTGCGATCCATCGTCCCCGGCCGAGCGAAACTTCCCGCACCTGGGCGGCAATGGCGTCTTCCGGAAGATAAAGGAATGAGGGAAGCGTGGGCCGACGCACAAGCGTTGCGTACGAGTGCAACTGCGGGATCGTTAGCACCTCGGACGCCCCGTCCCGCTCGATCGGGGCGAACGCCATCGCGGAGTTGGTGGTGCCGAGGTCGATGCCGATGCTGACCCGGGGAGTTCCCATACAGGGTAAGGTGCCCTATTCCGTCCGCACCCGGAATTCAACTTTCCAGCGGCGATCGGATTTGGTGTGCTTCATCCACAGTTCCAGCGTGCCGAGCTCGGTCACGGTCGCGTTGATCTGCACCGGGACCGCCTCTCCAGGCGGGAAGCCGTCGAGCGACGGCAGATCAACCTCGAGCAGACTGGTTTCCTCCAGCGCGCTCTCGGCATCCGGAAGGATCTGCCCGGCGGTATCACCGCTGCGCACCTCCGACGAGAAGAACCGGAAGTCGGTCGGCTGGCCGGTGATCAGCCCGAACTCCTGGCCCTCGATCAGCAGGTCCGATCCCTCCTCCATCCCCTGCGGCACCACGCACAGCGCCTTGACCCGCGGCTTGAACCCCGGCACCGCCGGCATCGAGGTCTCCAGTCCGATGTAGTACGAACGGGCGGCTCCGGCCTTGATGCGGAGCCCCTTGCCGGTCGCCCGGTTGCGGCCGTAGAGCGAGGCGCCCTTGGCCACCGCCAGGTCCGGCTGAAAGCCTTCGAGTTCGCGGACGGGATGCTCCTCGTTCCACGACGTCAGCAGATCGAGGATGCGCCGGCGGATCGGTTCGGCCCGGAACACGCCGCCGTTGAACAGCACGGCGGTCGGCATGAGCAGCTCTGCGGACTGGGCCTTGTCGCCGACCAGGCGGCTCAAGGCCTCGCTCGCCTGAACGTTGCCGAGACTGCGGTGCAGGAAGCGGGCGAGATGCTTGCTGACCACCGGATCTGCAGCATAAGGCAGGCCGAATTCCTGCAGCCCCGAGCGACGGGCCTCCTTCGGCAGGTCGCTCGCGGCGGTCAGCGGGAAAAATCCCTCCAATACCACCTGCTCGAGCGTCGCCCGATCGAGCTTCGTCGATACGGTCCCCGCAAGCAGACTGGAGCCGCGGGACGGCAGCGCGATCGGCGCCTCGGCAATCGCGCCGTCTTCCAGCATCGTCACCTTGGCTTTCGAAGCGGCGTGAACGAGAGCGAGAAACTGCCAGTGGTCGATCGACTTGCCTTCGGCTTCCAACGCCGCTTGCAGCGTGTAGGCCAGCGCCAGGTCCATGTTGTCGCCGCCCAGCAGGATGTGCTCGCCGACGCTGATCCGTTCCAGCTCCAGGTCGCCCTCGCGGTCGGCGACGGCGATCAGGCTGAAGTCGGCGGTGCCGCCGCCGACGTCGCAGACGAGGACAATATCGCCTGGCCTGACCTGGGACCGCCATTCCCGACCGGCCTGCGCCGTCCAGGCGTAGAACGCCGCCAGCGGTTCCTCGAGGAGGGTCACCTTACCGAGCCCGGCGGCGGCCGCCGCCTCCGCGGTCAGAGTGCGGGCAACTTCGTCGAACGACGCAGGCACGGTGAGGACGACCTGGCACTCGGGAATTTGCCAGTCCCGCCCCTCACGGTGCTCGGCATAGAGGATGCCTTCCCGGAGGTGTTCGAGATAGAACCGCGAGCACTCGAACGCCGAAAGCTTCGCCTCCTTGATCGACGATTTCCACGGCAGCACCGGCTGCCGCGGATCGATGTGTGGATTGGACAGCCACGACTTGGCCGACGTGATGAGACGATCGGGAACCAGCGCGCCGTGATCGCGCGCAAAGGATCCGACGACCGCCTCGATGTCGCGGTCCTTGGCCCACGGCAGAGCGCAGGCCTCGCGGGGAAATTCGTCGGGATGCGGGATATAGAGCGCCGACGGCAGGGTCGGTTTCTCGCCGATCTTGTTCGGACCGAGGATTTGCGTCACGTCGACGACCTCGGTCTCGTCGCTCTCCAGATCGGTGAGCGCAACCGCGCTGTTGCTCGTCCCGAGATCGATGCCGAGACTGTACTTGGGCGTCATGAGCAGAGATGCCTGTGTGATTTGCAGAGGGTGATTTGCAGAGGTGTGTCATTTGCCGCGGAGGGCGTCTCAGGATCGAAAACGCGCGCTCACTTGAGGTCCACCTCGGCGGGTGCGATCGTCGGCAGCCGGTCGTCGGCGGCCTTCAGCGCCCGCGGCAGCTTGACCCACTCGGCTCGCCAGCCGCGGTGGACGAGCGTTCCGGTGAACGGCGCCTCTCCGGAAATCGCGCCGGTCAGGCGATAGTCGTCGGCGGCAAATCCGGCCGGGACCTCCACACGCGCGCCCTCGCGCTCGTCCCGAACGGGCCGGATGCCGAAATGCTCGGCCAAGGCGGCTTTGCACCCCTCGTGGACGACCCGCGCCGCAGCCCCCACCTGAGCGTCGGCATAGGGCGTTATGTCGTCCATCAGAAAGTCGACCAGCCGGCCGCGCTCCTGAAACGTCGCGAGAAAGCTGACGACTTCGGCGTCCGCCCGGTTGGCAACTTCGGGAAAGGCCGCCGACTCGGCTGCGGCCGGGGCCGCGGCCTGGGCGGATGTCTCGACGGTTCCGCTCCGGCTGGCGAGCAGCGCCAGGAGCACGACGACCGCGACCGCGACGGCGGCAACCGACAGTTCCCAGTGGTAGGCGCTCACCTCGGGCACGAGGGCCAACGCGGTCAGCGCGACCAGGACAACTGCAGCAAGAATCGACACAATACGCATCTGGCAAGATATCCCGCAGTTTTTCGTAGCGGCGCAGGCGCTGCTGTTGGCCGCGCTCGAGGGTCAAAGGCCACAGCCCAGTGGATTTCGCAAGTTACAAACACACCGAAGGAGCGATGCCCCCTCACCGGCCGGACCGCAATGGGCACGGAAAAATCGCGCTCGGCGCGCGAACACTCAGCCTATCCGTGAAGTGTCCGGCTACCTGTGAAGAGTGCGGGCCGGTTCGGAATATCCGCTCCTGCGAACCTGGGAGATCGCCTGCTGATACAGCCGCTGCCAGCCCAGATGGCGCAGCCGCGCCTCGATCAGGGCCTCGATGGCGGCAACGTCGGTCGGCCCGCCTTCGATGAAGCCAAGGTCGTTGGCCAGGAGATGGCCGGCCGTGCTGTCGAGGAAATCCCGGACTTCCAAGGAACTCAGGGCGAAGATGTGGGCCAGCGCCTTGCTGGCCATCACCCAGACCGATCGGGCGTCATAGCCGTTCTGCGCGCTGATCGCCCAAAAACCTGCGGACGGATCCTTTGTCGGCAAGACGATTTGAGTCATCGCTGTTCCGGCCGTCCGTGCATTGTCAAAGTCGAAAGCGTTTTCCCGCAAACAACGGGAGAGGCGAACCGACAATCGGACGCGCCGCAGCTACAACCGCGCTCACCGCTCCTGCGCCGATAGTGCGCAAGGCGTTGACCCTACACGAAACAAGAGCGAAAAGACACCCAGCTCCCCATGGACCGCGAAGAAAAACGGCCCTGGTGGAAAGGCCTGGCGCGGCGAGCGGGCCTTCAATTCTGCGCGCCGGGCGGCGCACCAAAGGTCAGGCCACCGCGACCTTCCGCACCTTTGTCGCCGGCAAGTAGGCCTGGCGGCAGTGCGTCTCGCAATAGGGTTTGCCAGGCACAGCGGCCGCGCCGCAGAAGTGCACCTGGGCGCTATCGGAGGTGCTGAGCGGCCAGCTGCACATGCCCGCGCCAAGCCCGTCCAGGCGGACGACGCTCTCCCCCTCCGATTGATCGGCCGGCGTTGGCCGACGCTTGGCGAGCTGGAGGCGAAACGCCTTGCCGATCACGGCGTTCTTGGTCACGCTCAGGCGACGGCCGATTTCGCTTGCGCAGATCCCCTCGTTCCACAATGTGATGAGTATCGCCGTCCGCTCCGGTGTCCATTCTCGTGTCATCAGCTCAAGCCCCGCCCACATGCGACAAAGACGGTTCCCTCTCTCTTCGCGACCACGAAGATAGAAGATAAGAACGACAGTATGTTACGACACCTTCCTCATACAGTACACGAGGAATTGTCGCTGTCGCTCTGATGACCGGGGGTGATTTCGCGCTGTGCGCCAATTGCCACACCACGTCCCTCCCACCGGCAAGCCCGCTACCGGCGTAAGGTAAGCTCTCTTCCGTGGACATCACCCGTCGAGACATCCATGGTCTCTCGGCCGGATTATGAAGAAGGCAAGGATTGCAGCGCCAATCGCACTTCGCACTTATGCCGCGATGAAGACGTTCTTTCGGTGGTGCACCAGCCGCGATCCCATCCCGACCGATCCCATGCAGGGCGTCGAGCGCCCGTTCGACGGAGAGATGGGGCGGGAGCGGTCGCAAGCTGCTGGGGAACGGTCGCGGGCATCGGGTCGCGGCATCGGGGCAGGCGACTGCGCCGCTGCTTTGGGCCGTTCTTGGATTCGGGGTGCCTCTGAGATGCGGGCAATCCTCAACGGAAGCAATCCCGCAATCGGTCTGGGTCCCCCCCCCGAACGGTTCGCGCCAGCAGGACATGCTGTATAAAGGCTGCTGCCGGCGCCAGCGCGACGACAACTCCCAGGCGGAGCGTCGCCCTTGGGCGGCTTATTCGGCCGCGAGCGCCACATGGTCTGCCGTATCGACCGCCTCGTCGAGAACGTCAGATTCAGGCTCGTTCGTATCTTTGCCTGCCGATTGACACATGGGGATAGTGGTGGCGGGTGCCGCATACCTAACCAAGGCCGCCAGGACGCCTTCCATCCTTGGGGGATTTGCGCCCGTCGTTTCTGTGCGGTGATACCCCGGTGATACCCGGATGTTGATGTCGCCGCTAAAATGTCTAGTAAGCCTTTGATTCATTTGGTGAGCCCGCTGGGGATCGAACCCAGGACCCTCTGATTAAAAGTCAGATGCTCTACCGCTGAGCTACGGGCTCAAACCCGGCGGCCTCTTGCCGTCGGCCCCTTTTAGACGATAACGGTGGCCTTGCCGATGGCTCAATGCAGCCGGCCGGGCGCCTCAGGCGAACTTCCGGTCCTGCTGGGCCAGCTTGCGCGCGGTCCGCGCCGCCACCTCCTTCGGGACGAAGGAGGAAATGTCTCCGCCCAGGCGGGCGACCTCCTTGACGAAGCGGGACGCGATGAACTGCTGGCGCTCCGAGGCCATCAGAAAGATCGTTTCGACGCCCGGGTCCAGCCGTGTGTTCATGCCCGCCATCTGAAATTCATACTCGAAGTCGGAAACGGCGCGAAGCCCGCGCAGGATGATGGTCGCGTCAAGGTCCTGAACGAAGTGCATCAGCAGCTTGTCGAACGGCCGCACCTCGATGCGCGATCCGTCGCCATTGCGCATCAGCGAGACCTGCTCGAGCAGCATCTCGACGCGTTCCTGCAGGCTGAACAGGGGCTCTTTTCCGGGGTTGGCGGCGACGGCGATGATCAACCGGTCCACAATCCGCGTCCCGCGCCCGATGATATCGACGTGGCCGTTGGTGATCGGATCAAAAGTTCCGGGATAAATCCCGATACGCGGCTGACCCATGTCTGTCCCTGTCCTCCCGTTTTGCCGGCGACGATGGCGTGATTGCTCTTGTTCGCCGGCGTGGTCCCCCGACTTAGCTTCCGTCGGCTGTATCGACGCCCCCTTCTGTATCCGCCCCCTTGCCGCCCTTCGTGTCGGCGTCGCCGTCGCCTGCCGGAAAGGCCTCCCCCATCTCTCCGCCGGATTGGTCCTCGCCCGGCGGCGTGGCTGTCGCGTCGGACGCGCCCTCCTCCACGTCGCGAATCCGCGAGACGGAAACGACCCGTTCGCCCTCGCCGGTGGCGAACAGCTTGACGCCGCGGGTGGTGCGGCCGTTGATGCTGATGTCGGCCACCGGACAGCGGATGAGCTGGCCGGAGTCGGTCACCATGACGATCTGATCGACCGGCAGGACCGGGAACGCCGCCACCGCCATCGATCCGGCACCGGCCCCGGCGCGGCCGAGATCCTGAGCAGAGACGCCGCTGCCGTCGCGCCCGGTAATGCGGTACTCGTAGGACGAGGTGCGCTTGCCGAAGCCGTCGTCGGCGACCGTCAGCAGGTATTCCTCATTGGCCGCCATCTCCGCGAACTCGGCCAGATCGAGCCGGGCGGCGAGCGCCCTGTCGCGCTCCAGGTCTTCCGGCCGCTCGCTGTAGTCGCTGCCGGAGAGACGCCGGCGGGCGTTGACTGCGCGCAGGTATTCGTCACGGCGCGTGGCATCGACCTCGACGTGGCGCAGACCGCTCATGCTGATCACTGCATCGCCCTCGGCCAGCCGCACCCCGCGCACGCCGGTCGAGGTTCGCCCGCTGAAGATGCGCACTTCATCCACGGCAAAGCGAATGCACTGCCCGCGCCGGGTGAACAGCAGGATGTCGTCGGCATCGGTGAACGTCCGGACGCGGACGAGACGGTCGCCCTCCTCCAGCTTCATCGCGATCTTGCCGTTCGCCATGACGTTGGTGAAGTCGCTGAGCGCGTTGCGCCGCACCTTGCCGGACGCCGTAGCGAAGACCACGGTCAATTCGCCCCAGCGATCCTCATCCTCCGGCAACGGCATCAGCGTGGTGATGGTCTCACCGGCGGACAGCGGCAGCAGGTTGATCATCGCCTTGCCGCGCGCTTGCGGTGCGCCCTGCGGCAACTGCCATACCTTCAGCTTGTAGACCATGCCCGAGGACGAGAAGAACAGCACCGGCGTGTGCGTGTTAACGACGAAGATCTGGCTGACGAAGTCCTCCTCGCGGGTCGCCATTCCGGAGCGCCCCTTGCCGCCCCGGCGCTGCGCCCGGTAGGCGCTGAGCGGCACCCGCTTGACGTAACCGCCGTGGGTGACCGTCACCACCATGTCTTCGCGCTGGATCAGATCCTCGATGTCCGCCCCGGCGGTGCCTTCCTCCAGCTGCGTCCGCCTTGGCGTCGCGAACCGCTCCTTGATCTCCAGCAGTTCCGCCTGCATCACGTCGAGAAGGCGGGCGCGCGAACCGAGAATGCTCAGGTATTCGGCAATCTCAGCGCCAAGCGTTTTCAGGTCCTCACCGATCTTGTCGCGTTCCAGACCGGTCAGCCGCTGCAGGCGCAACTCGAGAATGGCGCGGGCCTGCGCCTCGGAAAGACGATAGAACCCCGCGGCGGGACCGACCTGCCCGGTCTCCTCGACCAGCGCCAGCAGCGGACCCACGTCCTCGATCGGCCAGTCGCGCCCCATCAGCGCTTCGCGAGCCGACGCCGGATCGGGCGAGCGGCGGATCGTCGCGACGATCTCGTCGATATTGGCGACGGCAATGGCCAGGCCGGCGAGGATGTGGGCACGCTCCCGTGCCTTGCCGAGCAGGAAGATGGAGCGTCGGCGGATCACCTCCTCGCGAAAATCGAGGAAGGCTGTCAGCATCTCCTTGAGGGTCATCGTCCGCGGCCGACGCCCATCGAGAGCCAGCATGCTGACGCCGAATGAGGTCTGCAGCGGCGTGAAGCGCCACAGCTGGTTGAGGACGATCTCGGGGTCGGCGTCGCGCTTGATCTCGATGACCACGCGAATGCCGTCGCGATCGCTCTCGTCGCGCAGGTCCGAGATCCCTTCGATGCGCTTGTCGCGCACCCCCTCGGCAATGATCTCGACCATCCGCGCCTTGTTCACCTGGTAGGGCACTTCGTCGACAATGATCGCCGAGCGGTCCTTGCGGATCTCCTCGATGCGCGTGCGCGCCCGCATCAGGATCGAACCTCGGCCGGTCTGGTAGGCGGACAGGATGCCCTGACGTCCGATGATGACAGCACCGGTGGGGAAATCCGGCCCCGGCACGTGCTTCGCGATGAGTTCGCCGACCGACATCTCGGGATCGGCGATCAGGGCGCAGCAGGCATCGATCACCTCGCCCAGGTTGTGCGGCGGGATGTTGGTCGCCATGCCGACGGCGATGCCGCCCGCGCCGTTGACCAACACATTCGGGAACCGCGCCGGCAGCACCGCCGGCTCTTGCGAGGACTCGTCATAATTCGGCAGAAAATCGACGGTGTCTTTATCGATGTCGTCGATCAGCGCATGGCCGGAACGGGCCAGCCGTGCCTCGGTGTAGCGCATCGCCGCCGGTTTGTCGCCGTCGATGGAGCCGAAGTTACCCTGGGCGTCGATCAGCGGCAGGCGCATGGCGAAGTCCTGCGCCATGCGCACCAGGGCGTCGTAAATCGACTGATCACCGTGCGGGTGGTACTTACCCATCACGTCACCGACGATGCGCGCCGACTTGCGGAACGGCTTGTCGTGGGTGTAGCCGCCTTCGTGCATGGCGTAGATGATGCGCCGATGGACCGGCTTGAGGCCGTCGCGCACGTCGGGAAGGGCGCGCGCGACGATCACGCTCATCGCGTAGTCCAGATACGAGCGCCGCATCTCCTCCTCGATGGTGACGAGGCCGAAGTCGGCGCCGGGCGGAACAGCGGGCGTGGTGGTCAAGCGGCGGTTCTCAACGGCAGCAACGTGTGCACGAGCGGAAGCACACACTAGCACGCGTCAGGCGAACGCACAATTCGACCCAACTGCATGGCCTGCCCGCAAAAACCGGGGGCTTACCGGATGTTAACGAGTGGTGAGCGAAGATCCCGATGTCTTGTCCCATGACCATCGCCAGTCGAGAGACCGTCCATGTCCTCAAGTGCGCAAAAGCGGCCGTTCACCGCCGAGATCCGCAAGGTCGCTGCAACATCCTCCGGACCGCGGACCCCGGTTGCAGCCGCAGATAGCAGCGGCGAGGCCGAGGCCCGGCATCGCGAATTGATGGCGGCGCTCGCCGACATCGCCCGCCGCCTCGGCGGCCCGCCACCGGCTGAGCAGAGATCGGCTGAGCAGAGATCGGCCGGACAGACGCCTGACCCTGGGGAAGAGTCCGAGCCGGCAAAAGAAGCCGGCTCGGGCTCCCCGACGCTGCTGATCGAGCTTCGGGCCCTGAAGAGCGCCATCGCCGAGACGAAGCGCGAGATTGCGGCCCTGCGCGCCATGGGTGAACCGCCGGCGTCGCTGGCCACCGCCACCAACGAGCTCGACGCGGTGGTGCAGGCGACGGAATCGGCCACCGACTGCATCCTGGCCGCGAGCGAGCGCATCGACGCGCTGGTGACCGGGCTGCGCAACCAGGCCGCGGATCCCGACGAACGGGCCGGACTCGACGAGATCGGCGAGCAGGTGACCCGCATCTTCGAGTCGTGCAACTTTCAGGACATCACCGGCCAGCGGATCACCAAGGTGGTCAACGCGATGAAGTTCATCGAGCAGCGGGTAGAGCGGATGATCGAGATCCTGGGCGGCACGCAGGCCTTCGAGGACCTGACGCCGATGGCCCCGCCTCGTCCGCAACATGCCGCCGCTGACGAGGCTGATCTGCTCTGCGGCCCGCAGTTGGACAAGAACAAAATCTCCCAGGACGACATCGACGCCTTCTTCAACTGAGGCGGCCGCACACCTTCCACCATGGGGCGGGCTGAGAGGGCGGACCACGACAAAGGAAAGTCACGGCCCGCCGGGAGATCTCTCAAACCGCCGGGTCACACCGATCTTGGGTCGGTCGCGGCCGGCTGTGGCGCTGAGGCCGCCGCGAGTGCCGGGCCGCCGATGGTGCGTTCGCGGCCGGGTGTTTCGTCCGGGCCCTCTGCGCCGTGCACTTTGTTGGAGTACATAAATTGAACCGGCGTCGGTCGCGGGCCGGGAAGCGTAAGCACTTCCCTGAAGACTTTGTCGAGAGAATTGGCCGCTATCGGCTGATCACCAATCTCGTGGCCACGATTGGAGTTGAACCCGATGAAGCGCCGATCTTGCTGACGAATGGCGTCACCAACATCCGGATCGGTCTGAAACTCCACAAGCTCGTGGTATAATGTGCAGACGATGTTCTTCCAGGGCTGTGAGAAGACCGGGATTCCATTCCGTCCGCTTGGCCTGTTCTCAGAGTAGACGTTGGCGGAATAGTAGAGGGTTCGGTTCTGCCCTTGCCGGCGGAAATGCACCGAACCATGGTAACCTCCTAACCCCTCCCGAGACGAGGAGTCGTCCAGCGTCAGGATTGTGCCGGGAGGAAGCACCAGGTTGAAGCACGTTCGATCATGGTCGGAACCAAGGATCAGGCGGCGATCGAACAGGTCCACAATCTTGTTCTGAACATCGGCCTCGCCCATTTGAACCGGTCTGGGTTCATCCAGAATGACCGATTTCGCCACGTCATAGGACAGCACGTTCTCGGAAAAGTATTGCTGAATGATGGCCTTCAACCGTTCGTCGCGCATCAGGCGCTCGATCGCGTCGTCGATCGACTCCACATCACCTGGCGCGAAGTCGGCCGGGCGACCCAGGTAGATATTCTGGAAGCCCATCTGAGGCACGACCTTGCCACCGCGAAAGACCAGATCGTCTTGCGGAGATGGGGTAACACCGGGCGGTAAAGCTTCCCGCCCGGCAGTTTCGTCACTGTAACGCGCCGCTGCCCCGTAGTGTTTACGCTCTGCCTCCGACCCGGGCAACACCTGCACCCGCATCGGATATGTTCCATAGTTTTTTCCATAATCAGACATCTGACGCCCGCCCCATATCTTCAAGTATCAAAGACAGCTCATCCCAGCGCGCTTAAGAAACACCAGGACAACTTATCTTGCGGAGAATGGGTAGACTATGGAGCCCGCCTACCGGCGTCTGTGAACCCGTTCACATTGATCCGGCAGCGGGAGTTAAGAAGGACGTTGGTCAGCCGGCACCCCGCTGGATCGGGAGAGGATTTCGATAGGCCCTCACCTTCTGGACGGCGCTGCCGCGGGGGCACATCGCGCCCTACGACTCTTCGTCCTCGTTGTCGATGCCGCGGCGGGCGACCAGATCGGCCAGGGCCGTGGCGCCGAGTTGGTCTTGCGGATCCAGGCTTGCAGCCTTGCGCAAGAGGGCTTCGCCGGCTTCGAGGTCGCCCAGCCGGGCGCGGCAATAGCCCAGCGCCACCAGCGACTTCAGGTAAACCCGCTGCGGCTGCTCCAGCACGCCGAAGTCGGCGCTTTCCGCGCTGACACTGCGCCAGTCCCCAGGCAAGCCCAGGGTGCCGGCAGCAATCGCCAGACATGCCTCGGCGTGGGGAAGCGCCTCTTTCAACCGGTTATTGTAGAAGTAGAACCCATAGGCGACGATCCGCAGACCAAGGTTGTCCGGGGCGCGCTGCAAGGCCACGGCAATCGCCTGTTCCGCCTGCTCCGGCTGGCTGTGGGGTGCCGTGGCATCCCCGAGGATCGCCAGGATTTCCGGCGGGATATCGGCCTCGAACGCCTCGCCGTCGTATTTCATGAACCCCCTGAGTCGGTCCTGACCCCATCCGCTGGATGAGAGGATGGGGTCAGCCTGTACCTGGCGGGCGAAAGGCCCTGGTTAGCCCTGCATCCGCAGTGCGCCGTCGCAGCGGATGACTTCACCGTTCAGATACGGATTGTCGATGATGTGCATCGCCAGCTTGGCGTATTCCGCCGGATCGCCCAGCCGCGACGGGAACGGTACGGCCTTGCCCAGCGACGTCTGCGTCTCTTCGGGCAGGCCTGCCATCATCGGCGTCTTGAAGATGCCCGGGGCGATACAGACGACGCGCAGTCCGGACGGCGCAAACTCGCGGGCAGACGGCAGCGTCAGGCCGACGACGCCGGCTTTCGAGGACGCATACGCGGCCTGTCCGACCTGGCCTTCGAACGCGGCGATCGACGCGGTGTTGATGATGACGCCGCGCTCGCCATTGGCCAGCGGTTCCTGCGTCAGGATGTCGGCGGCGGCGAGCCGCATGACGTTGAAGATGCCGATGAGGTTGACACCGATTACCTTGGCGTACAGATCGAGGGCATGGGGGCCCTTGCGGCCGACGATTTTCGCCGGTGGCGCGATACCGGCGCACTGCACGACGATGCGCGCCACGCCGTTGGCCTCGCGCGCTTTGGCGACGGCGGCTTCGGTCGACTCGCCGTTGGTGACGTCACAAACGCAGGCGACGCCACCGATGTCTTTCGCTACCCGTTCTGCCGCGTCGGCGACGACGTCGAACAGCGCGACCTTGCAGCCCGCTGCCGCCAGCGCGCGCGCGGTGGTCTCGCCGAGACCGGAGCCGCCGCCCGTAACGATTGCCGCTTGACCCTTCACGTCCATTTTCTTGTCCCCTTGTGTTAAAGGCCGGCGGCGTGGCGGCCGCCCTCACTGCTGACGGCCATTGCCCCGGCGATGCTCACGGTGTTTTGCGTGTACCCGGACGACCGCACGGCGGACGAGGCCGGCGATCCCCAGGGAAAGCGGACGCCGCCGCCCTTGCCGGGCGGCAGCGCCGGTACTCCGCGTTAGACGAGCTCGATGGCCATCGCGGTGGCTTCGCCGCCGCCGATGCACAGGCCGGCCACGCCCTTCTTCAGGCCATGCTTCTTCAGCGCGTGCATCAGGGTGACGACGATCCGCGCGCCCGAGGCGCCGATCGGATGACCCAGCGCGCAGGCGCCGCCGTTGACGTTCACCTTGTCGTGCGGGATGCCGATGTCCTTCATCGCCGCCATGGTGACGACGGCAAACGCCTCGTTGACTTCCCACAGATCGACGTCGGTGTTCTTCCAGCCGGCCTTCTCGAGAACCTTGCGCAGCGCGCCGACGGGAGCGGTGGTGAACAGGTTCGGCGCCTGGGCATTCGTCGCGTGCGCGTGGATCACCGCCAGCGGTGTCAGGCCTTTCTTATCGGCGATGGAACGCCGGGTCAGAACCAGTGCGGCGGCACCGTCGGAGATCGAGCTGGAGGTCGCCGCGGTCACCGTGCCGTCCTTGCGGAAGGCAGGCTTCAGCGTCGGGATTTTGTCAATGTTGACCTGGAACGGCGCCTGATCCTTGGCGATGACCTTCTCACCCTTGCGGTCCTTGATGGTGACCGGTGCGATCTCGGCTTCAAACGAGCCGTCGTTCGACGCCGCCTGCGCCCGCTTCACCGACGTGGCGGCAAACTCGTCCTGGGACTCGCGGGTGAACTGATACATCTGGGCGCACTCTTCGGCGAACGTGCCCATCGAGCGGCCTTCCTCGTAGGCATCCTCCAGGCCGTCATAGAACATGTGGTCCATCAGCTTGTCGCCATGGCCGAGGCGATAGCCGGTGCGCCCCTTCAGCACCAGGTACGGCGCGTTGCTCATGCTCTCCATGCCGCCGGCGACGACAAAATCATGCGAGCCGGCAAGGATGTTGTCGTGGCCGAGCATGGCGGTCTTCATCGCCGAGCCGCACATCTTGGTCAGCGTCGTCGCTCCGGCTTCCCACGGCACGCCGGCGAAATGCGCGGCCTGACGAGCGGGCGCCTGCTTCAGGCCTGCCATCAGGCAGCAGCCCATCATCACTTCGCCGATATCGGCGGGATCAACCTTCGAGCGCTCGAGCGCCGCCTTGATCGCGACACCGCCCAGCTTCGTTGCCGGAACGCCGGCGAAATCGCCCAGCATACCACCCATCGGCGTGCGGGCCGCGCCGACAATCACTACGGGATCTGATTGCGCCATGTCTTCTGTCTCCTCAACCCTGTATTCGATTGGATCTTAGTGCGCGACTCGACGACTGCGACGTGCTGCCCTGCAGCCTGCCGCGCCGCGATTTCGCACAGGAAATTGCGAGCTTCGTTGCTGGTACACGCCGCGAACGCCCATCCCGCAGTATTCCTTGCCGCCCGGGCTCGGGCCGCCGCGCATACTAGCCCTCCCAGCGGTTCCTGCAAGGATTTACGAGTGGTTCGCGACACCGTCGCGACGCTGAATGGGCGTGCGCCGGCTGCAGGGGCAGCTTCATCCGCCAGCCTTGGGGTCAGCAAGCAAGGCTGCACCCTGCTCCAGCCCGAGCTCGAAGTAACGCTTCTGCGCCGTGGCATCCTTCAGCGAAATCGTCATGCTCTCCAGGTTGTGAGGACGCAAAACGTGCACCGGCTTGCGCCACCAGGTGCGCCCGTCGATGTCGATGCTCCTTTTGCCCACGGCTTCGAGCATCCGATTGACCATCTCGGCCTGGTCGAAGATGCGTTTATTCGGCAGGGTGAGCTGGAGATCGCTGACCAGCAGATGCGTATCGATGCTGGTGACCGGCAGCGTAAAGATGGTGGAGCGATACATTTTTTCCAGCTCGCGGTGGTAGTCGTAATCGGTGAAATCGACCGCGATGATCTCGTCCACGTCGGGATTCTGGAAGATGCCGGCGAGCGGCGTGTTGTCGAGATAGCCGCCCTCGATGAAGTACTCGCCCTCAATGACGATCGCCTTGAAGTAGGGAATGGTGGTGATGCCGGCGAGGAAGGCGTCCATGAACCGGGCGATCGACGCATCGTCAATGCTCCGCAGGATGTCGTTGACGAAGAATGTGTGCTTCGCCCGTCTCGTCACGTTGGTCGCCGAGATGTCCCAGCGCACGCTGCCCAGCGCCTCACCCAGGATTTCCCGGCGGCGCGGCTGATCGAGCTGCAGCGCCTTGCGGCAGTTGTCCTTGTCCACCGTGAACAGGTACGAGCCGGTCGGCAGCAGCGACGGCCTCAGGCCGAGAAAGTTGGAGAAGACGTGGAAGATATCGGTGACGCTGAGGCGCATCGTCCGCGTCAGGACCGGCGGCAACTCCTCGTTCGCCACATCCCAAAGCAGGTAGTCCAGGGCGATGTTGTTGCCGGAACTGGTGGAGGCGATGTGCACCACCGGCAGGCCGCGCCGCTTCAGCGCCACCAGCGCACCCGCGGTATAGAAGCTGCGATAACCGCCGCCGGAAGCGACAAATCCGTATCGGGTCATGGCCTGTCTTTTCCTCGCGCTATTCGCTTCGGCCGCACCGTAGTCGGGTGCGGCCGGCACCGCCAGCCTTGCGACGCTGATCCACTCCCAAGTGGCGGGCGCCTGCGCCATATAAGGTTCACGCATGCGCCTTCCCATCATCACCGCCGTCGTCATCGCTCTTGCAGTGTTCGGGATCGTCGTTGTCGATCGCCTGCCGCCGCAGCATTCACCCTTCGCGACGTTTGACCCGCGGCGGCCGATCGGCTGGGCCACTGCCTGGCAACTGGGGCGACTCAAGTCCGACCCGGAGGGGTGTGGGGCGCTGCTGGAGCGGGCGGGCGTGCAGGTTGAGCCGATCCCCGACAGCCGCGAGGACACGTTCTGCGGATTTCGCGGTGCGGTCGCCGTCGAGCGGTCGAGCATTCCCTGGTCGCAGGCACCCCTGCACGTCAGCTGCCCCCTGGCTGCCGCCCTCGCGCTCTGGGAGCGGCGGGTCGTTATCCCTGCTGCGGAACAGCACCTCGGCTCCAGGGTGATCCGCATCGACCACTTCGGCACTTACGCCTGCCGCCGCGTCGCAGGGGCCCGCTCGGGGCGGCCGAGCCAGCACGCCACCGCAAACGCCATCGACGTGGCCGCCTTTCATTTCCGCGACGGCCGGCAGATTGCGGTGCGGGCGCAATGGCGGCGGGATACGGCCGAGGCCGCTTTCCTGCGTGCCGTCCGTGACGGCTCGTGCCGGATCTTCGCCGCCGTTCTCAGCCCCGATTACAACGCCGCACACGCCGACCATTTTCACCTGGACATGGGTCCCTACAGTATCTGCCGCTGACGACCGTTTCCCGCCAGCCGCGAAACCGTCGCGGTCGCCCGTCGTTATCAACCGGGCAGCAAAACCGAGGCGACATGAACATCCCAACGGCGGAAATCGTCGGCACCGTGGCCGGCCTGTGCTCGACCAGTAGCTTCATCCCCCAGGTGTGGAAAGCCTGGCGCGACGGGGATACCGCCGCCATCTCGAAGCGGATGTATGTCGTGACCGTCAGTGCGTTTTCTTTATGGATTGTCTACGGGCTGATGATCGCGAGCGTTCCCATCGTCGCCTTCAACATCGCCAGTCTGCTGCTTTCGGGAAGCATTCTGCTGCTGAAGCTGCGCAACACTTCTGCCAGCAGCGGCGTCCGAGAGCCGCGTTAAGAGATTCCGGTCGCTCGCCGGCAGGCCGTCGTGGCAGATTTTCGGCATGAATGACGCTGTCGATGACGATCGTTCCAGCGACTGGGTCGGGTTGTTTCCTCCTCTGGTGGCGTTGGACACACTCTGGCTTGACCGGCTGCGCGCCGGCGCCCAGCGGATCAGGCTAAGGCGCGGCTTGCAGCCATTTCGCGCCGGATCACCCTGCGAAAGCTACCTGTTCCTGCTGTCCGGCCATGTCCGGGTGCAGATCCTGTCGGAGAGCGGGCGTGAGCTTGTCCTTTATCGGATCGGCCCTGGCGAAACATGCATTCTCACGACCGCCTGCCTCCTCGGTGGCAACGGCTATCCAGCGTCGGCTGTGGCAGAAACCGACATCGACGTCGCCATCCTTCCCGAGCCGCTGTTCGCTGAACTGCTCGATCGGTCCGCCGCGTTCCGTCGGTTCGTCTTTCGCGCGTACGCGCGACGGCTGGTCGATCTGATGTCGCTGATTGACGACGTGGTGTTTCGCCGCCTCGATGTGCGGCTCGCCAATTTTCTCCTGGCGGCTTCCGCTAGCGGGCCGCGCATCGCCGCGACGCACTACCAGATGGCGGTGGAACTGGGCTCGGCTCGCGAAGTCATCAGCCGCCAGCTCAAGGAATTCGAGCGGCGCGGTTATGTGGCCCTGGGACGGGGCGCCATCGAAATCACCGATCCCGATGCGCTCCGCGCGTTCGTTGTCGCGCGCGGACAGTCCCTCTAATCGGGTGGCGATCCCCTGACTCTTTTGGCGATTATCTCTTGGCGATGCGCTGCCGGACAGAGTGACCAAGTCACAGACGCTCTCTCCCCGCCCGCATGATAATAGTCCGTGCCGGTCGGAACCGGTCGTGTCAAACGGGAGAGAGTGATGGGCAAAAATGTCGGAACCGTCGATCGCATCCTGCGGATCGTGGTCGGTCTGATCCTGATCGCGCTGGTGTTTGTCGGACCCCAGACGCCCTGGGGCTGGCTCGGCCTGGTGCCGCTGGCGACCGCGTTGATTGGCTGGTGCCCGGCTTACCGGCTGCTGGGCATGAATACCTGCGCCATCGGCAAGCGCGCTTGAGTGGATCCGCTCGCCGGGGTTGCCGGCGTCGGCGTGGCGGGAGATCCGCCCCCTGCCGTTGAGTTCAGTACCGGCCAATTGCGGCAAGCGGCGGCTGGCACGTTTCCCATCGAGCTGCGACGGCGCGGTCCGAACCCAGCCAGTCGAGTAACTCCTCGGCGGGGAGCGGGAGGCTGAAAAAGTACCCCTGGGCTTCGTCGCAGCCCTGCGCCCGCAAAATATCGAGCTGGATCCGGTGTTCGACGCCCTCGGCGATCACCCGCAGCCTCAGGTTGTGGGCGAGGGCGATCGTTGCACTGACGATGGCCGCGTCATTGGGATCGCTGGTGATATCCCGGACGAACGACCGATCGATCTTCAGGGCGTTGAGCGGAAACCGCTTGAGATAGGCCAGGGACGAATAGCCTGTCCCGAAGTCGTCGATGGAGACGCTGACCCCCAGTTCCTTGAGCGTGTTGAGAATCATCGCGCTGGCCGCCGTATCCTCGACCAGCACGCTCTCGGTCAGCTCCAGTTCCAAAGCCCTGGGGTCGAGCCCGGTTTCCCCCAGGATCCGGGAGATCCGCTCGACCAGGCGGGGTTGCTTGAACTGGGCGGCCGAAAGATTGACGGCGACCGACATGTGCGCCAAGCCGCCCGCGCGCCACTCAACGAGCTGTCGGCAAGCCTGACGCAGCGCCCACTCACCGATCGGAAGGATCAATCCGTTTTCCTCGGCGAGCGGGATGAATTCCGCCGGGGGAATGAGTCCCTCGTCTCCCGGCCGCCAGCGCAGCAGCGCCTCGACACCGACAACGGAGCAGCGGCGAACGTCCACTTTCGGCTGGTAATGGAGCACGAAGTCGCCGCGCTCCACCGCCTTGCGCAGCCGCGATTCCAGCGCAAACCGGCGCGACGCCCGTTCGTTCAGCGCACTGGTGAAGAACCGGTGCTGATTGCGACCATCCTGCTTCGCCTGATACATGGCCGCATCGGCGTGCTTCAGCAGAGTTTCGGCGTCATCGCCATCCGCCGGATAAACACTGATGCCGATGCTTGCGGATATGGCGATTTCGTCGTGGGCAAGCTGCACCGGTGCCGCTACCACCGAGGCGATGCGAGCGGCGGCCGCCGCCGCGTCCTCGGTGGTGCTGATCTCCGAGAGAATAATGACGAACTCATCGCCCCCCAGTCGCGAAACCGCCTGGTCCGTCGCCAGCGGGGCCGCATCGCCTTTGCGGGCGACGAGATCGCCTGCGCGAACGCAACTGAGCAGCCGTCTCGCCACTTCCCGCAGCACCGTGTCGCCGACGTCGTGGCCGAGGGTGTCGTTGATCCTCTTGAACCGGTCGACGTCGAGGAACAGGACGGCCAGAAATCGCCGATAGCGCCGGGCGTTGGCCAGGGCCTGTTCCAGCAGGTCCTTCATCAGGCTCCGGTTCGGCAGCCCGGTCAGACTGTCGAAGTAGGCCAGATAGCGAACCTTCTCTTCCGCTCGCCGCCGCTGGGTGATGTCGACCATGCAGCCGACGAGCTCAACCGGCTGTCCCCTGCCGTCCCGCAAGAGCCGAACCTGATCGCTGATCCAGCGATAGTCTCCGTCGGCCGTGCGGAAGCGATACTCGCAGACGGCCTCTCCTCCGTCGGAGAGGGTGGAGCGCGCCTGCAAAACGCAAGCGCGGTCGTCCTCGTGGACCTGGTGGATCCAGTAGGCGGGGTCCGCCAGAAAGGCATCGGTGGCATGACCATAACCGCCCGCCACGTTGTCGCTGATATACGTGCAAACAAACGGCGCGACGTGGCCGCAGCTGTAGATAACCACCGATGTCGACAGCATCAACTGATGCAGGCGCGCGCGCGCGGTGTGCAGGTCCCATTCCGCCACCCACTTGGCAGACAGAGCCTGCGCCAGCTGCATCAGTTCGTTGGGCTGAAGCGGCTTTTGATAATACATCAGCTTGTTTGCCGGCGTTATCCGGCGACCAATCTGCTCAGGCCGGATATCAGAGAAGCCGGTGACGAAAACGATGTGGACGAAAGGGTCAATTTCGCGAATGCGCTCGGCGCTGGTCACGCCGTCGCAACCTGGCGGCATGCGAATATCGAGAAAGGCGACGGCGAACGGCCGACCGTCGCGCACTCCCTGATCGATGGCGGCGATTGCTTCCTCGCCCCGCCGGCAGGTGAAAAGCTCGAACCCATTGCCGGCATCGACCGGCGCCGCTCTGCCGAACAGTTCCGCCTCCAGGTTATCCAGCTCCGCCCGCTCTGATGAGTCGTCGACGGAGCGGGCAAGGACCCGGCTGTACTCCTCGAGGATCTTCGGCTCGTCGTCCGCCAGCAGGATCCGGATCGGCCGAACGCGCTCGCTCTGCCCGTGCTTCATTTCACCCTCACGCGGCTGCGTCGATAGCGTCGGCGGCCACCGGGAGCGTCAGGCTGACCGTCGCGCCGTGGCCCGGTCCCCTGCTTTCGGCTGAGATCTTACCGCCCAGGGCCGCGACACAGTTGGCGCTCCAGTGCAGCCCCGTCCCGCGGCGCTCGCCCTGCTTGGTCGAGAAGCCGCGCGTAAAGATCTCGGGCAAGACCTCGGGCGCGATGCCGGCGCCGTCATCTTGCAGCAGAAGCCGAACAAAATCCTGGCCCGCGCCGGTCGTGCGACGTGCCGAAATGCGAACGACCCCCTGGCCGCGACCGGTCACCACGATCCCTTCAACGGCATTGGCCAGCAAGTTGTAGAGGACGTGCTCAAGGACGAAGCTCCTGCCGGCAACCGGCGGCATCGCCTGCACGGTCCTGTCGACGAAGATTTCCGTCTGAACGCCAGGAAAGTTCGGCACCCGGTGAAGCGTTTCCCGGACCACATCCTGCAGCGAGCAGCTCGACGCCTCGTCGCTGTCGGCGCGACTGAACCGATCCAGGTCGTTCAGCACAGCCTTGAAGCGGACGAACTCGTCCACCAGTTCGGTCATCTGCTCGGCGGTCTTGCTGCAGCGCTCATCGTTGGCGCGCAGAGACATCCGGATATACTTCGCTATTTTTCCCTTCCGCTCCTCCGCGGTCGACACGGACGTGAGCTCCGCGAGAGCGAGATCGACCTTGTTGTCGCGCCTGAGGGCGATTTGTTCGCGTAACCGTCCGAGCTGCATCACGAGCGGAGCAAGCTGATTGCGGATATTGTGCAGGACGCCCGACGCCATCTCGGCGATGCCCGACCGATAGGACTGGTCGACCAGCCGATGACGGGCCTGCCCCAGGCTCTCCAGCATGGCATCGAATTCCCGACCCAGGACCCCCAGCTCGTCAGCCCGGTTCAGCCCCACCCTGCGCGAAATATCCCCGCTCCGGGCGATCTCCAGAACATGGCCGGTCAGCCGCGCCAGTGGTCCGAGCACAATCCACTGCAACAGGAGGGCGGTTGCCACCATGATGAGCAAGCCCGCCAGGAGCATCCCAAGCACGGAGACGTCCAATGCCTTCTCGCCGATGGCAGAAATATCTCGCGGAAAGTCGGCATGGATCATCAGCGCCGGCGATCCGTAGATGTCGCGCACCAGGGCGTACCCGCGCAGCGATCCATCCTCAGCCTGTTCAGTGCCGAAGTCCCTACTCCTGTTCCCGATCATCTGCAACTGGTGCTCTACCCCCGCCGGCAAGGGAGTCTTGTCGAGGACGGTGACGCGGAAATCCACGCGGGTCTGCTGCCGCAAGGACCGGGTCGTGACCAGATCGAAGAGTCGGCCGAAGGTAAAGGCCCCGGCAATCGGTCCCTCACCGCTTGTTTTCAGGATGGGCCGGGAGGCGACGAGGATCGGCCCCTGCTCGCTGAGCAGGATGCCTTTGACGACCGCATCACGATCGGAAAATGTCCGCAACCGCCCGGTTGGATCGATCCGCGAAAACGCAAGATCCCCGGCCGGACCTAGCCGGTCCGTATCAAAATCATAAAAAGACTCAACAAGATTATTATTTCTGTCGTCGTATATTCCGAGCAGGCAAATTCTCATCCGCTCCAAACCATCCGGCGTTATATTCTGTTCAATATAGTCTATATTCTGCATTTTGGCGTAATTGTAGGTAACATCCCACTTTGCATAGTCGTTGACGACGCCGTCGAGGTTATCAATGACCGAATTGATAGCCTCGACAACGCGCTGCATATTCCTTTCGGCGATCGCCTGTTCCAGCGCGACGAAGTGGGGCTGAACCGTCGCCCGCAGAATGAGCAGGTTGGCCGCGGCCGAGACAGCGACAGCGAGCGCGATGACGGCCAGGGTCTTCGTCCGAACCCTCATCAGCCGGCACTCTTCCGGACGCCGGATTTCGACCTTCGCCAGCTTCGTCGCCGGGGGCTGTCGGCGCGAGAGGCTCCTGCCGGCAGCTCTGACCGGCGAAGCGGGGGAAGAGGTTGCATGCCCGGCAAATCCTTCACGGCGGATCGTCCCGGCAGTGTGACAAGGATTGCTTTAGGAAGTGTTACGGCGCCCTTCGGCCACCCGCGAAGCGGGCACTAAAAAACCCGCGGCCTTGCGGCCGCGGGTCGGAACGTCCACTTGGACCCTGGATCAGCTGTGGGCGAGCATCGCCAGCAGCAGCAGGGCAACGATGTTGGTGATCTTGATCATCGGGTTGACCGCGGGGCCGGCGGTGTCCTTGTAAGGATCGCCGACGGTATCGCCGGTCACCGCGGCCTTATGGGCCTCCGAGCCCTTGCCGCCGTGATGACCATCCTCGATGTACTTCTTGGCGTTGTCCCACGCACCACCGCCGGCCGTCATCGAGATGGCGACAAACAGGCCGGTGACGATGACACCCAGCAGCATCGCGCCGACCGCGGCGAAGGCGGCCGACTTGCCGGCGATGGCCAGCACGATGACGAACAACACGATCGGGGCCAGCACTGGCAGCAGCGATGGAATGACCATTTCCTTGATCGCCGCCCGGGTCAGCATGTCCACGCACCGCCCGTATTCCGGCTTTTCGGTCCCCGCCATAATACCCTTGATTTCTTTGAACTGCCGGCGAACCTCGACCACCACCGAGCTCGCGGCCCGACCGACCGCGGTCATCCCCAGCGCACCGAACAGGTACGGCAGCAAGCCGCCGATCAGCAGTCCGATGACGACGTACGGGTTCGACAAGGAGAAGTCGACGTTGATCCCGTCAAAGTAAGGATAGGTGGAAGGGTGGGAGCTGAAGAACGTGAGGTCCTGGGTGTAGGCAGCGAACAGCACCAGCGCGCCAAGGCCGGCGGAACCGATGGCGTATCCTTTGGTCACCGCTTTCGTCGTGTTGCCGACGGCGTCCAGGGCGTCGGTGGTCTTCCGGACACCTTCATCAAGGTCCGCCATCTGGGCAATACCGCCGGCGTTGTCGGTCACCGGACCATAGGCGTCCAGCGCCACCACCATGCCGGCCAGCGCCAGCATCGCGGTCACGGCAATGGCGATGCCGAACAGCCCCGCCAGCATGTAGGTTGCGATGATCGCGGCACAGATGATCAGCGCCGGAACAGCCGTCGCCTCCAGGGAAATAGCAAGACCCTGGATGATGTTGGTGGCATGACCGGTGCGCGACGCCTGGGCGATGCTTCGCACCGGACGGTACTCGGTGCTGGTGTAGTACTCGGTGACCCAGATGAGCAGGCCGGTCACGACCAGACCGATAAGGCCGCAGAGAAACAGATCAAAGCCCGAAAAGACCCGCGTGCCGACGATGAATTCGGTGCCAAGCCCGATGACCACCCAGGTCACGGGGAGCAGCAGGATCGCGGACATCACGGCGCAGGAGACGAAGCCCTTGTACAGCGCACCCATAATGCTGTTGCTGGCTCCGAGCTTGACGAAATACGTCGAGGCGATCGACGTGAGAATGCAGACGGCGCCGATCGCCAGCGGAAAAAGCATGACGTCGCGCATGATCGGCGTGCCCGAGAAGAAGATCGACGCCAGAACCATCGTCGCGACAATGGTGACGACGTAGGTCTCGAACAGATCGGCCGCCATCCCGGCGCAGTCGCCGACGTTGTCACCGACGTTATCGGCAATAACGGCCGGGTTGCGTGGATCGTCTTCCGGAATACCGGCCTCAACCTTACCGACCAGGTCCGCGCCCACGTCCGCGCCCTTGGTGAAGATGCCCCCGCCCAGACGAGCGAAGATCGAAATCAGCGAGGCGCCGAAGCCAAGCGCCACCAACGGGTCGATCAGACCGCGCCCCGAAGCGCCGATTGCGAGCAAGAAGAAGTAGTAAATCGCGACCGCGAGGAGCGCCAGCGCCGCAACCAGCAGGCCCGTCACCGCCCCCGCCTTAAAGGCGATATCGAGGCCATGCGCCAAGCCCTTCCGAGCACCGTCCGCGACCCGTAAGTTTGCGCGCACCGAAATATTCATGCCGACATAACCGGCCACCCCCGACAACGTGGCACCGATCACGTAGCCGAGGGCCACAGTCCAGTCGAACAAGACCACAAGGACAATCGCGGCGACGATTCCCACGATTCCAATCGTCGTATACTGGCGGTTCAGATAGGCGGCGGCGCCTTCCTGCACCGCAGCGGAGATTTCTCGCATGCGGTCGTTGCCCGTGCTGCAGGCAAGAACCCATTTCGCGGTGATACCGCCGTACGCCAATCCCGCCAAACCACAGAGGATCACGAAAATATAAAGGATCGCCATGGAATTTCCCTTTTTTTGTGGGCCCGCCGGAGAGACCAAGCACCCCTGCCCGTCCGACGCGCTATCACACGCTTCCTGCCCGAATCCGGCGGAACATGACATGCGCGACCGATTGAAGCAACCGTTCTACGTTGCAATGCAACATTAAATCGCGCGCCGAGCAAGTCTGTTCTTTCAACAGGCGCGTTAGATCAGGTACTTCTAAAGTAACGCCATCCAGAAGCTTGCAGAGCTATCGGATGCCCGTCGCCATCGCGCAGCGTCACGACCGGTTCCGGTACGCCGGATGTTGTCGCCTCCGTGATTTTACCGATGCGGCTGACCGCGGTGGCGGAGCCTTCGGCCACCTCCCGGATCCAGGCCGAATCGGCGGCGGCAGCGGTGAACACCAGCTCGTAGTCGTCGCCGCCGGTCAGGATGGAGGCCCAGAGTTCCGGCCGCAGTGCGACGGCCGTGCGCGCGGCCTCCGACAGGGGAATGCAACCCCTTTCGATTTTGGCCGCCTTCGACGATGCCTCGCAGATATGCCCAAGGTCCGCGACCAATCCATCGGACACGTCAGCGCACGCATGGGCCCGCAGGACAAGATGCCGCCCGAGAGCCAGCCGCGGACGCGGCCGGCGATAACGGTCCACCAGTTCCTGCTCAAGGGCGGCATTGTCGAGATGCAAAGTTCCGTCCAGCAGCATCAGCCCGAGGGCACCATCGCCGATTGTCCCCGACACCCAGACGTCGTCATCGCATCTGGCAGCGGAGCGACGCATCGCGCCTGCGGCCGGCGAAATGCCGATGGCGGTGATCGCGATGCTCAGCGGACCCGGGGTTGCTACCGTGTCGCCGCCGGCAAGGGTTATGGCAAACGCCTCCTGGCCTTTCGCGAGCCCGGTGGTGAACGCGGCGAGCCAGTCGGCCCGGCGGATCTCCGGCCATGCCGCCGGCAGTGCCAGGGCCAGGACATAGGCGCGCGGTTCAGCCCCCATGGCCGCGAGGTCGGACAGGTTGACCGCCAGCGCCTTGACGCCGACACTGTCAGGCGGATCATCCGATCGGAAATGGACGCCCTCGACAAGCATGTCGGTGGTGACGACCAGATCGCTCCCCGGCGGCAGTCCGAGGACCGCGGCGTCATCGGCGAGCCCGAGAGCTCCCGGCTCTGCAGCCGCCAGCGGCTTCAGATACCGGGCAATCAGCTGGAACTCGTCCACCGCCGCCCCCTGTCGGCGCCGTCATCCCCGCCGCAGTCATTTTCGCCGCCGTCATTTTCGCCGCCGCCGTCTTCGCCCTCCGCAGTCTCGACGCCGGAGGCGGCCCGGTCCGGACGCAGACGGGAAGCCAGCCGGTCCAGCACCGCGTTGACCAGGCCCGGCTCCTTCCCTGCGTAAAACGCGTGCGCGATATCCAGGTACTCGTTGATGACCACCTTCGTCGGAACCTCGCTGACTTCGGCCAGTTCGAAAGCTCCGGCCCGCAGGATGGCTCTCAGGAGAAGTTCCAACCGCTCCAGGCTCCAGCCCTGGGTCAAAGCGGCGTCAATCCGCGGGTCAAGACTCGCTCGCTGCGCCTCCACGCCATCGACCAGAAGGCGCAACCAGGCTTCGTCAGGGGCGGCCTCGTCGTTTGCCCGCCACCGTTTGCCGGCAAGATCGGCGACCACGCGTTCCGCTCCGCCGCCGGCGACCTCGATGGCGTAGAGTGCCTGAACTGCCGCCAGTCGGGCTGCAGTGCGGCGTTGGCGAAGGCTCCATCGCGGCATCGGATCTATGCCGACGCCAGAGCCAGCTCACGCCGGAGCTCGATCATCCTGAGGCAAGCCTGGGCCGCATCGGCGCCCTTGTTCTTGCCGCCGACCGCCGCCCGCACCTTGGCCTGCTCGTAAGTGCCGCAGGTGAGCACGCCGAAGCCCAGCGGCAGACACCGTTCGATGCTCAGGTCCATCAAGGCCCTGCTGACTTCGCGGCAGATATGGTCATAGTGGTCGGTCTCGCCGCGGATCACGCAACCGAGCGCTACGACGCCCGCATACCCGCCTGTTCCCGAGCCATCGCCAATGGCGAAGCGGATGGCCGCCGGCAATTCAAAACAGCCAGGCACGGCAACCCGCTCGAACGGCACGCCTGCCTCGTCAAGAACGGCGCTCGCCCCGGCAACGAGGTCATCGGCCAAATCCTCATAGAACCGGGCCTCGACGACAAGCACATGCTTGGCTTCAATCATGGTCGGGAAGTGTCCTCGCTGAACGGCTGTTGCCCGGCGACAGCGAGCCCATAGCCTTCCAGGCCGATGATCGTGCGCCGTGTGTTGGTGATCAGGATCATCTCCCGGACGCCGAGATCAAGCAGGATCTGGGCGCCCACGCCGTAATCCCGCAGCGCACCCGGCGATTCGTCCTGCCCTTCCCCCCGTGCCCGCAGACGATCGGACAGGCTGGTCAGATTGAACTCGCGGATCAGCACGATGATCCCCCGCCCGGCAGCCCCGATCATCCGCATCGCCGCGTGCAGCTCGCCCGCCTTCTCGTCATGGGTATCGCCCAGAATGTCATCCAGCAGGTTGAGCGCATGCATCCGCACCAGGATTGGTCCATCCGCCGCGGGGTCTCCCTTGATCAGCGCAATATGTTCGACGTAGGCGGCCCGATTGGCATAGACGATCATCCGGAAGCGCCCGCCATAGAGACTGTCCAGCGTCGTTTCCAGCAACCGTTCGACGATGCGGTCGTGGCGTAGCCGATAGGCGATAAGATCGGCAATGGTGCCGATTTTCAGCCCGTGAAACTGGGCGAATTGGATGAGATCGGGGGTGCGCGCCATCGTGCCGTCGTCGTTCATGATCTCGCAGATCACCCCGGAGGGGTTGAGACCGGCGAGCCTTGCGATATCGACCGCAGCTTCCGTATGCCCGGCACGAACCAGGACGCCGCCATCGCGCGCCTCCAGGGGAAAGACGTGACCGGGCGAGACCAGATCGTCGGGGCCTTTGGTCGGATCGATGGCCATGGTCACCGTCCGCGCCCGATCCGAGGCGGAGATGCCCGTGGTCACGCCTTCGCGCGCCTCGATCGAGACGGTAAAGGCGGTCTGATGCCGGGAGGTGTTGCGCTGCGGCATGAGCGGCAGCTTGAGCGCGGCGACGCGGGCGCGGGTCAGAGCGAGGCAAATCAGCCCACGCCCATAGCGGGCCATGAAATTGATGGCGGCCGGCGTCGCCATCTGCGCCGGAATGACGAGGTCGCCCTCGTTTTCGCGATTTTCGTCGTCGATCAGGATGAACATGCGCCCGTTGCGGGCGTCATCGATGATGTCGTCGATGCTCGACAGCTGCGGCGGCCGGCTCACACCCTCACCCGTGTTCCATGAGGCGCGCAACATATCGCGCGATCAGATCGATTTCCAGATTCACCCGGTCTCCTTCCCGTGCGGCGCCGAGATTGGTGACCGTCCAGGTGTGCGGAATGATGTTCACGCCGAACCGACCGCCGGTGACCTCGTTTACGGTCAACGAGATACCGTCGACCGAGATCGAGCCCTTAGGCGCGATGAAGCGGACGAGCGGCGGCGGCGCCTCGAACAGAAATCGCCGCGACTCGCCCTCCGGAGTGATGGTGACGATCGTCCCGACCCCGTCCACGTGCCCGGAAACGAGGTGCCCGCCCAGCTCGTCGCCGAGACACAGCGCGCGCTCCAGATTGATCAGGCTGCCTTCCCGCCAATCGCCTGCCGTCGTGCACGAGCAGGTCTCGGCGGAAGCCTGGACTGCGAACCAGCCCGGCGCGCGATCGATCACCGTCAGACACACGCCTGAACACGCGATCGAAGCGCCGATCGGGACGGTCTCCATGTCGTAACGGGTTTCGATCTCGATCCTGGTGTCGCCATCCCTTCGGATGCTTCGCACCCGCCCAAGGTCGGTAATAATGCCGGTAAACATGATCGCGCCGGGCCCTTCGCGGTCCACGCGCGTTTTTCCGGTCGCCCAAGAGCAGCAGAGCATCCGGTCGCGCGGTCCATTGCCTCGGGATCGAGGCAGCCCCGGTGATAGTGGGTCGGCGTGACTCGTTCAACCGCAACTGAGAGCGGCCAGCCTCGACACCCGGCGCGCGGGCGCTGCGACGGCAAGGGTCGAAGCCGGGCCGGACGGTGGATTCGCTTCCTGAGGGTCGGAAGCTGGGCGATTAAGGGCTCAGTTGCCGACCGTCCCCACGCCGAACTTGGTGACCGCGGAATCGCTGATGGCGGTGAGTTCGGCGTCGCTGGCGCCGAAATAGTAGGTGCGGGCCCCCACGGTGAGCTTGCCGCAGGCCGTGCCTGTCGTCGAGCAGATCACAGCGTTTTTCCCTCTTCGAAGGTCAGTTCCGGCGAGCAGATGGAGTTGCAGGATGCGATGCCATCCGGCACCGCCCGGGTGCAGAATTCAACCGACTGGCCCCGCGCCAAATTGGCAAACGTCGTCGTGCAGATAACACCGCCGATGCCGGTCTCCGAAATCCCAGCCGCCAGTCGACGCTGATCGTGCAAGGAACGTTGGCCTCGTTCACCACGGTCACCACCGTTGCCGATCTTGGCACGCTCCCGGCGCGCGGCTTCATGTATCCGACGCGATAGCGCACCGTTGTTCCGGCCTCCAGCTCAGCCACCCCATTTGAAAGCGCCTTGCCGCCGCCGTCGTCCCTGCCTGCGGCCCGGGAGATCGTCGTCAACCAAAATTGAGGGATTATCGCCAGAATAGCTGTAAATATTGTGAAAATGTGACCGTCAATTCTTTTCATTTTCTGCTCCAGCTAGAGTCTATCGGTCGTAATCGATCGATTATGGGCGGAAAATGTGCAGAAAAGTTCCCAGCCTTGCGCCGCTTCAATTGCGCTTAAGCCGAAACCGGCCAAATATCTTTGCAAGCATCCTAATTCAGTAGGGTTTATACCATGAACGCGGCCGGAAATTAATTATTCCAACCCATACGGGTAAAAAAGGTGGCGGGCGAGTTACCCCCACTTTCCTTTTCCTCCACAGGCATCGTGGCGCGCTATCCTCCGGCCGGCAGGACTGCACCAGGGGCACCCACGGCTTATGACGACGACGATGTCCGATGGATACACGGCGGAAGGGCGCCCGGCCGCCGGCCTGACGCCGCTGCTGCGCCGGCTCCCCCACAACGTCGAGGCCGAAATGGCGCTCCTCGGCGCCATTCTTGTGGATAACCGTGCTTTTGAACGGGTTTCCGACTTTCTCCGGCCGGAGCACTTCATCCTCAGCGATCACGTCCGCATCTTCGAGGCCTGCAGCCGCTTGATCGAGCGCGGCCAGATTGCCGACCCGGTGACCCTGAGAGGCTGGTTCGATCAGGACGAAGGGCTCGCGCAGGCGGGCGGTGTCGGCTACCTGATCCAGCTCGCCGACTGCGCGGTGACGGCGATCAACGCCGGCGACTATGGCCGGCTCCTGCATGACCTCTATCAGCGGCGCGAGCTGATCGCGCTCGGAGAAGATGTGGTCAATCGTGCGTACGCGACCGACCTGGTCGAGGACGCCGCACGCCAGATCGAGCGAGCCGAACAGGGCCTGTACGACCTCGCCACGCGCGGCAGCTACGAGGGCGGATTCGAGGCGTTTACCGACACGATGACCAGCGCGCTGCGGATCGCCGAGGCTGCGCACAAGCGCCAGGGTCTGCTCTCCGGCGTGCCGAGCGGATTTCGCGATCTGGACGGCAAGCTGGGCGGACTGCACCCCTCCGACCTGATCATCCTGGCCGGTCGGCCCAGCATGGGAAAGACAGCGCTCGCCACCAACATGGCGTTCAACGCAGCGCGCGCCTATCGCAGCGAACCCGGAGCGGACGGCAGGCCGGTTGCAACGGACGGCGGAATCGTGGGCTTCTTTTCGTTGGAAATGTCGCGGGAACAACTCGCGACCCGCATCCTCGCCGAACAGACCCGCATTTCTTCGGATCGCATCCGCCGGGGCATGGTCGCGGCCGACAAGTTTCCCGATCTGGTCATGGCCAGCCGCGACCTGCAGCGGCTGCCCATGTTCATCGACGATACGCCCGCGCTCTCGATCAGTGCCATGCGGACACGGGCCCGCCGCCTGAAACGCCAGCATGGTCTTGGGATGATCGTCATCGACTATCTTCAGCTGATTGCGCCGTCGCCCGGATCCCGTCATGACAGCCGCGTGCAAGAGCTGTCGGAAATCACCCGTGGCCTGAAATCGCTGGCCAAGGAACTGAATGTCCCGGTTCTCGCCTTGTCGCAGCTCTCGCGCGCCGTCGAGCAGCGCGAGGACAAGCGGCCGCAGCTTTCCGACCTGCGGGAATCCGGCACGATTGAGCAGGATGCGGACGTCGTTATGTTCATCTTCCGCGAACAGTACTACCTGGAGCGGGCCGAGCCGTCGCAGCGCGCCGACGAAGGCGACGACAAGTTCCAGAAGCGACACCAGGACTGGATGCAGCGTTGTGAGCGGGCGCACAATCTGGCAGAGGTGATGATCGCCAAACAGCGGCACGGCCCGATCGGAACGGTAAAGTTGTTTTTCGAGGGCGAGTTCACGCGGTTTGGCGATCTCGACCCGCGCGATATCGATACTGACTGAGACATTAGGCGGCAGAGGTCGAACGATCCCGTCGCCCGCGGATTCAGGGGCAAAGATGGCTGAGAGCGATAGAACCGGCGGCATCCTGACCATCGATCTCGGCGCGGTCGCCGCGAACTGGCGGCTGCTGCGCGACCGCGCCGCACCGGCGGAGTGCGCTGCCGTGGTCAAGGCCGACGCCTATGGCCTCGGCATGGCGGAAGTGGCCCCGGCGCTGGCTGCAGCGGGTTGCCGGGTCTTTTTCGTCGCGACGCTGGACGAAGGAATCCGGCTCCGCTCCGTTCTGAGCGCACGGGCGACGGGAGCAGAGTTCCCACCGCCGGCCGCACCCACAATCTTCCTGCTCAACGGTGCCCCCAGAGGCTACGAGGCCGAGTTGCTGCAGTATGGGCTGATCCCGGTGCTCAACGGGCTTGCCGACGTGGCGGCCTGGGGGCTGCTGGCATCAATGCTGGGAGCGACGCTGCCGGCTGCGTTGCAGATCGACACCGGGATGTCGCGTCTCGGCCTGCCGCCCGACGAGCTCGCGCTGCTGGACGGAGAACCGCAACGGCTTGAAGGCACTGGCGTTATCCTGCTGATGAGCCATCTCGCCTGCGCCGACGATCCGGCGCACGAGCTGAACCGGCGTCAGCTCGACGCGTTCTCTGCGGCCCGTCGCTCGTGGCCGGGGGTGGCGGGCTCGCTCGCGGCATCGTCCGGGCTCTTTCTTGGCCCGGACTGGTGCTGCGAGATGGTCCGCCCCGGCGCGGCGCTGTATGGGGTGGGACCGGTTCCAGGGAGCGAAAATCCAATGCGGCCCGTGGTCAGACTGACAGCACGGGTGCTGCAGGTGCGGCAAATTGACAGTGGAGCAGCGGTCGGATACGGTGCCACCTATCGAGCGGGAGCACCGGCGGTGATCGCGACCGCTGCCGTAGGGTATGCCGATGGATATCTGCGGGCACTGGGCAATCGTGGCGCGGGGTGCCTCGGCGGCCATCGTGTCCCGCTCGTCGGACGGGTGTCCATGGACCTGATCACCTTCGATGTGACGGAGGTCCCATCTGAACTTGTGCATCCCGGCGCGGAGATCGAGTTGATCGGAGCGGCGTCGGATGTCGACGCTGTGGCGACGGCGGCCGGTACGATCGGGTACGAGATTTTGACCAGCCTCGGCAAGCGCTACTCTCGAACTTATCTTTCGGCCCAAACGTGAGCGCAGCCGCCACCGCCATGCGAGCCCTCCAACTGGTCGGAAGCTTCGTTCTCACGGCGCTGGAGACCACCGGCCGGCTGGTTCTTTTCGCCGGCGCCGCCATCAGCCATTGTTTTCGACCGCCGTTTTACTGGCGCAGCTTTGGCCGGCAGCTCATCGACATCGGCTACTATTCTCTGCCGGTCGTCGGCCTGACGGCGATTTTCACCGGCATGGTGCTGGCACTGCAAAGCTATACCGGCTTCGCCCGTTTCTCGGCGGAATCCGCGATCGCAACGGTGGTCGTCGTCTCGATCACCCGCGAACTCGGCCCCGTGCTCGCGGGGCTGATGGTCGCCGGTCGGATCGGTGCCGCGATGGCCGCCGAGATCGGCACGATGCGGGTGACGGAGCAGCTCGATGCGCTGACCACGCTCGCCACCAACCCCATGAAATACCTGGTTGCACCGCGCCTCGTCGCCGGCGTGCTGATGCTGCCGCTGCTGGTGCTGATTGCCGACGTCATCGGTGTCTTCGGCGGCTATCTGGTCGCCGTTTACAAGTTGGGGTTCAACCCGGCCACCTACCTGCAAAACACCTTTGATGCGCTGAAGATGGAGGACGTCGTCTCTGGCCTGGTCAAGGCCGGCGCGTTCGGCTTCATCATTACGCTCATGGGTTGCTACAACGGATACACTTCTCGCGGTGGCGCGCAGGGCGTAGGCGCCGCCACCACGAACGCCGTGGTCTCCGCGTCGATCCTGATTCTCAGCTTCGACTACATCCTCACCGAACTCTTCTTCGCGCGATGAAAGATACGGCGTCTCCGAAGATCTGCATTCGCGGCCTGTGCAAGGCGTTCGGATCGAAACGCGTGCTCGACGGCCTCGATCTCGACGTGGGCACCGGTGAATCCCTGGTGGTGATCGGCGGGTCCGGAACCGGGAAGTCGGTGCTGCTCAAGTGCGTCCTCGGTCTGCTGCGGGCCGATGCCGGCAGCATCACGGTGGACGGCGAGGAGGTGCTCGGCGCGACCGTGGACAGACGCGAGGCGATCAACCGCAAGTTCGGCATGCTGTTCCAGGGATCGGCGCTGTTCGACAGCCTGACGGTGTGGGAAAACGTGGCATTCGGCCTCTTGGCCGGCAAGGGCATGGAGCGCAAGCGCGCCCGGCAGGCGGCCCTCGACAAGCTGGCTCAAGTCGGTTTGGGCCCGGACGTGGCGATGCTCTCCCCCTCCGAGCTGTCCGGCGGTATGCAAAAGCGCGTTGCGCTGGCCCGCGCCATCGCTGCCGATCCGGAAATCATCTTCTTCGACGAGCCGACCACCGGCCTCGACCCGATCATGGCCGACGTCATCAACAATTTGATCATCCAGACCACCCGGGAGGTCGGGGCATCGGCGCTGTCGATCACCCATGACATGTCGAGTGCGCGCAAGATCGCCCACCGCATTGCCATGCTGTATCAGGGAAAGATCATCTGGGCCGGCCCGGTTGGCGAGATCGACAACTCGCAGGACGATCGGGTCGATCAATTCATCCACGGCCGGGCCGAAGGTCCGATCCACATGGCGGTGCGAGCATAGGCGGCGCTCCGAATCGCTTTGCGAAAATGGAGCTGAGCGTGGCTGCGGGCCGACGCCGACCGGCGCCTTCTATCTGGTTGCCCCAGCCTGCTGCAGAAGAGTCGTGATCTCCGCTTGGCCGGCGTTGCGGGCGAGGCTCGCAGCCGTGGCTCCGTTGCTGGTCATCGCATTGACGTCGGCGCCGTTCGCGATCAGAAGCCGCGCCACCTCGTCGTGTCCCTTCATCGCGGCCCACATCAGCGGAGTTTCGCCCTCGTTGTTCTTCGCGTTCGCGTCTGCCCCTTTCCGCAGGAGCATGACGACAACTTTTTCGTAACCTTCCCATGCGGCCTGGTGAAGCGCCGTAACCCCGCGATTGGACCGGGCGTTGACGTCTGCTCCGCGCGCGATCAGCAGTTCGGCGGTGCGGGGAAACCGGTAGTAAATGGCCCCCATAAGCGCCGTAGCACCATCGGTCGTCCGGGCATTGACGTCGGCGCCATCATCGAGAAGTTCGTTCACGCGAAAGATGTCGCCGTAGGCGGCCGACCGGAGCAAGTCTCCTTCCGGGCCCGGCGGTATGGTCGCTTCAGCCTTGGCGGCCGGCCGCGCCTGGTCCGGCCTTGGTGCACAGGCCTGCAGCAAGGGGGCTGTTACCAGCATCAGAAGCGCCATCGCCAAAACAAGCAGGCGGCCAGCACCGCGCGCACTGTCGAGAATCGAAGAGGGATGAGGTTCGATCAATTTCGCGGGGCTCCCTGCCGGACGTCCACATTGCACACCTTCGTTCCGTCGGTCCCAAAAAAAACCGGGCTGGACGAGGCCGTCAAGCCCTTGTGCACCGGCGTCCCATATACGAGCGGCGTTGCCGGGTGTCGGCGCAGCACTCGTGTGTCTATGACGTGACACCCTGTGTCAAATTCCGCCCCCAAATCGAGAGGGGCCTAGACGACCTCCTTATGTTTCATGCTTACCTAGACGCGTGAAAACTGCCTTCGCGTAAACACGCATTACACTATTGAAGGAGTAGGACATGAAAAAAGTCCTTTTGGGCGTGTCGTTGCTGGCCCTTTCGGCTTCGACCGCTTTCGCTCAAGGCCAGGGCGACGTACCGCCCTATACGGCCGAGATCGGCCCCCGGCAGGGCGATTTCGAAGTCTTTCTCGGCGGCACCGGCACGTCGAATGGCGAGTTCAACGACAACACGTTGGGTATATCGGGCAGCTTCGGTTATTACGCGCTGGAGTGGCTGCCGGTTAGCCTTCGTCAATCCTATGCTGCCAGTTTCGGCAGCAAGGTGAACGATCGGAACAACTTTACGACCTCGGTCGGCGCGGACTTTCAGGCGCCGCTTGGCCGTTGGCAGCCGTTCGCCGGCGGCTTCGTCGGCTATTCGTACGGGAGTCAGAGTTCGGGTCTGGCCGGCCCGGAGGCGGGCATTAAGGTTTTCGTGAACGAAAGCACGTTCATCGAAGGCCTCATGCAGTACGGCTGGCTCTTCGACAAGACGCTCGACTGGGACAACGGCAGAGCGGTCTACACCATCGGCGCCGGCTTCAACTTCTGAGCAGTTCGAAGGGTCTCATGAAGCCAGTCGGATCTGCTGAACGGGCGTCGGCGTCTTTTCCGCCGGCGTTCGATGGAGGAGAAGAACGATGAGCCGAATTCTTTCTGTGGCTGCGCTCCTGCTCGCGATGCTCACGAGCACGGCGTGCACCTATGAGAAGTATCTGGATGAGGCGGCGAGCGCCCAGCCGCGCGGCACCGCTTTCGATAATGCGCTCGCTCGCGATTATCTCGCGATGGCGAAGTCGGAAAGCACCTATCCTGATTATAAGGATACCGAGACGTTCGCTCGCCGCTCGATGGCCGCGGCGCAGGGCAAGCCGACGCTGCCGGACGAGCCCAAGCTCCGGGGATCATTCTTGTCGTCGGACGCGTCCGGTGAGTTGACGCAGGCGCGGCAACGACTCGTCACGGCGCTCGACCGCAACAACCGGACTGCCCGTCCGGACGTCGCTGCCCGGGCGCAGGTGATGTACGACTGCTGGCTGGAGCAGCAGGCGGAGAACCTGCAACCTGATCACATTGCCGCCTGCAAGAAGCAGTTCATGACGGCTCTGGCAGAGTTGGAGAAGCCGATCGCGCCTCCGCCGGCACCGAAGGCGGCCGTGGTACCGGATCGGTTCCTGGTGTTCTTCGACTGGAACAAGGCCGTGATCACCCCCGAAGCGCGGCAGATCATCACCAACGTTGCTGAGGACTTCAAGAAGACCGGGTTCAGCCGAATCATCGCCGTCGGCCATACCGATACGTCAGGCTCGGCAGCGTACAACATGAGGCTGTCTGTCCGACGTGCAGACGCCGTGAAGGCCGAACTCGTCCGCCTCGGCGTGCCTGCTGGCACCATCACGACGATCGGACGCGGTCAGGAAGACCTGCTCGTGCCCACGCCCGACAACGTGCGTGAGCCGAAGAATCGCAGAGTCGAGATCAAGCTCGAGAAGTCGGGCAGCTGATCTTCCGGGCTCAGTGATCCGTCTGGAGGGGGCGCCCATCTCGGCGCCCCCTTTTTTCTTGTCGGTCTGGGCCCCTCCTCCGCGCTCCCGCTTCGTTTGCAGCACACTGGACCCGGATTCGGCATTGACATCGTCGGGTGAGGCTGCACAAAACGGCTTTGTCCCGTTCGCCGTGCGCCTCTGGATCACGGGAAAAATGGCCCGTACCCTCAGCGTCTATGTCTGTCAGAGCTGCGGCGCTTCGCATCCGAAGTGGAGCGGCCGTTGCGACGGCTGCGGCGACTGGAACACCCTGATCGAAGAAAGCAGCGGCGGACCGGCAGGGGGACCGGCGCGCAGCCGCGGCGGCAAGCCCAGGCTCGCGCTGTCTCTCCTGAAGGGAGAAACCCAGAGCCCGCCGCGCCGGGCGACCGGGATCGGGGAGTTCGACAGGGTTACGGGCGGCGGCCTGGTTCCCGGCTCTGCGCTCTTGATCGGAGGGGATCCGGGCATCGGCAAATCGACGCTGCTGCTGCAAGCAGCGGCAGCCCTGGCGCAGACACACGCGGTGCTTTACATCTCAGGCGAAGAGGCGATCGATCAGCTCCGCTTGCGGGCAGAGCGGCTCGGCCTGACGGAAGCACCGGTGCAGCTGGCTGCGGCGACGTCGGTCAGCGACATCGCGGCAACCCTGGACGTGCCACGAGGCGCCGATATCGTCGTCGTCGATTCGGTGCAGACCCTGTTCGTGGACGAACTGGATTCTGCCCCGGGAACGGTCGCGCAGGTGCGTGCCTCGGCGCAAGTGCTGATCCGCCTCGCCAAGCGACAGGGCTTCGTCCTTCTTCTGGTGGGACACGTCACCAAGGAGGGAATGATCGCGGGTCCGAAGGTGCTCGAACATATGGTAGACACGGTGCTGTATTTCGAAGGCGAACGAGGGCACCAGTTCCGCCTGCTGCGCTCGGTGAAGAATCGGTTCGGGCCGGCCGACGAGATCGGCGTCTTCGAAATGAGCGACCGCGGCCTGCGCGAGGTTGCTAATCCCTCGGCACTTTTCCTTGCCGAGCGCGAGCGGGACGTGTCCGGTTCGGCAGTGTTCGCCGGCATCGAGGGAACCCGGCCGGTTCTGGTGGAGATCCAGGCGTTGATCGCACCGACCGCTTTCGCCGCCCCTCGCCGTGCCGTCGTGGGCTGGGACAGCGCCCGGTTGGCGATGATCCTCGCCGTGCTCGAGGCCCGCTGTGGCATGGCGTTCGCCACGTGCGACGTCTTTCTGAATGTCGCCGGCGGCCTGCGGATCGCAGAGCCGGCGGCCGACCTGGCGGTCGCCGCAGCGCTGGCCTCGGCTGCTCTGGGCCGCCCCCTGCCGGCGGAGACGGTCGTCTTCGGGGAGATCGGACTGGCCGGCGAGGTCCGCGCCGTGGCGCGCACGGACTCGCGCCTCAAAGAGGCGGAAAAGCTGGGATTTGCCGCAGCCGTCATTCCTCAGCGAAAGCATTCCGGGGGCTTGACCACGATGAGGCTGGAAGAGGTGGCGCGGGTCGCCGATCTGCTGGCGCTCCTGCGCCGTTCGTCGCCGCGAGCAACAGTTTCCGGTTCGAGCCTCGCGAGTACCGCCCATGGCTGACCTGCCCTTTACCATCGCGGACCTCGCGGTCGTCGGCATCCTGCTCGTCTCGGCCGTTCTCGCCTTTGCCCGCGGCTTCGTCCACGAGGTCCTGTCGATGGTGGCGTGGGTGGGCGCGGGCTTTGCCGTCGTCTTCGGCCTGCCCTATGCCCGGCCGGTGGCCCGCGAAATGATCTCCATGCCGCTGCTCGCAGATGTGGCCGCGGGCGGCGTCATCTTCATCGTAGCGCTGTTGATCCTGTCGCTGCTGACGCGAGCCGTTTCCCGCCGCGTGCAAGACAGCGCGTTGAACGCCGTCGATCGGTCCCTGGGCTTCGTCTTCGGCCTTTTTCGCGGCGCCTTGCTGGTCTGCCTCGCCTACATTCCCCTGGCCTGGCTGATGTCTCCCGGTGAACAGCCCGCCTGGCTGCGCGACGCCCGGACCCGGCCCCTCGTCGAGCAGGGGGCCAACATGATCCAGGCCGTTTTTGACGGGCAGCAGCCGGCAGCCAAGCAGGCTTTCGACCCGGTACGCGAACGCGCGCGAAAAGCGCTTGAAACGGAGCGGATGGTACGCGACATGATGACGCCTGAGCCGAAAACGCCGACGGCCGGTAGCAAGCCCCCAAAGCAGGGATATACCGAGAGCGAGCGGCGAGACCTGGAACGGCTGATCGACAGTGAGCGCTGACGCAAACCCCTGCTGGCGGGACCAGGAAGCCGCGGAGCCGGCGTCTTGTCGTCCCTCGCCCGTCGATGACGATGATCATTTCCACGACGAATGCGGCGTGTTCGGGATCTTCGGCCACATCGACGCCGCGGCCACCACCGCGCTCGGCCTGCATGCCCTGCAGCATCGCGGCCAGGAAGCCTGCGGCATCGTCAGTTTCGATGGCGAGCATTTCCATGCCCACAAGGCCATGGGGCTCGTCGGCGACAATTTCGGATCCTCACCGGTCATCCGGCGGCTGAAGGGCAGCGTGGCGGTTGGCCACGTTCGCTATTCGACGACCGGCGAAACCGTCCTGCGCAACGTCCAGCCGCTGTTCGCCGACTTCGAATTCGGCGGCATGACCATTGCGCATAACGGCAACCTGACCAACGCGCTGACCGTCCGCAAGGCGCTGGTCCGCCGGGGCGCGATCTTCCATTCGACCTCCGATACCGAAACGATCATCCACCTCGTCGCCACCAGCCACTACTCGACGGTTGTCGATCGTCTGATCGATGCGATGCGCCAGCTCGAAGGAACCTATTCGCTGGTCGCCATAACCCGGCGCAAGCTGATCGGCATGCGCGATCCCTATGGGGTGCGCCCGCTGGTTCTCGGACGGCTCGATGGCGCCTTCATCCTGTCATCCGAGACCTGCGCGCTCGACATCATCGGCGCCGAGTTCGTTCGCGACGTGGAGCCAGGCGAGCTCATCGTCGTCGATGATCAGGGCGTGCGCTCGATCAAGCCGTTTGCCAAGGTCGCGCGGCGCTTCTGCATCTTCGAATACATCTACTTCGCCCGGCCCGACTCAACGATCGAGGGAAAGAACGTCTACGAGGTTCGCAAGAGGATCGGCTGGGAGCTGGCGCGCGAGACTCCGGTCGAAGCCGACCTCGTCGTCCCGGTGCCCGATTCCGGCGTTCCCGCGGCCATCGGCTTCGCCGAGCAAAGCGGCATTCCGTTCGAACTCGGGATCATCCGCAACCATTACGTCGGCCGCACCTTCATCGAGCCGACACAGAACATCCGGCTGCTCGGCGTGCGCCTCAAGCACAATGCGAATGCGGCCCGGCTGAAGGGCAAGCGCGTGGTGCTGGTCGACGACTCCATCGTTCGCGGCACAACGTCCGTCAAGATCGTGCAGATGGTGCGAAATGCCGGGGCGGCCGAGGTTCACCTGCGGATTTCCAGCCCACCGACCACCCACCCCTGCTTCTACGGCATCGATACGCCGGAGAGGAAGGAGCTGCTGGCCGCGACGCGGAACCTTGAGGAGATGGTGCGCTACATCGGCGTGGACTCGCTGGCTTATCTGAGCATCGACGGCCTGTATCGAGCCGTTGGCGAGCTGGGCCGTGATGTCTTCCGACCGCAGTACTGCGATGCCTGCTTCACTGGCGACTATCCGATCCGGCTGGTTGATCAGGAAAAAGATCCGGCCGACAATCAGTTGTCGTTCCTTGAAGAATAAGCGACTGTCGGGCAACCGATCGTTGTGTATTTCCCTGCAAAGCATCGAACGTCCGAAGGAGGACCTTGCGCTGACCCACAAGACCCGGCAGCGGATCGATGGCTGAGGCTCGTCTCGCCGGCCGCGTTGCCCTGATTACCGGCGGCGGACGTGGCATCGGCCGTGCTGTTGCACTGCGCTTCGCGGCCGAAAGCGCCGACTTAGTCCTGGTTGGACGAACTCAGGGCGCTCTGGAGGACGTTGACGACCGTGTCCGCGCCTTGGGTCGACACGCATCGCTCGTTGTCGCCGATCTTGCCGATCCCGCCGTGATTGATCGGATGGGCGCCGCCGTGTGGGAGCGTTGGGGCCGCCTCGATATCCTCGTCGGCAACGCCGCGACCCTCGGCACCCTGACGCCGGTCGGCCACATCGATCCGGCTTCGTGGGATCAGGTGCTCGCCGTCAATCTGACGGCAAACTGGCGGCTTTTGCGCAGCTTCGATCCGCTGCTGCGCGCATCACCGGCCGGGCGCGCCATCTTCGTGACCGATAGCTGCGCCGGCGGACTTGGCTACTGGGGCGCTTACGCCGTCTCCAAGGCCGGGCTGGAAAGCCTGGTCCGCACCTATGCGCACGAAATCGGGCATACCGCCGTTCGTGCCAATCTGATCGACCCCGGAGCGACACGCACCCGGATCCGCGCCGCGGCGTTCCCCCTCGAAGACCCGCTCTCTATCAAGCCGGCCGACGACCCGCACCTTCTCGACGCCTTCGTGGCGCTGGCAGAAACCAGCTGTGCGCACAACGGTCAGGTCATCCGCGGCGGGCCGGTGCCGCGAGGAACGCCGACTTAGCCTTTCCTTTACCAACCGCCCGCATGATGCCGCCAGTGACGCGAGACCCTCTCGCAGATGCTGGACAAAGCCGATGTGGGCGTTCCCCATTTCTGACCGGCGCCATCGTCCCGCTCCCCTGCGCAGCCCTGCCGCGTGGCTGGGCCAGTCGCTGGGTCGCAGGCAGAAAGCCGCGGACGCCTCGAAAGCGGTCAGCACCGGGCTGGCCCGGGCGACGACCTTCCTCGCCGCTGCCGGCGCGTTGACGGTCGCCGCCGTCGTACCGCTCGCGTACTTCCACTTCGGCGAGCAGTTCGAGGCAGGCAGAATTCAGGCCGAGGCCCGGCAGCAGGCCCATTTGGTCTCGTCTCTGGTTCGTCGCGACCCTCAGTGGCAATCGCGGACCGACGAGCTCCAGGCCATTCTCGACGCGTACGCCGCCGGCGGAGGCGGCAGTCACATCCTCTACGACGCGGGGGGCCGCGTGGTCGGCCAGCGCTGGTCTGGCGCTGAGAGCTACCCCTTCTTGCTTAACCCGGCCTTGATCGAGGTCCAGCCGGTCATGCTGCTGGGCCAGCGGGTGGCCAGCGTTGAAATCCGCCGCTCTCTGCGGGACTTGCTTGCGCGTACCACGTTGGTGGCGATCCTCGCGTCGCTGCTGGCCCTGCTGCTGTTCGTCGTCCTGCGGGTCGTTCCCTTGCGGGCGTTGCGGCGCGCCGTGCGGAGCGCCTCTTTCCTCGCCAGCCATGATGCGATGACGGGCCTGCCCAACCGCATGCTGTTCCTGGACCGCCTGAACCATGCGCTGGCGCAAGGCCGGCGACTGGGCGTCGAGACGGCCATGCTCTGCCTGGACCTGGACCGTTTCAAGGAGGTCAACGATACCTTGGGGAATGCCGTCGGTGACCAACTGCTGCGACGGGTGACCACGCGATTGCAATCCTGCCTGCGCGAGAGCGATACGCTCGCCAGGCTTGGCGGTGACGAGTTTGCCGTCATCCAGACCGGGCCGGCCCAGGCAGAGGCCGCCGCCGCCGTTGGGCAACGGATCGTGGAGCGTCTGTCCGCGCCGTTCGATGTCAACGGCCATGAGGTCGTCATCGGCTGCAGCGTCGGCATTGCCCTGGTGCACGGCACGAACCCCGGCAACGCGGAGACGGTGCTGCGGAGCGCCGACCTGGCGCTTTACCGGGCAAAGGAGGACGGTCGCGGCACAGTCCGCTTTTTCCAGGAGGAGATGAACGTCCGCCTGAACACCCGCAAGCAACTGGAAGCCGATCTGCGGCGGGCGTTGGCCGACGGGCAGTTTGAGCTGCACTATCAGCCTCAGGTGGATCTGGCGAGCGGCCGCCCGGTGGGTGTCGAGGCCTTGTTGCGCTGGCATCATCCGGAGCGCGGTCAGATCCTTCCGTGCAACTTTATCCCCGTGGCCGAACACACCGGGCTGATCGTCCCCATCGGCGAATGGGTGCTGCGTACCGCCTGCCGGCAGGCGACCCGCTGGCCTAGCCTGAAGATGGCGGTGAATTTGTCCCCGGCTCAATTTCGCGTTCCCGGACTCGAACTGGACGTCGCCCGCGTCCTCGACGAGACCGGACTCTGCGGCGAACGCCTCGAGCTGGAGATCACCGAAAACGTGCTTCTGCACGACACGGAGGCGACGATTGCAACGCTCCGGGCCCTGAAGGACCTGGGCGTCAGCGTCGCCATGGACGATTTCGGCACGGGCTACTCAAGCCTCGGCTATCTGCGTCGCTTTCCGTTCGACAAGATCAAAATCGACCGCTCCTTCGTCTGCGACGTCGCCGAAGGGGGCGACGCTACCGCCATCGTCCGCGCCGTCGTCCGTCTCGGCCGCAGCCTCGGCATCCGGACCATCGCCGAGGGGGTTGAAACCGGACCGCAGGCGGAATTCCTCGCCGGCGAGGGCTGTGACGAAGTGCAGGGCTACCACTATGGCCGGCCGATGGCCGCCGCCGACATCGAGCGCCGGTTCCTCTCGACAACCCCACCGGACGCGGATCCGGCCGCCCGAGAGGGTCGATGGGCGGCCGCCGCGAGAGCGTCGCGTTGATCATCGCCGGATCGCTGCGCCATTGGCCGAGTGCCGCCTCACTCTTATGTGGCGCACGCTATCACGCAACGATTCGATGCAATACGACCTACCGTTCTGCAGGCCAGGCATAACCGGCGCTGTGGAGCGCTGGAAGAATCTCCTCCTCCAGATGAAATGCGCTTCCATTACCATCGATGGAAAACCAGCTCATGCCCAGCTTTTCATACATGGATAAGGCGTTCCTGAGGACCGCGCGGAATGGCTCAGTCCAGTAATTTGTCTCGGTCATAAGCAAAGGATACTTTTCCCGAAGACATTGCACGCCGGCTTCCCCGATCTGATGGGTGCCGTTGTAGTGGTGAAATCCGATAGATGTCTTGGTCCAGTCGATTCCTTTCATTTTTGCGATCAACCCTGCCCAAGAAGCGCAGGTTGGCCATATGTTTGCGGTCGTAAAAAGGGCTATGTGAGTGTCGGGGGCTTTCCCGCGCATGATAAGATAGACTGATTTCAAGTCGGCCAGGACCTGGTCGGTGTATTGCTCGGGCGCTCCCCAGTATGGGCCTCCTTGAACCGGTTCGTTCGTCATCTCATAGAAGACGTGCGTCCGGTTTTTATAGCGCGGGGCGATAACGCTCCAGAACTTCTTGAGTTCTTGGAGGTTATAGGTGCCAGACCTGGTCGCGGTGTTGATCATCAGGTAAAGATTGTTAGCGGCAGCCCGGTTCACGGCAACATCCAGAGCTGGAAGCTGCTGCTCAACGGTTCGCCCGACGGTAACTGTCCTGACACCGTAGCGGACAGCATTCAGACCGAGGGTGGCATTCAGGTACTGCCAATAGCTGTTGGGAGCAACGTAGCCGTTGGCGACCAACTGCATCCTTGCCCCACGAAGCGGTGTATTTCTGTCGCTGAGTACCGTTCCGTTCTGTACATTTACCCGGCCGCGCTCCGCTGACCATCCAGCCGTCGCTGCAGACGTTACGGAGATGATAGAAATGATCACAGTCAACGATATTTGTGATCTAACTATTGCTAGAAATCTAGCACAAACTTTTTTCAGAGAAAGTTTCATTGAACTTTAACTCCTCCATGACCAGCTCCTCGGTTCTCGTCAAATTGTGCGAGTATTTCCGAAGGAATCTTAGTTATTTGCGCATTAGGTATTCTATAAACTATTATATCACAACCTGCGATAAAGACAATTGAGCCATGTTTTTCGCGTGATCGGGGAAAATACGTACGTCTATAGTTTAGCCCTATATGCGTAAATCTCGCTGTTGCGTACCTAGTATGTCGCAGCAACCACGCCGCAGCGCGGCTGGCCCACTGGCAAAAGTAGTGGGCGAGAGGTTTTCGACCCTCCCAGGGCTTCCTCTTAAATATGCGCGAAGAATAGAGCGTTTCAGATCTCAGGCATCACTTGCCTGGATCGAGGCTCATAAATCAACAAGCGAGGATAGCTGCGATGTAGTTTGCCCGAAGACCCTTAGCGCTGCTTGCGCGTGTCTTCCTGCGGCGTCGGCCAGGCGAGGCAGCGCTGTAGCCCGTCCGCCAGCGCGCCCGCGATCCGGTGCTGCAGCGCTGGCTCGCTCAGGCTCCGCTCGTCGTCCGAGTTGACGATAATTCCGGCTTCGACCAGGACCGCAGCGGTGCGCGCCGTCTTGAGAACGATCAGGTCGTCGAAGAAATAGACGCCGTTCGCAGCGTCGGCGAGCGGCCGGTTCTCGCCGTGGATGGGTTCGGCATGGTGCAGCGACGGAGACTGGCCGGCAGCCCTCAGCGCTTCGCCGATCTGCCGTGCACAAACCAGGCTCTCCGCTGGCTGCGGATTCTTCCGGGAGACGAACAGCGAGAAGCCGGAGAACCGGTTGCTGCGCCGTTGGGCGCGACCCTCCACGGTCCATCCCTCCAGATACTGTTCCTGAACGGAATCGTGATGGATCGACAGGAAAAAATCGGCACCCGCGTCCGCGGCCGAGGCGGTTCGCGCCGGCAGCTCGTTGACGTCGCCCCCGACCCCGATCATCCGCGCGCGAAAACCGCGGTCTTGCAGCGCCTGGCCGACGGCCACGGCGAGGTCCCGGTTGAAGGCAAACTCGGAACGACCGCGCGCACTCACAGCACCCGCCCGCGCCGAGGAATGGCCAACATCAACGGCTATGAGCGGAGCCTCCGCCGCCGACGGGCCTGGCGCGGCAACAGCACAGAAGAGCATGCCCCCCAGCATCGCCGGCCGTATGCCCCGGGAAGACCGGCACCGCCCACTCCGGCCGCCTCCCCGCATGCCCCCCCGCATGCCCAGGCGCCCTGCCTTCAGTCCGTGCCCGAGGCCGGCTGAAGCTTGCCCAGGGGATCCGTTTCCACCAGGCCGGCCACCTGCTCGTACAACGCCGCAAATTCCTGAAGACGCTTGGTGAACTCTTCGTCCGGCCCGCCCATGGCCCGGAACATGATAGCCGCTTCACGCAACAGCTTCGCCGCCAGATCCGCGTGCGTTGTCATCGGCACAGTCCTTTCCTCCTGCCCGGCCCAGCTACAGCGAGCTGCCCCCACTGCTCGCGCGTTGGGCGCAGACATAGGCCAGTCGCGGGCTTGATGCCAGTACTCAGGTGCCGCCGCTTCGATCACTGCGCCCCGCGGCGGCTGGCAGGGCTTGGGGGGAGGATGCCGGCGCGTAGACGCGGAGCGCGCCCGGCACGACGCGAAACAGCACCGGGGTCCGCGCACGGACCTCACCGTCAACGTTGACCGCCAGCGGACGATCCGTCTCGACGGCTATCGCCTCACCATGCAGCGAGAGGATATCGGCGACCGGCCGATGCCAGCCCCAGCGCAGAACCGGCAGCAGAACCGCCATGCGCCAACCCGACAGGCGCGGCAGCGCGTAGAGGTCCAGCCGATGATCGTCGATCGCCGCGTCATCGACGATCGTCATCCCTCCGCCGTAGAAACGGCCGTTGCCCACCGCGATCTGCATCGCCCTCAGCTCCGACAATTCACCATCGCAGGTGATCCGTGCCAGGAACGACTTTTGCCGGTGCATGGCCTCCCGGGCGCAGGCGAGATAAGCGATGACACCCCACCGCTGCTTGCGATCGGGCGTCAGCCGTTTTGCAATCCGGACGCTGAGCCCGATGCTGGCGACGTTGAAAAAGTGCGTGGGTGGCACGTTCGCCCGCTCGATCTGGCCGACGTCGATCGGCCGCGCGTTGCCTTCCCCGATGATCCCGCACGCGGCTTCGAGGTTGGCCGGGATCCGCAGCGTCCGGGCGAGGTCGTTGGCGTTGCCCAGCGGCAGGATGCCCAGCGGCAGCCCGCTCTCGAGAAGCGCATCCAGGGCACGGCTCAGGGTTCCGTCGCCGCCACCGAGGATAACCGCATCGTGGTCCACAGCCTGGCGGCGGATCAATTCAGGAATGCGCTTCGGCGCCTCCGGCATGACCAGCGTCACCTGGACCCCGGCTTTCCTCAGCAGGCGCAAGCCCCCCTCCAGCCGCGCACGCCCCCGCGTTCCCATGCGGTTGATCAGCAAAAGCGCCCGTCGCGGCGCGGTCACGGACTTGCCGTCGCGCCGGTCGCGGAGAGGCTGGCGGCAACCACCTCCTCCACCACAACGCAGGCCCGGTCAATGTCGGCGTCGTCAAGGTCCAGGTGAGTGACGGCCCGCACGCCAGAACGTCCCGACGGCAGCAGATGCACGCCCTTCGCAAAGCAGGCGTCCACAAACGTTGCAGCGGAAAGCCCGAGAAGCTGGAAGCGCACGATGTTCGTTTCGACGGCGGACACATCGAGGCCGATGCCCGATACGGCGGCGAGCCTTTCGGCCAGGCGGCGCGCCCGCGCGTGATCCTCCCCCAGCCGCGCGCGGTGATGCTCCAACGCCCAGAGAGCGCCGGCGGCGACGATGCCGCCCTGGCGAATGCCGCCGCCGAACAGCGCCTTGAACCTGCGGGCGCGCGCGATTAAGTCCCGCGGGCCGGCCAGCGCCGAGCCCACCGGGGCTCCCAGCCCCTTGGAGAAGCAGACACTGACGGTGTCAAAGGGTTGCGCCCACACGGCCTCGGCGATGTGGCTGGCGGCGGCGGCGTTCCACAGCCGCGCCCCGTCCAGATGGACGGCGAGACCCGCCGCCCGGCCTGCGGCGGCGACGTCCGCCAGCACCTCCAGCGGCCAGACCGCTCCCCCGCCAACGTTGTGGGTGTTCTCCAGACAGAGCAGCTTCGTCGGCGGCTGGACGGGCGGTATGAACGCATGCGGTGCTCGCAGAGCTGCTCGCACATCATCGGCCGAAAAGATGCCGTTTCTCCCCGGAAGGCCCCGCACCGTCAACCCGGAGAGCGCTGCCGGCGCCCCGCGTTCCAGCACGGCGATATGCGCGGCTGCGTCGGCGAGCACCTCGTCGCCCGACTCGGTGTGAACGCGCAGCGCCACCTGGTTGGTCATCGTCCCGGAGACCATGAATACGGCGTCGTCCTTGCCGAGCAACTCGGCGGTCCGACGCTCCAAGGCCCGGACCGTCGGGTCATCGCCGTAAACGTCGTCGCCGACAGGGGCCGCAGCCATCGCCGTTCGCATCGCTGGCGTCGGGCGGGTCACTGTGTCGCTGCGCAGGTCGATCATTCCGACCCCCAATGCGTTAGGCCCCAATGCGTCAGGCCCCCAATGCGTTAGGCCCGGGCAGTGCCGCGCCAAGATCAGCCGGCCGCCGGGATCCTCGATGAGGACGCAGCAGGTGGTGGCGCTTCGTCTGCCTCTCGTGCCGTCTCGTACATAAAGTAGAGAAACCCGAGAACCGCGGCGGCAGCAACAAGAAGCCGCCATGCCGACGGCAGCGGCAGGGTTGGCGGCCCGTCCTCGTCGCCCCTGCGTCGCTGCTCCTTCTCGGTATTCAACGTCATCTCACTCCCGCCGGTTCCAGAACCGCCGCTTTCCCGATGCAGAGCAATAGCGCCTAAGCCGGCCCGCCGACAATGCCCCTCGCCACACTGGGCCCAACCTCGCCACACGGGTGAGGTGGGTCGCCTTGGTTACGTCGCAATCGGCGTGATCAGCCCGGCAGGCCGACGGTCCCACCACCGAGAATCGCGCTGGAGACGCTGGTGCCGGTGATCGTGCCGGAATTGCCGGTGCAGTTCGCGGGATTGATCGCACCGCCCTTGGAGGTATTCCCCCGACACGCAATGTTCCGCACGTTGCGCGGCTCGATCCTCACCGGTCCGTTTTGCCCGCGGGTGAGGACGTTTCCGTCCAGAAAAATGCTTTCGGTCCAGTAATTGTTGTCGGAGTAGACGAGGATCGAGGTCTGCCCGTGCTGCGGCTGAGCGTGGGGACAATCGTCGATGCGGTTTCCCCGCACGAGGATATTGCGAACACCGCGCGTGGCCCACGAGGACTCGGCGGCGAGGTAGATGCCGGCGTCCGCCGATCGGGTGATCTTGTTGTTGCGGATGGTGACGTTTTCTCCGCCGACGACCGAAATTCCCCTCCCCCACGGCTGGTCGGCGACGTCGTTGTTCTCGATCAACACCTGATAAGTATTGATCGGGTGGTACGCGTAGGTCACGACGGCGATGTTATCGTCCCCGGAGTTGCGCACCTTGTTGCCTGCCACGTAGATGTGATGGGCGCCTCCCGACAGGTGGATGGAGTCCGATTTGGTGTTCATCACGCGGTTGCGGGTGATACGGCCCTGATAGCCGCCGTAAGTGATGATGCCGGGGCCGTTACCGCCGTCGATGGTCAGGTTATCGACGACCCAGCTGCTCGCTCCGCCCTCGATCCAGACCGCCTCGTTGTCGTTGGTTCGCTGCGTGCCGTAGGTGCGGATTTTGAGGTTGTAGAGACCCGTATTTGCCCCCACCAGCTTGATCTGGCGATTGGCGGGATTGGGGCCGTGCAGGATGGATGCGTCGCCGGCGCCGATCATCTTCACGCCGCCGTCGATCACGATCTTTGTCATATTGAAGATTCCGGCGGGCACGTACACGCATTTCGCCGAGGTCCCTCTGGCCGCCGCTATCGCCCGCTGGATCGCTGCGGTTGCGTCGGGGCCGTTGGCAGCCGCGCCTTTGCTGGTGATGGACACGCACCGGCTGATGTTAGCCGGCTTCCCCGGCACCGCTGCCGCTGCCTGCGATGCTGGCAACGCCAGCATCAGGAGCGCCGGGATGACCCGATGCCGGAACTGGAAGAGTCGAGAGGACGCACCAAAGGCGCATAAGCTGCTCGCAACATTATGGGCAGGAGTGGACGCAGTCATTCGTGAAAAACTCCGGACTAGCAGCCGCCCACCAGTGTGCCTTTGCTCAACTTTGAGCCTTGATACAAAGCGAGCGTCACAATGTGGCGCCAGGACCGGAATTGAGGCATAAAGATACGATGGAGGCGCGGCTGTCTTTCTTGCAAATAAAGCAGAGAATATACCGTCTGCTACTTCTGAAAGAAGTCATCGCATGAATATGTTGAAATGATGACGGACTGAGTCCGGAGATATATTTAACTACAAATTTACGACTATAATGCGAATACTTTAAATGTGGATGATCCAGCAGCGGGAAATGCACCTCCCGCTGCGACGATTGCGATATCTTTTTACGGTTTAAAGATCGCGATTGCTGATCAATCGGGCGTTGCCGCTCGAGAGGCACCCGGAGATGCAGCCCCGCGCGTTCGCCGCGACGCGGGCGCAGGGTGACGTCAGCAAGAAGCCGCCCCGACGAAGACAGGGACGAGGCGGGTTCGGACTGGGCGGGTTCGGACTGGGCGGGTTCGGACTGGGCGGGTTCGGCCAGCTATTTCAGCAGAATCTGCTGCACTTCCCGGATGGACGTGCGCAGCCGCATCAGCAGGAAACCCTGGCTCGCCAGATGGCTGGGAACGAACTGACTGGAGACACCGCCGTTGAGCACCACCCACGGCTGCTGCTCGGCCGCCTCGCGGCCACTATCCAGCATCTGGTTCCACACCGTTCCGAGGTTGCGGTCGGCCAGTACTTCTTTGAAGTCCTCTCCGAGCGCCGTCAGCAGCATGTAGTAGACGTAGAGCCGGCCCTTCGTCTGATAGAAGATGTCATCGGCGGAAAGGCTGATCGGGAAGCCGGCATGCAGCCGCAGGTGCTCGCTGATGATGCCGGAAGAAGAGCCGAGGTCGTTGTTGAACCGCTCCAGGGCGTCGATCAGGTTGTCGGCGCGGCGGTCGAAGACCGCGGTTCCATCAGCGACGCGCTGGTTATAGGCGCGCAGCGCGCGGATCGCCGCGCGATACTGGCTCTCCGAACTCGCAGTCGGCGCCAACGACGTGCTCGGGTTGAACATCCACACATCGCCGGGGTAACGCAGCAGTCCGGCAGCGCGATCCACGTCGGGATCGATGGCGGATGTGCCCCGCGAACGGGCGAGCTGCTCGGCCAGCGCGGTGCCGAAGCGGCTCAGGCCGTAGACCATGCCGAGCTGGAAATTGGGCATGTTGTCGAGGATCGAACCGGGCAGGAAGAACGGATCATTGGGCGTCCAGCGGTTGACTTCGACTTCCCGTTCCAACAGTGCCGCTGCCATGTCGACCGCACGACTGCCGCCAGCGATCGGGTGCGGCGGCGTAAACGCCGTGTCGTCGTCAATCCTGTGGACCCAGATCGCGCCCACGACGAAGTAAAGAACCACCAGCAGGGCCAGCGCGGCGAGGATGCGCACGAAGGTGCGGCCGGAGCCCATGATCGTCAGGCGGTCGCGCACGCGGTCTTTCACCTCGACTAATCTGGCCATGCGGCCTCCCTGTGATCTCGCTCGCGCCCGCGAGGCTGGTGCCTGTCTCGCTGTTCGCCGCGTTGTCGGCAATCGGCGCCGGCGAGTCAAGGCGTCGCAGGGTGAACGGATGGAACGGGATCAGCGTTGCACGATGACGCGTGCCAGATCGCCAAAGCGTCGCTGCCAGCCGGCGCGCTCCAGCTCCGGGTCGAGATGCTCCTCCTCCGGCCAGCCGATGCACAGATAGGCGACCAGAGACCAGTTCGCGGGGAGCGCCAGCGCGTCCCGCACGGTCCCGGCATCGAGGATCGAGACCCAGCCGACGCCGACGCCATGCGCCCGTGCCACCAGCCAAAAGGCATGAACCGCGCCAACGACAGACCACGTCAACGTCTCCGGCATGGTGCGACGGCCAAGCTGCCCGCCGCAGTCGGTGCCTTCATCGGCAAAAACGGCCAGATGAACCGGCGCCCGGTCGAGCCCGGCCAGCTTGAGCCGCGCGTAGAGTGCCGCGCGCTCACCCTCGTATTCGGCCAGCGCCGCCCGATTGCACTGCTCAAAGTTGTCCCGGACCCTGGCCCGGCGCTCCGCATCATCGACTTTGACGAACCGCCAGGGCTGGCTGTTTCCCACCGACGGGGCGAGCATCGCGAGTTCGATCAGCCTGTCGAGCAGGCCGTCATCCAGCGGTTCGGTGCGAAACCGCCGGACGTCCCGCCGCCACCGGTAAAGCTGCTCCAACTGCCGGCGAAAGGCGACATCGAAGCGCGGTGCAGGGTCGAACGGCAACGAAGCGGTCATCGCGCCCTGCACTGTAACGACGGCGGCAAACCACGCAAGGCCCTCCCCCGGCTAGGCGCGCTGAGCGACGTAGGTCACCCCGGCGGCGGTCAACGGGCAGTCGTGCTTGACGACCGTCCACCCCTTCCGTTCCAGCATTGACAGGAAATAGGCCTCTGTAAAGCTCAGCTCCAGCCAGCCGTACTGCCGGATCGACCAGACCGCCATGCCATGGGGATTAATTCTCGGGGGAAGTGTTACTCGAATTCCCCTCACGCCGCTCAAGCGAAGGATCCTTCCAAATGCGTTGGCCCATAAAACCTGACGGTCGTCGAGCGCTCTCTCTGGAACGTTTTTGTGCCTGCTCAATAACGGGCGATGATGGCAAAAATAACCCCCATGGGTCTTTATGAAGCGGCGAACCCTGCGGATGACTAAACCTCGGCAGGGCGTCTAAAGCTGGAATTTCTACAAGCGAATAATCAGCTCGGATCGGCGGCTGCATGCCGATACTTGCCTCCTTGCTGATGTCTCGCGAGATCTTCGGTGCCCGCCTCGAACTGTTTGCTACGCCAGAATAAACCCGAACGGTTGACAGTTTTTCCTCGTTACCATCTTTATTGTGAACTATGACCAGTGTCCGATCCCCGATTAGTCGGCGGATGGCATCTTCAATCGGAACATTCGAAAGACGTTGTACTGGCACCTTTGGAAGGACGCCATCAATGATTAACTCAAACCCCGCCAGTCGAGCGAGCTCTTGAAGCACGGTTTCTAGAAAAATCGCGTTAGAATTTACCGAGACCACGCCTTGAGAAACGCTGACTGCCCCGCTTGCCGAGCTGCCGGCTTCAGCCCCACTCGACACGGTAGCCAGTACAGTCAGAGCAGAGAAGAGAAGGACGCGACCAAATTTTGTCATCGCGCTACTATCATAGGTAACGAGGATAGAGCGATATACTTTTTTATTAATAACCAGTCCCTTAGGGAGCAAGCCGCCAAGCAAACATTCCGATTCCAGGGTGTCCGGTATAAGCAACATCGGCGCCCGGTGATACTGCTACGTCAAAGGCCGTCCCGTACAGATCACCTCCCGGAATACACCTGACCCCAGCCGGCGTCATCATGAGGAGGGAGCTTGGATCTCCCCCGCAGACCGCCGTCTGTCCCACGATATGGATGCTGTTCGCATTGTCGAAGGTCATTCCGTAGCTCATCACACCACTCAGGATGGGCGTGGGGAAGGCTGCTCCAATTTCGGGGAAATCTACTGAGAAAATATAGACCGATTCGCCCCTCCCTGAGATCGGCAGGGTCGTAACAACTGCTCCCTGCGGTGTGGCGGCAACGCCTCTGGGCAAATTTCCTCCTGTTCCGCACGTGTCGAATTGGGTGGGATCATAGCATTGATATGTGCCTGGAGCTGGCGCAGATGGAGCAGTCGTTGAAGCTAGAACTTTTGCTCCCTGAAAGGCCTGACCACTTTGCACAAATCGAATGCGAGTGATGAATGGATTATTTACGGACAAGCCGCTCACCAGCAGGTCCAGTGTTTCACCGCGCCAAACGACTGCCACATCGCCATACGAAGACGAAGCAGGAATAACATTCCCGTTTGGCCCGATTGTACCCGTCGCAACATCATATATGGCAGTCGCGTCGGTTGGCAGCGATCGAACATTGAATATGACGCTACCTTGTAGATTTTCCGGGTTTAAAAGTAAGATCGAGCCGTCCCTTCTTAACGCCCACAACGCATTGATAACAGGATCGAATGCCAGACTGTAACTCGCAATATCAAAAAATCCGGAGTTCGGAAGCTGAGCGGCATTAATGATCTGGCCAGCTGTGTTCAGTTTGACTAGATATTGAGCAGATACGGCATCCGCAACCGCATAGATATTACCTGCAGGGTCTGTCGCAACTCCTGTCGTCGACAGCTCCGCAAAATAGCTACGCTGGGCACTGGCCCCGGACACCCACGCCAGCAGTACGAATACCGCCGCTAACAGCGCACGCCCGCTTTTCATGCCGCCCTCCTCCCAAAATCTTCCCCACGGGGGGTGCATGCAGTGAGAGCCGCGTTCTACCAAAAGCTGCCCGCGAAATTCAGCGCCGCTAACTTGTTCGCAGTTTAGAAACGGAAATTCTTGCGTGGCGCTGTTGGACAGCCGGGTTTCCGCAGTCCCCCCCCCCTTTGCGATCTCATCGTCACCTTAGCCAAGCGCTTTCCTTATCACAATCAGAAAGCCGCCGCTCCATGCCCACCCACTTCTCGCGGTCACCAGCTCCAACTCTCCCGGGCGTGGGATCGCGCCACTCCCGCCCGTCCGATGGCTTGAACGGCCGTCGCCGGGCGGGCGCAGCCCACAAGAATTGCTTGGAGGACCCTCAACAAGCTGCTATTCAGCTTCACTAGGCTGCGGATCTGAATCTCTTTTTAATTAAACTTTGGCCGTCATAGCTTTTGGCGCCGCCTCCGTTTATGGCAAAGATTGATTGTTACCCTATTACCTTAATAAGCGAGCATTGGTTTCCGCACTAACATTCCATCGACCAAAGGGGATCAATCAGTGAGCGACGCCAGCGAGAGTAATGACTTGCTAAATAACTCCCTTTTAGGCAAGCCGCTGTCGTTCTGTGGGCGCACGAGAACCATACACGGGTATGGCGGTGACATATTTTTTGACAACCTAAATCAAGCTGTTATTGATTCTGACCTGCCTGGGGGGTATGGCAGTTTTGATAAATTTTGTGCAAGGTATCTGCACGACGACTATATTATGTTGGATATTGGCGCCAATATCGGCGTAACTTCTGTAGTTGCGCATAGGTATTTATCTGATGGAGCGATTGTTGCAGTTGAGGCGTCTCCCCGTAATTGTGTAGCGCTGCAAAGGACTGTCTCATTTAATTCTCTTGAAAACATTACCGTCGTAGCATGTGCTGCCGGATCCAGGTCTGAAACAATTTCATTCAATGAGGCTGGCGCGCATGGGCATGTCTTAACCGACTCAAGCAGTCTCGGGCGACAAGGTATTGCAATTCAAGTAAAATCAATAGATCAAATTGTGTCCGAATTGTCTCTTCCGAGAGTAGATTTCATTAAGATTGATATCGAGGGGTTTGAAAGGGAAGCAATACTCGGGGCGTCTGAGACTATAAAAAAATGGAACCCGCTTTTTTATATTGAATTTAACAGCTGGTGCCAAATATATGTCAATAATGACAGCCCATTAGTGTTTTATAACTTCCTTATGGATAGGTTTGATTATGTTTATAAGATCTTAGGAGACGAGCTTATTGGCCTTGAACGGGCGGACGGCATTAGTTTTTTGCATGAGAATATCGTTATGAAGGGATGTGTGGAGGACGTCGTTGTTTCGACTGACCGTGGCCGGATTGCTGACGCACCGCGGCATTTACTGGGCAGAATTCTACAGTTAAAATCGAATACAGATGACCTTCGCGCAAAAAAGGATTCCTTAAGAGGTGATCTTACCAAGCTTCAGGCTGATGTCGCACGCTTAACACAAAAGCGTAAGAAACTTAAGAGTTCAACGTATTGGGTAATAACGGGGCCTGTTCGTAGATTGTGCCGGATATTAGGTGACGATTGCTGACCGGTCACCTCTGTCTGATCTTGCCGACAAAAGAGTTTTCTTCGGCCTTCTGGCCGAGCTAGCTAGTATATTTGCACGCATTTCAGCCCGGATCGCCCCCGTAGCTGGCGACAACCTTGGCGACGTCGGCCAGGGACTGGTCGAGCCGTGCTGTGAGCGCATCGATGCGCCGCCAGTCGGATGCTGCCGCGGCAGCGGCGATGTCGTTGAACAGCCGGCCCAGGGACAGCGCGCCCATCGACGCGCTGCTTCCGGCGAGGCGATGGGTGAGCTGGCGCAGAGCCTCCGCGTTGCGGCTGGCCACGAGCGATTTCGCTTCGGCGACGGCAGCCGTCGTCCGGACCAGGAACTCCGCCAGCAGACGGCGCGCCTGCTCGTCGATCCCGCCGAAGGCCTGAACCAGGTTGCCGGGATCGAAGATTGCCGCCGCTGCGCCTTCGGATGGGTCAGCCGCCCCGGCTTCCCCCGCCGCAGATTCTCCGGCTCCGACTTCCCCCGCCTCAGTATCCCCCGCCCCAGCGTCCCAGGGGTCGGCGCCGGCCGGCCCCGGCGTCTCGAACGGGATGCCGAGGCGCTGCAGCGCATCCGGCAGGTCGGGGAGCCGCAGCGGCTTGATCAGCACCAGGTCCATGCCGGCATCGAGACACGCCTTGACGGCATCGGGCTGCGCGTCGGCGGTCAGCCCGATGATCCGCACGCCGGCAAGGGGGCCGTCGCCGCGAATGCGCCGCGTCAGTTCGACGCCGCCACAGCCCGGCGGCATATGGTGATCGGTGATCAGCAGCCGCGCCGGCCGCTGCTGAAGGCTGGTCCACGCCTCGTCGCCGTTACGGCACAGCCGCGGCGTAAAGCCGAGCGTGTTGAGCTGGCCTTCGATCAAGAGCCGGTTGAGCGAATCGTCTTCCGCGACGAGCACGTCGCCGTCTGCACACGGCAAGCCGCCCCCCGGGAAAGCCTCGCGCATCGCCCCGGCTCCCAGGCCTGGCGGCGCGTGATCGGCAAGACCGGGGAAAAGGTGCACGGCTGCCAGCGGTTCCCCCGCCGTCGAGACGACAGCCACCAGCAGCCGGACCGTAAAGGTACTTCCCTCGCCTGGCCGGCTCTCCAGAGCGATGGTCCCGCCCATCGTCTCGGTAAGCTGCCGGGCGATCGACAATCCCAGTCCGCTGCCGCCGAAACGCCGCGCCGTTGTCGCGTCTGCCTGCCGGAACGGCTGGAACAGCGCAGCCTGGGTTTCCTCGGGAATGCCGATCCCGGTGTCGCTGACCGAGAGCCGGAGCCTTGCCCGCTCGCCCACCTCCCCTTCCGTGTCGAGACGGGCCACAACATGTCCCCGTTCGGTGAACTTCACGGCGTTGCCCATGAGGTTCCAGAGGATCTGGCAGAGTCGCAGCGGATCGGTGACGACGACGGGGGGAACCGTGTCCGCGATCTGCAGCGAGACGTCCAGCCCCTTCGCATCCGCCGCGGGCCGATGCATATCGACCACCGCTTGCAGCAATGGGCGAAGCGTGACGGCCTCGGGGGCCAGCTGCAGCGCGCCGGCTTCCATTTTGGCGACATCGAGAACGTCGTTGAGAAGCCGGAGAAGGGTCTCGGAGAATTGCCGGACGCGCGCCACCAGCCCGCGCTCGATGTCGTCGAGATCGGCGCGGTCGAGCCGCTCCACCAGGCCGGTGACCCAGCTCAGCAACGTGCGGATCTCGTGGCTCATCGTCGCGAGGAACGCCGACTTCGCCGCACTCGCGGCGATCGCCGCCTTCTCCGCCCCCTCGGCGCGCCGCCGCTGCCGCCACGCCAGCAGAAGCTGCCCGCCGGTGCCGACGATCAGCGCGGCGGGCAACGTCAGCAGCAGCGGAATGGCAAACGGCAGCCACACGTGGCGGGCGAACAGGGCCACGGCAACGATGCCGTAACCCAGCGCCAGCGCGACGGTCGACGGGGCCGCCGCGGCCAGCGGCAGGCCATAGGCGCAGGCGGTCAGGATCACGCCCAGGGCCGCCATCACTCCCAGCGCCGTCATAGGCCCGACGGGTTGGAGCGTCGCGGAGGTCAGCAGGTTGGCGTACGCCGTGGCTGCGACCTCGGCGCCGCTCATCTCGACCCCGTCGTCCCGGGGGTAGACGGTGCGGAAGTGATCGGCCTGGACCGGCTTGCCCAGCTCCGAGGATCCGACGAAGACGGCAACCCCCTCCAGACCGGTGTCCGCGTCGGCAGCATGGGAAGGCGATCCGCTGCCGATCAGCCGGCTGTAGGAGATGTGGCGGATGGTTCCCGCCGGGCCGTAGAAGTTGAGAAAGTGGCTGTCCGGGCCGGCGTAGAGCCGTTCGATCGCCTCGCGGAGCGCCGGCTGTTGCCGGGAGACCGCAAACGGCGCGACCGCACCGATCTCGCCGGTGGGCAGCAGCGGGCTCGTGGACCCCGCCGCCTTGGCTCTGCTGCGCATCTGGCGGGTCGCCTCTTCGATCCCGCCGGCACGCCCGATGATGCCCGCGGACGCGTCGTAGAACACCCGACGCCACGCTTCGTCATGACGCAGCGCCCGGCCCTGCACCGCCAGCGCCGGCAACGTCGGGCGATCCTCGGAGCTGCCGAGAAACGCCCAGAACGCATTCACGCTCGACGACGGCGTGCGCGGCAAGGGGAACGGCGCCAGCCCCCACGCCGCCTCGGCAAGGAGGGGAACCGGCCGCCGGACTTCCTCGAAACAAACCGATGCGGCCGCGGCGTCGTCCGCCTGCGGGCATTTCCGCTCGACCGACTCCACGAGCAGGACGCGCTCGGACCGGGCCATCGCGCGGGCGAAGGCCGCGTCCTCCTCCTTCGGCTGCGCCCGCTCGAAGGTGAGGTCGAAGGCGATGACATCGGCGCCCCGATCGACCAGCGTGTCGATCAGCCGTCCGTGCAGCGAGCGCGGCCACTCGCGCGGCCTCTCCGGCACCCCCAGCTCGATGGCCGACCGCTCGTCAAGGGCAACAACCGCCACCTCCGGCGGCGGCGGGATCGGACCGCGAAGCCGGAACAACCACGGAAGCCCGACATTTTCTTCTAATGCCAACCCAACCGGGGTGGCGCCGACCACCGCCGACACCACCCCAATCCCGGCACCGAAGAGCAAGCCGCGGAGCCAGCGCTGCATCTTGCGAGCCGCACTCGCGTAGTCCGACACAACCACTCAGTTGGCACCAGCCACCCGTTCTGTATGCTTAGCCACACAAATCTATTATTCGTCCCCCTATTACCACTTTTGGGCAGTTAGCAGCAGCCGCAGCCGCACTAAGCGTATGACTTCCCTGGCTCTGCACGGATGTACTTCCTCTGTTTTCGTCTTTATGAAGGCACCCCTTTTGAACATCCTGATGGACCTCGAATGAGCCATCCGCCTTCTTCAGCAGAACCAGCACATCCTCTGCGCCTAATTCCTTTTTTAGTACATCCAATGCTCTTTGGGCATCCGGCAAAAGATCTGTAGAGTCCATACCATCCATTTCACGTACCTCCTCCAGCATCGTGGAACGCGACCTCTGTTCGTACGTTGCACTCAGAAGTTCAATACTATTTGTCCGAAAAATGCTCTTTCCGGTATATATGGCGATAGTTGCGGATTACGACTGCCAAACTCACGAAAAGTATCGTCCTTATAGTCAAACTCTTCGTTCAAGATATTTTTTACACCAACGTTAATCATACCACGTCGCTGCGGTAGCCGGTACCCTGCGCCCACGTTTAACAAAAAGAACTGGTTCTCACGGCGCTGATATTGCTCTCTCCCAATCGACCATTTAATGCGCTGATCTACGAAAGCCACTTGCCCAGTAACAAATAGCCCTGACGCGTCAAAATAGTATACTGTTACAGGAACGCTAAATGTATCCAGTTCGTCCGGGATATTATCAATTGGCTCATCACTATCAAATCTATCATACAAAATTTCTCCGCTTACGGCCCAACGCTCATCGAGAGCGCTATACGCGTATAACCGCGCTATATTTTCATTGCTTTCAGTCGTTTGTCCAGTATTTGACACTGAGATATCCAAATCGCGCGCGATAATCTCGATTCCGCCATAAATATTATCTGCCACTGTGACATCTAATCCACCGGCAAAATTTGTAGAGCGAGTGCCATTAATATCATCGTAAAATTGGTTGAATCCAGCCACTTGAGTTGGCTGTAAAGTCTGGCTTGTAACCAAGGGCGGCTTAACGGCCTGGAACGCCGCCACTCGCATTTGGATATAATGGCCGATAGTCCAGCGGAACCCCGCCTTTGGATTAAAATTTCTGGTGTGAATTTTTAGTTCATCATAGTCATCTAATGAGCCGCCGGCCGTCAATAACCACTCATCTCCCAAACTAAAATTGCCATAGACGTATCCGGTTTTTTGCTCTATGTTGAAGCTATCGTCTGATCGCAGCGTAGGAGAGGGAAAGTTTATCTTTGAATTTGTATCAACATTAAAGTAGTTTCCGCCGATGACAACATTCACCTTATCTTTTTTAAGCAAATATTGAATTTCCGGCTGATATGATTTATCCCTCACACGAGAATCGCCAATCCCCGTAAAAGAAGGAGAAGAAAATTCAAATTGATTATCCTCTGTAGCATTCCTCTCCGTATAAATAAAAGATGTTATGATATCAGAGTTGGGAGATGGAGAATAGCGAGCACCGATCCTTCCGACGGTTTCATCCACATCAACATGCTTCCTTTTTAAGAAATCACTTATGTCATAATTAAGTGATATATCTCCGAACTCACTATATCGTTTTCTGCCTTCTGCCTGAATATTAAATTCAGGAGTAACGGCAGCCTGAAGGAAAAAATTGTATATGTTGTGTTGTATATCAAAATTCTGACGGAATCCGTCACTTTGATAGTGGAATTGTCCCGCACTAACCGAATACCGGTCATAAACAGCGGATGCAACAGCCTCATTCCCGCGTGTCCATTCGCTGCCCACCGCTCCGGAAATGTTAAGCTGTGCACGATTACGCTCAAATAAAGAATTATATTCATTAAAACCGGGGGTGGCTGGCCCTCCTTGAGTAACAATATTTAAATCTGTCTCTACAAGACTTGGCTGCACTGGATTGATATTTATATCTTGTAGTAGTTGCGATTGCAGGAGCTCGCTCGCGCGAGCGATCTCTGACCGGGGTTGCGTCGCATAGACGTCCGATAAAAACCGGTGTGCGGACGCGTTGGCTGGATCAAGCGAAAGTGATCTAGTCGCCTCGTTGATCCCCAACTGCTCGAAGTTGAGGTCGGTATAAATCCGCGCGAGGCTCGCTCCACGCGCCGCCCGGTCCTGGTCGAGCAGCTCCCGCGAGCGGAAGACGGCGCGGTTGTCGTTCAGTTCGATCGACTTCTGGAGGTCCTGGAGCGCTTCGACCGGCCGGTTCTCGGTCTGCTTGCGGATGGCGTCGTAGAACCAGGGCGTCGGGTCGTTGGGGTCGAGCTGCTTCGCCAGCGCGTACTGCTCGGCGGCGTGCTTGTTCTCCTGGTTCGGGAAGTTCTCGACCAGCTCGCGGAAGTACTCCAGCGGGTTGGTCGTCCGCTCCTCGAAGTAGGCCTTGCCGAGGTAGCTGCGCAGCAGCGAGTTGTTGGGATCGAGCAGCACGGCGCTCTCGATATCGGCGCGGCCTTCGCGCAGGCGGCCGTCGCGGATGGTGGCGAGACCGAGGCCGAAGCGCGGCAGGGGACTGGCCTGGTCCAGTTCGATCGCCCGTCGGAACGCCTCGGCCGCGCGGCGCGTGTTGATCTCGGCGAGCGCGGCAAAGCCGAGCACGGTCTGCACCCGGCCCAGGTCCGGCGCGAGGTCGCGGGCCCGCCTGGCCGTCTCTACCGCCCGGTCACGCCAGCCCAGCATCAGCCAGAGCTCGGACAGGCGCGCCCAGGCCAGCGCGTTCTCCGGCTCGTCCGCCACCGCCTGCTGCAGGGCGTCGCGCGCCGCCTCGATCTGGAAGCGGGATTGTTCGGCATAGGATAGCGCGATCTTCGCCGCCGCCGAGCTGGGCGCCAGCTTCACCGCGTGCTGCGCCAGCCGCACCGCCTCGGCCTGCTCGTTGCGGCTCACCGCGATGATGGCAAGCACGCCGTAGGCCAAAGCATTCTCGGGCTCGAGCGCGAGGACTTCGCGCAGATCCGCCTCGGCTTCGTCGGCGCGCCCGACCGACAGCAGGGTCTGCGCCCGATAGAGGTAGAACGTCGCGTCGCGATCCGCGTCGGGGACCTCGGCGAAACGCTGGAAGGCCTCGGCCGTCCGCCCCTGCTCCGCCAGCTCGATCGCCTCGCGCAGCGCCATCGGCAAGGCGAGGTCGGCGGGCGGGCTCGCCAGCACCGGCGGGAAATAGAGCGCCCATTGCACCGCGTCGAACGGGCGGATGGTCAGCACGTCGGTGGGTGCGGTGAACGCCGTGGCGACCGACGACTGCCCGGAGCGCAGCGCGGCCTCGCCGAAGCTGTTGCGGGCGAGGACGGCGCCGCTGAAGACGCCGATGTCCGTGTGGTCCTCAGCCACGCGGATCTGGAACTCGGTACCTTCCACCGCCGCGTTGACGAAGGGGGTGTTGACGTTGAGCGAGCGCGGCTGACGGCTGAAGAAGTAGGCGCCGCCGGAAAACAGGTCGAGCCAGGAGATCCGCTCCTCCGGCGCGCTGATCAGCTTCAGCGTCGTATTCTGATCGCCCCGGATCTTGACCTGGTTGACGAGGCTCGCCTCGATGCGGCTGCGCTCGCCGATGCGCAGCACGTCGCCGGCACAGAGGTTGTCGCCGAGGTTGATCTGCCGCCAGTCAGTCGCACCCGCGCGCTGCACCTCGACAAGGCCCTGAACGGAGACAAGAGACCCGACCGGAGAGGTGCAGTCCTCAGCGAAAGCCACACTCGCCAGGACTGAGAACCCCGCCTGCGCCACAACCACGACGATCCGTAAGGTCGTCCGCGCCATCGCTCCCCCCTGCGCCGCAAATTAGCGATGTCTGTTATTCTCCCAAGCATCGCCATAGCGCAGGGTTTGATTGTTATTCTTGGGACAACCGATGTCAACCGGCCACGTCACGCATCTGTGATAATCTGGCGGCCCACCGCTTTGCCGATTACAATACAATAGGAGTATAATTACTTCTTTTGAGGCAGTTTTTTAATGTTTTTGTTTTGTCATGCCCATTTCTGGGCATTCTTCGCACTCAAACGTTGAACCGGAACAGCAAAACGTCGCCGTCCGCGACAACATAGTCCCGGCCTTCCGAGCGCATCCGGCCGGCCTCGCGCGCGGCCTGCTCGCCCCCCAGCGTGACGAAGTCGTCATAGGCAATGGTCTCGGCGCGGATGAAGCCCTTCTCGAAGTCCGAATGGATCACGCCCCCCGCCGCAGGCGCCCTGGTTCCTCGCCGGATCGTCCAGGCCCGGCTCTCCTTCGGGCCGGCGGTAAAGAAGGTGATGAGATCGAGCAGGCGGTATCCGGCACCGATCACCTGCGTCAGGCCGGTTTCCGTCAGGCCGAGGCTGGCCAGGTATTCGGACCGGTCGTCCTCGGACAGCTCCGCCACCTCCGCTTCGATGCGGGCCGAGATGACCACCGCCGCCGCCCCTTCCGACGCGGCGCGGGCTTGGACACGCGCCGTAGCGGCGTTGCCGCCGGCCGCGTCCCCTTCTTCGACGTTGCAGACGTAGAGAACCGGCTTCGCGGTCAGCAACTGCAGACCGTTGAACGCCCGTTCTTCCTCCGCGGCGAGCGGGACGACCCGCGCCGGGCGCCCCTCGCGGAGCACGGCCGCCGCCCGTTCGGCGACGACGAGCGTGTCCTTTGCGTCCTTGTCGCCACCGCGGGCGCGCTTGACGAGACCATTGAGGCGTCGTTCCAGGCTGTCGAGGTCGGCCAGCATCAGTTCGGTGTCGATGATCTCGGCGTCGCGCAACGGATCGACGCTGCCGGCGACGTGCACCACGTCCGGATCGTCGAAACATCGCAGCAGGTGCAAGATCGCATCGACCTCGCGGATATGGCCGAGGAACTGGTTGCCGAGGCCCTCGCCGCGACTGGCGCCGGCGACCAGACCGGCGATATCGACGAACTCCAGTTGCGTCGGAATGACCTTGGCCGACCTGGCAATCGCCGCAATGCGCGCCAAACGCTCGTCGGGCACGACGACGCGGCCGACATTGGGCTCGATGGTGCAGAAGGGAAAGTTCGCGGCCGCCGCTGCGGCGCTGGCGGTCAGCGCGTTGAACAGCGTGGACTTGCCGACATTCGGCAGCCCGACGATCCCACAGTTGAAGCCCATTCACTCGTCCTTCAGTGGAAGGCTGTCCCTCACCCCCTCTCCCGCGGAGTCTCCCTCTCCCTCGGGAGAGGGCCGGGGTGAGGGCACACGCTTCGGCGTCGGCTTCGGCTTGGGCTTCGGTTTCGGGGGGGCCAGTGCCAGCGCCACGCGGCTGGCAAACGCCGGCGGGTCCTGCACCAGCAGCCCCGCATTCTCGGCGACCGCCGACAACAGAGGATCAAGCCATTGCCGATCCGCCTCGTCGAAGTCATCCAGGACGTGACCCAGCACCCGGCGCCTGTCGCCGGGATGGCCGATGCCAAGCCGGACCCGCCAGTAGGCATTGCCGAACAGCGCGTCGATGCTGCGCAGGCCGTTGTGGCCGGCGGCGCCGCCGCCCTGCTTGACGCGGATTTTCCCGGCCGGAAGATCGAGTTCGTCGTGGAAGACAAAGACCTCCTCGACCGGAACCTTGTAGAAGCGCGCCGCGGCGGCGACCGAGCGGCCGCTGTCATTCATGTAGGTCGTCGGCTTCAGCAGCAGGGTTTCGCAGTCGCCAAGGCGGCCGGCAGCCGTCTCCCCCTGGAACCGCGACGGGCGCCAGACCAGCCCTTCACGCCGGGCGATGGCGTCCAGCGCCCTGTAGCCGACGTTGTGCCGGTGCCCCGCATACTCCCTGCCGGGATTGCCGAGCCCGACCAGCAAAAACCGCTCTCCCGACACAAGGCCCCCGGTTCTGCAGGCCCGCGCGCGGAAACCGGCCTAGGCTGTCTTCTCTGCCGTTTCCGCCTCTTCATCGGCGACCGGCTCGGCCGCCTCTCCGGTTGACGGAGCAGCCACACTGGCAATGGTCGCCTTCGGGTTATCCTCGCCGATTTCAACGCCCGGCGGCAACGTCAGCGCGTCGAGGTGGAGGACGTCACCCATTTCCAGCCCGGTGAGATCGACGCGGACGTATTCCGGAATGGCGTCCGGCTTGCAGATCAGCTCGATGGTGTGACGGACGACATTGAGCACGCCGCCCCGCTTCAGCCCCGGAGAGCGATCTTCGTTCTCGAACCGCACCTCGACATCCACATTGATCTTGGTCGACGCGCTGAACCGCAGGAAGTCGATATGCAGCGGCTTGCCTGAGACGGGGTCGTGCTGGACCTCGCGCGGCAACACCCGCTCCTTGCGACCCTTGAGGTCAATCTCGAAGACGTGCGTCATGAACCCCGGCCGCCGCAGCTGCTTGAGCATGTCCGCGCCATCCAGCGCGATCATCAGCGGGTCCTGCTTTTCTCCGTAGATCACGGCCGGGATCCGGCCGGCCCGCCGCTGCTCGCGCGCACCCCCTTTGCCGGCGCGGCTGCGCACCTCAGCCGCCAGGGAAACCACGTCTGCCATTCACTCAACTCCTCTTTCTCAAGGCGCGTCGCCCCCGGCCACCACGCCACGGCCAAAACGACCGAACGCCATCAGGCCTCGCGCCACGTCAATCAAACAGGCTGGAGACTGATGCCTCGTCACTGATCCGCTTCATCGCCTCCGCCATCAGCGGCGCGATCGACAGCTGCTCGATGTTGTGCGAGATGCGCACCGCCTCCGTCGCCGGAATGCTGTCGGTGATGATCAACTTGTCGATCGGCGACGCCGACACCCGCGCCACCGCGCCGCCGGACAGCACGCCGTGGGTGGCGTAGGCCGCGACGGAAGCCGCCCCCTCGTCCATCAAAGCGCGGGCGGCGTTGCAGAGTGTGCCGGCGGAATCGACGATATCATCGATCAGGATGCAGCGCCGCCCACCGACATCGCCGATGACGTGCATCACCTCGGAAACGCCGGCGCTCTCCCGCCGCTTGTCGATGATGGCGAGATCGCTGCCCAGCCGCTTGGCGATGGAGCGGGCGCGGAACACGCCGCCGATATCGGGTGAAACGACCAGCAGATCCTCGGAATTGAAGCGCCGCTGGATATCGGTGGTGAAATCCGGCGCCGAATAGAGGTTATCCAGCGGGATGTCGAAAAACCCCTGGATCTGGCCCGCATGCAGGTCAAGCGTCAGCACCCGGTCTGCCCCCGAGACGGTGATCAGGTTGGCGACCAGCTTAGCCGAGATCGGCGTGCGCGGACCGGACTTGCGGTCCTGCCGGCCGTAGCCGTAGTACGGGATCACCGCCGTGATCCGCCGGGCCGAACCGCGCCGCAGCGCATCCAGCGTCACCAGCAGCTCCATCACGTTGTCGTTCGCGGGATACGAGGTGGACTGGATGACAAAGACATCCTCGCCGCGCACGTTCTCGTGGATCTCGACGAACACCTCCATATCGGAGAAGCGCCGGATGCTGGCCTTACAGATGGACAGGTTGAGATAGGCGGCGATCGCGTCGGCGAGCGGCCGGTTGCTGTTGCAGGCGACGATTTTCATCGAGCGAAAGCCAGGTCGGGTGCGATTTCAGTTGACGAGACGCAGACGACGGAACCGGCCCGCCGCGGCTGATTGGGCGCAATGCGGCGGGACTGTAGCAACCCGCTCGCGGCGATGCAAACGGTTGCGACGAAGCCGTGCCGTCGAACACATTCCGTCCCCCCGCCCCCACCGGCGCCTTCCGCTGCCAATCGACGACAAATGACGACACCCTCCGCGGGATTCGTGCCGGGGAGTGCCGCGTGAGAGCCGATATGAGCCGGAAAAATCGTACAACTAATTGATATTGTTACGTTCACTCGAAAAGACAACGGCATCTGTCGTCAAAGATCGTCATTTGTCGTCATAACCGCCGCCACCGTCCGCACGACGCCATTAGAAGACCAATCCTTGCCACGCGACACCACCGTCCAACAACCCACCAACACAGAGGGAGACGACGCTGGATATCCCAAATTTGACGTTTAGGCCCTTGCGGTCGTTACGTCTGCCTTGCCGCTGAAAGCAGCCCAACACCGTAGGTCGGAATAGCCGACGGCGTATTCCGACGAATGAGACCGATCGGGTATACTCGTTCCGGAACCGGAGTTTTTTGATGCCCGATTTCCATCGCTATCGTGTTCCCGGCGGCTGCTATTTTTTCACGGTTAACCTGTTGGAGCGGCGCGGCAACACATTGCTCAACGACCGGATCGAACTCTTGCGCGAAGCGGTGCGCCGCGTGCGGCAATCCCGGCCCTTCACCATCGATGCCTGGGTGGTGCTTCCGGATCATCTTCACGCGATATGGACCCTGCCACCGGGCGACGATGACTTCTCCACCCGCTGGCGACTGATCAAAACCTGCTTCGTGCGCGGTTTGCCGAAGACGGAGCGGCTGTCCGGCGTGCGCCGCGCCGACGGCGAACGCGGGATCTGGCAACGCCGCTTCTGGGAGCACGCCATTCGCGACGACGAGGACTACGCGGCGCACATGGATTACGTCCACTTCAATCCGGTCAAACACGGCCTCGTGACCTCGCTGGCAGAATGGCCGTATTCGACATTCAAGTCGTGCGTCGCACGCGGCCTGTATCCGCACGACTGGATCGGCACCGGCAACGATGATTTCAGCGCAGGCGAACCCGCCAGCCGATGAAGACATCCGTCGGAATACGCCTTTGGCTATTCCGACCTACGAGCTAAAGCGCAGCGTGACCTGCCGGATGCGTAGAACCAGCCCTCACACATGCCGCGGATTGCGCCTCGCTTCGAATCCGCCCTACGCGAGTTGGCTGCGACCGATAGGCGCTATTGCCGTAAGCACCTACGCCTGAAGATGGTCGAAGATATCCGCCAGTTCGACCGGGATTAGCCGTGTCTTGCGTAGACTTCGTTCAAGATTTCCCGGATGGATCTTGTCTGCTCCACCATAGAGATCTTGGTAAACCGGAAGCAGATCGCGACCCCGGCAATTAGTCATCCAAGCAGGATATTCGACGCTCCTTCCGTTTGTAAATGTTACCTTACGCTCTATAGTATCGATCGTCCCTTTTTTTATGGTAAGTTTGGGTTCGATCGCCTCCCGAATTACATTCATTATCGCCCCAAGACCCACATCGTCCAGGCTGCGAATGCGATGTTCGTCTCCTGGAGAGATCGATAATTGATCAATAGCCGGGGCGACCCCCATCTCGACCAGCAGGCCGAAAACGACAAAAGGGTCTAGGTAATAATTCTCAATGCTGTAGCGGCTTAGTACTTGGACGCGTGCCATCGGCTGATTTGATTCATCGCGGTCAATGATCCCGTAAACTAAAGTATTAAGTGGGGGCTGGTTAAATTTATCAACCCAACCCTGAACCACGTGCCTTCCTCCACTTACTTTTGCTTTTCCAGATCCGGTAGATGCTGGCAGAAATACGATACTCGGCGCCGGTTTGATCGCGCGCATGTCACGACTCGGACCGTAGTCCGTTAGGATATCGCGAATAGCGTTGTAGAACGTTACATCTTCCTCATCTTCGACGAGCACGTAGCGGGTGGACCGAGATACAGTGACCAAACCAGCGGTGAGAGAGCCGATAGTTGCTTCTTGCGATGCCGACCGGCGAATATGTACTTGGGCTCTTGAAATCTCGAAGACGGCGTCAGTGGGAGCGAGCGCGACTGTAGAGGGCGAATGAGTGGTTAGAATCGTTCTGACCTGATAACGTTCCACGAGCACCTCTTTGAGAACTTGCAACAGATGGCGCGTCATGGACGGATGAAGATGCGCGTCCGGTTCATCGAGCAAGAAAAGACGAGGAAAGCGACCATGCTGTTGGGAGTTATAGAGCCAAAATACAAGCGCAAGCATGATTTTCTCGCCGGAGGATAGATCAGATGGGGACAACCGTTGCTTTGTGTACAAATCTTCCAATAGTATCTGGTACATATCCGTAAGTTTTGTGCCGACTGGTGACACAACCCGGTACGAAAATTCGGCTACCTCCAAGATCTCATTAAGAACGTTCCACGGGGCTGGTCCTAATATGTCGGGTAAATCTGCGTGTGCCTTTCCTTCCTCAAGTGCTTCAGCGGCTTTCAATCTGTATGCAACAAAGACATGCGTTAATCCCGAAATTACGTCGACTTCATCTAACATAAACGTATAATCGTTAGGAGTACGTCTAACAAACTCCTCAACACCCATTGCTTCTAGATTAGTTACGTTGAGAAGACGTTCAAGTCGTGCGCGCAGGGCTTGCCGGGGCAAATTATGTCTCACTTGATACTCTCGCAATGACTCAAATAAGCTGTGCTTCGCAGACCTTATCCCGTCTATGCCAATGGTTCGTTCATCGATATCCCATCCGCTTTGGATAAACGCTACTTCGTCAGGACCGAATTTATCCCCAGTAACGGAAATTGGCACCCCACGCAAATCACCTAATGCATTATGCCACGTATTAGTGAGCCGGTAGGCGAGTATTTCAAGTAGCTGTGTTTTCCCGGAGCCATTCAATCCGGTCAGGACGGCGAAAGCGGGTATGTTGTCCCATATTATGTGCTTGATAGATTTGTAAGACTTTGACCCTGGCCCGCCAATTTCTATACGAATCGGCCCGAGCGCGGTCGTGGAAGAAGCGGTTGCGCTAGCCGCCCGTGTAGAACCGACAAATCGATCCATTGGTGCCACTCGCAGACTAACAATGATCAGCGTAGGGCGGGTCTTAAAGCGCAGCGTGACCCGCCGGATGGGTTACTCGCCCACTCGCCGTTAACAATAGCCTCAGCATCGAGTCCAAGCCAAGCCGCTGGATAGAGCTGCCAGATGCCGCGCTCGCCGCCGAGGACGCGGGCCACGGACCGCCGTTCGCCGCCGGGCAGGGCGCGGCTGAAGATCGTCTTGATCAACCGCCAGCGGGTTGAAAAATC